>Ga0160421_1000025_pt1 | contig 209339 bp, 207 predicted proteins | sample TAMARWmetagpilot_FD_108195 | JGI IMG/M metagenome (GOLD analysis project Ga0160421, IMG submission 108195) | Phycosphere-associated microbial communities from TAMU algal ponds, Corpus Christi, Texas, USA - TAMU ARW-7 10/27 metagenome pilot | ecosystem: Engineered > Artificial ecosystem >...
GCCTTGAAATCACCGAAGAACTTGGTGATCGCTGCCGTCAGCGACGTCTTGCCGTGGTCAACGTGACCAATCGTGCCGATGTTTACGTGCGGCTTATTGCGCTCGAACTTACCCTTTGCCATCGTCCTGTATCCTGTAATTCTATTGGCAGACAGTGGAACCGGAGGCGATTGGTCCGTGTCCCGTGAGAAGTCAACGCGACATAAGGGTTTCGCCCGGCTTTCGCAAGCAAAAAACTCCGGACGTGAAATGCCCCGAATGTAAGCAAGGTGTGCGAATTCCGGCGATGTCGGCAGCGGTTTGCGCCCTGTGTGCGTAGTTCGCTGTACGTGTGGCAGGAACTCCATTTCGATCCGGGCCGTTTAGCTCCCGATCCCGAGAAAAGTGATCTTTGGAATCGCGGCGCTTATCTGACCGCTGCCCTTGAACATTGCGGTTTCCTGTCACACGCCGCGAGATGCCCTCGGAGGTCCGATCGTCGAGCAGCAGTTCAAAGGCGGACCGATTGAAGAATGGTACGCGCCCGGTATTTCGAACGGTGAAGACTCTGTCATCGTCGATTGGGACAAGGCTGAACTCAAGGACCCTCTTTCAGGCACCGGCGATCAAGATCATGTTTTGATTGGCTCGATGCGCGATGGGGGCGACGATCTCTCGCAGATTAGCGACAAAAATCTCACCGCACTGGTGACGTTCCTTAAAAACCAGCCACAGGCAAATCGTGGCAGTGCGACGACTTCACATCCCGCGTAGGCCCGGATCAATCCGGAAACGAAAAAGCTTTATCAGACCAAATGTGCGCGGGCGGCGGGCTGTCGCTGATCACCGACACCCGCGCTTGGAATCTGCAAAAACGGGCTGCGCCAGTTAGAGCGCGGCCACGCAGATGATCTCGACCTTGTAGTCCGGCGTCGCAAGTCGCGATTCGCCCGCAGCACGGGCCGGTGTGTAGCCGGGAGCCACCCAGGAATCCCAGACGGCGTTCATTTCGGCAAAATCATCCATGGAATCGAGCCAGATCGTGGCCTGCAGGATCCGGGTCTTGTCGGTGCCAGCCTCTGCGAGAAGCCTGTCTATGCCTGCGAGGATCGCCTTGGTCTGCTCAGCGACGCTGGCCCCCGGCGCACCCACCTGGCCGGCAAGATAGACAGTGCCGTTGTGGATCACCGCCTGGCTCATGCGCGGGCCGGTTTCGATGCGTTTGATGTCGCTCATGTGACTAATCCCTGTCCTTGATCCAATGTCGCCCGCGCGGGGCTGAGTGCTTCTATTACGGTTTGCGGCAGCGGCGATAGACGGCCAAGGCACAAATCCGCTGCCAGTTGAGAGAGCGCAGGCGCGGTCTGCATGCCGTAACCGCCCTGCCCTGCCAGCCAGAAAAAGCCCTCTGCGTCCGACGCGAAACCAATCACGGGTGTTCGGTCGGGTGCGAAGGTGCGCATGCCGGCCCACGAGTGCTCGACGCGCGTGACCGGAACCGTCACGGCCTGCTCGTAACGGTGAAGCCCCTCGGCAATTACCATGTCATCGGCCCACACATCGTGCGGCTCGACAGGATCCTCGTCCGCGGGTGAAATCATCAGCTTGCCGGCTTCGGGCTTGGCATACCACTCATCCCCGGCGCTGGCGAAGAGCGGCCAGCGCGATATGTCGTGGCCGTCCGGAGCCGGAAGCAGCACCGCCGACCGGCGAAGCGGCATCAGGCCGAGCGGCTCGACCCCGGCCATCGCCGCAACACTGTCGGCCCAGCCGCCCGCGGCATTGACGATCAGCGGGGCGGAATGCGTGCCCGCCGGAGTGCTCACCGTCCAGACGCCATCCTTATGGGAGATCGACTGCACCGGCGCGCCGGTCACGATGCTGCCGCCCGATCCACGCAGCTGGCGGGCAAACCCCTGCAGCATGCGATCGACGTCGATGTCCTGCGCGTCCCACTCGATCGCGGCTGCGGCGATCGCCTCTTCCCTGAGGATCGGCACCAGGTCCCGCGCCTGCCGCGCCGACAGACGTTCGAGCCCTTCGCTGCCGTCGAGATAGGCGTCAAGGCTTGAAAGGTCGGCCTCGGTTGCAACCAGCATCTCGCCGCGCGGCGACAGCAGGCTGGTCTCCGATACGCCTTCCGGCTCGGCAAGAAACGGTGCAGACGCAGCGTTGAGCGCCCGCAGGGTCGCGTTGCCGTAGTTGCGGATGAAGATTGCCGCCGAACGCCCTGAGGAATGATGCCCGATCATCGGCTCGGATTCGAGCACGGTAACGCGCGCATCTCGCGCCAGGCGCGCCGCTGCGCTGATGCCGGCAATGCCGCCGCCTATGACCAATATGTCCGGTGAGGAGCTCATGCGTCCTGGTATCCGACGAGAAAGCTGGTGAGATTGTCGCCCAGATCCGAAGACAGATAACCGCCCTCCTGGATGATGACTGCCGGCAGGTTCATTCCCGCGATCCTGCCCGCGATCTGAGCAAAGCCGGGCGTGCTCACCTTGAAGCCGTGGAACGGATCGTTCTCGTGCGCGTCGAGCCCGAGGGCCACGACCACGGTATCAGCGCCGAACGCCCTGATCCGCGCCAGAGCGAGATCGAGCGCATTGATATAGTCCTGATCGCCCGTTCCGCGTGGCAGCGGGAGATTGAAATTGTAGCCCATGCCCTCGCCGTCGCCACGCTCGCCCGCATGCCCCCAGAAGAACGGGTAGAAGCGGGCCGGATCGGCATGGATCGAAACCGTCAGGACGTCGCGGCGGGCGTAGAAGATGCCTTGTGTGCCGTTGCCGTGGTGAACATCGACATCGAGGATGGCCGGGCGCCGGCCGGCGCGCAAAAGCGCCTGTGCCGCGATTGCGGAGTTGTTGAGAAAACAGAATCCTCCGGCCAGGTCGCCAAAGGCATGATGGCCGGGCGGGCGGCACAGCGCATAGGCTGCAGGCTCGCCTTCCAGCACAAGGCCGGCCGCGCTCAGAGCTGTCTGTGCCGACCAATAGGCCGACTGCCAGGTTCCTGACGTGATCGGGCAAGATGTATCGGCCTGGTGAAAACCGGACTGGCCGGTGGCGGATTTGGGATAGCTTACGGTGCGGCGATCGGGATGGATGTTCGGGATCACTTCGTCGGAAGCCCCTTCGGTCCGGATCCACCGCCCATGAATGGTCTCGAGGAAGGTGAGATATTCCGGCGAGTGGACCTCGGCAATCGGTCCCGCTCCATGGTCGGCGGGCGCGATCATTTCGCATCCGGCAGCACGGGCGCCGCGGGAAAGCTCCTCAATCCGCTGCGGCTGCTCGGGATTGGGCGAAAGCCTGCCATTGGCCATGAAATGCTTGGGATCATGGGCGCGCTGGCGCTCGTCAAATACCGCCTTCATGACGTCTCTCCCAGAGTTTCGAACGCGGGGCCTGCCAGCGTCAGGAATTGGGTCTCGGACGCGTGGACAAACCCGATGCGTTCATAGAACGCCAAGGCCGACGGATTGTCGTGGTAGACGCCGAGCCGGAGGAACCGCGCGTCCCATTTGTCGATTCCCGCGACCCGGACGGCTGCCAGCAGACGTTGCCCGAGCCGCTTGCCGCGTATGTTCTCCTCCACCCAGAGGTCGGACACGTAAATTCCGACGGCCCCGTAGACGGTGGAAAAGAACGGCGAATAAGCCACCACGCCAACGATCGTTCCATCCGCATCTTCTGCCAGCAGGGCATCAACAACCGGTGCCGGTCCGAAGCAGACACAGGCGATATCCGCATCGCTTGCCAGATGCTCGTCACCCATGTCTGCCGACAGCCGTCCCAGCGCCCGGTTCAGGCCCGCCGCATCATCAGGCACCGCCTGCCTGATCTTGATCTCAACCATGATCAGAACCCCACATCGGTCTTCCCCTTCAGGTCCAGCATGGCGCGCGCCTCGTCGGGTGTGGCCACCTCTCGGCCGTCGGCTTCAACGATCTCGCGGACCCTCTTCACCTGTTCGGCGTTGGATTTCGCCAATTGGCCGCGGGCGATGTAGAGATTGTCCTCAAGCCCGACCCGCACATGGCCGCCCATCGCTGCACCGAGACGGGCCATTTCCATCTGCCCGCGCCCGGCGGCAAGAACGGAAAACATGTAGTCGTCACCAAACAGCCGGTCGGCGGTATGCTTCAGATAGGCGAAATGCTCGGGCTCGGCTGCAACGCCACCAAGCACGCCCATGACGAACTGGATGAAGAACGGCGCGCGGATCAAGCCCCGGCTTCGAAAGTGATCGAGCATATGAAGATGGCTTAGATCGTAGCATTCGAATTCGAAACGCGCGCCGCGTTCCTCGCCCATCAGCCTGAGCACGGTTTCGATGTCGCGTGGCGTGTTCTTGAACACCAGATCGTCCGAATTGCGAAGAAACGGCTCTTCCCACGCGTGCAACCATTCCGTACGCTTGCCGAGCATCGGATACAGCGCAAAGTTCATTGTGCCCATGTTGAGCGAGCACATCTCGGGTCTGGCCGCAAGCGGCCCTGCCAGACGTTCGTCCAGACTCATCACCGCGCTGCCGCCGGTGGTGAGATTGATCACGGCGTCGGTACCGGCCTTGATCGCGGGCAGGAACCCCATGAAATGCTCAGGCAAGGCCGATGGCCGCCCGTCGGCGGGATCGCGCGCATGCAGGTGCAGGATCGCCGCGCCGGCTCCGGCTGCCGCGATCGCCTGCTCGGCAATCGCCTCGGCAGTCACCGGAAGATAAGGCGACATCGAGGGCGTGTGAATAGAGCCGGTTACGGCGCAGGAAATGATAATCTTCGACATGCCGATCCCTGTCAGTTCGCGGCCACGGACAGTCCGGCCCTGGTGGCGAACTTGTCCAGCGCCGTGCTCAGCATGTCGGTGATCTCGTCGACCTGCTCCTCGTTGACGATCATTGGCGGGCAGACAAGAAAATGATCGCCTTCGATACCGCCGCGAGTCCTGCGCGAATAGATGATGAGGCCCTCCTCATAGACCAGATCCACCAGTTCCGAATGGGCGCTGAGCGCCTTTGGCAGGGGCTCCATCGTGTGCCGGTCAGACACAAGCTCGAAAGCCAGCAACAGGCCCTCGCCGCGCACGTCGCCGATGAAAGAGAACCGCTGCATCAGATTTTCAAGCCGGGCCTTGAGCATGCCGCCTATCCGCGCGGCATTCGCCATCAGGCTTTCCGTCTCGATTTCCTCGATCACCGCAAGTCCGGCGGCGCATGCCAGAGGATTGCCCGCATAGGTGTGGCCATGCAGAAACCCGCCCGCGTCAAGGACGGGATCAATCAGACGATCCTGGGCGATCATTGCGCCGAGCGGCGCGTAACCGGCGCCGAAGCCCTTCGAGATCGCAATAATGTCCGGATCGACCCCGAAATGCTCCGCGCCCATGAATTTGCCGGTGCGTCCGCCGCCGGACATCACCTCGTCATGGATCAGCAAAACGCCGTAGCGATCGCAGATTTCGCGTACCGCCTGCATGTACCCCGCAGGCGGCACCAGCGCACCCGTGGACGCGCCTCCGATCGGCTCATGGATGAACGCCAGAACGGTCTCCGGGCCCTCCTCCAGGATCTTCGCCTCCAGCATCGCGGCGTAATGGACCCCGGTGGCAGGATCATCCATGGGCAGGCCGTCCAGATAGGCGCGCGGCGCAGGTATTTTCGGCATTGCCTGCATCATAGGCGTGAACGGGTCAGACAGCGGCGCATACCCCGTCAGCGCCAACGCCCCCAAAGTCGAGCCGTGATAGCTCGGATCGCGTGAAATCACCTTCCAGCGAGATGCCTGTCCAACGGTCACCGCATATTGCCGCGCAAGCTTGATGGCGCTCTCGACCGCCTCCGACCCGCCTGAAACGAAGAACACCTTCTCCATGCCCGATGGCGACAACGAAGCCACCTTGGCGGCAAGCCGTTCGCTCGATTCGGTCTCGAAATGCAGCCGGTAGCCGAAAGTCGACTTGTCCATCTGCCGTCGCATCGCCTCAAGCACCCGGGGGTTTGAGTGACCGATATTGGAGACCATCGCGCCGGAAGAGCCGTCGAGATAGCGCTTGCCGTCGACATCCCACATGTAGACCCCGCGTGCCTGGGACAGCACCGGGCGGCGGGCGCGGGTCTGATAGAAAAGATGACTTTGGGATTTCACGAACGGCTCTCCACCGGCAGGGCTGCACAGTCCTTGGCACGGAACTGCAAAATGGCCTCCGAGCCGGCCGCGAAGGGGTGATCCTCGATCATGTTGATGGCCTGCATCTGGTGGTCACCCACGCGCAGGAAATAGCGCGCCGACTGGCCCTGATAGTCCACATTCTCGACCAGCGCGTCGACGGTCAGATAACCGTCAGAAGGTGTTCCCTGGGGTTTCAAATGAAGCTTTTCGGCCCGAATGACCAGTTGCGCCGGCCCCGTACCGGAAATCTTGGGCGCACGGTCCGGCGGAACCGGAACCACCGGGAACCCGGGCAACTCCAGCGCGACACCACTGCCGGAAACGTCCTTGCAGTGGGCCGGAAGCAGGTTCGATGCGCCCAGGAACTTCGCCACGAACTCCGTGGCCGGAGTGTTGTAGACCTCTTCGGGCGCGCCGACCTGCTCGACACGTCCATTGGACATGACAATGATCCGGTCCGACATTGCCAGCGCCTCGGTCTGGTCATGGGTGACAAACACGGTCGTCACGCCGATGCTTTGCTGGATGCGCTTGAGTTCGACGCGCATGTCCTCGCGCAGGTTGGCGTCAAGCGCCGAAAGCGGCTCGTCGAGAAGCAGCACATCCGGTTCGATCACGATGGCACGCGCCAGTGCGATGCGTTGCTGCTGACCGCCTGAAAGCTCCTTCGGGTAACGGCTGCCAAGATGCGGCAATTGCACCAGTTCCAGCGCCTGGGCCACCTTTCGCTTTGCTTCATCCTTGCCGACGTCGCGGTAGTTGAGCCCGAAGGCAACGTTCTCGGCGACAGTCTTGTGCGGAAACAGCGCATAGTTCTGGAACACCAGGCCCAGATTGCGCTTGTGTATGGGCACGTCGTTCATCCGCCGCCCCTTGATGGAAATCTCCCCCTCGGTGGGATCGAGCAGCCCCGCGATCATCCGCAAGGTGGTGGTCTTGCCGCAGCCCGATGGACCGAGCAACGTCACGAAACTGCCCTCGGCGATATCCAGCGACATCTCGTGCACTGCAGTGAAATTGCCGAAGCGCTTGATGATATTGTTCAGGGAAACGGCGCTCACAGGCTCATGCCTCCGGTTGAAAGTTGGGGCCGGTCCCGCTTCAAGGAGCGGGACCGGTGATCGGTTCAGTAACCGCGCTGGACGCGTCCGAATTCCTTGGACCATTCGGCCTCATTGCCGTTCCAGTAGGTCGGATTGGCAAAGGTCAGGCCCGACAAAGTGCCGGTCGGATCGAAGGCAGGAAGCTTCGGGATCTTTTCACCAAGATCGACCTTCGTGGGATCAAGCGCAGGCGGATAGCTCTGGCCTTCGGCGACTGCGATCGAAGTGTCCTTGTCGAGCATGAAGTTGACCAGTTCCTCGCAGGCCGCCATCGGGCTGCCCTTGATGACGAACAGGCACTCCTGCCAGCCGAAGCCGTTCGGCGGATCGTAATAGCCGATGTCGTGCCCCTGCTCCTGCAGCGCGTAGATGCGCCCCGACCAGCCCTCGGTCACGTGGATTTCCTCTTCGGCGAGAAGGCTCATCAGTTCGGCGCCGGACGCCCAGTACTTGAGTGCCAGATCGCGGTGGGTGCGCACCGCATCCCACGCCGCTTCGGTGTCCTCGATGTTGTTGGGATCCTGCCCGGTCTGCAGCGCCGCGTACCACATACGCGTGCGCCAGTCGCTCCAGCCGCCGATCTTGCCCTTGTGCTTCTCGTCGATGAGGATCTTCGCGCCCTTTTCCCTGATTTCCTCGTCCGAGATGAACTTGCGATTGTAGGCGATGCCGGTGGTGCCGTAGTCGTAGGGTGCGGCACTGAGGCTGTCCGGCGTGATCGACTTGAACGCATCCATCAGCGCGGGCATCACATTGGCCATGTTCGGGATGTTGGCGAGGTTGAGTTCGCTGTTCAGATCGAAGCCGTGATAGCGGGCATAATCGAACACGCCTGAAAGATGGGCGATGTTGTATTCGCCTGGCTGGCTGGCGCGCACCAGGGCAAGATATTCGTCTCCGCCCGGGAACGTTCCGTCGACAACCTCGATGCCGGTCTTCTTGGTGTAGGGATCGAAGGCGTGCTTGCGGAACGCTTCCGAGACCACGCCACCCCAGCCATCAAAGCGGACCTGGCTGACATCGCTCTGGGCGAAAGCCCTGCGGGCGAAGGGCATCTGCAGTCCGTAGGCGGCGCCGGCGGCACCGAGCAGGCCGAAAAAGTTGCGGCGGCTGATGTCGCCGTTCTGCAGCCGCTCGCGAAGCCGTTCATAGCGTTTGGTATCATCCATTCTCGTTCTCCATCTCTGGTTCAGGTTCATGTGGGCGGTTCATCCGCCGCTTCTTGTTGCAAGTTTTCGGGCGATCGCCGCACCGACGAGCGGCAAGCCGACCGTCAACACGATCATCACCGTGCCAAGGGCGTTGATCTCCGGAGAGATCGAATTTCGAAGCATCGAGAAGATCTGGGTCGGCACCGTCTCCACGCCGCCGGGCTTCCAGAACAGGGTCCCGGTGATGTCGTCGAAGCTTATGGTGAAGGCAAACAATCCGCCCGCGGCCACCGCCGGCATCAGCAACGGAAGCGTGACCGCAAAGAACGTTTGCCGGGGCGAGGCGCCGAGACTGAGGGCCGCCTCCTCCACGTCGCGCTTGATGCTGACGAGACGGGCCTGGACGACCAGAATGACAAAGGGCAGCGTGAAAATGACATGCCCCAGCAGCAGCAGCGTGAAGCTCTTGCCGATATCGAGAAAATTCAGGAACAGCAGCAGCGCCACCGCCAACACCACTTCCGGCACCAGGATCGGCGCAATCAGCAGCGTGGTGATCATGTTGCGGCCGGGGATCCGATACCGGACGAGCGCAAGGCTCGCGAGCACGCCGAGGACCGTGGAAATCACCGCGGTCATAAACCCGAGGACCAGTGAGGTCCGGAAGGCGCGCATGATCGCATCATTGTTCCATAGAGCCTCGAACCAGCGCGTCGACAGGCCGGTCATCGGGAAACTGCCGAACTGGTTGGCGTTGAACGACAACAGCACCACCACCGCGATCGGCAGGAACATGAACAGGTACACCAGGATGGTGTAGATCCGGATCAGCCGCCAGCCCATCAGCCAAGCCCCTTCGCCAGTTGCGCCATGCCGAGGTAGCGATTGTAGATTGCCACCAGCACACCCAGGACCAGCAGCAGCAGCAGCGACAGCGCCGAGCCCAGCGGCCAGTTGAGCTGCCGGATGATCGCCTCGTAGACCAGATTGGCGAACATCGCGTCACGCGGCCCGCCAAGCACAACCGGCGTGATGTAAGTGCCGGCCGCCAGCACGAAGCACAGCAGCCCTCCGGCTGCCAGTCCGGGCATCGAAAGCGGCAGCGTGACCTGGAAAAAGCCCTGCAGCCGGGTCGCGCCGAGCGATGAGGCGGCATCCTCGAGGTTCCTGTCGATACCGTCGAGACTCACGAATATGTTGAGGACCATGAACGGCAGCAGGAAATGCACAAGGCCGATGATGACGGTGGTTTCATTGTACAGCATCTGGATCGGCTCGTTGATGATGCCGGTCCAAAGCAATACGGAATTGAGCGCTCCGGAGACGCCGAGAATGTTGATCCAGCTCATCGTCCGGATGATGTAGCTGATCCAGAAGGGCAGCATGAGCAGAACCAGCAGGATCAGCTTGTTGCCCTTCGAGCGCGCAATGAAATAGGCGGCCGGATAGCCCAGCACGGCGCAGACGAGCGTGGTGACGGTTGCGATCTTGAGCGTGTTGAGCAGGATATCCCGGTAGAACGGATCGGTGAGCGCTTCCTGCCAGTTGTCCAGGTAGAATCCCGGCGTGTCCGCGCCGACCGCGCTTTTGAGCCAGAACGAGTAGACGACGATGAACATCAAAGGGACGATGAGCAGCAAGACGATCGCCGTCAGTGCCGGCGTCAACAGGATCCACGGCTGACGCGCTTCCCTTTTTTCGATGCTCATGTTCCCAACGCTCCCCGGCGTTTTTGTTGGGAACATGATGTTGCCAAGCGGGGCATTGATCAAATAGATAATCAATATCCCGTCCATAGATGAGATTTATATCGCATGAGCAGCCTGACCCCGCCCGAACGCCTTGCCCGCGATCTTGACTGGAATCTGCTGCGGACCTTTCTGGTGCTGGCGGATTCAGGCTCCGTCACGGAGGCTGCGGAAAGGTTGAGCCTCAAGCAGCCCACCGTATCAAGTGCGCTCAAGCGGCTGGAGGTCAGGCTCGGCAAGCGGCTGATCAACCGCAGGCCCGGCCGGTTCGAACTCACCGCCGCCGGCCGCCTTCTCTACGAGGAAGCCGTCGACATCCACGGCGCAATCCTCAGGCTCGGAACGGTCATTCGCGATGTCGAGGACGAGGTCAGCGGCCATGTCAGGATCGTCATGGCAAGCCATGTCGTCAGCCCGCTGTTCAATGAAACGCTGACCCGCTTTCATACGGACCATCCGCGCGCCACCTTGTCGATCGAGGCGATGGCCAGCCGCAGCGCTTTGAGCGCAGTCGCCGCACGCCGGGCCTCGCTTGCGATCTGCCTGGTGATGGATCGCAGCCCGCAGCTCGAATATAGGCGCCTGTTCCGGGAATTTTTCGGCTTCTTTTGCGGGCCGACCCATCCGCTTTTCGGACGCGAGGGCGTCACCATTGCCGATCTGGCCGGCCACTCCTCAGTGAGCTTCGTCACCGACCAGATGGATGACGCGCTGCGTCCGGTTGCGCAGATGCGCGCCGAAGCCCAACTTGATGCCCGCATCGTCGGCACCTCGCCGAACCTCGAGGAAGTCCGCCGCATGATCATTGCGGGTCTGGGGATCGGCCCGCTTCCGCTGCATGTGGTGCGTGAGGATGTGGAACGCGGCCGCTTGTGGCGGCTTCCGCCCTATGACACTCCTCCGGCCATTGATGTGCATGTGGTCTGGAATCCGCACGCCAAACCCAACCGCGCCGAAGCGGCATTGCTCAAGGGCCTGCTCGATCTGATCGCGGACACGCCGATGGACCATCGCATCTACAGCTGAACCAGGCCCCTTTTCCGCACCGGGCATTTAGCGACGCGCACGGAGCCCGCCGCAATATGCACAAACCTCAGATCGCTGTAACCGCGTGGAACTGGCTAGACTTTTGAGCAGACGATAAACGAATGCGATCAACCACTTGGGTTGGAGCGGGTAGCGGGAATCGAACCCGCGTATTCAGCTTGGAAGGCTGCTGCTCTACCATTGAGCTATACCCGCATTCACGACCCGCCGGCGGTGGTGGAGGGAGTTGGATTTGAACCAACGTAGGCGAAGCCAACGGATTTACAGTCCGTCCCCTTTAACCACTCGGGCATCCCTCCGTTCCATCCGCGAGGGTCATGCATCCAAGTTGGAATGCCCGACCTGGTCGGGCGGCGCGGGCTGAGCAACGCTTTCCGTCGCCTCATCCGCGGTCGGGGTTATGACCGTGCAGGCATCGCCTGTCAACATGGATCAGAACAAAATCGAGGTGTTTCGGCAAGGTTGGGTTCCGGCTTGCAAATCCCCGGTGGCGCCACCGGTGCAAAATGCGCCATCGGCCAGGTCCGGGCAATGCTTCCCGGCAAAGCCGACGGTGATTGCACAGGCGTTATATTGGCGTATAAGCCCCCCATGAGCAAGGATGACGAAACGGGCGCGGCCGGGTCGAACCGCGACACACATTACGCAAAACTGCGCCGCGCGCACCGCGACGCAAAGCGAGAACGCGAGGGGCTAGCGCCAGCGCAACCGCGGTCAAAGCGGAATATGCCCGCGCGAAAGGGGTCGCTCTACGCGGACCGCGGCCCGGCTGACACGGTCTATCTCTACGGTCTTCACACCGTACGCGCGGCGATCGAGAACCCGGCGCGCGCAATCCGCTCGCTCAAGGCCACCCGCAACGCGCTTATGCGGCTGGAAATCGCCGAAGACGCGGCCCTGCCCTTCCCGCTTGAGATGGTCTCTCCGCAGGAGATCGACCGGCTGCTCGGAGACGACGCGGTGCACCAGGGCGTGCTTCTGGAGGCTCAGCCCCTGGTACCGCGCCCGCTTACGGACCTGGGCGACGCAAAGCTCATCGTCATTCTCGATCAGGTCACTGATCCGCACAATGCCGGTGCGATCATGCGCTCGGCGGTGGCGTTCGGGGCTGGCGCCCTGGTTACGACACAGCGGCACAGCCCTCAGGAATCCGGTGTGCTCGCAAAATCGGCCTCAGGCGCACTCGAAATGATCGATCACATCGAGGTGCGCAATCTCGCCAGCGCCATCGACGACATCAAGGCGCAGGGTTTTTTCACCGTCGGACTTGATTCGGAAGGCCCCGCTCCGCTGGAATCAGGGTTTTCCGGCGGTCGCATCGCTCTGGTCCTGGGTGCCGAGGGCAAGGGATTGCGCCAGAAAACTCGCGAGACGGTCGACATGCTGGCCAGGCTCGACATGCCGGGCGCAATCAAGTCGCTGAATGTTTCAAACGCCGCGGCCATCGCGCTCTATGCCGCATGCCAGCATCTTCGGAGCCTGACAGGGGACTGAGCCGGGACGGATCCCGTCTGAACGGGTTTCTGGATCCGCCAGCGGCGGTCAGGCCCCGCGCCTACCGCCGGTTCGCCACCAACCCTTGAAAGCCGTGCGGACACGATCCCGACCGGGGCCGAGCCATCGTCCCGGCGGGCAGCACAAAGCGCATCCGGGGCGTGATTTTTCGCCTTGATCCTTATGGACGTGGAACCAAGCCCAAAATGCCTCTCCGAGCGCTCTCTCGCTTCGAAACAACGCCTGAGCTGCGGATTTCACTTTACAGAAACGTTTGATGTGGTATCCGCATCGCGCTGCCCTTGTAGCTCAGTTGGTAGAGCACCTGATTTGTAATCAGGGGGTCGCGGGTTCAAGTCCTGCCGGGGGCACCAATCTTTCCAATAACTTACCACTCACCCATTTGGGACCCAGAGAGCTCTGGGACCCCATCGGGACCCGATTGGCGCGGCATGATTTGCGCCCCCGAGACCGGCCTTCCCCGCCACAATCGCTCAGGGCATGACCACCAGTAGGCCTTTGGTTCCGCTGTAGGACGGGTTCTTGCGTCGTGCGCCGGGGTGCTGTCCCCGGTCTCGCCAATGGTGCTGCGATGGGTTGGACTTCAGAACATCCGAGGATGCTTGTCAACGGATATTACGCATATTTATCAATTAGTTAGATGCACTACGGGAGGAGTTGCGCCTGTGGGACATTCTCGTCCGCCTGTGCAAATTGCACCTCTAGGGAATGCACAGGGGGTTTGACCGGGGATCGCTCCCCAGTCACCCCGGCTTATCACTCAGAACTCCTCATCCCGGGCATCGCCCCGCGTGTACCCCATGTCCACGAGGACCGCGTCGAGCCTTTCGCCGAAATATTTCTCCAGCGTCATAGCGGCGACCTCGGGGTTGCCCGACATCTTGCTCCCGAACTGCCTGAACATCATATCCGCCCAGCGCTCCGCCTGTTCCTCCATCCACACCTGCCTTTCATCCGGGGTCAAATCCTTCGGGCTACCTTGGGCTGCTCGGCGGGCCTTCCACCACGTCGGGTACTCCGCCGCCGCCGTTCCAAGGCTCTTGCGGACTGTTCTCATCGTCGCCACGGTTCGCGCAGCCACCCCGGAGGCCTCGGCAATGCGGGCCTTGCTGTGCCGGTCGATCAGAACCAAGCGCCATGCGTAATTCTGTCGCTCTGCGTTGGTCATCGGGAGCTTGGCCTTGGAGTTCATCATTCCCGCCTCCAAGGATGCATCCTCGGGCGAACCCTCGAACCAGATAACCGGTAGGTCGGGCCTCTCCTCCAGCCGATAGGCTGCGTGGCGGTGGTGGCCATCAATCAGTATGGACCGTTCCCCGACCTTTATCATGGTGACCGGGTCAAAGTCTCCGCCCGCCTTCACCACACGCCTCAACTCGCTGACGTGCCTGTCCACCATCGCCCGAGGCTGGAACAACGGCGGGATCAGGGTGACCTCCTTTATCTGGAGCCGCTGAGGTAACCCCGTGACGTCACCCGGGCTCCATTCCGCTGTCAACTCGGCAAGAAGCCGCGCAGCCTCTGACTGGCCTTCCGGCCCGTCTCCACTCGTTTCCATTCACGCTCTCTCCAATTGAGAGGAGGTCCCCAGCCGCGCATGCCGGGAACCTCCGTCCGTCAACCGTCCACTAGTAGGCCGGTTTGACCTTCACAAGCCGCCGCCTCAACGCGTCGGCCAACTCCACAGGCCCTTCCTTGGTCATCACCATGGGCCTTTCCTCGTCACCCACGACCCCGACGACGTGCCCCGCCTCGGTCAGAACCTCCATGAGGTAGCTGTCGGCACGCCCCGAGTAGACCGCCTCGGCAACCCGGGTGGCGTGATCGGTGAGCGTCTTGGTGTCACTGGTCATGATTGCCTTGCGGAAGGCAGGCAGATCGGCGTCATCGACGAAGTGCGACCACAGCGCCGTGTCGATCCCCATGGGTTGAACCAAGGCTTCCATGCTGGAGCGTATCCCGGCCTCAACGGCGCTGATCTGCTCCTCGCTAACCCCGGCTGTCTCAGGGATTGCGTCGGTCTCGATGTAGGTTTCGATTGCCTCGGTCCTGACAGCATCTGGCGTAGCCAGTTGCCATTCCATCCAAGCCATATTGTAGTCGTCCTGGAGCTCCTCCGGGGTCTTCTCCCGGGCCTCCTCGTCGCTCTGGTCTTCAGCATCATCCCGGGCAGCAACCCCAGCACCCTCTTCCGAGTGCCGGGGCTCCTCTTGTGCCGTCCGGGTTAGCGCTTTCCCGGCATCCCCCGGAAGCTGACCTGACCGTCTTTGAAGCGGAAGTCCGGGTCACGTTGACGACCAGCCGCCTCTACGGCGCTGTCGTATTGTGCCTGAGAGATATAGCCCTTCGCGACGTACTCCCGACCCTGCGCCCCGGACATTCCGAAACCGTTGAGCTGGAGCGGGAGCGTGTCAACGTCGATGGCGATGACCGACCGGACCCCGAGGCTCTCTTGGGTCGCCTGTCCGTCCTTGAACGTCACCCTGCTACTGCCTTGAATGTTGTTCTTGAAGTGATCGACCCGGGCCGCAGCCTCATCGAGCATCCGCTGGTGTGCCCGGGCCTGTTCCTCGGCATAGGCGGTCTCTTTCGCCTCCAGCGCCGCCCACGCGGCTTGTTGTGCTTGGGCTTCCGAAATCATGTTTGTCATGGGTATCTTTCCTGTGTGTTCACTGTTGGATCAAGCCCGGGATTGGGCTCAATGGATAGCGCTCTAGAAGCCCGGGGAGGCCTCCAGAAGCGGGTCTGTTGCTGTGTGCTGTAAGGTTTTGCTGAGAAGGCTGCCGCCGCTCTCCAGCGGGCTCCTGTGGGGCCGCTCAGTCGTCGTTTGTAGACGCCGCGTCAAAGCCGTCGTCCATGATCGGACAGAGGCCCTGATCCTCAAGGTCGGCGCTCTCATCTGCGCTGTTCATGAAGGTGCTTCGGTTGGCGTACCCGTGGTTCCTGAGGTCCTTGTCTCGAACCTCAGCTAGGAGTTCCGCACGGGCTCTGATCTCGGCTCTCTTCTCGGGCGTGTCGATGTAGCCGCACAACCGGCGTTGCTCTTCCATTCTCTGCGCGGCCTTGGCGTTGTCTTGTCGCAGCTTCTCGGTCGACGCCTTGAGCCATGCTTTCATGTCCTCAGCGTTCTTGATAGGCTTCCGCCAAGGCTTCTCCGGCTTCGGCTCGGTGACGAGTAGCGTTTGCTGCTCCATTCTCTTCTGTCGTCGCACCTCGGCTTTCTTGAGCGTCTCCGTGCGGTTGAACTTGAGCTTGTAACTCAGGGCGCACTCGGGGATGACACGAAGGCCTGCTGGCGGTGGGCCGTCCCGGGCCAGCAGTTCGGCCCAGTAGTCTCGACGCCCGCCCTGTGTCTTCCGGTCTCTGAGCTTGGCCCTCCGGTCCCATTCTTTCATGTCCTCCCGGTATCGAGCCATAACAGCAGCGTTGTGGGCTGCCTCTACAGCCCGGTCCTCCGGTGTGCAGGTTGCGTCGTCGTCGGAAGTCATGATGAGGTGCACCACCTCTTGGTCTGTCAGTTTGTCGGGGGTATCGGCCATTGGCCTCCTGTCCTGTGTGTGATGAGAAGGCTGTGTCTCCGCCTGAGCCTGTCGCCTTCGAAAAAATGCACGGGGCGGCTCCGGTGTTGTTCCTGAGCCCGTCGCCCTCCGAGAAGACGGATACTGAGCCACGCTGCGCCGATCATTGCCGCCCGGGTCGTAGGCTGGAGACACGCCCACGATTGACCCGGGAAGCGCTGAGGAAGGTGAGGCCCTGTCGGGTCCTCCTCGTCTGTATGGAGCCCGGGATCGAACCCCGGGACTGCTCCCAGATGTAATCCCTAGATATAATCCTGAGTGGAACCCGGGGGCTCCGCTTAAGGGGTACCCATTCTCCCCGATCAAGGTTCCCCCGGGGACTGCCTGAGATAGTCCGGGGTGTGAGATGTGGAGTGTATCCTAGGTGCAAACCCGGGGGGCTCCGCTTAGGGGGTACCTATCCCTTCTGGCCTCGACAACCCTCTCCCCACGTCGAAAGCCCCTGACCAGTGCGGTCAAGAAATCCCTCCCAGCGCCTCCCCCCGAGGCTCACAGCGGCGAATACACCGTGGGCTGCGATCTCCAGTTCAAACGCTGTTGTCTTGATGTACATGCTCAGTTCCTTGTGACGCCGGTCAAACAAAAGGGCCGACCACCCCGGCAAGGTGACCGACCCTGAACCCCGAGGGTGATCCCGGGGTATCTGAAATGTAGAGAGGTTAGGCCGCTTGGCCGTCCTGATCTGAGGCATTACTCAGAGCCCTGTAGACGGTCGCCTTGGACAGCCCGAACGCCTTCATGATCTCCGGCACAGTCTTGCCCGCTTCACGCGCCTGAGCGATCTCCTGAGCCACCTCCGGGGTAACCTGAAGCTTGCGCCCGAACTTGGTTCCCTTGGCCTTGGCCTTGGCGATCCCGTCCATCTGGCGTTCCTTGCGGATATCGTTCTCGAACTCAGCGATCAATGCGAGGATGCCCAAGAGGAGCTTGCCCGACCGGGTAGTGGTGTCTGCGTCGGCATCGTCAAGCGCCTTGAAGTCAACGCCCTTGTCTTGCAGTTGCCTCAGGATGGCGTGAAAGTCCGAAGCAGAGCGGGCTATGCGGTCGATCTTGGTCACGTATAGCGTGTCTCCAGCCCGGACAAACCTCAGACACTCCTGCAGCGCCGGACGCTTGGCGTCCACCCCTGAGCGCTTCTCCTCATACAGGTGCGCGGGCTCAACCCCGGCAGCCAACAGGCGCTCTCTCTGGACTTCCAAGGATTGACCTACGGATGAAACCCGGGCGTAACCGACGATTGCCATGTCTCACAACTCCTAAGACGTTTCGATGAACGACTTATGAGACATGAAATGAGACGCGTCAATAGGGTCTCTCACATAGTATACGATATGAGACACCCTCCCCTCCGTTGCGCCAAGGGTGTAGACGGTTCGCCACGATGGCTGTTAGGCCTGAACATAGCGTCGACCGCATCGCAGAAGGGCTGCACGTCGGCTTGACCGTTGCTCACACGACAGGGAAAGCGAGGGGGTACCGGGGGGTTGTGCGCGGTCCTTCCTATCGAGGGGGTGGCTGAGATTATTTCACCAAAATATTTGTGCTATATCCACACGGTTTCCATCCCGCACCGCGCGGAGCATAGATGAGGATCGCAATGCAACGATACTACTCCCGCCGGAGCCAAGCTAACGCTCTACCGTTTAAGGACGATCCGCGCCTCAGAACACGCATTTCAGAACTTGTACACATGACTGCTATACAACTCCGAACAAGGTGGAATAGAGGGGTAGATTACGCATACGAAGTTGTCGGCATACAAGCGAGGAGGGAGTTAGGCATCGATATAGACATCTACCTAAGCAGCAACAGACCAATGGAACATTGGATAACATATTGTAAAATAGAGGAATTGCTCGATGTAATCACCCTTCTATATGATATTATAAAGGAGGAGAAGGAAAGTATTGCCGAAACATATATTTCTATGGTCGAAACTATATTTAGGGAGCAGAATGCAGCATACTTCATCGATGAGGATGGCGGCATACACGACCAAGTGGACGAGGAATTCGCAGACAATATCTCTCGTACATTAGATATGATAGGCCACGACCCCCGCTATACGGCCGTTAGCGCTCATCTCAGTGATGCCTTAAACGCATTGGCCCCAAGCGACCCCAAGTGGCGCACAGCCGTACGAGGAGCATTCGACGCGTGTGAGTGCCTGTTCAGGCTTATGTTCTCGGGCACTAACCAGCTGAAGGCGTCAGCGCTCTCTGACAAGCTAAGCCCCGTACTAAACCGTCACTACGGGAGTGGCGAGCCACTGAGGGCGGCAACAAGCTCCCTCAAAGCTTTTGCCGCACTTATCGACGGTGCGCACAACTACCGTCATGCGAAGGCCTCTGAAGAGGAGGACCACATGCCAGAAGAACTGGGCGTCTTATATTTCAGCGCATTCTTATCTTTCCTACGGTGGCTCGTTCACTTCGATAGATTGTCGCGAACGGCAGCCCAAGAAGTATCGACTTAACCATGGCCATCTAAAGGCCTCACCCGAACGCCATCTTGAGCGCTTCCTTCTGCTTACCATCCATAACATTAGCATAGTGCCTCATCAGCACATTCACCTGTGTATGTCCGGTGATGCTCATGACCGTCCTGAGGTCCGCCCCGGATGCGACCAAGCGTGATATGAAGGCCTTCCTGAGGTCGTAGACCCTGACATCCTCCACCCCTGCTGCGGCAAACACCGCCTTGGCGTAGTTCTTCAGCGTGGTCAGCCTTCCCGTCGCTCCACTACTCGGGAACACGTAAGCCCCGGGCTCCGCGCCGAAGTTGTTCTCCTTAATCCGCTTCAGCACAGCCACAGCCTCCGGCCTAATCGTCACTCTATGGGTGCGCTTCTGCTTCACGGTCTGGGCCGGTTTGGTCCACACCCCGGCATCAAGGTCGAAGTCCTTCCACCGGGACTGGAATAACTCCTTGGGCCGAGACCCGGTAAGCGCCAAGAGCCGCATCGCATCCCCTGACTGCCCGGGCTTCTGGGCAATGGCCTCTAGGATAGCATCAAGTTCCCTGTCGGTGAGAGAACGGGTCCGGGCCTCCTCGGCTTGAGCCGTGGTGCCATTAACGGGGTTGTCCAGCCTGTAGCGCTGTCGGACAGCAAACGTGAACAGCCGCATCAGCCCTGCCCTGACCCGGTTGTGTAGCGCTGCCCGTTTGGCAACACGGGCCAATAGGCGGTCGATATCGCTTGGCATCACTTCGGCCACAAGCATGTTTCCGATATGCGGCTTTACGTAGTCCCGCATCTGTTGAGTGAAGTCCCGAATGTATGTGAGGCTCCTCCCCTTCTCCTGCAGGTCTCTACCGGCCTGCTCTATCAAATCGGAAACCAGATGCTTGTACTGACGGTCGTTCTTGCGCTTGGTAATCGGGTTCTCACCCTGCACGATCTCCCCAAACTTCTGCCGGGCGATAGCGCGGGCGTCCTCCAGCTCCACCTGCGCGACGGCCCCTATGGTGAGCTTTCGGTTGCGGCTGTAGTTCTGCCCGTCCTTCCACCGGATGGCATAAGCGGCGCGTGAGCCTGGCCGCATACGTATCCCGAAGCCCAGCACCTCGGTATCCCAGACCCAAGTCTCCCTCTCGACCTGATCCGGGAGTTCCCGCTCTATATATCGCTTCGTCAGCTTCACCCTATCGACCATTCACAACTCCATGGGACCCCATTGGGACGCGCGAAGCCGGATCGAACGGCCCAGCAAATCAGCGCGACTGCAGCAATAGCTGGGACCCCATAATCAGTCAATGAGAATTGATGGGCCGCTACAATCCCTTTATTTCATGCATTTATCCGCCATAACTCAATCCTCGGGAGGCCATATCGGCAGGATAATCGTTTTGTTCATGTCACAACATTTCACGATGAAAGAGGCGCTATGAAGCTGATTTGTAATCAGGGGGTCGCGGGTTCGAATCCTGCCGGGGGCACCACTTTTTTCAAGAAACTTGAATCGCTCGGATGTTCCAGTGGCCCCATAATAAGCTCCGGGGTACCGTTCCATGTCTTGATAAACCGTCCAGCTCAGCGCCACGTGGGGATGGCCGCGATCAAGGCCTTTCCGGTTTGGGATTGAGGATCCGAGAAGACTGCATCAGCGTCGCCGGTTTCGACGATCCTGCCCTGATCCATCACCGCAACGCGGTGGGAGATCATACGCACCACTGCGGGGTCATGGCCGATGAAGAGGAAGGAAATGCCCTCCTCCACTTGCAGGCGCACCAAGAGCTCCAGCATCTTCCCACGCAAGGAGACATCCAGCGCCGAAAGCGCCTCATCGAGCACGACTAGACGCGGGCGGCTGGCGAGTGCGCGGGCCAGCGCAACACGCTGGCGCTGACCGCCCGACACCTCGTGGATGCGACGGCCCGCCATCTCGGCGGGAAGCCCAACGCGCTGCAACAGGTCTGCTATCGCCGCATGACGGGCGCCCCTATTGCCGACGGCGTGAATCCGGAGCGGATCCATGATCGCCTTGCCGATCGTGGTGCGCGGATTGAAGGCTGAAAGCGGGTCCTGAAACACCATCTGAATGCTGCCGCGCCGTTGGCGCAGCGCCTTTGGCGACAAGGCCCGCCAGTCTTCGCCATCGATGAGGATACGGCCCGAATCCGGCTCGACGAGGCGCAGCAGGACCCGGGCCAATGTCGATTTGCCGCTTCCGGAAGGTCCGACGATGCCGAGCGTTTCGCCCATTCCGATTAAAAAGGTGACATCGTCGAGTGCCGCAACGGTCCGGCGGCGGTCGGCGAAGCGTTTCGACAGACCTTCGACACTGAGCAATTCAACGGACATAGGACGCACCCACAAGCCGCGGTGAATCAAGATCGATATGGGTGGTCAGCAGTTGCTTGGTGTAATCAGCCTGCGGCTCATGGACGATCGTCCGTGCTTCACCGCATTCCACCAGTTCGGCGGTGCGGAAGACGGCGATCCGGTCGGCCAGGCTGGCGGCTAGTCCGATGTCATGGGTCACGAAGATCAGCGTCATGTCTCCGTTTTTCACGAGATCCTCGAGCAGCACGGCAATCTCCGCCTGGACGATGGTATCAAGCGCGCTGGTCGCCTCATCAGCGATCAAGACTGATGGTCCCGCGGCAATGGCAGCTGCAATCGCTATCCTCTGGCGTTGACCGCCGGAGAACTGGTGCGGATAGGCGCTGACAGCATTCTCCGGTTGCGGGATACGAACCCTTGAGAGCAGTTCCACCGCCTTTTCCCGTGCCGCCTTGCGACCGAGGCCCAGATGGCGGCGGGCGCCCTCTCCCACCTGGTCCCCGATGGTCAGGACCGGATTGAGACTGGATCCGGGGTCCTGGAAAACGATGCCGATGTCGCGCCCGGGCACAGGATCAAAGCCCGGTCCGGGCCATGATATGCGGCCTTCGACCAAGGCTTCGTCAGGCAGCAGACCGGTAAGCGCCAGGGAAAGGGTGCTTTTGCCCGAACCGCTCTCGCCGATGATCGCCAGTTTCTCGCCTGCGAAGATGTCGAGATTGACCGACTTCAGCGCGTGTTGCACGCCTGCCGGGGTTCGATACGACACGGATAACCGTTCGACGTTGCAGAGCACGGTCTTCACAAACGTCTCCCGCGAATGGACAAGGCTTCGACAAGCCCCTCGCCAAACAGGTAGATCCCGACGACAGCGCTGACGAGGCCGAGCCCGGGAATGATGGAGAGAAAGGGCGCCGAGCGCAGCAGGTTTCTCCCGTCTGCGATCATTCCGCCCCATGTCACCGAATTCGGATCGCCAAGCCCGAGGAAGGATAGCGCAGCTTCGATCAGCACGGCAGCGGCGACGATGACCGAAACCAGCGACAGCACCGGAGGCAGTGCATTGGGCAGAACTTCACGAAAGGCTATTTCCGCGGGATGCATCCCAATCACCCGTGCCGCCGCAACATAGTCACGTTCGCGTATCGACAACACTTCGGCGCGCGCAAGGCGTGCCGGACCAGTCCATGCGCCCAGTCCGATGGCCAAAACAATGACGGCCAGGGAAGGCCCTGCAACACTGACGAAAGCAAGCGCCAGCAAGAAACCCGGGACGATCTGAAAGGCATCGACGATGCGCATGAGCCCCTCGTCCACAAGCCCCCCGGCAAATCCAGCGACGGTGCCGACCAGCGTGCCAACCACGATTGCGACGACCGCGGAGGCAAAGCCCACCGTCAGCGACGCCTGCGAGCCGTAGACCAGCCTGGTCAGGACATCGCGACCGAGCTGGTCAGTTCCGAGCGGAAACGACGCATCGGCAAACGGTGGCAGAAGCGGGCGTCCGACGAGGGCCGCCGGGTCGCCGGATAGAATGAAAGGTCCAAGAACCGCCGCAAGCACGAGCGACAGAAGAAGAAGGGCGCCGGCGACACCTTCCGGCGAGGACACGAAACGTCTGATCAACGGTTTCATCGGCTTGCCGCCTCCGAACTGCCGACCCGCGGATCGAGCCAGGCATAGGCGATGTCGACGAGAAGATTGACAATGATGACCAGCACGGCCGAAACGATGATGACCGCCATCAGAAGGGGCGCATCACGTCCAGCCACGGCCTCCTGCGCGAGCCTGCCAAAGCCCGGTATCGCAAACACGCTCTCGATCACCACCGAACCGCCAAGCATGGTGGCAGCTTGCAGACCAAGCATGGTCACCAGCGGCAGGAGTGCGTTTCGGGCAACATGGTGGACAACGATACGCCTGCGGCTGAGCCCCTTTGCCTTGGCGGCCAGCACGAAATCCTGACGCCAGACCTCGCCCATCCCGGCCCGCATCATGCGCAGGAAAAGCGCGAGATAGATGAAGCCGAGAGACGCGACGGGAAGAACCAGGTGACGGGCGATATCGAGGGCGCGGGCGATGCCGACCTTGCCAGACGCAATCGTTTCAATGCCCGAGGTGGGAAGCCAGCGCAATTGTACCGAGAAGACCAGGATCAATACCAGCCCCAGCCAGAAGCCGGGCACCGCATAAAGCGTGAGTGAGCCAATAGACAGCACGCGGTCGAGAGCGCTCCCGGGCCAGGCGCCGGCAAGGATTCCCAAGAGCGAGCCGAGGGTGAAGGCCAGTGCCGTCGCGGCGCCCATCAACCAGAGTGTATTGGGCAGCCTTTCCAGCACGATGTCCAGAATCGGCCGGTTGAAGACGATGGACCAGCCGAGATCGAGCCTGGCCAGTGAACTGACATACAGCCACAGCCGACTTAAGGCGGACTGGTCGAGCCCGTAGCTTTGCCGAAGATCGTCCGCCAGCCTGGAATCGCCCCCGCCCAGCGAGACGAGATAGGCATCGACGGCGTCGCCCGGTGCGAGTTCCATCAAAAGGAAGGTGCCAAGGATGACGATCGCCAGCACCGGAATGCTGGCGACCAGTCGCCGTTTCGTCAAACGCCATGCACGATGCATGTGGTGCTACCCAGCTCTGGTATCAGCCCGCAATCGCCGTGTCGGACCAGTTGGAAACGACCCACCGGGGATTGTTTGCGACGTTCTTCACGTCAACGCTTGCAACCGAGGTGAAGCCCCAGTCAGCAACATTGATCAACGGAAGGTCGGCAGTCACCAACTTCTGAAACTCGTTGTAGAGTTCGATGCGTTTCTCCGTGTCGATCGTAACAAGCGCTTCGGCGATGATCTTGTCGATCTCGGGATTGGCATATCCGCCCTGATTGGAGAAGAAGGTGCCGTCGGGGATTCCGGACTGGACCAGGTTTGTCGTCGAAATCGCGGGGTCTCCACGGAAGACGGCCGCACCGATGGACAGATCGAAATCGTGATCCTTGTAAACGGCGGTGAGATGGCCCGGCGCATCATTGCTGACCAGTTCCGCCTCGACGCCGATGGCGGCAAGCGCCTGTTTCAGATAATCGCCCATTGCGCGCGTTTCGGAGAAGAAGGGCGCGGGCAAGAGACGGATCGAGAAACGCGGGCCGTCATCCTTGGCGGGATAGCCGGCTTCGTCGAGCAACGATTTGGCTTTCTCGATATCGAACGGGTAGAGCGTCACGTCGGGTTCATAGAACTCCGGCGCGTTCTTCGGAACCGGACCGGTGGCTGCAGCGGCGTAACCCAAGAACACCGTATCGACAACGAAGCTCCTGTCGATGGCGTGGGCAATGGCCTGCCGGACCTTGAGATTGTTGAGGATTTCGTTGCGATGGTTGATTTCGACGATCAACTGATAGGTCAGCGCTTCATAGCCTTTGGTGACGACCTCAAGCTCGCTGTTGGCGGAAAGACGATCCAGGTCGGAAAGCGGCACCTGCGAGAAGGCCGCAAGCTGAATTTCGCCAGCCTCAAGCGCTGCGGCGGCCCCTGCACGGTCCGGCAGCACCCTGAAGATCAACTCGTCAAGCTTTGGCTCGCCTTCACCCCAATAGGATTCATTGCGCGTCAGCCGGTAATATTCGCCGGCGCGATGCTCGGCGAACACGAAGGGACCGGTACCCACCGGTTCGTTGTTGGCCGGATTGGCGGCGATGTCGGTGCCTTCATACAGATGCTTGGGCAACACGCTGCTGACCACCGGAAGTGCGTTGCGGATCAACTGCAGCGGGGTGGGCTCGGAAAACTTGAACACGGCCGTCAGTTCGTCCGGTGTCTCCACCGATTCCAGATTGGCGAGCACCGAGCGACCGATGTTCTGCAACGGCTTCCAGACCTCCATTGCCGAGAACGCGACATCGGCGGCGGTGAAAGGCTTGCCATCGTGCCAGGTCACGCCTTCACGGAGCTTGAAGGTGACGGAAAGCCCGTCGTCGGAGCCTTCCCAACTGGTCGCCAACCGGGGCGCCAGGCCGTCCGTCCCGTCGAAGGATGCTTCGGCCAGCGGCTCGATGATTTTCGACGCGATGTAAAACACACCGTTTGAGGCCACGATGGCCGGGTTGAGATTGCGCGGTTCGGAATCCGCGGCCACCACCAGCCTGCCGCCCTCGATGGCGCTCTGCGCAAAGCCAAAACGGGAAAGAACGGCCCCTCCGGCGAGAATGACAGTGCCCCCCAGCAACCGGCGGCGGGAAATCTCTGAAATCGACATGGCATTGCTCCTTGGTTGTGACGGATCACCCGCCGGTGAAAGGGTATTGCTCCCGATGCAGGACACCTGGATCGCTCAATAAGCCTTTGTTGCGCCCGGTCAGCATGGCGGGTGCCGGAACTGACGTCCATAGCATTCCGCCAGCTGAACCGAATGCAGCATCAAAGACGGATCATTCCCGCATCCACGTTCACACACTGGCCGGTCATCCAGCCGGCGTCATCAGAAACGAGGAAGGCCACGACCTTTGCGATGTCCTCGGGCTGCCCCTTGCCGGGCATCGCCTGCAACATCTCGACGAAACCGAAGCTCTCGGAGTGCGGGCTGCCCTTCACGCCATCGGAATCGATGAGGCCGGGGGTCACCGCATTGACGCGGATACCGTATTTGCCCACTTCGGTCGCCAGCGCACGGGTGAAGCCGACGACGCCGCCCTTCGCCGCCACATAGGCCGACATGTTGGGCGTGCCTGCATAAAAGGCGTTGGAAGCGATGTTGAGCACGGTGCCCTTGCGATCGGCGGCGCGCATCATGTCGGTTGCCTTGCGGCTGGCGATGAAGACACTCGTCAGGTTGGTGTCGATGATCTTCTGCCAATGCTCCATATCGACGTCGTCCCAGGCGATATAGGGAACGATCGACGCGTTGTTGACCAGGATGTCGATGGCGCCGTTCTCGGCTGCGTCCTCGAGCATCTGGTTGACCTGGTCAACCTTGGTGGAATCGCAGGTCACGCCAACGGCGCCATGTCCGATGTCCGCGGCGGCGGCTTTCGCGCCCTCGCCGTTGATGTCGGAGATCACGACCTTCGCACCTGCCTCGGCAAGCGCCTTGGCGATGGCCTTGCCGATGCCCTGTGCAGCTCCCGTGACGACCGCCTTGCGGCCTTCAAGACTCTTACTCATCGCTTTTGTCCTTTCCTTTTCGCCGTTCCCGGCCTTATGCGTCGATTGATTCTTCCCATGCGGCCTGCGCGGCAGCCAGTCCCGCCGCCACGTCGACCTTCGCGCCGGCGGCGTTGAGTGCTCCGCCCATGGCGGCGACGGCAAGCAGCGCGTAAGCCGGTTGAGCGGTCGGCCCCATGTGGCCGATGCGGATCAGCTTGCCGAGTGTCTCGGCCCGGCCTGCCGACATCGAGATGCCATAGCGGGACCGTGCTTCGGCCAGAACCGGCGCGGCATCGATGCCGTCGGGCATCCGTACCGAGGTCGTCGTGGGTGAAGCAATTTGCTCTGTTGCCGGCCAGAGCTTCACACCCATGCCCTTGATGCCTTCACGGCAGATTCTGGCGGTCACCGCATGGCGTTCCCAGACGGCCTCCGGGCCCTCGTCGAGATAGCGATCCAGTGCGGTATCGAGGCCATTGATCTCGGCCACCGAGGGGGTGAAGGGAAACTTCTCGGTTTTCTTCCAGGCATTCTTCCAATCGCCGAGGCTGAGGATGGAGGCAAACGGCGCGTCGGGATTGGCCTCGATCTTGGCCCAGGCCGCCTCGGAGACGGATACCAGCGAGAGGCCCGGCGGACAGCCGAGGCACTTGTTGTTGCCGGTGACATAGATTCCGGCCTTGCAGCCATCAGGGCTCGTCTTCATGCCGCCCCAGGAGGAGACGGCATCGACGATCAACAGCGCGCCGGCTTCGGCAGCCGCTGCGCCAATCGCATCGATGTCATTGATCGTGCCGGACGGCGTATCGTGGTTGCAAACGCAGACCACCTTGACCTCGGGATGTGCCTTGAGGAAGGAGCGAACCTCTTCGGGATCAATGGAGGTGTCGTACGGCACCTCGATCTCTTCGACCTTCTTGGCATAGCGCGCCGCCCAATAGCCGAAACCCTTGCCATAGACGCCGGAGGCAAGGTTGAGAACCACATCATCCTTGGCAATAAGACAGGCGGCGGCTGCCTCCAGCGCCAGAACCGGTTCGCCCTGAAGGATCAAAGGCGGCGTATCCGTTCCCATCGCCTTCTGCGCCTTGAGCGCGACATTTTCGTAGAATGCCTGGAAAGCGGGGTCGTAGTCGTAAAGCACGGTTTTTCCCAGCGCACGCAGGACTTCCGGATAGGCGTCCACGGGACCGGCGGTCAGAGTGAACACCGGCGGTTTGGTTTCAGAATATTTCATTGATTTCTCCTCATCAGCCGTAGAAGTTCACGCCGGTCTTGTAGTCCTTGAAACTCTCCGGATCGTGGCTGAAGAGAACCTCAGCATCCTTTTCCTTCTCGATTTGCTTGAGACGGCGCATCGAATTCACGCCGGCCACCGGATCGATATGGAAGCCAGCATTGATGTCATTGTCGTAGTTCTTGCGGGTGTAGGCCGCATCAAGCGTCAGCAGCAGCGGACGGCGATTGTCGAACTCGACCAGCAGCGAATAGTGCCCGACGGTATGGCCGGGCGTGTAAACAAGGGTCAGCCCGGGAGCCAGTACGACGTCGCCTTCGATCAGTTCGAACTTCGTGTTCCCTGCGGTCTGACCCGCAGTGAGCTGATCGGACATCCCGCGCGCCTCTGCCACATCGGTGGAGAAAGCCAGATCGGAATAGCCGAGAACCTCGAAGGGCTGGCACTTGGCAGCCTGTGGAAGTTCGTCCTTATGGCAAATCTTCTTGGTGTCGGGGAAAAACCTGTTGCCGCCGACATGATCGAAGTGGAAGTGCGAGTTGAACAGGACATCAATGTCCTTGGGTTCCAGTCCCAGCAGCTTGAGCGCACCGGGGATGGTCTGCTGCTCGGTCTGCTGCGGCTTCTCGAAGGGCAGCACCTTCTGCACGTGATCGAAATCGTAACCGGTGTCGATCAGGAACTTGCCCTTCGGATGGTCAACGAGCACCGAATAGACCGGAAAGCGAACCTCGCCGCCGGGACCCTTGTTCCACCAGATGTGAAACCCGTCCAGAACCAGCGAGCCGCCGTCGAGCAGGAAGACTTTGGTATCGGCCATGTCACTTCTCCTTTGTTGTGCCTGCGCCTTTTTCCAAAAGCAGGCGTTGTGGGTGCGTCCTAGCGGGCGCCGCGTTCATAGGCTGCGCCAAGCGCCGAGGGCAGTTTCGCCCGGCGACCAAAGATCACCAGCACCAGCATCACTGCCGCGAAGGGCAGCATCTGGATGACGTCGGTGGGAATGTTCGAACCGGCGACCTGCAGGGCCGTCGTGAGCGACAACGCTGCGCCGAATACCAACGCCCCGATGAGAACCCACAGCGGCCGGCCACGCGCCAGCATGGCGAGCACGATCCCGATGAAACCGGCGCCGCCGGTCATGAACGGAATGAACAACCCCGCGCCGATGTTGGCAAGGAATGCTCCGCCAAGCCCGGCCATGGCGCCTGTAAACAGGACCGCGAAGACACGGATTGCAAGCACGTTGCCGCCCGCCACATCGAGGGCAGCTGGCCGTTCCCCCGCGGCGCGCAGGGTCATGCCCAGATTGGTGCGTCGATAAAGGACAGCCAGCACAACGACAGCCGCAAGCGCGATATAGACAATCGGATGCCGGCCGAAGAGCGACGGCCCGATGATCGGCAGGTCGGTAAGGCCTGGAATATCCACCCGCTCGGGGGCCGGCAGCCTCGGATAGGTTCGCGAAAACTGGAAATGATGCAGCAGCGCCGTCAATCCCTCGACGCCAAGGGTCAGCCCGATACCGATGACAATCTGGTTCAGACCCAGCCGCACGCACAGCACCGCCATGGCGATGGCCGTCAGCAGACCCCCAAGAATGCCACCCAGGAATCCAAGCCACAGCGAACTGGTCTCGAAAGCAACGAGAAAACCCATATAGGCGCCCATCAGCATCATACCCTCGATACCGATGTTCAGCACACCCGCCTTTTCGGACATCTGCTCGCCCAATCCGGCCAGCAGAATAGGAATGGCGGCGACGATGGCACCAGTGAGGAGAGACGAGAGGAACGCCTCGGTCAGCAAACCGCCCATCTTAGCGCTCCTTCTTCCGTTTGCGTTGGTCGATGAATTCTCCGAGACCGAGGCAGATCAACAGACTGGCGACCAGCACAAGCGTGAAATCCTGAGGCACGCCAAGCCGTCGCGCAGCACTCTCGCTGCCGATCATCAGAGCCGAGTAGAAGAAAACCAGCACGATGGCCCCCACCCCGTGGAACCGGGCAAGGAAGACCAGTGGAATGACCATGAGGCCATAGGCCGGATCCCAGTTTGCGCGCACGTTGCCGGCTACGCCGAGGATTTCCGATGCACCGGCCATGCCGGCAAAGCCGGCAGACAGGCCGAAGGTCGCCATCGTCAACAACGGCACGGACAGTCCTGCATGGGCAGCCGCGGCCGGATTGGCGCCGACCATGCGCAACCGCAGCCCGAAAGCGGTCCGCGTCATCATCAAGTGAACCAGGAGGACAGCGACCAGACCCCAGATCAATCCGCTGGAAATGGAGGTCTCGAAGAGCCGCGGCAACCGGTCCTCGACCGGAAGCGTGCGGGTCTGCGGCACAGTTGTGGTGGGGTCGCGGAAGACCAGCTTGACCAGAGTGGAAGCCATCAGCACGCCGAGAAAGGACATCATCAGGGTCGTGATGATCTCGTTTACGCCCTGATAGGCCTTGAGAAGAGCCGGAATAACAGACCAGACAGCACCGACGAGCGCGGCCAGTACAAAGCCAATCAACAGCAGTGCCCATCCGGGAAGTACGCCGACAAGAAGCGGAGCGGTCGCGGCGGAGATGACGGCTCCGAGCAGGAATTGCCCGTCCGTCCCGAGGTTCCAGATCCCCGCACGAAAAGCGATGATGAGGCTTGCCGAGAGAAACAGAAGCGGCGCCATGCGGGTTGCCGTCTGCTGCAGGCCGAGACCTGAAAAGAGCGAGCGCTCCAGGATGTAACCGTAATAGGTCAGCGGGTTCACGCCGACCAGCATCAGGATTATCGCGGACAGGACGAACGCCGCGACGATCGGGCCGACCGTGACCGTCAGAATGCGCTGAAACGTGCTGCGCTCTGCCGCCGGAGTGGCGGCATCGGCCGGATTCGTACCTGCGTCCGCCGAAGCGGTTTTGATGTCATCTTCCATGGTCATGCCGATGCCTGTTTGTGTTCTTCCTCGCCGGCCATCATCCGGCCGATGCGCAGGCGGAGAGCCTCGCCGCTCCCGTCGTTGTCGACGATGCCGCGTATGCGCCCTCCCTCCATCACAAGGATGCGGTCCGACAGCGCCATCAACTCGTCGAGGTCAGTGGATATGAGCACGACACCAAGTCCGCGTTCTGCGATCTCGGAGATCCTTTGACGTGATGTATCGATGTTCTGAAGGTCCAACCCGTAGGTTGGCTTGTTGAAGACCACGACGCGCGCCTCTCCGTGGAGTTCGCGGCCAAGCAGCACCTTCTGGATGTTGCCACCCGAAAGCCGGCCTATCGGCGTGGTTTCGCTCGGAGTACGGACAGAGAAATTGGCAATCATCTCGCGCGCATGCTGCGCGATGCGCTGGGGACGCTCCAGACCATTCACCCAGAACGGAGGCTGCCCGATATCCTTGAGCACCGTGTTCTCCGAAACCGGGAATGCCGCAACGGAGCCTTCCTCAAGCCGGTCATCGGTCAGGTAACGCAGTCCGCGGCGGCGTCGATGCGCGACTGTGGCCTTGGAGATGTCCTCGCCGTCGAGCATCACGCGACCCGAAGTGACAGGAAGCTGGCCGGCCACCGCCTCGGCCATTTGCTTTTGACCGTTGCCGTCAATCCCGGCGACGCCGAGAATTTCACCCGCCCGCAGGGTCAGAGAAATGTCCTCAAGGCCCATGACGTCGGCGTCGCCCGGTGTGGTCAGTCCCTCGACCTGAAGAACGACTTCGTCGCGTGCGGTGGATTCGCGGTGCGTATTGGAGGTGGTTGCCGCCTCGCGGCCGAACATCATGCGGACAATCTCGTCGATGGCCTGGTCCTCGGACATCGATCCGATCTGCTCCGGTCCCATCTGGCCGGCCAGCGCGCCCTGTTTCAGCACGGAAATGCGATTGCCGAACCGGTACGCCTCGGCGAGCTTGTGGGTGATGAAGATCACCGCCAGCCCGCTCTTGACCAGCTTCTGCATGCGGGCGCCCAGCTCCTCGGCGCCCTGCGGCGTCAGCATGGACGTCGCTTCGTCGAGGATCAGCACCTTGCTGTCACGCAGGAGTGCGCGCGCAATTTCAATTTGCTGCTGCTGACCCAGAGACAGCTCGCCCGTAATGGCGTCGAGCGGCAGCGACAATGCGAACTCGTTTTTCAGCTCCGCCATCCGTGCTGCGATCCGGTCGCGCGGCGGACGCTCATACCATGGAGCACCCAACGTGAGGTTCTCGAGCACGGTCAGCGTCGGCACCAGGACGGAATGCTGAAATACCGTGCTGATCCCCGCATCAAGACTCGCAGACGGGCTCGACAGGCGTGTCTTCTGTCCGTTGAGCGACAGATAGCCCTCGTCGGGTTCCTGAAGACCAGCAAGGATTCCCACCAGCGTCGACTTGCCGGCGCCGTTTTCACCCAAGAGGACATGCACCTCGCCGGGATGGAAAGTGAGCGATACGTCGTCGATCGCGATGACCCCGGGGAAACGCTTGGTTACGCCGTGTATCCCGATGATGCCTGCCCCCTTTTCGGGGGGCAGGTTTGTCGGTGTTTCCGTTACGATGTCCACGGATCCGCTCACTCGGCCACGGTGACCATTGCGCGGACATCCGCGGCATCGAACATCGGCTCGACCTTGATGTCACCTGCGATGATCTGGTCACGCAGCGCCATCACCTCGGTCCATGCCTCCTCCGGGACCTGCGGGGTCTTGAGCAGCTTGACGGAATCATCGGCCAGGCTGATCGAATAGCCGCGGCTGCCGAACTTGTCGGCCTTCAGATCCTGAATCATCGCTGTGTAGACGGGCGTCATGTCCCAGACGACCGACGTCAGCAGATGGCCCTTGTCGAGTTCGGACTTGTCACCGATGACATCAATGAAGAGGACATCCGATCCGTCTGTGGCCTTGTTCGACTCCACCGCCTGGATCATGCCGAAGCTCGACCCGTTGCCCTGGCCGAAGATGATGTCGGCGCCGGCTGCGATGACCGAGGTTGTTACGCGGTTGCCGCCAGCGGCATCCGAATAAGCTGCCGGGCCGATGACCGAATACAGGATCTTCACTTCCGAATTCTCGGCCTTCACGCCCTCGGCAAAGCCAGCCGACTGGGAGTTCCACGACGGAGGCTCACCTGAAACGACGATACCGACGGTGCCGGTCGTGGTCATCTTGGCAGCCAGGCGGCCTGCGAGGTAGGCGCCCTCATGTCCCGACAGGGTATAGTCGGCCACGAGGCCTTCTTGCAGAGCGTCGGGGCTGTCGACAATCGACACCGGAACGCCGGTTTCCGCTGCGATTTCCGGACCGGCCGTGTTGTAGCCGCTGGCATGCGCGATCATCAGATCTGCGCCTTCGGCCGCCAGTTCCCGCATCGGAGCGCGGACGTCGCCGTAACCGAGCCCTTCGGCGACGATGATCTCGACGCCCTCGGCTTCTGCCGCGGCCTTTGCCGCGTCGACGCCCTGCTGGTTCCAGCCATAGTCACTTCCCTGTTCCGGAGTGAGGATGGCTATGGTATCGACATCGGCGGCAGAAGCCGCTGAAGCGCCTAGCACAACGCCGAGCGCGGCGGATATAAGTAGGTTTTTCATCATGTTGTTCCCTGTTTGGTTGCAAATTCCCCATCAGAAATGGGACGCTTTTGGCAGACTTGTTGTTGTTACGGCCCTGTCTGCTGGGCTTGGTTCGCTCCCGGCCCAAGCCGAAAGCGGAGAGTATGTGCCTTATTCAGGCATCATCCACGGAACCGCTGGCGCGGATCCGGTGGAGGTTCGTATTGCCAATGCGACCGGCGGCACCGTCGAGTGCGAGGCGGCGCTGGCCCACTGGTATTCCGATGATCTCGGACAGATCGCGCCGGGCGACGAACTGACCTTGACGCTCTGGCATGACCGGGAGACCGGCGTTCTCAACCTGATGAACGCCACCGATGACCGGATGCCCGTTGAAGCGGTCTGGTGCTCCAACGAAACCGCCCGCTCGCGCCTGACCCTGCCGATTGCCAGCGGCAAGGCGGAGGCGACGCTGCGCTACTCCTGCCATGCCGGCGGCGAAGCCGGTCTGAGCTGTGAGGCTGCGGGCGGCTAGGCCGATCATTTCGCGCGAACCTCTTCGAGTTTGGAAACGATGCGATCCTTCACCGCGACAACCTCAGGCTGGTCGGCGATGACGTCGTTTGCGACGTTCACAAAGGTTTCCTGCAGTTCAGCCTGCTGGTCCTCGGGCAGCACATGCACCTCACCGCCATTTTCCAGCCATGCCTTCTCGGCACGCTCGACGTTCTCGACGCCCCAGGGGAACACGGTTTCCTCGGCCGCCCTGCCCGCCTCGATGATTGCCGTCTTGACTTCGTCGGACTGAGACTGGAACCAGGCTTCGTTAACGAGTGTCACCGAAACGATCTGGTTCATGTTGATGTTGGTCACGTGCTTGGCCGTGTCATAGAACTTGAAGGCGGTCAGGATCGGGATCCCGGCCAGCATGCCGTCGATGCCGCCTGCCTGCAGCTGCGGGGTGACTTCCGAAAGCGCCAGCGGCGTCGGGTTCACACCGACCGCCGACATCGGCTCCATCTGCAGCGGCGAGGCGAATGTGCGCACCTTCAACCCCTTGAAGCCGTCGAGTGTGGTGACCGGCTCGCGGGTCAGGATCTGGGTCGGCGAATTGAAGATCGCGCCGATGATCCGCACACCCTTGTCGAGGAAAAGGGTCTCCATGTAGTCGCGAAAATCCTCGTCGTGGATGACCGCGTCGACTTCATCGGCATCCATGAAGAGGCCTGGAACGTCGAAAGCCTGGAAGCGCGGATCAACGTTGGTGACAAACGAGGTCGGGGTCGTGAAGGCCTCGATGGTGCCGAGAAGGACGCCTTCTGACATGCGCGGGATCGCGCCGAGCTGCGAGGCCGGATAGATTTCGACATTGAGCGCGTCACCGACGCGGGCTTCAACTTCCTTCTGGAATTCCTTCTGCCACTCGTGCTGCACATCGTTGATGGTGGCCGAGGCCAGCTTCATCGTCTGCTGCGCTTGTGCGGCGCCGGCAAACGGCAGCCCGAAAGCAAGGCCGGTGGCCAAAGCGCAGCCCATGAGTTTGCGGCGGGTCATCTGGATCGTCATTGCCTTGTTACTCCCTTTGTTTGAGCACCCTCAGGACATGCCGTTGAGCAGCCAGAGCGAAAGTGCGGGTATGAGTGTGATCAGAGCGAGCGCAGAGATCTGAACCCCCATGAAGGGCAGAACTCCGCGGTAAATGTCGGAGGTGCGCAGACCGAGCACGGACTGCGCGACGAAGATGTTCAGGCCGAAGGGCGGCGTGAACATGCCGATGGCGAGATTGACGGTCATGACCACGCCGAAGTGGATGGGATCGATGCCAAGCGAGACCGCGATGGGCACCAGGAGCGGTGACAGGACCAGGATCGCGGATGTGGGATCGAGAACGCAGCCGATGGCGAGCAGCAGCAGGTTCACGGTCAGCAGAAAGCCGAGCGGCGACAGGCCGGCATCGGTGGTGGCGGCAATGAGGGCCTGCGGCACACCTTCAACGGTCAGAACCCAGCTGACGACGCCTGCCGCCGCCACCACAATCATGATGCGCGCGGTCATCATCGCCGAACTAACGGCGGCTTCCAGCAGCAACTGGAAATTGACCGTACGGTAGACGACCAAGCCCAGGAAGGCGCCATAGGCGCAGGCGAAGCCACCCGCCTCGGTGGGCGAGAAGAAACCAGCGTAGATCCCGACCATGACAAAAGCCGGCATGGTGAGCGCCCAGAAGGCCTGCCTGAACGCCTGCCAGGCGACCCGGGCGCGAAAATTCGCTTCCCTTGGTATGCGCGCCATCATCGCCGAGATCGCGATGTAGCCCGCCATCAGCAGCGCCATGACGATGCCCGGAATGATGCCCGCGATGAACAGTTTGGCGATCGACTGCTCGGCCGAGGCGCCATAAAGGATCATGGCGATGGAGGGCGGAATGACAATATCTATGGCGCCGCTCGAGGTTATGATACCGGCCGCGCGCTGCTTGCCGTATCCGCCTTCGATGAGCTGCGGATACATGTTGCGGCCAACGGCGGCCACGGCTGCCGCCGAGGAGCCGCAGATGGTGCCGATGAGGGTCGAGCCGCCCAGCGCCGCGATCCCCAGCGAACCCGGCACCCGGCCAAAGAGCGCGCGCACCAGATTGATCAATCGGTCGGCGATGCCGCTGATGGCCATCAGTTCGCCGGCGAAAACGAAGAACGGCACGGACAGGAGCGCATAGGCATCCAGACCACCGAAGATTGTCTGCTGGAGCGCGATCAGAGGTGGCCCGGGGAAGAAAAGGAGCGCCAGCGACGCCGCGGTGAGCAGGGCAACGAAGATCGGCGCGCCGAGCGCAATCAGGACGACGACGCTGATGCCGAGAACCCAGCTCATTTGCGACCTCTTTCGGAAACCGAGAGGCGGGAAATGTCGACGATGGTCAGGAAGGCTGTGACAGCGGCGATGCCGGCAAATCCGATGAGGATTGCCGAATGCGGGATGACCATCGGGAGTCCGAGACCCATGCTGGTCTGGTTCAAGGCTGCGATCCGCGAGATGAAGTCAAAACTGTGCCAGGCTATGAAAAGGGAGACGGCAACCGTCGCGACGTCGATGACGATCTGCAAGGTCGCCGCCAATCCGCCGCTCATGGCCGTCGGCAGGAGGTTGATCGAGAGATGATCGCGGCTGCGAGCGGCGAGAATGGCGCCGAGCATGACGATCCAGATCATGCCGTAGACCAGCAGTTCGTCCGCGCCGACGAGCGAGAACCAGCCGCTGTAACGGCCGACCGCATTGGCGACATTGACCAGAACCATGGCGATCAGGGCAAGGCCCAAGAGGATCCCGACAAGCCGGACGACCAGCGCCTCGGCCCGGATGAATCCGTTGCCGCTCGTGCGTCCGTCTCCAACACCCGGTCCTCTGGTCATGGCGCTAGTCTCTCCCCTCAAGAATGCGGCGGATGGCGACGAGCTTTCTCGCGCGTTCCGGCTGCAACTGGGCGATCTTCTCGGGCGTGTAGGAATAGACGCCCTCGCCCGACTTGATGCCGAGCTTGCCGGCAGCCATCTGTTTGGTGACCAGCGGCGCGACATCCTTCCGGTCGCAGAGGTCCTCGTTGAGGAACGAGGAGACCGAGTGGTAGATGTCCATGCCAGCCATATCGAGGAGCGCCATGGGGCCCACAACGGCCAGCTTGTAGCCGATGCCCCAGGAGACACAGGTGTCGATGTCCTCGGGCTCGATGACGCCGCGTTCGACAAGGTCGACCACTTCCCGCAGGAGCGCATAGAGCACGCGGTTTTCGACAAAGCCCGGAACGTCCTTTTTCAGGAGGACCGGCAGGAGGCCGAGCGAGCGGATGAAATCGCGGATTGCCGCGACCGTTTCCTGCGCGGTCTGCTCGCCGCCGATCACCTCGATCATCGGAATGATGTGCGGCGGATTGGACCAGTGCATGCCGACCATGCGGGCGGGATTGGAAATGTGCGCCTGCAGCTTGGAGATCGGAATGCCCGAGGTATCGGAGGCGACGATCGTGTCGGATGAAATCATGCCTTCGATCTGCTTGTAGACCGACGCCTTGATCTCTTCCTTCTCCGGTACGTTTTCGATCACAAGGTCGGCGCCGCGCACCGCATCCTCGAGTTCGCCGGTGAAGCGAACCGAACCGCCATCGCTGGCTGCAATTCCAAGATTGTCGAGAACACCGTCGGCTGCCGTCATCATCGCACGCGCCCGCTCGATTGCTTCCGGAGCGATATCGTAGGCAACAACCTCGATACCGCCGCGCGCCAGGCGGGCGGCCATGCCGGGACCCATCGTGCCTAGACCGATTATGGCTACTCGCTGGATCATGCCGCGACCTCGCTTACCTGTGATTGCTGGATGAGATCGGCCGCTTTCTCGGCGATCATGATGACTGCGGCATTGATGTTGCCGCACGGGAGATCCGGCATGACCGAAGCATCAACCACACGCAGCCCGCCGACGCCGCGAACCCGCAGATCCGGATCGACAACGGACCCCTCGTCTGTACCGGCGCGGCAGGTGCCGGCTGGGTGATGAACCGTGATGCAGGTCTTGCGAATGTGCTCGTCGATTTCCTCGTCTGTCTGGCAGTCGGGACCGGGGAAGAACTCCGCCTGGATGAAAGGTGCCATGGACGGCTGGGCGGCGAGATTGCGTGCGACCTTGAAGCCGGCGCGCAGCGACTGCCAGTCCTTCTCGGCAGCCAGGAAATTCTGGTGAATCAGCGGCGCAGCCATCGGGTCGCTCGAAGCGAGTTTCACCGAGCCACGGCTTTCCGGTTGGGTGGCCACGATACGGGTCGCAAATCCATCCGGGAACGGTGCCTTGAAGGGCTCGAAATAGGGCCAGGCGGCAAGAGGCGCTGCTGTGAAGAGCAGTTGGACATCCGGCAACGGACGCTCGGCATCGCTCTTGAGGAAGGCCACGACGCCACCGGGGACGTCGGCAGAAAAGCCCTTGCCGGTCAGATAGGTCTTGACGAAATCGAGGCCGATCCGGTCCGCGCGCATTTTCTTGAGGAACGGGCCCGGTTCGCGGCGCCGGTACATGAGGATCACTGACACATGGTCCTGCAGATTCTGGCCGACCGAGGGAAGATTGACGCGGGTCTCAATGCCCTGATCGGAGAGCTCCTCCGCCGGCCCAACGCCCGAAAGCATGAGAAGCTGCGGCGTGTTGATGACACCACCGGACAGCAGCACTTCCCTGCGCGCGGTCACGGTCTTCGCAGCGCCATTGTGGTCGAAAACGATGCCTGCCGCGCGGGTGCCTTCCATGACGATGCGCTTGGCCATGGCGTTTGTCAGCACCGTCAGGTTCGGCCGGTTCAATGCGGGGCGCAGATAGGCCGTGGCTGTCGAAGCCCGGCGTCCCTTTGAAATGGTCATCTGCAGGTGGCTGAAACCTTCCTGCTTTTCGCCGTTGTAATCCGTGGTCTGGGGATATCCGGCACGAACGCTTGCCTCACGAAAGGCGTCAATCAACGGATCCTCATACTTGCAGCGCTGGGTGCTCAGCGGGCCCGAGCCGCCCCGATAGTCGTCCGAGCCGCCTTCCCAGGTTTCCTGCTTTCGGAAATACGGCAGGACCTCGTCAAATGACCAGCCGGTCAGCCCGTTCGCTGCCCAGCGATCATAATCGCCGCGGTTGCCACGCACATAGGCCATGGCGTTGGTCGAAGACGAGCCACCGATCACCTTGCCGCGGGCGCATTCGACACTGCGGCCACCGACGTTTTCCTCGGGCTCGCAGAAATACATCCAGTCATGACGGCGTTCGGTCAGGATTTTGCCCCATCCGAGCGGGATGTGGATCATCGGATCGCGATCCCAGCCGCCGGCCTCGAGCAACAACACGGAGCAGTTCGGGTCGGCACTCAAGCGGTTGGCAAGCACGCAACCCGCCGAACCGGCCCCGACAATTATGTAATCATAGCTTTGTGCGTGAGACATGATTTTCCTGCTTTCACCTGATGCCCCTTGTGGCGGACCATCAAGGAGGCCTGAAAAACCCTGGACTCGGCCAGGATTTCCCTTTTTGCCGGGACGCTAGGCGAGCAGCCCTGCCTGACGAAGGGTCATGGTCCAGTGATCCCATCCGCGGTCGATCTGCGCACCGACCAGCTTGCCGGCTGTCTCGATCTCGCCCGGGGAGAGGTATTTGATATTGCCGATCTGCAATCCGGCCGTCTGCGCCTTGGCTTCCTGCTCGGTGTAGAAGGCGCGGAAGACGACTTCACGGACCGACTTGCCGACATTGACGACGCCGTGACGGGCCATCAGGACGACCGGATAGTCGCCCAGAGCTTCGGCGATATCGGCACAGACGTCATGACCGCCGCCGAACAGATCGGTGGCATCGCCGTGCTTGTCACGAATTTCGTAGACAGGAACCGCATCGCCGAGAAACGCACCCATGTGGGTTACGGGCCTCAGAGGTTGGTCGGTGAAGCAGTAGGGAAGCACAGCCGGCGAGTGGCTGTGAAGCACGCAGTGAACGTCCGGCCGCGCCTTGTAGATTTCGCTGTGAATGTAGCGCTCAAGATAGGAAGGCCGATTGTCCTCGGTTTCTCCTTCGAGATTGAAACGCTGGATGTCACCGGTTGTGATGTGACTGGGCGCGAGCTTCTGCGCCAGGAAAAAACTCTGGGGATCCTCGGGATCACGGGCGCTGATATGGCCAAAAGGATCGAGGATGCCTTCATGCAACAGGATTTTCGTGGCTGTCACCAGCTCTTCGAAGACAGTCTGCTGGACAGGTGTGGTGGTGGTCATTTCTGAAGTCTCCCGGATCGCTGCGGTCCCGGCGGCTGTTTGTTCTTGTTATCGCCGGGACCGTGCACTTCACTTGTTTTCGTAAAGGCCAACAACCCTGTTCTGTTCGATGATGTTGTCGGCGTATTTGGCGAGGAACTCTTCCCGTGTCGGCGTGCCTTCAACCTTTGTGTCGAGAGCGTAAACCCAGAAATAGTAGTGGTGCTTGCCATGGCCCGCAGGCGGCTGCGGACCGTAATATTGCATGTGGCCTGCGCCGTTCGGACCGACGCGGTACTTTTCCTGCGCGTCCGAGAGATCGGTGGCCGACGTGTCGATGCCGTAGACGGTCCAGTGGGTGAAGCCGTGGGCCAGCGGGGCGTCCGGGTCATGGCAGATCACCGCGAGTTCCTTGGCTTCCGCGGGCACGCCGCTGACGGTCAGCTTGGGCAACACGTTGCCCTTGTCGCCGGCGTGCTCGTCGCGCATCATTTCGAGCGGCTCGAAATCGGAGCTGGTGATTTTCAAGTCTTTGATGTTCAGGGGCATTGCATGCGTCCTTCCGTCTGGGATTTCGGGTTAGTTGGCGGCCGCAAGATCGGCGACCGTCTTGCCGCCCACGCGATGGTGGACGCGGGGACCGGTGGCCGCTGCGACGCAGATGAGGATCTCATCCGGACGCGGGCCATCCGGCACCGAAAAGGTGATCGCATCATAATGCGACCGAATGTAGAGCTCGTCCTTGTGGGCGAGCGGAATGTCGATGGATGTACCGGCTGAGGCCACCTTGGAAGCCGAGGAGATCCAGGCCTCGCCACCACCCACCTGCTGGCGCAGCGGGTTGCCGAATTCAGTGGTGATGCAGGCAACAACATGCTCCTGCTCACCATTCACACCGGCGATGCCGCCCTTGCCGTAGCTTTCGCACGACCGGCCGCCGAGGAGTGCCATGGCGCGTTCGCCGAGGGCATGGCCGATGGCAGCACTCGGAGCCGTCAAGGCCGAGAGGTCAGCCTGGTAGGTTCCGACAAAGGGGTTGCGAATGATGACGCCCACGGCGGCTTTGACGAGCGTCTCGCCCGGTTCTCCGCCATCGTGCCGGATTTCCTGGACGGACGAGTACCAGCCACGCACCTCATAGTGCTTCTCAACTTCGGCCGAATGGTTCATTTTTGTCTCCTTGGGAACGCGCTGCCGGGGCGCGCGCAAGTGGTCTGACTGGTTGTGATTACTGGTTCTGCGGCCAGGAATAGACGCGCTTGATCGGGTCGTAGCGCGCCGCTTGCAGGGCCTCGTTGGTGAACATGTTGCCCTTCGACAGCGCGCGGTTGGCCGCATATTCGCCGGAGAGGTACTGGGTGTGATCGGTGATCGGGCGGATGCGCTTCTCCCAGGAGACAAGCGCGTCTTCGACCGACGAATCCTCGGCGAGGTCCTGGGCGAGGCTGAAGGCGTTGACCATGGCGCAACCGGCTCCCTGGGCGAGCGCCGGGCACATGGCATGGGCTGAATCGCCGACCAGGGCCACCTTGCCCTTCACCCAGCTATCGAGCTTGGTGGTCGCATACTTGTCGTAGCGGGCCTGCTGCAGCTTGGCGGCGTCGGCCAGGCAAGGCTCAAGGAAGGGGAACATTTCCACCCAGACGTCCAGATCAAGCGGCACCTTCGAGCCGCGTGGATCGGCGGCAGGTGCCATCAGGCCGAGATAGAGTTCGTCCTTGTTGCAGGGCGAATAGAGGATGCGCTGAACACGCGGCTCGAAATTCCACATGTCGATTGTGTTGTCCCAGTTGGCTTCGTCGCCGAGCTTGTCCTTGTGCCGCGGGACGATGAGACGAATGATGCCGTCGGTGGAGACCCAGCGATCCTGTTTGAAGCCTAGAGAGTCGCGGACCTTGGAGCCGACCCCATCGGCGCCAACGATCAGGTCGGCCTCGACAACCTCACCGGACTGCAGGGTCAGGCGACCCTCCGCCTCCGCCGAGACAGCTTCGGAATTCGTGCGGACATTGACGCCGACCTCAATGGCCCGCTTGACGAGGGCGTTGTGCAGGTGCGCACGCGTCATAATGCGCCAGGGCAGACCGTTGAACGTTTCCTTGGACACCGATTCATTGTGCATCCAGGTTTCATAGGCCGGCGGCGTGTGGGTTCCGTGGAGCACATCATTGAGCGCGTCGATGCCTTCGAGGACGCGCAGGCCGTTGTGCCAGAGGTAGATGCCGGCACCAAAGGCGCGCAGCTCCGAATCCTTTTCGTGCAACGTGACATCCCAACCGTTCTGGCGGAGGGCGATTGCAGCCGTCAGGCCGGCAAATCCCGCACCGGCGACCTGCGCACGAAGAGCTTTTCCAGATGTCTTGTTTATATTCGCCATAGTCCAAATCCTGTTGCGTACAAATGAGACGGAAGACCCGCCGTCAGGCATCGATGAAGTTGGTGATCGCCTTGAAGGTGATGTCCGGGGCCACCTCGTTGACGTAGTGGTCGGCGCCCGGAACGACGACGACCGGGAGATCGGGCCGCAGACTACTGGTCTTCGCCAGCGCCTCGGCCGAAACGAGCTTGCTCTCCCCTCCCCGCATCAACAGCACGGGCCTGGTGACCGCGCGATAGGCGGGCGTCAGATCGGCGCGCAGACCGGAAGCGATCTGCGCCATGGCGGAGGGGGAAGCCAGCGGGCGCAGGCCGCCCTCGACTTTCTGGTAACCGGTTTCTGCCCTGATCCTGATGGCGGGCGCCGGAATGTTGGGATAGCGGCCGGCGAGATAGGTCTCCACCGCGTCCTGATCCTTGAACAATTGATCGCCGGCGTTGACGCGGGATTCCAGTGCGCCAAAGACCTCATCCTCAATATAGGGTGTAAAATCGATCGCCACGACGGAGCGCACCAGTTCCGGATTTTTTGCCGCAGCCGTGACTGAATTGCGCGAACCGAGCGAGTGACCGACCAGAATGGCCGGGCCGCGATCGAGTTTCTTGATGAGTGCTACGATATCCGCTGCGAAATCGGCAGCTTCGTAACCGCTCTCGGGCTTGTCGCTGAGCCCGTGGCCGCGCTGGTCGACAGCGATCGTGTTGAAACGATCGGCAAACCGCAGAGCCAGCGGTGCAAGGGTGCCGGAATTGGCGGTGATGCCATGGAAGAACAGCATCAGCGGACCGCTGCCGGCCTCACGCACATTGAGCGTGATGCGACCGGTATCGATACGCCGCATATTCATATCCTGGGAGGAGGCATTCGCCGCCATGGTCAGAACCCCATTTGTATTTTCTTGTTGACCGAGAGCATGACAGAAATGAAACCGGCGTCAAGCCGATTGTCAGACATTCTTTCAATCTTACGTATTGACAGTAGTGGTGTTCCTGCTGTCAAATTCGCGTGTGGTCGCGTAATGTATCCGGGTTGGCGACCCTCAAACCGTGAGACCAAAAGATGCCGCCAGATATGAATCTACGGATTTTGCCGCGTACTGTGCAGCAGGAGACTGTCGACAAATTGCGACTGGCAATTTTCTCGGGGGTGTTCGAACCCGGAAGCCGGCTCATCGAAAGCCAGTTGTGCGTCCAGCTCGGCATCAGCCGCCCGTCCCTGCGAGAGGCATTGCGGAGTCTGGCGGCCGAACGCCTGATTGACATCGTACCGAACCGGGGACCATCGGTTCCCGCACTCACCTGGGAAGACATGACCGCAATCTACGAGGCCCGAGAACTTCTTGAGGTGGAGGCTGTCGGACGCTGTTCCCAGAGGATTCCCGCGGAACAATTGTCAGAGCTCGAAAAGGCTCTTTCTGCCTTTGCGGAAGCTGCATCCAGCAATAACAGCCTGGCCAGGGTTACGACCGCAGCGGACTTCTATTCCATCATTCTCAACAATTGCGGAAACCCTATTCTGGAAGAAATCCATCGTGGTCTGGTCGCCAGGATCAGCGTCTTCCGGTCACGCTCGATGTCCCTGGAAGGCAGGGCGCAACAAAGCCTTGCCGAAATGCAGGAAATCTACCAGGCGATTGCCGCCAGGGACGAAAAGGCCGCGCGCAAGGCGTCTAGAAAGCACATCCTGAAGGCAATGGCTGCCGCCAAGGAATCCATGGAAAGCGCCAACTGATCTTCCGCGGCTGACCGCCGGGAAGAAGCGCATGCAGACCGGGATTTCGAATTGCGGATCCCGCGGACAAACGGCTCGTTGTCGCGACTTCTGGCCGGTTCCCCCGCCCTCTTAAAACGAAGATGCGTCACAGGAAACAATGATGAGCCACGGCCAATCCGGAGACAAACTGCATACCGACATTCTGATAATCGGAGGCGGTTCAGCCGGCGGCCTGCTTGCGGCGCGGTTGAGCGAGGATCCCGCCCGCAAGGTCCTGATGATCGAGGCCGGTGACGAGGCAACGGACCCGGACATCTGGGATCCCGCCGCCTGGCCGGCGCTTCAGGGGCGCAGCTACGACTGGGACTATGTGACCGAACCGCAGGCCGGCACCGCAGGGCGGGCTCACCACTGGGCGCGCGGCCGTCTTGTCGGGGGATCGAGCTGCCTTCACGCCATGGGCTATATGCGCGGCCATCCGGATGACTTCGCCCCCTGGGCCGAGGCGACGGGCGATGCGCGCTGGAGCTGGGAGGGCCTGCTGCCGGCCTTCGAAGCCAATGAGGATCACGAGGTTGACGGGCGCGACGGCGGTCCGCTCATCGTCCACCGGACCGATGCCGAGGCGAGCCTGCTGACACACGCCTTCATCGCCGCCGGCGCCAAACTCGGACTGCCGCGTCTGCAGGGTCACAACGAGGGTGTGATGGTCGGTGTGACGCCGAACTCGATGAACATTCGCGACGGCAAGCGGGTGATGGTCGCCGATGCCTGGCTCACGCCGGAAGTGCGCGCGCGGAAAAACCTGACAATCATGACCGGCGCGCTGGCCCGCCGCCTGGTGCTGACCGGCAAAGCGGTTCAGCATGTCGAGATCATCGGTCGCGACGGTCCTGTCGTCGTATCCGCCGACAAGGTGCTGTTGTGCGCCGGCTCGCTCGAAAGCCCGGCCCTGTTGATGCGCTCGGGGATCGGCCCGCGCGACGTTCTCGATGCTGCGGGCGTCGAATGCCTCTTCGACATGCCGCAGATCGGAGAGAACCTGCAGGACCATCTGCTCGGCGCGGGAAACCTCTATGCGACCCGCAAGCACCTGCCGCCCTCGCGACTTCAGCATTCCGAGTCCATGGCCTACATGCATGCGGGCAGCTTTACGGAGGGCGGCCAGCCGGAAATCGTGGTCGGATGCGGGGTGGCGCCCATCGTCTCGGAGCGTTTCGACGCTCCTGCCCCCGGCGCCGCCTTTTCCTTGCTTTTCGGCGTCACCCATCCGACGAGCCGCGGCACGCTGAAGATTACCGGTGCGGAACCCGGCGACCGTTTGATCATCGATCCCGCCTATCTGTCGACCGAGCGCGACCGGGACCTCTTCCGCGCGGCACTCGAAGCTGCCCGCACGATCGGGCAGTCCGACGAATTGGCCGAATGGCGCGACCACGAGATCCTGCCCGGTCCGCTGGGAAAACGCGAAGAAATCGATACATTCATCGCCAATGCCGCCATCACCCATCACCATCCCAGCGGCACGTGCCGGATGGGCAAGGACGATTCCGCACCCGTCGATGCCGATCTGCGGCTCAAGTCGCTCGACAATCTCTTCGTCGTCGACGCCTCCGTCATGCCCAACCTGACCGCAGGACCGATCCACGCCGCCGTCCTGGCGATTGCCGAAACCTTTGCCCGAACGATGCTCGACACCCAAAAGGAGGCCTGAGATGACCGACCGACGCCCCGAATTCCAGACAGAACAATTCGAAAAGGGCCTTGAGATCCGCCGTGAGGTTCTGGGCGACGCCTATGTCGATCGCTCGATCGCGGCGGCCGACGACGTTTCCGCCCCTTTGCAGAAACTGCTGACCGAATGGTGCTGGGGCGAAATCTGGAGCCGCCCCGGACTCGAACGTAAGATGCGCAGTGTCCTGAACCTGGGAATGATCATGGCTCTGAACCGTTCGGCGGAATTCAAACTCCACGTCCGCGGCGCGCTCAACAACGGCCTGACGCGAGAAGAAATCGTCGAAATCGTCCTTCAGTGTGCGATCTATTGCGGCGCACCGGCGTCACTGGACGCCATGAGAACCGCGCAGGCGGTGTTCGCTGAAATCGATGCAGAGACCGAAGCCCCCTGATCATCGGGCGCATGCAATCAAAACCATCGCATGTCTTGTCCGGCCACCCGCCCGGTGCATGCTACCGGCGCATCACTGACCAGATGGACATCCTGCCTGCTTCCTGTGCGTCAACATCCGCAGGCCCATGTTCACCTACAGCATGTCGGGAGGCTCTTGTCCGGCAAAAAAGGCATCCAGATTGTCGAGAGCCTTGAAGCCCATGGCATCGCGCGTGCGCACCGTGGCGCTGCCGACATGGGGCATCATCACGATGTTCTCGTGCTCTGAGAAAGCGGGATTGCCACCGGGTTCCTTGCGGAAGCAATCAAGCCCCGCGGCTGCCAGATGACCCGACCCAATCGCATCGACCAGTGCGGCTTCATCGACAAGCGACCCGCGGGCCGCATTGACCAGAACACTGCCCCTTGGCATTTGCGCCAGCCGCTCGGCATTCATCATCCCTTCGGTCTCGGGCGTCGACGGGCAGTTGAGCGACAGAAAATCCGACACCGCCAGCAGGCTTTCGAGCGTGTCGTGATAAATGGCGCCCGCCTCCTGGTCCGCATCGAGCCGGCGGCGGTTGTGGTAGTGGATCTCCATGTCAAAACCGCGCGCCTTGCGCGCCAGGGACCTGCCTACGCCCCCCATGCCGACAATGCCGAGCCGGGCGCCGGTCAGTTGTTTGCCGACGAGAAACGCCGGCGACCAGAAATCCCAGTCGCCCGAACGCACGATACGGTCACCGGCCACCCCGTGGCGGGCGGCGCTGAGCATCAGCATGAAGGCAAGTTCGGCCGTCGCATCAGCCAGCACACCCGGTGTGTTGGTGACGGCGATGCCGCGGGATTTCAAGGCCGGAAGATCGCAATGATCCGTCCCCACCGAGTGGTTTGCGATGATCTTGAGCCGCGGATTCAGTTTGGCGGCGACATCGGCGGAGAAATGCTCCGAATGGCACGGGATCATGCCGTCCGCCCTGGCGCTCATCGCGATGATCTCTTCGGCGGTGCCGGGCGTGTCGTCTTCCTTGCAGATGACCTCATAGTCGCGCCGGGCACGCTCCAGCGTTGCATCCGACAGGCGCCGCGGTATCCAGATGACAGGCCTTGCTGCGTCAGTCATTGGGCTTGTTCTTGCTGGATGTGGCAAAGTCATAGGCCACCAGCGCCGCGGTGAAGAGGATCACCGCAACCAGATCGGGGCTTGGCACCTCAAATGCCAGAATGCCGACAAAGCCACAGAACGTGACAAATGCCATAAGGGCAAGAACTCTGTTCATGTTGCACCTTTCTTCGTGAATTTCACTGATCCGCCCATTCGAACAGCCACCGGGCCGTGCGCAAAAGGCGGCCGTCATTGCCGTGCGGGCCTATCAGCTGCACTCCCATCGGGAGCCCGTTCGAGGCCGCAAGAAGCGGAACGGTGACGGCGGGCGTTCCGCAAAAGGTCCAGAGCCCGTTGAAAACGGGATCGCCGGTTGAGCCCAGGCCCTGAGGCGCAGGGCCAACCGCCGCCGGGCAAATGATCGCGTCGCAGCGCTCGAAGATCTCCTCAAGGCCGGCATTCAGAACTGTCTTCAAATCGAGTGCGGAGAGGTAGTCGCGAGCCAGAACGCTGTTTCCCTCTTCGATCGCCGCGCGGACCTCGTCACTCAGATGATCTTTCGCATCGCGCCAGTAGTGGTGATAGCAGCGCGCCATTTCGGCAAAATGGATGCGTTGTCTGGCCGCAAGAGCATCATTGAAAAGCGGTGGCAACTCGATGTGGAAGCCCCCTTCGCCCAAGGCGTCGGCCAACTCGGCGAACGCATCCCTGGTGTCCTGGTCGGCCGTCTCCCACCCCGGCACCTGTGCGAAGGCGAACACCGGCTTGAGCGGAGGCGCAGAGCCTGCGATATCATAAAGTCTCGGATGCGGCGCCGGCGCCGTGTCGGCATCTTCGCCATCATGGCCGTACAGCACTTCGGCAAGGATCGCCGCTCCGGTCGGATCGGCCGCAAAGACACCAAGCGTATCGAGACTGGGTGATTGCGGCAGGACGCCCCTGCGGGGAATGGATCCGAACGTCGGCTTGAATCCGGTCACCCCGCAAAACGATGCGGGCCGGATCAGGGAGCCGCCGGTCTGTGTCCCGATGGCAAGCGGCACCATGCCATCGGCGATCGCCGCGGCCGAACCTGCCGATGAGCCGCCCGGCGTATGATCGGGATTGCGCGGGTTGCGCGTCTGGCTCGGATGCATGAAGGCGAGTTCGGTGGTGACCGTCTTGCCCATGATGATCGCGCCGGCGGCTTTCAAACGTTCCACAACGAAGGAATCGCGCCCGGGTTTCCTGCCCGTGTCAGGCTCGAAGCCATTGCCGGTCGGCATGCCTCTCACATCGATAATGTCCTTGATGCCAACCGGAAGACCGTGCAGCGCGCCAACGGGTCGTCCCGAAATGCGGTAGGCGTCCATCGCCCTTGCCTGCTGGCGCACATACTCGGCGTCAAACCAGGCCCAGGCCTGCACCTCGTGCTCACGCGCCTCAATCCGCGCAATGCAATCCTCGGCGAGATCAACCGCGCTCACCGCGCCCGACGCGAGGCGATTGCGCAGTTCTGCAACAGGCAGCGCGCGGACACCCGCCGCTCCGGATGGTTTCGCTTTAGCCGCCATAGAACAGGTTCGGCAGGTAGAAAACGATATCCGGGAAGATATACATCAGGGCCATGGACACGATGACGCAGAACAGGAACGGCATCACGCCGGCAAAGATCTGCGTCAATCGCACCTCGGGCGGCGCTATCCCCTTGAGATAGTAGGCCGACATCGCCATGGGCGGGGTCAGGAAGCTGGTCTGCAGGTTCAGCGCGACGAGGATGCCGAAGAACAGCGGATCAATGTCGAAGATCGCCAGAAGCGGCAGGAAGATCGGCACGAAAATGATGATGATCTCCGACCATTCCAGCGGCCAGCCCAAAAGGAAGATGATCAACTGCGCCAGGATCAGGAACTGCAGCGGCGTAAGATCCAGCCCCTGGACGAACTCGGATATGACGTGCTCGCCGCCGAGATACGAGAAAACGGCCGAGAAGGTGTAGGAGCCGACGAAGAGCCAGCACACCATGGCCGTGGTGCGCACGGTCAGATAGACGCTTTCACGCATCCTCTGCCAGGTCATCGCACGGTAGATGAAGGCCAGCACGATTCCGCCCAGCGCTCCGATCGAGGCGGCCTCGGTTGGTGTCGCCAGACCGAACAGGATCGAGCCAAGCACCGCCATGATCAAAAAGGCGAGAGGCAGGAATGAGGTTGCGATCATCAAGACAAGGCGGCCCATCGGCACATCAGGCACTTCGTCATCCGTCGGCCGGGGCGCAGCTGATGGCTGCAGGATGGACCGTCCTATGATGTAGACAAGATACAGGCCGACGAGCGTCAGGCCAGGCAGAAGCGCCGCCGCATAAAGCCGGACGATGGAAACGTTGGTGGCTGCCGCATACACGATCAGCATGATCGACGGCGGGATCAGAATGCCCAGCGTACCACCGGCGCAGATGATGCCGCTGGCAAAAGAGGGATTGTAGCGGGCCTTGAGCATCGCCGGAAGCGCCAGCAGACCCATCAGTGTGACGACAGCGCCGACAATGCCGGTTGCGGTGGCGAACAGGGCGCATGTGATGAGCGCAGCCACACCCATCGAGCCGGGTATGTTCTTCGAGGCGATGTTGAGCGTCGTAAACAGCCGGTCGACGATGTTCGACCGCTCGACGATATAGCCCATGAACAAAAAGAGCGGCACCGCGGTGAGCACCTCGTTCGACATCACCGTGAAGGTCTGGTTGATGAACAGATCGAAGATGCGGTTGTTGTAGAAGCCCTCGAACCAGAGCGACCAGGATTCCCAGGTCGTGGCGGTCTCGTCGAGCCGGTTGAAACCGCGCCACATGCGGCCATCGTCGAAATAGGCGTAGTAGCCAAAACCGATGCCCATCGCCATCAGGGTAAACGCAATCGGAAATCCGAGGAAAACGAAGACGATAAACAGCCCCAGCATCATCAGGGCAACTTGCGGATCAGTCATGGGGTATGCCCTTTTTCGGCCTCATTGGCGGCACGCATCATAATATCTTCGGTTTCGAAGACATCCTCTTCGGCTTCGATCCACTGGTTGGTGCGCATCGCGATGATGCAGCGGCAAAGCTGAGCCAGCCCCTGAATGAACAGTAGAATCCCTGCTGCAACGATGACCGTCTTGAACTGGTAGATCGGCACACCCGCGGGGCTGTTCACCGACACTTCGCCATAGCCCCATGAGCGGGAAGCATATTTCCAGCCCGAAAGAATGAGTGCCGTCACGCCGGGAAAGAAGAAAATGATGTAGAGAACGAAATCGATCTTCGCCTGATTCTTGGGCTGCCAGAGCCTGTAAAGAAAGTCGCCGCGGACATGGCCGCCGCGCGAAAGCGTGTAAGCCCCTCCCATCATGAACAGCGTACCGTACATGATGAACGACACATCAAGGGCCCAGGCTGTCGGATTGTTCAGGACGTAACGGACGAAAACTTCATACCCCGTACCCACCGCCATCAGGACAATCAGCCAGGCGAAAGCCTTGCCGAACCAGGCGGACAGGTTGTCGGCGAAACGGATAAATCCGATCATCGTAACCCCACCATCATTTCAGAAAGCCCCGGCGCGGAGCGCCGGAGGCCAGTGCAAGAGTCCGAAGACCGATATTACAGGGCGAGCTTGCCCGGGAAATAATGCTCGTAGGCAAGAGCATAGTCCGGCGAGTTCATCAGTTCATAGTAGGACACACGCTCGACCCAGGCACGCTGGCTGTCGAGTGTCTTCTTCATGAACGGATCAGCCTCCAGCTCGGGGATCAATTCGTCCCAGGCCTTGAGCTGCGCATCGAGGATCTCGGTCGAGGTCCGGTGCACGGTCACGCCATCCTCGTTGGCCAGCTTCTGCAGGTCTGCGGAGTAACGGTCCATCGCCTTTGCGGTGTTAGCAGTGGATACGGCTTCAACCGCATATTTCAGGATTGCCTGCAGGTCCGGGTCCAGATCTTCCATGAAGGATTTTGAAAACAGGAACTCGAAGCTCTCCGAAGCCTGGTGGTAGGAGGACAGGTAGTAGTTCTTGGCCACATCCTGCGCGCCGAAATCGCGGTCGGAAGACGGGTTGTTGAACTCGAACGCATCGATCACGCCGCGCTCCATGGCCGGCACGATCTCGCCGCCGGGAAGCTGAGCCACCGACATGCCGAGTTTGGCCATCAGGTCGGCGGCGAGGCCGACCGTGCGGTACTTGAAGCCGTCCAGATCGGCGACCGAGTTGACCTCACCCTTGAACCAGCCGAACGGCTGCGCGAACATCGGAAACCCGAGGTAGCCCTGAATGTCGAGGCCCATGATGTCCTGCGTCAGTTCATCATAGAGTTCCTGGCCGCCACCGGCGTAGAACCACGACAGCATGGTCGTTGCCGAACCGCCGAAAACGGGCCCGGTGCCGAACAGAGACGCGGCCTTGTTCTTGCCGTACCAGTAGACCGGCACGGAATGGGCAGCGTCAAGGACGCCGTCATTGACGGCGTCGAGCACCTGGAAAGCCGCGACAACGGCGCCTGCGGGCAGGACGTCGACCTTCAGCCGGCCACCCGACATCTCGTCGACCCGGGTCGCATAATCCTTGGCAAATTCGTCCCAGATATTCGCTGCGCCCCACGAGGTCTGCATCTTGATGACGATCGGCGCCTGCGCAAGCACTGCGGGGGCGGCAAGCGCGCTGCCCGCGACGGCACCGCCCGCAACGGCGGTCTTTGTCAGAAACGAACGGCGGTTGATCTTGGATTCATTGGTCAATTGTATTCCTCCCTTTGCACGTCCTCACATGCTGTAAAACATTCGATCTTCGTAAGAATTCACGAACATTTGCCCTGCCCGCACACAGAAAAGGTGCGGCGGCTCCTTAGTCCTAGCAACCTTTGACTGATTTCGGCAATAGTGCTTATGGGTGAAGCTGATGACCTATCCCTGCAATACGCCGCCCGCCGGCAATCCGGTTCACTGGCCGTCTCAAGGGCTGACACGGGCATCGCGGCTCTTGCAACCATTCCCCGCAATCGCCATTGTCAGGCCACGAGCGGGAGCAGGTCCAGTCCATGACACGAAAATTCAGTTTCATTGCTTCGGGCGCGCCCGACGCGCAGGAGGCGGCACAGCATCTTGCCGCGCTTTACGGCAATTCCCGCGAGGAAGATGCCGACGTGATCGTCGCGCTCGGCGGTGACGGTTTCATGCTGCAGACACTGCATGCGCAGATGAACTCCGGGCGCATGGTCTATGGCATGAACCGCGGATCTGTCGGCTTTCTCATGAACGACTATTCCGACACCGGCCTGTCAGACCGGATTGACGCAGCGGTCGAGAACATCATCCGCCCCCTTGAGATGGCTGCGACCGATGCTGACGGACAATTGCATAACGCGCTGGCCATCAACGAGGTCTCGCTTCTCAGGCAAAGCTATCAAGCCGCCAAGCTGCGGCTGTCGGTCGACGGACAGGAGCGGATGGAGGAATTGATCTGCGATGGCATCATGGTGGCGACGCCGGCCGGATCGACCGCCTATAACCTTTCCGCCCACGGTCCGATCCTGCCGCTCGATGCGCAATTGCTGGCGCTGACACCGGTGAGCCCGTTCCGCCCACGACGATGGCGCGGGGCGCTTCTGCCCAACAAGGTCACCGTCACTATGGAGATCCTCGAACCCGGCAAGCGCCCGGTCAATGCGGTCGCCGACCATACCGAGGTCAAATCGGTGGTCCGGGTCGAAGTGGCCGAGTCCAAGGATCTGACGGCAAGAATCCTCACCGATTCCAGTCACTCGTGGAATGACCGCATTCTGGCCGAACAGTTTCTCTACTGATCGGCCAGATACCGGATTCACCTTTCACATCGTCGCGAGGTCTCGCCAATGCCCCTGCCCTCTCCCAAAACCCTCTTCATCCTGGCCGGTCTGCTTGTCTCGGTACCGTCCGCCTCCCTTGCACAGAACGCAGAAGAGATCGCCGAAGCCTTGCCGGAGCGCGTCCTGTTCGTCACAAGCGGCGGATACTGGGAAGATGCGGGCGACGCTGACTCTCGGGAAACGGCCACGGATGGCGAGGCGGACACAAGCGAGACGGAGGAAGCCGGCGCGGACGAAATGCGGCGCGGCTATTTCAGGCTTATTGTCGTACGCGGCGAGGACAATCGTTCCCTCGCCGAACTGCAGCGGATCGAGCTTGCCGCCGATGGTCCGGCACTCGATCAGTCAACCAGCCTCGAGGAGATCAACGAACTCGGCGCTTACGTCACCGACGTACGCCCGGAAAATTCGACAGGCACCTCAAGCCAGCGGGGCTTTGCCGCCTTCGTCTATCTCAAGACAGATCCATCGGTAAGCGAGCCGGAGACCTGGACAGTGATTGTCGACGAGTTCGGTGATATCGTGGTGGAGCAATCGAGCAACTGACTGCGCGGTAAGAGAGAGCGCCGCCTTTGCAGCGCATTTTCATGTTGGAAGCAACACCGGAGCGATCATGGATGCCACCGAAAGCCTACTGGCCATAGCCGCAGCGTTCTTCATCGTTGCGGTTTCTCCCGGCCCCGCCAACATTGCGGTGGCAACCGTGGCCATGCACTCGGGCCGACGTCCGGGTTTGCTCTTCGGGCTCGGATTATCGGTCGGATTGTCATTCTGGGGTCTGGTGGCCGCGACAGGCTTGGGCGTCATGCTGCAGAATACAGCCACATTCCTCACCCTCCTCAAGCTTTTTGGCGGCGCGTACCTGATCTGGCTGGCGATCCAATCGGCCCGCTCCGCCGCACGCAAGACAGTTGCAGTCGAAAAGAACTCCGCCAAACAAGGCCGCTGGTTCTGGCGCGGCCTGTTGCTCAACATGTCAAACCCGAAGGCCGTGGTCGCCTGGATGGCGGCGCTCTCGATGGGGCTGGGGCAGGAAACGGAAGCGCAGGCCGTGGCCACCGCCACCGTGATGTGCATGGGTCTCGGCTTTGTCAATTACGCCGGTTACGCGCTGACATTCTCGCTGCCGGGATTCATGGCCGGCTACCGCCGCCTGCGTCGCTGGATAGATGGCGCAGTCGCCGGGCTTTTCGCACTGGCCGGATTCGGGCTCATCCGTTCAGCGCTGACACGGTAACAAAGCCGCCGCGCCGCCTTCCTCGGCATCCGCCAAGGCATAAGCGCAGCAAGGCACCCACACTGCTCTTCTTCAGTCGATGTCCTCGACTTCCTCGCCGCCGCCATAGACGCGCTGAGCGAGTGCGGCTTCCATGAAGGGATCAAGCTTGCCGTCGAGCACTTCCTGCGGATTGGTGCTTTCGGTCCCGGTCCGCAAGTCCTTGACCAGCTGATAGGGCTGCAGCACGTAGGAGCGGATCTGGTGACCCCAACCGATCTCGGTCTTGGACGCCGCCTCCTCGTTGGCCGCTTCCTCGCGCTTTTTCAGTTCCGCCTCGTAAAGCCGTGCGCGCAGCATGTCCCAGGCCTTGGCCCGGTTCTTGTGCTGGGAGCGTTCCTGCTGGCACTGCACAACTATCCCGGTGGGAACATGGGTGATGCGCACGGCGGAATCGGTGGTGTTGACGTGCTGTCCGCCGGCACCGGACGCGCGGTAGGTATCGATCCGGCAATCGCTTTCGTTGACCTCGACGTCGATTGAATCGTCGATCACCGGATAGGTCCAGATGCTCGAAAACGAGGTATGGCGGCGCGCCTGGCTGTCATAGGGCGAGATCCGCACCAGACGGTGAACGCCGGACTCTGTCTTCAGCCAGCCATAGGCATTGCTTCCCTTAACCAGCAGGGTCGCGGACTTGATGCCGGCTTCCTCGCCATCGTGGATCTCGAGCAGTTCCACCTTCATGCCGCGCCGCTCTGCCCATCGGGTGTACATGCGCAAGAGCATGTTGGCCCAGTCCTGGCTTTCCGTTCCGCCGGCGCCGGAGTGCACTTCGAGATAGGTATCGTTGCCGTCGGCCTCGCCGGAGAGCAGCGATTCGATCTGCTGCTTGGTGACCTCTGTGCGCAATTCCTTCAGCGCCGCTTCCGCGTCGCGCACGATGTCCGCATCGCCCTCTTCCTCGCCCATCTCGATAAGTTCGAGATTGTCGGAAAGCTGGGTTTCAATCCGCTTGAGACCGTTGATGGAATCATCAAGATACTGACGCTCGCGCATCATCTTCTGCGCTTCCTGCGCATCGTCCCAAATCGACGGATCTTCGGCCTTGGCGTTCAGCCAATCAAGACGTTTAAGAGCAGGTTCCCAGTCAAAGATGCCTCCTCAGCAGGCTTACGGCCTGCTTGATTTCGTCGACAACAACCTGGGTTTCTGCACGCATTGCTATGATTTCCGTCTGATTGAACGCAGGGCCGTTCGGCCCGAGGCGGGCGGACCATAAGGGCGTGGCCGAGGGTTGTAAACCCGTCAGCTTCCTCCTGGCCGACCCGATGGTGCGGGGCTCAGTAGAGCCCGCCCGAACCGTTGTTAACGGCCTGATTGGCCTGCGGAGAGATGTTGGTGATGGCATCACCGGTGGCGTACTCCTCAAGCCCGATCACCGAGTAGACATCGGATGGCCCGGTGCCCGGCTTGAATGCCTCCATGATCGTGCCTTCCTCGCCGGGAAACGCCTGCATGCCGGTCTGACGGTTGATCGCGATCAGTTTCATGCCGTCAGGCACGCGGAAATCCGCCGGACGCGTGCCCTCGAGCGCGGCCTGCATGAATTCGTTGAAGACCGGCGCGGCCAGTGCGCCGCCCGTCGAACCGCGGCCCATCGGGGTCGGATTGTCGAACCCGATGAAGACGCCTGCAACCAGATCGGCAGTGTAGCCGACAAACCAGGCGTCCTTTTCCTCGTTGGTGGTGCCGGTCTTGCCGGCAGTCGGGCGGTCGAGATTGACCTTGCTCGCCGCGGTACCGCGGGTAACGACGCCCTCCATCATCGAAGTGATCTGGTAGGACGTCATCGGGTCGAGAACCTGCTCGCGATTGTCGACAACATCCGGCTCACCCTGATCGAGCCAGGCGGTGGCAACGCAGGCATCGCAGGTCCGCTCCTCGTGCTTGAATATGGTCTTGCCGTAGCGGTCCTGAATGCGGTCGATCAGCGAGGGCTTGATCTGCTTGCCACCGTTTGCGAGCACAGAATAGGCTGAAACCATCCGCATCACCGTTGTTTCGCCCGAGCCCAGCGACATCGCAAGCACCGGCAGCATGTCGTCATAAACCCCGAATTGTTCGGCATATTCCGCCACAAGGTTCATGCCCATGTCCTTGGCAAGCCGGACAGTCATAAGGTTTCGCGACCGCTCGATGCCGAGCCGGAGCGTCGAGGGTCCGGCAGATCCGCCGCCGTAGTTCTTCGGCCGCCAGATCTCACCACCGGAGACCACCTCGATGGGAGCATCGAGCACGACCGATGCCGGCGTGTAGCCGTTGTCCAGTGCCGCTGCGTAAACGAAGGGCTTGAATGCAGATCCCGGCTGGCGTTTGGCCTGGGTGGCGCGATTGAACTCGGACTGGGCAAAGGAGAAACCACCGACCAGCGCCAGCACCCGGCCGGTATGCGGATCCATGGCGACGAGCGCCCCTTGGATCTTCGGAACCTGACGCAGGCGAAGCCGCTCAGCGCCCTCCTCCTCGAAAGGTTCGACATAGACCACGTCGCCCGGATTTAGCACCTCGGCCGCCGATTTGACGTTGCGGCGATCATCGCCGGGAATGTTGAGACGGAAGGCCCATTTCATGTCCTCGGCGCGAATCGTCCCTGTGGGGCGCTCGGCAGCGACATCACCAGAAGCCTCGCGCCCCGGACGAAGACCGACGTCGACACTGTCCGCCGTTGCCGACAGCACAACCGCCAGCGTCCATTCGGGCACGTCACGCAACGGATCGATCTCGGCAAGCTGTTCACCCCAATCGCCGTTCACGTCAATCTTCTTGACCGGGCCGCGGAAGCCGCGACGCTCGTCGTAATTGATGAGCCCCTTCTGCAGTGCCTTGCGGGCAAGCGCCTGAAGTTTAGGATCGAGGGTGGTGCGGACGGACAGACCGCCCTCATACAGCGCGTCATCGCCATAGCGGTCGATCATTTCACGGCGGACCTCCTCGGCGAAATACTCCGAGGCAAAAAGATAGGAGCCGCCGCGGCGCGGAACCACATTCAATGGCTGCTGCTTGGCCTCAGCGCCATCCGCGGCGCTGACGTACCCGTTCTCGACCATCCGGTCGATCACCCAATTTCGGCGCTCAAGCGCACGTTCGGTGTGCCGGAAGGGATGATAATTGTTGGGAGCCTTCGGCAAGGCCGCAAGATAAGCGGTTTCGGCGATCGTCAGTTCGTTGACCGACTTGTTGAAATAGGTCAGCGCCGCCCCGGCGATGCCGTAGGAATTGAGGCCGAAGAAGATCTCGTTCAGATAGAGCTCGAGAATACGGTCCTTGGAGTAGGCCTGCTCGATGCGGAAGGAAAGAATAGCCTCCTTGATCTTGCGCTCATAGGTCTGGTCTGACGACAGAAGAAAGTTCTTGGCGACCTGCTGGGTGATCGTGGACGCGCCCTGCCGGCCTCCGGTCCGGATATTGTTGACGACGGCACGTGCCAGACCGATCGGATCAACCCCCGGATGGTGATAGAAATTCTTGTCTTCGGCGGACAGAAACGCTGCCTTGACCCGGTCCGGTATTGCCTGGATGGGCAGGAACAGGCGACGCTCGCGGGCATACTCCGCCATGAGTTCCCCCGACGCGGCATGCACACGGGTCGTCACGGGCGGCTCGTAGCTGTTGAGAACCTCGTAGTCGGGAAGGTCCTGCGAGACATCGCCGATATACCAGGCGATTCCGGCCGCCACGACCAGAAACATCACGGTCCCGATGCCAAAGAAGTATCCAATCAGTCGTATCATCAGTCAGCTGCCGTTTGCGTTTTGTGGACCCGGATGACGGGACCATATTATCGATCCCTGCGCCAGCGCGGTCGCGGTGCAGGAATGCCTGAGAGGTCCGGTTAGCCCGGACATTGTGCGTAAAATAGGGCCTCGGTCAGGTTTCCTCGCCGCCGTACCGTATGACGGACTGATCGTTGCCAAACTACCACACCCGGAGAAGAGCGCCAAAGCCGCGTTTGATGAAGATCGCATCATTTTCGACCTGCCAGAATGGTTTGTCTGTACTTGACGACGGACTGGGCGAGAAGCTCCGCGGTTTTTTCCTGCCAGTCGGCGTCGGTGAGCATTTTCTCATCCTCGCGATTGGACAGATAGCCCAGTTCGATCAGCACAGATGGCACGTCCGGAGCCTGCAGCACCTGAAATCCGGCGTGCCGGAGCGGATTGTTGATCAGCCTGACCTGTCCTTCGAACGAATCGATGACCTGCCGGGCGAGACCGTTCGAGAACACCCTGGTTTCGTTTCGTGCAAGGTCCACCAGAATTGAGGCGACATCTTCGGGCGCCTTGTCGAGCTTGACTCCGACAATCTCCTCGGCCGCATTTTCTTTTTCGGCGACCGCCTGGGCGATGGCGTCGGAGGCCCTGTCGGACAGCGTGTAGACCGTGGCGCCGCGCAACGATTTGATTCGAATCGAATCGGCATGCAGCGAGACGAGAAGATCGGCATCCTCCTCTCTCGCCTTGCGCACCCGTGCCGAAAGCGACAGGAAACTGTCATCGGTCCTGGTCTGGCTGACGCGGACATCATCCAGTTCCTCAAGTGCCTTTCTGAAGGCTTCCGCGAAGGCCAGCGTGACGGTCTTTTCCAATGTCCCCGCCGGCCCCTCTGCGCCCCCATCGATACCGCCGTGCCCCGGGTCGATCATGATGTTGAGCGTTTCCCGCTCGCCCGCGTTCACCGACGCTTGATCGTCCCTGGCACCGAGCGGCGTCCAGACAGTCCCGTCGACCTGGCGCAGGAAATCCTCGTCATCGATCGCCACTGCATCGAAGACCAACCGGTGCAACGGTCCGGATGTTTCCCCGCCACCATCGAAAGGTTCCAGGCGGGCGGGCTTTGCGAGTTCGAACACGATTCTGGCCCGGCCCTCGCCGGCGCTGCCGTAGCGGACTGACGAAACGAGGCCGCGGCTGCTCAGGGACGATTCTTCAAATGCGAAAACGGTTTGCGGCAGATCGATCACTGCCCGGTAGGGAGCGGCCAGATAGCGCACCGCGTAATCCGGATCCTGCTGGAATTCCAGTACGATCCGGACGCGGTTCTCATCTCCCGCCATGCGCGCGCCTACGGCCACCAAACGCTTGCCATCGGCTTCCCCAGCCCCCTGTGCGGACTGCGCCGATGCTGAGACAACGCCGGCCGCGCCCACGCCAAGACCGACGAGAACAGAGAATGCGAGCTTGCGAATGCAACCGCAGACCCGGCCAAGCGAACCAATGCTGCGGTTCGCAGCCATGCCTCCGTTTTGAAGCTTTTCTGATCCTGCGTATCTAGGCACTGGCCGGCCTCTTTGCTGAGCCAAAACGCGTCCTGCCGTTAGCCGGCTTTCGTATCCGACTGCCCGCGGACCCTGCCGCCAAAGTGTGACATGAAACAAATCGATTCGCGGCTGGGGCGTCTTAGTATCCTGATACAATCTGGTTAACCATGCGTTTACCATAGCAACCTCACGACGGGTTTGTTGCCCACCTTCCCCAACGGCAACCGGACAGGACTTCCCGGCAGCGGGACATCCGAAAGAAATGTTTTGAGCTTGCCAGACAGGTTCGCACCTCATAAAAGCGTTGATTGGGAAAGTATTTTGACGGGATAGTTCTGTCACCCTTCGGCCGCCGCCCTAGAAACGGGTCCCCGGCGCCAGGAACTCGGAACATCCGTCGTCCTCAAAAATCCTTCCCCGGAGCAGCCCGCCCGGAGTTTCCAAATAGGGAACACGCAAGGTCTGCTCATCAAAGGCAAAATGGCCGAAATTGCGGCGGAGCGTTCCTAGCTTTCCGCAACCCGGCCCCGACACTGATCAAACCCGGCGGGAACATGGTTTTCGCCACAACCTTCGCGGCAGTTTGGCCGCACGTCCCCACGGGGACTTCCATCGGTCCGAAAGGACTACACGCAAATTGAATCTCCGGCCGGCTCTTATGGTGCAAAAGCGGACATCCCACAGTGTGAACAGGCTCCGGGCAGTTAGTGCCCCGGCTTCAGCCCCTTCACCCTCCGCCACAGCCCGCGCTCCGGAATCACATTCATCCGGCACATACCACAGTCAACCTGCGCCGAACCGGTTTCCGGGACGAGGCTACAGGTCGATTGGCATGCGCCGAGGAGCTTATACTCAATGGCAGAAAAAATGCTTATCGACGCCTCCCATCCCGAGGAGACCCGCGTCGTTGTTGTTCGTGGAAACCGCATAGAGGAATTCGACTTCGAATCGCAGCACAAGAAGCAGCTGCGAGGCAACATATACCTAGCCAAGGTGACCCGCGTTGAGCCGTCACTTCAGGCTGCGTTCGTCGACTATGGCGGAAATCGCCACGGCTTCCTGGCCTTCTCGGAAATCCACCCCGATTACTACCAGATCCCGCTCGCCGACCGGCAGGCGCTGCTCCAGGCAGAAGCCGAGGACGCCGCCAACGATCCGGACTTCGACAGCGCGGACGAGCCCGAGCCCAGCAAGCAGAAGGGCAAGAGCCGCTCGAAAGGCAAGTCCCAGGACCAGCAGGAGAGCGGCGATGAGACCGGCGACGACGCAAAGGCGTCGAAGTCCCGTCCCCGACGCTCGCGCCGCGGCAAGAAGTCCGGCGACGATCAGGCTCAGACCGAAACCTCCGCCGCAAACGCCGATGAGGCGACTTCCGATGGCAACAACGGTCCGGACGCAAGCCCGGCGGCCGCTGAAACACAGGCGGGCGCCAACAACGAAGACAAGACAGTTGAAGACAAGTCTTCGGACTCCGATGGCGACGGCAGCAAGGACGACGGAGACGACAAGCCCACGGAAATGGCGGCCGACGTGGAAGCCGACGAGATTTCCGAACCGGTCTCGCGACGCGGCCGCAAGAGCCGAAACGACCGTGACGACGAAAACGGCTCTGACGACAATGGCGGATCGGACGACGATGACGTCGAATCGGTCGGCTCGGAAGACGCGCTCGAGGAGCTGCCGAGCCGTGCCCAGCGCAAGCCACGCAAGCAGTACCGGATCCAGGAGGTCATCAAGCGCCGCCAGATCCTGCTGGTGCAGGTGGTCAAGGAAGAACGCGGCAACAAGGGCGCGGCGCTGACGACCTATCTTTCGCTCGCCGGCCGGTACTCGGTGCTTATGCCGAACACCGCCCGTGGCGGCGGCATTTCGCGCAAGATCACCAATCTGCCCGACCGCAAGCGTCTCAAGGAGATCGCACGCGAGCTCGAAGTCCCCAAGGGCATGGGCGTGATCCTGCGGACCGCAGGCGCCAACCGCACCAAGGTCGAGGTCAAGCGCGACTTCGAATACCTCATGCGTCTTTGGGAGAATGTGCGAAACCTGACGCTCAAATCGATTGCTCCCAGCCTCGTCTACGAGGAAGGCAGCCTGATCAAGCGTTCGATCCGCGATTTGTACAACAAGGACATCTCGGAGATCGTGGTTTCGGGCGAGGAAGGCTACCGGGAAGCCAAGGATTTCATGAAGATGCTGATGCCGAGCCACGCCAAGGTGGTTCAACCCTACCGGGACCTGCATCCGATCTTCGCGCGTTCGGGCATCGAAGCCCAGCTCGACCGGATGCTGCAGCCGCAGGTGACGCTGAAATCCGGCGGCTACATCATCATCAACCAGACCGAGGCGCTGGTCGCCATCGATGTCAACTCGGGCCGTTCAACCCGCGAGCACTCGATCGAAGACACCGCTCTTCAGACCAATCTCGAGGCTGCGGACGAGGTGGCGCGCCAGCTCAGGCTGCGCGACCTGGCCGGGTTGATTGTCATCGATTTCATCGACATGGAAGAAAACCGCAACAACCGGGCGGTTGAAAAGCGGATGAAGGACTGTCTGAAAAACGACCGGGCACGCATCCAGGTCGGACGGATCTCGCATTTCGGTCTTCTGGAAATGTCGCGCCAGCGCATTCGCGCTTCGGTGCTCGAAAGCACCATGCAGGTCTGCCCGACCTGCGGCGGCAACGGTCACATCCGGTCGCAGTCTTCCGTTGCGCTGCATGTTCTGCGTGGCGTCGAGGAGTATCTGCTCAAGAACACCACACACGACATCTCGGTTCGGGCGACGGCGGACACAACGCTGTACATGCTCAATCACAAGCGCGACACGATCGTCGACCTTGAGAACCGGTTCGGTGTCTCGATCAGCTTCGCCACCGATGAAGACATCGGCGCTCAGCATTTCGCCATCGACCGCGGAGCGGCAGTGGAAACGCCGGTCAATGTGGACCACATCACGGTCGACGCGCCCACCTACCCCGAGGATGACGACGACGTCGACATTCCGGATGACGACACAGACGAAACCGGAGACAACGGTGAGGCCGACTCGGGCGCGGAAGCGCGCGGCGACGACCGCAACGAGGACGGATCCGGTCGCAAGCGCCGCCGGCGCCGCCGGCGCGGCGGACGCAAGCAGGACGGCGATAACGGCAATCAGGACAACGGCCAGCACGACAATGGCCAGTCCGATGACCACTCTGCGTCCTCAGACGAGGACTCCTCGGGGAACAATGGCGATGACGACAGCCAGTCGTCGGCATCGGGATCCGATGGCGACGGCGAACGCCGCGGCAAGCGCCGCCGCCGGGGCAAGCGTGGGGGACGTCGCAACCGTGAGGACGACAACCAGTCGGCCGGCGGGAACGCATCCGGCGGCGACAACGGGTCGAACGCAGATGCGGCTCAGGCCGGTGATGACGCCCCGGCAACCGCAGCTGACGAGACACCTGCCCGCGCAGCGGAGGCAACCTCTTCCGAGGTCAGCGAGTCCCAGCCCGAAGCCAACAGCGAGCCAGAAAAGAAGCCCTCTCGGAAGCGCCGCCGCACCAAGGCCCAGATCGCCGCGGATGAAGCGGCAAAGGCTGCGGAAGAAGCCGGGGTGAACGAACCCGCAGAAGCGGCGGCAACAGCAACTGACGAGCAAGTCTCGTCCGAGCCGGACAGTCAACCTGATGCCGGGGCGGAATCGGAAACTGCCGCGGCCGCTCCCGCCGTCGTTGAAGACACCGGCCCGGATGAAAAGCCGGAAGACAAGACTTCCGGAAAAAGCAGTGGCAGCAACGAGGCCGTCGCAACCGCACCGGTGGTTACCTCCTCGTCGGACCAGGCGGACAAGAAAGACAAGCCGAAAAAAGCCGGCTGGTGGCAGAAGCGCGGATTCTTCTGAGCTTGATCGTAATGTGACATTGAAACGGCTGCCGTGAGGCGGCTGTTTCCATTTTCGACCCGCTTTTGTGCGGGCGCCACGGTGATTCCGGTCTTGAGGCAATCAGACAGCCGTCTTGCGGCGCTCCATGATCAGGACCGGACTTTTCTCGCTGCCGAACCGCCCGTAGCCGGCCTCGGCAAAGCCGTTCTTCTCTGCAACACGGATCGACGCATGATGATCGGGTGCGATGATGCAGACCGTTCGCTCTGCGCTGAGCCACCTGTCGCTCCAGTCGAGCGCGGCGGCAACGGTTTCAGTCGCAAGCCCCCGCCCTTGGGCGTGTGCGGCCATGACCCATCCTATCTCGGGCCACGGCTCGAGCGAGGGCGTCATGTCGCGCTTGTAGTCGGCCAGCCCGACTTCCCCGAGAAACAGGCCCGTGTCGCGGTCCTCGACGACCCAATAGCCGAAAGCCAGCGCTTCCCAGTGGCCGATATACCGAAGCAGGCGCGACCAGGATTCGGAACGCGTCGATGGCTTTCCGGAGATGTGACGGACAATCCCGGGATCGGCCCAGAGTGCGGCTGTGTCGTCGAGATCGTCAATCGTGTGACGCCGCATGCGGGTCCGCTTGGTCAGGATATCCACCCGCGCGGTATCCTCTCCTGGCCCGGTCAGCTCATCCGTCTCCCGGTCCTTCATCTTCTCGCAAGCCAGGGCTGGATCCGGTCCAGCGCGCGCTCCATCTCGTCATGGCTTCCGGCGTAGGAAAAGCGCATGAAACGCACGCCGTCGACCGGGTCGAAATCCCGGCCCGGCGTTGCAGCGACATGAATCTCCGACAGCATCTGGCGGGCAAACGCCATCGAATCGTTGCTGTGTGCGGACACATCAACCCAGGCGTAAAACGCCCCGTCCATGGGAGCGGCCAAGGGCAACCCCAATTGCGGCAGACGCTCTGAAAGAAGCAAGCGGTTGCGCTTGTAGCCCTCGCAGACTTCATCCATCTCATCGGTCGCCGAAAGCGCCGCCTCGGCAGCAATCTGCGAGAGTTCCGGAGCGCTGATGTAAAGGCTCTGGGCAAGACACTCGACCGGACGGACCAGATCCTCCGGCAGCACCATCCAGCCGATGCGCCAGCCGGTCATGCAGAAGTATTTCGAGAACGAATTTATGATCACGGCGTTGTTTGAAACCGACAAGGCCGTGGCTTCCTCTCCGCTCCAGCTCAGGCCATGATAGATCTCGTCCGAGATGAAAGCCACGCCCCGCTCGGCACACCAGGCGTCGAGCGATGCAATCGCATGGCCGTCATGAACCGCGCCGGTTGGGTTGGCCGGGCTCGCGATCAGGACCCCGGCGATGCGCGCGCCAGCTTCGGCCTCGGCGCGCTCCAAGGCGTCGGGCGTCAGAGCATGCCCGGTCTCCGGCCCGACCGGGATTTCGAGGACCCTGAGCCCAAGGGCTGCAAGAATGTTCCGGTAGGCCGGATATCCGGGCCGGGTAATGACGACAAGGTCGCCGGGATTGAACAGTTGCACGAATGCCAGGTTGAAGCCCGCTGACGAGCCCGTGGTGACGGCGATCCTGCCCGGGTCCACATCGACCCCGTGACGGGTCCGGTAGTGCTGCGCGATCGCACGCCGCAGACTGCCGATCCCGAGCGCATCCGTGTATCCCAGACGCCCATGTTCCAGTGCGCGGGCCGCCGCCTCCCGGGCTGCTCGCGGCGCCGGGTGGGCCGGCTGGCCCACTGCCATCGAGATCACGTCCCTGCCCTCGGCCTTGAGTCGCGTGGCTTGCGCCAAAACATCCATGGCGTGGAACGGTTCGACCGATGGTTTGCGCGTCAGGGTCACGGGGGAAGCTCCATGGCTTGATCAGGCCGGTGTTGGCGTGGCCGCACAAATGCCCGAATGTCATGTCCATCACAAGTGCGCGAGCGAAACCGTGGACAGGGTTTCGACAATTGCAATTCCGGCCCATGCCATTACCCTGACGACAACATGGAGAAATGAGCCCCGATGCACTTTAGACTGAATGAGCCGCAAGCCATCCAAACCCGACCGGCGCCTGTGCGGAAAAGCAGGTTCCGGCGCGCGGCGAGCGGCATGTTCGCGATGCTGCTTGCAGTTTCCATGTCAGCGCCGGCGCATTCCCAAGGGCGCGTGGCCGTGGTCCGGGATGCCGAGATCGAAACGTTGCTCAAGGACTACGCAAAGCCGGTGCTGCAGGCGGCCGGCCTGAAGGCCAACCGGGTCGAGATCGTTCTCGTTAACGATCGCAGCTTCAATGCCTTCGTGGATGGTCAGCGGATCTTCATGAACACCGGAGCGCTGATGGCGGCCGAAGTCCCCAACGAGATTATCGGTGTGTTGGCCCACGAGGCCGGGCACTTAGCCGGCGGACATCAGCAGCGGATGCGTGAACAGATCGCGGCGGCGCGCACCATGACCATCGTGGGTGGCTTGCTCGGCGCCGGCGCCATCGCCGCCGGCAGCATTTCCGGCAACTCGGGTAGTTCCAGAGCTGGTGGCGCGCTGATTACCGCAGCACCCGGTCTTGCGCAGCGAAATCTGCTCAGCTACCGCCGCTCGGAGGAAATGAACGCCGACCAGGCAGCCGCGCGGTACCTGAATGCCACAGGCCAGTCCATGCAGGGAATGCTGACCACCTTCGAGCGGTTTTCCCGCAGCTTGTCGCTTGCCGGCGTTCAGGTGGACCAATACCAGATCAGCCATCCGCTGCCGCGCGAACGCATCGCGCTGCTGGAAGAACTTGCGCGCAAGAGCCGGCATTTTGACGCACGCGATCCCGCGCACCTGATCCAGCGGCACAACCTCGCCCGCGCCAAGATCGCTGCCTATTCCGGTGGCGCGCAGGCCGTCGCCCGGCTGTTTTCAGATGATCGCGGATCACTCGCGGCACGCTATGGTGATGCCATCGCGACGGATCTGTCCGGCAGTTCGGCGGCGTCCCTGACCAAGCTCGACGCGCTCATTCGCGAGCAGCCGAAGAATCCCTATTTCCATGAATTTCGTGGCGAAGTTCTTCTGAAGCTGCGGCGCAACGACGAAGCTGTGAAGGCTTTTCGCAACGCGGTCGCCCTCGATCCTGCCAAGTCGCCGCTGATCCGGGCGCGCCTCGGCTTCGCACTCGTAACCACGGGTAATCCTGGCAATATGGGCCGCGCGATCGACGAATTGCGCGCAGCTGTTCAGGCCGATCCGGACAACTTCAACGCCTACAGGACGCTATCGCAAGCCTACGGGTTTGCCGGTGACATCGCCAATGCCGAACTGGTGATGGCCGAGGGCAACTTCCGCGCGGGCAACACGCGCGAGGCCAAGGTGTTTGCCGCCCGGGCGTTGCAGAAACTTCCGAAGGGTTCGCCCGGCGCAATTCGGGCCAATGACATCTTAACCATCGGCAACTAGAAAACATGGCCTGTGGCCGCCAGGCACAGGGGCAACCCGAGAGGATCGATTCTGATGCAGCACAGCACCCGTAACGGGCTTTTTTCACTTCTTGTCGTGGGTGTTGCGGCGGGCGTGGCCGGCGGTTTCGTCTACGGCATGATGGCAGGCAACCCGGCAACCACGACAGCGATCGAGCAGGCGGCGGATCCGGATGACGTCGGTGAAGAGCGCATCGGTGCGTTGGTCCGAGACTACATTCTGGCAAATCCGGAAGTCCTGGAAGAAGCCCAGCAGGTGCTTCAGGCCAGGCGCGCAGAGGAAAGCCGGCAGCAGGCGATGGCGTCCATCGAGACCAATCGTGACGCGATCTTCCATGCGCCGGAGGACATGGTTATCGGCAATCCGGAAGGCGACATCACGCTTGTCGAGTTCTTCGATTACAATTGCGGCTACTGCAAGCGCGCCATGGACGACGTTGTCGAGATCATCAAAACCGATCCGAACGTCAGGGTGGTCCTGAAGGAATTTCCGATCCTCGGGCCAGACTCCGTGGCGGCGCATCAGGTCAGCATGGCGTTCCGGAAACTCGCACCGGACCAGTATGGCGAGTTTCACATGGCGCTTCTCGGTGCAGATGTCCGGGCAAGCGAAGCTGTTGCGATCGATTTGGCCAAGCAATACGGCGTCGACGAGGACGCGCTGCGCGAGGCCATGAGCGATCCGGCAATCGAGGCGTCCATCCGCCGCTCCTATCAGTTGGCGGATACGCTGGGCATTTCCGGCACGCCCTCTTTCGTGCTCGGCGACGAGACAGTGTTCGGCGCCGTGGGTTCGGAAACGCTCCTGACCAAGATCGAAAATGTCCGGCAGTGCGAAAGCACCGTTTGCTGACCCCGTGAACGCATACTGAGCGGTCCGGCAAGCAGACAATGGCTTGTGGACAATCCGTCGCTCATCGCAATGGCCTTCCCTTGGGATCGGATGCCGGTGTATGACTGCCGGTAGTGCACAAAAACATTCGGAAGGAGTGATTTGGCGGCTAAATCATAGCTCCCGTTCTTCATGATGGCTTGTCACCAGGCCACGGGGAACTGTAAAGGGACCGTCAAACCGCGACACGGCGTCTTGCCGTCTCCCGTCAACAAAAGCAGAGGCAAAAGTCCGATGGCAAACCGCAAACCGTCGATCGACCAGGATCTGATCCGGGATCTGGCCAATATTCTCAACGACACCGATCTGACCGAGATCGAAATCGAGCAGGACGATTTGCGGGTGCGCGTGAGCCGGGCCGGAACGCCCCAGACCGTTCATGCTCCGGTTTCCCACTCTCAGGCGCCTGCACCGGCGGCGGAGCCAGCGTCGGCCCCCGCCGCACCCGCCGCGGCGACCACACCGGCCGCTCCGTCCGCCAATGCGGTGACGGCGCCGATGGTCGGGACCGTCTACCTCGCTCCGGCGCCCGATGCGAAACCTTTTGTCGAAGTCGGGCAGACCGTGAAGGAAGGTCAGACCATTCTCATCATCGAGGCTATGAAGACCATGAACCAGATCCCCGCACCGCGCAGCGGCAAGGTGGTCGATGTGCTGGTCAACGACGGCAATCCGGTGGAATTCGCAGAACCCATGATCGTGATCGAATAGGTGAGCGGGCCCATGTTCACCAAGGTTCTTATCGCAAACCGGGGCGAGATCGCACTTCGCGTTCTGCGGGCGTGCAAGGAGCTCGGCATTCAGACCGTCGCGGTGCACTCCACTGCCGACCAGGACGCCATGCATGTGCGCCTTGCCGACGAGAGCGTGTGCATCGGCCCACCGCCTTCGCGCGACAGCTATCTCAACATTCATCAGATTGTCGCTGCGTGCGAGATCACCGGCGCTGACGCGGTTCATCCCGGATACGGCTTCCTGTCGGAAAATGCCAAGTTCGCCGACATTCTCGATGCTCACGGAATTACATTCATCGGCCCCACCGCCGACCATATCCGGATCATGGGCGACAAGATCACCGCCAAGAAGACCGCTGCAGAACTGGGCATTCCAGTCGTTCCCGGCTCGGATGGCGAAGTGAGCACCGACGAGGATGCCGTGCGGATCGCCACGGAAATCGGCTTCCCGGTGATCATCAAGGCAACCGCGGGCGGCGGCGGACGTGGCATGAAGGTCGCCAACAACCGAGAAGAGCTCTCGATGGCGCTTTCGACCGCGCGTTCGGAAGCGGGCGCGGCCTTCGGCAATACCGCAGTCTATATCGAGAAGTATCTGGGCCGGCCCAGACACATCGAGATCCAGGTGCTGGGCGATGGCGAGGGCAACGCGGTGCATCTGGGCGAACGCGACTGTTCGCTGCAGCGCCGCCACCAGAAGGTCTGGGAAGAGGCCAATTCGCCTTCGCTGAATGAAGACCAGCGCAAGGAGATCGGCGAGATCTGCGCCAATGCGATGCGCAAGCTCAAATATCGCGGTGCGGGAACGGTCGAGTTTCTCTATGAGGACGGAAATTTCTATTTCATCGAGATGAACACCCGGCTTCAGGTCGAGCATCCGGTAACGGAAGCAATCACCGGCATCGATCTGGTCAACGAGCAGATCCGGGTCGCATCCGGAGCCGGCTTGTCGATGACCCAGGATGACATCCGCTTCCATGGCCATGCGATCGAGTGCCGGATCAATGCGGAGGATCCCAATACCTTCGTTCCCTCGCCCGGCACGATCACCCATTATCATACACCGGGTGGTCTCGGCGTGCGGGTCGATTCCGGTGTCTACCAGGGCTACAAGATCCCGCCCTACTACGACAGCCTGATCGGCAAGCTGATCGTTCATGGCCGGACGCGGGTCGAATGCATGATGCGGCTCAGACGGGCACTCGACGAATTTGTCGTCGACGGTATCAACACCACCATCCCGCTGTTCCGAGAGTTGCTTGCCAACCCGGATATTGCCAATGGCGACTATGACATCCACTGGCTGGAGAAGTTCCTTGCCGCCAAGGCCGGAAAATGACCCCGGCGGGTTGAATGCCGGCCGGGACAGCTGATCGATGGCGCGCGGTACGCATTATCAGCTGAACCCTGACCTTCTCCTGCGCGCCTATGCGTCGGGGCTGTTTCCGATGGCGGATTCGGCGGACGACCCCGAGCTGTTCTGGGTCGAGCCGGAGATGCGCGGCATTCTTCCGCTTGATGAATTCCACGTCCCCAAGCGGCTGGCGCGGAAGATCCGGCAAAGACCCTTCGAGATCAGGGTCAACACGGCATTCGAGGATGTGCTGGCAAGCTGCGCCGAGAGCGTCGAAAACCGGCCTTCGACCTGGATCAATTCCACCATCGCAGAACTCTACGGCAGCCTGCACAGGCTTGGCCATGCGCATTCCGTGGAGGCGTGGAGCGACGGCGAACTGGTCGGTGGGCTCTATGGCGTTTCGCTGAGGCGCGCGTTCTTCGGCGAAAGCATGTTCAGCCGCGCCACCGATGCGTCGAAAATCTGCCTGGTTCATCTGGTGGAGCGGCTGCGCGCACGCGGCTTTGTCCTGCTCGACACGCAGTTCTCCACGGAGCATCTGAAGCGCTTCGGTGTGATCGACGTGCCGCGGGAAGAGTATTCCGTGATGCTCACCCGGGCGCTTGAGGGCGATGACCTCGCATTTGCCGACGACGCCTGATCACGCTTCGCCGGCGGGCACGCGGGCGGCGTGTCCTTTGCATCCCAAGCACTGGCTCACCCCAATCCCCTCCCCCCTATGCGGTCGGCGGCCTCGCACGCGGGTGCTGCGGGAACCTCGACAGTGTCCGGGCGTTGTTGTTGCGATCCTACGGCTCACAGACAGGAGATGCCCGTGACATCTACACGAATTCTACTCGCCTCCACCGCCATCATCGGCCTGACGGGCCTTGGCGGAGCCCAAGCAGCGATGATTGCCGCGCCTTCAGGTCACCAGGCCGCGAGTTCCCTGTCATCCGTCAGGGCCCCGAATTCGGCGGTTCATCCGGTTCAGAACCTGCTTCCTGAAGGCGAGGAGGCACCTCTCGCCGCCGTCGAAGAGCTGCCGGTTGAAGAGCCCGATGCAGCTCCCGAACCCGCTCCCGAGGTCCCTGAGACAGACGCCGCTCCGTTACCGGGTCCCGAGGTGATCCCGGATCCTGTCGCAGAGCCTGTTCCAGTACCTGAAAACCCCGAGCCGGCTCCCGGATCGGCAAACGACGTACCGCCAGCGCCAGAGCCGGTTGAACCGGAACAGCAAGCCGCGCCTGAAGAGCCTGCCGGTGAAGCGGCTGATACTCCCGCGGAGGCCGAGACTCCTGTGGAGCAAGAAGCCGCACCAGCTGAGCCTGCGCCCGAACCTGCAGCAGAGCAAGCTCCCGAAGCCCAAGCCGCACCCGAGCCCGAACCCGCACCGGACACTCCGGAAGCGCCTGTGAGCGAGCCGGAGCAACCGGCGCCTGTTTCTCCCGAGGCCGAAGTCCCGGCTGAAGTCGAAGATGCCTTGCAGGACGCGGCACCCGAAGCGCCGCAGATCGAGACACCGGAACCGGTCGACGAGCCCGTTCAAGAGCTTGAGGAAAATCTGCCCTCCACCAGTCAGGAAGCGATCGCTCCGGAGCAGCCCGCCGAGAACGCTCCGGAAGAAAGCGCTCCCGCAGCGGAAGATGGCAAGGCAGCACCCGTTCAGCCCGAAACTCCCGCGGAAGCTGCCGACCCCGTCACTGCCCCTGCTGAAACCGACGAAACTGGCCAGTCCGACACCACAATCGAGCAGCAAGCCGCGCCGGAGCAGGAAGAACCGCTTACCCTGCCGGTGGAAAATGGGGCCCCGGTGCTCGACAGCCAGAAGGAACCAGAAGAGCCTGCAGAAGGCGACGCCGCGGAGCAACAGCAGGAGGCAGCCCCTGCGCCCGCAGAAGAAACCGCGCCGCCGCCGCAATCTGATGCGGAAGCCCAGGGCGACAATGTGGGTCCTGCACCTGAACAGGCCCTTTCCGAGCCCGGCGAGCGGATTGATGCAATGCCGGCCAACGAAGAGCCGACAAACGTCACGATCATCAACCGCACGGACAATCGAACGGTCATCGAAGTCGACAACCGGACGATTGTGCGGAGCGACGACCGTCGTCGTCTGCGCACTGGAGCCGACGAGGTCTATTACGAGCGGCTCAGGGGCGGTCGTATCCGCGAAGTGGTGGTGCGCCCGAACGGCGTGCAGCTGGTTACCATCACCAATCGCTGGGGCGATGTGGTCCAGCGAAGCCGGATCATGCCGGATGGACGCGAGTACGTGCTGTTCTATGACCGTGCGAACACGGACGGCTCCCGCCAGCCCTTCATCGATCCCGGCCGCGACCTGCCGCCGCTGCGCCTCAACATCCCGATCGAGGACTACATTCTCGATGCAACCCAAGCCAACCCGTCGGCCTTCCTGAACTTTCTGCTCGAGCCGCCGGTCGAGCGGGTGGAACGGCTGTATTCGATCGACGAGGTTCGCAGTTCCGCCCGCCTGCGCGACAAGGTCAGGCGGGTCGACCTGGACTCACTCACCTTCGACACCGGCAAGGCCACCATCTCACCGGATCAGATCGACAGGCTGTCCAAGGTGGCAACGGCCATGACGGAGATCCTGGAGCGCAATCCGGCCGAGACCTTCCTGATCGAAGGCCATACCGATGCGATCGGCAGCGACCAGAGCAATCTCATCCTGTCCGACCAGCGCGCCGACACGATCGCGGTGGCGCTGACCACCGTCTTCGGAATCCCGCCGGAAAACCTGGTGACCCAAGGCTATGGCGAGCGCTATCTGAAGATCAACACTCAAGAGGCCGAACGCCTTAACCGCCGGGTCACGATACGGCGCATCACGCCTCTGGTGTCCCCCGTGGCCGCGCGCTAGGGACATCTGCAAGGTCATTTGACGCAAAAGCGCCGCGCATCCATCCCGATGCGCGGCGCTTTGTTGTTTTCTTCAAAGAAGCTTCCGCAGCGGCGGCGCCACCTATGTAGCTGGCCCTGCCCTCACCTGAAAACTCAGTTGACCGGCGTTTCTTCGGTTGGCGCAGGCACGTCCGATTGCTGTTTGCACTCCTTGAGCCAGACGTCATAGACGGCGTGATCGACGGCATTGAGCCCGGGAGAGTCAGCAAACATCCAGCCGGTGAAAAGCCGCCTGATCTTCCGGTCCAGCGTGATCTCGTCCACCTCCACGAATGTGGTGGTTTTCGGCGGCTCGGTTTCATCGCGGCTGTAACAGACCCTCGGAGTCACCTGCAGCGCGCCGAACTGAACGGTCTCGCCGACATAGACGTCAAACGTGGTGATTCGTCCGGTAATCTTGTCGATGCCGGAAAATACGGCGACCGGATTTTCGATGCGCGCCGCGTTGACGGGCGTCAGTGCGAACATCACCGCAGCGCCCCCGAGTGCGACCTTGAGAGCGGTCCTGACGAAAATCTTCGCGTTCACTGTCATCTGCTTCACTCATCAAATCGTCCGCAGCACGGAAGATGCGGAGCACTGTCAGCAGCGACATCGGTTCATCGCCGCCGATTGAGCCTTAACCATGCAATTGTGGCACGGCTGCGCCAAAGCACCCGCGATTGTCAGGATTTCGGCGTCCAGGCGTCGTAATCCCCGGTCACCGTCGGGCGAGCGCCCTGATTGAGGATCGAGCCCTTGGGCCGGTAGGCGCGGGCCGTGCCGGTCAGGTTTTCCTGGTGCGGCTTTTCCCACGGCTTGGCGGCATAGGTTTCGGACGACGGCGCGATCTCTGTGCGGTGATGCATCCAGCCATGCCAGCCGGCCGGAATCGCCGACGGCTCGGAGGGGCCATTGTAGATAACCCAGCGCCGGGTGCGCCCTTCGGAATCCTTGCCGCCCTGATAATAGACGTTGCCGTTTTCGTCCTCGCCCACACGCTCGCCATGACGCCAGGTATGGAAACGGACCCCGATGGTCTGACCGCTCCACCAGGTGAAAATCTGAAGCAACAACTTCTTCATGAAAGCCTCTTGTGTCGGGACCTGCCGACAGCCGATTGTGCCGGTCCTTGCTTCGCCTTATGGCGCGCCACGGCGTTGATGTCCAGAGTCCGCCCGGTTCTGCCTACGGCATTTTCATCTTGAAACCGTAATGACTGCGGCTGAAGCCCAGCCGTTCGTAGAACCGGTGCGCATCTTCGCGTGTTGCGTTGGACATGAGCTGCACCAGCCGGACACCGTTCGCTCTGCCCTGTTCGATGACATGGCGCAGCATCGCCGCACCGATTCCCCGTCCTCGACGGTCATGGCGGGTGTGCACCGCCTCAATTGTCAGATTGGTCGCGCCCCTGCCCGTGAGCGACGTGATCAGTGTGGTCTGGAAGGTTCCCACCACCTCCTGGCCGATCAGCGCCACAAACAGCCCGTCATTGGGGCTTGCGGCAATACGGTCGAACGCGGCGAGGTAGAGCGGCAGATCGGCGGGGTCTGCGCTGTCGCCGTGGCCGCCCAGAGTATCCTGCGCGAACATTGCCGCAATTGCCGCGACGTCTTCGCGCCGGGCTTCGCGAATGAGGACTTCAGCGGTCATGAACAAGGCTCCGTCTCGGTCAACAGCCTGCCGGCAGGGCAGGCAAACCCGATTAGCACATGCCTGTGATCGCTTCATCTCAAAACAGCGCGGGACTCTGCGGGCCGCCCTCAGTCTCAGAGGCCGCGAAAAAATTCTGGGCCAAACGGCCGATGCTTGCCATGATGGGGCTGTTTACACATCAAATAAGGGGGAACCACAATGCCGCATAAGCTCATTCATCTGGCAGCATCTGTCTGCTTTCTGGCCGCATCTGCCATTGCGCCCGTTCAGGCGCAGGACGGCCCGATCGGGATCGCCTTCGCCCAGGCGCCGGAACAATCCTCGGGCGTCTGCACCGGCCAAAACACGGACAAGACCCTCGCCTGCGCCCGCGAAAAATGTGCTGAAGGCGGAGCGATGGCGCAAGACTGCCTCAGAGTGAAATGGTGCTATCCCGCGGGCTGGTCGGCGGATTTGTTCGTGCAGCACAAGGCCGGCGTTCACTGGCACGAGTATCTCTGCGGCTGGGATTCGAAGGAATCCGTGATGGCAGCCGTCGCGGTCGCGTGCGACCTCAAGCTCAGAGAAATGATCACGGATTGCAAAGCCGTACGTTTCTGGGACGAGCAAGGCAAGGAATTGGCGGCCAACTGAGCGGGTTTCGGGATCAGCCGATGAGCGGCTTGGTCATGATCAGGGCTGGAATGCCCGACTGATCCTTGCCGCAATTTTCGGTTCGGCCGGTCTGTTTCATGCCGTGTGCTTCGTAAAAGGCAATGGCGGGCTCATTGCCCGGGTCAACTTCCAGCGTCAGGCTCTGCGCGCCGGGAAAGCAGGTCTCGATCTCGGCGAAGAGGTCGCGTCCGATACCGAGCCCCTGGCATTCGGGCCGGACATAGAGCTGGTGCAGGGAGACGCTGCGATTGGCGGCGGCGTGACTTGCAAAGGCAACGCCGCCGATCCGGGTGCCGTCGTCGGCGACCAGAAACTCGCCGTCAGGGCGGTCAAGCGACGCCTTGATCGTCTCCTCCGAGTGCCAGTCGGCGATGATCTCCTCGACCTTCGCAGCACCGTAGAACGGGGCATAGGTCGCCCGCCAGGTTTCCGCAAGCACCTCACGGATCGCCGGGATGTCGCGGCTTGAGGCGGATCGGACGAAGAACATGGGCTCCGTCCTACTCCTCGATGCCGAGCTTGGTCTTGACCAGCTCCTGAACGGCCTTCGGATTGGCCTTGCCGCCGGTGGCCTTCATCACCTGGCCGACGAACCAGCCGGCGAGCGCGGGTTTGGCCTGTGCCTTGGCGACTTGGTCCGGATTTGCGGCAATCACCTCGTCGACGGCCTTTTCGATGGCGCCGGTATCGGTGACCTGCTTCATGCCGCGCTTTTCCACCACGTCGGCCGGGTCGCCGCCCTCTTCCCAGATGATCTCGAACAGGTCCTTGGCGATCTTGCCGGAGATGGTGCCGTCCTTGATCAGATCGATAATGCCCCCGAGCTGAGAAGGCGAAACCGGAGTCTCTTCAATGCCTTTGCCGGATTTGTTCAAGGCCCCTAAAAGGTCGTTGATGACCCAGTTTGCGGCCATCTTGCCGTCGCGTCCGGCAGCCACCTCCTCAAAATAATCCGCAATCGCCTTTTCGGACACCAGGATCGAAGCGTCATAGACGCTCAGGCCCATGTCAGCGACGAAGCGGGCCTTCTTGTCGTCCGGCAGTTCCGGCAGGTCGGCCTTGAGCGATTCCACGAAGGCGTCATCGAATTCGAGCGGCAGCAGGTCGGGATCGGGGAAATAGCGGTAGTCATGCGCATCTTCCTTCGACCGCATCGACCGGGTCTCACCCTTCTGCGGATCGAACAGCCGGGTTTCCTGATCGATTTTGCCGCCATCCTCGATGATCGCGATCTGGCGGCGGGCTTCGGATTCGATGGCCTGCCCGACGAAGCGGATGGAGTTGACGTTCTTGATCTCGCAGCGGGTGCCGAACTCGCCGCCGGGCTTGCGCACGGACACGTTGACGTCGGCGCGCATGGAGCCCTCGTCCATGTTGCCGTCGCAGGTGCCGAGATAGCGCAGGATCGAACGAAGCTTGGTCACATAGGCCTTGGCCTCGTCGGCCGAGCGCATGTCGGGCTTGGAGACGATTTCCATCAGTGCCACGCCCGAGCGGTTGAGATCGACATAGGACATCGACGGATGCTGGTCATGCATCGACTTGCCGGCATCCTGCTCGAGATGCAGGCGCTCGATGCCGATCTCGATGTCCTCGAACTGGCCCTGACGGTCCGGCCCGACCGAGATGATGATCTTGCCCTCGCCGACGATCGGGTCCTTGTACTGGGAGATCTGGTAGCCCTGCGGCAGATCCGGATAGAAATAGTTCTTGCGGTCAAAAACCGAGCGCTTGTTGATCTGCGCCTTGAGGCCAAGGCCGGTCCGCACCGCCTGGGCCACGCATTCCTCGTTGATCACCGGCAGCATGCCCGGCATCGCCGCATCCACAAGGCTGACGTTGGAGTTGGCAGCGCTTCCGAAATCGGTCGAGGCGCCGGAGAACAGTTTGGAATTGCTCGACACCTGGGCATGAACCTCAAGCCCTATAATGATCTCCCAGTCGCCGGTGGCGCCTGAAATCAGCCGTTTGGGTTCTGGGGTGCGGGTATCGACGAGGCTCATGGACTGACCTTTGTCTTGTCATTGTCACGGGAATAGCGTTGCCCTGTCCGGTAGAACAAAGCCGCCCCGACTGCAAGGCTTTGGAGCCCGCTCAGGCCACGCATGCCCGCAAAAGCCCGGTTGACCGAGATCAAAGCGGCCGCTCCGCATCCATGCGATTCTGGCGCTACGATCAAAAGGGAGTAGACCATGAGTGTTCTGGATATCTTCAGCCGTCTGACGAAGCGGGCTGACCTTATGGACGAGATGATGGACAAGCTTGGCGTGGCCGACGAGATGCAGCACATGCCCGACCATGCCGGTGTACTGCGCCGCGCGGCCAACCGCTGCCTGACCTGCGAGAAGCCCGATGCCTGCCAGCAGTGGCTCAAGACCGAGATCGATCCCGACGAAGCGCCCTATTTCTGCAAGAACCACGATCTCTTCGAGCGCGTGCTCGACAAGATGGACACGGAAGCCACCGCGTCCTGAGTGCTGTTGTCCGCTGTGCAGCGCCGCACATGCGGTTGGATGGGCACGCTATAGCGCCTTGAGTTCATGCATGTAGGTACCGCTCAATTGTACCCGATTGAACGCTGATATGCCCGAGGCAGAGCTATCTTTGCCCAACTCGTGACCCCGGACACGTCCCGATCGTTTCCGGGTCTTTTGGCAAAAACCCGGCCTTCAAAGCCCGTAGGTGCCGTCCTCTTCCGGGTCTTCATTCGCAGCTTCCGTGCCGGGCTCGAACTCGCGGATCATCTCGACCGTATCGATATCCTCGTCGAGCGGTTCGGAATAAGTCACGAAGTAGGATTTGACGCGATAGCCCAACCGTTTGAACAGCCTGATAGCGCCTGCGTTGCGGGCGTGGGTATCCAGCCGGGCCGATGGATAGCCGCGCTCCCTGATCCCGCGCTCGATCTTCAAGAGCAGCGCGGTTCCGATGCCGCGGCCCTGATACTCGGGCAGAACCCAGAGATCGGTGATGAAGTCATCGGCCTTTTCACAGGCCCCCCAGCCGGCAAGCTCGCCATCCCACTCGGCAACCAGGATGTCGGGCCAGGACCGGGTGCAGAAGGCGTGATAGGCCTGCCGCGCATTGTCGCGCAACCGGTCGGCGTCTTCACCCCAGACACGGATCGCTTTCTCCCAGGACGCAAGCCCGACCTTCGCCAAATCCTGGGCTTCTGCGGAACTGGCCGGCCGGATTGAGAGCATGCGCAAGGCTCCGATTGTGTGACCCCAAGTCTCGGGGCGGAATACCCGACTGTCGCCGTTCTTTGCTTTGCTATCAAGCCCCGCGTTTTTTTCTTCGCTGCAGGGTTGTGGCAATGCCGGACACGCGCCCTGAGACAAAGATGCCACAGACCCGTGCCCTCGGCTCCCCGGCATAGCGCGAGAGTGTTGACCCTGGAGCGGCCGCGGCCTATCCGGGAACAGTCCTATATTGGAGTTTTGATGTCCACTTCGTCCGAGGCCCGCTGAGGGGCCACGCCTTATCCGCGCCACCGGCGCAAGGCCTGGCCCGACAAAAGCATTGAAACCGCCGCCTCACCCGAGCCGGCAGATGTTTTTGTGCGCTCGCACGAGCGCCCGATCCGGACACCAAGACAATGGACATATCACGCGCCGAACAGCGCATCCTGCACCTGCTCGCCCAAGGCGGCAGGATCGAAATCATTCGTGACGACCAGCGAAAGATCGCCGACATCAAGCTCATCACCCGCGAAGGCTGGCTGTTTTCCGATCTCGATCTGGAAACCTTCCGCAAGCTCAAGCGCAACCGCGCAATCCGCTCCCGCCAGGGCCAGCCCTATTTGGTTACGCGCCGCGGGCTCGAGCTGGTGCGCGCGCAGCTCAACAACAGGTGAAACCAGAAGCGGCGCCTTCGGGCGCCGCTCATTTTCATGCCTTCACGGGATTTACCACCACTTCTTCGGCTCGAACCGGCCGGCGGCCTGTTCGATCACGTGGGCGGTCTTGAACAGTGTTTCCTCGTCAAAGGGGCGGCCGATGAGTTGGAGGCCAAGCGGCAGGCCCTTGCGGTCGAGGCCGGCGGGAACGGAGATCCCGGGAAGGCCGGCCATGTTGACGGTCACGGTGAAGACGTCGTTCAGGTACATCTTGACCGGATCGCTCGCCAAGTCCTCGTCGCCGATGGCGAAGGCCGAGGACGGGGTTGCGGGTGTGAGGATGGCGTCGACGCCGGCGTCGAAGGCGAGTTCGAAATCGCGCTTGATCAGCGTACGCACCTTCTGGGCACGCAGGTAATAGGCGTCGTAATAGCCCGCCGACAGCACGTAGGTGCCGATCATGATGCGCCGCTTGACCTCCTGGCCAAAGCCCTCGGCACGGGTCTTCTCGTACATGTCGGCAATGTCCTTGCCGGGCACGCGAAGACCGTAGCGCACGCCATCATAGCGCGCCAGATTCGAGGAGGCCTCGGCAGGCGCGACAATGTAGTAGGCGGGCAGTGCGTATTTGGTGTGCGGCAGTTCGATGTCGACGATTTCGGCACCGGCCTCACGGAGCCAGTCGATACCCTTCTGCCACAGCGCATCGATCTCGCCATCCATGCCGTCCATGCGGTATTCGCGCGGGATTCCGATCTTGAGACCCTTCACCGATCCGCCCAGCGCGGCTTCGTAATCCGGGACCGGGAGATCAACCGAGGTTGTGTCCTTGTCGTCGACCGAGGCCATGGATTTCAGCAGGATCGCCGCGTCGCGCACGTCGCGCGCGATCGGGCCGGCCTGATCGAGCGAGGACGCGAATGCCACCACGCCCCAGCGCGAGCAGCGGCCATAGGTCGGCTTGATGCCGACCGTACCGGTAAACGCGGCGGGCTGACGGATCGAGCCGCCAGTGTCGGTCGCAGTGGCGCCGGCGCAGAGCATCGCGGCCACAGCTGCAGCCGATCCGCCCGAGGAGCCGCCCGGGACCAGCCCGGTGTTCGATCCCCCGGCACGCCAGGGGTTGGTCACGGGACCGTAATAGGAGGTCTCGTTCGACGAGCCCATGGCGAATTCGTCCATATTGAGCTTGCCCAGCATGACGGCGCCATCGGCCCAGAGATTGGCGGTGACGGTGGATTCGTAGCGCGGCTGGAAACCATCAAGCACATGCGAACAGGCCTGGGTGTGCACGCCCTCGGTTCCGAACAGGTCCTTGATGCCGAGCGGAATGCCCTCGAGCGCACCAACCTCGCCCGCAGCCCGGCGGGCATCGGAGGCTTTCGCCATATCACGCGCCTTGTCACCTGTAATTGTGACATAGGCATTGAGACTGGGATTGGCTGCCTCGATCGCGCCCAGATAGGCGTCGGTCAGCTCGGCGCTGGTCAGCGAGCCCTTTTTCATCTCGTCACGCGCTTCGGCGATTGTCAGGCGGATCAGGTCACTCATGCGGACAACTTCTTTTCAAAGAACCGGGAATATTCGGATTCGGGATAGTCGAGCACGGCGCCACATTCGGTGAAGCCGTGATTTTCATAGAGCCGGACAGCGGCGGCGAGCCCCTCGCCCACTCCGGTTTCAAGCACCAGGCGTTCGATACCGAGCCGATTTGCTTCGGCTTCGATCGCGTCGAGCAGGGCCGAGCCGACCCGCTGACCGCGAACCGCCGGAGCGGTGTACATGCGCTTTATCTCGCCCAGGCGCAGCGCCTGGAAAACGCCGATCTGCTTGAGCGCGCCAACACCGACAGCGGTGCCATCCACGTTGCGCGCGACGAAGACGGTGGTGTCCTCGCCCGCCATCTCCTCGATATCGAGACCAAAATTGAATTCGGCCGGCGCAAGCGGGGCCAGATGCGCATCCAGTGCTTCCACCAGAGAGCGGATATCATCCTGACGCGGGTTCTCGACGGCAATTGAAATTGCCGGACGCAAAACCGACGGGGAGAGACCGGATTCGGGCGAAACGGACATGATCCTACTCGACCACCTTCGGAACCATGAAGAAATTGTCGGTCGATTCGGGCGCGTTGGCGACGATGTCTTCGGCCTTGGATCCGTCGGTGACGACATCCTGGCGCTTTTTCATCGCCATCGGCATGACAGAAGTCATCGGCTCGACGCCGTCGACATCAACTTCTGACAGTTGCTCGACAAAGCCGAGAATGGCATTGAGTTCGCCCTCCATGCGTTGCGCTTCCTCTTCGGTAACCGCAATTCGGGCGAGATGCGCAACGCGTTTGACGGTGGCAAGATCTACGGACATCAGGTCCTCATCGGATGGTGTGAACGATTGGCCCCGCTATAGCGGCGAGCAGCAGAACGCGCAACTGTGCGGCACTCATTTGTCCCCGGACGACGCCGTCAGGCTTCGACTGTCTCGCCGGATTTCGGAACCGTAACGCTTTCCGCATCCTCCTCCATCGCCTCGAGGAAGGTATCCGCGGTCTGGTCGATGATCGGGAACGAGCCGTAATGGCAAGGGATCACTTTGCCAAAGGAGAAGAACCGGCGGCAGGCAAGGGCTGCCACCGCGCCGCCCATGGTGAACCGGTCGCCGATGGGCACAAGACCGATCTCGGGCCGGTGCAGTTCGTTGATCAGCGCCATGTCCGAGAAAATGTCGGTGTCGCCCATATGCAGCAAGGACGGCTCGTCCTCGAAATGCAGCATCAGCCCGTTTGCATTGCCGAGCGAATGGGAAACGCCGTCGCTTTTGATCTGCGCGGACGAGTGCAACGCATTGGTAAAGGTCGCGGAGAAGTTGCCGAGCGAGATCGTGCCGCCGGTGTTGCCGGGTTCGAGCTTGTCGAGTCCGTGATGGCTGCCAAGCCAGGCCGCAAGATCGGCATTGGCGAGCACCACCGCACCGGATTCCCTGGCGATCTGAGCGGCATCGCCGACATGGTCGCCGTGTCCGTGCGTGAGCAGAACATGGGTGACACCCTTTGCGGCCTCCTTCATGTCGTTTCCCTCGAAACCGGGATTTCCGGTGAAAAAGGGATCGATCAATATGGTCGCTTTCGCGGTTTCCAATCTGAACGCAGAATGGCCGAGCCACGTGATCTTCATTGCATATACTCCCTCGCCTTCGCCGGGGTTGTTCGATAAACCCGCGTTGCGCCGAACCTAACCCGGCTCGCCCGATGGCGCAAAGGCGGAGTGTACGCAATGGCGGTGATCGAAATTGAAGACCTGGAAGGCCTGCTTTCCAAAGGCCAGACCATAGCCGGGCTGGACCTCGGCACGAAGACCATCGGCATGGCAGTGTCGGATCTGTCGCTGTCGCTGGCCTCGCCGCGCCCCGTGATCAGGCGCCGCAAGTTCACGCTTGATGCGGTCGACCTGATTGGCGCACTTGAGCGTGATCAGGCTGGCGCCGTGGTGATCGGGCTTCCCGTGAACATGGATGGCAGCGAGGGGCCACGGGCGCAGGCAACGCGCGCCTTCGTGCGCAACATGGTCGAGAAAACCGATCTGCCTTTTGTGTTCTGGGACGAACGGCTGTCCACGGTGGCAGCAGAACGGGCGCTGATTTCGATGGATGTGTCGCGCAAGAAACGTACGGAAAGAATCGATTCGGCAGCGGCAAGCTTCATTCTTCAGGGCGCGCTTGACCGGCTCAAGGGCCTGCGGATGCAAGCTCGGCAAGGCTCATGAAGCCCGGGGATACTCCGCGACGTCCACAGATTCGGCCGGGTCCGCGCCCCGCTCCGCTTGATCTCCGCGTCCTGCCCAGCGCTTCAATGCCGCCCAGATCTGCTTGCGGCGACGCTTGAGCATGATCAGGCCGAGCACCAGGAATGTATCTAGAATGATCGCCTTGAGCACCAGCGGCGGGATCGCTTCGGGCCTCATGCCCAGAAGGTCGCCGTAAATCAGGAAAACCAGATCGTGCAGATCGCGGCTGAGGATCCGCCAGCCAAAATTCATGTCGTAGTAGGACAGGCCGTACCAGCTGCCCAGAAGCACAATCGGCGTCACCCAAAGGACGAGGAAAACCTTCATGACTGAAACTCCCGGCGCGTCAGATTGGCGAGTCGGGCACTGAATGCGGCGTTGGCGGCTGCGTGATTCGCGATCACATTGTCCAGTTCGGCGGTCGCATCGTGTTTTTTTGAAGCTTCAACGCTTTCAGCCTGGGAGACGGCCAACGCGACCAGCACCAGTCCGGCCAGGGCCAGCAACTGGAGGAACAGCAGTTCGCCGATCTGGCCGCCTGCCAGTCCAATGACGATTGTGACGGCGCTCGCAACGGCGGCGCATCCCGCCGCCCCTTCCGAGAGCGGCCGCGCATCGCGCTGCTCGTCCTCTTCACCGAACACGCAAAACAGCATCGCAAACAGCACGAGACCGGCGGCGCCGAAGTTGAGCCCGCCCAACAGGCCGAACACAACACTTCTTGCGGTATCGGAAAGGCCGATCGCCGCCATCGCTGTCACTTGCCCCTCGACGAGAGCCGTGCCGGCGAAAAGATTGAGCCCCGCCACGCTTACCCCGCCCTGCGGCGCATAGGTGAAGACCATTGCCAGCATGGCCAGAAAGACCATCCAGAACGTCATCATCACGGCATAAAACAGTCGGCTCGGCTTCATCAGGTATCCGTTTGCAGTCGAGAATGGCAGGTTGCTCCTTGTCCGACCATGAAGGCCATGGACCATGGCCGCAACGTAAACCATTCATTAAGGTTAACGCGGATGGGAACGGACCGCCCTTTCGAATGTCATCCGGCCATTGCCCTTGGCGTCCCACACGCCTAAGAGAAACCGCAATCTGGTCCGGCATTTCTCATGATACCGATATTCGAAAGCATTCTGCCCATCTTTCTGATCGTGCTTTTCGGTGCAGTTCTCAAACGGGCCCGGTTTATCGACCAGAGCGTCTGGCCCGGTCTTGAAACCATCGGATACTACGTGCTGTTTCCGTCTTTGTTGTTCATGACACTGGCGCGCGCGGATTTTTCGGGGCTGGAGCTCGGAACCGTGGCCCTCGTGACGCTCGCATCGGTGGCGGTGATGACAGTGCTCCTCCTGGCACTTTATCCCTTCACGCGGCTGCGCGGCCTGAGCGACGCGAGTTACACATCCGTATTTCAGACCTCCTCGCGCTGGAACGCCTTCATCGCCCTTGCAGTGGCTGAGAAGATTTCGGGAACAGAAGGCCTGGCGCTCGTAGCCCTCGTCATGGCGCTTATCGTCGTGCCTCTCAATCTGATCAACGTGGCGGTGCTGGTGTGGTTCAGCCCCGGCACGCGCAGTCTTTCGGTGCTTGCCAGGAGGATCGCGGGAAATCCGCTGATCCTCGGATGTATCGCGGGACTGGCGGTCAATGCCGCCCCGTTCGATCTCTATGCGCCACTGGCGCAATCGGTCGACCTGATCGCGCGGTCGGCGCTCGGCCTCGGCCTGCTGATGGTCGGTGCGGGACTGAAGGTCGGAGACGCGCTGCGGCCCGGCACCGCAGCCCTTCTCCCGACCGGTCTCAAGCTCATCGTCTTTCCGGTCATCATGGTGGGGCTGGCGCTGGGCGCGGGTCTACCAGGCGAAGCGGTGACGATCCTGGCGCTTTGCGCGGCTGTCCCGACGGCGATGAACGGCTATCTCCTCGCCCGCCAGATGGGCGGTGACGCCCCGCTCTATGCTGCTGTCGCCACATTGCAGACGGCGGTCTCGTTTCTCACGCTTCCCGCCGCGCTATGGGCAGCGGCTCAACTGGCCGGCGGATAGAGCAGATCGACGATCTGTCGCGCGTCGAAGCGGGCGTCTAGCATGCCGTAGGTCGACCGCCATGCTCCGCCCAGACGGGTCTCGACGAAGGCCTCGGCCACATGTCCGGCGCCAAGCCGCGTCAGTTCAGCGGCGGCGGTCGCCAATGCGAGCTGTTCGGTCAGCAGCCGCCCTGCCCCCTCGTCGCTCTCGGCAACCGCCATGCAGGCGCGCAGCACGTCGATCGTCTTCGAGCCCGCGGCTCCCAGGTCCTTGTTGATGCTCTGCAGCGCTACCTCGCACAATTCCTTGCCGCGGGTGAGAACGCGCAGCACGTCGAGCGCCATGACATTGCCCGACCCTTCCCAGATCGCGTTTACCGGCGCTTCCCGGTAATGGCGGGCCAGCGCACGGTCCTCGACATAGCCGTTGCCGCCCATGCACTCCATCACCTCGTAGATCACCGAAGGCGCGATCTTGCAGACCCAGTACTTGACCACCGGCGTCATCAGCCGCGCAATCGCCGCCTCGGCGGGGTCGTCACGGGCGTTGTCGAACGCGCGGGCAAGGCGAAGCGACAGCGCGGTGGCCGCCGCGACATCGAGTGCGAGGTCGGCCAGCACCCGGCTCATCAGTGACTGATCGATGAGCAGTTCGCCGAAAACGCGGCGATGACGGCAGTGATGCACCGCCTCGGCGAGGCTCGCGCGCATCATGCCCGCCGAGGCCAGTGCACAATCGAGCCTGGTCAGCGTGACCATGTCGAGGATCGTGCGGATGCCCTCACCCTCGCCGCCAAGAAGGAAGCCGTAGGTATCGGAGAATTCGACCTCGGAGGAGGCGTTGGAGCGATTGCCGAGCTTGTCCTTCAATCGTTGCAGCCGCAGCCCGTTGAGCGTTCCATCCTCCAGGATCCGAGGCACCAGGAAACAGCTCAGCGCCTCGCCTTCTGCGCTTCCAGTCTTGGCAAGCATGACAAAAGCGTCCGACATCGGGGCCGACAGGAACCACTTGTGCCCCTCAAGCCGGTAAACCCCCTCGCCGGCGCGCACCGCGCGGCTCTCGTTGGCGCGAACATCTGTACCGCCCTGTTTTTCCGTCATGCCCATGCCGATGGTCACGCCGGTCTTCTGCATGGCCGGCCGGTGGCTCGAATCATACCGCCGCGAAACGACCTGCGGCGCCCAGCTCTTTTCGATCCGCGGCGCCGCCATGATCGCGGCGATCGATGCGTTGGTCATGGTCAGCGGACACAAATGGCCGCATTCAAGCCCGGCGGTGAGATAAAACCGGATGCCGCGGGCCTGGTGGGCAAAACCCTTTTCCTCGCGCCGGCCTTCCCACACCGAGCCCTGCAGGCCGATCGAGACCGAGCGGCGCATGAGTGCGTGCCAGCTCGGGTGAAAATCCACCTGATCGATCCGATTGCCGGAGCCGTCATGGGTCCTCAATTCCGGAACCGAGCGATTGGCGATACGGGCCAGATCCTGCGCTTCGGTCGAACTGACGAACTTGCCCACGGTCTCGAAATCGGCGCGCAATCCCCTCGGCATGTCGGCCGCGATGTCCTTGAGCAACGGATCCGAACGGAACGCGTTGTGCCCGGAAAAGGACGGGCTCTGGTTTTCCGCCTTGTGGGCTGAGGATTGTATCGGACTCATTGAACCTCGCTTGCGTGACGCTCGAATACAGGATTCGTCCCTTATGGCATGGCGAACGGGCGATTGCATGGGGACATCGCGAAATTCACCCATGCTTTGCCTGCCCTCGTGCTTGCCCCTGCGCGAGAACCTTTCTATGAACGCCGGAGACCTTAAATCACAGGATGTCCGATGTCATTTCCGCACCGCCATCTGCTCGGCATCAAGGGCCTTACGGAAGCCGACATCCACTACCTGCTGGACAAGTCGGACGAGGCGGTCAAGATCTCGCGGCAGCGCGAGAAGAAGACCTCGACCCTGCGCGGGCTCACTCAGATCAACCTCTTCTTCGAAAACTCGACCCGGACGCAAGCCTCGTTCGAGCTCGCCGGCAAGCGCCTCGGCGCGGATGTAATGAACATGTCGGTCGCCAATTCGAGCGTCAAGAAGGGCGAGACGCTGGTTGATACGGCAATGACCCTCAATGCCATGCGACCAGACGTCCTTGTGGTGCGTCATTCCTCTGCCGGTGCGGTGGCGCTGCTGTCGCAGAAGGTCGGCTGCCCCGTGATCAATGCGGGCGACGGGGCTCACGAGCATCCTACGCAGGCGCTGCTCGACGCCCTGACCATCCGCCGTGCCAAAGGGAAAGTCGGCCGGCTGATCGTCGCCATCTGCGGCGACGTGCTGCATTCGCGCGTTGCCCGCTCCAACATCCTGCTGCTCAATGCGCTCGGGGCCCGCGTCAGGGTCGTCGCGCCATCGACCCTGCTGCCTTCGGGAATAACCGAGATGGGGGTCGAGGTATTCCAGCAGATGTCGGATGGGCTGAAGGACGCCGACGTCGTCATGATGCTCAGGCTCCAGCGCGAACGCATGCAGGGCTCGTTTGTACCGTCGGTGCGCGAGTATTTCCGGTACTACGGGCTGGATGCGGAAAAGCTCGCAGTGGCGCGCGAAGACGCGCTGGTGATGCATCCGGGCCCGATGAATCGCGGCGTCGAGATCGCCTCCGACATTGCAGACGGACCGCAAAGCGTCATCGAGGAGCAGGTCGAGATGGGAGTGGCCGTACGCATGGCGGTGATGGAAACGCTGATGCTTGAGGGGGAACTGGCCCGATGACCGCCCGCCTGCTCACGAATGTCAGGATCATCGATCCCTCGCAAGGCATGGACGAGGCCGGCTCGATCCTCATCGTCGACGGCAAGATCGCCGAGGCCGGCGCATCGGTCTCCACGTCGGACCTGCCGGAGAGTTGCGAGGTCGAGGATTGCGGCGGTCTGCTCGCAGTTCCCGGGCTTGTCGATGCCTGCGTGCATATTGGAGAGCCCGGCGCCGAACACCGCGAAACCATCGCCTCAGCGAGCCGGGCTGCCGCAAGGGGTGGCGTGACGTCGATCGTCATGATGCCGGATACAAACCCGGTGATCGACGATGTTGCGCTGGTCGATTTCGTCCAGCGGTTGGCGCGCGACGAGGCCGTGGTTCACGTCCACCCGGCGGCTGCACTGACCAAGGGTCTGGACGGCAAGGAAATGACAGAGTTCGGGCTTCTGCTCGAGGCCGGTGCCGTATGGCTGAGCAACGGACGCAACACGGTGGAGAATCCCGCCGTGATGCGGCGCGCGATGACCTATGCGCGGGATTTTGGCGCGGTGGTCGCGGTCGCCACGCAGGACCGCCACCTGAGCGCGACAGGTGTGATGAATGAGGGCCTCTTCGCAAGCTGGCTGGGACTGCCGGGCGTCCCGCGCGAAGCCGAGATCATCCCGCTCGAACGGGATCTGCGGCTCGCGGCGCTGACCCGGTCGCGGTATCATGCGATGAGCGTCTCGGTGCCTGAATCCGCCGACATCATCCGGGCCGCCAAGCGCAACGGGACGATGGTCACGGCGGGAATTTCCATCAACCATCTGACCCTGAATGAGACCGATATCGGCGAATACCGCACGTTCTTCCGGCTTTCGCCGCCGCTGAGAACCGAAGACGACCGCAAGGCCATGGTAGCCGCCCTGGCCGATGGCGCAATCGACATCATCGTCTCGGCTCATGACCCGCAGGATGTGGACACCAAGCGCCTGCCCTTCGCCGACGCCGAGAACGGCGCGATCGGGCTTGAGACCCTGCTTTCGGCGGCGTTGAGGCTTTATCATTCGGGCGATGTGCCGCTGATGCGTCTGATCGAGGCCCTGACAACGCGTCCCGCCCAGATCCTCGGGCTTGACGCAGGCTCGCTTCGGGCCGGCGCCCAGGCAGACATCGCGCTGATCGATCCTGACTACCCCTGGGTGCTGAGCAAGGACGACATCGTCTCGAAGTCCAAGAACAGCGCTTTCGAAGATGCACGGTTTACGGGCAAAGTGTTGCAAACAGTGGTTGCAGGTGCAACAGTTCACAGAGCCTGAAGCCGTTTTTCCGTTCGTGCATTTGCATTCCAATCAAGGAAATCCGTGTCGTGCCTGAATTGATGAGCTGGACCCTTTCGCCGACGATCATGGCAGCAGCGCTGCTGTTCGGTTATCTGTGCGGTTCCATCCCCTTCGGCCTTGTCCTCACCCGGATGGCGGGGCTCGGCGATGTCCGCAAGATCGGCTCGGGCAATATCGGCGCAACCAACGTACTTCGCACCGGCAACAAGAAGCTTGCGGCGGCCACTGTGCTGGGGGACGCGCTCAAGGGAACCGTCGCGGTTCTCGTCGCCGGCTGGTTCGCAGGACTGGAAGCGGCGCTGATCGCGGGGCTGGGCGCATTCCTGGGACATCTCTATCCGGTCTGGCTGAAATTCAAGGGCGGCAAGGGTGTCGCCACCTATCTCGGCGTGCTGCTTGGGCTTGCGCCGCTGATCGTGCTGGTGTTCGCGGCGGTCTGGCTCGGCATGGCCAAGCTGTTCCGCTACTCGTCGCTGGCGGCACTTGCGGCGGCGATCGCGGTTCCGGTCGCACTTTATCTCTACGGACGCCCCGAGATCGGGTCGCTGTTCGTGGTGTTGTCGCTGATCACCTTCCTGAAGCACCATGAGAACATTCGCCGGCTGATGGCGGGCACTGAAAGCCGCATAGGGGACAAGGGCTGATGCCCCCGGGCGGCGAGGGACGGCGCGGCGTCGTCCTCTCCGACCGCCAACGGCTAGACTGGTTGCGGCTGATCCGTTCGGACAATGTCGGCCCTGCCACCTTCCGCGACCTGATCAATCATTTCGGCTCCGCTGAAGCCGCAATCGAGCGCCTGCCGGAATTGTCCCGTCGCGGGGGCTCGTCCCGTCCGATCCGGATCGCGAGCATGGACGACGCCGAGCGCGAACTCGAGGCCGCCCGGCGTTTCGGCGCGGTCTTCATCGGCATCGGAGAGCCGGACTATCCTCCCGCGCTCAGACGGATTGACGGTGCGCCACCGCTGTTGGCCGCAATCGGCGACCTGGCGCTGGCAACCCGGGTGACCGTGGGGATCGTCGGCTCGCGAAACGCCTCGGTTTCCGGCGCCAAGATGGCTGCCAGGATGGCCCGCGAACTGGGATCTGCGGGATACGCGATCATCTCCGGCCTGGCGCGCGGGATCGATGCGGCGGCACACCGGGCAAGCCTCGACGCGGGAACGATTGCGGCCATGGCAGGCGGGCTGGATCAACCCTACCCGCCGGAGAACCTCGATCTATACGACGAAATCCGCTCCGGCCAGGGCCTTGCGATCAGCGAAATGCCGATGGGATGGGAGCCACGAGCACGCGATTTCCCGCGCCGCAATCGTTTGATCGCGGGCGTCGGTCTCGGACTTGTCGTCGTGGAGGCGGCGCAGCGCTCGGGATCGCTGATTACCGCACGGCGGGCTGCCGATTTCGGCCGGCTGGTGTTCGCCGTTCCCGGCTCACCGCTCGACCCGCGTGCGGCGGGGACCAACGGCCTGTTGAAGGATGGCGCCATCGTCACCACTTCAAGCCAGGACGTTATCGATGCCCTGGCTCCCTCCTCCCGAATCCAGACCGACGAGGATCCGGCGCTGGAGGAACCAGGCGACGATGACGCGGTGCCTTTCGGGGAACCGGCCGAGGAGGACCGGGCCCGGGTGATCGAGGCGCTGGGCCCCTCGCCTTCGGAAATCGACGACATCATCCGTCACACCGGCGTTGCCGCGCAGACGGTGTATCTTGTGCTTATCGAACTTGATCTGGCAGGACGCCTGCACCGCCATCCCGGCGGCATGGTCTCACTGGCTTTTGACGACTTTTAGCGGGCGCTGCCCCGCAAGAACGTCACCGGCTTCAAGATAGGCCATCTCGATCAGGTAACACAGCATGTCGGCATTTTCCGCCTCCGCAACCTCGCGCAATTCCGACAGCACCTGACGGATATAGGTGATGTTGTGCACTGTCCGGGCGCTCTTCAGCGAGTCTGCTGTGGGGCCATTTGCCATTCCGGATCCCTTGGCTCAATCCATGCCTTGCCTGCCCACCGGGCGGTCAATTCCGACCTGAAAACAAGATAGAGCATTTATCTTTAATTGCAATAGAGTTGCAATCGCGCAATGGTTGTATTCTGGTGTGAAATGGCGGGATTTGCCAAGATGGGCTTGACCGAACCGGATTCCCTGTACATTTCGTGGGCCAATCGGCGCGTCGCGAATTCGCGCGAGCTGCCGAAACCCCGGCCGAATGTGAGCAAAACATGAATGTAGTGGTAGTGGAATCGCCTGCGAAGGCGAAAACGATCAACAAATATCTCGGCTCGGGATTCAAGGTGCTTGCTTCGTTCGGTCACGTGCGGGATCTGCCCGCCAAGGATGGTTCGGTGCTGCCGGATGATGATTTCGCCATGTCCTGGGAAGTGGATACCGCGTCGAACAAACGGCTCAAGGATATCACCGAAGCGCTAAAGGGTGCAGATTCGTTGATCCTTGCAACCGACCCCGACCGCGAGGGTGAAGCAATCTCCTGGCACGTACTGGAAGTGCTTACCAAGAAAAAGGCGCTCAAGGACAAGTCCGTCAAGCGGGTGGTCTTCAACGCCATCACGAAGAAATCCGTGCTCGACGCGATGGACAACCCGCGCGAGATCGACACGCCGCTCGTCGACGCCTATCTGGCGCGGCGCGCGCTCGACTACCTCGTCGGCTTCAACCTGTCGCCGGTTTTGTGGCGCAAGCTGCCGGGCGCGCGGTCGGCAGGCAGGGTGCAGTCGGTGGCGCTTCGGCTGGTATGCGACCGCGAAAGCGAGATCGAACGCTTTGTGTCAGAGGAATACTGGCAGATTTCGGCCGATCTGAAGACCCCGCGCGGCGACGGATTCACGGCACGTCTGGTTGCCCATGATGGCGAAAAGCTCACCAAGATGTCGGTGACCAATGGCGATGCCGCCGGCTCCATCCGCGACATGCTTGAGGGCGCGTCCTTCAAGGTCGACAGCGTCGAGGCCAAGCCGACGCGCCGCAACCCCTCACCGCCATTCACCACGTCGACCCTGCAGCAGGCTGCCTCATCCAAACTCGGGTTCAACGCCTCGCGCACCATGCAGGTGGCGCAGAAACTCTATGAAGGGATCGACATCGGCGGCGAAACCGTCGGTCTGATCACCTACATGCGTACCGATGGCGTGCAGATGGCGCCGGAGGCGATCGAGGAAGCAAGGACGGCGATCGAGACACGCTTTGGCACACGTTATGTACCTGAAAAGGCGCGAATTTACTCGACCAAGGCGAAGAATGCGCAGGAGGCCCACGAGGCCATCCGCCCCACCGGCTTCGAGCGCACACCCGACGATCTGAAGAGATATCTCGATGCCGACCAGCTCAGGCTCTACGATCTGATCTGGAAACGCGCAACCGCCAGCCAGATGGCGTCGGCCGAGATCGAACGGACCAGCGTTGAGATCACGGCATCCAACGGCGGCAGGACCGCCGGGCTGCGGGCGACCGGATCGGTAATCCGGTTCGACGGTTTCATCGCGGCGTATACTGATACCAAGGAGGATGGCGAGCAGAGCGACGGCGATGATGATGACAGCGCACGGCTGCCCGAGATCAATGAAAGCGAGGCGCTCGCCAAGGACAAGATCAATTCCACCCAGCATTTCACCGAGCCCCCGCCGCGCTACTCGGAAGCCTCGCTGATCCGGAAGATGGAAGAGCTCGGTATCGGACGGCCGTCGACCTACGCCTCGACGCTCGCAACGCTGAGAGACCGAGACTACGTGGTGATCGACAAGCGGCGACTGATACCTGAGTCCAAGGGACGGCTGGTCATCGCGTTTCTCGAAAATTTCTTTGAGCGCTACGTCGAGTTCGGCTTCACCGCCGACCTGGAGGAAAAGCTCGACCGCATTTCCGCCGGCGAACTGGCCTGGAAGGACGTCCTGCGCGAATTCTGGGTGGAATTTCATGCCCATATCGACGAGACCAAGGACCTTCGCGTCTCGCAGGTTCTCGATGCGCTCAACGAAGAACTCGCACCGCTGGTCTTCCCCGCCCGCGAGGATGGCTCGAACCCGCGCATCTGCCCGACCTGCGGCACCGGAAACCTCTCGCTGAAGCTTGGCAAGTACGGAGCGTTCGTAGGATGCTCCAACTATCCGGACTGCAATTTCACGCGCCAGCTTTCCGCAGATCAAGATGCCTCAGCCGACGCGGCACTGGCCAACGAGCCGAAGGATCTGGGCAAAGACCCGCATACGGAGGAGCCGATCACTCTTCGAACCGGTCGTTTCGGCCCCTATGTCCAGCGTGGCGAGGGCAAAGAAGCAAAGCGGTCGAGCCTGCCCAAGGGCTGGACGCCCGACAGCATCGACCACGAGAAGGCGCTGGCGCTTCTGAGCCTGCCGCGCGACATCGGACAGCACCCGGAAACCGGCAAGATGATTTCGGCCGGCCTTGGCCGCTATGGTCCGTTCGTGTTGCATGAAAAGACCTACGCCAATCTCGAAAGCATCGAGGACGTCTTCTCCATCGGGCTCAATCGCGCGGTTTCGGTGATCGCCGAGAAAGTCGCCAAGGGGCCGGGGCGCGGTCGCGGAACTCCGGCAGCGCTCAAGACGCTTGACGACCATCCCGACGGTGGCGCGATCACCGTGCGCGACGGCAAGTACGGTCCTTATGTCAACTGGGGCAAGATCAACGCCACCCTGCCCAAGGACAAGGACCCGATGTCGGTCACCACGGAAGAGGCGCTTGAACTGATCACAGCCAAGGCGGGCGCGGCCGGCAAGAAACCCAAGTCTGCAGCCAAAAAGACGACCGCTAAGAAACCGGCTGCAAAGAAGGCCGCCGGAGCGAAGACGAAGAAGGCCTCGACGGCCAAATCCAAGAAGGAATGAGCTTGGGCTCCCCTCCCCGCAAGACCGGATCAGGCAAAGCCCGATCATCCGACAAACGCCCGGCAGCCGAAAAAGGTGGCAAGGATGCGCCCGCATTCCGGCGCGGTGACATGCCGGACCGGCAAACGCTGCTCCGGTTTCTCAGCGAGAATCCCGATCGCGCCACCAAGCGTGACATCGCCAAGGCCTTCGGCCTGAAGGGGGATACCCGCGCCGAGCTCAAGTCGCTCTTGCGCGAACTCGAGAATGAAGGCCTGATCGAACGCGACCGCAAGACCCTGCGGCGACCGGGCACTCTGCCTGCGGTGACCGTGCTTGAGATTACCATGCGCGGCGCCGATGGCGATCTCATCGCCCGCCCCGCCGAATGGCTTGAAGAGCATGGCCCGGCGCCGGTTGTGAACGTTCGTCAATCCAATGCAGGACGCAGCAAATCGCGCGGTCCTTCCACGGCCGCGGGGATCGGGGACCGTGTGCTGGCTCGCATATTTGCGACGTCTCGGGGCGACTCCACCACCTATTCCGCAAAGGTGATGAAGGTTCTCGATCGCCGTGGAGGAGCGATTCTCGGCGTCTTCAAGGAAACGCCGGGCGGCGGCGGGCGGTTACTGCCGATTGAGCGGCGCGGAGAGGAATACCTGATCGATGCCGATTTCACCGGCGATGCCAAGGACGGCGATCTGGTGGAGGTCGAGACCGCAAAACTCGGACGGATGGGGCTGCCGCGCGCCAAGGTGATGACCGTGCTCGGCTCGGTGGAGGTTGAAAAGGCGATCTCGATGATCGCCATTCATGCCCACGGCATCCCGCACGTCTTTCCCGCGGAGGTTCTGAAAGCGGCCGACGACGCGCGGCCCGCGCCGCTGTCGGGCCGTGAGGACTGGCGCGACATTCCGCTGATCACCATCGATCCGGCGGACGCCAAGGATCATGATGACGCCGTCTTTGCCGAGGAGGACGCGACCCCCGGCAATCCCGGCGGTGTCATCGTCACCGTGGCCATCGCCGATGTCTCCTTCTATGTCCGGCCCGGCTCGGCGCTCGATCGCGAAGCGCTCAAGCGTGGCAACTCGGCCTATTTTCCGGACCGTGTCGTGCCCATGCTGCCCGAACGGATTTCCAACGATCTGTGTTCGCTGCGCGAGGGCGAGGACCGCCCGGCGCTTGCGGTGCGGATGACCTTTTCGAGCGAAGGCAAGAAGATCGCCCACCGGTTCCATCGGGTGATGATCAAGAGCGCGGCCAAGCTCTCCTATCAGCAGGCGCAGGCGGCGATCGACGGCAAACCCGACGAAGCCACCGGGCCGTTGCTGGAGCCCGTGCTCAAGCCGCTCTGGCACGCCTATTCGGTGCTCAAGCGCGGGCGCGACAAGCGCCAGCCGCTCGACCTCGACATGCCCGAGCGCAAGATCCTGCTCACATCGGAGGGCAAGGTCGACAAGGTGGTGGTGCCCGAACGGCTGGACGCGCACAAGCTCATCGAAGAATGCATGATCCAGGCGAACGTGGCCGCGGCGGAAACGCTGGAGAAGCGCCGCCAGCCGCTGATCTACCGCGTGCATGACCAGCCTTCGCTCGCCAAGCAGGAGGTTCTGCGGGAGTTCCTGGCGACGCTCGGTCTTTCGCTGGCCCGGGGCGCTGCGGTGCGCGCAAGTTCGTTCAACGGAATTCTGGCGCGCGCTTCGGGGGAGCCGCACCAGATCATGGTCAACGAGATGGTGCTCAGAAGCCAGAGCCAGGCGATCTATTCGCCCGAGAACATCGGCCATTTTGGCCTCAACCTGATGAAATACGCGCATTTCACCTCACCGATCCGCCGCTATGCCGATCTGATCGTGCATCGCGCGCTGGTCGGGTCGCTGGGGCTTGGCGAGGGTGCGATCACGCCCGAGCAGGAGGCCGCGCTTGAATCCATCGCGGCGGAGATCTCCACCACCGAGCGCCGCGCCATGGCGGCAGAGCGCGAGACGGTCGACCGGCTCGTCGCGCATCATCTGGCCGGGCGGATCGGCGAAGCCTTTGACGGCCGGGTTTCCGGCGTGACCAAATCCGGGCTCTTCATCAGCCTGCCGCAATTTGGCGCAGACGGCTTTATTCCTGTATCTACGCTCGGATTGGACTATTATCATTACGACGAGGCGCATATGGCGCTGACCGGCGAAAAGACAGGCCTTGGATACCGTCTCGGCGACAGCGTCGAGGTCAAGGTGGTGGAGGTCATTCCGCTGGCCGGTGCGATGCGATTCGAGATGTTGAGCGAAGGCCGCAAGATGCCCGCCGGCACGCGCTCCTTCCACAAGTCCGGAAAGGCTCGCCGCGGCAGTGGGAAAAAGCCGGGGACCCGCCCACCGCGCGGCGGTCGCCGGTAAGCGGTCTCAACGGATCAACTTGAAAGAGATGCGGGTCATGTGAGCATCCGCAGGAACGCAGGAGATGAAGATGCTCGAATATGGCGGCAAGGCAGACAGGCCCGAAAACAGCACAGGCTCCCGCAACACGGGTCTGGCCATAAAGCGCGGTTTCATGAGCCGCTGCCCGAATTGCGGGGAGGGAAAGCTTTTCCGCGCCTATATCAAATCGGTCGATAGCTGCGCGGTCTGCGGCGAGGAGATTTCGCATCACCGCGCCGACGACCTTCCCGCCTATCTCACCATCTTCATCGTGGGCCATATCGTTGTGGCCGGTTTCATGGCGACCGATACCTGGCTTCTTCTCGAAAGCTGGCAGCATCTCATGATCTGGATCCCGGTTACCATCCTGTTCACGCTGGCATTGCTGCAACCCGTCAAGGGCGCCGTCATAGGCCTTCAATGGGCCTTCCGGATGCATGGCTTCAGCGGAACGGAAGAAGAGCCGATGCTGGAGCCCGCCGCCGAGGACGGGCGATGAACGCTGGCAGTTCGGCCAAAGCCGCGCTCCTGACAGAAGATCTCAGACACCGAAACGAAACCCGGCATCCCCCGCGGCGGCCGCGAGACGCCGCCTCGCTGATCCTGGTGGACCGCAACCACACAGTCCCCAGGGTTCTGGTCGGCAAGCGCGGCAAGGCCCATGCATTCATGCCGGAAATGTATGTGTTCCCTGGCGGACGCCGAGATCCGGGAGACAACAGGGTCGGCCTTGCGCGGCCACTGAATGAGGCCGTGACCGAGCAATTGCTCAGACGCACCCAGGCTCGCTTTGGGGAAAGCGCGGCCCGGGGGCTCGCAGTTGCCGCCGCGCGAGAGATGATGGAGGAAGCGCACCTGTCGCTCACTCCCGCTGGAGAAACGGAGCCTTTGCGCCCGGATGTTTCACATTTCCGCCTGCTCGCCCGCGCGATCACTCCTCCGGGTATGCCACGCCGTTTCGACACGCGATTTTTTGTCTGTTTCACCGACGAGGTCGAAGCAGATACAGCCGAGGTGCGCGACAGCGACGAATTGCAGGATCTGACCTGGCTTCCGATCGACAGCCATGAGACCGTCGCCCTGCCGCGCATCACCAAGGTCGTTCTTACCGACTTGAAGGAAGCGCTTGAGGCCGACCGGACTTTACCTTTTCGAAGGATGATTCCGTTCTACTATTTCCAAAATGGGCGATTCGTTCGTGAATTGATTTAGGCTCTTCCCATGGATCACTCATCACCTGAACTGCCCACGCCTGATCTGACGGGGATCCGCGAGAACATCCACTGGCCTGCATTGATCGCCGCCGTCGCATCGATCACAGCCGTCGGGATCGCAATCGGCCTGGGCTTGCCGCTGTTGTCGGTGATCCTCGAAAAACGCGGCGTTTCCTCCAGCATGATCGGCCTCAACTCGGCGATGGCCGGTGTCGCCGCCATGGCCGCTGCCCCCGTGACGACATGGATTGCAAGGCGCGTCGGGGTGGTCAACACCATGGTCGCGGCGATTGTGGCGGCGGCGGCCAGCGCGCTCGGGTTTTATTATGCGGAAGCACTTTGGATGTGGTTTCCGCTGCGCATCGTTTTTCACGGGGCAATCACGGTGCTTTTCGTGCTTTCGGAATTCTGGATCAACACCGCCGCGCCCCCTTCCCGGCGAGGCCTTGTCCTGGGGATCTATGCCACCGTTCTGTCACTTGGTTTCGCTGCGGGACCGCTGATCTTCTCGGTGCTGGGATCGGACGGAATCCTGCCGTTTGCGGTGGGTGCCGCGATCATCCTGTCGGCCGCGATTCCCGTACTGCTCGCGCGCAAGGAAGATCCGGTCATCGGCGTTTCCACCAACCTTCCGTTCCTGCGCTACGTGTTTCTGGTGCCGACCGCCACTGCAGCCGTTTTCGTTTTCGGTGCGGTGGAATCGGGCGGGCTGTCGCTGTTTCCGATCTACGCGAACCGGACGGGATTCACCGAGGCGCAAGGCGCGCTTCTGCTGACCATGATCGGGCTTGGCAATGTCCTGTTCCAGATCCCGGTGGGCCTGATCGCCGATCGCATCAACGATCGCCGACGGCTGCTGTCGGTGTTCGCGCTCATAGGTCTTGTCGGCTCTCTGTCCCTGCCCTTCCTCATTCACAACTGGCTTCTCACAGCGGTCATCCTGTTGTTCTGGGGAGGTTGCGTTGCAGGGCTCTACACGGTCGGCCTCGCTCACCTCGGCGACAAGCTGCACGGCGCCGATCTGGCTTCGGCCAACGCGGCCTTCGTTTTCTGTTATGCGCTGGGCATGCTCGTCGGGCCGCAGACCCTCGGGGTTGCCATGGATGTGACAGGTCACCACGGGTTTGCCTGGGCGCTGGCCTTCTTTTTCGGCCTCTATGTGGCTTTGACGGTGTTTCGCCTGGCTCTCAGCCCAAAACCCACTTGACTTTCGGCCCGGCTTTTGTAGTTTCCGCGCAAGTTTCGCCGTGGAGCCAGATGTGCTGTCCGCGGCTTCATTTTTGAAGAAGGCAAGACATCATGGCCAAGGCGACCACAATCAAGATCAAGCTTCTGTCGACTGCTGACACGGGCTTCTTTTACGTTACCAAGAAGAACAGCCGTACCTTCACCGAAAAGATGGTGAAGACGAAGTACGATCCCATTGCCAAGAAGCATGTGGAATTCAAGGAAGCCAAGATCAAGTAATCGGGCTGCCGCTGTCAGCGGAAAACCTTGCATCAAGAGAACAAAAAACCCGCTTCCTAACGGAAGCGGGTTTTTTGCATCGAGGGCCGATCAAAACTAGGGCGTGGAACGAGGATCCACATAGCACTTGGTCTTGATCGGCCACCCCACGACCCAGGAGATGCGGCGGACCTGAACATCATGGGGTTTTCGTATTCTATGTGCCAAGGCGCGGGACAGTTGTCAGCCCGCCTAGGCTTTCTTGTCCACAAACATTTGTATCAATCGGCCGAAAAATCAACAGTTTCTTAAGGTTTGACCTTGCCCATCCACGATTGTGGTTAATTTCGGGTCACAAATCACAACGGTTTGCGTTGAAGTAACAGGGAGTTAAGCATTTCCGGCGTGAGAGCGACTCAGGCCGCCTCGCCCACCACCCGATTCCGGCCATCGGTCTTCGCCTGGTACAGCGCTTGATCCGCACGCCGGAGCAGCGAAGCCCCGTCCTGATCGTCGGCTTCCAGCATGGCGACGCCAACGGAGGTGGTTACCTGAGCGCGGGCTCCGGTGGCAGAGACCTTGAAGGGAGCAGCGGCCACGGCGTCACGCAATCTTTCAGCAACTTGTGAAGCAATCTCCAGCGTGGTGTCGGGCATGACCACCACGAACTCCTCGCCACCATAGCGGCAGGCAAGGTCAGCACCGCGCACGGCGCCCCGGACCCTCCGCGCGAACTCACGCAGGATGTCGTCACCGCCCTCGTGCCCATGGACGTCGTTTATCGTCTTGAAGTGGTCGATATCGGTGATCAGCACCGACAGCGGGCGACCGCGCTTGCCTGAACGCTCGACAAGGGTATTGAGGTGGGTGTCGAGATAACGGCGATTGTTCAGACCGGTGAGCGCATCAGTCACCGCGAATTCCACCGACCGCGTGAGACTTGAGCGCAGGCAATCGGCATAGCGTTTGCGCCGGATTTGCGTGATGCTCCGGGCCACAAGTTCGTTGGGATCAAGCGGGCGGACGAGGTAGTCATTCACGCCAAGTTCAAGCGCACGGATCACCAGATCCTCTTCCCCCTGCTCGGCCACCATCAGCACCGGAATGAACCGCGTGCGCTCAAGCGAGCGCAATTGCGAGCAAAGTCTCAGCGGATCGTAATCCTCAAGTGCCGAGGAGACAACGATCAGTTCGTAGGGCTTCTCCGCCGCCTCGAATAGTGCTGCCTGCGGGTCGCCGATGACTGTCGTCATGGCGACATCCTTCAGAGCCCGGTTCATGCGCTCCTGCGCGTTTGCACGGCCTTCGACGAGAAGAACCAGGCCCGGTTCGTCAAGCGTGCCGTCATGCGGCGCGAGCAGTGCCGAGGTGTCGAGATCGCGTGCCGATTCGGCACGAACCCGCAGTTCGTCGCTCAATGCCTTGAACCGGATCAGGCTCTTGACCCGCGTCATCAGCTGGAGGTCGTTGACCGGCTTGGTCAGAAAATCATCGGCGCCCGCCTTAAGCCCCCTGACCCGGTCGGCGGGTTGATCAAGTGCTGTGACCATGACCACCGGAATATGCGCGGTCTTGGGGTTTTTCTTCAGCCGCTCACAGACCTCGAAACCGTCAATGCCGGGCATCATGATGTCGAGCAGGATGAGGTCGACATGCGTCTGATCGCAAATCGACAGTGCCGTCATGCCATCGGCTGCGGTGAGCACATCGAAATACTCCGCCATCAGACGGGCTTCGAGCAGCTTCACATTGGCCGGGATGTCGTCCACCACCAGGATGCGCGCAGTCATGATCAGCCTCCCGGACTACGCATCACCAAGATAGGTCTTGATGGTTTCAATGAATTTCGGAACCGAGATCGGCTTGGAGATATAGGCCTCGCATCCGCCCTGACGGATACGTTCCTCATCCCCTTTCATTGCGAACGCGGTGACGGCGATGACGGGAATCACATGCAAGTCATCATCCTGCTTGAGCCATTTCGTGACTTCCAGGCCCGAGACCTCGGGAAGCTGGATGTCCATCAGAATGAGATCCGGACGGTGCTTTCGGGCCAGATCCATCGCTTCCATGCCGTTGCGGGTCTGGACGGTCTTGTAACCCGAGGCTTCGATCAGGTCCCGGAAGAGCTTCATGTTGAGTTCGTTGTCCTCAACAATCATCACCTGTTTCGTCATGTCCGTTTCCACCCCCGAAACCAACCCGCCTGTTGCCGGTCAGATCCTGCTGATATTGCTGCGCGCCGAACGACATATTTTTCGCCGTGGCCGCGGTCCGAAACCCAGACAATCGACTGCCTGATGGTATTCCTTACTCTCACCTTAGTTTCATTAGGTTGAAAAAGTGGTAATCGGACCATTGCAATCCGGCAAATGAACACAAACGGGGTCGGCAGAACCATGGCGGACGCGGAAGACACAGCAATATCGGTTCTCGCCTGGCTCGCCAGCCAACCGGAACTGTTGGGCCGGTTTCTGGCTCTTACCGGTCTTGAGGCCGGCAATCTGCGGGAAGCCGCTCGCGAGCCGGGCTTTCTGGCAGGGGTTTTGGCTTTCCTGATGAACCACGAGCCAACCCTGATGGATTTCTGCGCTTCCAGCGGCACAAGCCCCGAAAGCGTTCGACGGGCATACCATGAGCTTGGCGGTGAGGCGGCATGATCCGGATTCCGGACGCGGAACACGACACCTTGCGACTTGGAGAGCGCCCGCTCGTGGTTTGCGACATTGACGAGGTGGTTCTCGAATTCGTCACCCCATTTCAGGGCTTTCTGAAGGCGAACGGGCACGAACTGCGCCCCAGGTCCTTCCGCCTCACCGGCAACATCGTCAACCTTGAGGACGGCCGCGAAACCGAAGCGGAGGACGTCGGCCGGTTGATCGAGGCTTTCTTCAGTGAACAGGCGGAATGGCAGACGCCGGTCGAGGCGGCAGCCGAAAGCCTCGCAAACCTCTCTGACGATGCGGACATTGTCTTCCTGACAGCGATGCCGCCCCGGCATCGAAGCATGCGACGCGAGCTCCTGAGCCGCCATGGTTTCGACTACCCGATGATCGCCACTGAATCGCCTAAGGGACCCGCGGTCAGGACGCTTCACGGAGACCGGGCGCATCCTGTCGTCTTTCTCGATGACATTTTCGTCAATCTGCATTCGGTCCGGGAGCATATGCCGCAGACCCTGCTGATCAATCTGATGGCCAATCCGACCTTCCGTGCACTGGCTCCGGATCCTGGCGATGGGGTCAGCGTTGCCACGGACTGGCCGCACGCAGAATCCCTGATTCGGGCGCATATCGCCGCCTGAGGCGGCCGCCTTCCCGGACGCAAGCGAACTGCGGGTGCGGCCATTCATGAAGCCGGCCCCAGCACCTTGCGCATCAGTGGCCGGCCGGGCTTGCGTTCGGCCACCACCGAAAAGCCTGCCTTTTCGAAGACGGCGACCGAGCCAGTGAACAATCCGGGGGATCGCGAATGCTTCGCCCGGGCGATCGGGCAGGCCTCCACGATTCGCGCACCGCTTGATGCGGCGTGGGAAACGGCGGCTTCAACCATCGCATGGCTCAGCCCCTGCCCGCGTCTTCGTGATGTGACAAAAAAGCACGAGATCGCCCATAGGCCAGGATCCTCCGGATCGTCGCTATCAAGCGGTCTCGATACGGTACGGTTCGTGTTCCAGCGCGGCACATGTGAGCGCGGCGTCACCTGAACCCAGCCCACGGGCTGGTCCTCCTCGAATGCAATCAGTCCCGGTGGCAGCGGAGCCCCGGTGGCCGCTTTCAGCAGCGCCTTGCGTTCGTCCCGATCCATCGCCTGACGCAGTTTGGGCGCAACGCGGAAGTGGCTGCACCAGCAGCCATAGCAAGCGCCTTGCGGGCCGAACAATGCTTCCAGTTCAGGCCAGATGTCACCGGTTGCCGGACGAACTTCGAAGGTCAAGATCAACACTCTCCAGAGTGGCGGGACGGACTTGTGAGTCGAAAGGATATTGCGTAATCTGCAAATGTTCAATCTTTGTTCCCTGCGTGCCGGAGACAATGACCCAGCCACCAGAGCAGACCAACCAGGAGGTGTCCGGCTTTTGCCGCGACTGCCTTGCGCCAGCACGACCGGCCGGCCGGCGTTGCCACATGTGCGGCAGCCCGCGCCTTGTTCGCCATCCCGAGATTGATGCGCTGACGCTTGCGCATGTGGACTGCGACGCGTTTTACGCAGCGGTCGAGAAACGGGACAATCCGGAGCTTGCCGACAAGCCGGTGATTGTCGGCGGCGGAAAGCGTGGCGTGGTTTCGACCTGCTGCTACATCGCGCGCATCCACGGGGTCCGGTCGGCGATGCCGATGTTCAAGGCCCTGGATGCCTGCCCTGATGCCGTAGTCATCTCTCCCGACATGGAGAAATACGCCCGCGTCGGCCGACAGGTGCGGCAGATGATGGAGGAACTGACGCCGCTGGTGCAGCCGATTTCCATCGATGAAGCCTTTCTGGATCTCGCGGGCACCGAGCGGCTGCACAAGGATACTCCCGCGCGCACACTGGCGCGGTTCGCCTCCCGCGTCGAAACGGAAATCGGCATCACGATTTCCGTGGGCCTGTCCTATTGCAAGTTCCTGGCCAAGGTCGCCTCCGATCTCGACAAGCCGCGCGGGTTCTCCGTCATCGGCAAGGCCGAGGCGCTCGATTTTCTCGAACCAAGGCCGGTGACGCTGATCTGGGGCGTGGGCAAGGCCTTCGCTGCGACGCTCGAACGCGACGGCATCCGCACCATCGGCCAATTGCAAAGGATGGATCAGGAAGCCCTCATGCGAAAATATGGCGTGATGGGAAAGCGACTCTACCATCTGGCGCGCGGAGAAGACGACCGGACAGTCCATCCCAACGAAGGCGCGAAGAGCGTTTCGGCGGAAACCACCTTCAACACCGACCTCTCACGAGCCGAGGATCTTGTTCCGGTTCTCAGGCGCCTGTCCGAGAAGGTTTCGGCACGGCTGAAGGCTTCCGGCGTTGCCGGTCACACGGTGGTACTGAAGCTCAAGACCGCAGACTTCAAGAGCCGGACGCGGAACTTCAAACTCGAGGACCCGACGGTGCTGGCCGACCGGATCTTCCGCACCGGAATGCATCTGCTCGACAAGGAACTGGGCTCGGACAGGTTCAGGCTGCTCGGCATCGGCGTCAGCGAACTCACCGATGCCGCACGCGCCGACCCACCGGATCTGGTTGATCCGGCAGCGGCGCGGCGCGCCGTGGCCGAAAGCGCCATCGACAAGGTGCGCCAGAAATTCGGCAGGGACATCGTCGAAACCGGCTACACGTTCGGGACCTCACGCAAGATCCGGCAGTCGGACGAGGACTGATGAGAGTGGCGCTCGGCTGCCTTGTCGAGCGCCGAATGCGATGGCTTGCACGCCTTAACCAGGTCCCGGCGCCTCCAGCCGGCCTATTTTCGGCATCGATTCCTGTGAGGAATTATTGATTCTTATCAGTTGTTTATAAGGGTTTTCTAAAGTTATATTCGAGCGTGTTAAAGTGTCATATCAACCCGGGCTGCACCTGCTGGACAATCACACAAGCTCCACATCCAGCACACCTGGTGCGGCCTTCAGCGCGGAGGCGATCTGCGGTGATATCTTGTAGCGGTCGGCGAGCGTGACTTCAATTTCGCGGCGCCCCTCATCCTTGATCATGATGAAGGAAACCTGACCTTCCCCGCGCGACCTGAGGTGCGTCGTCAGCGAATTGAGCGGCTTTGCATCCCGCAGATAGACCCTGAGCGCCGACTGGCCCCGGGCGGCCCGGTCCTCCAGCGATTCGGCTGTCTGGATCCTGAGACCGATGCCTTCGGGCCGCTCTTCGGCAGTGACCGTGATCACGATCGATTTTCCGGGTTCGAGCAGTTCCCGGTGAAGCGCCAAGCCTTCCGAAAACAGTACCGCCTCATATTGTCCCGAGCTGTCGGAGAAGGCTACGATGCCCATCTTGTTTCCGGTCCGGGTCTTGCGTTCCTGCTTGCTGGTCACGGTGCCCGCGAGGCGGCCGGCGGTGGCGCCGTTCTTGACCGCAATCGAGAAATCGGCCCAGGTCTGCACGCGCATCTTGCCAAGCAGGTCCGCATAGGAATCGAGCGGGTGCGCAGAGAGGTAAAAACCCAGCGCCTGATATTCGCGGTGCAGCTTCTCTGCCGGCAGCCAAGGCGTGGCGGCAGGCAGGTGAATGGTTTCCATGCTTTCTGTCGCGCCCGCTCCGAACATGTCGCTCTGACCGCTGATGCGGTTTTCCTGGGCGCGTTGGGCAAAGCCGAGAATGCGATCCAGACCCGCCACCAGCGCCGCGCGGTCATGGCCGAAGCAATCGAGCGCCCCGGCGGTGATCAGGCTTTCGAGAACCCGCCGATTGACCTGGCGCGGATCGATCCGCAGGCAGAAATCCTCAAGCGAGGCGAATTCTTCGTCGCCGCGCACTTCAACAATATGCTCGACAGCCGCATCCCCCACGCCCTTGATGGCTGCGAGCGCGTAATAGATCCGGTTTTCCCCGGTCTCGAAATGGCGGAAGCTGGTCTGGACCGAGGGCGGCACCACTTCGATGCCAAGCCGGCGGGCATCCTGGCGAAAATCGACAAGCTTGTCGGTGTTGGACATATCGAGCGTCATCGACGCCGCCAGGAACTCCACCGGGTAATGCGCCTTGAGATAGGCAGTCTGGTAGGACACGATGCCGTAGGCGGCGGCGTGCGACTTGTTGAAGCCGTAGTTGGCGAATTTGGCCAGCAGATCGAAGATCATGTCGGCCTGCGGCTTGGAAACATCGCGCTCGACCGCGCCCTCGACAAAGCGGACACGCTGCTTGTCCATTTCCTCCTTGATCTTCTTGCCCATGGCGCGTCGCAGCAGATCGGCTTCACCGAGCGAGTAGCCTGCGAGCACCTGGGCGATCTGCATCACCTGCTCCTGGTAGACGATCACGCCCTGGGTTTCAGCGAGCAGACCGTCGATCTTTGGGTGGATCGACGCGAGTTCCTCCTCGCCATGCTTGCGCGCATTGTAGACCGGAATGTTTTCCATCGGGCCCGGACGATAGAGCGCCACAAGCGCGATAATGTCCTCGATGCGGTCCGGCCGCATGCCGATCAGCGCCTTGCGCATGCCCGCCGATTCCACCTGGAACACGCCGACCGTCTCGCCGCGCGACAGCATCTCGTAAGTCGGCTTGTCGTCCAGCGGCAGGGCTTCGAGATCTATGGTGATGCCGCGCTTGGCAATGAAGCCAACCGCGGTCTTCAGCACGGTGAGCGTCTTCAACCCGAGAAAGTCGAACTTGACCAAGCCGGCCTGTTCGACCCATTTCATGTTGAACTGGGTGACCGGCATGTCCGAGCGCGGATCGCGATACATCGGCACCAGTTGCGACAGCGGCCGGTCGCCGATGACGATGCCGGCGGCGTGGGTGGAGGCGTGTCGGTAGAGCCCCTCAAGCTTTTGAGCGATATCGAGCAGGCGCTCAACCGCGGGCTCCTTTTCCATTTCCTCGGAAAACCGTGGCTCTTCCTCGATCGCCTTGTGCAGCGGCGTCGGATTGGCCGGATTGTTGGGCACCAGCTTGCAGATCCGGTCGACCAGGCCATAGGGCATTTCCAGCACCCGGCCGACGTCGCGCAGCGCCGCGCGCGCCTGCAGGCTTCCGAAGGTGATGATCTGGCCCACCTGCTCACGGCCGTATTTCTTCTGGACGTACCGGATCACCTCCTCACGGCGATCCTGACAGAAGTCGATATCGAAGTCGGGCATGGACACGCGGGCGGGGTTCAGAAACCGCTCGAACAGCAACGAGAACCGCAACGGGTCGACATCGGTGATGGTCAGCGCATAGGCCACCAGCGATCCGGCACCTGAGCCACGTCCCGGCCCAACGGGAATGTCGTGATCCTTCGCCCACTTGATGAAGTCGGCCACGATGAGAAAGTAGCCCGGAAACTTCATGTTCTCGATGATGTCGAGCTCGGTCTTCAGCCGATCGGTATAGTCGTCCCGTGTGTATCCCTCCGCAAGGCCGATGCGCTCCAGCCGGGCCTCAAGCCCCTCGATCGACTGACGCCTCAGCTCCGCCGCCTCCGCCGCCAGCGCCGCGTCCGGATCTGCTTCTCCGCCGCCGGTAAAGCGCGGGAGAATCGGCGCGCGCTTTTCCACGATGGCCGAGCAGCGCTGCGCGATTTCCACGGTGTTGCGCAGCGCTTCGGGGATATCGGCGAAAAGCGCGACCATTTCCGCCCGGGACTTGAGACAATGGTCGACACTCAGCCGCGGCCTGCGGTCATCGGACATGACCGCATTGTTCGCCACCGCCATCAGCGCATCATGCGCCTCGAAATCATCGGGTGTGGGAAAAAATGCCTCGTTTGTGGCAACGAGCGGCACGCCGGCGTCGTAGGCCAGAGCGATCATCCGGCTCTCGTGCGCCCGGTCGTAGCCGTTCTGACGCTGCAGTTCGACATAGAGCCGATCGCCCAAGGCTGCACGGAGCCGTTCCAGCCGGGCGGCTGCGCGATCCGGATGCCCTTCGCGCATGCACTGGTCCACAGGCCCGCCCGTCGCACCGGTCAGCAGGATCAAGCCTTCCGCCGCCTCCTCCAGCCACGACATCAGGAGATGCGGACGATCACCGCCGTCACCTTCGAGATAGGCGCGGCTAACCAGCGCCGTAAGGTTCGCGTAGCCCTTGGGCGTCGAGGCATAGAGAACCACGGAGGGCAATCTGGTCATCTGTTCACGGTGCGAGGGCCTGCGCTCGCCGGTCTGACCGTCCTGCATATCGAGATCCAGCTGGCAGCCGATCAGCGGCTGAATCCCCGCCTCCATTGCCTTGGCCGAAAACTCAAGCGCTCCGAAGAGATTGTTGGTGTCGGTGATGGCCAGCGCGGGCTGTTCATCGGCGACGGCGCGCTTGATCAGCGTCTTGATCGGCAGCGCGCCCTCAAGCAGTGAGTAGGAAGAATGGACACGCAAATGAACGAAACCCGGCCATCCGGGCCCGCCTGCAGGTGCCTGCGGTTGCCTCTCGCCCGTGCCGGAAGACGTCGCTCCCGAAGCCAGGTCGGCCAGCATCCTTGCTGACTTGCTTTCCCGCGCCATGATGTCTCCTGCAAATCGGTCCGGGTCCGCGACGCCGCAATAACGGCCCGAAGACTCACAGTCCGATTGTGAAGACCCGGCTCGGAAAGTCCAGAGGCGGTTGGCACCGATAGCGTTCTTACCCCCAGGCGCAGCGCCTGGTGAGACCGGTTGCGAAGCTTCAGCAAATGCGGCGGGACAGCATCCGCCTGTCCGGCATCAAAGCGCCATGGCGATGACGGCGAAGCTTGCGACGAACAGCGACATGGAAACGAATGCGGCGAGATCACGGGCGAATGCGGTCATGGTCAACTCCTGCAAAATCTGTTTATGTACTTTTTATGTTCTATTTTTGTTCCTATGTCAATCGTCATTATCGACCACGTGCGAAGTGTGGCGCCATCGGAATTCATGGAGCGTGGACCCCATGACCGGATGCGGGAGCCAGCAGCAGCACGGCGTCAAGAGCCGGGACGTGTCATTCGATTCGTTCGGTCGAACGGTAAATTTCTTTGTTGATGGCTTGCACAAGGCAAAGTGTTCCGACCACGAAAAAAACCCGGAAGACAGCGTCTCCCGGGTTTCCTGTTCGTTGATCCGGCACCTTGTTCTCCGGCTTCTGCGCGCACGGAATGCGGCGCGCTCGATCCGTGATGGTGCCTTCAATCTGCGCCGATCATTCTGTCAGCGTTCAAACGAACGCAGTCACCAGAATGCCGTGGCAGTCCTAGTTGCAGGCGTCCTTGAGACCCTTGCCGGCCGAAAACTTCGGCACGTTGCGGGCGGGAATGTCAACTTCCTTGCCGGTCTGCGGGTTGCGACCCTTGGAAGCTTCGCGGCGCGACACGGTGAAGTTGCCGAAACCGATCAGGCGGACATCGCCGCCATTCTTCAGTTCGCCCGTGATCGTTTCAAAAACCGCCTCGACAGCTGACGTTGCGTCCCCCTTGCTGATACCCGATTTCTCGGCAACAGCGGCCACGAGTTCGTTCTTGTTCATTTCCTTCCCTTCCTGGCGTTAAGCCGACTCAGTTTATTCGATGGGCTGATCCTACGCATCTTGGGGTGCCACGCAACCAAACACGGTGCAAAACCAAGGGTTTTGGGCGGTTTTCACAGGCCAAGACGGCAAAACGGGCGGGAAAACCTCCCGCCCGTTGAAAAGCCCATGCTTGCCTTAGCAAACCCTAATGGGCGATGGTCGCCCCGCCTTCTTCACCGGCATCAGCCGTAATCGGCGTTTCCGATTCAGCATCCGGATCCCATGTGATGGCCTCGGGCATGCGAACCAGCGCATGCTTGAGCACATCGCCCATCTTGGACACCGGGATGATCTCAAGGCCGTTCTTGACGTTGTCCGGGATCTCGGGGAGATCCTTGGCGTTGTCCTCGGGGATCATGACGGTCTTGATGCCGCCGCGAAGTGCGGCAAGCAACTTCTCCTTCAGCCCGCCGATGGGGAGCACCCTGCCCCGCAGCGTGATCTCACCGGTCATGGCAACATCGCGGCGTACCGGAATCCCTGTCATGATCGACACGATCGAGGTCGCCATGGCGACGCCTGCAGAGGGGCCGTCCTTGGGCGTGGCGCCTTCGGGAACGTGCACATGGATGTCGCGCTTGTCGAACATTGGCGGTTCGATGCCGAAATCGACCGCCCGAGAGCGAACATAGGATGCCGCCGCCGAGATCGATTCCTTCATGACGTCGCGAAGATTGCCGGTCACGGTCATTTTGCCCTTGCCGGGCATCATGACGCCTTCGATGGTGAGCAGTTCACCGCCGACCTCGGTCCATGCAAGACCCGTCACCACGCCAATCTGGTCGTCGGTCTCCGCCTCGCCATAGCGGAAGCGGGCAACGCCGAGATAGTCGGAGAGATTGTCTTCGGTCACGCGGACACTCTTCGAGCCGCTCTTGAGGATCTCGGTCACGGCCTTCCGCGCAAGCTTCATCAACTCGCGCTCGAAGTTGCGCACGCCGGCTTCCCGCGTATAGGTGCGGACGACCTGCAGAAGTGCGCCATCCGTGATCGCGAATTCCTCGTCCTTCAGCGCATGGTCCTTGACCGCCTTGGGCAGCAGGTGCCGCCGGGCAATCTCGAGCTTTTCATCCTCGGTGTAGCCAGCGATCCGGATGATCTCCATCCGGTCCATCAGCGGCGCCGGAATGTTGAGCGTGTTGGCCGTGGTGATGAACATCACGTTGGACAGATCGTACTCAACCTCGAGATAATGATCCATGAAGGTCGAGTTCTGTTCCGGATCAAGCACCTCGAGCAGGGCCGAGGACGGATCCCCGCGGAAATCCTGACCCATCTTGTCGATCTCGTCGAGCAGGAAGAGCGGATTGGACTTCTTCGCCTTCTTCATCGACTGCACGACCTTGCCGGGCATGGAGCCGATATAGGTGCGCCGGTGACCACGGATCTCGGCCTCGTCCCGCACACCGCCAAGCGCCATGCGGACATATTCGCGGCCGGTCGCCTTGGCGATCGACTTTGCGAGCGAAGTCTTGCCGACGCCGGGAGGTCCGACGAGGCAAAGGATCGGGCCCTTGATCTTCGACGACCGCGCCTGGACTGCGAGATACTCGATGATCCGCTCCTTGACCTTCTCGAGGCCGTAGTGATCGACCTCGAGCACCTTCTCGGCGGCATTGAGGTCGATCTTGACCCGGGACTTCTTGCCCCAGGGCAGCCCCAGAAGCCAGTCGAGATAGTTGCGCACGACGGTCGCCTCGGCCGACATCGGGCTCATCTGCTTGAGCTTCTTGAACTCGGCCTCGGCCTTTTCGCGCGCCTCCTTCGACAGCTTGGTCTTGGAAATGCGCTGTTCGATCTCGCTCATCTCGTCGCGGCCTTCGTCACCGTCGCCGAGTTCCTTCTGGATCGCCTTCATCTGCTCATTGAGATAGTACTCGCGCTGGGTCTTCTCCATCTGCCGCTTGACGCGGCTGCGGATGCGCTTTTCCACCTGCAGCACCGAAATCTCGCCTTCCATGAAGCCGAGCGCCTTTTCCAGGCGGCCCTTTACCGAAACGGTGGACAGCATGTCCTGCTTTTCGGGGATCTTGATGGAAAGATGCGAGGCCACAGTGTCGGCGAGCTTGGAATAATCGTCGATCTGGCTGGCAGCGCCGACAACTTCGGGCGAAATCTTCTTGTTGAGCTTGACGTAATTCTCGAATTCCGAGACCACCGAGCGCGACAGGGCCTCGATCTCGACCGCATCCTCTTCAGGCTCGGCAAGTTCGACAGCGTGCGCTTCGTAGTATTCCTCGCGATCGGTGTAACGGGTCACTTCCGCCCGTGTCCGGCCCTCGACAAGAACCTTCACGGTCCCGTCGGGCAGCTTCAGAAGCTGCAGCACATTTGCGATGGCGCCGATCTGATAGATTCCGGATGGATCCGGGTCATCGTCGCCGGCATTGATCTGGGTCGCCAGCATGATCTGCTTGTCCGAGCCCATTACCTCTTCCAGAGCGCGGATGGATTTCTCGCGCCCCACGAAAAGCGGCACGATCATGTGCGGGAACACAACGATGTCGCGCAATGGAAGAACCGGGTAGATACCTGCCTCTTCGGGCGTGTGTGATGAACTCACGTTTTTGTCCGGCATGTCATTTCCTTTCCTGGCCCTGCTGGCCCGGCCATTGAGGCCTGTTGGCAACGCACGCGGCAGCCCCGGAATACCAGCAGCCAGCCATGGCGTCCTTTCGGAGGTTCTCGCCTCCTTGTGTGTAGGTGGAGAACCAGCGAGCTGTTTTCAAGGCAACGCTGCTTCTAACGGACCTTGGCCTGCAATCGCCCTGTCACCGATTCGAAGAATATTAGAGAACGAAAGTGGCGGGAAGCTGGAGAAGGGTGAAAACGCACTGTTCAACACCTGTGAGGAAGCTTTTTCAACCGCGGATCCGGTCCCTGGGCCAAGTCGGCTATATCGATGTGATTCCGCCCACCGCGCTGCGCGGCCGCGCAGCCCTTGTGTGGGCGATACAGAACGCACGGCCTTACGAAAAGTGCGCTGCCACCTGCCTGCGGTGCGGGTGCGCACGGTGCTCGAAGAGATAGATCCCCTGCCAGGTGCCGAGCATGATCTTGCCGCCGGACACCGGAATGGACAACGACACCGGCAAGAGCGCCGCCTTGATGTGCGCGGGCATGTCGTCCGGCCCTTCCAGGGTGTGGCGCAGATACTTCATGGACGGATCGTCCGCCGGCGGCACAAGCCGCGACAAATACGCGTTCAAATCCCGCCGCACGTCGGAATCGGCGTTCTCCTGAATGAGAAGCGAACAGGATGTGTGGCGGACAAACAGCGTGAGCAGACCGTCGCCCGCGCCATCCCGCGAAAGCCACCGGGCCACGTCGGGCGTGAATTCGGTCAGGCCCGGACCATCGGTCGAAATCGTGAAAACCGTTTGCATGTATCCATCCATTCGTTCGGGAATGCCAGTTCCCGCTGACGATCCAACCCGCTGCGGACAAAGCCGTTCGCGAAACTAGAGCGCGGGACGTGCGCGCGCAATGTGATGAAGCCGTATTGGTACAGCCAAAGCGCCGTCCGATGCTTGTCTGCCAGCGCGGAACGGCGGTTTGACTGCAATTCCGGCCGAGGCCCGTACGGTCGGCCCAAACCTAGCCGATTATCTGGTCCCGATGGCGGATCGCGAGCTCCAGCAGCTTGTTGGGTCCCTGAGCACCGAGTTTGGCGGCGAGACTGACCCGATGGGCCTGCACCGTGCGCACACTGATGAAGAGTTGCTCCGCGATCTCCTTGCTCGTCAGTGATTGGGTCAGGAGCACAAGAACCCGCCGCTCGGCATCAGAGACCTTGCGCAGTTTCTCGGCCAGCGCGTAAGCCGACAGATCACTCATCACATTCCGGCTTTTCCGTCCGATCGATTCACTGGTGTAAAACGATGTGGTGCTTCCGATCGCGGCGGCCAGTTCGGATTCGGCATCCTCCTTGGCCATGTAACCCGCCGCACCCAGTTCGCGTGCGCGCTGGACGAACGAAATATCCGTGTGCATCGACAGGATAAACGCCCTGATGCCGGGCTGGTTTCGTCCGATCCATTCCAGCACGCCGAAGCCATCCATCAAGGGCATGGAGAGATCGGCCACCAGAATCCGGGGCTTGTAGAACTTGAGCTTGGCAATGCAGCTTTCCCCGTCGGCCGCTTCGGCGAGCACGGAAATTCCAAGGCCATTGGTCAGGCACGAGACCACTCCACCCCTGAAAATCGGATGATCATCGCACACGATGGCGGTTTGCTCGGGATCCGTCACAACCTGCCCTCGCCGTTTGTTGCTCCCAGAGGAAATGAAGCCGTCAAGGCGCGCGGCATCCGAGCCAACTGCCGGCGCATCACATCTCACACCCTCCAGCAATGAGCTTCGGGCGACGCCTTCCAGGTCAGCTTAGGGTCAGGGTGCTCTGCGCACAACACGAAGATGCAGAAGGACGGAATTCCTCCGGAACGGGGAACCAAAACGGGCCCCGTGGGGCCCGTCGGATAAACTCACCTATGTCGAGACAAGCGGATCAGGCGGACGCCGATCCCTTGTTCTCGTCGTCCCGCTCGGCATAGATGTAGAGCGGACGGGCATTGCCGTTGACCACCTCGTCGGAAATGACCACCTCGCGAACGCCTTCGAGCGCTGGCAGTTCGAACATGGTGTCAAGAAGGATCTTCTCCATGATCGAGCGGAGTCCGCGCGCGCCGGTCGCACGGATGATCCCGCGCTTGGCGATTTCCGAAAGCGCGCTCTCGTGGAAGGTCAGTTCGACATCTTCCATTTCGAAGAGCCGCTGATACTGCTTGACGAGCGCATTCTTCGGCTCGGTCAGGATCTGGATCAGCGCCGCCTCATCGAGGTCCTCAAGCGTGGCCAGAACCGGCAAACGACCGATGAATTCGGGAATGAGGCCGAACTTGACCAGGTCCTCGGGCTCAAGCTCGCGCAAAACTTCCCCGACGCGGCGCTCGTCCCGAGCGCGGACGCTTGCAGAGAAACCGATCGAAGTCTTTTCCCCGCGATCAGAGATGATCTTGTCGAGGCCGGCAAAAGCGCCGCCACAAACAAACAGAATGTTGGTGGTGTCGACCTGCAGGAATTCCTGCTGCGGATGCTTGCGGCCGCCCTGCGGAGGAACGGAGGCAACAGTACCTTCCATGATTTTCAGAAGCGCCTGCTGCACACCCTCGCCCGAGACATCCCGGGTAATCGACGGATTGTCGGACTTCCGGCTGATCTTGTCGACCTCGTCGATATAGACGATGCCGCGCTGGGCACGCTCGACATTGTAGTCCGCCGATTGCAGCAGCTTGAGAATGATGTTCTCGACATCCTCGCCGACATAGCCGGCTTCCGTCAGCGTCGTGGCATCGGCCATGGTGAAGGGCACATCGATGATGCGGGCCAGTGTTTGCGCAAGATAGGTCTTGCCGCATCCGGTCGGCCCGACCAGCAGGATGTTTGACTTCGCCAGTTCCACCTCGCCCGACTTGGAGGAGTGGTTGAGCCGCTTGTAGTGATTGTGAACCGCAACGGAGAGGATCTTCTTGGCCTGATGCTGTCCGATGACATACTCGTCAAGGGTCTCGATGATCTCCTGCGGCGTGGGGACGCCGTCGCGCGACTTCACCATCGAGGATTTGTTTTCCTCGCGGATGATGTCCATGCACAGTTCCACGCATTCATCGCAGATGAACACGGTCGGACCGGCAATGAGTTTGCGCACTTCATGCTGGCTCTTGCCGCAGAAAGAGCAATAAAGGGTATTTTTGGAATCGCCGCCGTTGCTGCCGCTAACCTTGCTCATTTCACTTTCCTTCCCGCGATCCGGGCGCATGACCCGGATGTTTGGCGCCTGACCGGCAATGACACGTACAGGTCACTCCGGGGTGGCAATTTCGGGGTACAAATCCGGCTTTCAGTTAATCCTTCCCTGAAGCCATTGGCAACGAATCCCCGCACATTCCGGCGATGCTACGCCCGAGAATTTGAATATAGACTTAACGCGCAATATTAGCGCGGTCCAGCCGACAGGCCACCCCGCACCCACGAAATCGTGTTGCATGGATGTCGCAATGACGGAGAATTCTTGCCTCATTCAGGCCCAATCAGCTTTCAGCCGGCGCTTCAATGTTTTCGCGCTTGTCGAACACGCGGTCGATGATGCCGAATTCATGCGCCTCCTCGGCAGTCATGAAGTGGTCGCGATCAAGCGTCTTTTCAACCGTGTCGTAGTCCTGACCGGTGTGCTTGACATAGACGTCGTTGAGCCGCCGCTTCATCTTGATGATGTCCTGGGCGTGACGCTCGATGTCGGACGCTTGCCCCTGAAAGCCGCCCGAAGGCTGGTGCACCATGATGCGCGCGTTCGGCGTGGCAAAACGCATGTCCTTTTCGCCGGCGCACAGGAGCAGAGATCCCATCGAGGCAGCCTGACCGACGCACAATGTCGAAATCGCCGGCCTGATGAACTGCATGGTGTCGTAAATCGCCATGCCCGCGGTTACGACGCCGCCGGGCGAATTGATGTAGAGCGCGATCTCTTTCTTCGGATTTTCCGCTTCAAGAAACAGAAGCTGGGCGCAAACGAGCGTCGCCATCTGGTCTTCCACCGGACCGGTGATGAAGATGATGCGTTCCTTCAGCAGACGCGAGAAGATGTCGTAGGACCGCTCGCCGCGGTTGGTCTGCTCGACGACCATCGGCACCAGTGCCATGGCGGTATCGACTGGATTTTTCATGAAGCTTCCCTTGTCAAAGGCCCGGCAGGCCGATCGGCAGCCGGGAATCAGTCATATTTGAACTCACTACATAGAGTGTGCCCCCCCGGCCGTTCAAGACGCAAGGACTCGAAACGGATTGCGCTGTTGTTCCCCAGCGACGTTAAATTGAGGTTACAGAATCGGAAAAGGCTGCGGGCGAGCCGGAGATTTTACGGCGGACTGCCCCGTTTTGCGCCAGTCGCCGGGACCGATGCCGAAGGTCGCAACAAAGCGCCTGCTGGCGCTGGCAGTGCTGTTTGCCGGGGTCAACATCCCCTCGATCAGCATTTGGGCGGCGTCAGGAACCGCCTTGCGGAGATTTCTGGCACAAGACAACCGGTTCGCGGTCTTCAACATCGCCATGGCGATCCTTCTTCCTGCCTCAATGGTGCCGGTCCTGCTGTCCACGCTCGGATAGAGTGCCCCGACCGCCAATTGCCGTGTTGCCTCGAAGGTCGATACAGGCTTTACTGATATCCGAAAGATGATGCGGCACAGTTGGTTCAACATATCGCGAAGACGGTGATCAAAACCGCGCGCGATGAGGGAGCGCGCATCATGATCAATCTCCTGCCCATCCGCCGCGGACTTGTCGCGGGCCTTCTGGCAGCCTCCGTGGCATCCCCCGCGTTCGCGGGCGGCAAGTCACTTGCCTGCTATCAGCAACGCCATCAGCCGGCGATCTACAAGACCGTGCATGAGAATGTAGTGGTGCGTCCGGCTGGCGTGGTCCATCAGACCATCCCCGCCCGCTACGGGCGGGTGACCGAGAGAGTCCTGATCGAACCCGAGCGGGTGATTGCGCGCCATGTTCCGGCGGTCACGAGGACCGTGCATCAGAAGGTGATGGTTCGCCCGAAATCGATCGGATGGGAATGGCGGCATATCAAGGGCGTCAGGACCTTGTGCAAGGTGGTTCATCCGGCACAGTACGCAACCCAGGCCCGAACCGTTGTCGTTCATCCTGCAAGAACCGTGCATGAACGGGTTCCGGCCCGGTACGCCCACCGCACCCGAACGGTCGTCATCGAGCCTGCGCGCACCGTCACCCGGCACGTGCCGGCCGTGGTCAAGACCGTGGCGCGCACCGTTGAAGTCCGCCCCGCGTCTTCGGGCTGGGTGCAGGTCTCGGGCCACAAACGCTGCAATTGAATCTTCGCCGCAACGGGGACGGCCTCTGGCCGTCCAGGGCGTGCTGATAGCCGTGTGGTTTCGCCTCGCGCAAAAATGAATGGAGAGGGACGGATTTCGCTGCGCCCTGATCCGCGCTAAACCGCAGCATGACCAGACATGCGCTCTCCGTTTCCCAATCGCCCCGCGATCCCGCCTTCGTGCAGGACCCGTACACGTTTTACGCCGAGATGCACCGCGCCTCGCCGGTCTTCTTCTGGGAAGATTATGGCCTTTGGTGCGTCGCAGGTTACGATCAGGTGAATGCGCTGCTCCGCGACCGCCGGCTCGGCCGTGAAAACCACTGGGGCGCGCCCTTGAACCCGGTCGAGGGTCGCGGACACCTCGCTGATTTCGACCGGATCGAAAGCGGATCACTGCTCGAACGGGAGCCGCCCGCACATACGCGCCTGAGGACTCTGGTGAATCGCGCCTTCGTTTCGCGTTCCGTCGAACGGCTCAGGCCGCGCATCCGGCAGCTTGCCGGGGAGCTTGTCGACGCCCTGCCCCAGGAACAGGCTTTTGACCTGCTGCCGGCCTTCGCCACGCCGATACCGCTGACTGTGATTTGCGAATTGCTGGGCGTGCCGGTGGAGCGCGGCAATGATCTTTTGAACTGGTCACATGCGATGTGCGAAATGTACGTGCCGCATCGCTCGCGCGAGACCGAGGAGCGCGCCAATCGCGCCTCCGCCGAATTCGGCGCATTTCTGACCGGCCACATTGATGACCACCGTCACAATGGAGCCGATGACCTGCTCTCTGCGCTGATTGCGGTGCGCGATACCGGTGAGAAACTCTCGGACGACGAACTGATATCGACCTGCATTCTGCTGCTCAATGCCGGGCATGAGGCTACCGTGCACCAGACGGGCAATGCGGTGAAGACGATCCTCGACCAAGGCGGCGATCCGCGCCGGTTCTTCGCCACGCCCGAACTGGCCGCAGCCGCGGTGGAAGAAGCCTTGCGCTATGACGCGCCGCTGCACATGTTCACGCGCTACGCCTATGAACCGGTCGATCTAGGACCCGTGACGCTTAAGCCGGGCGAGCAGGTGGCGCTGCTGCTGGGAGCGGCCAATCGCGATCCAGCGGCCTTCGACGCACCGCATGAATTCCGGCCCGGTCGGCCGGATCAGAAGAATGTGAGCTTCGGCGCGGGCCTTCATTTTTGCATCGGTGCGCCGCTTGCCCGGCTCGAACTTCAGGAATCGCTGGCTGTTCTGTTCGAGCTGCTGCCGGATCTTACGCTGGAACAGCCCGCCTGCTATCGCGACAGTTTCCATTTCCACGGGCTGGAAAGCCTTAACGCGCAGCGCCGGTCCGGAGGTCAAAACACGGCGTGATCGCCGCGCTCGACGCTGAGCCCTTGCCGGACCACATGCTCGTAGAAGCCGAACAGCGTATCCGAGCCGAAGGATGGCGTCGCCTCCTCGTCGTAACGGCCGGTTTCGGGATCGAGCACCAGCATCGATTCGGTCGCGTAATAGCGGCCGATGCGGGCCAGCTCCGCCTTGTCCTTAAGCCGTGGCGAGACGCGCCCGGCCAGGACCAGGCCGCGAATGATTGCGTCCATCAACCCCACCGGAACGCGCTTGAAGGCCGGCTCGCGGTCCAGAAGCCGGAACAGTTCCTCGCCCTGCTCGCGCGGCGTGATTGCAGGTCCCGGACCACCGATCGGCAGAATACTGTTCCAGCGGCCCTTGTCGTCAACGCACCCGGCGATGAAAGCACCCAGATTGTGGTCGCTGATCGGTTTGCAGGCGGTCAGGTCTCCGTTGCCAAACAGGAGAAACGGCTTCCCGTTGCGCAGACGATCAATCTGGCCGGAGAGCGATTTGAAGAAGGCGGTCGGACGGACGATCGAATAGATCATGCCGGAGGCGATCAGTTCGGCCTCGAAGGCCAGCTTTGCCTTCTGGAATTCAAGCAGCGGCTTTTGCACACAAATCGCCGAAAGCAGGATCATGTGCCCGATACCGGCCTGTCCGGCAGTCTTGAGAGCCTCCGAATGGGCGCGATAATCGATCGTCCAGGCATCCTCTGGCGCGCCGGTGCGCGAAGCCAGGCAGGAGACCAGAGCGTCGAAATCTTCGCCATGAATGCCGTCACGCGAGAGGCTCTCGGGATCGGTGACATCCGCTTCCCGGACCGTGAGGCCTGGCGGCAATGTTGCAGCAAACGTGGACCGACGGCCCGGCCTGACAAGACAAACCACCTCGTGGCCGCAATCGAGCAAGGCCATCGCAGTGGCGCGACCGATTGTGCCGGTGGCGCCAAGCAGCAGCACCCGCTTGCCCAACGCCGGCGCTCCGTTGCGGGCAATGATGCTCATGTCCTACAACCGGATGACATAGTCTTTGCGAGTCGTTTCAATAACTTCCCAGCTTCCCCTGAAGCCCGGCCTGAGCACAAAACTGTCACCGGCGCGAACCGTGACGGCCTCCCCGTCATCCTCGGAAATCACCGAGACTCCTTCGAGAATCCGGCAATACTCCCACTCGTCATAGGAAATCCGCCAGCTTCCCGGGGTCGATTCCCAGACCCCGCAACAAAGCCCGTCCCGCTCCTCAAGGTTCCAGGTCGTGTGAACCGGATCACCGGAGAGCACTTTGGACGCTTCTGGCCGTGAGATCTCCGGCTCGACATCGGGGGTTACAAAAAACAACTTCGGATCGGTCATGAAGCCTCGCGCACTTGGAATACAGCCCCTATATTGACCGCATGCGGATCGACAAGGCAATTGAAAGCTCAATGGCTATGAGCGACGCGACCTGGGCGCGTCATGCCAACCCGTGGAGTTTCTGGACGCGGGTACCGCTTCTGATGGCACTGACACTCGCCATCTGGTCACGCGTCTGGATAGGCTGGTGGTGCCTTGTTCCGGTGGCAACACTCCTCATCTGGACCTTCATCAATCCGCGCGCCTTTGCGGCGCCCCCTCATCTTGATGACTGGGCCTCGCGCGCGGTGCTCGGCGAGCGCTACTGGCTGGCGCGCAAGGACCAGCCGATTCCGGCTCACCACGCCCGCGCGGCAATGGTGCTTTCCACCCTTTCCGGCCTTTCGCTGATTCCGGCGGTGTACGGCCTTTGGATGCTCGACCCCTGGGCCGCCTTTCTCGGCGCGGCGCTGGCATCGGCATTCAAGCTGTGGTTCTGCGACCGCATGGCCTGGCTCACAGCCGACATGGCCGGGCAGCCTTCACCCACCCACGCTCAACAGACCTGAACGCCGCATTCGCTGATGGTGAACTCCGCGGCGGGCTCTGTGCGCGCGGCATCGAACTGCCGCCCGTCGGCGCACTGGGCGCGCGCTTCGAATGTCAGCCTGCCAGCCAATTCGCCTTCCCGGATATTGAGATAGTAGTCCACCGCGCACTGCTTTTCGCTTGCCAGCTGCGCGGACAATTCGTCGAGCCAGGCGGGATCGGCCGACTGCGCCATGACCTGGGAAGCAAGCCCGAAAAGGCAGGCCGATACGAAGCTGGCGCGCGAAAGGGTTTTTCCGATCATGGGGACCTCCTGTGATTGTCTGGAGGGCCAGGATAGCGGATTGCCGACGCGAGCTGATTGCGTCAGATCAATCAGGATGCCGCTCAGTTGCCCAGAGCGTCGGACAAGGCGTGCGGGGTGACATATTTGAGCTCATCCTCCGAAAATTCGACCCGCACGGTTCCAGGCGCCCCCGGATTGGTGTTCTCGACCTTGCGGGCAACGAGATCTGCGAACCGGGCTTCGGTCCCGCCGGCACCGGTCAGGATCTCGTAGCTGTGGGTGTAGCACGCGCCCAGGCCATCGCCGCAGGTTCCGGCGTTGTCGGAATGTGTGGAGATGAACCCGAGATCGACGACACGGTCCCCGATCGCGCCGAACACGTTGACACCGCCCTCGGTGTAACCCTGTCCAGTGTAGTAGAACTCCATCAGCCAGCCGTGATTGTCCTTGCCGAGTTCGACCACACGGAAGAACTCTTCCGGGGGGACCTGTCCCCACGATCCGGCATCGACCGCAAGGTTGTTCCTTGCAACCAGGGCGAGGCGATTGCCCTTTGGACGGAGAATGACAAGGCCGAGATTGCCGGGACACGCATGGCAATCGGCGCGTCCGCCCTCCGGGGTCACGGCGTAACCACCCATGGCCACATAGAAGCTCCGCGCTCCATTCTCGACGACCTCGGCCAGATGGTGCGGCCGCATGCACAGTGCCTCGGACGCCCCGCCGGTGACCCAGCATTTGCGGCGGTTGTCATAGCGCCCGTAAAACTCCTCCATGGTCGCGCGCCAGAAGGCTTTGGGGTCGTCAATTGTCGATGCCGGAATGGCGGTCAGCACCTCTGCACGCGCCGATATCGGCACCTGCAATGCCGACGCGAGCCCCAGGATCAGCCAAAAAAATGTCGCACGAAACATGGTGCCCCCCAAAATTGTATTGGCCTGATCAAACCAGCGACTTGCATGACGGGCAAGTGCATCGTCGCAAAATCCCGGAGACTACCGGGATCGCACAGTGCCAGCTCGCGAACCGCGAACCAGGCCCCTGTCCTTCAACAAAAAACGGTCCGGTGGGGATCCACCGAACCGTTCAACCTCAAATCCGCGAAACCGGGCTTCAGGCCTTGGCCAGCGCCTGTTCGAGATCTGCGATGATGTCCTTGACATCCTCGATGCCGATCGAGAGCCGCACCACGTCGGGACCGGCTCCGGCGGCAACCTGCTGCTCCGGCGAAAGCTGGGCGTGGGTGGTCGAGGCCGGGTGGATGACCAGCGAACGGGTGTCGCCGATATTGGCCAGGTGCGAGAACATCTCCAGGCCCTCGACCAGTTTGACGCCGGCCTCGTATCCGCCCTTCAGCCCGAAGGTGAAGACCGCGCCGCCACCCTTGGGCGAATAGCGCTGCTGCAGCGCATGGTTTTCATGCTCCGGGCGGCCGGCGTAGGAGACCCATTCCACCTTGTCATGCTTGGCCAGCCAGTTGGCGACTTCCAGCGCATTGTCGGAGTGGCGCTGCATGCGCAGTGCCAGCGTTTCGATGCCGGTCAGGATCATGAAGGCGTTGAACGGCGAGATTGCCGGCCCGAAATCGCGAAGACCCAGAACGCGGCAGGCTATGGCGAAGGCAAAATTGCCGAAAGTCTCGTGCAGAACCATGCCGCCATAATCGGGCCGCGGCTCGGAGAGCATCGGGTACTTGCCGGATTTCGACCAGTCGAACGAACCGCCATCGACGATCACGCCACCCATGGAGTTGCCATGGCCGCCGATGAACTTGGTCAGCGAATGGACCACGATGTCGGCGCCGTGCTCGATCGGCTGGATCAGGTACGGCGAGGCCATGGTGTTGTCGACGATCAGCGGGAGGCCGTGCTTGTGGGCAAGCTCGGCGATGGCGTTGATGTCAACGAAGGTGCCACCCGGGTTTGCGAGGCTTTCGATGAAGACCGCCTTGGTACGGTCGTCGATCTGGCTTTCGATGCTGGAAAGATCCGCGGGGTCTGCCCAGCGCACCTGCCAGTCGAAGGACTTGAAGGACTGGCCGAACTGGTTGATCGAACCGCCATAGAGGCGGTTTGCGGCGATGAAGTTGTCGCCCGGGCTCATGATGGTGTGGAACACGAGAAGCTGGGCTGCATGGCCGGAGGCAACCGCAAGGGCTGCAGTGCCGCCTTCGAGGGCCGCAAGGCGTTCTTCGAGAACCGCCTGGGTCGGGTTCATGATGCGGGTGTAGATGTTGCCGAACGCCTTGAGGCCAAACAGCGAAGCGGCGTGATCGGCATCGTCGAAGACGAAGCTGGTGGTCTGATAGATCGGCGTGGCGCGCGCTCCGGTGGCCGGATCCGGCTGCGCCCCGGCGTGAATGGCTAGCGTGTTGAAACCTGGTTGATTGTTAGACATGGACCTCTCCCCTTGTGCCCGACATGAATGGTGAAGGGGTTATCCCGCATGTCCGCATGATGGTCAAAGAAGATTTTTGCGCGAACATGGGCCTCAGGCCGCCCGAGCGTGCGCAATGGCGTCATCACGGGGAACAACCGTCCAATTTCAGGGCCGGAGCGGCGCCCTGGGGTTACTGGGCGACGATCTTCCAGTACTGACCCGAAAAATCCCCGCTGGGCGCAAGCCTGAGCCTGTTGTTTGTGCCGTCATTGACGACATCGAGAGACTTGCCTGTGCCTTGCCACTGCGTCGTCAGACGAAAGTATCCGTTGGGCTGACGCTCGATACGCCAGTGCTGCCCCGAATAGTTGCCGGTTTCAGCTAGGATCAGCTTGTCGTTCACTCCGTCATTGACCACATCGAGTGACTTGCCCGTCCCCTGCCATTGGGTGGTCAGCCGATAATAGCCGCCGCCGAGGTTCGTGAACTTCCAGTACTGGCCCGAATAGTTTCCCGTATCGGCAAGGATGAGCTGGTTGTTGACCCCGTCATTGACGACATCAAGGGACTTTCCGTCACCCTGCCACATGGTTGTCAGCCGGTAGTACCGGCCATTGTCGAAATCCTGAGCCTGAACAGACAGAGGGAGCGCGAACATGAATGATGTCATCAGGCCCAGCACGATCCGTCGGCGGATTGTCCGCCTTTTCGAAGGATCGGTGACACCATCGGTGTGCATTCGGTTCTTCATGACGCGCGTCCCTCATCCCATCGAATTGCATGTGAGAGACTAGTCGTGATTGTCCGGTGCGGTCAAACCGGTTTTCGCCGGCTTCGCGCTGATCTTTGTTCACCTGCAGAGCCCATCCGGGCACTGCCTCTACGACCGCAATGCCGGTCAGGGGTCGCGTCCGCCATCGGAGGGTCCGAGAACGGTTTCCGCGACAGGAACCGGCTCATCGCAATCGGGCATCCGCGACAACAGCCAATCGCGTGACGGCCTGACCTTTTCGGGCAGGTCCTGCAGCACATCGTCGACCACTTCAGCCGAGACAGCGCCCACCTCACAGCCATAGGTTTCGAGATCACCGTCGGGATTGTCTTCCTTCCATTCCAGATAATCCTCGCGCTCAAAGACAACGGCCGCGGCAATGCCCGCCACCGGAACCACCACCAGCGCCCGGCGCAACCGCGCCTTGGCCTTGGTGCGCAGCACGGCGGCCGCAATGGCCTTGCGGTTGGCGATGGCGGCTGCAGCGGCACTTGCCGTCATCGTGGTTACCTGTGCGGTGAGCGAAATCGCCCAGATCCCCATGCTCACGGCCGTCGTTGCCAGTGAGACACAGAGAATCAGTAGAAACGCGGTGGTCCGCATGAATTTCAGGATCCGGATCATGTTCTACACCCAGCCAAATCTGCCGCGACAATCACGGGTTTTGCGCGCGATCGCGTCGCCATCGCTGCGCCATCCATGCATTGCAACTGTGGCCCGAAATCGGCAGACCCCGCGAAGGACGATGCTCAGCTTGGATCTTCAGACGGCTTGGAGCGCAATCCGTAGCTCTGATAGCCGGTTCGCATCACCGGCTTGCGCGATGACAGAACGCCCGAATTGACGCCGTTCCAGCTGATCTCACCAGAGAGGCGGGCATATTCGATCTTCGGACACCGGTTCATGACGACCTTGATTCCGGCCGCTTCAGCGCGCACGGCGGCTTCGTCGTGGCGCACGGTCAATTGCGTCCACAGGACCTTCGGCAATGGCTCGAGAGCCAGAACCTCCTCCACAACACCGGGCACGGCATCGGAGGCGCGAAACACATCCACCATGTCCACCGGCTCGGGAATGTCAGACAGCCGCGCATAGGTCATCTGGCCCAGAATCGGCTTGCCGGCCTGCCCCGGATTGACCGGGATGACGTGGTATCCCTTGTCCAGCATGTACTTCATCACGAAAAAACTCGGGCGCACCTCGTTCGCGGACGCGCCGACAACGGCAATTGTCTTCACCGAATGAAGCAGATCCGCGATGTACCCGTTATCGTAACTGTCGTGATCCATATCGAGCCTTCCGGAGTTGCGGGTCGCACGTCACTGGCAACGCAGACACCCGTTTCGCAGCCGCCCGCCGCCTGTCATTGCTTTTGTTGCAATGGCGGGTCCCGGCGTCAAGCAGCCCTTGCCAAGGACGCGGCCGATGCCAGATGACTCGGTCAGGGGTGCTGTTGAACCGAATGATTGAGCACGAGGACCCGAAATGAAGACTAGACACGCATTCCCCTGGCTACGGACCATCCCGGCCGCTGCCGTGCTTGCCGCCGGCGTCATTGCCGGCATGGCTCCGGCATCGGCTATCAGCCGCATTGAAACCACACGTACAGATTGTTCTGCCATTCGCGCCGTGCTGGTGCGCGAAGGAGCGGCGATCCTGCGGCATACCTCGAAAAAGGGCTTGCCGATCTATGACCGCTACGTTTCTTCGTCGCTGCAGTGCCCCGGAAACTCGATCGGGGTCTGGGCCAGCGTGCCCGCGCGAGATACCAAATCCTGCAGGGTCATCGCCTGCGACCCCAATACCAGCTTCGACGACGGCTTCTTCCGCTCACGTCCCCTGCTACGGATTACCGAGTAGCCGGCAAACAGCGGTCACGATTCCAACCGGCGCATGTAGAAGTATTCGAACAACCCGGTGTCGAAGCGGAGCGACCGATAGAGCTCCCTTGCCGGCACGTTGTCGGTGACAACCTGCAGCACGGCCTTGTCCACGCCTTTCGCCGCCGCCCACTGGAGCAGTGATCCGACCGCTTGCCGGGCAAGTCCCCTGCCCCTGAAATTCTCGTCGGTGGCAACCGACTCCAACACCAGAAAACCGTCGACGATCACGGCATAGGCTATCGACCGGATTTCCCCATCAACGCCGATGCCTGCAAACTGTTTGGGCGCCCGTATCAGCCCCAGCATCCGCCCGAAAACTGCCGGATCAGAGACTGCGATACGGTTGCGCGCCGCAAGCCATCGGCGATCCGGGGAATCCCACAACGTCGTTCCGTCCCCGGCAACAGGAGCCAGGTTCGCGAGATCGGCGCACAAGGTCGTGGTTCCGCCTTCCGAACGGTAGCCGCGACCAGCCAGCCGGTCTGCCGAGGCCGCACCGGCAAATGAGAGCAGCCTTACCAACGGGGCTTGTCCGTGGCCTGTGTACAAGGCCTCTGCCCGGTCGATTACCGCGTCGTCAAGTTCTGTGGCGGCAGGCAGCGGATTGAGCGAATTGACACGGCGGATGGTTCCACCGCTGCGCCGTGCGCTCCAGCCGGCAATCTCCAACTCAGTCTCGGCCGGCCAGGCCGCACGGCAGGCCATTTCGGCGCGCCAAAGGAATTTCTCGTTCATGGAGTGTGCCTTCTTCGCCTGCGACCGGTCTATTCCGGCAATTCCATGTGACCCTTCTCATCGAGCGGCGCGAAGGGATTGTGTGCAAGCTCCCAGAGATGGCCGTCCGGGTCGGCGAAATATCCGGAATAGCCACCCCAGAACACCTCTTCCGGCTTCTTGACCGGTTTGGCCCCGCATTCCACCGCAAAGGCCCAAGCTGCATCGACCTCCTCGCGTGACCCCAGATTGTGCGCGAGCGAAATGCCCCGAAACGAGGGCGCCGGTCCTGCGTCAAGTTCCGCGTCGGCAGCCAGTGCCTCGTGCCCGAAAAGGCCGAGCACCGTGCCGTTCATGTGGAAGAAGGTCACACTGTCGTTGGAGGCGGAAGAGCGCCTGAACCCGAGCTTCTGGTAGAACGCTGTGGAGGCAGCCACATCGGCGACGCCGAGCGTGACAAGGGTGATGCGAGGTTCAAGAGCCATAAAATATCCCCACCGCCGCTCCACCGGAAATAGTTGAAAGGGAACCTAAAAAACAGAACATAAAGAGAACGTATGATGGCGAAACCGGCCCGTCAATCCTGTTTCCCGGCTCATGAATGAGCTTTGGCTGGGTGGCTTATTCCCCGGTCCACTCCGGCTTGCGCTTGCCGATGAAGGCGTTAATGCCTTCCTCCGCGTCGCGCGCCAGCATGTTTTCCACCATCACCTGGGCTGTGTATTCATACGCCTCCTCCAACGGCATCTCGGCCTGACGGTAGAAGGCCTCCTTGCCGATCTTCACCGTCAAAGGTGATTTGGAAGCAATGACTTCGGCATATTTCATGACAACCTGATTCAGGTACTGGCGCGGCACGATCCGGTTGACGAGGCCGAATTCGCGCGCCGTCGACGCGTCGATCGTCTCTCCCGTCAAAAGCATTTCCATGGCCTGCTTGCGGTGAACATTCCGCGAGAGCGCCACCATGGGAGTCGAGCAGAAAAGTCCGATATTGACGCCCGGCGTGCAGAAGGCGGAGGTGTCGGTGCAGATCGCAAGGTCACAGGATGCAACGAGCTGGCATCCGGCGGCGGTGGCAAGCCCGTCAACCTCGGCGATGACCGGCTTGGGCAGATGGACGATCGTCTGCATCAGTTCGGCGCAGAGCTTCATGGTCTCGGAGAAAAACGCCCGGCCCCGATCCTCATCGGCGCGGTGCACGGTGAGTTCCTTCAGATCGTGACCGGCGGAAAACAATTTGCCCGGCGTCGCCGATGCGAGAACGACGACGTGAACCGACTTGTCGGCGGCGGCGGCCTCCAGTTCGGACTTGAGGGCCTGCATCATGGCGATCGAAAGAGCGTTGGCCGGCGGATTGTTCATCTCGAGGCGCAGTACCCTGCCCTCCCCGACCACCTTGACCGGACCTGAAGCTGCTTGTTGTTTCAACTCGACGACGTTCATGTGATTGGCCCTTTCCTGTATGCTTCCGATCCTAGCGCGGCGTCGCGGCGGCGTGAACCCCACCGAGGCCGTTGACCGGACAGCCAAGTTCCGCAAGGAATGATGAAAACGAATCCGGCGCAACCCGTGATGGACAAGCCGGCCGACCCGAGAAGCTTCAGGTGACCAGCGGCTTTCACCGCAAGCAGCAACAGGGCCCGGGTCGGCAGCCTTTCCGTCCTTTTCCCGCCCCGCCGCAGATCGAGAGGAACGCGCCTGATGCCCGCACCAGCCAACCCCGTCATGTCCGCCCCGGAGGTTTCCGCCTATCTCGACGAGGTGTTCCCGCAGATCAGGGCCAATGGCGACGACATATCGGTGATCGAGATCCTGCCGGGCTCGGCGCTTGTGCGGCTCAATGCCGACGACAAGCATCTGCGCCCCGGCGGCACCGTGAGCGGCCCGACGATGTTCATGCTCGCAGACCTCGCCGCCTACTCCGTAATCCTGGCACATATCGGACGGGTGGCGCTGGCGGTCACCACCAATCTCAACATCAACTTCCTGATGAAGCCCCAGCCCGGGCCGCTCGACGCCACCGCCATGGTCCTGAAACTGGGCAAACGGCTGGTGGTAACCGATATCTCGATCCGCGATTCCGGCGGCGACCTGGTGGCGCACGCGACGGCCACATATTCCATTCCGCCGCAAAACTGACCCGAACGGGGCCGAATATATACGGTATTTATATACCGCATATACAAGCTATTGTTTTTGTTTGCTTATTTTTGATTTGCGCCGCACACGTTCGCTTGACGCTGGTTTTCTCCTCGCCTATAAGCACGCAGCGTCGGCACCTCAGCGAGGAACCGGCGCAATCGTTGATGCGAACAGGTCCCAACCGGCACCACCGCAGCAACACAAGCAACAAGAAACGTCCGCGCCGGCCAGTCCGGTTGCGGATCCCGAATTGAAGAGAGAACTCAAATGAAAACCTTCTCGCAGAAGCCTGCAGAGGTGGAAAAGAAGTGGGTCATCATCGACGCGACAGATCTCGTCGTCGGCCGCCTCGCCACCATTGTAGCAAATCGCCTGCGCGGCAAGCACAAGGCCACCTACACCCCGCATGTTGACGATGGCGACAATGTCGTGATCATCAATGCCGAAAAGGCGGTGCTCACCGGCAAGAAGTACACCGACAAGAAGTACTACTGGCACACCGGCTATCCCGGCGGCATCAAGGAGCGCACCGCGCGCCAGATCTTCGAAGGCCGCTTTCCCGAGCGCGTTATCGAAAAGGCTGTCGAGCGCATGGTTCCGCGCGGTCCCCTCGGTCGGCGCCAGATGAAGAACCTGCGCGTCTATGCCGGTTCCGAACATCCGCATGAAGCCCAGCAGCCGGCCGTCCTCGACGTCGCCTCGCTGAATATCAAGAACAAAAGGAGCGCCTGATCATGGCTGAACTCAATTCGCTTGAGGAGCTTGGCGCATCGGTCAACGCTGCCGAAGCTGCACCGGAAGCTCCGGTCCACGTGCGCAAGGTCGATGACCTTGGCCGTTCCTACGCCACCGGCAAGCGCAAGAACGCGATCGCTCGCGTCTGGGTCAAGCCCGGCACCGGCAAGATCACCGTCAATGGCCGTGACTTCGTCAAGTATTTCGCCCGCCCCGTGCTGCAGATGGTTGTCCAGCAGCCGGTTGTCGCCGCTGCCCGCCAGGGCCAGTTCGACGTCGTCTGCACCGTCACCGGCGGCGGCCTCTCCGGCCAGGCCGGTGCCGTTCGGCACGGCATCTCCAAGGCGCTGACCTACTATGAACCCGGCCTGCGCGGCGTTCTCAAGAAGGGTGGCTTCCTGACCCGCGACAGCCGCGTGGTCGAGCGCAAGAAGTACGGCAAGGCCAAGGCCCGCCGCTCGTTCCAGTTCTCCAAGCGCTAATCTGCTTTTCGGAACTGCAAGAGATTGGACGGGGCTTCGGCCCCGTTTTTTGTTGGCTTGACCCGTTTGCGACCGCTTCTATTTGCCATTGCGTTGTCAATCGCAGCCGTTGGAGGCCCGCATGCCCATTGATCAGAAACGCCGCGGTTTTCTTGGCGCAGCCGCTCTAGCGCTTTTGCTTCAGCCATTTCCGGCCGTCGCCGAAAACCTGCGCGATGTCACACCCAAAGCGGCACACGAGGCGATCGAGGCAGATCCGTCGATCGTCGTGCTCGACATCCGCACGCCCGGTGAGTTTTCACGTGGCCATGTCAAGGGCGCGATCAACATTGACTATTATGCCGACGATTTCGCCGAGCGCATCGCCAGCCTCGATCCGCAAAAAACCTATGTGATGTACTGTCAGGCCGGTGGGCGCAGTCACGCGCTGATGCGGGCCTTCTCGAAGACCGAGTTCAACGACGTGATGCACATTCCCGCCGGCTTTTCCGGCTGGCGCCGCGAGGGACTTCCCTACGTCGACTGATCGCGAAAGCGGGAATTTGCTTCCTATCTGCCGGACAGGATTCAGACGATCAGGTGACGCGCTCGACCGCAGGACGCGGAGCCGAGGGCTCCAGGAACCGCCTCGTCCGCCGCGAAACCCAGCCCGACAGCGGTTTTTCGACGACGGTGTAGAAGACGGCGGAGACCAGCGTGCAGATGGCGATCAGCGCGAGATAGTGCAGCGGCCATGGCACATCGTAGCCATAGACCGCCGAAATGCCGAACTTGATATAGAACGTGATGACGAAAACGTGGGTGAGATAGAGCGCGTATGACCACTCCCCCAGCCGCGCCAATGCGGGGCTGGTAAAGCGCAGCACACCCAGACCGCCATAGAGCACGGCCATGGCCGGAATCCCCCAGAAGAACGTGCGCCACTCGGTCAGCGGCCGTTCCCATTGCACCATCAGCAGCACCATGCCGAGGACAAAGGCAAACCAGGACAAGACGCTGAACGTTGCTCCGTGGCGCTTCCGCCACACCCGGAAAACGATGATCCCGAAGACGAATTCGAGTAGAATCGGATCGCTGTAGAAGGCAAGCGTCTGATGGGCCGGCTGAAACACCACGCCCAGCGCCACCAGGCCGCACAGAACCGCGGAGGTCTTGAGCAGGTTATCGTCCCCCAGGATACCCGCGGTTAGCGCCACGACAAGGTAGAAGAACATCTCGTAATTCAGTGTCCAGCCGACCACCAGCAACGGACCGGTATGGCCAGAACCGCTGTCGGCGGCGAGAAAGGACAATGATGTGAGAAGATGCGGGATGCTGGCCGTGGTCGAATTGAACAGGCTCGGCAGCACCAGTGCCAGCACGAAAACAAGGAACGTGATCACCCAGTAAGCCGGAACAACCCGGGCGACCCGACGTAGCCAGAAGTCACGGGCACTGAAGCGGTCGCCGGATCGCGCGACGATCATCGCCATGATGAAACCCGAGATGACGAAGAAAAGATCGACACCCGCCGCACCGACATAATCCACCTGGGCCGGATCCAGTTGCCAGGTTTCCTGCGAGAGCACGGATATGTGAAACAGCATGACCACGAGTGCTGCCGCCGCGCGCAGATACTGCACCGGATAGACGGTTCCCGTCAGGTCTTTCGAAGCACCGGCAGAACTCATCATCAAATCCGTCATTTCGTGCCAAACCGGCACAGTTTCAGCGCTGAGACTACAGAAAAGAGTTTTCAAAACCCCTAATTTTGCGGCGGAGTGTACCTTCCGCACCCGAGTTCATTTTTCCGGGGCGCCCGGCTCCGGTATTGGATGCCGGCGCTTTATCGGAAGAGGCGATTGGGCTAGACAGGCGCGGACACTTTCATGCGCCCCGGGAGCACCTCATGGCCAGCAAGTCCATCGATCATGCCTTCACTGCCCGCAGCCTGACTTCGGCGGCAACAGATCCGACCTATGCCGGAGCCCTGTCGTTCATGCGGCGCAAATACACGAAAAACCTCAAGGAGGCGGACGCAGTGGTCTGGGGCATCCCGTTCGATGCGGCGGTCTCCAACCGGCCAGGCGCACGTTTCGGTCCTCAGGCAATCAGGCGCGCCTCTGCAATCTTTGACAATGATCCGCAGTACCCGTTCTCGCGTGACCTGTTCGAAGCCATGTCGGTGATCGATTACGGGGACTGTCTGCTCGACTACGGAAATCACCAGAAAACACCGGCGACGATCGAGCGCGAAGCCGCGAAGATCCTGAAATCCGGCGCGTTCCTGCTCAGCCTCGGCGGCGATCATTTCGTCACCTGGCCGTTGCTCAGGGCCCATGCCGCGAAATACGGCCCGCTGGCGCTGGTCCAGTTCGATGCGCACCAGGACACCTGGGACGATGACGGCAAGCGCATTGACCACGGCTCTTTCGTCGGACGGGCGGTGCGTGACGGCGTGATCGATCCGAGCCGCTCCATCCAGATCGGCATCCGGACCCACGCGCCGGAGGATTGCGGCATCCGCATCCTCTACGGCCACGAGATCGAGGACATGCGCGCAAGCGAGATCGCATCCACGATACTCGATCATGTCGGGGATCAGGCCTGCTATTTGACGTTCGACATCGACTGCCTCGATCCGGCATTCGCGCCGGGAACGGGCACACCAGTGGCGGGCGGCCCGTCAAGCGCGCGCATGCTGTCGGTGCTGCAGAAACTCGGAAGGCTTGATATCAAGGGCGCAGATATAGTAGAAGTTGCTCCAGCCTATGACCACGCGGACATTACCGCGATAGCCGGAGCTTCCGTCGCCATGCATTACCTGGGACTGCTTGCAGAACGCCGCGCCCGACGATAGGGCTCGCATCCTGAATGAACGGCCTCGGAAATCGATTCCGGTGGGCCGAACAAGTCCCTGATTTTTATGCATGAACGGAGAAGCCCGATGGCTCCCAAGATCTTCATTGACGGTGAACACGGCACCACGGGCCTGCAGATTGTCACGCGGCTTTCCGGACGGACCGATATCGACCTGATGTCGATGCCGGCGGAACAGCGGCGCGACGCGGACGTGCGGAAGGCGTTTCTGCGCGACGCCGACATTGCCATTCTCTGCCTGCCCGACGACGCGGCGCGGGAATCCGTGGCGCTTGCGGCCGACGCGGGAACCCGCTTCATCGATGCCTCGACCGCGCACCGGACCGCGCCCGACTGGGTTTTCGGCTTTGCCGAGCTCGACCCCGATCAGGCCGGCCGGATCGCCAAGGCGCAGTTCGTTTCGAACCCGGGCTGCTATTCCACCGGCGCCATCTCCCTGCTGGCGCCGCTTGTCGCGCGCGGCATCCTGCCCGCCGACTATCCGGTCACCATCAACGCCGTCTCCGGCTACACCGGCGGTGGCAAGCAGATGATCGCCCAGATGGAAGACGCCTCCCGCGACGATGCCATCACTGCTCCGCATTTTGCCTATGCGCTGACGCTGGCCCACAAGCATGTGCCGGAAATCGTGGTCCGCGGCGGGCTTGCCCGCAAACCCATATTCACCCCGGCCGTCGGGCGGTTTGCGCAGGGCATGCTCGTCAATGTACCGCTGCATCTGGATCTGATGGCGGACGGCGTGACCGCCGACAGGATTTTCGTGGCCCTCTCTGAGCATTACGCGGCCAGCGATGTTGTCGAGGTGGCGGGGCCGGCCGATGCCGCCGCTGCGATCCGGCTCGATCCGGAGGAACTCAAGGACAGCGACCGGCTGAAGCTCTATGTCTGCGCCAATGAAGATGCAGGCCAGGTCAACCTGGTGGCCTCGCTCGACAATCTCGGCAAGGGCGCATCGGGGGCCGCCGTGCAGAACCTGGATCTGATGATCAGGGGCTGACCCTGGCACGGTTCGGTTTCGGGGGCGGCTCTTACGAGCCTTTTTCGAAACGCTTTGCGAGATCGTCCATATCGTTTGCCCTGAAATAGCGCATCTCGCGAATGATGCGCATGGTCGGCTTCAGTGCAAAGCAGAACGAACCTATCAGGAAGCACCAGGTTCCGGCGATCTGCCAATTCTCAGAGAAGAACATCACCGAGCCGATGATGAACAGCAATGCGGCAGAGACGTCGACAAAGGTGTAGATCAGCTCAAACCAGGCATAGAATACCGTGTCGGATACATATTGGCGGCGGTGGGACGGCTTGAAGATGGCCATGGCGGTCCTTCCGGTCTGCTCTCGGGTTGCAATTCGGTGTGATCAACTCCGCAAACGGATTTCGGTTTCCATCGGATAAGCCCCAAAAAAACCCCGCCAGTGGGCGATCGCAAAGCCGAGCACAACGACAGCCCAGCCCTGATGTGCAAGCGCCCAGCCAAGCGGCACCTGAGTCAGGATCGTGACGATGCCGATAAGCGCCTGCACGGTAACCAGCGCGAACAGCACGACGGCACGGCGGCTATGGGTGGTCCCCGGTGCAGAGCGGAGCGCCGCAACCATGTGCCACAGGGCGGCACCGAACACTAAATACCCGCCGAAGCGGTGAACGAACTGCACGGTGAGCGGATTCTCGAACACGTTCAGCCAGACCGGTGAGAGTTCCCACAGCCCTTCGGGAACAACGGCGCCGTTCATCAGCGGCCATGTCGAAGAGGCAAGGCCTGCATCCAGACCGGCGACGAGCCCGCCGAGATAGATCTGCACGAGCACGAGCAGCGAAAGCGTCCCTGCCCCGCGCCTGAGGCCCGGACCGGGAACCGGATCGGAGGAATGCGGCGCAAGCCCGCGCATCACCCAGACGATGGCAGCAAAGATCAGGCAGGCCAGTGTCAGATGCGTTGCGAGCCGGTACTGGCTGACATCGACCCTGTCGACGAGGCCGGACGCGACCATCCACCAGCCCACAGCCCCTTGCAGGCCGCCCAGAACCAGCAAGCCGAACAGCGGCCAGCGCAGACGCTTCTCGATACGTCCCGTCACCAGAAAGAATGCGAGCGGGACCGCAAACAGAATGCCGACACCCCTTGCCAGAAGCCGGTGCGCCCATTCCCACCAGTAGATCGTCTTGAATTCATCAAGGCTCATGCCCTTGTTGATCAGCTGGTATTCGGGAATCTGGCGGTAGAGCTCCAGTTCCTCCTGCCATTGCGCCTCGCCGATCGGGGGAATGACGCCGTGGATCGGTTTCCACTCGGTGATCGAAAGGCCGGAATCGGTAAGCCGTGTCGCACCGCCAACCAGAACAAGAGCGAAAATCGCGGCAAGCACCACACCGAGCCAGACCCGCTGGATCGCACGGTTGTGGCGTATCCTGGACTGCCGGTCCACGACTGATTTCGCATCTGGAAACGGCGCATCGGGCTGTCCCGGCTGCATGGAAACGGTGCTGGCACTCATCGGCGATATCTTTCTGTGGATTGTGTGGGACATTTGCCCCACCGGGCTCTCCAAGGCAAGACCGGACGCTTTGCGGCATCAGGTCGCGGCGGAGCACGGTCCGATGCAGGTCCTGGCGCGGATCAGGGCTTGCGTTGACAGACAAAGCCGCTATGTCGAGCGTAGATGTTTCGCGCTGGGCACCCCGACGCGCAACGCCGGACCAGCTTCCAAGGACCACAGGTCATGCCCGTTCGCCTGAAGAAACTCATCGGTACCGTGATCATTGTCGCGCTGGTCGTCATCTACGCCCTGGTGGCGACGACCGTTGCAACCTACCGGCTCGCCGAATCTCCTTGGTACGTACACCTTCTGTATTTCCTGTTTACCGGTGTGTTGTGGGTGGTCCCGGCCATGTTCGTGATCCGATGGATGGAACGACCGCCGAAGACCCGCCAATCCTGAGGCGGTTCTGATCGGGAGAAGCACCGGCTCAACCTGCGCATTAACCTCTTGTTAGCCTTGCGCCCCGCTTTTTGTCCCGGCTGCCCCTTCGTTTACAGAATTCTTGAAGCTGCAATGTGATGCTGGCGTGTGCAAACACGAACCAGGCGAGCATTGCGATCATGGTCAACGCCCACGACATCTCGGCAAATCCGGTTTTCGGCGCTGCCGTTGCGCCCCGGCGTCCTCGTGTGACGGCCTATCTGAGTACGGATCTCGCGGCGGCCGACCGCAACTGGGCGCAACTGGAGCAGAATCCGGATGTGAGTTTTCATCAAAGCCGCGCCTGGGTCGGCGCATGGGCCGGCGGCACCGGGATGCCTGTTTCCGTGATCACGCTTGACCAGGACGGGCAAACATTGGCCGTGCTGCCGCTGGAAATCAGGAAAACAGGCGGTCTCAGGATCGCCCGCTTCGCCGGCACCGCATTCTCGAACGCCAACACCGGCCTTGTGGCTGACGTCAGCCTGTCCGAAAACGCTATTGCACCCTTCGACCTTAAAGAAGCCCTCGCACGCGCCGGGCTGAACGCGGACATCGTGCTCTTCGACAAGATGCCCCCGAAGGCAGCCACCCGCGCGCCGTTCGCTCAGCTTCCCCGCGTCCTGCACCAGAATCCGAGCTTCCAGTTGCCGCTGTTTGAAAACTTCCAGGACGTTCTGGCCCAGATCAACGGCAAGCGGAGGCGCAAGAAGTTCCGGCTGTCCGAGCGCCGTCTCGAGGCCATCGGCGGATACCGGCACATCACCGGAGACGACGACGAGCAGTCGATGCGGCTGCTGGAAACATTCCTGAAACAGAAGCCGACGCGGCTTGCGGCACAAGGGTTGCCGAATGTGTTCGCCGATCCCGGCGTCCGGTCGTTTCTGGCGCGGCTGGCGATGACCCGCAACGCCTCCGGTGAAGCCGCGCTGGAGCTTCACGGAATCGAACTTGCCGGCGGTGAACACGAAGGCACGATCATCGCCGTTGCCGGACTGACCCGGAAACAGGGCCATGTCACCTGCCAGTTCGGCTCGATTGACGAAACCATCGCTGCCGATGCGAGCGCGGGCGAACTGCTGTTTTACCGTATGATCGAGCGCGCTGCGAAAGCCGGCGGGAAAGTGTTCGACTTCGGCGTCGGCGACCAGCTTTACAAGCGGTCCTGGTGCCCGGTGCGCACCGATCTGGTCGACTGCTACCTGCCGCTGACGCTCAAGGGACGGGTTGCAGCGCCGATGATTGCCGCCGCCATTTCAGCCAAACGGGTGATCAAATCCTCGCCCGCGCTCAAAAAGTCCGCAGCCTTCCTGCGTAGCCTGACTGTGCGGGAAAGCGCCGGCAGCAGCCCCCATTCGGATTGAAAGCTGACCGCTCATCCCCGGTATCGGTTGTCCAGGCTCAGGCCGCCGAAGTGCGCGTGCCGAGCGGGCTCAAGGGCTTGCCTGGCGTCATCAGCAGCACGTTTTCAAATCCCTGCTCATGGAAGTCCGCAAGGAAGTTCGACACCGTTTCCTCGTCGGCGCGCAGGATCGACAGCACGATCTCGCCTTCGTCAGAGCGCGCGATCCGGGCCACCGCTTCGGCATCAGCCGCTCCACACTCGACAATCACGAGGTCGTAGGCCTCCGTGAGCGCGTCAATGATCATGGGCAGCCTGTCGAGTGCGCGCATCGCGCGACGGGCGTTGGCGTTGCCGCGCGGGATGATATGGGCCGACGACAGACGATCGGGATGAATGGAATCCGCGATCGCAATCTCACCGCACATCAGGTCGGTCAAACCGGGCAGCCGCATGGACTCCGCCATCAGTTCGGTCGGGCAAGCCGATCCGGTCAGATCGATGATGAGAGCCTGCCGGCCATCGCTGGCGACGGTGCGGGCAAGCATCACCGACGACGCCGATCCCTCGTCACCTTCGGGCGACACGCAGATGGCCACGGGAACCCGCTCGCCGATCAGCTGATCGGCAACCGCCTCGACGGTAAAGTCTTCGGCATCATTGGTAATGAAAGGGAGAGGCATCACACCGCTACCGGCCGGCGAAGGATCCGGCGCCTGCTCCGCCGTCGAGCTTGAACGGGAGCGTTGATCCGGAAGCGCCGCAGAGGATGGGCGAAGCGCCCTGCCCGAAAGCAGTTCCGCCAGCATGATGCCGATGGCTGTAAGCAGGAAAGTTGCGAGCGCCGAGACGATGATGATCGGACCCGTCTTCGGGAAATAGGATTCGGACGCGGGCACTGCGCGCGAAATCACCCGTGCATCGGCCGGCAACGAATTCGGTTCGGACCGCGACGCAGCCTCTCGGTACCGGCTCAGATAGGTTTCAAGCAGATCGCGCTGGGCGGCGGCCTCGCGTTCGAGGGAGCGCAGCTCCACCGTTTCCTCGCCCTCGCGGGCCGATCCCGCCTTGAGCGCGTTGAGTTGCGCGACCAGTTCGGCCTCCCGGATCTTGCCGGTGCGTGCGTTGCCTTCAAGGCTCGAAAGAACCTTGCGGGTTTCGGAGACGATCTGACCCTCGATATCCTGCAACTGGGCCCGCAGTCCCTTCATGCGTGGATGGTTATCAAGCAGCGTAGTCGACAGATCAGCGATCTGGGCGCGTACGGCCCCTTCGCTTTCGCGCAGGCGCTGGACAACCGGGGAATCAAGCACATCGGAAATGGCGTCAACGGACTGGCCGTTTTCGAGCGCATTGCGCACCGATTGCGCGCGTGCCTCCGAATCTGCCCGCTCGGCCCTCACACGGCTCAGTTCCGTGGAGATGTCGGAGAGTTGCTTGGCCGCGATCGTGTCCTGCTGGTTGACCAGGAGAAGTCCCTTTTCGGCGCGGTACTTCGCGACCTTCTCCTCCGACTCGCGAACCTTTTCGCGCAGCTTCGCGATTTCAGGCTCCAGCCAGGCGCTCGCGTCGGTGTTGTTCTCAAGCTTTGCGCCGGACTGAAATGCCAGATAAGCATCCACCAGAGCGTTGGAAACGCTTGCCGAAAGCGCCGGGTCCTCGGACGAGAACTCGACGCCGATCACCCGGGAACCGGGAACGGCGTAGACGTCGAGCTTCTTGTAGAATTCCTTCAAGATGCGCTCGTCGGCGGGAACGAGCAGCGGATCCTTCTTGAGACCCAGCGTGATCAGGATATTGCCCAGCGCCGAGACATCCGCGGCGGGGTCGAACTCGCTGTGCGAGGACAGATCGAGCTCTCTTGCGACCTGCTTGACCAGATCGGTTGAGCGAAGGATTTCCACCTGGCTGGTCACGGCGCGCTCGTCGAGCAAGGCCGCATCGGATGAAGGCTGCGCCTGATCGGACGAATAGACCGGCTCACGGGTTTCGATGAGAACCCTTGTTTCTGCCTTGTACAAAGGATCGATCAATCCGGTCACGACAAAGGCCAGCACGGCCGCACCGGCCGTCAGCCCGGCGACAAGCGCCTTTTTGTCCCACACCGCCTTAACAAGACGACCGAGATCGATATCCGCGTCGGGTTGAGTTGATGGTCCGCCAGACATGATCCGCATACTCCGTACTTACACAGAGCCGGAAGGGTAAAGGAACATGGTAACGCAACGGTTAAGGCGCCGGTCAGAGTTCGTTTACCTCTCGTACCCCACCCCACGGATGCACTGACTTCGCGGCACGAAAGCAAGCCAGGGCAATGGAGACGCGAAATAGTCCGGCGGTTTTTACCGCCCGTTAACCCTAATGGATCGATAACAGGGTTCGAAATGCACACGTTTCGCGTGGAGACTACAGCAGCATGAAACCGGTCCAGCCCCCTGCCCAGCCTCGTGGCGCGTTCCGTGGCAAGCCACAGAGCGCCGCAAGCGGCAAGTTCTCCGGCCCCTCATCTTCCGGTGCCTCAAGGGCCGCCATGTTCCTGGCTGCCGCCATGACATCGCTGGTGCTTGCCGGATGTTCGGGCTACCACCCGGCTCCAAAGGCCTTCCATGAAGCTGTTATTCAGCCATACCGGCTCGATTCGGGCGACCGCCTGCGGATCACGGTGTTCGAGCAACCCGGGCTCACCGGAACCTTCGCCATCGACCAGTCAGGCTATATCGCCTATCCCCTGATCGGCTCTGTTGCCGCACGCGGCCGCACGCTGCAGGAGCTTGAAGGCTCCATTGCCGCGAGCCTTCGCCAAGGCTATCTGCGCGACCCCGACGTGACCATCGAGATAGACCGCTACCGTTCGTTCTTCGTCATGGGCGAAGTGGGTCAGGCAGGTCAGTACTCCTATGTTCCTGGCATGACGGTGCAAAACGCCATCGCCATCGCCGGTGGATTTTCGCAGCGCGCCAATCAGCGCAATGTCGACATCACCCGGAAGATCAACGGGGAAATCATGACGGGCCGGGTCTCGATCTCCGATCCGATCCTCGCCGGTGACACCATTTACGTGCGCGAACGGTTGTTCTGATCAGATGGCTTCGGTCCCCCCCTTGCGGATCCTGCATTGTTTCCGGTCGCCCGTCGGCGGCATTTTCCGGCATGTCCGGGATCTCGCCGAAGAGCACTCCAGGGCAGGTCACCAGGTCGGAATCCTTTGCGATTCCTCGACCGGCGGAGCCTATGAGGATCAGCTGTTCGAAACCATCATGCCGTATCTGAGCCTTGGTCTGACACGGATGCCGATACGGCGGTCCCTGGGGCCCTCGGATATCGGCGCGACATACCGAACTTATAAAGAAATCAAGCAATTGCAGCCCGACATTCTGCACGGACACGGCGCCAAGGGCGGCGCCTTCGTGCGGTTGGTCGGCTCACGTCTACGGGTATCAAGGTCTCGCGTTGCCCGTTTGTATTCGCCCCATGGCGGCAGTCTGCACTACGACAGGAACAGACTGCGGGGCCGGACCTATTTCGCCATTGAAAGGATGCTGGAGCGCTGGACGGACAGTCTGATCTTCGTCTCGGACTATGAGCGCCGCACCTACACCGAAAAGATCGGTGCGCCGAGCGTGCCTTGGCAGCTGATCCACAACGGCCTGCGCGAAAAGGAGTTCGAACCGGTCGCGAACGCGCCCGACGCGGTCGATTTCCTCTATATCGGCATGATGCGGGACCTCAAAGGACCCGATGTGTTCATCGAGGCGGTGCGTCGTGCGGAGCAGCTTGTGGGCCGCCCCCTGCGTGGCGTGATGGTGGGCGACGGCGACGACCAGCCGCGCTACCAGTCCCGTATCGACATGCTGGGCATGGGCGCGCGGCTTACCATGCGGCCTGCCATGCCGGCACGCGAGGCCTTCGCACTGGCGCGCACGGTGGTCATCCCCTCAAGGGCGGAATCGATGCCCTATATCGTGCTCGAGGCCGTGGCTGCCGGCAAACCGGTGATCTCCACAAAGGTTGGCGGGATTCCGGAAATCCTCGGTCAGGATTTTGATGGCTTTGTCGCGCCGGGGGATATCGAGGCGATGGCCGTTGCAATGGCCCGTGCAATCTCCGAACCAGCCTGGCTTGCAGGCGCGATGCCAGATCCGATCGGGTTCCGTGCCCGCTTTTCTTCGACCGCAATGGCCGATCGCATGATGAATGTGTACCGGAACTGCATTTCCGTTGCCGCCGGCGAAGCACAGGCCCAGACCGCGTCAAGTCTTTCTTAGGGCGCTCCATGCTATCCGGGACAGGAATGTTTCCCGGGAGAGTTCAGCCGTGAACAAGATGGAACGCAGCAGCGCATTCGATTCCAAATCCGTCCGCAAGGCGATGGAGGAGATCGAGCTCAAGCCTGAGGCCGAGAAGGACGGCGACACGTCCATGAGCCGGCTGGCGCGACAGACCGCCAACCGGCTGTCGCAGGAAAACTATTCTCCGAGAATGATCATCGGCATGCTGCGGCTGGTGGAATTCCTGCTGCTCACCGCTACGGGCTTCGGCGTCTACGCGTTTTATGTCGGCTTCAGCCACGAGACGATACAGCTCTACTACGGACCCGCCGTGCTTGCCGGTTCAGCGCTTGCCGTGCTTTTGATCCAGATTGCCGATGGTTACCAGGTTCCAGCGCTTCGCAGTGCGCTCCGGACATTGCCGAAGGTGCTCACCGCCTGGGCATCCGCCTTTGCGGCAATCGCGCTTGCAACTTTTCTGTTGCAGTCGGGGCTCATTTTCTCTCGTTTCTGGTTCATCACCTGGTTTGCCACCGGGGCTGCGGCGCTGGTCATCAGCCGCAACGTGGTTGCCTACGGTATAGGCCGTTGGGCCCGCAACGGCGTGATGGAACGCCGCGCAGTGATCGTGGGCGGCGGAAACCTCGCCAAGGACCTCATCAGGGCCATCGAGATGGATCCCGAGAACGATATCCGTATCTGCGGTATTTTCGACGATCGCGACGAGCGCCGTTCGCCGCCCGTTGTGGCGGGCTACCCGAAGCTGGGCAACGTCAACACGCTTGTCGATTTCGCCCGGCTTGCACGGATCGACATGCTGATCATCGCATTGCCGCTCAATGCGGAATCACGGGTGCTGGAACTGCTCAAGAAACTCTGGGTCCTGCCGCTCGACATTCGTCTCGCCGCCCACGCAAACAAGCTTCGCTTCCGGCCGCGGTCCTATTCCTATGTCGGCGCGGTGCCGATGCTCGACATCTTCGACCGGCCGATTACCGACTGGGATTCGGTCGCCAAACGGGCCTTCGACATCTTCTTCTCGCTGGTTGCCATCGCCCTGCTCTGGCCGGTGATGATCGCCACCGCGATCGCCATCAAGCTCGATTCCAAGGGTCCGGTTCTGTTCAAGCAGAAGCGCCACGGCTTCAACAATGAAGTGATCGACGTCTTCAAGTTCCGCTCAATGTATACCGACAAGTGCGACCCCACCGCCCGCGCGGCGGTGAGCAAGGGCGACCCTCGGGTTACCAAGGTCGGCCGGTTCATCCGCAAGACCTCGATCGACGAACTGCCGCAGTTCTTCAATGTCCTGCGCGGGGATCTTTCGCTGGTTGGCCCAAGGCCGCATGCGGTGGTCGCTGCGGCGCATGACCGGCTGTTTGCCGAGGTGGTCGACGGATATTTCGCCCGGCACCGGGTCAAGCCGGGCGTGACGGGCTGGGCGCAGATCAACGGATGGCGCGGCGAGATCGACAATGACGAGAAGATCAAGCAGCGCACCGCCTGCGACCTCTATTACATCGAGAACTGGTCGCTGCTGTTCGACCTGAAGATCCTGTTCCTGACGCCGATCAAACTGTTCGATACGGAAAACGCCTATTGACCAGCGCCGCCCTCCCCGCTCCGGCCAGCTTTCATCCGCAACGCCAGGCGTTGTCGATGCTGGCTTCGTTGTGCGTGGCGTTCGGCGTCTTCCTTTCGGGCTTCGTCATCAACGAACCGGCGCCCTACGAGCTTTTCCTCGTCGTCCTGATCGCGGTATGGGCGCTTTTCGGCCTCAGGCTGTCGCGACATATCGCACCGCTGATTGTGCTCTACGTCGTGTTCAACATCGGCGGCATGTTCTCGATCCTGACCATGGACGCGGTCAAGCAGACACCGATGTACATCGCCGTGTCTCTGTTCCTGGCGTTCACCGCGATGTTTTTTGCGGCAATCATCGAGGCTGACCAGCGCCGGCTGCTGCTCATCTTCCGGGCCTACCTGGCCGGCGCGATCATTACGGCACTTCTGGGTATTCTGGGCTATTTCGGCGCGATCCCGGGTGGCGAGGTATTCACCCGCTACGGCCGGGCGATGGGCGCCTTTCAGGACCCGAACGTGTTCGGTCCGTTCCTGGTGCTGCCGACACTCTACCTTCTCCACGGGCTGCTGACAGGGACGCTGAAAGCCGCGCCGCTCCGGGTGCTGGGTCTGGTGATCCTCGTGCTCGGCGTCTTCCTGTCGTTTTCGCGCGCTGCCTGGGGACTGCTTGCCATCACCATGGCGATGCTCGTGCTCGTCATGCTGATCAAGGAACGCACAGGCGCCTTCCGTCTGAAGATCCTGATCATGTCGATGGCGGGCTTTGTGCTTCTTGTCGCGGCCATCATCATTGCGCTTCAATTCGATCAGGTGTCGGAGCTGTTCTCGGATCGCGCCAAGCTCGTGCAGGAGTATGACGGTGCGCGCCACGGCCGGTTTGCCCGCCACGCCATCGGGTTCCTGATGGCAATGGAACATCCGCTGGGCATCGGTCCGCTCGAATTCGGCCTGATGTGGGGCGAGGACACCCACAACATCTGGCTCAAGGCCCTGATGGACTATGGCTGGCTCGGATTTGTCAGCTACGTCACGCTGATGGTCTGGACCTTCACGCTGGGGTTCAAGTACCTGCTGCGCGACCGGCCCTGGCAGCCCTACATGATGCTGGCGCTGATCGTGCTGTTCGGACACACGGTCATCGGCATGGTGATCGACACGGATCACTGGCGGCATTTCTACCTGCTGATGGGGGTTGTCTGGGGCTGCTTCGCGCTTGAGGCGCGCTGGCAGACAAACCCTGAGCGGACCGGCGGCCCCCGCGCGACGCCGAAACAACATCAAAGGCCGGGTTCAGCGAGGGTGGCCACGAGCCTCTCTCCGTACTGATGCATGTCGGCGCATGATCGCGCCTTGTGCACACGCCTTTGGATGCGCGGCGGTCCAAGCCGAAATTCGCAGGCCGAACGGCGGCAATCCGATGCCGGTTTCAAAAAGTCGTGGATTTCAGGAAATGGTCGGAGCGGCGGGATTCGAACCCACGACCCCTTGTCCCCCAGACAAGTGCGCTACCGGGCTGCGCTACGCTCCGACTGGAAAGAGGCCTTAGATCATCAGGGTTTTGCGGGCAAGGGCAAAAACAACGCAATTCCCGAAAACCCTGGAATTCCACGCGACGCAATGCGCTCCGATAAGCACTTCGACTGCTCTACGCGAAAACAATCAGCGGTTTCCGCCATCAACAATGTGCACTTGATCAAACCGTTGCGACTTATAATCCCAATGCCGTTTCCCTGAATGGATCGACCTCGAAATAGGCTTCAAGGATGACCGCGCCAAGGATTGACCGGTAGGCAAACCACCACTCGTGGTCCATCGCCTCCTCCGTATCATTGCACGCCCTGCCGACGGACTCATCGGTCTTCGACGTCACGTAACTCACCGTTGCATGATCATCGATCATCAACTCTACGGCCCTGAGGGCCGCCGCCCGATGGGAAGTGGACCGCATGTTCTGCCCCGTTTCAGCAATACCGACTCGCTTTGCAAGCGCTTTCATACTCGATACATATTGCTGAATTTCGATGTTAATTGCTATAATTCTTCCTAATCGCAACATAGGTGCTTTGTCGCAGGAGTTTCTGCGCTTGCCGCGACGACCGGCTCCGAAGCGCAAGCAAGACCGCGCAGCAACCTGCCGAAGGCGATCCGGATCGGCGCACCTTCGGCTTCCCGTCAGATCCTGTCTCCCGAATTGTCCCGACGAACAGCCCATCCATCGAGGCCGCAATTCGTTGCAGAATTACATTCAGATTTAGTAATATGTTTACCCCGATCCGAAACTCAATATTCAAAGTTACTAATTAGTCTGGCTCCTGAACGCATATCAAATGCGATTGGCAAGCTTGAAGCGGTCAGGATGTCCTTCGGCTTAGGCAACGACGGGAGTCTCGGGTATGAAGAAAGCAAAAAGACTTTTCAGAGATACATCCGGCAATTTCGCACTGACATTCGGCGTCCTCGCCGTACCGGTAATGGTCGCTGGCGGTCTCGCCGTCGATTACGTCGGCCTGAGTTTGGAGAAGAGCAAGCTCCAGAACGCGGTTGATTCGGCGGCGCTGATGGTCGCGCGCGAAGGCAAGCTGACCGAGGAGCAGGCCCTCAAGATCGCACAGCACACCGTATCCGCGAATTACGGGATCGACTCAGCCCAGATCTCGGTGGCGCTGGCCAACGACAAGGCGACCGTCCGCGCCACCATGGGGCAACCGCTGGTTTTCGGCGGGTTCATGGGCAAGAAGAAATCCGATGTGACGGCGGAAGCCACAGCCAGTTACGCCTACACCAAGTACGAGATCGCGCTGGTGCTCGACACCACAGGCTCCATGGCAGGCGGAAAGCTCGTATCGCTCCAGAACGCCGTCATCGGACTGGTCGAGGGAATGGCCGCGCTCGGTCTGGACAAGGACCAGATCAAGTTTTCGCTTGTTCCCTATGCAGGTTTTGTCAATGTGGGCCCGCAATATGGCCCGAAGATCAACGATGCAGGGTTGATACTGCAACCCGCTGCGGCGTGGCTCGACCAGGACGCGAAAGCCCCGGTACCGCAGTCGGATCTGCCTTCGGAATTCAGCCGCTTCGCCATGTTTCGTCACCTCAAGGTCGACTGGCCCGGTTGCGTGGAGACACGGATCCCGGTCGGCAATGCCAAGCATGACATTGATGACACGGTCCCGGATGCCAACGATCCGAATTCTCTGTTCACACCGTTCTTCGCAATCGACGAACCCGACAACAAATGGGGTTACCCCAATTCCTACCTGCCGGATGGCGGCAAGCCGGTACGGGGCAAAGGCAGCAACACAAGCGAGACGGAAAAGGTCGATCAACTGGCCCGCTACGGCCGCACAGGCCAGTACAACAAGCCCAACAATGCCGTCGAGGCAATTCTTGAAACCCTCAAATGGAAGAACGTCAAGATCGACGATTCGCCATCCCAGTTCTACTCGAACAAGAAGGACCCGAAGGGGCCCGGTTTCGGCTGCGAGGTCGAGCCGCTGGTTCCGCTGACCACCGACTTCAAGCAGATCACCGAGACGGTGAAGAAGCTCCAGGCAAACGGATCAACCAACATGCTGGAAGGCGTGATGTGGGGCTGGCGGACACTTTCGAGCCGCGCACCCTTTACCGGCGGTGCGCCTGAGAGTGACAGCTCGGTCGAAAAGATCATGATCTTTCTGACCGATGGCCAGAATTCCTTCGGCAATCTCAACAATGACCTTGGCTCGGCCTACACCAGCATGGGGTACCTGGTCGACGGCCGCCTGGACGGCATGACCGCAGGCAACATCGGCCAGACCAATGATGCGCTGGACAAGAAGACGCTTTCCGCCTGCACCAATGCCAAGAAGGACCGGGTCGAGATCTACACGATCCGTCTCGAGGAGCCGGATGCCGCGACCGGAACCATGCTTCAGCAATGCGCATCAAGCCCCTCTCACTTCTTTGACGCGCCGTCGCGCCAGCAGCTGGCACCCATCTTCGACGCCATCAAGAAAGGGGTGGTCAAGCTCAGACTGACTTCCTGACCTTGAGGCTCAGGCCCGCCTGACACGAAGTCGCCCGGAGACGCAGACGCGCTCCGGGTGATCTCGTATTGAATTGGCAGCTCTTGGAAGACCGCAGTCCCCATGCGGCCCCGCGAAAGTGTCCGCTCAAAAAAACCGGGCGGGCGCGCCGCGAACGGTGGCGTCAACCCTTGCGCCCACCCGGCAAACCGCAGGTCGTTAGGCTTCCCCGGCGGTTTTTGAGTTCAGAAGGACGACATTGTCGCTCCGTTCTGAGAATGCGAGTTTCATCTTCAATCGCAGCAAGGCCTCAAGATTGGTCTCCTTGCCTTGTGTCGGCTCTTCCCCCTCCCAGTCGAGAGCTGTTTGAAGAACCGCCATGTTGATCAGGTTGCTCAAGCTGTCGAGCTTGAGCCGGTCAGCCTCCTCCCTGCAGGTTACGAGGGTCCGGATAATCCATGCGTATGAGCCAGTTTCGGCGGCGTCCATGATCGGCTTCCTCCTACGCATGCGCCGCCGGATAGTCGGGCTGCTGCGCAACCGACCGCTCCAGCGGGCCCGGCTTGTGCCAATTGCCCTCGGGACGGATAAGGCGATAGGGATCGTCCCGGAGCGACAGCGCGGTCGATGACGGTTCGATCTCTTCCAGCATCTCCACGAAGACGTGATCCGAGAACGAGAACGGCGCACCGTTCTCTTTGAGCTTGAAGCCGAAGCTCTGCCAGAACGGCAGATAGTCCTCGCGGGCGTGACCATAGATCCGCCGGTAGCCCTTCTCCTTGCACAGCGCCACGCTGGCGCGAACGAGATCGAACGCCGTGCGCGAACGCCTGAACTCCTTGCGGACCGCAAGCCGCTCCAACTTGGCAAAATCGGCGAAGAACCTGATGCGCATGCAACCGACCGGCTCGTTGTCGATGAAGGCGAGAAGATGGGTTGCTGCAAGATCGTTGCCGTCGAACTCCTCATCGAAGGGACAGAACTGCTCGCCGATATAAACCGCGGAACGGATTGCAGCGACGCGCATCATGTCGTCGAAACCGTTGACGACCCGTATGCCCGTGGGGCGCAGCGCGGGATCATGGGTGGCATAGCGTGGCAGCCGTTCGGCCAGCGTCTTGCGCCTGCGCGGTATCATGTAAAACCCGTCCAGGAAGCGGCCCTCATGCCAGACCCCTTGCTCGAAGCCGCGGCGGACCATCGCCCGGTGGCCGCGAACGGTAAACGAGGTGGAGATCACGTCGGCTTCCGCATAGTGAGGGGAATCGAAGCGATCCATCACCCGGTTTATGCCTGCCGCCAGCACGCCCGGCGTGAAACTGGCCCAAACATAGATCGCGGCAGGGCGTTCGTGCTGGCTGACCAGATACTCGTCCTGGGGATCGAGGAGATTGAGGTCGCCGTCGAACAATGCACCACGCCCCGCCTCATTGAGAAGCAGCGCGGACATGAAGCCTTCCGGGCGCGCACGCCCGCGGCGGGAAAACAGCCAGATCGCGTCCGGGTTTCTCTCACTGATGCGGATCACTGTCTCGGGCTTTGCAAGCTGGCCGATCGCCTTTCCGGCTGCCTCCAGAAGCCTGGGGACATCGGCGGGATCGAGATGGTTGGTTACGGTTACCAGGGCCGAGGCCCGGCGCATGCGCTCGGCCTCCTGAGCGGCTTCAGCGGCCAGCGCACTTGCATTTGCCGGCGAAAAACTATTTTGTGGTGTGGTCGGCATAGGTTTTGATCCCTCTGAATTAAGGGTAATCTAATCGCTGGCGAACCGTTTGACTTTGGCAATAACGAGCACAGAGAGTTCCACCCATGGAACACCAATGGCGTAACGCTGACTGGAACAGCATTCGGGTTTTTCTCGCAGTGGCGCGGCTATCGAGCTTCCGCAAGGCCGCCGAGGAGCTGGGGATGTCGGTCAATACCGTGCGCAGAACCATCTCCAGGCTGGAGGATCAGCTCACATACCCCCTGCTTTACCGGGAATCGGAGGGCGTAAGGCTGACCGATGAAGGGCGCCGCGTGGTGTTGGCCGCACGCGAGGTGGAAAGCTCGGTTTCGGACATGTGGCGGGTGGCTGCGATGGCCGAGCGGGAAGCCAGCGGCCCGATCAGGCTCGCCATCACCGAGGGGCTGGGCAGCTTCTGGCTTACACCACGGATCGTCGATCACATGAATGCGACCGGCGCGCCGAACCGCATCGAACTCCAGTGCGCAATGCGATCTGTCGACGTGCTGCGGATGGAGGCAGACATCTCGGTTCAGCTGGAGCGGCCCAACCGCCCCGAGCTCAAGACCAAGAGGCTGGGCTACCTGCATCTCAAGCCGTTTGCCAGCCGCTCCTATCTCGAGAAATTCGGGCATCCCAAGAATGTGGCCGACATGGTCAATCACCGGGTCGTCGAACAGCAGACCGACCAGTTGCGCGGATACGAACTGGACAAGATTTTCGGCCCGAAGATTGCCGACCGCATGGTGCGCATGAAAACCAACTTTTCCTCTGCCCATTATTGGGCGGTGGCGAAAGGCGCCGGGATCGGCCTCATGCCGAACTATGCGCGCGCAATCGGCGGCGATGTCGAGCATATCGATCTGGGATTCGATTTCCGCGTCGAGATCTGGCTTGCGACCCATCCAGAGGTGGCCAAGAGCGCGCGCCACCGCAGCTTTATCGATTTCTTGACCGACAGCTTCGACGACCGCAAATATCCGTGGTTCGGCGCGGAATCGATGACACCGGAAGAGATCGAGAAAAAATTCACCCGGGAGGATCTGCGTTCCTATTTCGAGGGCTTCACCGCCAGTTCGTGAACCATCCGGCAGCGGAGCGGTTCATGGCCGGGGCACGTCACCGGACCTGATCGAGAAGCCGCTTGCATTCGAGCAGGTCGTAGAGAGCTTCCTGCAGCAATGAGCGGTCGTCACGGGACAGGCCTGCGCCGTTTTCGGGCCCTTGCGCTGCCTCGTCGCCATTCTTACCCGCCTCGCCGCCAAGCCCGAAGAAGCGCCGGGTGGATGGCAGCCTTGCCTTGCCTACAAGCTGATCCTCATCGGTTGGAGCCGCACGCAGGGCAGGAGTTGCCGGCTTCTCCTCCGCCATGCTGGCCGAGAGCGCCTCGACCGCATCCATATCGCCGGATCCGATTGCTATGACAAACTTGTTGCCGTTCTGCTTGAGAAGCTTCTGGACGCCCTTGATGGTGTAGCCCTGATCGTAAAGAAGCGTCCGTATCCCCTTGAGCAGTTCGATATCGTCCGGCCGGTAGTAGCGTCGCCCGCCTCCCCGCTTCATCGGCTTGATCTGGGTGAAACGGGTTTCCCAAAACCGCAGTACATGCTGTGGCAGATCGAGATCTTCGGCGACCTCGGATATTGTGCGGAACGCGTCTGGGCTCTTGTCCATGGGACCACTCCGTTTGTTCGTTTTCACCTGCTTCAGGTCAAACCGGAACCGTGCCTGGGGCGGGAGCGGCCATGCGCGCCCATCGCAGGCACGGAAGTCCGCCGCGGAGCGGGGCGAATCGCCCTGTCGATCCGGATGCTGTTTGCAGTTCAACGGTTTGGAGGGGGAATATCAAGCGCTTTGCGAATGCCTGACAGACAGGCTCACCGTTTTCCTCAGGATGCGATGCCCGATCGGACACACTTGGCACACGCTCCAAATGAGGCAATCGATCCGGCAAATGTCTCTGACTGAAAAGCCGGAGGAGGCTTACTTCGTCTTGCCCTTGCGCGCCATATGCCCCTTGAGCACACGGTTCTTGAGCACGTTGGATGCCTTGAAGGTCATGACCCGGCGCGGACTGATCGGAACTTCTTCCCCGGTCTTCGGGTTGCGGCCAATCCGCTCCTTCTTCTCGCGCACCTGAAATGTTGCGAACGACGACAGCTTTACACTGTCGCCGCGGACAATGGAGTTGCAGACTTCGTCAAGCACCATCTCGACGAGTTCGGCGGATTCGGTTCTGGAAAGCCCGACCTTCCGGAAAACCGCTTCGGCGAGATCCGCCCTTGTGACCGTTTTTCCACTCATGATATCCAACCAAACTGGTCAGCTTCCCCGCCGCCCGTAGATCCATTAGGTTAACATTATGGATCATCTCGGGCGAGGTCAAGCAACTCTCAAAACTGTCGGGGTCTTACCGACACTGCATTTCGCGTTCAATTGATCTCAATTGGGTGACAATGCAATTTCATTCTACTAAAGCGTTACAGCGTCCTTTGCAGATCAACCAGCAATTCCGGGGTTGCAGTCGCAAGAAAATCCGGGCCGGCGACCGGGTGCAATGCTTTGGCGGCGAAAACTCTACCAGCGCAGAAGCACCGAACCCCATGTAAAGCCCCCGCCCATGGCTTCGAGCAACACGAGGTCTCCCTGCTTTATCCGCCCGTCCGATGCCGCCTCGTTGAGCGCCAGCGGGATTGAGGCAGCGGATGTGTTGCCGTGCTTGTCGACGGTGATCACGACTTTTTTATCGGCAATCCCGAGCTTTTTCGCCGAGGCGTCAATAATCCGGCGGTTGGCCTGGTGCGGCACGAACCAATCAATGTCCTCGGATGTCAATCCGGTCGCATCGTAGGCGGCCTCGATGACGTCGGTGATCATGCCGACGGCATGCTTGAAGACCTCGCGTCCCTCCATCCTGAGATGGCCGACGGTACCGGTGGTCGAGGGCCCCCCATCAACATAGAGCTTTTCGCGATGACTTCCGTCGGAGCGTATATGGGCGGTCAACACGCCGCGGTCTGCGATGGTGCCAGCCCCCTCTTCCGCTTCGAGGACGATCGCACCGGCGCCATCCCCGAACAGCACGCATGTTGTCCGGTCGGTCCAGTCGAGAATACGCGAGAAGGTTTCTGCGCCGATCACCAGTACCCGGCGCGCAAGTCCCGACTTGATGTAGCTGTCGGCGGTGGTGACCGCGAACACAAAGCCGGAGCACACGGCCTGGAGATCAAAGGCTGCGCCGTGCCTCATGCCCAGCCGGTTCTGGATGTTGACCGCCGTGGCTGGAAAGGTGTTGTCCGGCGTCGAGGTCGCGCAGATGATCAGGTCGATGTCGGCCGGCACCATCCCGGCGCGGTCAAGCGCGGCTCTCGCCGCCATTTCGCCCAAGGATGCGGTGGTTTCGTTTTCCGATGCGATGTGGCGCTGACGGATCCCGGTCCGCTGGACAATCCAGTCGTCGCTGGTCTCGACAATACCTTCGAGATCGCGGTTCTCCATTATCCGCTCGGGCAACTGCGCCCCGAAACCACGTACTACTGAACGGATCATGCTTGCTTCCTATTTCGAAGAAACGTCGTCGGACGACAGGTTCAAGGCCGAGCGGCGCTTGTGATAAAGATTGAGATCGTCCTCGATCTTGGCCTTGAGGCCGTTGCGGGCCATGTCATAGCCGACATCGACGGCGGCCGCGAATCCCTCGCTGTCAGCCCCGCCATGGCTCTTGATAACGACACCGTTGAGACCGAGGAACACACCGCCATTGACCTTGCCCGGATCCATCTTCTCTCGCAGCCGGTCGAACGCTCCCTTGGCAAAGAGATAGCCGATACGCGCCATGAGCGTGCGAGACATTGCGGCACGCAGATACTCAGCGATCTGCCGTGCCGTGCCCTCGGCGGTCTTGAGTGCGATGTTTCCCGCAAATCCCTCGGTCACGACGACATCGACCGTTCCCTTGCCAAGATCATCGCCTTCCACAAAGCCATAATAATCCAGGCTCGGCATTGCGGCCTCGCGAATAAGGCGCCCGGCCTCCTTGACCTCTTCCTGCCCCTTGATCTCCTCGACGCCGATGTTGAGCAAACCGACGCTCGGCCGCTCGATTTCAAACAGGGCGCGCGCCATGGCGGCACCCATCATTGTGAAATCGATGAGCAATTGGGCATCGGCGCCAACAGTGGCGCCCACGTCCAGAACGATGCTTTCACCGCGCAGGGTCGGCCAGATCGCCGCGATGGCCGGCCGTTCGATGTTGGCCATGGTCCGGAGGCAGAATTTCGACATCGCTATCAGCGCGCCGGTGTTGCCGGCCGAAACGCAGACATCCGCATCGCCGGTCTTTACCGCATCGATCGCGCGCCACATCGAGGACTTGTAGCGCCCCTGGCGCAGCGCCTGGCTCGGCTTGTCGTCCATGCGCACCGCGACTTCGCACGGAACGAATGTGGACGCCTCGCGCAGCGCCGGGAACCTTGCCAGCACCGGTGCGCAGGATTTTTCTATCCCGAAGAGAATGAACCTGATCTCGGGGTGTCTTTCCAGCGCCTTGGCAACGCCCGGGACGACCACTTCCGGGCCATGGTCCCCCCCCATCAAGTCGACCGAAATTCTGATCACGCCCCGTCCTTTTTCTCCGGCGCTTCCGGCCGGATTGGTCGGCCGAAAATACTGGTTTTCCCACCGGGTACAACAGCTTTGTCCAGGCCTTGGGTAATGCCGACGCTATTCATCGCGCTTCAACCCCTGCAAAACAGCAAAGGGTGACGGTTTTTTGTCCATCGTCTCATCACTTTCAATGCGATCCGCATAATCGAGGTCGGGTTTGCGCGGATAGGGATCAATCGCAAGCGCAGCGAATTCCGCGGCAACTGCGCCGACGTCAATGGTGTCGCCCGAAAACGTGTCCGGAAGATCAGGCCCTTCGGGATCGAGAAACATCTCGCCGCTGCCATCGGTCATACGCTTTGCAAGGCGGGAGTTTTCGGGAAGGAAAACGGTTTCGACCTCCTCGTCAATCTGCTGCTGGACGGGGTCCAGTGTGACCACACAAGCCTGCTCAATGGTCGCGCGCACACGGCCCTTGAGACGGACGCCATCGCGTTTCCAGCGCCCGATGGCAATCTCCGCCTCGAAGGCAACAACATCCAGCACATCCCACTGGGCCTTCAGTTTCTCGAGATCCGCCTGGTCCGCCGATATGGTGACAGTTACCGGATTGGCCGACACATGGCCGACCTTGACCGGGAACGAAAATGCCGAGCTGTCGTGACTTGTCATTGGAACGTCCTATTCGCCAGCTTTCGGGAAAGCCAACCGGCCCTGCGCGAGCGTTTCTTCCCTGACATTGGCAAGCTCTTCCGATGCCATCAACATCCAGTCGGCCAGGGCATCGCTTGACGGCGCATCACTGCCGGCTTCAGGATGGATATTGCGGGATAGCGCCGCTGACAGTGCTTGCCGGTCGCGCGCCTCAAGCGCTTGGCCATAGGAGTTGGCCCTGCCATAGAACATGCGAGCAAACTTCTTCATGCGCTTGGGCACACCCATGTCGCCGATCCCCAGTTCGCGGATGGAGTGATCAACATCTTCGAAGAATGCCTCGAGCACCTCCTGGGCAAGCCCCTGCACGGCCTCTCCGGCCGACGCCGTGCGGCGCAGATAGAGGACAAGGTGGATCGCAATCATCTCGAAGCGTCCCATCACCGTATCCGGCACGCCCATCCCGTCGTAGAACACGGGTGAACGCGCGGCGCCGGTGATCGTCTCGTACTGGCGCACGACGAGCGCCTGATTGGATTTTTTTCGTTTCAGCAGAGACCAAATCATTAAATTGCCTTCAATGGCGGTTCGATATCATCGCAATGATGGGAGACTGGCGTGTTGCATCCGTGCGGAAGCTGGTTTACCGAATGAAACGCAAAACGCAATGGCTGCGGCTTACAGGCATGCCAAGGGGAGATGTCGTTCAAGATGAGAGTTTTCAAGGCAACCGGGCGGAATTTGCGTCTCGGCGCCGCAGTTGCGGTCATCTCCACAATCGGACTTGCAGGCTGTTCCACCAGTGAAGTTCTCAACCAGGGCTACGTGGTCGACCAGACCGCTCTCGATCTCACGCCCGTGGGTTCAAGCCGCGAACAGGTGCTGTTGTCGCTGGGCACACCCTCAACGACCGCCACATTCGACAATGAAGTGTTTTACTACATCTCCCAGAAGCGCGTGCGCGGGGCGATGTTCATGAAGCCGAAACTGGTAGAGCAGTCCGTGCTGGCGGTATACTTCGACGAAGAAGGCACCGTGAAGCAGATCGCGAACTACACGCTGCAGGACGGCCGGGTCTTCGACATGATCACCCGCACCACGCCGACCGGCGGCCTCGACAAGTCGTTCCTCGCCCAGATCCTGTCCGGCGCTAGCGACCCGCAGGCCGGCAATTCGATTGCGCGAAGAATCATCGGCGGCGGCCAGTAGAACCGCCCGTCTGCCCGGACCCGCGCCCAACTTTTCAATCGCCGAGACGACCCAATGTAAAACCCCGCGGTGATCGCTCACCGCGGGGTTTTTGCTTCTCATAGCCTGCCGAAATCACCGGCAGGCGCAGTCGGTCTCAGTGCGCAAGAACCGCCAGCAGCAGAAGCGCAACGATGTTGGTGATCTTGATCGCCGGATTGACTGCCGGACCGGCGGTATCCTTGTAGGGATCGCCGACCGTGTCGCCGGTGACGGAAGCCTTGTGCGCTTCCGACCCCTTCTCGTGCTTGACGCCGTCCTTGTCGACGAAGCCGTCCTCGAAGGATTTCTTGGCGTTGTCCCATGCACCACCACCCGAGGTCATCGAGATGGCGACGAACAGGCCGTTGACAATCACGCCAAGAAGCGAAGCTCCGAGCGCCGCAAAGGCCGATGCCTTCGAACCGGAAATCAGCAGAACGCCGAAATAGACGAACAGCGGCGCCAGCACCGGCAGCAGCGACGGCACGATCATTTCGCGGATCGCGGCCTTGGTCAGGATGTCCACCGCACGGCCGTAGTCCGGCTTCTCGGTGCCTGCCATGATGCCCGGCTTGTCCTTGAACTGACGGCGCACTTCCTCAACGATCGAACCCGCAGCACGACCGACCGAGGTCATGGCGATACCGCCGAAGAGATACGGGATCAAACCACCGAAGATCAGGCCGGCGACCACATAGGGGTTGGACAGGTCGAACGAGATCTCGCCCATATCCTTGAAGTACGGATAAAGGGTCGACCCTTCCGCATTCGCCTGGCGGGCAAAGAACTGGAGGTCGTTCGAGTAGGCCGCAAACAGCACTAGGGCGCCCAGGCCCGCAGACCCGATGGCATAGCCTTTGGTGACGGCCTTGGTGGTGTTCCCGACCGCATCAAGAGCATCCGTCGCCTGGCGCACTTCCGACGGAAGGCCCGACATTTCGGCGATGCCGCCGGCATTGTCGGTGACCGGACCGAAGGCGTCGAGAGCCACGATCATGCCGGCGATGCCGAGCATTGCGGTGACGGCGATTCCGGTGCCGAACAGGCCGCCGAGCTGGTAGGTCGAAATGATGCCGCCGACGATGACAATCGCCGGCAGAGCGGTCGATTCCAGCGAAATCGCAAGACCCTGGATCACGTTGGTGCCATGACCGGTGACCGAGGCCTGGCTGATCGAGTTGACCGGCCGCTTGTTGGTGCCGGTGTAGTACTCGGTGATCACGACGATCAGCGCGGTCACGACAAGGCCGATGATCCCGCAGATGAACAGGTTCGTACCGGTGATGGCCTTGCCATCGATGACAGCCATTTCACCCCAGCCGATGGTCAGCGAGGTTGCGCCGCCCAGACCGATGATCGACAGCAGGCCGGTGACGATCAGGCCCTTGTAGAGAGCGCCCATGATCGAGCCGTTGGTGCCGAGCTTGACGAAGAACGTGCCGACGATCGAGGTGATGATCGACGCGCCGCAAATGGCGAGCGGATAGAGCATGGCGGAGCCGAGCACATCCATGCCGCCGAAGAAGATGGCAGCCAGAACCATGGTGGCCACCACAGTCACCGCATAGGTTTCGAACAGGTCGGCCGCCATGCCGGCGCAGTCACCGACATTGTCGCCCACATTGTCGGCGATTGTTGCGGGGTTGCGCGGATCATCCTCCGGGATGCCGGCTTCCACCTTGCCCACAAGGTCGCCGCCCACGTCGGCGCCCTTGGTGAAGATGCCGCCGCCCAGGCGTGCGAAGATCGAAATCAGCGAAGCGCCAAAGCCGAGTGCGACGAGCGCATCGATCACCTGACGGCTGTCGGTGGCAAGCGCCATCGGACCGGTGAGGATCCAGTAGTAGACCGCCACGCCCAGAAGCGCGAGGCCGGCTACCAGCATGCCGGTGATCGCACCTGCCTTGAAGGCGACGTCGAGACCGCCAGCCAGATTGACCGCAGACGCCTGCGCCGTGCGAACGTTGGCGCGCACCGAAACGTGCATCCCGACGTAGCCTGCGGCACCTGAAAGGACCGCGCCGATCAGGAATCCGATGGCGGCGGTCGCACCAAGAAGTATCCAGGTGATGACAAGGACGACGGCGCCGACAATGGCAATGGTGGTGTACTGGCGGTTCAGGTAGGCCTGAGCGCCTTCACGAATGTACCCTGCAATCTCCTGCATGCGCGCGTTGCCCTGATCGGCGGCCATCACCGATCTGGTCGCCCAAATGGCGTAAACAACGGAAAGCAATCCACAGGCGATTACAGCAAAAAGAACTGACATGCTGATATCCCTCCAAAAAAGCCGGAGCCAATTGAACTCCCCCCGGCCAGCATCTGATGCGGCGAAAGAAGCACAGGCCACATGCCCGGGCTCCCTGCTGCATCGCGGCGGATGATTGCGGTACGAGACGGGCAACGTCAAGGGCGCAGATGGTCTTAGAGGCCGGACGAGGGATTTAGCCTTGGGAAACCTCCTCGGGACCAACGCATGGCTGCCGAGGCCGGGATCCGGCGCCGGCATTCCGGCCATGATTCACGCAGCGGCGCGGCTGCGCTCCCAGAGGTTCTGGGCGCCAAGAACCAGCAAGCAGAAGGCGGCAACAGGCCAGAACATCGCGTTGAGCGCATCCCAGCCCCAGGCATTGAGAACCTTGCCGGACATCAGCGACGAGAAGGCGACAATGCCGAACAGGGTGACATCGTGAAAGCCCTGAACCTTGTTCTTCTCGGACTGGCGATAGGTCATGGTGACCATCGTCGTGGCGCCGATAAATCCGAAATTCCAGCCGATCCCGAGAAGCACCAGCGCCAGCCAGAAGTTCCACAATTCGATGCCCATATGGGCAACGACCGCGCAACCGAGCAGGATGACGAGGCCCGTCGCGGTGATCGTGTCGCGGCCGAATCGGGCAATCAGCTTGCCGGTGAAGAAGCTCGGCGCGAACATCGCCATCACATGCCACTGAATGCCAAGCGTTGCCAGTTCGGGCGAGAACCCGCAGCCGACCATGGCCAGCGGCGCGCCGGTCATCATGAACGTCATAAGAGCATAGGAGCCCACGCCGCAAACCATTGCCGTAACGAAGCGGGACTGGGTGATGATCTCACCAAGCGGGCGAGCTGGGGTTTCATCATGTCCCGCCTCCCCGGGGCGCGTGTCATTCGGAATGCGCAGGAACCACAGGATTGTCATGGTGATCAGCGCCAGCGGCAGAAGCGCCACAAACGATCCCGCAAACATCACCGGCGCGAAGAGTTCGCGCGTGAAGATCACGGTCTGCGGGCCGATGATCGCGGCGAAGACGCCTCCCGCCAGTACCCAGGAAATGGCTTGCGCCTTGAAATTGGTCGGCGAACCGTCGGCGGCGGCGAAGCGGTATTGCTGCACGAAGGCACCGCCCAGCCCGATAAAGGCCATGCCGAAGGCGAATAGCCAAAATTCATGGCGGAACAGGGCGATCGCCGAGATGATGCCGCCGAGTGCCGTCATCATCATTCCCGAAAGAAAGCCGTAGCGGCGCCCGACAAGGCGCATCAGCCAGGCTGCGGGAAGCGCGCCGACAGCCACGCCGAGATTGAAACCGGTCACGGGCGCCGTCGCGAGCGACTTGTCCGCACCGAGCAGGTAGAAACCTGCAAGGCCGCCTATCGAGATCGCGATCGGGGCGGCCGCCCCGCCAAAGGCCTGCGAGGCGGACAGCAACAGCGCGTTGCGGCGCGCGACGTTCTCCGCCTCGTTGGAACCGGACAAACCGACCCGATCAAGAAACGCCATGTGTGTCAGTCCTGTTTCGCAGACGGGTCCGAGCGGTATTTGCGCGCGAGCCGGTCAAGGACCGCATTGACGATCTTCGGCTCATCCTCCTCGAAGAAGGCGCGCGCAATATCGACATATTCGGTCACGATCACGGGCACCGGAACGTCCTTCTTGAAGGACAGCTCCCATGCGCCGGCGCGCAGAATGGCGCGCAGGGTGGCGTCAAGGCGCGAGAGCGGCCAGTCTTCCGTCAGGCTTGCCCGGATGACCGGATCGAGGGCGCGCTGCTTTTCGACCACGCCCGAAACGACGGCGCGAAACCAGGCCGGGTCAGCCGGGCGATACTGCTCGCCGTCGATCTCGTTTCCGAGCCGGTGGGATTCATATTCGGCCACCACCTCCAGAACACCGGTGCCGCCGATGTCCATCTGATAAAGCGCCTGGACAGCGGCCAGCCTCGCCGCGCCGCGCTGGTTGGCTGTCTTGATCTCGCTCGGCGGGTTTTGTTCTGTCGTCACGATCAGCCTGCCAGCCTGTCTTTCAAATCAATCATGCTCAGTGCGGCGCGGGCCGCGAAGCCGCCCTTGTCGAGTTCATCCTTCTTCACCCGCTCCCACGCCTGCTCGGCATTTTCAGTGGTCATGATGCCGTTTCCGATCGCAAGCGATTCAGAAACCGAAAGGGTCATCAGCCCACGGGCGGATTCGTTGCAGACGATGTCGAAGTGATAGGTCTCACCGCGGATGACGACACCCAGCGCAACGAAGCCGTCATATTCGGCGCCGCCCTCGTCCATCGCGTCGAGCGCCATGGCAATGGCTGGGGGAATTTCGAGCGCCCCGGGCACGGTGACGACATCGAAGGTTGCGTTTGCCGCCTCGAGCGCGGATTTCGCGCCATCCAGCAACGCATCGGACATATCATCGTAAAAACGCGCCTCAACGATCAGCAGGTGCGGAGATTTCGGGTTCGCCATCGAGGCATTCCTTCTGGTTGGCCATCTGCGTGACCGTGGGCGCCGGTCATTGCGATCTCGTTCCGTCCGGAACGGTCGCACGGAACAGCCCTTTCGGGACTGCCGCAAACCGTTACCGGATGGGCGGTCCACGCCTTGGACAGTGTCGGGTCAGAGCGGCGGTCAAACCACTTTGTTTGCCGCTTGGCAAGGAAAAACCGCAGCCGGAATGCCGCGCCTTCGGTGTGGCCGGAATCCGGCGATCTTTTCGCTCGGCCGCGACTCCGTTAGACAGATCCGCAAAGAGGGCGAACATGAGCACTGCCAGACCCCGCGAAACCGATCTCTACGGGCCGATCAAGGCGCTGTTTGAAAGCCAGGGCTACGAGGTCAAGGGTGAAATCGGCGCCGCTGATGTCGTCGGGGTGCGCGGCGACGAAGACCCGGTGGTGGTGGAGCTGAAGACCGGATTTTCACTTTCGCTGTTTCACCAGGCAATCGACCGTCAGGCGGTCACCGACGTCGTCTATGTTGCGGTGCCGCGCGGTACGGGACGAGCATTCCAGAAGGCAGTTGCCGCCAACACTTCGCTTTGTCGCAGGCTTGGCCTGGGGCTGATCACGGTGCGGCTCAAGGACGGGCTTGTGGAGGTGCACGCCGATCCCGGTCCCTACCAACCCAGAAAATCCAAGATCAAGAAGGCGCGGATGCTCAAGGAGTTCGCCAAGCGCACCGGCGATCCGAACGCCGGAGGCGCGACAAGACAAGGCCTGATGACCGCCTACCGTCAGGACGCGCTGCGCTGCGCCCGCGTGCTATCCGAGCTCGGCCCGACAAAAGCGTCACTGGTCGCCAAGGCGTCCGGGGTCGAAAAAGCAAGGGCGATGATGTCGGACAATCATTACGGCTGGTTCGAACGGGTGACCACGGGCGTCTACGGGCTGTTGCCAAAGGGATCGGAAGCTCTCGCACTGCTTGGCGATCCAGACAAGGATGCCACCGGAACCGGTCCCGTTGCAGGGGACGCGCCGAAACGATGATGACGCGCTTCTCCGCCAGCGCAGCGCCCGATTTTTACCGTTGATTAACCATAAGAGCCGATGCTCGGAGCCTCAGACCTCTCGTCCAGGCATTGGCATGCGCGCTGTATCACCCTACCCCGCCGGATCACACGGTGCGGTGCTGGCTCACCGGCATCCGTCGTCGGCCACGGCGCAGCCTTCGCTGGCGGCACGGCTGTCGCCGGCGCGGCCTTCGCTTGTGAGCGAACGGGTGATCCGGCTGATGACGGTGATGGTCTCCGGTCTCGCACTGGCCTTGATGCTGATTTCGCTGCGGCCGTTCGCGGCCCGCCTCACCTACAGCTCCGGTGCAGAGAATGCGGGTGACGCGCTCAACCAGTACGGCTTTCTGGCCGCCGGCGGGATCTGCTCTCTGGCACTCCTCAGCCTTGCCAACAGGCGCGTTCTTACGAGCTTGCTATCACCCGGTTTTCTGCTCCTGGGGTTGGTCCTGGCGTTCAACCTGATGCGCTCGCCCTATCCGGACCTGATGATGCGCGCGCTTCTGTTCACGCTGATCGGCATGCTGATCGCCTTCACAATGGTTGCGCTGCCGCGCAACCAGGCGGATTTCCGGCTTGCGCTTGGGCTTGGCGCCGGTGCGGCGCTGGCGCTCTCCTATATCGGCCTCGTGGCCTTTCCGGATCTCGCCAAGCACGGATTTGATGCCTACGAGCCCCAGCATAGCGGGCTCTGGCGCGGCCATTTCAGCCACAAGAACATCGCCGGACCGGTGATGAGCGTGATTGCCATCTTCGGGCTGTACTTCATGCGCTCGGGCCAACGGCTCTTCGGCTTCATCATGTTCGCCGCCGCTGCACTCTTCGTCGCCAATACCGGGTCGAAGACGACTGCGGGCCTGTTTCCGGTCTCCATCATGATCGTGATGATGGCGCCGATCTTTGCGAGCGCCGGCATGGCAATTCTGACAAGTATCGCCGCCATCGCGGGCGTCGGCATTTTCACGCTCGGCGTGCTCTACCGGCCCGATATCTCGCTTCTTGTCGCCAAGCTCACAGGCGACGAGACCTATACCGGGCGCACCACACTTTGGGAGTTCAGCCTGTCAATGATCCCCAACAAGCCGTGGCTCGGCTATGGTCTTTACAATTTCTGGCAGACCGAAAACGTGCTTGGCCTCGACGCGCCCTTCGAGGCGGCATGGGACTATCGGTACATCGTCCACGGCCATAACAACTATCTCGACATCCTGCTGAACCTCGGGATCATCGGCGGAGCCGTCTTGTGCTGGGTGTTGTTCGTCGCCCCGATGATCAACTACGCGAAGGCCCGCCAAAAGCCCGCCAAGCGGGCGATGGCCGACATGTTCTTCATGATCATCGTGTTTGCGAGCCTCTTGTCCTTCATCGAGACGTTTTTCCTGGCGCGAAACGATGCGATATGGCTGATGCACATTATGGCCGTCTTCGGCCTGCACCTGCTTGCCCGTTTCGAAATCGATCCGGGACCTTCCGCCAGGGCATCGCGGCGCGCCCGCGCAGCGTGGCTCAAGTTCAGCGGCCCGGCGTCATCTCCGCCAGCCGCGCGGCATAACGCGCCATCTGGTCAACTTCGAGGTTGATCATGTCGCCCGTCCGGCGCTCCGCCCAGGTCGTCACCTCCAGCGAATGCCGGATCAACAAAACGTCGAATTCGCGGCCGTTGACGCCGTTGACCGTCAGTGAGGTTCCATCTAGCGCAACGGACCCCTTGGGCGCGATGAAGCGGGCCAGGTGATCCGGCGCGCGCAGCGTGAACCGCCGGGCTTCGCCCTCATCGGTGACCGCTACAAGTTCGGCCAATCCATCGACATGGCCACTCACCATGTGACCGCCAAGTTCATCGCCCATCCGCAAAGAGCGTTCCAGGTTGATGCGTGTTCCCTCGCGCCATTGGCCTATGGTTGTCAGCCGAAGCGCTTCTTCCCAGGCTTCGACCTCGAACCAGCGGGTGTTGTCTCCCTGCTCCGGCAACCCCGTGACCGTCAGGCAGGTGCCCGAACAGGCAATCGAGGCGCCAATGTCGATGTTCGCGGGATCCCAGGCGGTTTCGATGCGCAGCCGAAGCCCCTGATCCCGCTGGCTGATTGCAGCTACGCGGCCAATGTCTGTGATGATGCCGGTGAACATGGCTCTAGACCCTCTCGTATTCATGCATTGTGTCGTCGCCAAAGTTCATCGAAGATATCTTTCGATATCCGTCGGGCACGGTATCGGGCGTGACCGGCGCATCGACGCCGTCATCCGCAATCACGGTCTGTGCGGCAAACAGGATGATGCGATCAACCAAGCCTTCGGCGAGAAAGGCGCGCGCCACCTGCTCGCCGCCTTCGACGAAGACACTCGAAAGCCCCCTGGCGGCAAGATCTTCGAGCAGTTCGGGAAGTGCTACGCGGCCATCGTGATTTTCGGAGGCGACAAACTCGACACCTGCCTGCGCAAGCGGCGCGCGTGCCGGGTGCTCTTGGCCTGCCGCGGTCGCTACCCAGAGGGGCGTCGCGCGGGCCGAGCGCACCAGCGCCGAGTCGGGTGGCAGCCTCAGATCGGTGTCGAGCACCAGCCGGATCGGCGATCTGTCTTCGAGACCGGGAAGCCGGCAGGTCAACACCGGGTCGTCGTTGAGCGCGGTGCCGACGCCGATCAGGATCACGTCGGACAGCGCTCGCAATGCATGAACCTGCGCGCGCGTCTCATTGCCGGTAATCTGCACCTGGCCCTGGTCGCGGCGGCCGATCTTGCCGTTGTGCGAAACGGCGAGCTTCAGTGTGACATGGGGACGGTTCATCGTCCGCCTTGCAAGATAGCCCGCAAGATCCCGCGCAGCTTCGGCGGCAAGCACGCCCTCCACAACCTCGATGCCTGCCGAACGCAGGATCTCATAGCCCCTGCCCGACACCCTTTCGTCGGGGTCGGTAGCAGCCGCCACCACACGTTTGATTCCCGCCCTGACCAGGGCTTCGGCACAGGGCGGTGTCCGGCCGTGATGGGCGCAAGGTTCGAGCGTGACATAGGCGGTGGCGCCGTTGGCGAGGTCTCCGGCCTCCTCGAGCGCCTGCGGCTCGGCATGCGGGCGTCCGCCCATCGCGGTAACCCCGCGACCCACGATCACCCTGTCGCCGCCGATTTCGCGCACGATCAGCGTGCCGACTGACGGGTTTGATCCGGTCAGCCCCTGATGCCAGCGGGCCAGACGGATCGCAGCCGCCATGAACCGCCGGTCAAGCGTATCAGCGGGCATCGTGTCAATCTTCCCTGGCGGTGCTGTCGCTTGCGATCCGCGCCGTCAGTTCGGCTATCGTGCGTTCGAAATCCTGCGGCCCGGCGAAATCGCGGTAGACCGAGGCATAGCGGACAAATCCCACGTCATCGAGCGCCTTGAGCGCTTCGAGCACCAAGAGCCCGATCTCGTCGGTGGCGATCTCGGTTTCACCCGAGCTTTCCAGCCGCCGGACGATCCCGGAGACAGCCCGGTCGATGCGTTCGGGGTCGACCGGCCGCTTGCGCAACGCGATCTGGAAGGATTTCGCCAGCTTGTCGCGGTCGAAAGGCACACGGCGCCCGGTCTTCTTGAGCACCTGCAGATCGCGCAGTTGCACCCGCTCGAAGGTGGTGAACCGGCCACCGCAATCGGGACAGACCCGCCGGCGGCGGATCGCGGCGCCGTCTTCAGCGGGCCGCGAGTCCTTCACCTGACTGTCTTCGGAGCTGCAATAGGGGCATCGCATCAGGGATCACCCGAGGTGCGGATAGATCGGAAACCGGTCGGTCAGCGCAATCACCTTCGCCTTCACCGCAGCCTCGACTTCGGCATTGCCCTCTTCCGAGTTGGCCTTCTTGAGACCGTCGAGCACTTCGAGAATGAGCGCCCCGATCTCGCGGAACTCCGCCTCGCCGAAACCACGGGTGGTGCCGGCGGGTGTTCCCAGACGCACACCGGATGTGATGGTCGGCTTTTCGGGATCGTTGGGCACACCGTTCTTGTTGCAGGTGATGAAGGCGCGTCCAAGTGCGGCTTCGGACGCCTTGCCGGTCAGGCTTTTCGGCCTGAGATCGACAAGCATCAAGTGCGTATCGGTGCCGCCCGAGACGATCTGGAGGCCGCCGGCCACGAGAGTTTCGGCGAGGACTTCGGCATTGCGCACGACATTGCCGATGTAGGACTTGAATTCCGGCGTCAGGGCCTCGCCGAAGGCAACAGCCTTGGCTGCGATCACGTGCATCAGCGGGCCGCCCTGCAGCCCGGGGAACACAGCCGAGTTGATCTTCTTGGCAATGTCCTCGTCGTTGGTCAGCACGATCCCGCCACGCGGTCCGCGCAGCGTCTTGTGCGTGGTCGAGGTGGCGACATGGGCGTGCGGGAACGGGCTCGGATGCGAACCGCCTGCCACGAGACCCGCAAAATGCGCCATGTCGACCCAGAGAATGGCGTCGACAGCATCGGCGATCTTGCGGAACCGGGCAAAGTCGATATGGCGCGAATAGGCCGAGCCACCCGCGATGATAATGCGCGGCTTGTGCTCAAGCGCCAGAGCCTCGACCTGATCGTAGTCGATCACGCCGGTTTCGAGATCAAGACCGTACTGCACAGCGTTGAACCACTTGCCCGACAGGTTGGGTTTTGCGCCGTGGGTCAGGTGGCCGCCCGCATCAAGGCTCATTCCCAGGAGCGTGTCGCCCGGTTTAGCCAGGGCCAGGAGCACCGCCTGGTTGGCCTGGGATCCGGAGTTGGGCTGGACGTTGGCGAAGCCGCAGTCAAACAGCTGCTTGATCCGTTCGATGGCGAGCTCTTCGGCCACATCGACAAAATGGCAGCCGCCGTAATAGCGCCGGCCCGGATATCCCTCGGCATATTTGTTGGTCATCACCGAGCCCTGGGCTTCCAGAACCGCGCGCGAAACGATGTTCTCGGATGCAATGAGTTCGATCTCATGGCGCTGCCGGCCCAGCTCGTCCTTGATCGAGCCGAACAACGCGGGATCAGCCTCGGCAAGAGAGCGATTGAAGAAGGCGTCGGAAAAACGGGCTGCGGGGGTCGCGTTCGACATGGGGCCGGGTTCCTTGTTGGCTCGGGTCTCGGGCACGGTTCAGTGGCAGCGGCAGAAGGGAATGCGGGGTTCGGCGCTGCAGCAGATGGTGCGAATCCGGCATCGGGCAATGCCCGACCGGATGCGGCTGTTTAACGCTCTCGCATGGTCAGGGCAATATCCGCCGTCCTGATTGCGTCACCGCACCGCGGTAAAAGCAAAAGCCGCCTCGGTGGGCGGCTTTTGTCAAATCGGCATTGATGCGGATTGTCAGCGAAGCGCCAACTCGTCCACGCCATCGCGCTGGTAGACATCGTCGCGGAACTGCACGACCCCGTCCTCGGAAGCCCAAGCGGTGAAATAGGTGAAATAGACCGGCACCGGCTCGGACAACGGAATTTCCGTGTTCTCGCCCGATGCGATCGTCGCCTCGATGGCCTGACGGTTCCAGCCGGGTGTATCGCGCAGAAGCCAGGTGTTGAGATCGCGAACGTTCTGCACGCGGACGCAGCCCGAACTTTCGAACCGCATGAGCTGGTTGAAGACGCCCTGCTGCGGGGTGTCGTGCATGTAGACGGCATGCGGATTGTGAAAATTGATCTTGGTCGAGGCCATGGCATTGCCCTTGCCCGGATCCTGCCGGAACATGAGATTCGGGGCCTCTTCGGCGTTCCAGTCGACGAACTCCGGGGGAACTTCATTGCCCTGGTTATCGAACAGACGGATGTTGTTGCGCGCCAGGTAGGTCGGATCCTTGCGCATCAGCGGCATGATATCCTTCTCGATGATCGAGCGCGGCGAGGTCCAGTAGGGATTGAGGATGATCTCGTGGATCTTCGAGTTGAGGATCGGCGTCTGGCGGTCGATCTTGCCGACGATCGCCGTATGGCGCAGCACGACGCTGCCGTTCTCGACAGCCTCGATCTGTGCGGCGGGAATGTTGACCATCACATAGCGGTCGCCGAGGAAACCCGACATTGACCGCAGGCGCACCAGATTGGTCTCCAGCTGGCCAAGGCGAACCTGGGCCGACACGTTGAGAGCCTGATAGGAGTAGTTCCCGAGCACGCCGTCCGGCGGCAAGCCATGGCGCGCCTGAAACTTCTTGACCGCGCCGTCGACGTAGGAATCGAAGGCGTTGGACAATCCGGTGTTGGCCGACAGGTCGCCCGAAGCGATCAAGCGCTGCCGCAGGATCCGCACTTCAGGTTCGGAGACGCCCATGCGCAGCTTCTTGACGGGCGGAACATAGGGCCAGCCGCCGCGGGCGACGATGTCCTGATAATCGAAGATCGCGCGCTCGACGAAAGCGATGGTGTCGGCGCTGGAAATCGGATGACGGGTCGCTGTCGCTGCGACGGACCGCGAACTCTTCGCATCGAACTGGTCATCCCATGATCCGCGCTGCGGAGCATTGATGATCGCCTCGATGGCTGTCTGCGCCATGGCCGGACCCGCCGCAGAGGCCATTGCAGCGGCACCAGCGGCGCGCACCAGAAACCGGCGGCGGTTGAGTTTGTCTAATCCGGTCGGCGTTTTCATGCGTAATCCACCATGCAGTCGAATGTAACGTCAGCGCAGGATACCTCAGTACCCCTATTAGCGTTAAAATTTGGGGACCAAAACCTCCCCTTCAAGCCAAACGTCACACTTTTGTGTGACCTCGCAACCAAAGAGAGAGACCATGGACCCGTTCCTCGTCACGAGCCTCGTCGTTACCCTAATGGCTTTCACGGTAATATGGCTAATTCATGTTCCACTCGAGGATGCGGGGATCATCGACTACTACTGGGGTCCGGGCTTTGCGGTCATCGGATGGTCGGGACTTGCGTTCGGCGCGGAAAGCTCCGGGATGAAAATCGCGCTGCTCGGCGCAATCACCATCTGGGCAGCACGGCTTGCTGGCCAGTTGATCCTGCGCCACCGGCTTATGAACGGCGAGGATGCCCGCTATCTCAAGATGCGCCGGAGCGGCGGTCCGCAATGGTGGTGGCGCAGCCTTTACAAGGTGTTCCTGCTGCAGGCGGTGATTCTCTGGCTGGTTGCGAGCCCGGTCCATGCGATCGTGATGGCCTCCTCCTCCGCCACGTTGTCCTTCATCGGCTTCGCCGGAATTGCGCTCTTCTTGGCCGGCCTTGCCATTGAAACTGTCGCCGACTGGCAGCTTTATCGCCACCGGCTGAACGGTCAGGCTGCCCAACGAACGCTCGACAGTGGCCTGTGGGCTCATAGCCGGCACCCCAACTATCTGGGAGAGATCACGCTCTGGTTCGGGCTCGGGCTCGCGGCACTTGATCTCTCCGGCGCGTGGTGGGCGCTTGCCGGACCGGTTGCGCTGGCCGCGGTGATCCGTTTTGTGTCACTTCCCCTCACCGAGCAGCACCTGATGGACTCACGCGCCGACTATGCCGCCTATGCCGCGCGCACGCCCATCCTGTTTCCCCTGCCCCGCACGCACCGGCTGACGACAGACCCGGCGGAATGACCTGGAGCCCCGCGCATCCGGATGGATCCGCGGGGCTCCGGTTCCGTTGAAGCCAAATTTGGATGTCGTCGTGCGATTGAAGCCAATCGGACGAACCCCGCTTTACAGTCGGTAGAGAATCTGGTCGTTCCAGAACCGGTCGAGACGCTGCATCAGCTTGTTGAGTTCCTCGAACTCATTGGCGCCGATTCCACCGACCTTGGCGATGGAGTTGATGTGGCGGTCGTAAAGGCCGGCGATGATTTCGGCCACTTCGATGCCGTGTTCGGTCAGGCTGATCCGAACAGCGCGACGGTCGACCCGCGAGCGTTGGTGGTTGATATAGCCCAGATCGACCAGTTTCTTGAGGTTGTAGGACACGTTCGACCCGAGATAGTAGCCTCGGCTGCGCAGTTCGCCGGCGGTGAGTTCGGAATTGCCGATGTTGAAGAGCAGCAGCGCCTGAACTGCATTGATGTCGGTGCGATTGTTGCGGTCGAATTCATCCTTGATCACGTCAAGCAAGCGGCGGTGCAGCCGCTCGACCAGTTGCAACGATTCCAGGTAGAGATCCTTCAGGACCACGGACTCATCATCGGAAACATCTGTTTTCGGATCTGCGGCAAGCGCGGAATTGGTAAATGACATAATGACTGCCTCACTGTTTGTTGTAGCGGATTTTGTTCCCGCCTTGAGACAGACCCTAGCGAATACGCATAAAATTCTACTTAAAGTGCAGGCTTAACAGGCGGTTACCGGGACCGCACTCGCGATTACAGTGAATCGCTTGTTACCTGCCTGAGGTTTTCCTGGCGCCATTTGACAAACATCATGATCCGGAAACCCAGATAAACCGCAAACACCACACCATGGGCGATGACCAGAAGCGGGCGCTCTCCGAAAAATTGAGGAAGCCCTGCATGCATGAGGATTTCAGCGCCCGCAGAGACGACCCAGACCACCGGTCCCCACGACACCTGCATCCACAGACCGACCGCGGCGACGGGCAAAAGAACCGCCAGAGAGGCCGAGGCGAACTGCCAGTAGGAAGGAATGAGATCGAACCGCGACAGTCCGCCGTCGCTGAACCCGATCAGCCGGGCCCAGTACTGAAGGCCGGCGACGAGGCAGGAAAGGGCAACCAGCCGGACAAAAAACCGGAAGGCCGTTTCCAGACTGCCCTCCCCCGGATCCGGCGCTGTGCCGAGTTCCAACATTGCCATGAGCCTGCCCTTTCCCCGCCCGCGACCGCATGAAGCGTACGGGATTCGCCCGGACTCCATACCAACCCGGCGACGCGAGTAAAAGTCCCGAAAGGGGACATGAGGGCGCACCCTCGCATCTTCGCAGTTTCACGCCGGGAACTGTGCTAGACTTCATCGGGGCCGACGCGCGACTGCCATCCGGAGAAAAGGAAACCGAATGACCAGGAACTGGACACTTTCACAGTGCTTCCAAGAGCTCGGTACGGTGCCGAAGAACCCGCGCTGGAGCTGGTCCGGGCGCAGTGCCGCAGGGGACAAGGTCTCGGTGACCCTTTGGAAAGACCGTTTCGAAGGCGGAACAGCGATCTACAAGTCAACCCCATCGCGATCCTCAGGCGACTGGGTGGGATCCAATGGGCATGTTGAACTGATCGAGAACCTCGTTTGGGCAAGGGACAATCTCAGCGGCGAGGTCAGTGTCATCATCGCGGTTCCGCGGGATCCGGATGCCACACCCCGCCAGATTGAAGAGTGCTATCCACAGCCCAACCTACGCATGCGAGTTGTTGAACTGAACGAGTCCACCGGCGATTTCTGCCTGGAACGGATTGGTTGATGCGAAGCGACACCTGCGAACAGGTTCAGGCCATGTAGGCGCGCGTTTTGCCGCTCGCGTCTTGACCCCGGAGCCGGCAGTGCGGTCTAAAGCCGTAACCGGGCGTGCTGGCCTTTGACGGTGCAGAATGCACAGACCCGCAGAGTTTCGTGAAGGATCAATCACCATGACATCATTGGGAAAGAACACGGCAGCGGGATTGAGAACGGCCGCATCGAGCGATGTCGACGAGATCACCGGCCACCGCAGAATGCGGCGTAACCGGATTGCCGACTGGTCACGCCGGATGACGCGGGAAACGATTTTGAGCGTCAACGACCTGATATGGCCGATCTTCATCATCCCGGGCACCAACATCGTCGAACCGATCGAGGCCATGCCCGGCGTCAGTCGCCTGTCGGTCGACAAGGCGGTCGAGGCCGCCAGAATGGCGGCGGATCTGGGCATTCCGGCGCTGGCCACCTTCCCGAATGTGGAGATGGAGCACCGCAACCAGACCGGTTCCTACGCCCTCGAGCCCGACAATCTGATCAACCAGGCCACCCGCGCGATCAAGGCGGCAGTGCCGGAGATCGGCATCATCACCGATGTCGCCCTCGATCCGTTCACCGACCACGGCCATGACGGGGTCCTGCGTGACGGAGAGATCGTCAATGACGAGACGGTGCGGACCATTGCGGCAGCGGCTGTGCACCAGGCTGACGCCGGCGCCGACATCATCGCGCCGTCGGACATGATGGACGGGCGCATCGGGGCCATCCGCCGGGCGCTGGATGCGGCAGGCCACCAGTCGGTCGGCATCATGTCCTACGCCACCAAGTTCGCTTCCGCACTTTACGGGCCTTATCGCGAGGCCATCGGCACCTCGGGTCTTCTGAAGGGCGACAAGCGTACCTACTACCTCGATCCGTCCAACGCCACCGAGGCGGTGCGCGACGCGGGCCTCGATGTGGAGGAAGGCGCCGACATGCTGATGGTCAAGCCGGGCCTGTGCTATCTCGATATCTGCCAGGCCCTGAAGGAAACCTACGGTCTGCCCACCTTCGCCTATCAGGTGTCGGGCGAATACTCGATGATCAAGGCCGGCGCCGCTGCCGGCTATATCGACGGCGAACGGGTGATGATGGAAAAACTCCTTGCCTTCAAGCGCGTTGGCTGTGACGGCGTGCTGACCTATTCAGCGCCGGAGGCGGCCCGGTTATTGGCGAAGGGATACAGCGTCTGACAACGACATGGCGCCGCGGCTGCTCCGCCCTCCGCCCTTTAATCAGGCGGCTTTCGTTCCTACATCAGGTTTGGTCGAGACGATCGACCGCCCTATGACAGGAGTTGACCGTGAGCCATTCTTATAGCCCTGAAGCCGAAAGCCGCACCGTGGAGGCGCTCGACGACATCGCGCTGTATGACGGCGTGCGCACGCGGCGTGTGCTGGCGTTTTTCATCGACTACGCCATTGTGCTTGCGCTGTGCGTACCCGTGGCTGTGCTGATCTTCTTCATCGGCATCTTCACCCTGGGTCTCGGCTTCTTTCTTTATCCGATCCTGTTCCTGTTGGTGGCCATCCCCTATATCGGCCTGTCGCTGGGCGGGCAAAACCAGGCGACGCCCGGCATGCGGATGATGGGCGTGCGCATCGCCCGCCTCGATGGCCGTCCGGTCGATTTCATGCTCGCCGTCGTTCACGGTGTGCTGTTCTGGGCTTTGAACGCGGTGCTGACACCGTTCATCCTGCTCGCCACCCTGGTTCTGGACCGGAAGCAGACCGTGCATGACTGGCTGCTCGGCACCGTGGTGGTGCGCAGCTAGCGGCGGATCCGCAATCCCGACCCACAATTGCCCGAAGTCTCACGCGCGAACCCGGCGTTCGCGCGGCAACTCCCACAAGCATCCCGATTGCGGGAACTGGCCAACATTTGCCGCCTGCGTTGCGCAAGGCGGACGCACCCGGGAATATTCGTTCTATGCGCAACCGCCGATGACGCGGTAAGCTGAAGGTTCGTTCGCGCTCAAGGAACAGCTTTCCAGGCCATGGTCGATTTCCACCTCATCGCAACCTTCGCCATCATCGCGGCGACCATCGTCGCCTACGCGTCCGAACGCTGGTCGATGGAGGCGGTTTCGCTGGTTTCGCTGGCGGCGATCCTTCTGCTGTTCGGCGCCTTTCCCTATGCCGGATCTGCCACCGGAAGTGAGAGCGACGTGCTCGGCGCGGAGCAGTTGCTGGCCGGATTTTCAAATCCCGCGCTTGCCACCGTGATCGCGCTGCTGATTGTCGGTCAGGGCCTCTTCGCCACCGATGCGATGGAAGCGCCGGCCCGCTATCTGGGACGGCTGGGCGGCGCCAGCAGCTACCGGCCGATCCTTTTCATTCTGGTGGGCGCCGGCCTGATTTCGGCCTTTTTGAACAACACGCCGGTGGTGGTGATCTTCATTCCGGTCCTTGTCGTGATCGCGGCCAAGCGCTCAATCCCGGCAAGCCGGGTGTTCATTCCGCTGTCGTTCATTTCGATCCTTGGCGGCATGACGACGCTCATCGGCTCCTCCACCAACCTTCTGGTGGCGGGTGTCGCGCGCGACTACGGCGTGGAGATCGGCTTCTTCGACATTACAGGCATGGGCGCCATGCTGGCGGTGGTGGGCAGCATCTACGTGCTGTTCGTGCTGCCGCAATTCATGCCCGAACGTAAGGCCGAGCTTGCCGCAGGCGCCAAATCGGGTGCGCAGTTCATCGGCGAAATCACACTGACGCGCGACCATCCCCTGGTCGGCACTTCCGCAAAGGCGGGAATGTTTCCAGGACTTGGCGATTTGACGCTCAGAATGCTGCAGCGGCACGACGTCCCCCACCTGCCCCCCTTTGAGGACCTTGTCCTTCGAGCAGGCGACACGCTGGTGATCTCTGGAACACGGCGCGCGTTCTCGAAGGCGCTGTCGCAAGGCAGGGCAAGCGTCGAGACCGAGGAAAGCGATGGCGAGGAGACCGGCCAGGAGGCGCCTCCGGGTCCCGACTATCATCTCGCCGAAGCCGTGGTCTCGCCGGGATCGCGCTATGCGGGGCGCACCATTCAGTTGTCCGGTCTGAGACCAAGATTCGGAATTTCCGTGCTCGGCGTGCAGCGCAAGAGCCGGATGGCCCGCTCGGGCCTGTCGGACATTCGTCTGGAACCCGGAGATACGCTGCTCATCGGCGGACCGATGCAGGCGATCACGCAGCTCCGCGGCAATCACGACCTGCTCATGCTTGAGCACTCGGCGGAAGCCGTCCCGCAATCACGCAAGGCGCGCACTGCTGTGGCGATTTTTGCCGCGATCGTGCTGGCCTCGGCATTCTCGGTGGTGCCGATTGTGGTTGCGGCGATCTGCGGCGCTGTGATGATGATGCTCACGGGCTGCCTGTCGCTTTTGCAGGCGGCACGCGCCTTCGACCGTCAGATCTTTCTGCTGGTCGGGGCATCGGTGGCGCTGGCAACGGCGCTTGAAGCCACCGGCGGCGCGCGAATGATCGCCGATTCGTCGCTCGGGCTCATGGCGGGCGCGGGTCCCGCCGTCATCCTGTCGGGGCTGTTCCTGGTGATGGCCGTTTTGACCAATATCCTTTCCAACAACGCCACCGCCGTGCTGTTCACTCCAATCGCGCTCGGCATGGCGAACGGCCTGAATCTTTCGCCGGAACCGTTTATTGCGGCAGTGATTTTTGCCGCCAACTCATCCTTCGCCACACCGATCGGTTACCAGACCAACCTGCTGGTGATGGGACCTGGGCACTACAAATTCAGCGACTTTGTGCGCGCAGGCACCCCGCTTGTGATCATCATCTGGTTGACCTTTTCGCTTCTTGCGCCATGGTATTACGGTCTCTGATCAGCATTCGAACGCAAAGCATGACAAACCACCCGGTCAATTCACCCCAGTTCTTTCTAACCGCACCCTCGCCCTGCCCCTATCTTGAGGGCGAGAGCGAGCGGAAGGTGTTTACCCATCTGGTGGGCGACAAGGCGCCGGAACTCAACGACCTTCTGACCCAGGGTGGCTTCCGCCGGTCGCAGAATATCGCCTACCGGCCGGCCTGCGAATCGTGCCGGGCCTGCGTTTCGGTCAGGATCCTTGCGGAAGAGTTCAAGCCGAAGCGATCGATGCGCCGAATCATGGCCGCAAATCGAGATCTGGTTGCCACCGAGTACCACGCCGAGCCCTCCAGCGAGCAGTTCCGGCTGTTCCGGACCTATCTCGACAGCCGGCACCGGCGCGGCGGCATGGCGGACATGAGCATCGGCGATTACGCGATGATGGTCGAGGACACCCATGTCGACACCCGCATCATCGAATACCGCGCCAAGGTGGAAGGCGACGGCTTGCAGGAACAGCCGTCGGGACCGCTCATCGGGGTGGCCCTGACCGACCGCATGGGCGACGGGCTCTCGATGGTCTATTCCTTCTACGATCCCGAAGAGACCGCGCGGTCACTCGGCACCTACATGATCCTCGACCACATCGAGCGGGCCAGAGCGCTCGGCCTGCCGCATGTCTATCTCGGCTACTGGGTGGAGGGGTCTCGGAAGATGGAGTACAAGATCCGCTTCCAGCCGCAGGAGCATCTCATGGCCCAGGGCTGGGAGCGATACGAAGGCTGAAACAGGCACGCTGAAACCAGCCGGTTTTCGTCGATTCCGGGCTTCTTCCACGCATAAAATCGAAAGGTTGCGCGGGTGCGGACGAGAGCCTATGGCTTTTTGCATTCAAACCGGTCCGCGCGACCATCAGCAATATTTTCCCAAGGCGACGGCACCAGCGACCGCTTGCGGATTTTCCCGGGACGCGTCACACGAAGTCTCCGGCTGTCCATGACACCCTTTCGAAGGCCACTCCGATGCAAGACCAGATTCAGCAGGCAGCCGATCATCGCAAGGGGCTGCTGATCACCGCGTTCGGCGGGATGATGCTGACGATCGACATTCCCCTGATCAAGCTGTCAGGTGGCGAAGCCTGGTCGGTGGTCGCATCGCGCGGCGGCATGACGTTCTTTGCCGCGCTGGTCATGTGGGCAGGACTGAGGCTTTTCACCTCCAACCGCGAGCCGGTCATTCCGGGGCGAACGGGGCTGCTCGTCACCGGCCTTTATGGCATCGCCGCAATCAGCTTCATGATGGCGGTGTTTCACACCACGACAGCCAATCTGGTGTTCATTCTGGCCTTCAATCCGATGTTCGCGGCGCTGATGGGCTGGCTGCTGATCGGCGAACGCCCCAAGCCCCAGACCTTTGCGGCGATGATCGCCATGGTGTTTGGCGTTGCGCTGATTGTGTCGGACGGATTGCAGGCGGGAAACATGCTCGGCAACGGGCTTGCTCTTTTCACATCGCTGATCCTGTCGCTGATCATCACCATCAGCCGCAAGGCGCGAACCGGCATGGGATTCGCCCCCCTGTTTGCCGCCATCGTGCCGTGCATTGTCGGACTGATCATCATTGGTGGTCCGTCGCAAATCGTTCTGCCGCAGCCGGGCTGGCTGATGCTCAACGGTCTGATCGTCATTCCCGTGGCCTTCTGGTGCCTCGCAACCGGACCGAGATATCTTTCTGGCCCCGAGGTCGCGATGTTCTATCTGCTCGAGACCATTCTCGCGCCGGTCTGGATGTGGTTGATCTTCTCCGAGGCCCCTACCCGGCTCGGCCTGGTTGGCGGTGCCATCATCATCACGGCTCTGGTCGCACACTCGCTGTGGCAATTGTCGGCGCACCGGCGCGTCACCCGCAGCCTGGCGCCGCGACATCCGGTCTGACGCCGCCGCCGTATTGTTGACGCAGACCGGTGATTGGATTTGCCGGATTCAAACCGACCATGTCAGGCGTCATGAAAAAACTCTTCCTTGCCGTGTTCCTGTGCTTCCTCGCGCCGGCACTGGCGTCGGTGGGCGTCCAGGCCGCTGGCCCCTATCCCAATTCGTGGCGGAGCGCGGACTGGTCTTCGTCCGGCCAGTTCCCGAAAGCCCGGGACGACCGGCAGGCGGCTGTCTATGTGATGGCCGCCAGAACCGGTGGGCTCAAGGGTGCCCTCGCCTCCCACAGCTGGATCGTGACCAAGCCCGAAGACGGCAGCTACACGCGTTACGACAAGGTGGGATGGGGCAGCCCAATCCGGGTCAACGGCTATCCGCCGGACGGGCGCTGGTATTCGAACGAACCCCGAGCGCTTCTCGTACTACGAGGTGAAAAAGCGGAACGCCTGATTCCAAAGATCGAGGCCGCGGTTGCGGCCTATCCGCATTCCGCGCGCGGCGATTATGTCATCTGGCCGGGACCGAATTCGAATTCCTTCGTCGCCCATGTGCTGCGCGCAGTGCCCGAACTGGACATTGCTTTGCCGCCGGAAGCGGTTGGCCGCGATTACAGGCCTTTCGGGGAATTCATCACGCTCTCGGAGAACTGGCGCAATCTCGAACTCTCGCTTGGCGGCTATGCCGGGCTTGCCGTGGGCGAGATCCACGGCTTCGAAATCAGGCTTGCCGGTCTGGTCTTCGGGATCGACGTCAGGCGTCCGGCGCTGAAGCTTCCCGGTTTCGGACGGATCGGCATGCCGGCATGGGCTGGCGAAAGCGAACAGAGCCGGGTTCGGACAAAACACCCTGCCCCCAAAACGGCGCAGTCCGGCACTGCGGCTATCAGTCCAGCTGCCGGTTGAGCAGATTGCGGTCGTCCGTGCTCAGCCGATCAGCTGAACTTGCCTGAACGCGGGAAGCCCTTGGGTACCAGCCGGCCTGCCTGGGCGCGGTCCGCGATCCATTCGGCGAGTTCGGACTGCGTCCGGTTGTGGGCGCGACCGGCGCTGTCTTCCCAGGTCAGTCCCTGTTCCATGGCGAAACAGCGGATGTCGGAGATGCCGCCATCCTTGTAGCGCTGCAAACGGACCCCCTTGCCACGGCTCATTTCCGGCAATTGCGAGATCGGGAAGATCAGCATCTTGCGGTTCTCGCCGATGACGGCGACATGATCGCCCTTGACCGGAACACACAGCCTTGCTTCGTCGGGCAGGCTCACATTCATGATCTGCTTGCCCTTGCGCGTGTTGGCCACCATGTCGCTCTCGGCCACGATGAAGCCGTTGCCTGCGGTCGATGCCAGCAGAAGCTTGCGCGCGGGATCATGTACGAAAGCCGTCAGCACCGCCTGGTCGCTGTCCATCTCGACCATGATCCTGAGCGGCTCGCCATGGCCGCGCCCGCCCGGCAGCTTGTCGGCGCCCAGAGTGTAGGCCTTGCCGCCCGTGGTGACGATGACCAGCTTGTCGGTGGTGTTGGCGTGGAAGGCGATCTTGAGCTGGTCGCCATCCTTGAACTGCAATCCCGCAAAGTCCGCGAGATGACCCTTCATGCCGCGGATCCATCCCTTTTCCGAGATGACCACGGTGATCGGCTCTTTCTCGATCATCGCCTGCTCGATGGCCGCCAGATCGGCAACCGGCGCTTCGGCAAACTTGGTGCGACGAGCGCCAAGCTCGGTCTCCTTGGAGAAGGTCTTTCGGACGTTGCCGATTTCCCAGGCCACCGTCTGCCATTGCTTGGCCTCGGAGGCGAGCAGGCTTTCGATCTCGGCCTTCTCATTGGTCAGGCCGTCGAATTCCTTGCGGATTTCGAGTTCCTCGAGCTTGCGCAGCGAGCGCAGCCGCATGTTGAGGATCGCTTCGGCCTGCACATCGGAAAGCTCGAAAGTCTTCATCAGCTCGAGCTTGGGTTCATCCTCCTCGCGGATGATGCGGATCACCTCATCGAGGTTGAGATAGGCAATCAGGAAGCCCGAGAGCAGTTCGAGCCGCCGTTCGATGGCCGCCAGGCGGTGACGCGAGCGGCGCTGCAGCACTTCGCGGCGGTGTGCCAGCCATTCGGACAAAACCTCGCCCAGGCCCATGACCTTGGGAACACGGCCCATCGAGAGCACGTTGAGATTGAGCGGAATGCGGTTTTCGAGCTCGGTCAGGCGGAACAGCGATTCCATGAGCAGGTTCGGATCGACGCTGCGGCTCTTGGGAACCAGAACCAGCCGCACATCTTCGGCGGATTCGTCGCGCACATCGTCAAGCAGCGGCAGGCGGCGGGCAATCAGAAGTTCGGCGATCTTTTCGATCAGCCGCGACTTCTGCACCTGGTAGGGCATCTGGGTGACGACGATCTGGTAGCCGCCCCGCCCGGTCTCCTCGACCTCCCACTTGGCGCGAACGCGGAAACCGCCGCGGCCCGTCTTGTAAGCCTCGAGCATGGCCTCGCGGCTGTCGATCACGATGCCGCCGGTGGGGAAATCCGGACCCTCGACATGGGCGAGCAATTCTTCGACGGTCGCCTCCGGCTTGCGGATCAGGAGCAACGCCGCATCGCAAAGTTCGGCGGCATTGTGCGGCGGGATCGACGTCGCCATACCGACCGCGATTCCGGTGGCGCCATTGGCGAGCAGATTCGGAAACGCGCCCGGGAGAACCGAGGGCTCGCTGTTTTCCTCGTCATAGGTGGTGCGGAAATCGACGGCATCCTCGCCGATCCCTTCGAGCAGCAGTTCTGCGACCGCCGTCATCTTCGATTCGGTGTAGCGCATGGCAGCCGCGCTATCGCCGTCGATATTGCCGAAATTGCCCTGGCCGTTGACGAGCGGATAGCGTACGGCGAAATCCTGCGCCAGCCGCACCAGCGCATCGTAAATCGCCTGGTCGCCGTGGGGATGGAAGTTACCCATCACCTCGCCCACCACCTTCGCGCATTTCTTGAAAGACCCGGCCGAGCGCAGACCCATCTCGCTCATTGCGTAGACGATGCGGCGGTGCACCGGTTTCATGCCGTCGCGCACATCGGGCAACGCTCGGTGCATGATCGTCGACAGCGCATAGGCGAGATAGCGCTCCTCGAGCGCCTTCTTCAGATCGATGCCCTGAATGTCATCGCCGCCGCCGGGCGGTATCAAGCTTTTTCCCATGCCGCTGGATTAGAGGATGGGGTGATTCGGAGCAAGGCGCGGCATGGCGTCGTCCAAAGGCAAGATTTTTCGCCCGCCATGTCGAATGCGTCTCCGCCCGTTCGTCCTGATGACGTAAGCTCAGGCCATGGCGGACAGCGCAGTGGCCCCAACCACCGAGGAAAGGATGAAGCCCATGAAATATCTTGCACTGATCTACGCGGCGCCGGGCGCCGGACCGGACTACGGCACACCGGAGTTCGGTCCCTACATGGACGGATACCGGAAGGCGACCGAAACCTATCAAAACGACGGCGTCATGCTGGCGGGCGAAGCCCTTCAGGACTCATCGACCGCAACAACAGTCCGGGTACGCAACGGAAAGATCGAAACCATGGACGGGCCGTTTGCCGAAACCAAGGAACAGCTCGGCGGGTTCTACATGTTCGACTGCGCCAATCTTGACGAGGCGATCAGATATGCCGCCATGATCCCGACCGCCGAGCACGGGTCGATCGAGGTCCGCCCGATCATGGAAATCAACTTCGATCAATGAATGCCGCGGCATCCATGACCGAAGACGGCGCGCGCAAGGCGATCGAGACCCTTGCGCGCGCCGAGACCGGCCGCCTGCTCGGCGCGCTTTTGCGTGACACCCGCGATTTCCAGATGGCCGAGGACTGCCTGCAGGAGGCCATGGCGTCGGCACTCGAACACTGGAGCCGCAACGGGTTGCCCTCCGCGCCGGCAGGCTGGATCCTCCAGACCGCACGGCGAAAGGCCATCGACCGGTTCCGCCGCGACCGCAATTTCGACCGGAAGGCGCACGAATACGGTGTGCTTCTCGAACTCGATCAGCAGACCGCCGCCACCGACGATCCGCCCGCCATCCCGGACGAGCGGCTGAGGTTGATCTTCACCTGTTGCCACCCGGCGCTCGAAAGCAAGACCCGCGTGGCGCTGACGCTGAGAACCCTGTGCGGGCTGACGACGCGGGAAATCGCACGCGCCTTCGTCGATACCACCGAGGCCATGGCGCAGCGGCTGGTCCGGGCGCGCCACAAGATCACCAAGGCCGGCATTCCGTTCGAAATTCCTGAACCCGAGCACTGGGGCGAACGGTTCAAGTCGGTGCTTGCCGTGATCTATCTCACCTTCAACGAAGGCTATTCTGCCACGGAGGGCGCCGCGCCGTTGCGCCGCGACCTGTGCCTGGAAGCCATCCGGCTCGGCAGGCTGATGCTGGAGCTTGCGCCGCGCGACGCCGAATGTGAGGGGCTGGTGGCCTTGATGCTTCTCAATCACGCTCGCACACCGGGCCGCCTCGGTCCGGACGGCAGCATCATTGCGCTCGACCGGCAGGACCGCGGCCTGTGGAACCGGGTAGAGATCGCCGAAGGTCAGGCATTGCTCGACCAGGCGCTTGCGCGCAAGCAAACCGGCCCGTTTCAACTCCAGGCGGCCATCAGCGCACTCCATGCCGATGCGCCCGACCACCGGTCAACGGACTGGCGGCAGATCGTCCTGCTCTACGATGCGCTTTACGGGTTTGTGCGAAACCCTGTCTTCTTGCTCAACCGTGCTGTCGCGCTCTCCTTTGCCACCGGGCCGGAGCAGGCGCTTGAGGCGCTGTGCACCATTGAAACCGATCTCGATGCCTACCAGCCCTTTCATGCCGCTCGCGCTGATTTTCTGCGCCGGGCCGACCGGCCAATTGACGCCAGACAGAGCTATCTCCGCGCCATCGAATTGAGCGGCAACGAGAGCGACAGACTGTTCCTTTCCGGCCGCATGCAAGAGATCGAGTGAAGACCGATCCGTCGCTTTCGGCGCGGCCTCATCAGCACCACAATGCTGTGGACCATGGCCGCCGACGCCCTAGTTGATCCAATTGTCCGGCAGCATTGTTGTTTGCGCCGGAGCAAAAGCGTTCCCAAAAGGAGAGTTTTCCCATGCCATTCCCGTCTCTGTCGTCGCGCCTGTTTTCAGCTTCCCTTTTGGCGGCCGGATTTTCGTTTTCCGCACTGCCGGCATTGGCGCTGGATGGCGATGACTTCGCCACCAAACTGGCCAACGTCATGGGTCAAGGCGGCGGGACAATGACGTTCTCCGCGGTGGAGGCGGATGGCGACGAAGTGACTGTCAGATCCGCGCTTCTCAGTGCACCGGGCCAACCGGATATCGCTCTGGGGGACATCACGTTCGAAGGTGTCGAAGAACTAGACGACGGCGGGTACACTGCGGACCGAGCCGATTTCGAGGACATCGAATTCGAGCAGGACGAGTCCCGCGTGACGGTCAAAGACATCGGCATGACCGGCCTGACCGTGCCGGCCACCAGCGACTTCAGCTCACTGAACAGCCTCTTGTTCTACTCGAGTTTTTCGACCGGACCGGTGGAGGTCAAGATCCAGGATACGGATGTGTTTTCGGCGGATGGGATGAGCATGCGGGTTGACCGCAGTGGTGGCATGGCGGCCTACAACATGCTGATGAGTGTCTCGAGCATCCGGATCGCGCTCGATATTCCGGGGGTGCCGAAGTTCGACCCGCAAGGCGACCCGACACCGGGCGAAGTGATGAAATCGCTCGGCTACGAGGAGATCACCGGAGACCTGACATTCAATGCAGTGTGGGATGCCGAGTCCGGTACGATCGATGTGCGTGAATACGCGCTGTCGCTGGATGAGATCGGACGTTTTTCGATGAGCTTCTCCATCACCGGCTATACGCTTGAAATGATGAAGGCGATGGCAGACGTTCAAAAGAAGGCGCTCGAGACCCCCGACGAGCAAGCCTCGCAACAGGCAATGGGCATGGCCATGCTCGGCCTGATGCAGCAGTTGGACTTCGTCTCGGCTTCGCTGTCCTTCGAGGATGACTCGCTCACGGAACGGCTTCTCGATTACTACGGCAGTCAACAGGGCCTGAGCGGAGAGCAGATGGGCCAGGGTCTCAAGGTCATGATCCCGCTGACGGCCGGTCAGCTCGGGATCCCTGCCCTCCAGAAGCAGATTGCAGCAGCGGCGAACACCTATCTCGACAATCCGGGCTCGCTGACCCTGAGCGCGGAACCGGCGGAGCCGCTGCCATTTCCTATGATCATGGGCGCAGGCATGGGGGATCCGCGTTCGCTGGTCGACCTTCTCAATGTCGAGGTCGAGGCCAACACGCGCTGAGACTTCTCGCAGATCGGCCCCGAGCCTTCGCGGCTGACTTATCCGGGCAGGGCGTGTGCGGCACTGATGCCGTTCGCGCGGGCCCGCCTTGCTTGTTGCCGTGCTCGGGCGCACTGTAACCTGACCGAACCTGACCGAACCTGACCGGCCGGAATGGACAGAACCCGGCGGTTCGCACTCTTACCCCACAGGACCCAAACGATGATCCGTTTCAAGCCAAAAGCCGACGATGCCCCGAGCCCGGGTGCAAAGAAGCCGTCCGAAGACGCCGCTTCGCCGGGGAATGCGCCTGCACCCGCCAAGGCCGCGGCGAAACCCGCGTCGCGAAGCAGCGCCGGCACAGCAAAGGAGCCAGACCTCCTCGACCGAGCCAAGGATCAGAACGAGGCTGAAGCAGACACATCGCCAAAGTCTTGAGAAACAGAAAATCCCGGGAAACCAATGGTTTGCCCGGGATTCTCCAGAATGTGATTCCATCCGTTGAGAGATTGATTCAGCTCATTCGGACTTCGGCGGAATGGCGCGGAGGGAAAGCTCCCGCATCTGCGCCGGAGTGGCCGGGCTCGGCGCGCCCATCAGCAGATCCTGGGCCTGCTGGTTCATCGGGAACAGCGCCACTTCGCGCAGGTTCCTGGCGCCGACGATGAGCATGATCACCCGGTCGACGCCAGCCGCCATCCCGCCATGCGGCGGCGCACCGTACTGGAACGCGCGGTAGAGGCCGCCAAAGCGCTCCTCCACATCGGCCTGGCTGAGGCCGACCTTCTCAAATGCCTTGACCATCAGTTCGGGCGACTGGTTCCGGATCGAGCCCGAGGCGATCTCGAAGCCGTTGCAGACGAGGTCGTACTGGTAGGCCTTGATGGTCAGCGGGTCCTGGTTCTCCAGAGCTTCCATGCCGCCCTGGGGCATGGAGAACGGGTTGTGGGCGAACTCCACCTTCTTGGCGTCCTCGTCCCATTCGTAGAACGGGAAGTCGACGATCCAGCAGAGTTCAAACCGGTTCTCATCGACAAGACCGAGTTCCTCGCCGGCGCGGGTGCGGGCATCGCCTGCGAAGCGGGCGAACTTGGCAGGATCGCCGGCTGCGAAGAAGCAGGCATCGCCATCCTCAAGGCCCAAATGGACGCGGATGGCCTCGGTGCGCTCGGGCCCGATGTTCTTGGCAATCGGGCCTGCGCCCTCGAGCGTGTCACCTTCCTTGCGCCAGAAGATGTAACCCAGCCCCGGCTGGCCCTGACCTTGCGCCCAGGAGTTCATCCGGTCGCAGAAGGCGCGGGAACCGCCGGTCTTGGCCGGAATGGCCCAGACCTCGACTTTGGGATCATTGGCGATCATGCCGGCGAAAACCTTGAAGCCTGATCCGGCGAAATGCTCGGTCACCGCCTGCATCTCGATGGGGTTTCTCAGGTCCGGCTTGTCGGTTCCGTATTTGCGGACCGCCTCGTCATAGGGAATGCGGCGGAATTCCTGCGTGACCGGCTTGCCCTCGGCGAATTTCTCGAACACGCCGCGCATCACCGGTTCCATCGTGTCCCAGACGTCTTCCTGGGTCACGAAGCTCATTTCGAGATCGAGCTGGTAGAATTCGCCCGGCAGACGGTCGGCACGCGGATCTTCGTCGCGGAAGCACGGCGCGATCTGGAAGTAGCGGTCGAAGCCCGCGACCATCAAAAGCTGCTTGTACTGCTGCGGCGCCTGCGGCAGCGCGTAGAACTGGCCCGGATGAATGCGGCTCGGCACCAGGAAGTCGCGTGCGCCTTCGGGGGAGGACGCCGTCAGGATCGGGGTCGCGTATTCGGCAAAACCGATCTCGGTCATGCGGTTGCGCATGTCGGCGATCACCTTGGTGCGGGTGACGATGTTCCGGTGCAGCGTCTCGCGGCGCAGGTCGAGGAAGCGGTACTTGAGCCGCACGTCTTCCGGATAGTCCGGCTCGCCGAAGACCGGCAGAGGCAGTTCCTTGGCCGATGACAGGACCTCGATCTCCTGGGCAAAGACCTCGATCTCGCCGGTTCCGAGATTGGGGTTGATGGTCTCGGCCAGGCGTTCCTTGACCACGCCGTCGATGCGGATGACCCACTCGCCACGCACGGTCTCGGCAACCTTGAAAGCCGGCGAATCCGGATCAGCCACGACCTGGGTCAGGCCGTAATGGTCGCGCAGGTCGATGAACAGCACGCCGCCGTGGTCGCGCACACGATGCACCCAGCCCGAAAGCCGGACATTGGCGCCGGTGTCGCTCTTGCGAAGCGCGGCGCAGGTGTGGGAACGGTAGCGATGCATGGCATATCCTCGATGGCTGGGGCGTTGCACTGAAACCGGCGGATCGGCGGATGGTAGTACGCGATCCGTCACCGGGTCGGCGCACGGTCAAAATCGCGCGGAAAAGCGCATGACGCACCCCGTTTGTCAAGGTGAAAGGGCGCATTCGGGACCGCTGATAGCGGCTTTTCAGGGCGACGGACCAGGGTTTTCGTTGTAAGGGTTTGGCCAGTCAAATCCGACGCCCGGACCATCATGCATTCGCTCCGCCCGCTTTTCCCGCTCTTGATCACCGCAGGCGTTCTTCTGGCGGGCAACGGCCTGCAAGGCACGCTCGTCACCCTGCGCGGGTCGGCGGAGGGGTTTTCGGCCACGGTCATCGGGCTCGCGGGAGCAGGCTATTATCTCGGCTTCATCATCGGCTGCTGGGTGACGCCGCGGCTTCTCAGGACCTCCGGCCACATCCGCGCCTTCGCGGCCATGGCGGCGATCGCGGCTTGCGCGTCGCTGGCCATGGTCATCCTTATCGATCCGTTTTTCTGGTTCCTGATGCGGCTCGTCACGGGCATCTGCTTTGCCTCGATGTTCGCGAATGTCGAAAGCTGGATCAACGCACAGGTCAACAACACCAACAGGGCCCGCACACTTGCGATCTACCGTTTCGTCGATCTGGGCGCGGTGACGCTTTCGCAATACATGCTACCCGTTTTCGGGATCGGCGGGTTCGAGGTCTTCGCGGTGATGACCATGCTCATCATCCTTTCGATCGTGCCGGTGTCGCTTGCCGACCGTACCAATCCGGCCCCGCCTGCGCCGTTTTCATTCAATCCCAGGCGCCTGTTCGCTGTTTCGCCGCTGGCTTGCGCCGGCGCGATCACGGTGGGGCTGACCACCGCATCCTTCCGCTCCGTCGGGCCGCTCTATGCCGAAGGGCTGGGGCTTGATGTCTCGGACATTGCCTCGTTCATGAGCGCGGGCATCATCGGCGGGATCGTGCTGCAATATCCGCTGGGCTATCTCTCGGACAAGATCGGCCGCCGCTCGGTTCTGCTGATGGCGACGACCGGATCCACGCTCACCGGCCTCGCCATGGTCTGGTTCGCCGGCTCAACCCTTGCGCTCACTCTGACCGGCATCTTCCTGTGGGGCGCATTCACCATGCCGCTCTATTCGCTCTCGGCGGCCCATGCCAACGACAAGGCCGAGGCGGGAGAATACGTGCAGATCGCATCGGGGCTGCTGTTCTTCTGGGCAATCGGCGCCTCCATCGGTCCCCTGCTGTCCGCGATCCTGGTCGACTGGTTCGGCGCAGTTGCCTTCTTCACCTATGTCTGCACCATGCATGGTGCCTTTGTGGTCTACACGATCATTCGCATGGTCCGTGGTGCGCCCGACGAACCCGACCGCCAACGCTTCGCGCCGCTCCTGCGCACCTCGCCGGTGTTTGCGCGCATGGCGACGCTTTCGGCCAACAGCAAGGCCGGGGTGGAGGGGCAATCGACCGTTGATAGCGGCCAACAGGCACAAGACAAACCGGAAAAATCCGGCTAAAGCCCTGATATGGACATGATTACCACGACCGAGGCGCTTGCCGCCTTTTGCGCCCGCCTTGAAGCCCACGACTTCGTTACCGTCGACACAGAGTTCCTGCGCGAGACGACCTACTGGCCGGAACTGTGCCTGATCCAGATGGCCGGCCCCGAAGATGAGGGCATCGTCGACCCTCTGGCCAAAGGCATTGATCTCAAACCATTTTTTGACCTGATGGGAAATCCGGACGTGGTCAAGGTGTTCCATGCCGCGCGTCAGGACATCGAGATCGTGGTCAATCGCGGCGACCTGGTTCCGCATCCGATCTTCGATACACAGGTGGCCGCGATGGTGTGCGGCTTCGGCGAATCGATCTCCTATGACCAGCTGGTGTCGCGGATCACCGGCGCGCATATCGACAAGTCCTCGCGCTTTACCGACTGGAGCCGGCGTCCGCTCACAGACAAGCAACTCGACTATGCACTCGCCGATGTGACGCATCTGCGCGATGTCTATCTGGAGCTGCTCTCGCGCCTGAAGGCGGAAGGCCGCAGTCACTGGGTGGCCGACGAAATGGCGGTTCTTGAATCGCGCGTGACTTACGAGATGGACCCTTCGGATGCATGGCGGCGCCTGAAAATGCGGGTGCGCAAGCCCATCGAGCTGTGCGTGCTTCAACATGTCGCCGCCTGGCGCGAACGCGAGGCGCGCGCACGCAATGTCCCGCGCGGACGCATTCTCAAGGATGACGCGATCTACGAGGTGGCGCAGCAGCAACCTGCCGACGCCGAGGCGCTGTCACGGCTCAGGACAATTCCCCGCGGCTGGGAGCGCTCGGCACAAGGCGCCAAACTGATCGAGATGGTCAACGAGGCGCTCGCCACGCCGAAGGAAGACATGCCGCGGCTGCCCAAGCCGAAGCAGGCGCCCGAGGGCGCACAGGCTGCCATCGAACTGTTGCGCGTGCTGCTCAAGCTGACCGTCGAGAAGGAGAATGTCGCAGCCAAGATCATCGCCACATCGGATGACCTCGAGGCCATTGCCACCGAAGGCGAGAATGCCGATGTCGCAGCCCTCAAGGGCTGGCGGCGCGAGTTGTTCGGCGATCGGGCGCTGAAACTGATCCGTGGCGACCTGGCGCTCAAATTCACCGGCAAGAAGGTGGATGCGGTCGAGCTTTAGCCGATTGGTCCGCAGGCCGGCCTCATCCCCTGCGGGACATAAAACCGTTATTGCGGCATGGTAGGCGCTCTGTTCTCGTCAAAGAGGGCGAAGATGTACGATGGGATTGTAACCATCACCACCGAACGGCTCACATTGCGGCCGCAACGTCTGGGTGATTTTACCGAGTATGAGCTGTTTCTGGCTTCCGACCGATCGGCAGGAATGGGTGGCCCCTTCGACAGACGCGCTGCCTGGGGAATGTTCTGCCACGACCATGCTTGCTGGAGCTTTTTCGGTCACGGTGCGCTGATGATCGAACTCAAAGCAACGAAGGAATGCATCGGTCAGGTTGGCATCAATCACGGGCCGCTTTTCCCCGAAAAGGAATTGGGATGGCTTCTTTACAAGGGGCATGAAGGCAAGGGATACGCGTCGGAAGCCGCCGCCGGCATGCTGGATTGGGCCTGGCGAACACGCAAATTGAAGACCGTTGTGAGTTATGTGGATCCGGACAATCTGCAGTCCCGTGCAGTCGCCAAACGGATCGGGGGAAGGATTGATCCCGCTGCGCCGCGGATGGATCCGGAAGATATTGTCTACCGCCACTTTCCGCCCGGTTCTTGAACCTGCCCGCGGGTCGATCTGTTTGGCCACAATCGGATCTTCCGCGCCTTTAATCAGGCCCGGACCTTGCAATCGATTCCAGACACCCCATATCATGGTCAACACGAAATTTGTCTCCACCCTGACCACGGATGTACTGGCAGGTGTGTTGAGGCAATAGGAAGGTCGGTGCGAATTTCGCCCGGCCTTTTTCCTTTTCTGGCTCCCCGAAATTGCCCGGTTCGAGGCCCCACGCGCACCCGCTCAGGTTCGCGGAACCTTTTCGCTTGCGAACATACCAACCGGTTGGTATGTAGATAGCAAAGGATCGAACATGTCGCCTCGCACCCTCAATGCCCGACACCGACTGCTGGAATCCGCCCGCGACGTCATACGCGCGCAGGGTTTCGCCGCAACTTCGGTCGACGACCTCTGCAAGGCGGCGGGCGTGACCAAGGGCGCGTTCTTCCATCATTTCAGAAGCAAGGAAGAGCTTGGCGTGGCGGCAGCCGAATTCTGGGCGGAAACCACATCCGAGCTGTTCGCGGCCGCGCCCTATCACCAACCCAAGGATCCGCTCGACCGACTGATCGCCTATCTCGAGTTCCGAAAGGAGCTTCTGGCCGGGGACCTGCCCCAGATCACCTGCCTGGTCGGGACCATGACGCAGGAGACCTACGAGAGCGCTCCGGCGATCCGCGATGCCTGCAACGCTTCGATTTCCGGGCATGCAATGACACTCGTCGACGATATCCGCTCGGCCATGCGCATGCACGGCGTGACCGAAGTGACGCCCGAAAGCCTGGCGCTGCACACGCAGGCCGTCATCCAGGGCGCTTTCATTCTCGCCAAGGCCCAGGGCTCGGCCGACATTGCGGCAGACACCGTCGATCACCTGATCCGCTACATCCGCCTTTTGTTCGACAAACCCGCGCCGGAGGAGACGCCGCAGTGAGTATCGATTTTCCACAAAGCCGCGAACTGGTGCTCGACCGTCTCGTCGATGCGCCACGTCCCGCTGTCTGGCGCTGCTGGACCGAACCGCAACTGCTCGTTCGGTGGTTCACACCCGCCCCGTGGTCAACGAAGAGCGCCGACGTCGATTTGAGGCCGGGCGGTCGCTTCAACACGGTCATGCAGGACCCGGAAGGCAATGCGCATCCCAATACCGGGATCTATCTCGATATCGCCGTGGGCGAGCGGCTGGTCTTTACCGATGCGATGAGCGAAGGCTTCGCGCCTTCAGACAACCCCTTCATGGTCGCCACGCTGACGTTCACGGACGAAGGCCATTCCACGAGATACCGCGCGGTAGTCCGGCATTTCTCCGAGGAGGCCAAATTGAAGCACGAGGAGATGGGATTTTTCCCGGGCTGGAATGCCGCCGCCGATCAACTTGAAACGCTGGCGAAAACGCTTCGGCACTGATGCGAGATTTCACCGCCATGGTGGCGACAATCAAAGGGAGAGTGACATGGCTTACATACAAGGATTTCTGGTGCCCGTCCGCAATGACAACAAGGTGAAATACACCGACATGGCGAGGATGGGCTCGCGCATCTTCAAGAAGAACGGCGCGACCAGCGTGGTCGAATGCTGGGGCGTCGACGTGCCTGATGGCAAGGTCACGTCGTTTCCGATGGCGGTGAAACTCGAGGAGAACGAGACCGTCGTCTTCTCATGGATCGTCTGGCCGGATGCGGAAACGGCCAAAACGGGGATGGACGCCTCCATGAAGGACTTCGAGACGGAACTCGGACCTGAGATGGCGGATATGCCCTTCGACGGCATGCGCATGATGTGGGGCGGCTTCGAGACGATCGTCGAGGACTGAAGGCGCTCCGCAGAGCGGATTCGCCCCCTGCCCGTCAGCCCAGCCGGAAACCCAGTTTCTTTCCGGTGAGCTTCGCCAGTTGCTGCAGGCGCCCGTTCAGGCGCTCGCCGATGAAGCCTTCGCAGTCCCTCGGCGCGACCAGCACGATGTCGACATCGCCATCGTCCGGCCCCGCCGGCTCGAAGGCCAAGCGCGGAACGATGCCCGGCATCGAGGCCGAGAACAGATAGACCACACGCAGCATGCCGCCCAGCAGCTTGGCGTATTCGAGATATTTCGGGCCGGCGATCGCCGACAGGCGGGACGATACGCCGTCGTCACTGAGGCCTTCGAAACGAAAATAGTTGGTCAGCGCGATATAGGCGCGGCCGCCATGATCGATTCCGGTGAAGGTGCTGTGGGCGATGATGTTGAGGGCCTGCAGCCCCCGGTAGTCGGGATGCGCGCGCCAGGAAATATCGGCCAGAAGGCAGGCAGCCTGACGATAGCGCGAATCGACGACGGTCTCGGTAATCCCGAAGACCGGGAACATCCTGCCGGTCCAGGCCGCGAGTTCACGGGCATGTTCGGGTGAGCGGGCGCGCAGGACCGAGAGTTCGCCGGCGGCGGTCAACAGCGGATCGCGCCGTGCCTCTGCCGGACCGAGCAGGGAGTAGAGAAAGCCTTCACGCACGCCGAGCGCGGAGAAGCTCACGCGCGACGGCCCCATGGATTTCATCACTTCCTGAAGCGCCACGGCTCCGAAAGGCAAAAGGGCGCGGCGGTTGCGTGAAATCGATTTCGCGCCCTCGATCTTCGAGGGTTTCATTGACGCGACACTGCCCAGAAACTCAAGCGCTTCTTCGGCTTCGATCTGGTAGTCGTGCATCATGTGCAGCGGATAGTCGCGCAATTCCATGTGCAGCTTGGCAATGTTGCGCCAGGTTCCGCCGACGGCATAGAAGGTGCGCCCTTCCCCACCCTTGAGAACCGCGGCCTTCTTGAGATGCTGCCGGGCAATGGATCGGGCCTTGGAGACCGAGTTTCCGGACAGTTCCGCAAGCCTGAGCCCGCCGAGCGGCAGGGTTTGCTCGCCGGAATGGGATGCGCCCTTGACGTCAACGAGTTCGAGCGACCCCCCTCCCAGGTCCCCGGCAATTCCATCGGGCTCGAAATACCCGGCGATGATGCCGAGCGCGGAGAACCGTGCCTCCTCCTCGCCGGTCAGAACGTAGATCGAGCGGCCGAGAATGGCTTCGGCATCGGCGATGAATTGCGCGCCGTTTTCGGCCTCTCGCGCGGCGGCCGTGGCCATGACGTGCATCTCGAAAGCGCGGGCCTGCTCAGACAGGGCGCGAAACCGTGTGAGGGCGCGCAGGGCTCGTTCGATTGCGTCATCGTCCATGCGCCCGGTCGCGGCAAGCCCCTTGCCCAAACCGCAAAGCACCTTTTCGTTGAACAGCACACTCGGCGCGCGGCTCAACCCCTCATAGATGACGAGACGAACGGAATTGGAGCCGATATCGACCACTGATATTGGATTGATGCCGGGCAACCGCCCCTGAGCTTCAGATTCCACCATGGTCAGGGCACATCACTGTTGGCCGTTTGGTTCTTCATGCGGACTGAGCTTTGACCCAAACACAAGGGGTTTGGCAAGCGCGCAGTGACGCCTCGCCCCAAATTGCCTTTGGATAAAGCGACTGAAATGCCTGCTCAAGGCGGCCGCTTTCGGGATCAGCGGCTCGCCTGGGTGGATTGCGCCACACGGTGCGCGATCAGCTTTGGCGCATTGGATTTGAGGGCCTCGCCCCGTCCCGACAGGCTCGGGTTGGTCATGAAGTAATGCTGCGCGTTGAACGGCTCCTCGTCCGTGCCCGGCTGGATGCGACGCGAGGTTCCATCGGCGAGAATTTCGTAGCTTTGCTGGTTGTCGATCATGTTGCCCAGCATGATTTGCGAGAGAACCTGCTCATGAACGGTCTTGTTGCTGATCGGCACCAGCGTTTCGACACGGCGGTCGAGGTTGCGCGGCATCAGGTCGGCGGAGCCGATATAGACCAGCGCATTGGGCGTGGGCAGGCCCGCACCATTGCCGAAGCAGTAGATGCGGCTGTGCTCGAGAAACCGCCCGACAATCGATTTGACCCGAATGCGTTCCGAAAGCCCCGCGACCTGCGGCCTGAGACAGCAGATGCCGCGCACAACCAGGTCGATTTCGACACCGGCCGCGCTTGCGCGGTACAGAGCATCGATGATTTCCGGATCGACCAGCGAATTCATCTTCATCCAGACGGCTGCCGGACGACCGGCTTCCGCGTGGGCGATCTCCGCCTCGATGTGTTCGATGATACGTGCACGCAGGTTCAGGGGCGATATCGCAAGGCGGCTGAGGCTCTCGGGTTCACCATAGCCGGTGATGAAGTTGAACACATGCGCCACATCCCGCGCGACCACCGGATCGCAGGTAAAGTAGGACAGGTCTGTGTAGATCTTGGCCGTGACGGGATGGTAATTGCCGGTTCCCAGATGGCAATAGGAGACCAGACGGCCTTCCTCACGGCGCACGATCAGCGACATCTTTGCATGGGTCTTGAGCTCGATGAAGCCGAAGACAACCTGAACGCCGGCGCGCTCAAGGTCGCGAGCCCAGCGGATATTGGCTTCCTCGTCGAACCGCGCCTTGAGTTCGACCAGCGCGGTCACGGACTTGCCGGCATCGGCCGCGTCAATCAGCGCGCGTACGATGGGGCTGTCATTTGAGGTGCGGTAGAGCGTCTGCTTGATGGCCAGGACTTCGGGGTCGCGGGCGGCCTGGAACAGGAACTGCACCACCGCGTCGAAGCTCTCATAGGGGTGATGGATCACCAGATCCTTTTCCCGGATCGCGGCCAGCGTATCGCCCGCATGTTCGCGGATGCGTTCGGGGAAGCGGGCATTGTAGGGCTCGAACTTGAGATCGTCGCGCGGCGCCTTGGTGATTTCCGACAGCGTGTTGAGCGCCAGCAGTCCCGGCAGCACGGCAACCCGGTTGTCGGGCACGTTGGTCTCATGGACCACGAATTCGCGCAGGCTCTGGGGCAGCTCGGAATCGAACTCGATGCGGATCACCGAACCCCGGCGGCGGCGTTTGAGAGCGCTTTCGAACAGGCGGACAAGGTCTTCCGCCTCTTCCTCGACCTCGATGTCGGAATCGCGGATGATCCGGAATGTCCCCGATCCGCGCACTTCGTAGCCGGGATAGAGGGAGGAAATGAAGAGGCTGACCACATCCTCTAGCGTGATGAAGCGGATTCCTCCGTCACGATCCGGTAGCCGCAGGAACCGGTCCAGCGCGACCGGCAGACGAATGAGCGCCGTCATCGGTTCGTTGGCTGATTTCGATGCCAGCTGAAGGCAGATGGAAAACCCGAGGTTGGGAATGAACGGGAACGGATGTGCCGGATCGATCGACAGCGGGGTGAGCACAGGAAAGATCGACTGAAGGAACTCGTCCTCAAGCCAGGCCATGTCGTCCTCATCAAGCCCCGAGGGGCGCACGATGTGGATTTTCTCGCTCGCCAGATGCTGCTGCAGGATGGCAAGCGAGGCCTGTTGCTCCAGTTGCAGGCCGTCGATCTCTTCCAGGATCTGATCGAGTTGTTCGGCCGGAGACAGCCCGTCGGGCGAACGGTTGGTGATCCCCTCGCGCACCTGCCCCTCGAGGCCGGCCACGCGAACCATGAAGAACTCGTCCAGGTTGGCGGCCGAAATCGACAGGAAACGGACCCGCTCAAGCAACGGATGGTTGGCGTTCAGCGTCTCCTCAAGCACACGGCGGTTGAACTGAAGCCAGGAAAACTCGCGGTTGACGAAGCGTTCCGGGCTGCCGGACAGATCGGTCCCAGGGGCCATGTCCGTTTCCGGATTCACCCTGAGTTCGCCCACCGCGCCTGCTTCAACCGTATCCATGTCCCGCTCCCCTCAGCCTGCTGATTTCCGAACCGTCTATAGCACAAGAACGAAGGAACTATGACGGTTCAATGTCGGAAACGCCATTGTCCATTCGCGCCAGCGCCTCGGCCGCAAGGGCCCGGTTTATCTTGGTTCCGCGGGCCAGGGCAAGCTGGTCGAGCCGGTCGACGATCAGGCGCGCAGCGGCCAGCGAACGCTCCATCCGTGCGACGAGCCAGTGGATGATGCGATCATCCACACTGACCTGCCGGTCGGCAAACAGCTTGACCATCACCTGGGCCAGAAGTTCCTCGTCCGGTTCGCCGATTTCCACCACCGTCGCAGCTTTCAGCCGCGACGCCAGATCGGGCAGCGCGATCCTCCATCCGGCCGGAAACTGGCGCGCGGTCATGAGCATGGAAGAGCCGTGGGCGCGCACCGAATTGATCAGATGAAACAGGGCGCTTTCGTCATAGGTGGAGCGATCCACGTCCTCGACCAGAACCGGCGCCCGCGCCGCCGCTTCGACCGCGTCATCGGCGGATGCCGTCAGGTCGACCCGGCAAGCATCGGTCCGCGCCGCCCAGATCGAGGCAAGATGGGACTTTCCCGATCCTGTCGGTCCGGCGAGGATGACCACCGGCGAAGGCCAGTCGGGCCACTTGTCAATCATGGTGACCGCCGCATGGACGCTTGGGGATACGATCAGGTCATCACGGCTGGTGGCCGGTTCATGGTCGAAGACAAGCGGCAACTGCCGGACTGGTGGCGGCTTGTTCATCGTCAGGGCTGCAGATCATCTGCTTTGGGACTGCGGTTCTTCTCCTCGGGAATGTTCGCCGCAGGCCGGTGCCGCCCGTGGTAGAGATCGCTGTCGAGGTAGCGCGACAGCGCAAAGCGCACCAGCACGCCCACGGAGGCTGCAGCGGGCACAGCGATCAGCATGCCGACAAATCCGAACAGGGCGCCAAAGGCGAACAGCGCAAACATGAGCCAGACCGGGTGCAGTCCGACCGAAGATCCCACCAGACGCGGCTGCAGGATGTTGCCTTCGAAGAACTGGCCGACGAAGAACACGCCGGCAACCACGCCGATCATGATGAAATCGGGCCAGAACTGTACGACCGCCACGACCAGAGCCAGCACAAGGCCCACCGTCGAGCCGACATAGGGAATGAAGCTGATGAGCCCTGCAAACAGGCCGATCAGCAATCCGAAATTAAGCCCGACCACCGACAGGCCGACCGCGTAGAACAGGCCGAGAATGAGGCAAACGCTGCCCTGGCCGCGCACGAAACCGGCAATCGCGGCATCAACCTGCCGGGCGAGATCCCGAATGGTCTCGACATTGTCGCGCGGAATCCAGCTGTCGACCTTCTCGACCATCCGGTCCCAGTCGAGCAGCAGGTAAAAGGCCACCACCGGCGTGACGACGAAGAGCGCGGCGATATCGAGAAGCGCCATTCCCGAATTCCAGATCTGCTGGAAAATCGTGCCGACAAAACCGGCCCCCTCCTTGAGGAGCGCAGAAAAGCTGTCCTTGACCTGGGCAAGCTGATCGCTGATCCACGTAGGCAGGATCGTCGTGTCGGAACTCAACATCGCCTGCAACTGGCTGATATATCCCGGTATCCTGGCGCCGAGATCCGCCGCCTGGGTGACGAGAACCGGAATGATGCCGATCAGAGCGATGGCGAACAACGCCAGGAAGATGATCAGGATGAGGATCGTCGCCATCAGCCGCGAAAGGCCCCTGCGCTCGAACCAATCCGCCACGGGATCGAGGAAATACGCGAGCGCCATGCCGGCGATGAACGGCAGCAGAATGGAGCTGAACACCATCAGGAATGCGACGAACAGGGCCGCAGCGAGAAGCCAGAAGAAGATTTGCGTGCGAAGCGCGCGCTTGTCGATCCGGGTTGTCATTTCTACCTCGCTTGGCCAGCCCCTCGGGCTACCCTGGGGGGCCAGTCTATCCGGCTTCGTCAGTGCTTGCCATATGCCGGAGCCAGCTGACGAGATAGGCGCTCGCCGAAGCCACGGTCAAGCCCGCGACCAGATAGATTGTCCAGTCCACAAGAACCCCAAAGTCCATCAGGCCGGCAAGTTCGGCCATCACCAGCACCACGAGGACGATCTGCATCAGCGTGTTTGCCTTGGAAACCAGAAGCGGCCGCATTTTGACCGGCTTGTTCATGAGGCCGGACAACACGACGGCGACGACGATCAACCCGTCGCGCGTCACGGCAAGCAGCACCACCCAGACCGGCAGCGCGCCGAGCCAGCCGAGCATCAGGAATACCGCCACAAGCAGGAACTTGTCGGCCATCGGATCAAGCCATGTACCGAGCTCAGACCTCTGATTGAACCGCCGGGCGATAAAGCCGTCGATGCCGTCGGATACTCCGGCCAGCAAAAAAAGGATGAATGCGAGCAGCATGTATCCGTTGATCATGGCCAGGATGATGACCGGCACCATGATGAAACGGGCCACTGTGATGTAATTGGGCAGCGTCATGTTTCAGATTTACTCCCGGCTTCAGCGGATATGGCGATGGGAGTGGCCCATTCCAAGTCCCCGCGGCCGAAGCCCAAGATCCCGGCGTAACCACGGGCGCGTGAGCGGATGGGCATCTTGCCGCCCCGATCCACATCTTTTGTTCCCGGACGGATACGCACCCGGCTTGCGGAGACGGCTGCAACATGCGATCCCCCAGCCCATGTCCCAATCCACAAGAGCTGAGGCGATGGCGCAATGGCGGATCTGAAGAATGGTCTCACCTATGCCGACGCCGGTGTCGATATCGATGCCGGCAACGAGATGGTCAACCGCATCAAGCCGCTGGTGCGTGCGACCCGCCGACCCGGCGCGGATGGCGAGATCGGCGGTTTCGGCGGATTGTTCGACCTCAAGGCCGCCGGCTTCACGGATCCCGTGCTGGTGGCAGCCAATGACGGAGTCGGCACCAAGCTGAAGGTGGCAATCGAATCCGGCATCCATGACACGGTCGGCATCGACCTGGTGGCCATGTGCGTCAACGACCTCGTCGTCCAGGGCGCCGAACCGCTGTTCTTTCTCGATTACTTCGCGACAGGCAAGCTCGATCCGGAACAGGGGGCTGCCATCGTCGGCGGCATCGCCAGGGGCTGCACGGAAGCGGGCTGCGCGCTGATCGGCGGGGAAACGGCGGAGATGCCGGGCATGTACCGGGATGGTGATTATGACCTCGCGGGCTTCGCTGTCGGGGCGGCCGAGCGCGGGCAATTGCTGCCGTCGGGCAGCCTCGCAGAAGGCGACCTGGTGCTGGGACTTGCCTCTTCCGGCGTGCACTCCAATGGCTATTCGCTGGTTCGGCGGATCGTGGAGATGAGCGGGACCGGTTACGACGCCCCTGCCCCGTTCGACGAGACGCAAAGCCTTGGCGCGGCGCTGATGACGCCGACCCGGATCTATGTGAAATCACTTCTGGCCGCGATCCGGACCACCGGCGCGATCAAGGCGCTCGCGCACATCACCGGCGGCGGCTTTCCGGAAAACCTGCCGCGTGTGCTGCCCGAGGGCCTTGCCGCGGAGATCGATCTGGACGCGATGTCGCCTCCGACTGTTTTCTCATGGCTTGCCAGGACCGGCGGTGTGGCCCCTCAGGAGATGCTGAGAACCTTCAATTGCGGTGTCGGAATGATCGTGGTCGCCAAGGCCGAAGAGGCTGACGCGCTCATCGACGTGCTCGGCGAGGCCGGCGAAACGGTGATCCGGCTCGGACGCCTGATCGAACGCGGCGAAGGAATGCCCGGGGTTGTCTACCAGGGCGCTCTCAAACTGTGAGCGCTGCTTCCAAAACACCTGTGGCGATCCTGATTTCGGGACGCGGATCCAACATGGGCGCGCTGATCGCCGCCTCGCTCGACGAAAGCTATCCCGCCCGGATCGTCGCCGTGATCTCGGACAAGGCGGATGCCGCCGGCCTTGACCATGCCCGCGGGTTTGGAATTGCCGCCAAGGCGATTGCACGCGCCGATTTCGGCAGCAAGGAAGCCCACGAGGTGGCCGTGCGGGAAGCGATCGAGGCTTCCGGTGCGAAATTCGTCGCGCTTGCGGGCTACATGCGGCTTCTCTCGGCAGAGTTTGTTCGCGCCTATGAGGGGCGCATGATCAACATCCACCCTTCCCTGCTGCCGGCCTTCCCGGGGCTTGCGACCCACGAGCGCGCGCTGGCCGCGGGATGCCGCGTGCACGGCTGCACTGTACACTTTGTCACCGAAGGCATGGACGAAGGCCCTATCATAGAGCAGGAAGCCGTTCGCGTGGCGCATGACGACACGGCTGAGACATTGGCCGCCCGGGTTCTGGAAGCGGAACACCGGATCTATCCGAAGGCGCTTGCGATGCTGGTCCGCGGAGAGGTTCGCATGACCGGCGACGGCAGAAGCCAGTTCAAGTTTTGAAGCCGGCCGTCAACGACCGAACGGCATTTGCTTTTTGAAACAAAGACTTTGACAACCGGAAAACGGTTCGTATCCTGATTGGGGCGGGATCCGGAACATTTGTGCGTGCCATAAGTTCCAGGCTCGCCGCAGGCACTGCGTATCCACGCAGTCATTACACGAGATCGCATTTGCAAAAGGAATTTTATCGGAGCCGTAGATGTTTTCGCTTAACGGATTGCTTGAGAAGGTCATCAAGAGAGGCCGACTGACCCTGGTCGACGCGAAAGGCGAAACCCACCGTTTCGGTGGAACCGCGCCCGGGCCCGAAGCTGCCATCCGCATTACCGATCCGTCCGTGCCCCGGCGCATCCTGCTCAATCCGGAACTCAATGCCGCCGAAGCCTACATGGACGGCGGTCTGGTGATGGACGAAGGCTCGATCCACGACCTTATCCGGCTGTTCTTCGCCAACAAGCGGGAGTTTGACCTTTCGCCCAGCCAGATCTTCTGGCGCGGAGTGGCGCGGGGGTTCCGCCGTTTTCAGCAGAACAATGTTCTCACCCGCGCCCGCGCCAATGCGAAGGCACATTACGACATCGGTGAAGAGATCTACCGGCTGTTTCTTGATGACGACATGCAATACTCCTGCGCCTACTTCCCGACCGGAGAGGGGACGCTCGAGGAAGCCCAGACCCAGAAAAAGCGGCATATCGCTGCCAAGCTCTGCCTCAAGGATGGTCAGCGCCTGCTCGACATCGGCTGCGGCTGGGGCGGGCTCGGGCTCTATCTCGCCCATGTGGCCGACATCGAAGTGGTGGGCGTCACCCTTTCCGAGCGGCAACTGGCTGTGGCCCGCCGCCGCGCCGAGATCCTCGGTGTGAGCGACCGGGTGCGTTTCGAACTGATCGACTATCGCGAAGTGCGCGAGAAATTCGACCGGGTGGTCTCGGTCGGCATGCTCGAGCATGTTGGAGCACCGCATCTGGGATCGTACTTTCTCAACGTCCGCGACCGCCTCCAACCGGATGGCCTGGCGCTGATCCACTCGATCTCGAGCAAGGCGCCTCCGGGCGTGACCGGCCCGTTTCTGCGCAAGCACATATTCCCCGGCGGCTATGCGCCGTCGCTTTCGGAAATCGTCGCCGCAATCGAACGCTCAGGTCTCTGGAGCCTCGATTGCGAGATCTGGCGCTGCCATTACGGTCACACGCTGAGGCACTGGCGGGACCGCTTCGCGGCCAACCGCGACCGCGCAGCCGAGGTGATGGACGAGCGTTTCTGCAGGATGTGGGAGTTGTATCTGTCGATGTGCGAATGCGTCTTCATGCAGGGCGCAAGCAATGTCGTGCAGGTGCAACTCGGCCGCGAGCGGGACTCGGCACCGCTGACACGCGACTATATCGGCCCCGAAAAAGACAGGATTGCGGCTCGCGAAGCCGAGTTCCTCGAACGCGTGGTGGCCAGCGCGAAGCAGGCGCTTGACGAGTAACCTGACCCCCGCAAAACAAAGGACCCGATCCTACGAGGATCGGGTCCTTCCCGGAAACCTGATGCTTGCGCCTGACGCTCAGGCAAGCTCAGGGGTAATGTTCAGCGTGCCCGACGTGGCGTGCGAATAGGGGCAGACCTTGTGGCCGCCGGCCACGAGATCTTCAGCGACGTCCTTCTCGATGCCCGGCAGGTCGACCTTGATCTTGACGTCGAGCCCGAAACCCGTGTCCTCGCGCGGACCGATGCCGACAGTGACTGTGACCTTGGCGTCATCTGGCACTGTCACCTTTTTCTGGCCGGCGTAGAATTTCAACGCGCCGAGAAAGCAGGCCGCATAGCCGGTTGCGAAAAGCTGTTCGGGGTTCACGCCGCCACCCGGCCCGCCCATCTCGGTGGGAACGGCGAGGTTCACGTCAACCGCGCCGTCATGGGTCTTGGAGTGGCCATCGCGGCCACCGGTGGCCGTCGCGGAGGTGGAGTAGACAACTTTGGTCGGCATGATGAATTCCTTTTTTGCACGATTTAATCGTGCACGATATATATAGCCAGAACGAAGCCCTTGCAAGGGATCACCCCGGCAAGTTAATGCCGGGAAGGCCCCGAACCAGATGTCAAACGAGGAGAATGCACGGATGTCCGATGCAATTTTGCCCGACAGTTTCAGCCTGAGGCCGGAATCGATGCTATGCTTCGATCTTTATGCCACCCACCATGCAGTCGGGCAGGTCTATCAGCCGCTGCTCGCCGAGTTCGGGCTGACCTATCCCCAGTACCTGGTGATGATCGTGCTGTGGGAAAGTGACGGCAGCACCGTCAACGAGCTGGGTGCGCGGCTCGATCTCGCCTCCTCCACTCTGACGCCGCTGATCAAGAGGCTCGAGGCCCAGGGCCTCGTCGCCCGCAATCGCGATACCGAGGACGAACGCAAGGTGCGCGTCCGCCTGACCGCGGAAGGCCGTACGCTGAAACAAAGAACAGCCCATGTCCCCTCATGCGTGGCGAAAGCCTTTGGCCTGAGCGTCGATGACTTCGTCCTGCTTCACGAGATGCTCGGCAAGTTGCGCGGGGCGATCAAGAACCGTCAGCAGACGCCATCCGGGGTGGCAGACCAACAGCCGATCTCAGCGGCCCCCTAAGCTGCTGTCAAAATGGACCGGTAGGACCGGTTTTCGATCGACGCAGCATCCAGCCCGAGCTCGAATGCAAAAGCCTCGACACGCTCCGTCCAGTCCGCAAGGCTGTCTGCATCATCGGTCATCACGGCGACCTCGACGAAAGAGCCAAGCCCTTCGAGATGATCGAGCGTCACATGGTAATCGTCGATGAAATGGATGTCCCGGGCCTTCGTCAGCCGTCCGGTTTCCTCAAAGCCAAGCGTCGTCAGCATCTCGAGCGCCTTGTCCGGATTGTCGAGGTCCATGGCGACGCAACGATCGGCCCCGGGCCCCTTGCATATCCAGAGGACCCGCCCGGACGGTTGCATCACACGCAAGACCTGCTGCTGCCCCGCCCCGGCCAGACGCCCGTCGGGCATATCGAGAAAAATGTCGGTCTCCCGATTGCCGAGGGTGAAGGCTGCCGCGCCTCTTGCGGCGAGCTCTTCCCTTACGCGTTCAAGCGCCTCAACGCGGTACTTGCGCTCGACCTCGTAACGTCCGTTGAAATGATCGCCGGGATCGCAAAGCATGCCCTTCGCCTGAAGGCTCGTTTGAGATGACGTCGCTTCAGCCACGTTTCAGCCTTTCCTGACCCAAACCTTGGTATCGTGAAAGGCGGCGCCGCCATAGGGCGCGCAGGCATCGGCGCTCGTGAGCACGTTGATGCCCTCCCCGCCCTCGAAGGCGGAATTCGGCCACAGCCCTTCATGGATCACCACACCCGACCGCTGACCCGGATCGAGACGCACAGGCATGGCCACTTCGCCGCGGGCATTGCCGAGCGTCACCCGGTCACCATCGGCGATACCGAGCCGAGCCGCATCCTCGGGATGCATCAGGAGTTCCGGCCTCTTTTCCCTGGCTTTTGACGACGGCGTCTCGGCAAAGCTCGAATTCAGGAACGAGCGCGAGGGCGAGGTCGCAAGCCGGAAGGGATGGTCCGCGTCCGCGCTTTCGATCAGTTCGACATGATCCGGAAAGGCCGGAAGCCGGTCGTGCGGTCCCTGCGGCCCCATCCGCCTTGGAGGCTTGTTGGCAGCGGGCGTGGTCGTCCATTCCGGCCGGAACCGGAACTTTCCGTCCCGGTGGCCAAAGCCGCCGAGAAAATGCGAGGTTTCGAAATCGGCCTGCACATCGGCCCACTTGTCTGCCCGGAAACTTTCGAAGTCGCCGAGGCCGCGTTTGCCGAGCATATGGTCGATATGTGCCCGCGGGGTCATGCCGAACCCTTCCCGGTCGCTCACGCCGAGCCGATCGCCGAGCCCCTCGATGACATCGTGGTTCTGACGCGGCCCCTCCGGCGGATCGACAAGCTTCGGCCCCAGAATGATGTGCTGATGTCCGCCGCCCCGGTAGATGTCGTCATGCTCGAGAAACATAGTGGCCGGCAACACCACGTCGGCGAGCTTCGCGGTGTCGGTCATGAACTGCTCGTGAACCGCGACAAACAGGTCTTCACGCATCAGCCCTTCAACCACCTTGCGCTGTTCGGGGGCGACGTTGGCGGGATTGGTGTTCTGGATCAGCATGGCTGTCACCGGCGGGCCGCCGTCGAGCGCCTCCGCATCCCCGGTAAGCACCCGGCCGATCTTCGACTGGTCGAGCCACCGCACACCCGGATCGAAATAACGTGTCCCCTCGATCAGGGACTTGTCGAGCCGGAAGATGTCGGAGTTGGAGTGAAATGCACCGCCGCCCTCGTGCTGAAAGCTGCCAGTGACCACCGCGAGCGAAAGGGCGGCGTGCATGTTGACCGCCCCGTTGCGCTGCCGGGTGAAACCGTAGCCGAGCCGGAAATAGGTCCGGGGTATCGATCCGACCAGCCGGGCGAAATCCTCGATCTCGGCGGCGGGTACGCCACATATCGCTTCCGCCCACTCAGGCGTGCGGGGCTGCAGGTGTGATTCAAGACCGGCCGGGTCATCGCTGAATTTGTTGAGATATTCCCGATCGGCAAGATTCTCCCGGAAAAGCACATGCATCACCGCGCAGGCAAACGCACCATCGGTGCCCGGCTTGAGCACGATCTTGACGTCGGCCTGTTTCATGGTCGGATTGTCGTAGATGTCGATGACGACGATCTTCGCCCCGCGTTCGCGACGGGCACGTGTCGCGTGGGTCATCACATTGACCTGGGTGGAAACCGCGTTGGTGCCCCAGATCACCACGCAATCGGATTTTGCCATCTCGCGCGGGTCCGGACCGCGCAATGCGCCCGCCCCCATTGCAAACCCGGTCCAGGCCAGATTGGTGCAGAAGCTGCCGAAATGATTGGAATAGCGCTTGGCGTGGCGCAGCCGGTTGATGCCGTCGCGCTGCACCAGCCCCATGGTCCCGGCGTAAAAATTCGGCCACACGGTTTCAGAACCGAACTGCGCCTCGGCCTTGAGGAACTTCTCCGCGATCAGATCGAGTGCGGCATCGAAGCTTGCCTCCCTCCACTTGCCCTCGCCCTTGCCTCCGGCGCGAATGAGCGGCTTGAGCAGGCGGTCGGGATGGTGGATTCGCTCGGCATAACGCGCGACCTTGGCGCAGATCACGCCTGCAGTGTAGCTGTTGCCGGCGTCGCCACGTACCCGCCCGATGCGGTTTGCCGACAGCAACTCGACATCAAGCGCACAGGTCGAGGGACAGTCATGCGGACATGCCGAATGGCCGATGGCAACCGAAGACTTCGGTGCGGCGGAAGCGGAATCAATGGGGGTCGCGTCGTTCATGCTTTCCCTATATTGGAAAGCCGGGCGCGGCGCCACGCCGTCAGCCAAAATGCGGATCAAATCAGGTTACACCAGACAGACCGATGAATTATCGTCACAGCTACCATGCGGGCAATTTTGCCGACGTGCTCAAGCACGCGGTGCTGGCGCAGATCATTGCCTACCTCAAGCGCAAGGATGGCGCTTTCCGCGTGATCGACACCCATGCCGGGATCGGGGTCTACGATCTTTCGTCCCCGGAAGCACAAAAGACCGGCGAATGGCGCGGCGGGATTGGCCGGTTGGGCGAAGCCAATCTGTCCGACGCACTCACACAGTTTCTCGAACCCTGGCTCGGGGCGGTCCGCAGCCTCAACACCGAAGCAGGGGTTGCGAACGCTGTTCACCTTTATCCCGGGTCTCCGAAGCTCGCGCGGATGCTCATGCGCAAGCAGGACCGGCTCTCGGCGCTTGAGCTGCACCCCGAGGATGCCAACACGCTCAGATCGGTGTTCGAGGGCGACTTCCAGGTTCGCGTGACCGAACTCGACGGCTGGCTGGCGCTCGGCTCACATCTGCCGCCCAAGGAAAAACGCGGCCTGGTGCTTATCGACCCGCCCTTTGAGCAGGACGGCGAATTCGACAGACTGGTGGACGGGCTGGCCCGGGCCACACGCCGCTTTGCCGGCGGCACCTACATGCTCTGGTATCCGATCAAGGCCGACAGTCCGCTTGCCGCCTTCGACAAGAAGCTCGTGGCACTCGGACGCCCGCGAACACTCATCGTCCGGCTTCTTGTCCGGGACAACAAGACTGCGCCCGGCCTTAACGGTTCGGGGCTGGTGATCGTCAATCCGCCGTTTACGCTCGAGGCTGAACTGAAGGCCGTGCTGCCGGAACTCACTGCACTTTTGGCGACCGCGTCCGGCTCCGGCTTCGAGGTCAGAACGCTTGTCGGAGAAAGCTGACCGGCCGTGGCCGACGGTTTCTCCAGGCTAAATGCTGCGATCAACCGGGTGCCCCGAAATCGCGTAGCGACCGCGCCCTGTCTTGATCAGCTTGCCGGACCTGACAAGTGAGGACAGCGCACGGTACGTGGCCTCGTGCGTCAGCCCGATAAAGGACGCAAGGCTTTTAATATCCGAGACAAGCAGACCGTCGGCCACGGCTGCAAACACGCGGGATCGCGCATCGCGGATGGCCAGGATCTCGAGCCGTCGCCGGCCTTCCTGGATCTGCCCGGCAAAGCGCGCGGAAACCGCGAGCGCGAAATCCGGATCGTTGCGCATCTGATCAAGAACCGCAGTCTTGTTGATCGCAATGAGCTGCGTGGTTTCAGTTGCGATCACGTCGCAATGATAGAACGGCGAAAACAGGGCGGCTTCGCAGAATGTTTCACCGGGTTGTGGGCGATGAATGACAATCTCGTCGCCCAATTCGGTGTATCTGACCAGGGCGACACTTCCGCTTTCCAGAAAGTAGACTGCGTTGGCCCGATCGTCGCGCCTTGCAATGACTGTGCCGCGCTCCACCGGCCTTCTTGAAAGCGCGGGCGGCAGCAGGAGATGAAAGGGGCTTGGCAACATCCGGTGAGAATATGATTGAAATCATATTTGGACAATCGGACTCCCTCTAGTATCGGGCTTCCAAGGAGACAAGCACCATGAACCCCGACAATCCCCGCCCCCGACACCATGTGACGCTGATTCTTGCCGGTGTCCTGCTGGCCGCTCTCGCGATCGGCTATTTTGTTCTTTCCGGACCCCATGCATCGGAGGTCTCCCCGAATGGGCACCTGGCGCATTCCGATGGTACAACACCTCGTGAACCGGGCCAGTCGGCCTTTGCGGCGATAGCGGAAATTGTGGCGCTGTTGGACGCAGACCCGGAAACGGATTGGTCGAGGGTCGACATCGGAGCGCTGCGGGAGCACTTGGTCGACATGGAGCGGTTGACGCTCGGCGCCACGGCCAGCGCGTCCATTGTCGACAACACCGCAACCTTCCGGGTTTCCGGGTCCGGCGATGTGCTGCGGGCCATCAAGGCGATGGTCCCGGCCCACGCGCGGGAACTCGACAATCTCGATGGCTGGCAGGTCCGCACCGAAGCCACCAGCGACGGTGTCCTCCTTGCAATCACCGTGGATGACCCCTCTGAAATCGTGCGCATCCAGGCACTCGGCTTCTTTGGTCTCATGACTCTTGGATCGCACCACCAGCCGCATCATCTGGCGATGGCCAGGGGCACGATGACCGGCCACTGACCCACGTCTGCCAGGAAGCATGGCCGCCCGTCATCCTCGTCCTTCGCAGAGTCCTCCTGCCTTTCGGCCTTGCCGAAACACCGTCACAGGTCCTATACCGTGACTCGTTCTGGATGGAGAGCCGGTCATGACCATCAAAAGCCTGTTTCTGGCCCTTGGCCTTCTGATCGCCGGATTTGCGACGCCCGCGTCGGCATTCAGCGGCGGGAGCTTCCCGTCATGCGATGCACCGCAGGTGCTCAATTACATCCAGAAGCGCTTTCAGTGGACCGACCGGGTGCTGCTTCAGCGCGGCCTTGCGATCGAGCACATTGAACGTCCGCATCTCAACAGAAGTACCTATGGCGACAAATACTGGTCGATCCCCAGGCTCTATTGCCACGGTACCGCGCACATGAATGACGGGCACAAACGCAAGATCTGGTGGCTGATTGAAGGCGGCCAGGGCTTTGCCGGACTGCGGGACAATCTCGAGTTCTGCGTTGCCGGTCTCGATCCGCTCAAGGTGCATGGCGCCTGGTGCCGGTCGGTGCGCTGAGCCAAATCATGACAAAACCCGGCGGCATCGCGACATTGGCGGCAGCGTCCGTGTTGATGCTGGTCTCGGCCTGTTCCGACGAACACGGACCGGTCGCGGATACGAACACCGATGCGGTGTCGGTCTCACGGGCAAATGCCGCGGAACTGCCGATCGGCAGCGGCTTCGATTTCTACGTGCTGGCGCTGTCCTGGTCGCCGGCCTACTGCATTGCCGAGGGCGACCGCGCCAACCGGCAGCAATGCGCTGCGGACCGTGACCTCGCCTTCGTGGTGCACGGGCTCTGGCCGCAATTTGAAACCGGCTACCCGGAGTACTGCCCTTCGCGCCAGCCGGAACGCGTTCCTGCACAGCTTGGAAACAACTATCTCGACATCCTGCCGAGCATGGGATTGATCGGCCATCAATGGCGCAAGCACGGGTCCTGCTCCGGCCTGAACCAGAAGGACTATCTCGATCTTACACGCGCCGCACGCGAGCGCATCGTCATTCCGGACGATTTTGCGCTGGCAAACCTGCCGGGCGAAATCGATGCGGCGGAAGCCGAAGACGCTTTTGTCGCCGCCAATCCCGGCCTGAGCCGAGAGGGGATCGCCGTCAAATGCGAGCGCGGCATGCTGCGCGAAATCCGGATTTGCCTCTCGACGACCTTGGGCTTTCGCGATTGCGCGGAGGTCGACCGGAAGGGCTGTACGCGCAACGGCCTTGACGTTCCCGAACCGGGCTGAGGCCACTGCGCCGAAATCTGTTGTCAAACCCACGAAAGACCTCTGCCATGAAGATCCTCTATTCGCCTGCCTCCCCCTATTCCGCCAAGGTGCGCATGGGCGCGCATCTCGCAGGCCTGGACGCCGAGGCCATCCTGACCGACACCACCGCCGCGCCATCCGAGCTGGTCGACAACAATCCGCTCGGCAAGATCCCGACGCTGGTCACCGACGAGGGGCAGGCCATTTTCGACAGCCGCGCCATCATGCAGTATCTCGACCGTTCCGGCGCCAAACGGCTTTATCCGCGCAATGCGGCCAAACGCACCGAAGCCGAAGTGCTCGAGGCGTTGTGCGACGGTATCTGCGACTGCCTGCTGGCGATCATGTACGAACGCCGGTTCCGGCCGGCCGAAATCGTTCATCAGGAGTGGATCGACAAGCAGTGGACCAAGGCAACCCGGGGCCTTGATCATCTCGAAGCCAACCTGCCGCGCCTGCCGAAGACACCCAATGGCGGCCATTTGGCTCTGGCCGCGATGATTGGTTACCTGGCTTTGCGGTTTCCCGGCCAATGGGAACGCGGACGTCCGAAACTCAAGCGCTGGAGCGCCAAGTTCGGCGTCAACTTTCCCGAACTCGACGCGATGCGGCCCAAAGCGTGACCCTGCGCCCGGACAAGCAGACCGGGCTGAACCATGTGTTCGCCGCCGCGCGGTATTCCGCCGGCGGTGTGCGCAGGCTATGGCTGGAAACGGCATTCCGGCATGAGACCACGGCTTTCGCGGGTCTCATGGTGGTGTTCGCCATGGCGGGAGCGCCGCTGTGGGGCTATGTCGGCGCGACCCTGCTCTATCTGGTCACGATTTCAATCGAAGCCCTGAACACGGCGATCGAGGAAATGACGGATCACGCCTCGCCCGGGTATTCCAAGATGGCCGAACACGCCAAGGATCTCGGCTCGTTCGCGGTGTTCTGCCTTCTTACATCCAACGGAATCTGGGCCGCCTACGTGCTTTCGACCTCACTGGGCTGGGCATAAATTCATCTTGGATTATTGAATGCCAAAAGGCCCGGACGGTTTCCCGCCCGGGCCTTTCGCGAATTCCAATCCGGATGGGCGGATCAGAATTTCATGCCGATACCCAGACGCACCGAGTGATCGTCAAAACCGGACGACACATTGGCGCCGCCGAGGTTGTAATTCTGCGACTCATAGTCGGAGTAGCGATACTCGATCCGTGTGGTGATGGTGTCGGTCACGAATGCCTCGGCACCGGCACCGGCAGTCCAGCCCAGATGGGTGTTGCTGTCCGACCCGCCTGGTGCCGTGACTTCCGCATTGGTGGCCGCAATACCGCCTGTGGCGTAAACCATGAACGGGTTGATGTCATAGCCCAGACGCGCACGCAGCGAGCCGTTGATGCCCTGCTCCGCGGTCACGCCGCCAACCGTGGCATCGGCGCCCGAATAGCCGAGATCCGCTTCCAGACCATAGACGATCTGGTCCCGCTGCCAGTTGTAGCCGCCATAGACACCGCCGCCGAAGGCATCCGCGCCCTGGCCGGGAAGCGCGCTGAATTCGCCCCACTGATATTGCCCGTAACCGCCGACATATCCGCCCGACCAGACATAGGTCTGCGGCGCAACGTCCGCGATCGGCGCTTCGGGAGGCTGTTCCAGGATGGCGTCCGCTGCCAGCACGGGGGTGGCGAGCGGCACGGAGAGAGCTGCGGCCAGCAGTGCCAGTTTACGAATACGCATGTGTTACTCCTTGGTTTGGGTCTTTTCCCGTAGATCGGCCGATGACCGGTGGTCAGCAGCAGAATGCGGGAAAGCTGATTTCGTTCCCCCAACGCTGGCAAAGATGGCTGTCGATTGCGGCACCGCAGCAGCGGGATTGTGAAAACACAGCGGCGGAAACATGGCGGCCGAAGCTGTTGCTTTTGGGCCACATTTTTCCTGCAGGCCCGCACATGCTCCATTGCGCAGCTCCCATTCCGACCTATATGGAACCGGACTTTCCACCATCCAAAGAGCGTTGTTCCCCGGCATGTTGAGCATTCTGACCCTGATAGCGGGCCTCGTCGTCCTTGTGTTTGCGGGGGACTATCTGGTCAGGGGGGCGGTGGCGCTTGCGGAGAAATTGTCGATCGATCCGCTGATCATCGGATTAACGATTGTGGCATTCGGAACCTCGGCGCCCGAATTGTTCGTCTCGCTTCAGGCCGCTTACGACGGCGTCTCGGGAATCGCGATCGGCAACGTGGTCGGTTCCAACATTGCCAATGTGCTCTTGGTTCTCGGTGCACCGGCATTGCTGATGGCGATTTATTGCCGGGAGGACGGGATCGGGATTTCACTGGCGGTCATGGTGGTCATGACCCTGGTGCTGATGGCGATGATGTCGGCGGGCAACGGCCTGAGCCGGCTCGACGGGCTGGCGCTTCTCGCCATCATCGCGCTCTATCTTGGCTGGCAGATCAATGCCGCGCGGCATTGCGGCCCGGTCGATCTTCACGACTATCATGACGAAGTCGCCAATCTTCCGCAGGAAAACTGGAAGACATGGACGTTCATCATCGGCGGCATGGTTGGCCTTCCGCTCGGCGCGTGGCTGACGGTGGAAGGCGCGTCCCAGATCGCGAGAATGCTCGGGGCCAGTGAAACGGCCATCGGGCTGACCATCGTTGCAATCGGAACCTCGCTGCCTGAACTGGTGACGTCTGTGATGGCGGCCTGGCGCAAGTCCGCCGCCGTCGCGATCGGAAACGTTGTTGGATCCAACATCTTCAACATGGGGCTGATTCTGGGCGGAACCGCCGTCATACTGCCGCTTGATGTCGATGATCGCATCATCAACATCGACATGTGGGTGATGCTTGCGGTCAGCCTGCTGGTTGTGGGTCTGGCCCACTGGAACATTCCAATCAAAAAGCTGGGTGGCGCGGCTATGCTTGCCGCGTTTGCCGCCTATATCCTGTCTGTATTCTGATCCAACGCATGCTTCCCGCGCCATCCGCGCGGGGTGAAGCACCGGATCATTCCAGACACCGGGATATCGATGAGCGACAGAAGCAAAATCGCACTTGTTACAGGTTCCGCGCGCCGC
>Ga0160421_1000026_pt1 | contig 204181 bp, 198 predicted proteins | sample TAMARWmetagpilot_FD_108195 | JGI IMG/M metagenome (GOLD analysis project Ga0160421, IMG submission 108195) | Phycosphere-associated microbial communities from TAMU algal ponds, Corpus Christi, Texas, USA - TAMU ARW-7 10/27 metagenome pilot | ecosystem: Engineered > Artificial ecosystem >...
CAACCATCGACAACACCGTGACCCCTGTGGTGGTCGCAGGGGACGCGGGCTAAGTATTCGCCAACAGCCGGGACGTTGCGGCGTTCTTTGGGAAGGAACACCGGAATGTGATCCGAGATGTCCGCGCCTTAATCCTGAGCGCTCCGGGGAGTGCGCTCAATTTTGAGCAGACCCCCTAGGTGTTATGTCGCATCTTTCAGTTCTTTGCGAAATGCTTCTTGCAAACCTTCGGTGATACCCGGAAGCTCTTTCTCAACGGTTTCTTCCAACATATCCATGAATGACCGAGATTTGCTTTTCCCCATATTAGCTGCGATGTAACCCCTTTGGGTTTCGGTTCTGCCAATAACGTACTGTTCTGCACTGCCAACGATTGCAGCGTTCACCTCCCTTACGATGACATTCTTGCTGGCGTTTTCAACTTTCCTGACGGTGTTGTTATCTTTTGAAGCGACAAACAGGAGGTTAGGTCCGATTGGAAGCATCATCAAAAATGCCTGTTCTGGGTAAAACGCGACGGGTCGATCCGAGGTTAAAAGTTCGAAGGGCGCTTGATGCGTGGAAACGACTTTCCAATTCAGGTTCCGCAATTGCCCCAGGAGCCGTTCTTTGCTCATCAATGCGGCTAGGCCACGTGTGGACGTGTCAATCTGATCCTGCTTGACTGCTGCTGCTGCGCTCTCGATTTCAGGCGCTCTATCGGTGAAATCGGGAAGGCTTTTGACCCCTTCGAGTATAGGCAAAACCTCGTTTGCTAACTTCTGTCTGAAACTTCTGTATTTTCTCACATCTGATGGCATTCGCGTCATCAGAGTTGCAACAAAACGCCACCATTGATCCTCCAAATCCTTCGGTAGGTGGCCGTCTACATATAATGCATCGAGTGCAATAGACGCTCTATCGTCAACCAGGCTAAAAAACTCGGTTTCGATCTCCTGCGCTTCTTCGACCGGAAGGTTACCAAGAGAATAAAGAAAGCGTTCAAAACCCGTTTCGCTGGGAAATCGACGGACCGACGCAAACTTTGTCTCGTGGGGCCTATGGAACTGAACTACGCGTAAGTCACTGCCGCGCCACTTCTTTAGGAAAAATTCAGGCAGAAAATGGTGTTTCTTCGGAACGCTCATTTCATTACCCTTCAAGATTGTTGCCAGCCGTGGACTACCATTTACCTATGTGCGCTCAGGCTGAAAAGGTCTGCGGGTCTGCACAGCTGTTTTTGTGCTTCGGCTTTCGCAAGTCTCTTGATGTAGTCGCTGTGGCGTTAGCATCCTCGATTGCCGCTGATCATTCACTGAACCTGTCAGCTTCTGTTGCACTTGGGGACGTAGCGAGGAGTTCCAGCCGGATGAACGCCCTTCGGAGGCTCCTTTAGACTTCCCAATAGGTCCCCGCTTGTCACTCATGGCGCATAGGCGAGTTTTGCCTGTCGCTGCACACTACCCAATCAACTACCCAATCAGCCCTTGCCCTGAGTTGCCCTGAGGCTCTCGTGGATCATTGTCCATGGAAGTCGCTCAACGCACTGTGGGCGCACTCTATGGCTGAGAGAAACGCAAACGAAAGGAACCAATGACATCAAACCAAGAACGCTCAGACAACTATGCCAAGATCGTAGTGCTGATCGATCACACATGCCGCCTCATCGTAGGGACACATGGTCTCCAATGGATACTCCAGAAGAGGTACAGGGACCGCTGGCGCTCCTACAGCTATCCAAGGACAAGGCGGGGTGTGTTCCGTGCCCTGACTGAGAAGATCGACCAGAGGCCACATTACCCCAAGGAAGTAGCCGAACGCATTGTGGGCGCACTTCCTGAGCGAATATGACTGCGATCAGGCCCGACGCCGCACCGGTAAGTTCCCATGGTACCCTTGCCGGGCATATCTAGCTGAGGATTGAACCGGTGCCTGACGGCGCTGTGCCCCCTCGGATGTGCGGTGGGAATGTCTGAGGCGGCATCTGATAGAGGCGCGTCGGGGAAAATTCCCCGGGTGCCGCCTTTGTTCAAAGCGACTAGAGACCATTTCGCGACGATTAAATGGCTGCGCGACATGCAGACCACCATGCCGAACGAGCAAAGCCGAACATGCAGCCACTACATCTAGTATGCTCCTGAACGTTGGAGCCACTACTAATTGTGTTGCACTTGGGGATACAGTCCCCTCTAAGGGAGCCTCTTTAGGAGATATCCTATAGGAGCCTCTTCAGGACAATGATTGAACAACAGTTCAAACAAACAACCAAGGGAGTATCCTAAAGGATATCCTATAGGAGCCTCCTAAGGGATAGGGGAACTGACCAGTGCTGTTGTCATTCCCTCCCTAGAGGGGGCAGGGATTGGATACGTTGTGACTCTCTCAAAGCACCCTAGAGCCATTCACAACGAATGGAACCATAGGACTTTCTCCAGGGCGGCCCTCTTGAGCACTGCCTCGTGAGCCTATGCAGGGGTGGTGGCGACGGGATAGGAGAAGTCTGATAGGGCTGTCCTCTTCCGGCGAAGCTCTTCCTCCATACGATTGACCGCTTCGGTGTAGGCCAGCTTGAACTCTGTGGCCCGCTTCCCGGTGAACCCCATAGTGAGTAGCGCGAAGCCGTCACGGTTCATGTCGAAGGTGTTTCGCGTCAAAGCGCGGCTCTCCCTCATTACGTGGTCACGCCGCTTCCCAGAGGAAGCCGCTACGTCCCGGCTATTGGCAAAGACTCCTCCCTTTTTCCTCGGGGATCATCGTAATGGTTCGTGTGTTTGTCGACCTGTTTTTTGCCATAGCCGTTGGCAACTCTGGTCACGGGAGCTGTGATTGCCCCTCTGACCGGTCGCGTGCACGGAGCAATGACCCACTGAGCGTCGCGACGTGAGTTCAATCCCCGGATGTTCAGTGAGAATATCTGAGCGAGTATTTTATATAAGGGCATCGCGGAGATTTCCCCCGGTGCCGGTGCCTCTTATCTCCTTGGGCTACTTCGTAACCGGTCCATCTGATCATCACACTCGGCAATACCCATCTCGGCCAGATAGATCAGCATGGGCTGATTGACCTCAATCGCCATGGTGCGGATACGGTGAAACTGAACACGCATTTCATAGAGCTTTCCAAGCATCATTGCCTCCCCTTCAACCGGGGCAGAATATCATATGGATCGACGGGAGAGCTTATGGGCGCTAACAAACCGGTCGGCGGGGCGGATCGTCACAACGCGGAGCGCCCGATGAAAAGACACAAACGTTATGAGACCCTCACTGAAGCCCAGAAAGCCCAGTTCACTGAAGCCGCACAGCGTTTCAAGAGGGATATGATCCCGCTGTTAGCGAGCCTCAAAGCATTCGGCGACGGCTACAGAGCCATCTACGACATCAGTCAGGTGATCGACTCCGCTTATACGCAGCTCGACATCGAGAAACCGGATAGGTGGTAGCGGGCAACCAATAGGTTAGCAGCCCTTCCTTGCCCTTCTCAGTGAGAGAGGAAAAAGGTGCACCTACCAACCGCGCCTCTAGCAAGTGAACCGGAAGTCCCCGGATCACAGTCATGGCAACAAGCCGGCTGAAGGGGTGTGGGGGACGCGTTACCGTAGGAGGTATCATTTGGGTACACCTCAAGAGAACTAGCACACGCATCAGTCGGCGATGGTTCGATAAATACCCTTGACAACCCAAAACGAACCGATAAATATCAGACCATCCATAACGAACCGGAGGGAATGATATGTTTGTTCGCGCCTATCTCCGTGCGAGTACTAAGGATCAAGACGCAAGCCGCGCAAGAGAAGAGCTTCAGAGCTTCGCAGACGAGCGGGGAATGAAGGTCGCAGCCTTCTACACTGAGAACGAAAGCGGAGCCTCCCTGAGACGCCCTGAGTTGTTCCGATTGCTGGCTGACTGTCAGGACGGTGACGTGCTTCTAGTCGAGCAGGTGGACCGCCTGAGCCGCCTCAATGGCAAGGACTGGGATAAGCTCAAGGGGGAGATCATGTCGCGCCACGTCAAGGTGGTCGCTCTCGACCTTCCGACGTCTTGGTCATTGATGACAGCCAATGACGACAGCATACAAAGCCGCATGTTGGATGCGATCAATGCCATGATGCTGGACATGCTGGCAGCGATAGCCCGCAAGGACTATGAGGATCGCCGCAGGAGGCAAGCCCAAGGGATAGCCGCTGCGAAGTCCAAGGGAGTCTATAAGGGCCGCCCTGAGGACACGGAGCGGAATGCAGCCATTGCTGACATGCTGAACAGGGGGCAAAGCTGGAGCAGCATCATAAAAGCCACAGGGTGCTCACGGTCTACCCTTAGCAGGATTGCCAAGAGAGACACCGTACGCTCGTAAACAGGCTGAACGCGACTGTGGGTGCGCTTCAAGGCTCACCAAAGGGCGATGTGCTGTCTCTCGTGCCTTGCGTCATTGGTAATAGGTGTTTTTATCGATCAGAAACAGGTGTTATGTATCTTTGCCTTCATCAACGCGACGCCATGCAGACTTGTTGCCGCGCTTTTCTGGTACTGGTTCGATCATTCCTCTCTTTTTAAGAGCTATGAAAACGTCTTTCATCGAGTTTTCGGATCGTATCCCGGTCAGTTCACGCCCTATGCTGTTCGTTATTTCTTCATGATGGGTAAGGTACTGCATGACAGCTTCCGGGGCGCTAGCAAGTCGCTCGTGCTTGATGTTTACGATGACGCTGTTTTCCCGTTCGGTGATCACTGGGGGTTTCAGTTTGAGTTGATGCATTGCCGAAAATGCAGTGTTTAGACCTTCTCCAACGTCCTTGTTGGGCGGATTGGGAAATTTATTGATTATGCGGACGAGCTTTGGATTTCGCGCGGATTGCTCATTGAGAATGTTTTCGATCGTTACATGGCCCGGTAGGCGTCCGGGGCTTTGGATTTCAATTCGATTGTCGAATACCCGAATATGTACGTCTGAGGCGATACTGTAGTCTCTGTGCAAGACCGCATTCGTGATAATTTCATGCAGTGTCTCATCTGGGTATTCGATAGGTTCCAAGCCTTCATCACCAAGCCGGTTTATGCCCTCAATGAGTTCCTTTGTGCGTCGCACTGCTTCCATGATAAGGTCGTAAGCACAGCCCTCGATTGTTTGAGGGTCGCCTATCATAGCGTCTCGTGCGCCCTCATCGTCGCTTGTACCGTACCTGTACAGTTTGATTGCGGACCGCTTCGCGAGATATGCCTGTGGCTCGTCAGCGAATAGCAACACTCCCGCTACAGTTGGTTGTGACTTGTGAAGAAGGTTTTGTTTTGCGAGCCAGTCCTTTGGCTCAGCTGTTGGGACAACGCCTAATATGAAATTTATCACGACCAAGGAATTTGATACAATTTCCTTATCTACCGGAATAATTTCATCTTCAAAAGAAACAATACCCTTGTCTAATTCTAGTCTTTTTATTTGTTCAAGTGAATTAACTGCTATTTTTTGAGAGCCTACTCTTATGTAGGGTGTTCCATCGGTGGCTCGAACGATGCTTCGGGTCTTCTGGACTATCAAGTGAAGGAGGTAACCTTCATACTCCTCGGCTCCAACGAACTCCGCTACTACGTCTTGTCCAAGAGCGGTCAAGTCTTGGAGGACTTGAAGAATTGGGTTTGCGTCTTCAAGACTTGGAAATCCGTCCCATGCGCGGATGTCTCTATTATCTCGGTCACCCTCTGCGATACCTACCCAGATTTCGCCACCCGACGAATTGGCAAAAGCGGAAACAGTTTCGGATAGCTTCGAGGGTTTAATAGCTCGAGCTTTCAAATCGAGGTACGGGCCTTCCTGGAGAGAAAGCAGAGCCTCAGCGTTCTCTTTGTCGACCAGTTTAGTTTCCATCACGGGCACCAACTTGAACTAGACCCGAGCAAATCTACGCCAAGTCGGAGGTTTAATCCAGCAGTTGGAATTTTCACCAACGAGCGACTGCGGTGTGTGGGGAAAACGTGTGTGGAAGGGTAACGTTGCGCCTACCGACTTCATCAGTGTTATCAAAAAGATACACAGAGGTGGGGAGGGTGGCACGCCCTAGGGGAGTCGAACCCCTCTTTCCAGAATGAAAATCTGGCGTCCTAACCGATAGACGAAGGGCGCGTGCGATGTGGCCGTCTTATAATCAGACCGGTTTGCGACCGCAAGCGGATAATTGGGGTCGAGGGCAAAAAAATGTCACCTGATTGTCACGGGGTGGCTCGTTCCGGTTTGCGTTCCGCGGCGCAACCGAAAATCAATGGCGAAAACCTATTTCCGCCGGCGGCAGCGCCAGTTCCAGTCGCGGGTATTGCCCACATCGATATGAACCGATTCGGTGTGGCAATAGGTGCCCACCCCGCCGCGGCCCGGCATTGACCGCAGGTACTTGGCAAGCTGCCACTTCGATACGCCTTCGATCTGGATGTCGGCCGCCTCGCAGGAGGTATGACGCGATCCCGATGCGCCCCCGATGCGACGGTTGTGCTTCGGGCTGCGATATCCGGAGGTGACCACCACCGGCCGGCCGTAATGCCGCTCCACCGATTTCAGCACCCTGACGAGTTGCGGCTTGAAACAGTCAACTTCGACCCGGTCGGTCTGTGTGTGCAGGCCGTTGGGGGCCAGACGGGCCAGGCCTGCGGCCGAAGCCAGTTGAACGTTGCCCGACGGAGAGGACTCTTCCGCATCGGTGCCCGAATCCGTTCCGAGCACGTTTCTCAGGTTAACCCCGGGCAGAGTGCCGCCGGCGGAGGCCATGGCGATGCGCCTGGGTTCGGGCTCGGCGGCAACACGCTTGGTCGTGCCTGACGGAGCGCTGCGCTTGGCCTTGGCTTGCGGTGCAAACAACCGGGCGAACATCGACTGCTTCTTGGGCGGCGCCACAACGGCGAGTTCCTGAACGCGCGGCGTTTCTGCCTGTTCGGAGGCTTCTGCCACGTTTGTTGCCACAGCGCCCGCGCTATCGGACGTTGCCGGCAATTGCGCGGTTGGTGGCGCCACGGTTTCGGCGATCTGGGGCTGAGGTGCTGCGGCGTAAAGATTGGAGCCGGCCTGGGCCGGCGCCGATTGCATCAGACCACGATTGAGTGCATCGACAGCAGTGGAGTTCTGGACCAGCGGCTGTGCGCTTGCCGTCATCGTGGCCGGTGCGCGCAATTGAGCGTCCGCCGATTCGGGTGATGGGGTGGGCAGAGGTACACCAGCTTCTGAAGCCGTCTCGCCGGCTGCATAGGAAAAACCGTCTGCGGACTGATTTTCGGAGGGCATGTCCGAAACCTGCGGCGCGCCCGGAGCAAACCCTTGCGTGTTGGCAAACATTGCCGGGTCCCCGGCCGATACGCACCCGCTCAGGGCAAACGCTGCGCCGGCAAAGAGCCAACCACGTGACAACATCTGGCTGTAGGCTTTTCTGTTCCCGCCTTTATGCAATCTTTGCAGCCCCCGGTCAGGTTCAATTGCAGACCCGAGGGGCCTGCCTTGTTGCCTAGTCATTTGTGCTGTCGTTGTAAACGTCCGGTTATAAAACGGGCACAAAAACAGTCATTATCAATAGGGACATGCGTTGCGTCGTAAATACGGCGAAAGCATGACACCTTCTCTCTTGTAGCAGTCCTTGTTTGTGCGAGCCTTGCGCAAGATCAAGGCAACCCGGGACTCCGTTCCCGGGCTGTTTCTGCCGGGCCGCCATGCTCTCCGGCAGGCGGTGTATCAGAGACTGTTGGCGCAGAACGGGCTCACCAGGCGCCAGTGTTCTTCATCGACGCCCATGGTTCGGCGGGAGCGAGCGCCTCGCCTTTCTGCAGCAGTTCGATGGAGATGCCGTCCGGGGACCTGACAAAGGCCATATACCCATCGCGCGGAGGGCGGTTGATGGTGACGCCGTTGTCCATCAGCGACTGGCAGAGTGCGTAGATGTCGTCGACCACATAGGCCAGATGGCCGAAATTGCGCCCGCCCTGATACTCCTCGGGGTCCCAGTTGTAGGTCAGCTCGACCATCGGCGCCTTGTCGGCAAGTGCGCGCTCCCGGTCCTCCGGCGCCGCCAGGAAGATCAATGTGAAACGACCGCCCTCATTCTCGATTCGGCGGATTTCCACAAGCCCGAGCTTGTTGCAATAGAAGTCGAGCGAAGCGTCGATGTCGCTGACCCGGACCATGGTGTGAAGATAACGCATTGGCATTCCCTGTGTTTCTCGATCAGTCTTTGTTGTGCCCAAAACGATAGGCGGATTCGCGGCCAAGGCAATGGCTTGCCGATAAAAGGGGATCAGCCAACAAGTTTTGCGCCGGGGCTTGCACTGTCCGCGTAATACAATGTTAATGTTTCGGAGAAGAATCACTTCATTGATAGTGGCGCGTATCGGAGAGGCATCCGAATGGGGGAAAGTTCCTCACACAAGAACCGGGGCGAAGTCGAGTCGCCTGCCGACGCGGTCGATCTCATCGAAATCACCGGTGTGATCAAGTGGTTCGATGTCGCCAAAGGCTTCGGGTTCATTGTTCCCGACAACGGTATGGAAGATGTGCTCTTGCATGTTACCTGCCTGCGCCGCGACGGTTATCAGACCGTCATGGAAGGAACTCGGATCGTTTGCGAGATCCAGAAGCGCGACCGTGGCTACCAGGCGTTCCGGATCATCTCCATGGATACGTCAACGGCCGTGCATCCGTCGCAGATGCCTCCAGTGCGTACCCATGTCCAGGTCAAACCGTCGAGCGGGCTCGAGAGGGCGATCGTGAAATGGTTCAACCGGACCAAGGGATTTGGCTTCCTGACCCGGGGCGAGGGCACCGAGGACATTTTCATCCATATGGAGACGCTTCGGCGCTACGGGCTGGCGGAATTGCGCCCCGGCCAGGTCGTGCTGGTGCGTTTCGGCAACGGGGAAAAAGGCCTCATGGCCGCAGAAATTCATCCCGATATTGATGCTCCCGTCCCGAACTCCCATTAGACCGGCGCCATCATTCCTGAGCCGCGGCTGGTTTTCCAGAGCCGCAGACCGCGCCTGTTTTTGCTCGGGTACACGTGAAGGCGTGGCCGCCAGATTTGCCTCCGTCCTCACGGTTCTTTTCTCCCTTCTTTTTATTTGTATTGCTGCTCTGTCCGCCCCGGCGGCGGCGCTTCCCATCGATTCGGAGCCATTGGTCATCGAAACCGAAGCGGGGGAGGTGGAATTCGATGTCGAGCTGGCGCTTACGCCGTCTGATCGCGCGACGGGACTGATGCACCGCCAGAGCATGCCGGAAAAGCAGGGGATGCTGTTTCGCTTTGACCGGACGCGGCTGGTGGTCATGTGGATGAAGAACACCCCGCTGCCGCTGGACATGATCTTCATCGATGAAAATGGTGTGGTGGCCGGCGTGGCTCGCGACACGGAGCCATTCTCTGAAACAGTGATTCCGTCACCGGGACGGGTACGTTATGTCCTCGAATTGAATGCTGGCGCAGCCTTGCGTCACGGCATCGCCGCCGGCGACCGGGTTCGTCACCGCGTTGTCGATACGCATGGCGAATGAACCGGCGCCCGAATGAACTGCGGTGCGGAACGATTTGCAGTTGCGGCGTCAAGCGTTCCGGTGTATCCGGACCTCGCCTTAGTGCAACGGAGCGTAGCGCAGCCTGGTAGCGCATCTGGTTTGGGACCAGAGGGTCGGGAGTTCGAATCTCTCCGCTCCGACCATTTTGGAAGGCCGGTGATTTTTGCCGGAAGATATGTGCGCGCAGGCTGTTCTTCTGGCGTGGCCTGCCGAAAGGGAACATGGTCATGACCGCGAGAATATACCGCCCCGCGAAGACTGCGATGCAGTCCGGCAAGGCCAAGACCCATGACTGGGTTCTGGAGTTCGAACCGGAGAAAGCGCGCAGTATAGATCCGATCATGGGGTACACCACCTCCAGCGACATGAAGAGCCAGATCAGGTTGCGTTTCGAAACCCGCGAAGCGGCTGTTACCTATGCGACGCGCAACGGGATCGCGTTTCGTGTCATCGAACCCAAGGAGAGCACACGGCGCAAGGTCGCATACTCCGACAATTTCCGTTTTGACCGTCGGCAACCCTGGACCCACTGATAGGGGGCGGATCAACGGCGATCCGCCAGTGAACGGATTGGCCCCGTAGCTCAGCTGGATAGAGCGTCGGTCTTCTAAACCGAATGTCGCAGGTTCGAGCCCTGCCGGGGTCGCCACCCGCTTTCCGCGCAGCATGAACCGGCAACGATGTTCTCCACAGTGAATTTTGGCTTGCGCGGAGTGTGTTTGCTCCGTTATCGCGGGGCTCCTGTCCGCGGCCCAGCGGAATGGACGCCGGGATATTCCGGTGTTGAGCAATGAACATGGTGCGGCTAGGTTGATCATTGGAGATCTTCCGGGCAGCCCTACCTGTCTCACGAAGAGATGCGTTTTGGGTTGTCACGCGCACTGCGAGGGGCGTGAGTGACGTTTGACAATGCCTGAATCGAAAGTGACGTAATGTTGGACCAGGACACTGCTTTTCATCTGGGGCCGGAGCTCGAAAGAGCCGTGAACCGGATGGATTTTTTCCGGCTCTTCAAGGCGCTCGCGGCAAACCACGGTTGTAACCACTTCATCCTGTTCGAACTGGCAGGCGATGATCGGCCGCTGGACCTCCACGGCGGGCATGCACTTCACAACTTTTCCGAGGCCCTGGCGAAAACAGGCACGATCAGCAAAGAAGATCCGCTGGTCCGGAACCTGATGATGTCGACCGCGGCTTGCGCCTTTGATGCCGAAAACACTGACACGCCCCTGTTTGCGCTTGGCAATGCGCTGTCGGCAGTGGTGGTGCCGCTGCACACGGCAACAGGCAAGCGTTTCGGCCTGATTCTGTTGCGTAGGGAAAAGAGCCCCGATCATCGCCAACTGGCTCTCATCGCGCATGACGCTGCTTTGGTGTTCCAGCGCTATTTCGAGGTTCTCATCTCACTGGATTCGGTCAGCGGGCTCAATGATCGCGAAATCCAGATCGTGCGCTGGACCTCGGAAGGCAAGACCTCGTCGGAAATCGCCATTATCCTCAGCCTGTCCGAGCATACCATAAATTCCTACATTGCCGCGATTCTTAGAAAACTGCATGTGGTCAACCGTGCACAAATGGTGGCGTCGGCGTTGCGCAACGGTCTGATCACCTGACTTCGAGAGGCTGGATTACCAAAATGCAAACACAAGATCCCTTGTTGATACTGCTCGTCGATGACGATCCGGCCGAACTCACCATCCTCGAGCGTAAACTCACGGATTTCGACGGCGCTCCGTTGAAGCTTGAACATGTCAGCGACATCGACGCCGCGGTGGCCCGGGTCGGTGGGCGGGATGTCGACCTCGTTTTGCTGGACAACCGGTTGAACCCGTCGGTGGATTTCCGCGAGACGGCGCCCAAGCTTCGTGGGGCCGGGTTTGTGGGGCCAATCGGCATCATCTCTTCGGACATCAGTGATGCCTATATCAGCAAATTTCTGGATTACGGTGTGGACTTCCGCATCGGCAAGGACGAGATAGATGCCAATGCCATTTCCTTTATTGTGGCAGAATATGTTTGGGACACATTGTCAGAAACCTGCGCAGAAGATCTTCGATAGGGGGTCGGCGACGCGCGCCTATGGCCCCTATTGCGCATGAAATACACTGCAGACAGTCTCCTTGAGGCGCTTTACGAGACGCTGCCTGACCCGGTCGTCGTTCTCGGCCTGAACCGGAACATTCTTGCGGCCAATTCCGCCGCCATCTCGTTCTTCGGCTATTCCGAAAATGAACTTCTGGAAATGCGGCCAAGCCAGCTCTACACGGATCCGGAGGAACCCAACCGTGTCCGCGAGGAGTTCTTCTCAGGTAGTCGGGGCGAAAGACCCTTGCACAGGCGCGTCACCTTTCTGAGCAAGAAGGGCGAGGCAAAACCGGCCGAACTCACCCTGAACTCGCTGAAATCGGACTCGGGGGAGGCCGTCGGCCTTGTGACCGTGATTCGCGACCTGAGCGATGTGATGGCTGTAGAACAGGAAAAGCTGTTCGCGGAGGGGCTGCTCACCGAGGCGTTCGAATCGATCAGCGAGGGCTTTGCACTCTTTGACGACGCTGACCGACTGGTGGTCTGCAATGAAGCCTACCGGAACATCTATGCGCTTTCGGCGCCGGCGATCAAAAAAGGGGAAACCTACGAGGCGATACTCCGGTTCGGTCTCGCCGCCGGTCAGTATCCCAGTGCGGGCACGACACAAGCGTCCCACGAGGCTTGGCTCCGGACCGCGATGGCGACGCACAGGAACCCTGGCGAGCCAATCATCGACAAGGTCGGACCCGATCGCTGGATCCAGGTCGAGGAGCGCATAACGAAGAACAATTACCGTGTTGGTATGCGCACGGATGTCAGTGCGTTGCGGCGCATCAAGTCGGAAGCCGAACGGCTTGGACATATTATCGAAGGCGTTTCCCAGGAGGTTTACCTGATCTGCCTGAAAAACGGCAAGATCATCAATGCCAACAAGGCGGCTCGCGACAATCTGCAGTACAGCCTCGCGGAACTGTGCGAGATGAATGCCCGCGATCTCAATGCCGAATACAGCGGGACCGAGATCGCAAACATGATCGCGCCGATCATTTCGGGAGATGCCAAGGTGGTCACATCCGACACCCGGCACAGGCGCAAGGATGGTTCGGTCTATCCCTGCCGAGTCCGCGTTGAAATGATGGACGATACGACGGAATCGGTGATGCTGGCCTTTGCCGAAGACATTACGGAGCGTCTCGAGATCGAGCGCGCGCTCGAGCGCAAACAGCAGGAGTTCGAAACCCTGGTTCAGAACCTCCCAGACATCATCACCCGATCCAGGCCCGATACGACGCTCACCTATGTCAACGCCAACTACGCGGAGTTCACCGGGATCCCGGTGGAAAAGATGCTGGGCCGGAAGTTCCTTGAATTCGCCCCTGACGAGATCCTTGAGGAACTGACCGCTCACCTCGAGAGCCTGACGCCCGAGAACCCGATCCGGACGATTGAGCAACCGATCTGCAACAAGGATGGGGAACGGCGCTGGTACCTTTGGTCGAACCTCATGGTTTTTGACGGCACGACACCGGTGGAGCTTGTGTCCGTAGGGCGCGACAACACCGAGAGCCGCAACGCGCAAGAGCGAATCGCCACCCAGTCGCGTGAACTGACGCTGCGCAATGAAGCGCTGGAGCAATTCGGTAGCATCGTATCCCATGACCTGAAGGCTCCGCTGCGGCAGATCCGGGTCTTCTCCGAGATGATCAAGGAGGATTCGGCGGCGGGCAAGACAGACGATCTGGCGAATTACTCGGCCCATGTCGTTGAGCGCGCACGCGCCATGGAGCGGATGATCTCAAGCCTCTTCAGCTATTCCCAGCTTGCCTATCGAAGCGTTGGCTGGAGCCGTTTCCCGCTCCGCGACGCTGTCTCGGAGGCATGGAAGAACCTGGCGATGCAGGCTGAAGAAACGGCCGCGGAAATCTCCGGCAACGTTGATCTGACGGTATCGGCGGATTTTGACCTGATGATCCAACTCCTGCAGAATCTGTTTGCCAACGCGATCAAATACCGCCGCAAGGAGGTGCCGCCTCAGATTCAGGTCTCGGCCGTACTTCGGAATGAGGAGATTGAGATCGCTGTCGCCGACAATGGCATCGGCATCGATCCGAAACATGCGGAAGTGGTGTTTGACGTGTTCGAGAGGCTGCATTCGGATGAACATCGCTACGACGGGGCGGGAATTGGGCTGGCCCTTTGCCGCCGCATAGCTCAGAGCCATGGCGGCAGCATCGCAATCGACACCAACTTCCGTCCCGGCACGCGGTTTATCATACGGCTTCCGCCAAAGGCGGTCTGAGGCGCTTCACACCCGCTCGCATGCGGGCGACGAGCTGTCAGGCCGCAGCGGCGGCGGCGAGCCCGCGTTCGATGTCGGCAAGCAGGTCCTGGCTATCCTCAAGCCCGATCTGCAGGCGGATAACCGGTCCCTCCTTGGGCGGAAGCGCGATGGTGCGGTCAGACAGGTTGACCGGGACCGCAAGGCTTTCATAGCCGCCCCATGAATATCCAAGTCCGAAGATCTCGAGCGCATCGAGGAATGCATGGGATTTGGCACGATGAAGGGAAGCATCGGCAATATCGAGCACGATCGAGAATATTCCCGAAGAGCCGCAGAAATCGCGCTTCCAGAGATCATGGCCAGGAAAGCTCTCAAGCGCCGGATGCAGCACTTTCGCAATGCCGGGCAGACCCTCAAGTGCGCGCGCGATCGTCAATGCGCTTTTCTGGTGGCGTTCCAGCCTGACGCCCATGGTTCGGAGGCCGCGCAATGTCGCGTAGGCGTCGTCGGGCGCAGCACATATCCCCATCATTGTGAAGGTCTTCCACAGTGCCGGCCATGCAGTCTCGTTTGCTGAAACCGTTCCGATAAGAACGTCGGAATGCCCGGCAGGATACTTGGTTGCGGCATGGATCGAGATGTCGACGCCGTGGTCGAGCGGTTTGAAGAACAGCGGGGTGGCCCAGGTGTTGTCCATCGAGACGAGCGCGCCTCGGGCGTGGGCGACTTCGGCGATCGCGGGTATGTCCTGCATCTCAAAGGTGTTCGAACCCGGCGCCTCGGTGTGGACCAGTTTGGTGTTCGGGCGCATCAGCTCCTCGATGTCCGAGCCGATCGCCGGGTCGTAGTAGCTGGTTTCGATGCCGAAACGCGCGAGCATTCCGTTGCAGAGATTGCGGGTCGGCGCATAAATCGAATCGACCACCAGCATATGGTCCCCGGCGCTCAGGGCTGACATGAACGGAAGGACAAGCGCGGCAAGCCCTGAGGGGACCGCAACGGTTCCCGCCGAACCCTCGAGTTCGTCCATTGCCGCGTTGAGGGCGTTGGTGGTCGGTGTTCCGTAGGTTCCGTAGGTGTAGGGCTGATTGCGCGTTTCCATGGTTTCGGCGTCCGGAAACAGGACTGTCGAGGCGTGCACGACGGGTGGATTGACGAAGCCGTGGAAGTCGCGCGGACTGTAGCCGGAATGGGCCAGCCGTGTGTTTACGCCATGGTTCGAACCACTGTTTTTCTTCGTCATTCCGGATCCATTCGGTTGTCTTGCGGGGGAGTTTGAATGTGGCCACTGCCTTAACGCGAGATTGAACCGGCGGCAAGAACGTCGGAGACAGCTTGTTATAGAGGCCGGTGATAACGCCATAAGTCCAGCAATTGGGGTGGTTTGGCGTTTTTCGGGAATTCGTGACTTGACCCAACTGGCAATTCAGAATGGTATAGGCCGGTGCGTGAAGGTTTGGTCAGAGAGACGTTCACTCGTTCTCAATCATTTCTTTCGCATCCAAAACAGGGCAACAGAAAAAAAAGGTTGTATCAAATGAACAAAAAAATTCTGTCGGCTGTCGTTGGTGTCGCGGCTGTTGCAGGCATGGGCGCATCCGCTGCGTCCGCTGCAACGCTTGACGATGTCAAGGCAAAGGGATTCGTCCAGTGCGGCGTTTCCACGGGCCTCGCCGGCTTCTCCGCCCCGAATGACGCGGGCGAATGGTCGGGTATCGATGTGGACCTCTGCCGCGGCATTGCGGCTGCAGTCTTCGGCGATGCCTCGGCCGTGAAGTTCAGCCCGCTTTCGGCCAAGGAGCGTTTCACCGCGCTTCAGTCCGGTGAAATCGACGTGCTGTCGCGCAACACCACCTGGACCATGAGCCGCGACACGCAGCTCGGCCTCAACTTCGCCGGCGTCAACTACTACGACGGTCAGGGCTTTATGGTCCGCAAGTCGCTGGGCGTGAATTCGGCGCTTCAGCTTTCGGGCGCTTCGGTCTGCGTGCAGACCGGCACCACCACAGAGCTGAACCTGACCGACTACTTCAAGGCCAACGACATGACCTACAATCCGGTCGTGTTCGAAAAGCTTGAGGAAGTGAACGCTGCCTATGACGCCAACCGTTGCGACGTGTACACGACCGACCAGTCGGGCCTGTATTCGATCCGCCTCGGCCTGTCGGCTCCCGATGAGCACATGGTTCTGCCGGAAGTCATCTCCAAGGAGCCGCTCGGCCCCGTGGTTCGTCAGGGTGACGACCAGTGGTTCAACATCGTCAAGTGGGTTCACAACGCGATGCTGAACGCTGAAGAAATGGGCATCACCTCGGAGAACGTCGATGAGATGACGAGCGGCACAGACCCCAACGTCATGCGTCTTCTCGGCACCGAAGGCACTTTCGGTGAAGAAATCGGCCTCGGCAACGACTGGGCCTACAATGTGATCAAGGAAGTCGGCAACTACGGCGAAGTCTTTGAGCGCAATGTCGGTGCATCGACTCCGCTGGGCATCGCCCGTGGCGTCAACGCGCTCTGGTCGAAGGGCGGCCTGCAGTACGCACCGCCGATCCGCTAAGTCCACTGGATGAGAGGCGGGCTCCGGAAAACGGGGCCCGCCTTTTTCCCACCGTACAAGAAGACTGCCTGAAAGAGCCCGTCGCAACGACGGCGGGCGAAAATAAAGATCCGGCGCCAAAAGGTCCGGACGGTTAGAGTTGGGGACAGACATGGCTCATCAAGCAGGCGTCAACGATGACGCCGATGATACCGGTCGCGTATCTTTGATCTATGACCCCAAGGCCCGTGGCCTTGTGTTTCAGGGTCTGCTGATCATTCTGGTTGGCGCGATGGTGTATATCGGAGTATCAAACGCCATCAACAATCTGGCCAGGGCGGGCGTTGCCTCCGGGTTCGGTTTTTTCGGTGAACGCGCCGGTTTCGACATCGGCCAGACTTTGATTCCTTATACCAATGACAGCACCTATCTGCGGGCATTCCTTGTCGGTTTGCTCAATACATTGGTGGTGGGGTTCATCGGTATCTTCTTCGCCACCGTGATCGGCTTTATAGTCGGGCTGGCGCGGCTGTCGAAAAACTATCTGGTGCGGAAGTTCGCGACCACATACGTCGAGGTCTTGCGCAACATTCCGCTGCTGCTGCAGCTGCTGTTCTGGTACAAGGCGGTTCTGTCAATCCTGCCTTCGCCGCGCGAGGCGGCTCGCGAGGCGGGCGTGGAAGTGGCGTTCAGCATCAACAATCGCGGGCTGTACCTGCCGCGGGTTGTGCCCGAGGACGGGTCCTCCTTCATCTTGTATGCGCTGGTGATCGCCATCGTGGCCTGGATCGTCATCGGACGATGGGCCAAGAAGCGGCAGATGGCGACGGGTCAGCAGTTCCCGGTGTTTCTCACAGGGCTGGCCCTGTTTATCGGTCTGCCATTGCTTGCGTTTTTGGTGACCGGGCTGCCGATGTCACTGGAATACGCCAGCCTGCAAGGCTTCAACATGGTTGGCGGTTGGGTCATCCAGCCGGAATTCATGGCCCTGCTGCTCGGACTTTCGCTTTACACCGCATCGTTCATTGCGGAAATCGTCCGCGCCGGCATCCTCGCGGTGTCCAAGGGGCAGACGGAAGCGGCCTTCGCGCTTGGGATCAGACCCAACCTGACGAGCCGCCTGGTGATCGTTCCGCAGGCCATGCGGGTGATCATCCCGCCGCTTACCAGCCAGTATCTCAACCTGACGAAGAACTCGTCCCTGGCGGTGGCCATCGGCTATCCCGATCTTGTCTCGATATTTGGCGGGACCGTGCTCAATCAGACCGGACAGGCTGTCGAGGTGATTTCGATCACCATGCTGGTCTATCTCACGCTGTCCCTTTTAACATCGGCCTTCATGAACTGGTTCAATTCCAGGGTCGCATTGGTGGAGCGCTGAGCCATGGATGCAAATCACAACTCAATCGCCTATGTGCGTTCCAAGGAAAGCCCGTCTATGGCCCCGCCGGTCAAGAGCGGCGGGATCGGCGGCTGGCTGAAGGTCAATCTTTTCGCCTCCACGCGTGACACGATCCTGACCATTCTGACATTCCTTCTGCTGGTATGGATGCTGCCGCCGATTATCGACTGGGCCTTCATATCAGCTGTCTGGACAGGTGACAGCCGCGAGGACTGCATCGTGCCGGGTGCGGGTGCCTGCTGGGCGTTTGTGGAATCCAAGTTCGGTCAGTTTATCTACGGGCGGTACCCGATCGAGGAACGCTGGCGGGTCAATCTCACGGGCGTCTTGCTGATTGCCGGACTGGTGCCCATCGCCATTCCGGCGGTTCCCTACAAGCGCGAGAATGCGCTTTACCTGCTGATCGTCTTCCCGATTCTGGCTTTCATCCTGCTCACTGGCCAGTTCGGGCTTGAGCCGGTCGAAACCCCGCTTTGGGGCGGCCTGCTGGTGACCCTCGTGGTGGCGATCGTCGGCATCGTGGTGTCGTTCCCGCTGGGCATCCTGCTTGCGCTGGGACGGCGATCGGAAATGCCGATCGTCAAGATGTTCTGCATCATCTTCATCGAGTTCTGGCGCGGCGTTCCGTTGATCACCGTGCTGTTCATGTCCTCGGTGATGCTGCCGTTGTTCCTTCCCGAAGGCGTGTCATTCGACAAGCTGCTGCGTGCGTTGATCGGTGTGGCGTTGTTCTCGTCGGCCTACATGGCGGAGGTGATTCGCGGCGGCTTGCAGGCCATTCCGAAGGGCCAGTACGAGGCCGCCAACGCCATGGCGCTGACCTTCTGGCAGGGCACACGGCTGGTCACGATGCCGCAGGCTCTCAAGCTTGTCATTCCGGGGATCGTCAACACCTTCATCGGCCTGTTCAAGGACACCAGCCTGGTGCTGATCATCGGTCTGTTCGATCTGCTCGGCATCGTCCAGCAGAACATGAACGATCCCAACTGGATATCGCCGCAAACACCGGCGACCGGCTTTGTTTTCGCCGCGTTCGTCTTTTTCATCTTCTGCTTCGGCATGTCGCGTTACTCCGCCTATATGGAGCAGCGTCTGGACACCGGTCACAAATAAGAACAGGGGAACTGCATCATGGCAGACAACAATACGGCAACGGCCGCGAACGCTCAGCCCACGAAAATGACGGTGTCCGACACGGATGTCGCCATCGAGATCATCAGCATGAACAAATGGTACGGCGAGTTCCATGTTCTGCGCGACATCAACCTCAAGGTGATGCGCGGCGAGCGCATCGTCATCGCCGGACCATCCGGTTCAGGAAAATCCACGATGATCCGCTGCATCAACAGGCTGGAAGAGCACCAGAAGGGCAAGATCATCGTCGACGGCATCGAACTCACCAACGATCTGAAGAAGATCGACGAGGTGCGTCGCGAGGTCGGGATGGTGTTCCAGCACTTCAACCTCTTCCCGCATCTGACCATTCTCGAGAACTGCACGCTGGCGCCGATCTGGGTGCGCAAGATGCCCAAGAAAAAGGCCGAGGAAATTGCCATGCATTACCTCGAGCGGGTCAAGATCCCGGAGCAGGCGAACAAGTATCCGGGGCAGCTTTCCGGTGGTCAGCAGCAGCGTGTGGCAATTGCGCGGTCACTGTGCATGAACCCGCGGATCATGCTGTTTGACGAGCCGACATCTGCGCTCGACCCCGAAATGATCAAGGAAGTGCTCGACACCATGGTCGGCCTTGCGGAAGAGGGGATGACCATGCTGTGCGTGACCCACGAGATGGGATTTGCGCGGCAGGTCGCCAACCGCGTGATCTTCATGGACCAGGGCCAGATCGTCGAGCAGAACGAGCCGGTGGCGTTCTTCGACAATCCGCAGCACGAACGTACCAAGCTGTTCCTGAGCCAGATCCTGCACTGAGCGGCATTTCGGTCAGCGGACCATTTTCGTCATGCGGAAAACGCTTTCGGCTGTGCTCTGCCTGGCCGGACTCATCATCATCGTACTGGGCCTCGGGGTTCTGATCCCGAGGCCTCTTTTTTCGGCGCTTGCGACCGATGACGGTTCGGCTTCAGCAGGGTCCGGCGCCAGAATCGTGCTTGTGCTGTCTTCGCAGATCCATACCGACATCGCCTTTCCTGCGGATCCGGACGTCGTCGAACGATTCGCATTCATGGCCGAAGATGGCCTCGACCCGGCGTGGCCCGGCGTTGGGCACGTCATAGCGGGCTGGGGTGGTCGGAGTTTCTACATCGAAACGCCGACCTGGTCCGATCTGAAGCCGGGACCTCTCTTCAAGGCCCTGACCGTGGATGGGTCCGTGATGCACATGTCGCTCGCCGGTTCCATCGACACAAGCCATCCCCAAGTCCATGCGCTTGCGCTTGATCAGCCGGCCTTTGAAAGGCTGCTCGATTCGGTCTCGGATAGTTTTGCGCGTGATGCCGAAGGCGTCCCCTTGGTGATCGCCGGTGTCCGCTACGGGCCCAACGATCTTTTTTACGAAGCCAATGGATGGTTCAACGCGCTCGCCGGCTGCAATGTCTGGACCGGACGGATGCTGCGCGAGGCCGGGATCGCCACGGGATGGTGGACACCGCTGCCACGGCTGCTGACTGCCAGTCTGGCGCTGCACAATGATCCGGATGATGGCTTCGCTCAGGTTCCCGGCGACTTGTAGCCGTAAAGCCAATCGAGATCGGCCGCGAGACTTTCGGGACGTCTAAGTCCGAGCACGATATCGCGACCGAGGCGCACCGGTCCGCGGGCATGATAGGCGAACTGGTTGAAGGCGGCGCGGTTTCGCGCTTTCGCGATGCGGGCCCTGCGGCTGATCTCAAAGTTTCTGATGGATGCGGCCGGATCGCCTTCTCCGGCGGAGATGGCGCTGGCCAGTTCGTAACCGTCCTCAATCGCCATTGCCGCGCCCTGGGCCGCAAACGGGGTCATCGCGTGCGCCGCGTCGCCGATAAGCACGATGTTGCGGTCGTCAAACCAGCGCCCGTCCGGCATGTTAAAAAGCGGCCACCAGGTCATCTCGGGGACGTCACGCAAAAGCCCGGTGATTCTTGGATGCCAATCGCCGAAATCCCGGAGCAGGGCCTCCCTGTCAGCGGGACGCTCGGCCGCGGCCCAGGTCTTGCCGGGGTCGGTGCCCCTTGCAATCGCCACCATGTTGATGACTTTGCCGCCGTCGAGCGGATAGGACACCAGATGGGTGTGCGGGGCCAGAAACACGCTCACATTGGTGGTATCGAGGATCGCGCGGGCCTGCTCCGCCGCGACCACAAACCGCCAGGCGACCTGACCGGAAAAGCGCGGGCGGGCTGCGTCGGGCATCAGTTCGCGCGTCTGCGACCAGACCCCGTCAGCGCCGACCACGAGCGGGCTTGCCGGCGCTCCGTCTTGGTCAGCGAACGCCCTGATATCAGAGGACGTCGCGCGCTTGCCGAGTTGAAGATGGCACCGCTGATCGGCGCGCACGGCCTCAAGCAGCATGCCTTGCAGTTCGGCGCGATGCAGCACGCCATAGGGCGCGCCCCACCTTTGGGTGGCAAAGTCGCCGCAGGGGACGTGAGCGATTTTCCGCAGGGAGTGGCCGGAAACCAGGGAAATGCGGGCGGGACGTTCGATTGCACGCTCAAGGGCATCGCCCAGGCCGAGCGAAATCAGGATGCGGCTCGCATTGGGCGACATCTGAAGCCCCGCACCGACTTCACTGAGTTCAGGTGCCTGATCGATGATCCTGACATGGAAGCCGCTGCGCGTTAGCGCAAGTGCGGCGGCGAGCCCGGCGATGCCGGCGCCTATGATGTGAACGTCTTGGGCCGGCAAGTCGCCCTCCCGGGAGCAGCCTTGAAAGATCCCGGCTTCAGGCCGCGCGAACTCTCAATGTGCAACCGTCGGGAACGGTTTCGGCTTCGCCAAGGCTCGGGTTGAACCGGTACAGCGTCGAGCAATAGGGGCACACTTTTTCGGAGTCCGCGCCCATGTCGAGATATTCATGCGGATGATCGAAGGGCGGGTTGGCGCCCACGCACATGAATTCCTTGACCCCGATCTCGATTGCGGAATGTCCGGCATCGTTCTGGAAATGCGGAATTTTGTGGCCAGCCATGCATGTCTCCGTCGCGGCGTCTCATGTTTGGCGGGGACCATATACGCACCAAAGGCAAAAGTGTAGCGGGTATTTCGTCGCGATTTCGAAGGGGCGGAGATGCTCGCTACCGGGCGTATCTGCCCCCGGCCGCGCGGCCCACGGATTTGCAAGCGGGATGGTTTGCGTTAGGAACAGCCAAAAGGATGCGAAGATGAATCTCGACAAACTTCAAGCCAGCCGGTTTCGCTCCGGAGATGTCGATCTCGCCTGGTATGAGGCCGGCAATCCCGATGGAACGCCGGTTCTCCTGATCCACGGCTTTGCCTCGACGGCACATGTCAACTGGGTGTTTCCGGGCTGGTTCAAGACGCTCGTCGATGCCGGCTACCGGGTGATCGCGCTCGACAATCGCGGTCACGGCGAATCCGACAAGCCGCACGATCCCGAAGCCTATCATCCTGAAATCATGGCCGCCGATGTCGCGGGCCTTATCGATTGGCTCGATATCGCACCGGTGCACGTGATCGGATACTCGATGGGTGCGCGTATTTCGGCATTCCTGGCATTGTCTCGGCCGGAGCTGGTGCGGTCGGTGGTCTTCGGCGGCCTCGGAATGGGCATGGTCGAGGGCGTCGGCGACTGGGATCCGATCGCTGACGCCTTGCTCGCCCCTTCGCTCGACGATGTGAGCGACGAGCGCGGCCGGATGTTCCGCAGCTTTGCGGAACAGACCGGAAGCGACCGCCTGGCGCTTGCGGCTTGCATTCGCACATCGCGCACGCTTGTCGACGACGAGGCGCTTGCCGGCCTGCCGATGCCGGCGCTTGTCGGGGTGGGAACCCGCGATGACATTGCCGGCTCGGCGCGTGAACTCGCCGAAATCATGCCAAGGGGAGAGTGGCTCGACATCCCGAAGCGCGACCACATGCTTGCCGTGGGCGACAAGGTGTTCAAGGCGGCCGTGCTCGATTTCTTTGCCCGGATTGATTCCGGTACCGGGGCGCAGGAATGAAGGACATGAAAGTGCAGACCCGGTTCGCGGGGGCTGCTGGCAACGAGCTGGTGGCCGACGAACATCAACCACGCGGCGAACCTCGCGGGACTCCGGTGGTGCTTCTGCATGGCGGGGGGCAAACCCGGCACGCCTGGGGCGGGGCTGCGCGGCGGATCGCCGACAGCGGCCACACTGCCTTCACCGTCGATCAGCGCGGGCATGGAGAAAGTGCCTGGGTGGACGGCAAGGCCTATGCCTTTGATGACTTTGCTGCCGATGCCGGCGCGGTTTGCCGTGAGGTTTTCGCGCGTCGCGGAAAGCAGCCGGTGCTTGTCGGCGCTTCGCTCGGCGGCATTTCCGGGCTGATGGCGGAATATCTGGACGGTCCGGACCTGCTTTCCGGGCTGGTGCTCGTCGATATCACGCCGCACATGGACCCTGATGGCGTCAGCCGGATCCAGGGTTTCATGGCCGAGCGCATGCGCGAGGGATTTGCAACGCTTGAAGAGGCGGCTGCGGCCATCGCCGCCTACCTGCCGCACCGAAAGCAGCCGCGCTCGCTCGACGGACTTGCCAAGAACCTGCGTCAGGGCAGGGATGGGCGTTATCGCTGGCACTGGGATCCAGCCTTCATCGATGGTCCTCGCAACATCAACACCGGCTCGGCGATTGTCCAGCAGCGGCTGGCGGATGCTGCGCGCGCGCTGCGCATTCCGGTTTTGCTGGTGCGCGGTCAGCAGTCGGAGCTGGTGACAGAAGAGGCGGTCGCGGCATTCCGGGAGATGACGCCGCATGCACGGTTCGTGGACGTTTCGGGGGCCGGGCACATGGTTGCCGGAGATCGCAACGACGCCTTCAACGACGCGGTTCTCGACTTTCTGGATCAACTCGGGGATTGAGGCGCGTCGCCCCCGGAGTGAAAGTCATTCTCCTTTAAAATCCGGTCCCCGCCTGTCCCGGAATGCGGCACGTCCTTCCGCGTAGTCGCGGCTTTCGAAGGTGGCATCGGCAAACGCCTTGGCCTTTCTCAAGTCATCCTCCGTCCGGCTTTTCAGTGCAGTGATTGCGGCTTTCGACGCTCGAACGGAGAGCGGCGCGACGCAGGCAATGGAGCGGGAGAGCTCCCTTGCCTGCCGGTCCAGAACCTCCGGCGGGCAGAGGCTGAACAAGCAGCCGATGTCTCTGGCGTGTTCGGCGGAGAACTCCTTGCCGGTATAAAGCGCATGCCGCGCCTGCTGGTCTCCGAGCGCGCGCACGAGGTCGATCATCGCGTCCACCGGATAGGCGAGCCCCAGCCGGGCGGCCGGGATGGCAAACCGTGCGGTGTCGTCTGCGATCCTGAGATCCGCCGCCGCGGCAATGCCGAATCCGCCGCCGAAACAGATCCCGCGTATGACGGCGAGCACCGGAACGGGTGCATTGCGGATTGCCCCAAAGGCCAAGGAGTTTCCGGCCTCGTAGCTTCGTGCGCTGCCGGCGTCATTGCGCAGTGTATCAAACTCGCCGATATCGGCTCCTGCCGAGAAATCACGGCCTCCGGCGCCCTCGATCACGATCACGCGGACGTTCTGCTTGATGACGAGCCAGTCGATCGCGTCGGGGATCGCGCGCCACATCGCGTCGGTCAGCGCGTTGCGTTTTTCGGGCCGGTTCAGGACCAGCCGGCCCAGGCCGGGTTCGGTCGATCCCGCCAGTATCGACCCGTCGCTATAGGATTTCTTTACGTCCATTTCGGCTGCCCATTTGTTTTTCCGCCATTGTGCCTTATCCTTTTTTGGATGCAGCGTTCAAATGAGTTGATTTGAACGCCTGCGCGATAGGCTGTATCACAGCGTCCACTCGGATCCCGCACGGTTGCGGACGGTCTTGATACGGGAAGGCAAACAGGCCCGGAGGCGGCAATGGCAGCGAATTCCGACGCACGGACAGACAACGCACTCAAGGCAATTGATCCCATCTGGGATTCGATCCGCATGGAGGCAACGCGTTCGATCAGCCAGGATCCTCTCCTGGCGGCGTTTCTCTACTCAACCGTTCTCAACCAGCCCTCGCTGGAGGAAGCGGTAATCCACCGCGTTTGCGAGCGTCTGGATCACCCCGATCTTCAGGCCAATCTGCTACGTCAGACATTCCTCGAAATGCTGGCGGACTGGCCCGAGTGGGGCAGGGTCCTGAGGGTCGATATCCAGGCTGTCTACGACCGCGACCCGGCATGTGACCGCTTCATTCAGCCGGTTCTCTACTTCAAGGGTTTTCATGCGATCCAGACCCACCGGCTGGCGCACTGGTTGTGGAACCGGGGCCGGATTGATCTGGCGCTCTATCTGCAAAGCCGTTCATCCGAGATTTTCCAGACCGACATCCACCCGGCCGCGAAAGTCGGCAAGGGACTGTTCCTCGACCATGCGACCGGGCTGGTCGTTGGGATGACTGCCACAGTCGGGGACAATGTTTCCATCCTTCAAGGCGTGACGCTAGGCGGCACCGGCAAGGAATCGGGTGACCGCCATCCCAAGATCCAGGACGGCGTCCTGATCGGAGCAGGTGCGAAGGTTCTCGGAAACATCGAGATCGGCCATTGCAGCCGCGTTGCATCGGGATCGGTAGTGCTAAAGCCGGTGCCGCCGAATTCGACCGTGGCAGGGGTTCCGGCCCGGGTGGTCGGCACGGCTGGCTGCCAGGAGCCGTCACGCGCCATGGATCAGATGCTCAACGCCAGCGGCTGACCGCCCGGCTGCTCATCCCGCCCCCATTGATGATTGTTTCGAGAAATCGGCCGCCCGGGTTTGATTTAGCCTGCTGTCCGTGCCAAAAGCCCGGCGACCCAATCTGTCCAGGAGAGCCATTGTGAAACCCGATGAAATCGTCAAGCTCGAAACCTATTTCAAGCGCATTTTCAACGACAGCATGGTGATCAAGGCCCGTCCGCGCAAGGACGATTCGGCAGAGGTCTATCGGGGCGAAGAGTTTCTGGGCATCGTCTTTCGCGATGACGAGGATGGCGATCTGTCCTACAATTTCTCGATGGCGATCCTCGACGTCGATCTCGACGAATAGATCCCGCACACCCTCCCTGCGGGGTGGCGGCACCTGACTAGCGGACCAGCGCCGCCTCCAGCCGTGTGCGAACATCGCGTTCGATGTCCCGCCAGTGCGGCAGCAGGGTGATCGAAAACCGATAGGTCACCGACAGGTCGGTGCCAAGCCGGATATCGCGCTGGCAGCCGGTCCTGGTCGCGAATTCATTGCCCAGCGAGGCATCCTCGACCAGGCAACGGACGGCATAGGGCCGGTCTCCAGAGCTCTCGACCGCACCCCGTTCCACATACATCAGCTCGTTTGCGTAGCCCGCACCCGGCGCAAGGCGTACGGAATCCAGGCCGTTCGGCCCCGCAACCGGCTGTCCTTCGGTCAGTCGCCGGTAGATCGGATCAAATCGTCCGGACATGTCACGCGACATGGTGGATTGCGTAATCCGCGCAAAAATGAGTCCGTCGGCTGACTCAACCTGATTGAAGATATCGCGGTTGTCCTCGGAGTAACCCTCCATGCCTGGCCAGGCGAAATATGTATCGACCGCGCCCTGGACACCGGATGTTCGCTGGCTTTCAAAGCGGATCACATTCGCGGGCAGCGAGAGGACATCATTTCCGATCACGATTTCCTTGAGGCTTTGATCGGTGGTGTTTCCGGCCAGCGCAATGCTTCCTCCGATCAAGCGTCCTGTCAGCGCGATTGCCAGTGTGGCGAGGCAAAGCACCGCGATCACGCCCGTCAGTTTCCAAACAAAACCCGGGGAAAGAAGTGGAGCGTGCTCCAATGTGTCTTCTGAATGGGACATAAGAGAAGCCTGCGAGCTTTCAGGGGACTGAATCTGTGCCAATTTGAAACGCCCAACCGCGGCACGCTGCTTGCTTGGCAGTCAGGTACAGCGCAATTCTGCCAGCGATATGGTTAATCAATGATTTACTCTTTCGACATTCTGTTCGCCGTGTTTATCGCCGCCACCGGCTTTGCCACCTCGTGGATCGTTCTGGACGTTGCGCGAGGGCTTGGATGGCGAGGTGTGCCGGAGCCGGGATCCGCGTCCGGTTCTCTTCGGAAGGCTGTGGTGCTCGTGCTTGCGGCATTTGCGGGCCCGCGCCTGTTGCTTGCCAACGGGTTTGACAGCTGGCGCAATGGCAGCGTTTCCGGTCCGCTTTATGGCGTGATCGCGCTGGTCTCAGTCGGCTGGTCGATGTGTTCGGGCGTGCTGGTGCTCCAGGCTGCATTTGCGAGCGGCTACTTTCTCGCCTAAGAAAACGGTCCCGCCGGGGTCTTTCCGGTCCCGGGCGGGGATGTGTGCAAAGGGAGGAAGGCCGAATGGCGATTTACAGTCTCGACGGTACCAAGCCGACGCTACCCGCAGGATTCTTCTTCGTGGCCGAGAGCGCACAGGTTATCGGAAACGTCATTGTTGGCGAAGATGCCGGGATCTGGTTCGGCGCTGTGCTTCGGGGCGACAATGAGCCCATCGAGGTCGGAGCCGGGACCAACATTCAGGAAAACAGCATCCTGCACACCGATATGGGGTTCCCGTTGGTGATCGGCCGCAGCTGCACGATCGGCCACTCGGCGATCCTGCACGGCTGCACGATCGGCGACAACAGCCTCGTAGGCATGGGAGCCACTGTTCTCAACGGGGCGAAGATCGGCAGGAATTGCCTGATCGGCGCCGGCGCGCTCGTGACCGAGGGCAAGGAGATCCCGGACAATTCGCTGGTGATCGGGTCCCCTGCGCGGGTGGCGAGGTCGCTCGATGCCGATGCGGTGAAGATGCTCGAGTGGTCTGCGAGGCATTATGTCGAAAACGCGAAGCGCTTCGCCGGCGGCCTCAAACGCCTCGATTGAAAAAGAATAGCCGACCCCAGGGGACTTTGGGATCGGCTAAAGGCCTGGCCGTTGCGGGGAAGCATGGGGACTCGACCGAGGCCTGTCTCGTTGCCGGGCTTTTTGATGCTCCGGCATGTGTCTTCAGGTTCGGACGGCCCCGCGCCGTGATTCCGAACCGTTCCGGATCAGAAGTTCACCGTACCCACATTCGTGGTCGAGCCCGGGCCAAGCTTGGTCCAGTGGGCGGCGTGTTCCGGTGACTGGCGCTTGACGAAGGTGTAGCCGGTTTCCGACCAGAGCCGCACATCGCCACGCATGTTGTCGAGAATGTAGTCGCCGTAGTTGGTCCGCACGGTAAGCACCGCGTGACCATCGCCATTGGGCTGCAGAACGACCGTGATCAGGAGGTCGGAAGGCGAGAAGCCCAGCTGGGTCAGCATGTGGCGCTTGAGAAGGACATAGTCCTCGCAATCGCCTACGGTGCGCGGATACGACCAGAGTTCCTCGACACCATGGATGTTCATGTCGGTGTCCGGGCGGATCGCCTGATTGACGCGTGTGTTGACGTCAAGGATTTGCGCCCACCGTTCGCGTGTCAGTGCCATCGGCCCGTGGTCGCGGCCCAGTGACGTGCACTCGTCGGCGTAGCTTTTGCAGAACTCGAAATGACCGATCGGCGGATTGGTCTTGCCGGCCGGCACCAGGTTTGCAGGTGCTGCGGCTGCAGCGGTTGATACGATAAATGTCAGGCCGCAAACAGCGGCGATATTCCCCATTACGTGAAAGTGTCTGTTCATTGCTTCGTCTCCCCGTTATGGGAGTACAATGACATCCAACACTTGACATCGGTCGAAAATAACCAATAGAAATAAGTATTAAATTGTGGTAATTGCGATTAAACGTCGAATAAAACAAGTATAAAATAAGAATAAAATTGCGGCATTGCTTTCAACGGTTTGGTTACCATTCCGGCGCGGTGCGCGCGCCGCGCAGATGCGGACTCCGGCGCGAGTTTGGGCGGACGGTATTGGTTCTCGGATTTTGATGCAGGGTGTCGTTCGCTTGGACCGCGCACCAAGGGCAGGGCGGCGGTGCGGAGTGAAATGGGGGAATGCGCAGAGGCGGCCGCAATAGGGCCGGCTCAGGCATCGTCACCGGAAACAGGAAAGCCGGCGCTGGGGCCGGCTTCGGGTAAGTGGATCGTACCGAACAGATTTCAGGTGTACTGGCTGATCGCCTCTTCGGGCTGGATGGTTGTGAACTCCAGCGCGATGCCTTCCTGAAAATGGCGAACGACGCGGCCGCGCATGTTGCCAAGCACAACCATGGTGCCGAAGGCCGGGCGGACGTCGATCTCGATCGCAGCACCCGACACGGAAAGGTCGATTATCCGGCACGGATAACGGCGCCCGTCGTCCAGGCGGATTTCGGATGCGGGGTTGTTGGCGGTAAGCCGTTCATGGCGGCGGTCTTCGGGAAGCCCCAGTTCGTGCTTGTTGGCGAGCCATGTCAGCTGGGCGGAAAGCTTGTCACGTTTCCGGTCCGTGGCGTTGAGCTTCATGGTGAAGTTGCGAAGGCCGGCCTGTGTGACGCTGCCCTCGATGCGGCCGATGTAGTCGAGATAGGCGACAATGCGTTCGCCGACCTCCGGCCGGGTGCTGCAGGAGACCACGGCGTCGAACGGCGACATAGTATCGACAACACAATCATGCTCGGAATGGTCGGCGCGCATGAAGCGGCCTTGCACCGATACAGTAACACGACTGAAGTCGCGCTCCGCGGCGTTGGATGATCCGGTGTGATTGGTTGTTGTCGAAGCGGTCAACATGGCTGCCTTGTCGATTCCGAAACTCTTGCCCGTTCAATCTACGCACTGCATTATTAACATAGAGTAATTTTTTACCTCGAGCGGAGCTTGTCGACCTGCCGTGCCGGTTGATCCGGGGACAAAACCACCCGGGGTACCGTTGTGACCAGCGGTCGCGTTCAATCGCCGGCTCGATTCGGGCATGTGAAGCGGTTCCGGATCAGTCCTGTTTGCCGCCTTCAAGAACAGTCAGATGCCCGACCTTGCGCTGAGGCTGACGGAACAGCGGCGCGGATTTGTTCCGGTCCGTTCCGGGCAGTGGGATCTCCGGACGGTTGCCGAGAAACAGCGGTTCACGGGACTGATCCATGAACCGGACACCGGTCGTGGAGAAGCCGGAGAGGGGATCGTGGCCGATCCAGTAGGGCGGATCGAAAACCGATGTCAGGCCGATCAACCGGTCGTGTTCTCCGGTCGGTCCGAACACCGGAAGCAGCAGCATTTCAGCCTGAAGCACGCCAGCCCTGCAGCTCAGCCCGTCAAGCGACAGAATGGCCGGAGTGGGCCCCGACGCAACCGCCACTCCGGTGCGTGTCGCATTGCGGATCCCGTCCTCAAGCCACAATTCTCCAAAACCCGAGCCCTTGAGTTCCCGGTCAAAGAGATTGCACAGCCCTGTGCCGGCCAGCCGGAAGGTCAGTTTGCCGTCTTTGGTCAGTTCGCAGATGAAGACATCCGGGAGCAGTCGTCTGATATCGCCGGGTTCAATATCCGTGCGGCTCGGCGCAGGGCGTCCCGCTCGTTTTGAGGCCCAGTAGTCGTAAAGTTCCAGGGTGTTCTTGTGTTTCATCTCGGCCTCGTATCACTCATTGCTGGCTAGCCCTTGCGGCCTTGCCCTGAACAGGCTCGACCGGGGCTTTCGGGCCGGGCAGGGTGTGCCGTTCTGGAACGGCGACCAACAAAAACCGGCGCATGACGTTAGTAAAGCGAGAACCATGCCAGCGCCGCAGCATTAAGGTTAACGGGGCCTTTCGATTGTGTCGTGCGTTCAGACGTGCCAGTTTAGGACATCACTTCATGAAGGGAAATTCCTTCAGCACAAAATTTGGCCGGGGGGGCTCGACCAGCCGTTCGCACCTTGCGAACGGCTTTTTTTTGCCTTCGCGGCTGTTGCCAGCACACGGTTGGCGGCTTACTCCCTCTGATCTGGGCGGGGGTCTTGTCGCGGGACGGCATCAACGGCACCGCCACAGGCCACAATCGGGGGCTCGGAGCACAGTATGCAAGACCAATCGCCACCGGCGCACGAACCGATCTTCAACATTCCCAATGTGGTCCTGGCGATGCTTCTGGTTCTGGTTGCAGTCCAGGTTCTCATCGACACGGCCCTGACGCCTGAGAGTGTCAATGCGCTCTTCGTCGAGACGGCCTTTTTGCCGCAGCGCTATGATTTCAGCCCTGCCGGGCAGGGCGGCGCCTATTTTTGGTCTCCCGTTACCTATTCATTCCTCCACGGCGGCTACGGCCACCTCGCCCTCAACGGCTTCTGGCTTGCGGCTTTCGGCACCGTGGTCGCCCGGCGCATCGGATGGCTTCGGTTCATCGTTTTCTGGGTCTTGTCCTCGATTGCGTCGGCGGGACTGTTCCTGGCGTTTCACTGGGGTGACCAGAGCGTGATGATTGGCGCTTCCGGCGTGGTGTCGGCGCTGATGGGGGCTGCGGCGCGATTTGCGTTCGGTAGTCACGGGTTCCGCCGCGAATTCGCCCATCTCAATCCGCGGCGCTCGATTACGCAGTCGCTGTCGAACCGCACCGTTGTGGTCTTTCTTGCCGTTTGGTTCGGCATCAACCTTCTCGCAGCGGTCGGTTTCACATTCGGCTCCGGCGAATCGGCGATCGCATGGGAGGCCCATGTTGGCGGTTTCCTGTTCGGGTTCCTCCTGTTTTCCCTTTTCGATTCCCAGCCCGACCGCTGATTCCGATGCCGGTCGGGCCTTCGGAGTCCGGTCTTATGGGCGGAGGGTGTTCCGATTCGGGACAGGGATCCGAGCGGACCGCCAAGGGTTGCAAAGCCTCGCCTTCGGGCGCACCATGGTTTGGCTGAGCAATGGTTTCGACCGTTCAATGGCTGGCTATCTTGCGGAAGGAGGACTGCATGACAGTAAAGCACATTCTGGATCAAAAGGGACGCGACGTGGTGACCGTCAGCCCGACCATGGGCACGGCGGACGCTGTGCGTTTTCTGGCCGAGAACAAGATCGGTGCCGTGGTGGTGACAAGCGACGACGGCAAGGTCGCAGGTATCCTGTCGGAACGCGATATCGTGCGCGCCATGGCTGCAAAGGGCGCGGACGCGCTGTCAGCTCCGATCTCCGATATCATGACATCGAAGGTCACCACCTGCGGCGAGGGCCATTCTGTCAATCAGGTGATGGAACTGATGACCAACGGACGTTTTCGGCACTTGCCGGTGGTGACCGATGGAAAGCTCGCGGGCCTGATTTCGATCGGTGACGTCGTGCGGCGACGGATCGAGGATGTCGAGCGCGAGGCCGAGGAAATCAAAGCCTATATCGCAAGCTGAGCTAGCGCCCTCGGCCGCTTTCCGTTGCGAACGGCTCTGAGCATTGCAGAAGATGGCGGTCGCCACTTGCGGCAGGCCGCCGTTACGCCAGCGAGATTGCGGCCTGCATACGGGCGATTTCGCCGAGCTTGGACGTTGCTTCCTGATAGCCGCGGTCAATGGCTTCATTGGCGCGGTGAAACTCGGACAAGCCGATGTCGGCCAGTTTGGGGTGAAGCGAAAGGTCGGGTGGATCGCCTGCCAGGCGCGCCCGGGAGATGCGATCCTGAATGATGTTGAAAGACTGCACCATCACAGAGGTCATGCCGATCCGGTTCTTGTGTGCCTTGTCCCGTGGTCCGGCGGCAGGTGCTTGGGACGCGGGTTCGCTTGCGGTATGCTTGATCACGGCGGAGCGGCCGTAGAGATCATAGTGAAGGTTGACGGCCACCACGAGCGGCTGTTCATGCGCGCGGCACACCGAAACAGGAACCGGATTGACCAGGGCGCCGTCGAGAAGGGTGCGATTGCCGCAGCGCACCGGCTCGAAAATTCCCGGCAGGGCATAGGATGCGCGAATGCCCGTGATCAGCGATCCCGATGAGATCCACACCTCGTGGCCTGTGTTCAACTCAGCCGCAACGGCCACGAACGTCCTGTCGAGATCCTCGATATTGACCCCGACCAGATGCTCCTGCATCCGGTTGTTGAGCCGCATGCCGCCGAACAGTCCCCCGCCGCCGATTGCGAAGTCGAGCAGACCGGCAATCCTGCGCATGGTCAGGCTGCGCGCGAAGGCTTCGAGTTCGTCGAGCCGGCCGGCGAGATAGCATCCGCCAACGAGGGCGCCGATCGAGGTGCCTGCGATCATTGAAATCTCAACGCCCGCCTCGTCAAGGGCGCGCAGAACGCCGATATGTGACCATCCACGGGCGGCGCCGCCACCAAGGGCCAGTGCGATGCGCGGTTTGCGATTGATTTCGTTGTGCATGTCGTTCACGGGCGGTGTGGGCGTGCCGGTGGCTTGTGTTGCCACGGCGGCCGGCTCAACCGATCGGTTGTTGTTCCAGTTCAGCATCCTCGTTGTCCTTCCTGCCGAACACTCTCCCACAGTCTGAATGCAATCACATCAGCAATCGGTTTCAAATTGATGAAGGGGCGCATTTATGTCCCGAAACGGAACAAACATCGTTACTTTTTCTGGTAAACCGTGTCGGGATCGAACAGCGGCGCCGAATCCGTTTCCAGCCGGGGCCGGGCGCCGTCGAGGACAACTTTGCGGTAAAAACAGGAACGGCGTCCGGTATGGCAGGTGGCGTCGGCGCCTGCGACCCGGACCTTGAGCAAAACCGCATCCTGATCGCAATCGACGCGGATCTCCTCGACCATCTGCAGGTTGCCCGAGGTTTCGCCCTTCTTCCACAGGCTGTTGCGGGACCTGCTCCAGTAGTGGGCGATGCCGGTTTCGATCGTGAGCCGAAGCGCTTCGGCGTTCATGAAGGCCAGCATCAGGACTTCGTTGTCGCCCGCATCGCTGACAACCGCGGTCACGAGCCCCGAACTGTCAAAGCGCGGGGACAGGGCGTCGCCTTCTTCGAGTGCGGTTTTGTCAGATGGTGGCGGGGCGAAAAACTCTGTCATTGCAGCCTCATATGTGCAGACCGGCCGTCTCGGAACGGTGGCGTTTGCAGGCCATAGCACAAACGGGCGGAAGAGGCAGCGGGCGCGCGAACAGATGTCGCGCGCCGACCTGATATTGAAAACTCAGTTGCTGCCGCGGATCAGGGTCATGAACCGCACCTGCTCATGAGGATCGGTCTTGAACTGTCCGGTGAAGGTGGTGGTAATGGTGGTCGAACCCTGCTTTTTGATGCCGCGCATGGACATGCACATGTGCTCGGCCTCGATCATGACGGCGACACCGCGCGGGTGCAGCGCGTCGTCGATCGAATGGGCGACCTGGGCGGTCATGGATTCCTGCGTCTGGAGGCGGCGGCCGAAGATTTCGACGACCCGGGCGATCTTTGAAAGGCCCAGAACCTTCCCGTCTGGCAGGTAGGCAACATGCGCCTTGCCGATGATCGGCACCATGTGATGCTCGCAATGGGAAAAGAACGGGATATCCTTGACGAGGACGATGTCGTCATATCCGGCCACTTCCTCGAAGGTCCGGCCGAGCTCTTCCTCGGCGTCCTGTTCGTATCCGGAGAACAGCTCCCTGTAGGCGTTGGCAACGCGCTTGGGCGTGTCGATCAGGCCTTCGCGGGTGACGTCGTCGCCGATCCAGCGGAGCAGCGTCCGCACGGCCTCTTCGGCTTCGGCCTGAGTGGGACGGTTTTCCCCGTCATTGCCGGGAAGGGATTTCACGATTGCATCCATGCTGTTGGTCTCCGTAGGGATTTCTGTCCCTTTACGTCGTTCGCAGTAGATCGGACCACGCACACAGCCGGTTTTGCGGGCAGGGCCGCACAATCGCTTTCGGCGGGCTCCGGGGCTTTCGGGCATTGGCCCTCCGGCACGGTTTCCCAAATGCCCGGCAAGCAGACTTTGCCGAACACGATATGACCACTATATAATGACCGAGAAGCGAACGTCGAGATGGCGAGGCTCTGATCGGTGTCGCAGTCTGAATGAATTGAAGGCCGGAAGCTATGATTGACGATGTTTACAATGCCCGGATCCTGGATTTTGCCGGCAACATTCCGCTGACCGGAACACTCGAGGACGCCGATGCGGAGGCGCAGGCGCACTCGAAGCTCTGCGGCTCAAGGGTCAAGGTCTGGCTCAAGATGGATGGCGACCGTGTTTCGGGTTTCGCACATGATGTGAAAGCCTGTGCGCTCGGCCAGGCATCTTCGTCGATCATGGCGCGCAACATCATCGGCGCCAGCGCCGCCGAACTGCGTGAGGCCAGCCGGGCGATGCGCGGCATGCTCAAGGAGAACGGGCCGCCGCCCGAAGGCCGGTTTGCCGACATGAAGTTTCTGGAGCCGGTACGCGATTATCGGGCGCGTCATGCGTCCACATTGCTGACATTCGACGCGGTGATCGACTGTCTCGACCAGATCGAGGCGCGGCGCGGCGCTCACGACGCGGCCTGAGGCGAATGGGAGCCGCAGGCCGCAACTGGCGCGGACCATGGCGCAGAACGCCCGGACGGCTTTTCGGAACGGGCCTCGTGCGGCTCTATCAGTTCACACTGTCGGGCTTCATCGGCAGTTCCTGCCGGCACATGCCCACCTGTTCCGAATATGCCTATGAAGCCATCGCCCGCCACGGGCTCTGGTCCGGGGGCTGGCTTGCGGTCTTCCGGGTCGGACGATGTGGCCCGGGCGGCACGCACGGGATCGACAACGTTCCCGAAAGCCTCGGCGAGCGCTCTGCCTGGTGGGCGCCGTGGCGACACCTCTCGCACGGCCGCGGGCACGAAAGCCGGTGACGGTTCCTCAGGACCATGCGCTGCGCTGGCTTCCCCGCGAGGCGACGGACTACCCGGCCTGAGCCTTCCGGCGCTTGCCCGCCTTGCCCAAATCGCGTAAACGGCGCCGCGTACATATCATTTGCTCAACCACCCGCGTCCGTAGGCGGGACTGGACCAAGGAGAGACTGCCATGGCTTCTGCCGTATCCCTCACTTTTCCCGATGGCTCGCAGCGCGAATATCCGGCCGGTTCCACCGGACGCGATGTCGCCGAGTCGATTTCCAAGTCGCTTGCCAAGAAGGCGGTCGCTGTCGCGATCGACGGTGAACTCTGCGATCTGAGCGAACCCGTGCGCGACGGGGCTCTGGAAATCGTCACCCGCACCGATCCGCGCGCGCTTGAGCTGATCCGCCACGATGCGGCGCATGTGATGGCCGAAGCCGTTCAGGAGCTCTATCCCGGTACCCAGGTGACCATCGGACCGGTGATCGAAAACGGCTTCTATTACGACTTCGCCCGCAACGAACCCTTCACGCCCGAGGATCTTCCGGTCATCGAGAAGAAGATGAAAGAGATCATCGCGCGCAACAAGCCGTTTACGCGCGAGGTCTGGAGCCGCGACGAGGCCCGGCGCGTCTTCGAGGAGAAGGGCGAAGCCTACAAGGTCGAACTGATCGAGGCGATTCCGGCCGACCAGGATCTCAAGATCTACAAGCAGGGCGATTGGTTCGACCTTTGCCGCGGCCCGCACATGGCCTCGACCGGCCAGATCGGCAATGCCTTCAAGCTGATGAAGGTTGCCGGAGCCTACTGGCGCGGCGATTCGAACAACCCCATGCTGACCCGCATCTACGGCACCGCCTGGGCCGATCAGGCCGAGCTCGATGCCTATCTGCACATGCTCGAGGAAGCCGAGAAACGCGACCACCGCCGGCTTGGCCGGGAAATGGACCTGTTCCATTTCCAGGAAGAGGGCCCGGGCGTGGTCTTCTGGCACTCCAAGGGCTGGCGCATGTTCCAGAGCCTGGTGTCCTACATGCGGCGGAGGCTCGAAGGCGTCTATGAGGAGGTCAACGCGCCGCAGATCCTCGACAAGAGCCTGTGGGAAACCTCCGGTCACTGGGGCTGGTATCAGGAAAACATGTTCGCGGTGAAATCCGCCCATGCCTTCACCCACCCCGATGACGAGGAAGCCGATCACCGCGTTTTCGCGATCAAGCCGATGAACTGCCCTGGCCACGTGCAGATCTTCAAGCATGGCTTGAAGTCCTATCGTGATCTTCCGATCCGGCTTGCGGAATTCGGCAATGTGCACCGCTATGAGCCTTCCGGCGCGTTGCACGGCCTGATGCGCGTGCGCGGCTTCACCCAGGACGATGCGCACGTCTTCTGCACCGATGAACAACTGGCCGCGGAGTGCCTGCGCATCAACGAACTGATCCTTTCGGTCTACGAGGATTTCGGCTTCAGCGAAGTCGTGGTCAAACTCTCCACCCGGCCCGAGAAGCGTGTCGGCACCGATGACCTCTGGGATCGCGCCGAAAGCGTGATGATGGAGGTTCTCAAGACCATCGAGGCGCAGTCGGGCGGACGCATCAAGACCGGCATCCTGGAAGGCGAGGGCGCTTTCTACGGGCCCAAGTTCGAATACACGCTGCGCGATGCGATCGGCCGCGAATGGCAGTGCGGCACCACGCAGGTGGATTTCAACCTGCCCGAACGGTTTGGCGCCTTCTACATCGACAAGGATTCCGAGAAGCAGCAGCCGGTGATGATCCACCGGGCGATCTGCGGTTCCATGGAGCGCTTTCTGGGCATCCTGATCGAGAACTTTGCCGGCCACATGCCGCTGTGGTTCGCGCCGGTTCAGGTGGTGGTCGCAACCATCACGTCGGAAGCCGATGGCTATGCCGAGAGCGTGGCGCAACGGCTGCGCGATGCCGGTCTTCAGGTGGAAACCGACTACCGCAACGAGAAGATCAACTACAAGGTCCGCGAGCATTCCATGCTCAAGGTGCCGGTGATCCTTGTTTGCGGCATGCGCGAGGCCGAGGAGCAGACGGTCAACATGCGCCGCCTCGGCAGCCGGGATCAGGTCTCGCTGACGCTCGACGAGGCCGAGGCCCAGCTCGTGCACGAAGCGACGCCGCCGGATGTGCTGAGCAGGCAGGCCGAAAGGGCGAGCCGGGCCGCAGCCCGAAGCTGACGCATTTTGAGCCCGGCGCCAGGGTCCTGGTGCCGGGGTGTCATATCGCTGTCGTACCTCCGTGACATTCGGGATCACCGTTTCGTTCGGAGGACGAATCTCATGCGTCTCGATCAGCTCAGCTATGCCAATGAGAATCACCGGCCACTCAGCCGCTGGATCATAAGATCCATCGAGGGGATGTCGGGCCGCGACCGCTACCGCGAGCTTTACGAAATCTGGCGTACGGATATCGTTCCGCGTGGTCAGGATGTGTTTTCCAGGATGCTCGATCTGGTCGACATTCGCCTCGATCTGCGTTCGGAATGGCCGCCGCGCAATCTGCCTGACGGGCCGCTGGTGATCGTCGCCAATCATCCCTTCGGCATCGGCGACGGAATTGCGGTGCTTTCGATGGCCGAGGCGCTCGGCCGGCCGTTCCGGGTGCTCATCAACAATGAACTGATGAAGGTGTCAGAGATTGCGCCTTTCGCGCTGCCGATCTCGTTCGAGGAAACCCGCGAAGCCCTGGAAATGAACATGCGCACCCGGCATGAGGCCGTTCGCCTTCTCAAGCAGGGCGTGACGATCGTGGTGTTTCCAGCCGGCGGTGTCGCCACCGCGCCAAGGGGATTTGGCCGCGCCGTCGACCTGCCATGGAAGATTTTTCCCGCCCGCCTGGTTCAGGCCGCGCGCGCGTCCGTTATCCCGGTCCATTTCGACGGCCAGTGCGGCGCGCTGTTTCATCTGGCGAGCCGTTTGTCGCTGACCTTGCGGACATCTCTGCTGGTGCGCGAGTTTCACCGCCTGTCAGGATCATCGATCACTGCCGTGGCAGGTGAGGTGCTTTCCGCTGATGAGCTTGCAGGCATATCCGACCGGAAGCAATTGCTGGCCCATCTGCACAAGGCCGTCTTCAATCTGGCGCCGGCGCGGGAGCGTCCGCGGCGCAGGATTGGCCGGATTCACTTCAAGAGAACCTCGACATCCGAATTGCGCCCCGCAACCACCGTGAACTCACGCTGATAGGTCTGGGTCTTGTTGCGGGCGATTGCGGTGTATTCGCCTTCGGCCAGCACGATCGTCGGGAAGGCGCCGACGCTCTCTGACACCACGTCGCCGCCCGACGTGAGGATCGACCATGCGGTGTCGGCGATGGCTTCGCCACCTTCTTCCGCCACCAGCTTCATGGTCAGTTGTGCTGCCCGATGCTGAATGACGGCTTCGGTCAGCTTGCCCGGCTCGACGCGGATGTCGGACCGGATCACGGCATTGACCGCGCCATATTCCGAGACGATGTGATAGGTGCCGGCATTGAGCCGAACGATGGTGTTGGGCTTGACGTTTTCGACGACAAGCTGCTGTTCGCCATCGATGCCTTCTTCGGCCTTGTAAATGTTGAAGCGGAGCTGATGCACCGGGATCCGCATGTCGATTCCCGAAACGGCGTTCAGCACCAGACCACCAGCCTCAAGCACCAGCCGTTGGGTTTCGAGCGGACCTTCCTTGGGAACAGAGAGCTTTTTCGTCACACCGGCGCGGCCGAAGGCGACATGGATGAAATAGTCGCCGGGCTCGAATTCGAAACTGGCCGACCCGCCTTCGGACGATGCGAGCAGGGGCAGCTTTCCGTCGCTTCCCGGAATCGAGTGAAACACCCGCCAGGTCAACCCGTTCTCAACCGGACTTCCCCCTTCGGTCAGCAAGGCCTGCATCTCGACGCTGCGGGTCACGAATGCGCCCGCGCCAGCTGCCGATGCCGGGGCATACTGGCTCAGGCCCGGCAGAACGATCGCCGCCGGATCCTGTTCCTGTCCGAAGGTATCCTGGGCTCCGGCAGGCAGGGCCGGAATGACCAATGCAAGGGCACAGCAGATGAAAGGCGACAGTTTGTTCATACGCTCCGGTCCGGTTGACTTCCGCCAGATGAGGGGTCACTTGAAATCCAGCGCCATGGCAATTTCATGGCTGACCCGATCAATTGTGAATGCACGAGGAAATTATGCCGGTCAATGCTGCCCTGAAGTCCTATCTTGAAACGCGACGGTCGACGCCCGCCTTTCAGATGACCGAGCCGGGTCCGTCGCGCGAGGAAATCATGGAGGTGCTGACCATCGCCAGCCGGGTGCCGGACCACGGCAAGCTCGCACCCTGGCGTTACATTGTCTACACCGGCACCGAGCGTGAACGGATCTCGGCCGAGCTCGCCAAGGTGGCGATGGCGCGCAACCCCGCCCTGAGCGAAGACATGATCAAGGTCGAGAAAACCCGGCTGACACGCGCACCTGTCGTTGTTGCGGTCATTTCCCGTGCCGCACCGCATGCCAAGATACCGGAATGGGAGCAGGTGTTGAGCGCCGGTGCGGTCTGCCTCAACTTGTCGATGGCTGCCAACTCGCTCGGCTATGCCTCGAATTGGCTGACCGAATGGTTCGCCTTCGATGAGAGCGTTTCTGAACTGCTTGGTGTAAAGCCGGGAGAAAAGATCGCCGGGTTCATCCATATCGGGACCCAGCAAATGCACCCGGGCGAGCGCGCGCGCCCCGATGTGCCCTCGCTTGTGACCTTTTCCGGAGAGTGAGCGGCAATGTTCTACGAAACCGCCGGAAACGCCCACGGGCTGGCGCATGATCCGTTCAAGGCGATCGTGTCGCCGCGGCCCATAGGCTGGATCGGCAGCAAGGGCCGGGATGGCTCGGTCAATCTGGCACCGTATTCCTATTTCAACGCGATATCCGATCACCCGAAGATGGTTATGTTTTCATCGTCAGGGCGCAAGGATTCGGTTCGCAATGTCGAAGAGACCGGCGTCTTTACCACCAGCATGGTCGGGCGGGACCTGGCCGGGAAAATGAACCTGACCTCGGCCCCGGTGCCCTATGGCGACAACGAGTTCGAACTTGCCGGGCTCACCATGGAGCAGGGAAAACTGGTGGACGCGCCTTATGTCGGCGAAGCGCATGCGGCGCTTGAGTGCAAGGTCATCGATATCTTTGAACCCAGAGCGCTCGACGGGATCCCCAGCGGATCCTTCGTGGTGATCGGGCAGGTGCTCGGGATCCACATCGATGACAGCGCGCTTGCCGACGGGCGGCTCGACATGAAGGCGGTCGCCCCCTTGGCGCGGCTCGGCTACATGGATTACGCCGACGCGGCGGACATATTCGAGATGTTGCGTCCAAGCCGGGACGCCCGGTAGGGCCTGGGGCCAGGAACGCGGTCAGGTCAGCCGGCCATCAGACCCGGTCGGCTTCGTCCATCTCGGGCAGGGCGGCGGGATCGAGGCCGGCGCGACGTGCGATTCTCTCGGCCTGCCGCAGATGTGGCTTGTCGATCATCTTTCCGTCAAGCGAGAGCACTCCGGCGTCGGGCCCCGCAGCCGCGAACAGTGCCAGGATCTTGATGGCCCGCTCCAAGTCTTCCGGGGCGGGCGTGAAGGCTGCGTTGATTACCGCCACCTGGTCCGGGTGGATTGCCATCTTGCCGGAAAACCCGTCACGGACTGCGGCATCGCACTCCTTTTTGAGGTCTTCCATGTTGCGAAAATCGGTGAACACCGTATCCACCGCCTCCACGCCGGATTGCGCGGCGGCAAGCAGCGTCAGGCTGCGGGCCATCCTGAATACATCGGTGTAACGCCCTGACGCATCCTTGTTGGCGGTGGCGCCGATGTCGGCTGCCAGATCCTCGGCGCCCCAGGCGAGTGCCGAAAGGCGTTGCGATTTGCCCGCAAACGTTCCGGCCTGAAGCAGACCTCCGGCTGTTTCGGTCATCAGCGCATGGATGAGAACGGTCCCCTCATCAAGGCCCGCTTCAGCCTCTTCTACGGCGATACGCGCGCCCAGATCCTGAATGTCGGCGCCCGATCCGGCCTTTGGCAGAAGCACTGCATCGGGGCGCGCCTTGATCACTGCCGCCAGATCATCATCGGTCAGGCCTGTATCCAGCGCGTTGACCCTGACAACAATCCGCGGGGCGGGAAATGCCCGGTCGGCATTTGCGACAAACTGAGCCACCATCTCGCGGGCTTCGGTCTTGCGTGAAAGCGATACGGAATCTTCCAGATCCAGTATGAGCGCGTCGGCGCCGGAGTCTGCGGCCTTCTCCATCTTGCGCGGGGAATCGCCTGGAACGAAGAGCAGCGATCGCATCATGGCTGGGGTCTCTTGCGCATCATGGCCTGACGGACGCAGCGCGCCACCAGCACGTCATGCTGGTTGAAAGCCTGGTGCTCGAACTCGACAATGCCGCGATCCGGCTTCGAGTGGGACTCCCGGACAGAGAGGACTTTCGTTTCCACGCGCACCGTGTCGCCATGAAACAGCGGATTGGGGAAGGTCACCTCGCTCATTCCGAGATTTGCGATAGTCGTGCCGACGGTGGTGTCGTTGACCGAAATGCCGATCATCAGTCCCAGCGTGAACAGCGAATTGACCAGCGGTTGGCCGAATTCGGTTGTCTTGCAGAATTCGAAATCGATGTGCAGCGGCTGCGGATTGAGGGTCATGTTGGAGAACAGCATGTTGTCCATCTCGGTCACTGTCCGCCTGAGTGAATGCGCTATCACGGCACCGGCTTCGAATTCTTCAAGATACATTCCGCGCATTGCCGTCCTCGCTCCCGGTGGCTTTTTCTTTTGCATAGTTGCCGCGTTCGCAAGAGGTGCGCAACCCGTGCTGAAACGGCCGCGGGTTAATAAGCATGGTGAACCGAACGTAAACCTTTGCGCGCTAGCCTGGTGGGACAGGTACCGAGTGGGAATGCACGCACCATGATTGTAAAAAAGTTCTTGAAATGGTTTGACTCTGCCACCGTCACACAGAGATGCCTTGCGACAGCGGCCCTGACGCGGGCCTATGCGCAAGGCCGCATTCCCGCGGAAGAGGGGCCGGGCTTTGAAGCCGCGCTGGCCCTTCTTGTCGACGATCCTTCGCCAAAGGTGCGTCTGGCGCTTGCCGACGGGCTGGCCAGCGTCGAGCACGCGCCGCGCAGCGTTATTCTGAGACTTGCGGAAGATCAGTTCGAGGTCGCGGCTCGAATCATTGCTCTTTCACCGGTTCTTTCCGACAACGATCTCATCGAGATTATTGCCAACGGCCGTGCGCTGTTTCAGCAGTTTGTCGCCTGCCGTTCCTCTTTGTCGATCCAGGTCAGCGCGGCCCTTGCGGAGGTCGGGTCCCGGGATGCCGTGGCCGACCTCCTTGACAACGTCCATGCGCCGGTCGCACGGATTTCGCTGCGCCGGATTGCCGAGCGTTTCGGCGATGATCCGGAGCTCCGGAGCCGGCTGTTTGATCGCAGTGATCTGCCTTGTGACGTTCGCCAGGGGCTCGTCGAAAGGCTTGGCGCGGCGCTGGCCGGGTCAGAGCTGGTCCGCTTTGCAATCGGCGGCAGCCGCAGCCGCAGAATAACGGATGAAGCCTGTGTCAATGCAACGCTTACGCTTGCGGATGTGGTCGTAGCGGAGGAAATCCCCGCGTTGGTCGAGCATCTGCGGATATCGGGTCGTCTGACCCCGGCCTTTTTGATGCACACGCTTTGCTCGGGCAATGTCGATTTCTTCGCGGCGGCGGTCGTGGCCCTGTCGGGCATGGGCGACAGCCGGGTGAGGGGAATTCTCAATGATGGCCGCGAGGCGGCCATCCGTGCCCTCTATCGTTCGATCGGCCTCGACCGGGATCTGGCGCCAGTGTTCGTAACCGCCACGCTGATGTGGCGCGCGGCTTCGCGCCGGCGGGCCGGAATCGATGTGGGATCGGTCACACGGGAACTCATGCGGCAATATGCTTCCGGTTCGGGGCAGGCGCCGGCGGTCGACGAATTGCTGCGTCTGGTCGAGACCCTGCATCTGAACTGGCAACGCCAGTCATCACGCGACTATGCCCATGCGCTGGCAATGGAACCGGCGGTGGCCGCCTGACCCGATTTTAGCAGGCGTCCGCAAATCAGTTCGTGCAGCTCCATGCAAGGGTCCGGCAGCCCCCGGTATGCTGCGAACAGTTCCGTATGGCCGACTGTTCGGCTTGCTGGCGCGAAGAAGCCCAGGCGCTCCCCCATCCGTTCACGCCGGTTGCGACCGAACCGCATGCGTTTTTGAACCAGATGCCGACCTTGCAACCGCGACTGCGCGCGGTGCATTCGGCCATGGCCCGGGTTTCGGCGCTGGCGCGGGAGGGATGGTCAAAGGAATAGCCGAACTTGCCGGTGCTTTGGGAAAAGGCGATTGCGCCGAAACTGTCGGCGGACGCAGCTCCGCCGGTCAAAACCAGTATGGCAGCAACGACCGCAATTCTTCGGCTCAAGCCGGTCAACGCGCGTGACATCATCATCTCATCCCCCAGATTCCTTTCGGCGCATGAGAAAGTAGATCTTTCACGCGTCGCGGCAGCGTAGAGGCCGATGCTTGGGGGAGCAAACCAATTCGAATGGGGCGCGTCTCGGATCAGATATCCAGATTGTCCGCGAATGCGGCATGCTCCTGGATGAACCGGAACCGGGCGTCGGCCTTGGTCCCCATCAAGTTGTCGACCGCCTCGCGGGTTGATTCCGGATCGGTCACGTCAACGGCGACCTTCAGCAAGGTGCGCTTGGAGGGATCCATCGTGGTTTCCTTGAGCTGCGCCGGAAGCATTTCGCCCAACCCCTTGAAACGGTTGATCTCGATCTTGCCACGTCCGGTGAACTCGGTCTCAATCAACTCGGCCCGGTGCGCATCATCCCGGGCATAGGCCGATTTTCCGCCCTGTGAAATCTTGTAGAGCGGCGGGACGGCCAGATAGAGGTGGCCCTGGCGGATGAGTTCGGGCATTTCCTGGTAGAAAAACGTGATCAGCAGCGAGGCGATGTGGGCGCCGTCGACGTCGGCATCGGTCATGATGATGATGCGATCGTAGCGCAGGTCTTCTTCGCGGTATTTCGACCCGGTGCCGCAGCCGAGCGCCTGCACCAGATCGCCGATCTGCTGGTTGGCACCGAGCTTCTCGCGGCCGGCGCTTGCGACATTCAGGATCTTGCCGCGCAGCGGCAGGATCGCCTGATTGGCGCGGTTGCGCGCCTGTTTTGCAGAACCGCCCGCGGAATCGCCCTCGACGATGAAGAGTTCGGCGCCCTCGGAAGTGGTCTGGCTGCAGTCGGCGAGCTTGCCCGGAAGGCGCAACTTGCGAACGGCGGTCTTGCGGTTGACCTCCTTTTCCTTGCGCCGGCGCACCCGTTCCTCGGCCCGGTCGATGACCCATTCGAGCAGCTTGTCCGCCTCGGCGGGGCTGTCGGCAAGATAGTGGTCGAAGGGGTCGCGCAGCGCGGTTTCGACGATGCGCTGAGCCTCGACGGTGGCAAGCTTGTCCTTTGTCTGGCCGACGAATTCAGGTTCCCGGATGAACACCGAGAGCATGCCGATGGACGAAATCATCACGTCATCGGTGGTGATCACCGACGCGCGCTTGTTGCCGGTGAGTTCGGCATAGGCCTTGAGCCCCTTGGTCAGCGCAATGCGGAGGCCCGCCTCGTGGGTTCCGCCATCGGGGGTCGGGATGGTGTTGCAGTAGGAACTGATCGACGCATCGCCGCCATACCAGGTCACCGCCCATTCGAGCGAACCGTGACCGCCGGGACGCTCGGTCTTTCCTGCAAAGATCTCGCGGTTGACCCGGTGTTCCTTGCCGAGCGACGCCTCGAGATAGTCCTTCAGGCCGCCGGGGAAATGGAAAACGGCCTTTTCCGGCGTTTCGCTGCCCTCGACCAGTGACGGGTCGCAGGACCAGCGGATCTCGACGCCGCCGAACAGATAGGCCTTCGAGCGGGCCATGCGGTAGAGCCGGCCTGGATCGAAACGCGCAGCGCCGCCGAAAATCTCGGGATCGGGATGAAACCGGACCTTGGTGCCGCGGCGGTTGTGCACTTCGCCGATCTCTTCGAGGCCGCCTTGCGGGATTCCCCGTGAGAAGCGCTGGCGATAGAGGCGGCGATTGCGGGCGATCTCGACTTCAAGGTCGTCGGACAGTGCGTTGACCACGGAGACGCCGACGCCGTGCAGGCCGCCGGAGGTCTCGTAGACCTTGCTGTCGAACTTGCCGCCCGCATGCAGCACCGTCATGATCACTTCCAGCGTCGACTTGCCGGGAAACTTGGGGTGGTTTTCCACCGGTATGCCGCGTCCGTTGTCGGAAACCGTCAGATAGCCTTCGGCATCGAGCTCGACCTCGATGAAGTTGGCGTGGCCCGCCACGGCTTCGTCCATCGAGTTGTCGATCACCTCGGCGAAGAGATGGTGCAGTGCGCGCTCATCGGTGCCGCCGATATACATGCCGGGCCGACGCCGGACCGGTTCCAGCCCTTCCAGCACCTCGATCGTGGAGGCGTCATAGTCATCCCCGCTCGCAGGCGCACTCTTGGCAGAGGCCTTTGCAGCCTGCGCAGGTCGTGGCTTGGGCTTGTCGGCGGCCGGAGCGGATGCCGGGGATTTCGTGTCCGCGGCGTCCTGCGTCTCCGATTTGGCGCCAGCCCTTGAAGCAGGCGCGCCGATGGTGGAAAAGAGGTCGTTGGAATCGTCCATATCGTGGTCGAGCCTAGTGTAGGTTTGGGATGCGAATCAGCCGGAGTTTGCCAGAATCCGTATTTTCAATCGACTGTCTATCATGAGGAGCGTGGCTTTGCGCGGTGTTCTTGCACAACCGCTTTCCGCCTTGTTGTGCTGCATTCTGGCCGCGCTGTTTTCGGCGCCCGCCGTCGCGCTCGAACTCAGGGGGCACAAGGACCGGCTGTTTGCCTATCCGGGCATCCTCGCGGTGGAGGAAGGCGGCGCCTTCATGATCGTCGACTATGACAAGATGCGCGATATTCACAAGCGCGACCAGCAGCCGGAGCGGCGGGTCCGCTCGCGTTACGTCTCGCTCGGAGTCAAGCGCCACAGCCGGCTTGCGGTGCATCAGGCGAACGGGCGCGAGATCGAGATCGGACTGACCGGTGAATACGCCGCCGCACGGTTCGCCGTCATCTTCGTGCATGGCCGCGGCGGCGACCAGCGGCTGGGCATGAACGATTACACCTTCGGCGGGAACTTCAACCGGCTGAAAAATCTCATGGTGGCGAACGGGGGCGCCTATCTCGCGCCCACCATCGAGAGCTTTGACGACATCGGCGCGCGCGACGTCAAGGCGGTGATCGAGGCGGGCAGGGCACCGGTGGTGCTGGCCTGCGCGTCGATGGGTTCCATCATCTGCGCCAAGCTTGCGCGCAACCCGGCGGTGGTTTCACGCCTTGCGGGCATGGTGCTTCTCGGCGGGGCTCCGGATTCCGGCATTGTCAGCAGTGCGGCGGTCAAGGCACGGCTTCCGATCATGTTCACCCATGGCAGCGATGACAGTGTCTATGACTGGAAAAGCCAGAAGGCGGTGTTTGACCGGGTTCGCGCCAGTTCGCCGGATTATCCGGCCCGGTTCGTTCTCTTCAATACCGGCTCCCATGGCACACCCATGCGGATGACCGACTGGAAGCAGACGCTTGAATTTGTCCTCAGTCGTTAGCGTAAGGGGATCGGTCAGCCGCTTGCTCGTTCTCCCGGATCCGATCCGGGCTGTCACGGGTTGATACGTCGGATCAAAACGGGATTAGATACAATTTAAGACAAAATTGACCCTGCGCATGAACCCGATATTGGGGAAATCCGTCTAGGTATCGTCCCATCCTAATGTGGAGCGGGACATGAAATACATAGTCTTCATTCTTTTTACCGTGCTGACCAACGCGGCGGCCCAGGTGATGCTCAAGCAGGGCATGTTGTCCTTGGGGCCTTTGACCTTCACCGCCGACACCATGATCTCGCGGATTTTCCAGATCGTCTTCAATCCGTGGGTCTTTCTCGGACTTTCGACCTTCGTCATATCGATGGCTTCGCACCTCTATGTGCTGTCGAAGGTGGAGCTGTCGTTCGCCTATCCGTTCCTGAGCCTGGCCTACGTGGCGGTGGCGGTGTTCGCATTCTTCGTTTTCAAGGAAGATCTCAATTCATGGCGCATTGCCGGTATCGCCTTCATCTGTGTCGGCACCGTGCTGATCGCGCAGTCCGGCCGTGAAGGTGCGGCCGACGAAATTGCCCTCAACCAGGTATCCACACAAGCAAGCGAGTTGACCCGATGAAACATGTTATCTTCGGCGGCGACGGTTTCGTCGGCCGCCACCTTGCCCAGAAACTGCTCGCCGACGGGGAGCAGGTCGTCATCGCCGACATCGTCAAGGACAACATCGATTTCTATCGCGATGCGGAGATTGTCCACTGTGATGTGACGCGTCCGGAAGAGGTCGCGCGCGTGGCAATGAGCGCCGACGACATGATCTACAACCTGTCGGCCAAGATGCTGTCGCCGCTGCAGGTCCGCGCCAAGCGTCATGATTTCTTCTACCCGGTCAATTACGACGGCACGAAGAACATCATCGAGGCCATGGACAAGGCAGGCGCCAACCGTCTGGTCCACTTCACCACGGACATGATCTACGGCCATACCGTGACCTTTCCGATGACCGAGGAGCACCCCGTGGCTCCGCTCGGCGAGTATGGACAGTCCAAGCTCGACACCGAACATCTTGCAGCCGAATGGCGCGAACGGGGCATGTCGATTTCGCTGTTTCGTCCGCGCCTGATCATCGGACCCGGCCGTCTCGGAATCCTCGAGAAGTTGTTCAAGCTGGTGGATTGCAACCTGCCGGTTCCGATGATCGGTTCGGGACGCAATCCCTATCAGTTCATCTCGGTCTTCGATTGCGCCGAAGCAGCGCGGCTTGCCTGGAAAGCGGGCGTGCCGAACGAGGCCTACAATCTGGGTTCGGTCAATCCGCCGCCGGTTCGCAAACTGCTCGGTGACCTCATCACGCATGCCGGATCGAAGTCCTTCCTGATCCCGACACCGGGCTGGGCCGTCAAGCGGACGCTCGATCTCTTCGATCTGATGAACATGCCGATTATGGACCCGGAACAGTACCTCATCGCCGACGAAAACTGCGTTCTCGACGTGGGCAAGGGCGAGCGCCAGCTCGGCTGGGTCCCGCAGTACCGGGACGAGGACATGCTGATTGCCGCCTATGACGAATATCACGCCAGGAAAACTCCGGGCGCATCCGTTGCATCCGGCCAGGTCGCACCTGCTGAATGAAACCGCTTCGAAGGAGCACAGAAATGCTTGATACACCCAATCGTGCCGCCATCGAAGCCCCGTCCCTGACGGATAGCGGCGTTGCCGCCGGCAAGGTCACTCCGCGTCCTGACCTTCTGACGGTCGCCGATGCCAAGGCAATGAGCCTGGTCGAGATGACCGAACTGTTCAAGGATCACATCAATCCCGGCCAGCTGCATTTCATGAAGCTGCTGGGGTTCCACAAGGTCAAGATCGAGACCGCGTCGGGCATGTATTACACCGACCAGAACGGCCGGAAGATCCTCGACTTCTTCGGCGGGTTCGGCTCTTTGGCCTTCGGGCACAACCACCCGCGTATCATTTCGGCGCGCAAGCAGTTCCAGGACGAGGACCGGCACGAGATCGCCATTGCGTTCATGAGCCAGTATGCCTCGGCGCTGGCAAAGAACCTGGCTGCCATCGCTCCGGGTGATCTGGACATGGTGTTCCTGGGTTCGTCCGGGTCGGAGGCCATGGAAGCTGCGATCAAGGTCGCAGAACGCGCCGCCGGACCCAAGCGCCCGAAGATCGTTTATGCCCAGAACTCGTTTCACGGAAAGACCAAGGGCGTTCTCTCGCTCACCGACTCAGAGCTTTACCGCGGCCAGTTCCAGCTGACCGGCAATACGGTCAAGGTGCCGTTCGGCGACATTGATGCCATCCGCGCTGCATTCGAGGCCGATCCGGAGATCGGCGTCATCGTGCTTGAGACCATCCAGGGCGGCGGCGGCATCGTCGAGGCGCCGGTGGAGTTCTGGCAGGAGCTTCGCGCGCTCTGCGACAAGCACGGGGTTCTGTGGATCGCCGACGAAGTCCAGTGCGGCATGGGCCGTTCCGGCCACTTCTTCGCCTTCGAAAAGGCCGGCGTGGTGCCGGATGTGACGGCACTCGCAAAGTCGCTCGGTGCCGGCAAGTGCGCCATGGCCGCGATGATCGCCACACGCGATGTCTACATGAAGGCCTATGGAACGCCCAAGACCGCGATGATCCACGCCCAGGCCACATTCGGCGGCATCGGCGAGGCTTGCGTGACGGCAATCGAGGGTCTCAACGTGATGTATGACGAGGATCTGATCGGCAATGCCGCGCAGGTCGGCGCCTACCTCATCAACCGTCTCAACGAGCTCAAGGCGAAGTACCCGCAGATCATCAAGGATGTCCGCGGCAGCGGCTTCATGGTGGGGCTGGAATTCCAGGATTTCAGCCAGACCCTGCCGGCGCTGTTGCGTCCGATGGTGGCGCTGCTCGACGACAAGCTCAAGGGCTCGCTGTCCGGCTTTGTCGGCGCCGAGTTGCTTCGCGATCACAATGTGCTGGTGGCGTTCACCGAGTACAACCGTAATGTCATCCGGCTCGAGCCGCCGCTCATCTGCGGCCCCGAGCATGTGGACGAGTTCATCGCGGCGCTCGACGCGGTGCTGGCCCGCGGCATTGTGCGCATCGTCCGCGATTTCATCGGCAGCCAGACCAAGAAATAAGTCCGGGCTGTCGTCCGGACAGAGCGCAAAAAAAGCCGGGGCGATCAGATCGCCCCGGCTTTGTCATGTCCCGGGAGTGGGCTTAGACCGAGTAGTACATGTCGAATTCGACCGGATGCGGGGTCATTTCGAAGCGCATCACTTCTTCCATCTTCAGCGCGATGAAAGCGTCGATCTGGTCGTCGTCGAAGACGCCGCCGGCGGTCAGGAACTTGCGGTCCTTGTCGAGGCTTTCGAGCGCTTCGCGCAGGCTGCCGCTGACGGTCGGGATCTTCTTGAGTTCCTTTGCGGGAAGATCATAAAGGTCCTTGTCCATCGGCTTGCCCGGATGGATCTTGTTCTTGATCCCGTCGATACCGGCCATCAGCATGGCTGCGAAGGCGAGGTATGGGTTGGCGGTCGGGTCCGGGAAGCGGACTTCGACGCGCTTGGCCTTCGGCGAGGAGCCGAACGGAATGCGGCAGGATGCCGAACGGTTGCGCGCCGAGTAGGCGAGCAGCACCGGAGCCTCATAACCCGGGACCAGACGCTTGTAGGAGTTGGTCGACGGGTTGGTGAAGGCGTTGATGGCCTTTGCGTGCTTGATGATGCCGCCGATGTAGTAGAGGCAGTTTTCCGAAAGGCCGGCATATTCGTCGCCTGCGAAGGTCGGCTTGCCGCCCTTCCAGATCGACTGGTGAACGTGCATGCCCGAGCCGTTGTCGCCGAAGACCGGCTTCGGCATGAAGGTCGCGGTCTTGCCGTAGGCATTGGCCACCTGGTGGACGCCGTACTTGTAGATCTGGGTCTTGTCGGCCTGGCGGGTCAGCGTGTCGAAGACCATGCAGAGCTCATGCTGCGAGGAGGCCACTTCGTGGTGGTGCTTCTCGACGGTGAGGCCCATTTCGGCGAGAACGGTCAGCATTTCAGAACGCATGTCCTGGCAGCTGTCGACCGGCGGGACCGGGAAGTAGCCGCCCTTGGTGCGCGGACGGTGACCCATGTTGCCGGTCTCGTAGTCGCTGTCGTCGTTCGACGGCAGTTCGGTCGAATCGAGCTTGAAGCCGGTGTTGTAGGGGTCGGCGCGGTACTTGACGTCGTCGAAGACGAAGAATTCCGGCTCGGGGCCGACATAGACGGTGTCGCCCAGGCCCGAGGCCTGGAGATAGGCTTCTGCCTTCTTGGCGGTCGTGCGCGGGTCGCGGTTGTAGGCTTCGCCCGAGATCGGGTCGAGAATGTCGCAAACCAGCACCATGGTCGACTGTGCGAAGAACGGGTCCATGTGGGCAGTCGCCGTGTCGGGCATCAGCACCATGTCGGACTCGTTGATGGCCTTCCATCCGGCAATCGAGGATCCGTCGAACATGACGCCATCGGCGAACATGTCTTCGTCGACGGCGGACGAGTCCATCGTGACGTGCTGCAGCTTGCCCTTGGGATCGGTAAAGCGCAGATCGACGAACTTTACATCGTTGTCCTTGATTTGCTTGAGAATTTCATTGGCAGTCGTCATGTTCGATATTCCCTGTTTGTAATGACGATAATCGCGCGGCGCGGGGCCGCGCACGGTGGTCAGATGGCGTCGTTGCCGGTTTCACCGGTACGGATGCGGATCACTTCCTCGACGTTGGAGACAAAGATCTTGCCGTCGCCGATGCGGCCCGTCTGGGCTGCATTGCGGATGGCGTCGATCGCGGCTTCCGCAGTCTCATCGGCCAAAACGATTTCGACCTTTACCTTGGGCAGGAAGTCCACAACGTATTCGGCGCCGCGATACAGCTCCGTGTGACCCTTCTGCCGGCCGAAGCCCTTCGCCTCGGTGACGGTGATGCCCTGCAGGCCAACTTCCTGAAGAGCTTCCTTCACTTCGTCGAGCTTGAACGGCTTGATGATCGCTTCGATCTTTTTCATGAGAATCATTTCTCCGCATTGTCTCGTGAAAGCGGGCGCCGACGCATACAACTGAGCCCACTCGCGCCTCGCAATGCATGCGCCGTGCCAGATTGGCCAAAACCGGAAAAATGTCGCCGGATTTCATGCCTGCGAGACAGGTTACGACCCAAAACAAAGAGAAATCGGGTCAGGGAGCGTCGATGCCGGTGTGATTTGTCGATATTGTTCCCCGGTCTGATTTTTGTCTGTGCAGTGTATGGTGAAAAAATGTGCATCACAACACGCACAAAAAAAAGGCGAAACGCCCATAATTGTTCCATTGTCGCGGTGCTTGGGATGCCGACGCGCCACTTGGATGCGCGTGCGGCTTGACCGGGAGCCGCGGCCGGTGCGACGAGAGTGCATGGCGATAGAGACAACATTGCTGATTGCTCCGTCCGCGATGGGCCGGATCGACGCCGATGCCGCACGCAGCGGTATCGACAGTTATGGCTTGATGGAGGCCGCGGGAGCCCATGTGGCTGCCTGCGTGCTCTCCCGGTATCCCGCCATTCGCCGCGCGGTCGTCGTCTGCGGACCTGGCAACAATGGCGGCGACGGTCATGTGGTGGCGCGGATGCTCGCTGAAAGCGGTGTGCCGGTCTTGCGCATCGGCGTGGCGCCAAAGCCGGGGGGCGATGCCTATCGGGCCTATTGCGCATGCGATCAGGGGTTTGGCGAATTCGCCGATTGGCAGCCCGCGGAAGGCGATGTGATTGTCGATGCACTGTTCGGCGCGGGGCTTGACCGTCCGGTGGAGGGGGCGATGGCGGCGCTGATCGAGCGCGTCGTGCAGTCTGGCCTGCCGGTGGTTGCTGTTGATCTTCCGTCGGGAGTGTCGGGCCGCACCGGCAGACCCACCGGACCCTGTTTCGAAGCCGCGCACACGGTGACCTTCGCCGCGTTGAAGCCCGGACATTTGCTTATGCCGGGCAAGGCCTTGTGTGGGGAAGTTCATGTTTGCGACATTGGCATTCCCGCCCGCCTCATTGTGTCAGCCGACCCTGTCTGGCGCAATCATGACGGCCTTTATCACGATCATCTCCCGGTCAATTCAGCCGGTCAGCACAAATACAGCCGGGGCCATCTCGTTGTCTTTTCCGGTCCCCTGATATCGGGCGGCGCGGCGCGGCTTTCGGCCACCGCCGGGCTCCATGCGGGGGCAGGGCTTGTCAGCCTTGCCACCCCGCCCGGTGCGGTCCTGTCCCAGGCCGCGCATCTGACGGCCGTCATGCAGCGCTCTGTCGGAGATGCCGAGACGCTTGCGGAATGGCTTGAGGATGGACGCCTTTCGGCTTTCGTTCTGGGGCCCGGTTTCGGTGATGCCGATCGCGCCCGGACATATTGCGGACTGCTTGCGGGCACCGGCCGGCCGGTCGTGCTCGACGCGGACGGTCTCAGCGCGTTCGCGGGGGCGGTCGCAGAGCTAGCTGCCCTGTTCAAGGGCTCCACGCGGCTGATGATCACGCCGCATGAAGGGGAGTTCCGGCGGCTGTTTCCGGATCTGGCGGACGACGATGATCTCTCGAAGATCGACCGGGCACTTACGGCGGCGCGGCGCCTGAACGCGGTTGTCCTCTACAAGGGGCCCGATACGGTGATCGCCGCGCCCGATGGACGGGCAGCCGTCAATTCCGATGCGCCGTCCTGGCTTGCCACGGCCGGATCGGGCGATGTTCTGGCTGGCCTCGCCGGCAGCCTGCTGGCACAGGGCATGCCCGGCTTTGAGGCGGGCTGCGCGGCGGTCGCCATGCATGGCGCCGCGGCACGACGTTGCGGCCCCGGGATGACGGCGGAGGATCTGGCCGCGCGGATCGGGATCGCGATGAGCGATTTCTCCTAGGGATCAATCCTCCGGACGATTGCGGAGATAGGTTCTCGGTGGAGCGCCGAGCATGCGGCTGAACATTGTGGTGAAGGCCGGCACGCTGTCATAGCCGAGATCGAGCGCCACCGCGGTGACTGATTCACCTGCCGACAGCCGCGGAATTGCCGCCATCAGGCAAGCCTGCTGGCGCCAAGTCGAAAGGCTCAGTCCGGTCTCGCGCCGGAACACACGGGTGAAGCTGCGCCGGCTCAGGCCCGCTGCGTCTGCCCAATGGTCAATCTCGAGATGGGCCGAGGGCGTGGCTACGAATTCGCGGCACAGTTGCGCCAGCCGCCGGTTGGCCGGAAACGGCAGGCCGAGCGGTCGTTTCTGCAGCAGCGGGATTTCATGCAGCATGGCGCCGAGGATGAACTTGGCGCGCGCGCTGCCCGTATCGGTCCCGATCTGCACCGCTTCGCTGATCAGCCCGCGCATCAGCGGCGTCATGCCGGTCACCTGTAACTGGTCGGGCAGGCCGGCAATGGCGCCGGAGCGCACATAGACCGATTGCATGTCTACGCGGCCCACCGTATCGACGGCATGGCGTACGCCGGCCGGGATCCACAGCGCGTGGTCGCGCGGCATGATCCAGCGTCCGGCGTGCGTGGTCACCGAAAGCACGCCGCTTAACAGATGCAGCAACTGCGCCCGCTTGTGCTCGTGTTCCGCGATGTGCCGGACGGCATCGTAATAAAAGGCAAACGCCACCGCCGGTTCATCGGCGGAGTCTATGGCCGCATGACGCAGCGCACGCTCGGCGTCGGTTTCAAGGTGGGTGTCTAGGAAGCCTTCTGGCGGTGAGGAAGCAGTCATGGCCTTGGCCCATTCGCGTAAGAAATAGACCACACCACGAAGGCGGGCTGAAAACAAGCGATGTATCACTGTGGCAACGAGCGGGATGTGCCCGCGTGACAGCCAGGAATTGTGTGATGGACGTGATGCCTGAAAAGGCCGCCTCGGAGACCGATATGATCGGTGCGGTGGGTCAACCCGTGGCGGCGGAGCCGGCCGCAAGCGCATCCGCCTCGTCGGCGGCCATGTCGGTGGTGCTGGCTCTCAGCCTCTGCCACTTCCTCAACGACACCATGCAGTCGATGCTCTCGGCCATCTATCCGATGCTGAAGGAAAACTACGCGCTGACCTTCAGCCAGATCGGCCTCCTGACCTTCACCTTCCAGTTCACCGCCTCGCTGCTCCAGCCGCTGATCGGCGCCTATACCGACAAGCGTCCGCTGGGCTATTCGCTCCCGGTCGGCATGTCCTTCACCTTCTTCGGACTGCTGCTGCTGGCGTTCTCAGGCCACTACGGCTTGCTGCTTTTCGCCGCCGGTATGGTCGGCATCGGCTCGGCGGTCTTCCATCCCGAATCCTCCCGTATCGCACGGCTGGCGTCAGGCGGACGGCACGGCACGGCGCAATCGATCTTCCAGCTTGGCGGCAATTTCGGCACCGCGTCGGGCCCCCTGCTCGCGGCCTTCATCGTCGTGCCGAACGGGCAGGGCAGCGTCGCCTGGTTCTGCCTGGCCGCGCTCACCGGCATGGTGATCCTGACCTGGGTCAGCCGCTGGTACGGCAATTACCGGCGGGCGGCGGCGAGCCGGCCGGCGGTGTCGAAGATGCTGCGGCACACGCGGGGGCGGGTGGTCTTCACCCTCGGCGTGCTGGCGCTTCTGGTCTTCACGAAGAACATCTATATGGCAAGTTTTTCAAGCTATTACACCTTTTACGTGATCGCGAGATTCAACGTCTCGGTGCAGGATGCCCAGCTGCTGCTGTTCCTCTTCCTCGGCGCGGCAGCGGTCGGCACCATCGCCGGCGGGCCGATCGGCGACCGCATCGGCACCAAGCAGGTGATCTGGGTGTCGATCCTGGGCGTGCTGCCATTCACCTTGATGCTGCCTTATGCGGACCTGTTCTGGACTGCCGTTCTGACCGTGATCATCGGCGTGGTGCTGGCTTCGGCGTTTCCGGCCATCGTGGTGTTCGCACAGGAACTGGTGCCGGGCCGGGTCGGCCTGATCGCCGGCATATTCTTCGGTTTTGCCTTCGGAATGGGCGGTATTTCGGCGGCGGTGCTGGGGCAGGTGGCTGACGCGAAGGGGATCGTCTTTGTCTATCAGATCTGCTCGTTCCTGCCGTTTCTCGGGCTGTTGACGATCTTCCTGCCCAGGAATACGCGCTAGCCGAAGGTGAGCGCCCAAGCCCGATGGCGGAGCCACGATGCCGCGCCGTGGCTCCGGAAGTCTTGATCGGCCTGCAGTCTCGTCCGGATTACTGGGCCACGAAACCGCCGTCGACGGGGACGATCGCGCCGAGCATGAAGCTCGCCTGCGGGGAACAGAGCCAGACAATCAGGTTGGCGACCTCTTGGGGCGTCCCGATACGGCCGAGCGGATGCAGCGGATCCATCATCTGGGTGCTCGATTGGGCGCCGGCAGAGGCCTGTTCGGCAAGCGAATCGAGCATGCGCGTATCGATGCCGCCGGGGCAGACAGCGTTGACCCTGATCCCGGCCTTGCCGTACTCGAGCGCGGCATTCTTGGTCATTCCGATCACGGCGTGCTTGGAGGCCACATAGGGTGAAAGCCCGGGAAATCCGATCAGGCCCGCGACGGAGGAGAGATTGACGATCGCGCCGCCGCCGGCCTCAAGCATGTGGCGGATTTCAGCCTGGAGACACAGAAAGGTGCCCTTGGCATTCACCGCCATGATGGCATCGTAGTTCGCCTCCGGCTGGTCCGCGAACGGCACGATTTGTCCTTCGATGCCGGCATTGTTGACCGCGCAGTCGATGCGGCCGAATTCGTCCACCGCAGCGGAGATGAGGGCGTCCACCTCCTGGGCCTTGGAGACGTCGGCTTTCCGGAACGCGGCACGGCCGCCGTCATCGCGGATCATCTTCACGGTTTCCTCGCCGCCCTCGGCATTGAGGTCGGAGACCATCACCTTTGCGCCCTGGCGTGCAAATTCAAGCGCTGCGGCGCGCCCGATCCCTGCACCGGATCCGGTCACCAATGCGGATTTTCCCGAAAATTGTCCCATGTCATTCTCCCGTGGTCGGTTCGCTACGGGCGGAGAGTGCCACCGTCGCGGGAGCAGCGCCTTGACGACGGTCAAGGCAGGACGGGGGAAGGCCGGATCGGGTCAGATTTTTTGCTGCAGCGTCATCGCGCCTTCGGGGGCATTGACCTTGCCACCGGTGATGAAGAAGGCAAAGACGTCGCGGGGTTGGTTCGGCGCGGTCTGATCCGGCGCCAACGGGTCGAGATCGTCCGGCATGCCGCCATCGGCATAGGTCTTGAGCCGCTTTGCCCAGAGGTCGATGTCTTCCGGCGGGTAGCAGGTGGAAATGTCATCCGAGCCGCGTTGCAGCCGGGCATAGACGAAATCGGCCGTTGCATCGGGAAACATCGGATAGTCCTCATGGTCCGCCACCGTGGCGGCCACGCCGTATTTGCGGACCAGTTCGATGAATTCGGGTGTGCGGAAACTGTCGTGGCGCGGTTCGACCACATGACGCAACGGCAGGCCATCCTGTTCCTTCGGCAGAAGCTTGAGGAACCCTTCGAAATCCTCCGGATCGAATTGCTTGGTCGCCATGAACTGCCAAAGGATGGGCCCGAGCCGGTCGCCCAGTTCGGTGATGCCCTGGGTCAGGAATTTTTCCACCGAAGCGCCGCCCTCCGACAGCACCTTGCGGTTGGTGCAGTAGCGGCTGGCTTTCAGCGAGAAGACGAAGCCGTCGGGCACCTCGGACGCCCATTTGGCAAAGGTTGCCGGCTTCTGGCTGCCGTAATAGGTGCCGTTGACCTCGATCGTGCGGAGTTTGCTCGCGGCATGCTGCAACTGGCGGGTCTTGGGCAGTTTTGCCGGGTAGAAACTTTCGTTCCAGGGATCGAATGTCCAGCCGCCGATGCCGGTGCGGATTGTGCCTGATTTGCTCATGCGGACAGCTTCACCGAAACGCGCGGAAACGCAACCCGGTTTCGCCCGGATCGCGCGCATCATGCCTCGCCTGCGGCCGAGACAGAGACGGGGTTTTGACTGCTCCGGTCAATGCCTCCAGGAATTCCAGGCCCGGACTATTCACCCGCAAGCAGCAACACGCCGATCTTCCGGCCTTCACCGTCGGCAGCGATGGCTAAGCCGATTTCCGTGAAAGACCCGTCTTCGAGGATCTTGCGGGAGCGGGCGTTCTTCTCCCAGTTGTCGAGAAAGAAATGGACATCCGAGTTGGTCGGAACTTCCCCGCAACCGCCGCACCGGCCGGACAGCACCTGGTAGCGCAGCCAGGGAAAGTCACCCGGGATCTCCTGCAACACGCCGATATCGCCAAGTCCGGCGCCGGCGAGGTCGTCCGACGGGAGCTTGCTTTCGACATGGCGGCGCAAACGCCCGTTGGCCTGCGCCGTGTCCGCTCCGCTCCGCATGCCGTTGATGATGCTGGCGGCAAGTTCGGTCTGTGCCTCCGGTTCCAGCACCTCGACCGAACTGTCCGGCGCTTCGCCACGGGGCATGCCGGGTCCGGCAAAGGTCTGGACGCCGTAACGCCGGCCGTCCTCGTTCTGCACAACCGCAAAGCCGAACCCGTTCAGCCCTTCGGCCAGAATGTTGGCGCGATGCCCGGGGCTGTCCATCCAGCCCTCATGCATCTGCTCCACGGCCGCGATGTCGGGCCGCTCGCGGCAGCCTTCGCAGTTGGACAGGTTTTCCCGAACCACGCGGCCGTCCTCGCCGCCTGCTTCCAGAAACCGGTCGAGTACGTTCTCGCCTTCCGGCGAGGTATGGGCGAAGTAGCGGCGCTCAAGCATGTCCTGCGCATGAGCGAGGGCCGCCTCGTTGAGATCGTCTTCGAGCTGGAGCGTTCCCAGGCCCCTGGCGTCGCGTTCCTCGTTGACGAGGGCAAGGCTGCGCTCCCGAAGCGTCTCAATGTTGTCGACGCTCTGGGCGTAGGCCGCGGCGGGCAGCAGGAAAGCGAAAAGCAGTGTCAGAGGTTTGATCATGCAAGGAGAATGGCTGAACACGAGAGTGGTTCCGGCGTTGCCGCCACCTACGCCACTTTGGTCAGCTCGAAAATCTCGCCGTGGCGTGCACGTATTCTTGTCGATCACAACCCGAACTGATGCAAATCGCCTTCATCTATATTGAGCGCGAGCCCGCCACATTGCCTTACAGCCTCTAGCAAATTTCGGTCGCCGGAAATGAGGATGCACTGCTCGACGATTGCCGTCGCGCCTATCAGTGCATCCCTTTTGCGGTTTTCATCGCGCAATCGTTTTCGGCGTTTAGCGTCGAGTTCAGTCACGACGGAGAGTATCTTCCCGAAGAATTCATCGACTCCCCAAGCCGCGTTATCCCAAGCGGAAATGTCCCAAGACGATGAAGTGGTTGGGATCTTGTCAGCATCGATCATTTCGCAAGTTCGTATCAACTCAGAGAGCCGCTGACTCTCGGGTGTCGCTCCGATCTCATCAAATTGAACGTGTGTTAACACTAAGTCGAATCCGGACAGCGCAGACAGATTGAGCCGATCGTCCGCAATTCTGTTGATCACGTTGGTGTCCAGCATTGCCCTCTTACGATCATCAATCACTCCGCCGCTTCCACCCGTTTCCCGGGGCGCCGCTCAAGCAGTTCCTTGAGGAACTGGCCGGTGTAGCTGCGGTCCACCTTGACGATGTCCTCGGGCGTGCCCTCGGCGACGATCTCGCCGCCGCCGTCGCCGCCTTCGGGGCCGAGGTCGATGACCCAGTCGGCGGTCTTGATGACTTCGAGATTGTGCTCGATCACCACCACCGAGTTGCCCTGGTCGACCAGTTCGTGCAGCACTTCGAGAAGCTTGGCCACATCGTGGAAGTGCAGGCCGGTGGTCGGCTCGTCGAGAATGTAGAGCGTGCGGCCGGTCGAGCGTTTTGACAATTCCTTGGCGAGCTTGACGCGCTGCGCCTCGCCGCCAGACAGCGTGGTCGCCTGCTGACCCACCTTGATGTAGCCGAGGCCGACGCCCTCGAGCGCCTTGAGCTTGTCGCGCACGGCGGGAACGGCGGCGAAGAACTCGACGCCTTCCTCCACCGTCATGTCGAGCACGTCGGCGATCGACTTGCCCTTGAAGGTCACGTCCAGCGTTTCGCGGTTGTAGCGCTTGCCGTGGCAGACGTCGCAGGTGACGTAGACATCAGGCAGGAAATGCATCTCGATCTTGATCACGCCGTCGCCCTGGCAGGCCTCGCAACGCCCGCCCTTGACGTTGAACGAGAAGCGTCCGGGCTGGTAGCCGCGCGCCTTGGCTTCGGGCAGACCCGCAAACCAGTCGCGGATCGGCGTGAAGGCGCCGGTGTAGGTCGCGGGGTTGGAGCGTGGGGTGCGGCCGATCGGCGACTGGTCGATGTCGATCACCTTGTCGATGTGCTCGAAGCCGTCGATGCGGTCGTGTTCCGCGGGATTTTCACGCGCGCCCATCACGCGCCGTGCCGCCGCCTTGTAGAGCGTCTCGATCAGGAAGGTGGACTTGCCGCCGCCGGAGACGCCGGTGACCGCGGTGAACACACCCAGCGGAATTGAGGCCGAGACGTTCTTGAGGTTGTTGCCCCGCGCGCCGATGACCTTGAGTTCCTTCTTCTTTTTCGCCTTGCGCCGCTCGGTGGGCACTGCCACTTCGAGATCTCCGGAAAGATACTTGCCGGTGATCGAGCGCGGATTGGCCATGATGTCGCCGGGCGAACCCTGGGCGATGATCTCGCCGCCGTGAATGCCGGCGTGGGGACCGATGTCTACGACATAGTCTGCAGTCAGGATCGCGTCCTCGTCGTGTTCGACCACGATCACCGTATTGCCGATGTCGCGCAGATGCTTGAGGGTATCCAGAAGCCGCGCATTGTCGCGCTGATGCAGGCCGATCGAGGGCTCGTCGAGCACGTAGAGCACGCCCGTGAGGCCGGACCCGATCTGCGACGCAAGGCGGATGCGCTGGCTCTCACCGCCCGACAGCGAGCCGGAGTTGCGCGACAGCGTGAGATAGTCGAGGCCGACATCGTTCAGGAATTTCAGCCGGTCGCGGATTTCCTTGAGGATCCGCACGGCGATCTGGTTCTGCTGGTCGTTGAGCTCCTCGGGAAGCCTGTCGAACCAGTCGCCGGCATTGCGGATCGACAGCTCGGTGACTTCGCCGATATGGCAGCCATTGATCTTGACCGCGCGGGCTTCGGGCTTGAGCCGGTAGCCGCCGCAGCCGGGGCAGGGGGCGGCGGACATGTAGCGTTCGATCTCTTCGCGCGCCCAGGCGCTGTCGGTTTCCTTCCAGCGGCGCTCGAGATTGGGGATGATTCCCTCGAAGGTTTTCGAGGTGGTGTAGGATCTGAGGCCGTCATCATACTTGAAGGCTATCTTGTCCTTTGTGCCGCGCAGGATGGTGTCCCGGGCTGCGGCAGGCAGGTCGGCCCATTTGTCGGACAGCTTGAAACCGTAATGCTTGCCCAGCGCTTCCAGCGTCTGGGTGTAATAGGGCGAGCTAGACTTGGCCCAGGGCGCGATCGCGCCGGCCCTCAAGGTCAAGTGCGGTTCGGGCACCACCAGCGCCTCGTCGATTTTCTGCTGCGTGCCGAGCCCGTCGCAGGTGGGGCAGGCGCCGTGCGGATTGTTGAAGGAAAACAGCCGCGGTTCGATCTCGGAAATGGTGAAACCGGAGACGGGGCAGGCGAACTTTTCCGAAAACAGCATCCGCTCATGGGTTTCGTTCAGGGACTTGTTGGCGGAGCCGCCGGCGGAGGTTTCGCTCTCCGGCAGCGGCTTGTCGGCAAATTCGGCAATCGCCAGACCCTCGGCCAGCCGCAGACATGTCTCCAGGCTGTCGGCCAGGCGGGCCGAGATGTCGTCGCGCACTACGATGCGGTCGACCACGATGTCGATGTCGTGCTTGTACTTCTTGTCGAGCGGAGGAACATCGGCGATCTCGTAGTACTGTCCGTCCACCTTGACCCGCTGGAAGCCCTTTTTCATGAACTCGGCCAGTTCCTTGCGGTACTCGCCCTTGCGGCCGCGCACGACGGGCGCCAGCACGTAAAGCCGCGTGCCTTCCTCGAGCGCGAGCACCCGGTCGACCATCTGGCTGACCGTCTGGCTTTCGATCGGAAGCCCGGTTGCGGGTGAATAGGGCACGCCCACGCGGGCGAACAGGAGCCGCATGTAGTCGTAGATCTCGGTGACGGTGCCCACGGTCGAGCGCGGGTTCTTGCTGGTGGTCTTCTGCTCGATGGAAATTGCCGGGCTCAATCCGTCGATCTGGTCGACGTCCGGCTTCTGCATCATCTCCAGAAACTGCCGGGCATAGGCGGAAAGGCTTTCGACATAGCGGCGCTGGCCCTCGGCATAGATGGTGTCGAAGGCGAGCGACGACTTGCCCGAGCCCGACAGCCCCGTCATCACGATCAGGCTGTTGCGCGGCAGGTCGATATCGACATTCTTGAGATTGTGCTCGCGAGCCCCGCGAATGGTGATGGATTTCAATTCAGTCATGTCGCCGCCGATTTGCCGTGGAGTGTCCGGCACGTTCCGCCGAACGCGCGTGGATCGCTCAATTGCGTGTTGGGCCTCGCGGGTCGGAACTCGTCCCTTAAGGCATCTGATCCGTATTTCGCAAAACACCTTGCCCCTGAGGAACACTGGAGGTCAAACATGGTTCCGGGGCAAACCCGATCCATACATAAGCACCTCTCCATGAATGTCGAGGCGCAGGGTGAGGCGAGCCGGGCGCAAAGCCGAATCTGTTGACAAAACATGGCATGAACATTAGAACAAATAAAGAACGAAAAAGGCCTGTGGATTGTCCGCGCCCGGCTCACGGCGTGGTGCGCGATCCTGTAAGGTGCGCGCAGATTTGGACAGGGCGGCGGAAGGTCGCCTGAAGTGTTGGCTTGGCGGCGCAAAGCCGCGTTGAGCGTAGGAAGGTGAAGCATCATGGCGGGCAGCGTCAACAAGGTTATTCTGATCGGGAATCTGGGCGCTGACCCGGAAATCCGGCGTACCCAGGACGGTCGGCCGATCGCCAACCTTTCGGTGGCGACGTCGGAAAGCTGGCGCGACAAGAACACCGGAGAACGCCGGGAGAAGACCGAATGGCATCGCGTGGTCATCTTCAATGAGGGGCTCTGCAAAATCGCCGAGAATTATCTGAAGAAAGGCTCCAAGGTCTACCTCGAAGGTCAGTTGCAGACCCGTAAGTGGCAGGATCAGTCGGGCCAGGACAAGTATTCCACCGAGGTGGTTTTGCAGGGCTTCAACGGCAACCTGACCATGCTCGACGGCCGCAATGAAGGCGGTGGCGGCGGTGGTGGCCGGGTTGGGTCCGATTATGGCGGCGGCGGCGGAGATTTCGGCGGCGGTTCTTCATCGGGCGGTGGCCGCGGTGGCTCCGGCGGCGGCGGTTTTGGCGGCGGCGGTGGCGGCGGATCCCGCGATCTCGATGACGACATTCCGTTCTGAGGGGCTGCTGCAGGGGTCGGCTAGGCCAGTGCGCAGCGCGATATGGCGTGAAACTCCGCATGCTGCGGCAAAACGGGATTGTGGAATTTGCGCCAGTCGATCACCCACATAGCCCTGGTCGTCCGCGACTATGACGAGGCGATCGCGTTTTACTGCGGCGTGCTCGCCTTCGATCTTCTCGAGGACACATACCAGCCGGAGCAGGACAAGCGCTGGGTCGTGGTCCGGCCCAAGGGCGGGCAGGGCACCTCGATCGTGCTGGCCCGCGCCTCGAAGCCGGAGCAGGAGCCGTTCGTCGGCAACCAGACCGGCGGGCGCGTGTTCCTGTTCCTGAATACCGATGATTTTTCGCGCGATTACCGGCGCATGATGGCCGAAGGCGTCGAGTTCGTGCGTGAACCCAGGACGATGGATTACGGCACCGTCGCCGTGTTCAGGGATCTCTACGGCAATCTGTGGGATTTGCTACAACTGTCCGAGGGGCATCCGGCTGCCGTTTGAGCCGTCACGCGGCAGCACATGCTGCTGCGCGAAGCCCCTGGCCATGCACCTTAATGTGATTGGCGTTGCCGGTACCGACCGGTCCATAATCCCGGCCGTGATCTGCTTTTTTCAGCCTATGCGGCGTGTGCGGGCTGCGGTCTCGGGTCTGACGGCCCTCGTTGCCGTTGCGGCGCTGCTCCCGGCATTGTCCGACGCGGCTCGTGCGGGTGAAGCCGATGTGGTTGGCGTGAAATTCGAGCAAGCTGCCGATGGCACCTACCGGTTCGACGTCACGGTGCGCCACGCCGATGACGGCTGGGAGCACTATGCCGATCGCTGGCAGGTGCTCGCCCCGGACGGAACGGTATTGGGCGAACGGATTCTCCTGCATCCGCATGACACGGAACAGCCCTTCACCCGCAGCCTCGGCGGTATCGCCATATCTCGCGACATCAAATCGGTCAGCGTGCGTGCGCATGACAGCCGCCATGGCTGGGGCGGCGCGGAGGTGACAATCGCCCTTCGCGACTGACTTGCAGGTCTAGCCGGTGGAGAGCTCGACTTCGACGCGGTCGCCGGTGGAAATTCGCTCGGCTTTTCTCACGGCCGCCTTCACGGGCAGGAAATAGCAGCCCGAGGCCTTGTCCGGAAACACCGAGGTTTCCCAGCGGCTTTCGCCGATCCGGACGCGCACCCGTATCGCTCCGAAACCATTTGTCGAACCGGCAAAGAAGCGCAGGCTGTGGGAGATGTCGGCAGGTACGGTGATGAAATGCCAGGCCGCCTTGGCGCCGGGATAGAGCCAGAGGTCCGCTTCGAAGTGATGCTGCTGTTCCGGTTCCATCGCTTCCTTGTCAGCCCCGCCCCGTCAGCCTCAGCCCGGCCCCATTAGCCGGGGATGAACACCTGCTTGATCCCGTCCACCACGAACTGCACCGAAAGGGCCGCCAGCACCACGCCGAGAAGCCGTGTCAGAATGGTGCGGCCGGTGGAGCCCAGGAACTGGTCGATCCGCTCGGCGATCACCAGCGTGAGGAAGAGCACGACCGAGGCGGCGATGATGACGCCGATCAGCGCGGAGCGTTCCACCGGGGCGTAAAAGGACCCTGCGAGCAGGATGACAGCCGAGATCGCGCCCGGCCCGGCAATCAGCGGGATGGCGAGCGGGAACACCGAGACATTCGAAATATGGTCCTTGGTGATGGCCTGCTCGGCGCTTTTCTCCTGCCGTTCATGGCGTTTTTCAAAGATCATCTCGAAGGCGATCCAGAACAAAAGGATGCCTCCGGCAATGCGAAACGCGCCGAGCGAAATCCCCAGAACCCCCAGAATGCCCGCGCCCGCAACCGCGAAGACCGCAAGTATGCCTGCCCCTGTCACGGTGCCGCGCAACGCCACCTGGATGCGCTGGCTGCGGTTCATGCCCGTGGTCAGGCCGAGAAAGATCGCCGCCAGTCCCGGAGGGTCGTACATGACAATGATCGTGACGAAAGCATTGATGAGCAGGTCGACGGTCATGCGGCCCCCCGAAAGCCATGAAATCGGCTGGTTTGATCCGGCATACGACACATGCGGCGCGATCAAAACCCCCAATCGGGTCCGCAACGGTGGAGAATGTGGATTTGGGGCCTCTAAAGCGCCTGGCAAATTGGCGAACGCAAAGCCTTTCGGCTATAAGATGACAATGATTCCATCCAAATTTCGTGGACAGCTTTGACAGACCAGAACACACCCTCCGGGCCGATCACTCCAGGCATAGAACCGGTATCGATAATCGAGGAAATGCAGCGCTCCTATCTCGACTACGCCATGAGCGTGATCGTGAGCCGCGCGCTGCCCGATGTCCGCGACGGACTGAAGCCGGTGCACCGGCGCATCCTGCATGCGATGCATGAGGGCGGCTATCACTGGAACCGCAAATATGTGAAGTCGTCGCGCATCGTCGGTGACGTCATGGGTAAGTATCACCCGCATGGCGACCAGTCGATCTACGACGCCATGGTGCGCATGGCGCAGCACTGGTCGATGGGCGCGATGCTGATCGACGGGCAGGGCAATTTCGGCTCGATCGACGGCGACCCGCCGGCGGCCATGCGGTACACCGAATCCCGTCTCGCCAAGCTTGCCCACGAGATGATCGAGGACATCGACAAGGACACCGTCGATTTCCAGGACACCTATGATTCCTCCGGCCGCGAGCCGAAGGTCCTGCCGGCGCGGTTCCCGAACCTGCTGGTCAATGGTGCGGGCGGCATCGCCGTGGGCATGGCGACCAACATTCCGCCGCACAATCTGGTCGAGGTGGTCAATGGCTGCATCGCCATCATGGACAATCCGTCCATCGACCTGATCGAGCTGATGAGCATCATTCCGGGCCCCGACTTCCCCACTTCGGGCATCATTTTGGGCCAGGCCGGCATCCGTCAGGCGTTCGAGACCGGACGCGGATCGGTGATCATGCGCGGCAAGGTGCATGTCGAGCCGATGCGCAACGACCGCGAGGCCATCATCATCACCGAGGTTCCCTACCAGGTGAACAAGGCCTCGATGATCGAGAAGATGGCCGAACTGGTGCGCGACAAGCGCATCGAGGGCATCTCCGACCTGCGCGACGAGTCCGACCGCCAGGGCTACCGGGTGGTCATCGAACTCAAGCGCGACGCCAATGCCGATGTGATCATCAACCAGCTTTACCGCTACACGCCGCTGCAGACCTCCTTCGGGGTCAACATGGTGGCGCTCAATGGCGGCAAGCCGGAGCTGATGAACCTCATCGACATGCTCAAGGCCTTTGTCGGCTTCCGCGAGGACGTGATCACGCGGCGGACAAAGTACCTGCTGCGCAAGGCGCGCGAACGCGCCCATGTGCTCGTCGGTCTCGCCATCGCGGTCGCCAATATCGACGAGGTGATCGCGCTCATCCGCAATGCACCCGATCCGGCGACTGCGCGCGAACAGCTGATGACGCGCCGCTGGCCGGCGATGGATGTGGAAGTGCTGATCCGGCTGATCGACGATCCGCGCCACCGGATCAACGAGGACGGAACCTACAATCTCTCCGAGGAGCAGGCGCGCGCCATTCTCGAGCTGCGTCTGGCCCGCCTGACGGCACTCGGCCGCGACGAGATCGGCGACGAACTGAGCAAGATCGGCGAGGAGATCAAGGATTTCCTCGAAATCCTCGGTTCGCGCGTCCGTGTCCAGCAGATCGTCAAGGACGAGCTGGCTGCGGTACGCGACGAATTCGGCGTGCCGCGCCGCACCGTGATCGCCGAAGGCGGTCCGGACATGGACGACGAGGACCTGATCGCGCGCGAGGACATGGTGGTCACCGTGTCCCACGCCGGCTACATCAAGCGCGTGCCGCTCGCCACCTACCGGGCGCAGCGCCGCGGCGGCAAGGGCCGCTCGGGCATGGCCACCAAGGACGAGGATTTCGTCACGCGGCTGTTCGTGGCCAACACCCACACGCCGGTGCTGTTCTTCTCCTCCCGCGGCATCGTCTACAAGGAGAAGGTCTGGCGCCTGCCCATCGGCACGCCGACCTCGCGCGGCAAGGCGCTGATCAACATGCTGCCGCTCGAAAAGGGTGAACGCATCACCTCGATCATGCCGCTGCCGGAAGACGAAACCAGCTGGGGCGAACTCGACGTGATGTTCGCCACCACGCGCGGCACGGTCCGGCGCAACAAGCTTTCGGATTTCGTCCAGGTCAACCGCAACGGCAAGATCGCCATGAAGCTCGACAGCGAGGGCGACGAGATCCTCAATGTCGAGACCTGCAGCGAACTCGACGACGTTCTTCTGACCACGGCGCTGGGCCAGTGTATCCGCTTCCAGGTCGATGACGTGCGCGTCTTCGCCGGCCGCAATTCGGTCGGCGTGCGCGGCATCAACCTGGCCGAGGGCGACACCATCATCTCGATGACCATCGTCCACCATGTCGATGCGGATGCCGCCGAGCGTTCCGCCTACCTGAAGCGCGCCGTGGCCGAACGCCGGGCCGCAACCGGCGAGGAGATCGAGGATGTGGCGCTGGTCGGCGAGGAGCCGGAAGAGCCCGGCGATCTGAGCGAGGAGCGCTACGCGGAACTGAAAGCGCGCGAGCAGTTCATCCTCACGGTGTCCGAGAAGGGCTACGGGAAGCGCTCGTCAAGCTACGAGTTCCGCATTTCGGGCCGCGGCGGCAAGGGCATCCGCGCCACCGACACCTCCAAGACCGGCGAGATCGGGCCTCTGATCGCGGCCTTCCCGGTCGAGCAGGGCGACCAGATCATGATGGTCTCCAATGCGGGCCAGGTGATCCGCGTGCCGGTCGGCGGCATCCGCATGGCGAGCCGCGCCACCAAGGGCGTGACCATCTTCTCGACCGCCAGGGACGAACGCGTGGTCTCCGTCGACCGCATCAACGAGCCCGAGAGCGAGGAAGAGCTGGAAGAGGTCATCGAGGCCGAAGCCGCCGAAGCCGCCGCTGCCGGTCTCGCCGACGAACCGGAGGCGGGCAGTGCGGATGAGGCTGGCCCGGACGCATCTTCCGGCGATGCCGAGCCGGACGAGGACCCGCAGGGCTAAGCCGTTGGGTGCGACACCACAAAGACAAAAGCCGGGGAGCGATCCCCGGCTTTTTTGTGTGGCTGGGGGGAGGGGGTGGCGGCAATGGGCTGCTGCCTCGTGTTGAAATCGGAGAAGGTCAGGAAGCGGTCGTTGCTCGAATATGAGCGCGGTGTGATTTTGGCTAAAAGCTTCGTTGATAGGCCATAAGATAAACGGCCGCTGCGCGCCCTCATTTGGTAGTTCCATTTAGTCAGTCGAACTCTTAAAAACTGCCGGTCGGTATACGTAACTTCGATCTCTATCACGAGGTGGTTTGGTGCCGGACCGCTCTTCGATGACTAGGGCAGATTTGCGGCCTTTCAGATGGCGACCGCACTCCGACCGCAACGGGTCCCTATAGCGAAAAAAGACTTGTGTGAGCTTGGCATACATACAAACGAGCGATCGCGCAGTGCCGCTCTCTTGACCACGTTTGAAGGAATCGGCGATTATAGTAAAAAAAGGCAAGCATAAATTAATCCGCTGCGTACTGCTTGAAATCCTCGCAAAGAACTCTTCGATCTCGCAGAAAAACTTCGTCACACCGGCACGTTTTGATGGACGCAATGTCAGTTGAACAGGTCAAGTCGCAGATAGATCGGTTCCTTAAATCAACGGCCCCTGAAGTCCTGTGTATACGTGGCCACTGGGGTACCGGGAAAACCTACATTTGGCAGACGGCTGCCAGAGCCCTGCGGGAAGGCAAGGATAAGGTCGCCCTAGATCAGTATGCCTACGTGTCGCTGTTCGGCGTCAATTCAATCAATCAACTACGCTCACAAATTCTCCAGAACACGGTGCCAAGGGCGCAGATTGGTGAATTGGTCACCAGCGATACATTGAGGAGCAAGCTCAACTCCCTCGAAAGTAGTGTAAAGCGCGGCTTTCTGGGGATGGTTGGACTGGGCGGCGACGGAATATTTGAAGCTGTCGTTTCCGGCCTATCCGTCATGATTAGCAATCAGATTATTTGCTTCGACGACCTAGAGAGAAAAGGCCCCGATCTACGTACCGGGGACTTTCTGGGCTATGTCAACCTCTTGGTGCTGGAGCGCAAGTGCAAGGTCGTAATCCTCCTGAACGACAATGCCCTCCAGGATCCCGATCTATCCGAGTTCAGCGACTATCTAGAGAAAGTGGTCGACGTAAGCCTGAAGTTCGCACCTACGCCAACGCAGGCAGTGGATATTGCTCTGGAAGACGCCGAAGGTAACCTGGAACTTAAAGGGATGATCCGGGACCGCTGTACTCGTCTTGGCATCGACAACATCAGGGTTGTCCGAAAGCTTCTTCGGTACGCGCGAGAAATCGAGCCGCTGCTGGATGACTACAAGCCTGCCGTGCTTAACAGCGTTGTTTCCACCATCGTTCTGATGGGCTGGGCTCACCTCCAGCCCCAGGTCGCGCCACCGAAGCTCTTCCTAAAGACAAAGCAGAACTTCTATGCCGACATCGTCGGCAATCGGGACGGCAAATATTCCGCCAAGGAAATCGAATGGATGCAGCTCGTCAGAAACTACGGCTACATGCGCACCGACGATTTCGACATTGCTCTCCTAAGAGGAATCGAGGACGGCTACTTTAATTCGGACATCGTCAGGCAACACGCCACCGAGCTGCATCAACGGGCTGAAGCTGACGAAGCTGCACTCCGGCTACGGCAGGCGTGGCGGAATCTGTACGACGACTTTTCGGCAGATGCCGACAAAAGCTTGGCAGAATTTAGCGATTGCATTCTCACCAACGGCAGGTTCTACGAACTTCACCACGTCATTCCAGTCATCAACATGTTCCGTGATCTGGATCGGAAGGAGGAGGGTGACAAATTATTGGATGCATACCTCCCGATGCGCAAAAGCATAAAAGATGCCTACAGCCTCAGGCACACCGGTCTGTTTGGGGATAGGATAGACACGGATGTAGCGGAGAAGATTCGGGGCTTTGAGAAAGATGCAAAGCCCGCATATTCCTCCGACGAACTTTTCTTACTACTCGCTGACGACGGGTATAACAGCGACATCACTCAGCAACTGTCACAGATTCCAGTTGAGGATTATGTCCGAGTTTTGGAAACAACGACGGGCGAAAAGCTCGGCATTGTTCGCAGGGCTCTTACCCAGTACAATCAGCTTTCGAACCCCACACCTGCCATACAGAACATTATCCGCAAAACGGGCGAAGCGCTAACGCGCATCGGTGAGGGGAGCGAACTTAGACGATACAAAGTGCGAAGTTGGGGGATTGATGAGAAGATTGCCCAGCTTGACACAGCCGCTTCCCAAGACGCGAGCAACGATGGCTAAATGCTTCGCTTATTTGATCCTCCGCGCTCAAGACCGAATGGTCTGAGAACGGCACGACTTGGCAATCGGACGCAGCCAACCGAACGGCAAGTTTCGGACAGCGATCACATCAGCCGTAACGACGACAATGGGGTCGGATGCAGTCATGGAGGCCGCCCGCTTCATTGCAAATAATATATCTTTAGCCTTCAACATCTCCCAGTCCCCTCCCAGCCCCCCATACGGTCATTCATTGACGGCGTGGCAATGTCCGCTACTCGGTCTTTTTGAACGTTCCCAAGCCATGTGAACGGCTGGTTTCGGAATCCGCATCATTTGGCCCGCTATCCACCCCCAAAACACATCGGCCCCGGCCGGGTGTCTTGTCCCGGCCGGGGCCGTATCCTGCTGGAGGTCAGGATCGAATTTTGTGCGCGTGACCGGTCAGAACCGGTTGGGTGCGTGCGGGCGGTCGTGCTCCGAGGCGCGCTGGGGGATCGCCCCGCGCATGGCGCCAAAAACGGTTGCGCTGAAAACCAAGACGATCGTCATCGCCAAAAGGGCAAGTGCAAGGGTCATAATGGTGTCCTTTCCACGCATCGACTTTGATGCGGGGAGAATGACAAATCCTGAATGAACCCAAGCTGAATGCAATCATGGTTTACGCCCGGTTGCCGGGCGTGGGCGGTTCGCCGGCTCAGATCAGGTGCACGGCGCCGGGCACCGCGGTGCCGAAGTCGGGACCGGCTGCGGAGCGCGGCGCGGGGCGGGTGTCGAGCATCGCCAGCACCTCGGGGTCGGTGGGCCGGCCTTCGACCTCCGTGCTCCAGACCCTGAACCCCGCCAGCTCATAGGCGCCGAACGAGGTGATCATCGCCACGTCGGAGGCGTCGGCGCCGCGCACCATCAGGATCCGGCCGATGCGCGGAACATTGTAGCGCGCGTCGACGGTGTACCAGCGGTCGCCGAGATAGACCTCGAACCAGGCGCAGAAATCGTCAAAGCCGGTGTCGGGCACGCCGAAGTCGCCGAGATAGCCGCTGGCGTAGCGTGCGGGAATGTTCATCGCCCGGCACAGGCTCACGCCCAGATGGGCGAAATCCCGGCACACGCCGGTCTTTTCCTCGAGCACGTCGCGGGCGGTCTTGTCGGGACGGCCGAACTTGTAGCCGAAGGTCACGTGATCGTGGACGAAGCTGGAGATGGCCGCCACCCGGTCCCAGCCCTCGTTGGTGTGGCCGAAATTGGACCAGGCAAACCTGATCAGGTGGTCGGAATCGCAATAGCGGCTTGCCATCAGGTAGGTGAGCGTTTCGGACGGAAGGTCCTGGACGAGGTGCTGGCGCGCGTCCTGGGGCACTTCATCGGGGCGGCCGTCGACCTCGGCCACGCAGTCCGACCAGTAGGTCGTCGCACCGGCCTCGGCCATCGCGCGCGAGATCTGGTTGCCGTAGCCGTCGACATAGCGGGTGATGTCGGCGCCCCGGTCGGCACGCACCCTGTCGGAGCCGATGAGACGGCCCTCGAACGCGCTGTGCGTCGACAATGCCATCAGCATCGGAACCGGTTGCGCGCAGGACACGGTGATTTCAAACCCAAATCTGATCAACATAGACGTACAGTTCCTTGAGAGTTGGCGGGTGGTGCGGTGTCGCAGGCTGCGGCGCGTGGTCCGAACCGCGGCCTCGTGCGGGCCAGTGGTCGGGACGTGTCCGCGATGCCGGAGCGGTCGCGTGGGGCAGATGTTCCAGGCAGGTTTGGCATTGCCGGCATTAAGGGGCCGGAAATAGGGGGTTGGAGGAAAGGGCGGGGGCCAGGCGCTGTCGGGTGGCTGACCCTAACACATTCCTTCGGGTTGGGGGAACGCAGGCTTCATACAGGCGCTTTTCGCGTCCCGGGCAGAGCGCATTTGCAAGTGGCGGCGAAAAGGCGCACTGTGTAACGGCCATCGCGCGCGATTGTTCCAATCTGTTCCCCTGGCGAGCATGCTTTTTTCGTTCCAGGTTTCGCCGGCACCCGGCGGTCTCGGGAACATTTTTCAAGAACAAGGGCCCACGGGCTCCGCGACGCCCGGGCATGTCTGGTCCGGGATGGGTTGCGTTCAGGATCGGATGTCATGGCAAAAGATGTATTCAGCAAGGGGCAGCGCGTCGCGCTCCGCTCACGCGTGGCGCTGTCGCCCAAGGTTCCCGATGATTTCGAGGTTCTGCTCAGACTGCCGGACAATCACGGCCAGCCGCAATACCGGATCCGCAACGAGGAGCACGGCCACGAGCGGGTTGAACAGGGCAGCAATCTGGAGCTGGTGAAAGCCGCCTCCGCCACCTAGAGCACTTGCGGCGAAACCGCATTCGCCGCCGAAGCTCCATCTCGTCGTTTCAACGCACTTCCGCAGGCAAGACCGGGTTCCGGTTTTGGCGGAAGCGCTCGCGCATGCGCGCAGTCAGGATACCGAATGGCCAAGGGTCAGATGAAGTCGAACAAGGAAATCCGCAAACCCAAGAAGGACAAGGCCAAGGCCAATGCGCCGGTTGAATCGGGTTCGGCGGTCAAGCAGCTGGAAACGAACCCGTTTCAGAAGAAAGCCAAGAAGTGATCACGGGCGTCAACCGTTTGCCGCGAGCCGTGCCGTGATCGGCTTCCCCAACGAGATGCGCAGCTTCGACGAAGACGCGGGCACCATCCGCTTCTCCGGCTATGATGGCGTGATGGAAGTCCGCTTTCTGCTCGAAGCCCCGGCGCTGGAACAGATCGCCGGTCTCGACCGGTCGCCCGACACCGATTATCTGGCGGCCTTCGACCGGATTCGCGGCAAGATCGATGCCGCGGCCGTGCGCGCCTACAAGAAGCACCGCAAGAACCTGATCCGGCTGTCGATCGCGGATTTCTGACTGTCCGGCGCCAAAAGCATTTGGCGGGCATGCCCCCAATGGCTTTCAAAGCGACGCGTGCGACCGATCAGGACCACAATCGCCGCCAACAGACTTGCCGGCTTCATCTCTTGATGCCCACCTCCTGACATGACAAAAGAAGCGTGAAAAAGAGGGGTCTTGCCATGCGCATTGCGTTTTATCCCGGGTCCTTTGACCCGATGACCAATGGCCATATCGATGTGCTGGAGCAGGCACTGGCACTGGGCGACCGGCTGGTCGTCGGCATCGGCGTCCATCCTGGCAAGGCGCCGATGTTCTCGTTCGACGAACGCGCCAGCATGATCGCCCATATCGTCGAGGAGCGGTTTTCCGAACGCAGCGCGCACGTGACCGTCCAGTCGTTCGACGGGCTGGTGGTCGATGCGGCCCGCGCGGCAGGCGCAACCGTGCTGGTTCGCGGACTGCGCGACGGCACCGATCTCGACTATGAGATGCAGATGGCCGGCATGAACCGCGCCATGGCGCCGGACGTCACCACTGTCTTTACACCGGCCTTTCCGGAAACCCGCCACATCACCGCCACGCTTGTGCGCCAGATCGCCAGGATGGGTGGCGATGTCAGCCGGTTTGTGCCCTTGGTGGTGCAAAAGGCGCTCGCAGCCCGCATTGCCGAAGCCTGAAGCTTCGCGCCATTGCCGTCCGAGGCCTTTACTCAGGCCCGCGCGGGCCTGGCGTTGCAAAGCATCGGGCAGTATGTCAAACGGACCTTCCCGGGCGGGCTGCCCCCCGGCAGGCCTCAAATTCCGGAGCTCGCATGCTTTCGTTTCGTTTTGCCTCCGCCGCCGTGCTCGCGCTTGGACTGGCGTTTCCGACCCTCGCATCCGCCGCCGAACGGCTGACCATCACGCTCAAGACCGGTGACGTCGTCATCGAACTGGCCGAAGATGTCGCGCCGAAACACGCCGCGCGCCTGAAGGCGCTGGCCGATGCCGGCGAGTATGACAATGTCGCCTTTCACCGGGTGATCGACGGCTTCATGGCCCAGACCGGTGATGTCCAGTTTGCCGACATGGAAGACGGCTACGCGCCGCGCCGGGCAGGGATGGGCGGATCCTCCGAGCCCGATCTTCAGGCCGAATTTTCCGACAAGCCCTTCGTTCGCGGCACCGTCGGCATGGCGCGTTCGCAGAACCCCAATTCGGCCAATTCGCAGTTCTTCATCATGTTCGCGCCGGCGCCCAACCTGAACGGCCAGTACACCGTGGTGGGCGAAGTCGTCGAAGGCATGGAGCATGTCGATCAGATCAAGCGCGGCGATCGCTCGAACAACGGCGCGGTCACCGATCCCGACCGCATGATCACGGTCCGCTCCGGCGGCTAGAGCTACAACCAATCCCATCAACAGGAGACACACCATGGCGGAGATCAAGGATCCCGAAAACACACTTATCCTGGAAACCACCCAGGGCACCGTCACCATCGAAATGCTGCCGGACCTGGCGCCGGAGCACGTCAAGCGGATCAAGGAACTGGCGCGCGAAGGCGCCTATGATGGCGTGGTGTTTCACCGTGTGATCGAGGGATTCATGGCCCAGACCGGCGACGTCAAGTTCGGCAAGTCCGGCGGCTCGTCCTTCGACCCGGCGCGCGCCGGCATGGGCGGATCGGACAAGCCTGATCTCAAGGCGGAATTCTCCAACATGAACCATGGCCGCGGCACCTGTTCCATGGCCCGCGCCCAGAACCCGAATTCGGCCAACTCGCAGTTCTTCATCTGCTTTGATGATGCGGGTTTCCTCAACCGCCAGTACACGGTCTGGGGCCAGGTGATTTCGGGCATGGAAAATGTCGACAAGATCAAGCGCGGCGAGCCCGTCACCGATCCCGACAAGATCGTCTCGATGAAGGTTGCGGCTGACGCCTGACCCTTGATTGATTCTACTCCCGATTGCAGCTAAACTGGCTGTGGTCGGGGGTGAATATGGGGTTCGTGAGCATAGCCAGGGCGCAGGTGGAAACCGCCGGAACAGCGTGTTCCGGCTTTTCCGAAGCCTTTTGGCGGTTGTTGTTCGACGCTCACGACACACTCCCCCGTTGCGCGGACGCCAATGGTGTGCTGGCTTTTGCGACCCTCGCATCGCTGGCTTTCGCTGCTTTTGTCGTCATTGATCTGCTCGTCGCCATTGTTCGCCATTTCGGATTTGCCGCCGATGAGGCGGGTGAATTTGGCATGGGTGATCAGGGCGGGGTGGTGATCACGTCGATCAAGGCGATCGGCGTCATCGTTTTCGGAATGATTGCCGCCTGGCTGGTTGCGTTTTTTGCCGCCGTGATCGATTTCCTGCAGATGGCGCCGCACACGGCTGTGGCGACAGGTGTGTTGTGGCAGGTGACCTATGCACAGTTGCTGGCCCGCTTCGGCTCCACCGTGAAGGAAGACGGCGGAGAGCCGGCGACGAACCCGCATTCGCCGCCCTTGCCTGCTGCCGAAGAGATGCAGACAGCGACCGAGGAGGTGGCGGAATAGCTGCCCCGGGACTATATTGGGATCAGGCCGGCCGGAGTTTGAGTGGTTTGATGCTACGGGCTTTGGCATCAAGGTTTGAAAGACAGGTGATGTGAAATGGCGGTGCTACTTTCAGACGTGTTGATGAAGCGATCGCGGGACCGCGGCGGGCGGCCGTTTTACACAGTTGCGCAGATAAGGGATGTCATCACTCAATCGCTCAACTATTCCTCTCATGACGGAACCGCTCCGGCGGCGGCGAGGGCCCTTTTGCTGTTTCAGACCAGCACCCAGCAGACCTGGCTTGTCAGGACGGAACGACGGCTTTACTGCATCCTCGACGATCGGCGCAAATCCTCGCCCCACATCAATTGGTCTATGGCCACTGCTGATATTGTGACTGACGGCAAACTTGAGCTTGAAGTCTCGTTCGACGAGCGATCGCCGGTGAGTTCGAAATCCGGGCTGGTGCATTTCGGACCCAAGCACCGGAACTGGCTTTACAGCAAGAAACTGTTTGCCAGTGAACCTGTTGCCGAGCAGCTGGACCGGTTTTTGCGCGGCGCCTGATTTCCTGATACCTGACCGGTTCTGAGTCCCAGCAGTGCGGTGCTTTCTTGCGCGTCGACCTATTCGATTTCGATCTCCCCGAAGAGTGCATTGCGCTCAGGCCGGCGAACCCGCGTGACAGTGCGAGGATGCTGCGCGTGGGCGAAGACGGCGCGCTCGGTGATCGCGTCGTGCGCGATCTGCCGGATCTGCTCGAACCGGGCGACGCGCTGGTGTTCAACGACACCCGTGTGATCCCGGCCCAGCTCGAAGGTTTCCGCAGCCGCGATGAAAATCGGGTCCGGGTCTCGGCGACGTTGCACATGCGTTCGGGCCCTGACCGCTGGAAAGCCTTTGTCAGGCCCGGCAAGCGGATCAAACCGGGCGACCGGCTGTCCTTCGGCGGTGATGGTTCCGCCTGTCTTTCCGGCGTTCTAGACGCCACTGCAGGCGAGCGGGGCGAGGGCGGCGAGATCGAGCTGGTATTCGACCTTTCGGGACCGGCGCTCGACGAGGCCATCATGACCACCGGGCACATTCCGCTGCCGCCCTATATCGCCTCGAAGCGCGGTGAGGACGAAAGCGACCGCCGCGATTACCAGACGATCTACGCGCGCGAGGATGGCGCCGTCGCCGCACCCACCGCAGGGCTTCATTTCACGCCCGAACTGTTCGAAAGGCTCGATGCGCGCGGGATCTCGCGCCACTTCGTTACCCTTCATGTCGGCGCGGGGACCTTCCTGCCGGTCAAGGCGGACGACACCACCGAGCACAGGATGCACTCCGAAATCGGCCATGTCAGCGCTGAAACCGCCGCGGCGCTCAATGCGGTCCGCGCGCGGGGCGGGCGCATTGTCTCCGTTGGCACCACCTCGCTCAGGCTGCTTGAGAGCGCGGCCGGCGAGGACGATGAGATTGCCGCCTGGTCCGGTCCCACCGACATTTTCATCACGCCCGGTTACCGGTTTCGCGCCGTCGATGTGCTGATGACCAATTTTCACCTGCCGCGCTCGACCCTGTTCATGCTTGTCTCCGCCTTTTCAGGGCTTGAGACCATGCGCGCAGCCTATGCGCATGCCATCCGGACCGGCTACCGGTTCTATTCCTACGGCGATTCCAGCCTGTTGTTCCGGAGGCAGCCGTGATCGTGCGCTATCTCACGCATCCACAGGTGGCGATTGATCCGGCGGTGCCGGTGGAGCGCTGGGGGCTCAACGAAACCGGCTGCCTCCGCGTCGCGGCGATTGCCGCGGCCGCTGCACTGCGCGGCACGACCTCTGTCATCTCCAGCGGTGAGACCAAGGCAATTGAGACCGCGCTGCCGATCGCCGCGGCGCTCGGCCTCGAGCCGGTGATCCGCGAGGACATGCACGAGAACGACCGCAGCGCCACCGGCTTCCTGCCGCCGGAGGAGTTCGAGCGGGTCGCCGACCGGTTCTTTGCCGCGCCGGACCAGAGCATTCGCGGCTGGGAGCGGGCGGTGGATGCGCAGGCCCGCGTCCTGCGCGAAACCAGGACGGCCCTGGCCGGGGCGCCTGCGGGGGACGTGCTTCTGGTCGGCCATGGCGCGGTCGGCACGCTGTTGATGTGCCATATCGCCGGCTGGCCGATAGACCGTTGCAACGATCAGCCCGGCGGCGGCGGCAATGTGTTTGCTTTCGAGCGGCAGACGCTGAAACTGCGCCATGCATGGCAAGCGATGGAAACTCTGAACGATACCCAAATGGCGGCGCCGCAATGACCGACACCTTCCAGTTCAAGCTCACCGCCACCGACGGCAAGGCCCGGCGCGGCGAGATCTCGATGCCGCGCGGGGTGATCCGCACACCGGCCTTCATGCCGGTCGGCACCGGCGGCACGGTCAAGGCCATGTACATGGACCAGGTCAGCGATCTGGGCGCCGACATCATCCTGGGCAACACCTATCATCTGATGCTGCGTCCAGGTGCCGAACGGGTGGCCAGGCTCGGCGGGTTGCATGAGTTTGCCCGCTGGCAAAAGCCGATCCTGACCGATTCCGGCGGGTTTCAGGTGATGTCGCTGTCGGCGCTGCGCAAGATCGACGAGCACGGCGTCACCTTCCAGTCGCATATCGACGGCTCCCGCCACGAGATGAGCCCGGAGCGTTCGATCGAGATCCAGGGGCTTCTGGGCTCCGACATCCAGATGCAGCTCGATGAATGCGTGCGGCTGCCCGCCGAGGAAGCGGAAATCGAGCGCGCCATGGAAATGTCGCTGCGCTGGGCCGGGCGCTGCAAGACAGCCTTTGGCGAGCAGCCCGGCAAGGCGATGTTCGGCATTGTCCAGGGTGGGGATACTCCCTTGCTAAGGGAGCGGTCGGCCAGGGCGCTGGCAGACCTCGACCTCAAGGGCTATGCCGTCGGAGGCTTGGCGGTGGGTGAGCCGCAGGACGTCATGCTCGACATGCTGGACGTTACCTGTCCGCTGCTGCCTTCAAACAAGCCGCGCTATCTGATGGGCGTGGGCACGCCAGACGATATTTTGAAGTCCGTCGGTCGCGGCATCGACATGTTCGACTGCGTGATGCCGACGCGGGCGGGCCGCCACGGTCTGGCGTTTACCCGTCATGGCAAGATCAATCTGAAGAACGCGCGCCATGCCGAGGATCACCGGCCGCTCGACGAGGAGAGCTCATGTCCGGCAGCGCGCGACTATTCTCGCGCTTACCTGCACCATCTCGTCCGCTCCAACGAGATTCTTGGCATGATGCTGATCACCTGGAACAATCTGAGCTACTATCAGGATCTGATGGCCGGGATCCGGGCCGCGATCGGGGACGGCAGATTTGCCGCCTTCACCGAAGAGACCATCGCGCGCTGGGCCAGGGGCGATATACCGCCATTGGGGTAGGGCTGAGGGCAAACGGAGTTCCTCGGCGGTTCAACGCCTTGCCCGAAGTCTTGATCGAATACTTTTGCGGGTTTCAGGGGCCAGCCCGGCAAGTACCGGCAACGCCCATGTGCCGAAACCCTATGCTGCGTCGCAGCATGGGGTTGTTCATCGCGTCTATTGGTAAGCGTCACTGCACGAAGATGGTTCGCGTTGCGGGTCAATTCAGGTCTCGGCCCATGTGCGCCGTTCAGGCTGATTTGTCAGGAGTCAGCGTCGAGCACAGTTTCGCAGTGGCTTGGTCCGCCGTTCGGGTCGATCCGATCCGACGTGGCCCGGATGGTCTTGATCGTGTAATCCGGCGCTACCGTCAGTTCGACCGCGCAGGAGCGGCCACGCACAAAGCCTCCGCGCCAGATGTAAACCGTTGCGCCGCCGCCCGCGGATCTGTCGGACCTTGGCGGTCCGTAGGCCGCAAAAAACGCGCCGGCCTGTTCGCCATTCCAGCGCTTCTGCAGGGGATTGGAAGGGGTGCCGGTGGTGCTGCACGCTGTGAGCGCGGCTGCACATACGGTCATCAATGCAATTCTGTAACTCATAACTAACATATCCATAGCTGTCGCAAGTGCGTCTGCTGAGACCGGAGCCGGCGGCCGCCGGTCTCTCATAGCGGATTCTTGACAAAGGGAAAATCGTTTGTCGAAGGCACATGACGGTGCGCGGACAGTCGCGGCGACCGCCGCGGGTTGCATCTTCCCGGCTCCGGGGCTCGAACAGACTGGCAGTCCCGCTTTCGCTTGACCGGAATTCCCATTGGACGCACAGTTGGGAAGCGAAGTTGATACCGGCTCCTTGATATCAGCATTTGGAGGGTTGCCCGATGAGAGTTCTCAAATTGACTGCCGTCGTGGTTGCGGTCGGCACCTTGGCTGCCTGCACCACGGCCGAGAAAACCGCAAGCGGAGCGGGTGTCGGCGCGGCGGTTGGCGCGCTTGCATCGAACAGCGTGGGCGGCGCGGTCGCCGGGGCTCTGATCGGGGGCTTCGGAACCTATCTGTTCGAAACGGCCGATGGCCGCTGCCGGTACCGCAATTCGAAGGGCGTGGTTTATACGGCCCGGTGCCACTGGCGCAGATAGAACGCCTTGCCCGTTCCGGGTGCCGATCTCTGGAGCGAAGTGCAATGAAGCTCGCGGCCTTCATCCTCTCGATCCTGGCTCTGATCGGAATGACCTTCGGCTGGTGGGGGCTCGAAACGGTTTCGGGCCGGCGCCAGTTCGACGAAATGGCGGGTATGATCCCGCTTTTTGTCGGGTTCGGTTCCATCGTTCTGTTGCTGATCGCCGGTGTGCTTTATTTTCTGGCCGGTCGCTGACGCCCGGACTGCCATCCGGAAACTTCGAACTTTCGTGTTGGGTTGAAGATCGGTGTGCACGCCAAATGGCGTGAAATCGCGGAAACATTGCGGTGCCGGATCCAGCGTTTGCAATGGTTTGGCGGTATCACCACACCCGTTTCATCCACACTCTTCCGCCCGGCGTCATACTGTGCGTGCTCCCGCTGCCGGAGGGTTCGCGAACGTTTCGGACCCGGCGAGAGGAAGGCCCTTTCGGCGTCTCCGTAACGTGCGGGGAGGCGGAAAGGGAGGCAGTGCCCCGGCGAGGTCCGCTGGCAGCGCAGGTTCACCCCCACGGGGTGACTGCGCCAAGCCAGCCACCGGAGAACCCATGCCCCTTGTGCCGGCCCGCGCCGGTCGGCAGCCGGGGCAATGGTGGAAACGGGCCTGTGGCGGACCACCCTTGCGGATGCGGTGTGGCGTTCATGTGAGCGCCGGCGCTGCCGCATCGTCAACGCATGGGAGGGTTCGTGCCGGTCCTTGCCGGTTGTCGCTGTCCGTATCCATGCCCGTGTCCGGGCGGGTATGGCGGCGCCGCACTGCCTGTCGGATGTGGACACCATCCGGCGAGTTTCGGGCCGCGCGCGGGTTCGCGCCACCTCGTGCATGTTCTGCGATCATGCACACACCAATGCCATCTTCCGAACGGCGCAGCCTGTGCGCGGCCCTCCGGACTGTCATGTTTCAAAGCCCGGCGATGTCTCGCGCGGGAGTGCCTTCGCATGAGAAACACCGAATTTGCTGTGCAAGCATCGCTGTCGGGACGGACTGAGCTACGGGCCTGGTTGCACTACGAGATCGAGAGGACTTCCAGCTCCTGATCACTGACCTCGACAATGTCTCCAACCTGCTTGCCCATCAACGCACGGGCCACGGGGGAGGCAAATGAGATCGAGCCGGATTTCGGGTCGGCCTCGGCCTCGCCGACAATGCGGTAGGTCTGGGGCGGGTGTTCGTCGCGGCTGTAGGTCACAGTCGAGCCGAAGGCGATGGTGTCACTGGAGGCCGGGTCGGGGATCAGCTCGGCGGATCGCACCCGTTGGGCGAAATAGCGTGCGTCGCGCAACGGCACGGCCTGCTGCCGGCGCTTCTCGTTGACATCCTCGATCCCGTTTGCAGCGTCATACGCCGCCCGTGCCGCATCGAGGCTTGCCTGCAACTGCTCGAGCCCATTCTGCGTCACCAGATTGGGGTGCCCGGAAATCGGCCGGTCGGGCAGCCGGGTTTCTGCAGCTGTTTCGGAACTTTCTTCCTTGGTGAAGGCGACGCTCATTGGAGTTCTCCGGGTGCAAGCTCAAGGCCGCGACGGAAGGCTCGCTTCGCACGCGGACACTGCCTAGCATAGTGTGACAAATCCGGATCGCCATATTCATCCGGAGACAATCAATGCAGGCGCCACGGCTTTTGTTCCGGAGCGGCAAAAGGCCGACACTTTTATACTTCAGCCCGTTGCGCGCTCCGAAGTGACCACTGCGTGGTTCAGGTCTGTGGCGCTGCAGCCTTGATCATCTGAACGCCGTTGATCTTGAAACTGCCGTCGGGCTGACGCTCGAGCGAATAGAGCGCCGTCCAGTCCCGCCCGTTCGGCCCCTGGATCAAGACTTCCTGAAACAATCCCGAGCCGTCCGGGGCCACCTTCGAGCGGCCGAAAGCATAATTTCCGGGGCGGTAGACCGGCGCATAGCCACGTTTGACCATGTCGAAGAACCGGTTTTCATCCGGGTACATCTTCTTGATGTTGGGGGCGGCAAAGGAATAGGCGGTCGACATGTCGTCGGACAGAAACGCCTCGATCTGGCTTTCGATCACCGCGCGCCCGGCAGCCGCATCATTGGCCCGGGCGGGGGTGAGCGTGAGGGCGAAAGCGGCAAGACAAGCCGCCAGAACTGAAATCATGTGAGCACGTGGTGCCATGAGCGATACCTCCATCCTTGAGACATAGGACGGGTGCGCCGGATGGAAAGTTTCACTGCGGAACCGATAATTCAAAAGGTGGCCAAGCGGTCTTCATGTAGGTCAGAAAACGTGATTCTTTTCAGGTGGATATGCGCCATAACGAATGTGGAGAATCCGGGAGTTTCCGGATCCGTTTCTTCATGGCAACCTGTGCCGGCTTAGCCAGGGACGCCACCACATCGACTGGATGCCTGTTGCTTGGTGTTCATTTGACCCCAAGCCATCGCAATTCACATCAAGGCGCGAGCATCACCTTGCCGCCGCCGCGTTTGAGGGCTTCGGGCAGTTTCGCCATCGCCTCGTTGAGCTTCACGGTTTGAGTCACTTCCGTCTTCCAGGCTCCTGATATGAAACGGTTTTGCACGCTGCGCAGTGTCGAGAGCTTTTCCAGCATGGAGGCTTTGCGGAACCATTGCGCCAGCCAGAAGCCCTCGATCTTCTTGTTCATGAAAATCAACTGCCCGGTTTCGGGAATGGTGGGGGCTTCGTTGTCGAGTTTGCCGTAGATCACCCATCGCGCCCGGGCGGGCATGGCGGTGAAGAGGTCTGCGGAAAGCTGATTGGCGACTGCATCGAGCAGCACGCGCGGCTTCTCGCTCTTGCACAGTTCCGCAAGCCTGTCGTCGAAATCGGGATCGGACTGGACCAGAACGTGGGCGGCGCCCAACTCCTTCAAATGTGCCGCCTGGCTCTCCTTGCGGATCACGGCAATCATCTTGCCGCCATTGTCGCGCGACAGTCCCGCCATCAGCTTGCCCAGCTGGCTGTTAGCTGCGGTGAAGATGAAGCCGTTTGACCCCGATTGCTTGACAAGCTCGAACATGCGCCAGGCGGTGACCGGATTGACCACATGGCCGGCCGCGTCCTCATCCCGCATCGAGGGCTTCACGACCACGCAGGTCGCAGCCGACACGCAGATGTACTCTGCCCAGGCCCCGGATCCCGCCACGCCGCCAACGAAGGCCACGCGCTTGCCCTTGAGCCAGCGCGCGTAAAGGCCCTTGCCGCCCACGACTTCGCCCACTCCCTCGAAGCCGGCTGCGGCGCCCTTGACGCGCGGCTGACCATATTCGCCCTTGATGAAATAGATGTCGGAGGGATTGACCGAAGCCATCCGCACCTTGACCAGCACTTCGCCCGGCCCCGGTTTCGGCAGCGGCAGTTCGGCATAGTCTAGATAGGGCGCGAGCGTATCCACATCCATGCCGGTGCGCTCGCCCGACAGGCCATCCTGTTTCAAAACGAGGGCGTTCATCTTTGCGGGAAGGGTCATTCAGTCTCCTTGGGGGATGAGAATAGTCTTGCCGATGGCGCCACGGTCGAGAATGCGCTGCAATGCGTCGGCAGCCTCCGCCAAAGGGCGGCTTTCATCGATCCTGGTCTTGATCACGCCGCCTGTATGCCAATCGAAAAGCTCACGGTTGTTCTCGGCATAGGCGTCCGGCTCGTTGTTGACAAACGCGCCCCAGAACACGCCGACGACAGAGGATTCCTTGAGCAGCACCAGATTGGCGGCAAGTTTGGGGATTTCCCCGGACGCAAAGCCGACCACAAGCAGCCGACCGTTGCGGGCCATCGCGCGGGCAGCGACCTCGAAGGCCGCGCCACCGACGGGATCGAAAGCGACATCGACCCCGCGGCCGCCGGTTTCGCGCTTGAGTGCATCGCGAAGATCCTCGTAGGGAAGCGCAACATCCGCTCCGCTTTCGAGGCAGGCCTCGCGTTTCGTTTCGCTCGACGCAACGGCGATCACCCGCGCGCCGATGGCCTTTCCGATCGAGATCGCGGCCTGTCCGGTCGAGCCTGCGCCGCCCAGAACCAGCAGTGTTTCTCCGGATTGCAGCCGGGCACGCTGGCGCAGCGCATGGTGCGCCGTCCCCCAGGCGCACATGAGCGCGCAGGCGTCGTCGAACGGCATGGTTTCAGGCAGGGCGAACACGCGGCTCGCGGGCGCCGCAACCTTTTGCGCATAGGCGCCACGGTCGACCATCGCAACCACACGTTCGCCGGGCTTGAACTGAGACACGCCGGGGCCAACCGCTGCGACGGTGCCTGCTGCTTCCATGCCCGGGATGAAAGGCGTCTCGGGTTTCATCTGGTACAGTCCCTGAACCAGAAGTCCGTCAGGGTAGTTGACGCCGATTGCCCCGGCGTTGATCAGAACCTCTTTGTCGCCCGGCACCGGATCGGGAACATCCTCGTAGCGAAGACCGGATATCGGTCCGTATTCGTGGCAGACCATCGCCTTCATGCCGGTCACACCTTTTCCTGCGTGTAGCGCTTGAGTTCGGCGCGCGCGACCTGGCGGCGGTGGACGGCGTCGGGTCCGTCGGCGAGCCTGAGCGTGCGCAGATGCGTCCAGATCCGCGCCAGCGGCGTGTCCTGCGAAATGCCCTGGCCGCCGAACATCTGCGCCGCCTCGTCGGTGACCTTGAGCGCAACACGGGGGGCGACGACCTTGATCTGGCTGATATAGGGCGCTGCCGCCCGCGCATCGCCCTGATCCATCATCCAGGCGGCCTTCAGGCACAGCAGCCGCGCCATTTCGATCTCCATGCGGCATTCCGCGATGATGTCGTAATTGGCGCCAAGCTGCGCCAGCCGCTTACCGAAGGCCTCGCGCTCGAGCGCGCGTCTGCACATCAGTTCAAGTGCCATCTCCGCCTGTCCGATGGCGCGCATGCAGTGATGGATGCGGCCCGGGCCAAGCCGTCCCTGAGCGATTTCGAAGCCCTTGCCTTCGCCCACAAGCAGATTGCCTGCCGGAACCCGCACATCGGTGAAGCGCAAATGGAAATGGCCGTGCGGCGCATCGTCCTGGCCGTAGACCTGCATCGGGCGGAGCTTCTCGATGCCCGGCGTTTCGGCCGGAACCAGGATCATCGAGTGGCGGGCGTGTTTCGGTGTCTCGTCGCCGCCGGTGCGAACCATGACGATGTAGATCGCACAACGCGGATCGCCCGCGCCGGACGCCCACCATTTTTCGCCGTTGAGCACATAGCTGTCTCCGTCACGGACGCATCTCATCGAGATATTGGTGGCGTCGGAGGAGGCAACGTCGGGCTCCGTCATCAGATAGGCCGAGCGGATCCTGCCTTCGAGCAGTGGTTCGAGCCACTTGGCCTGGTGCTCGGACGTGCCGTAGCGGCCGAGCACTTCCATGTTGCCGGTGTCGGGGGCTGAACAGTTGAACGTCTCCGCCCCCAGGTGGGCCTTGCCCATCTCCTCGGCCAGATAGGCGTATTCCACAGTTGTCAGCCCGTTGCCGGCATGTGTCCGCCACAGGTTCCAGAGCCCTCGTTCCCGCGCTTTCGCCTTGAGGCCCTCCAGGATTTCGGTCTGGCGCGGCGTGTAGCTCCAACGGTCGCCCTTGGAAACCTCGGCCAGAAACTCCTCATCCAGAGGGATGATTTCGTTCCTCACCATGTCGCGCACCGCTTCAAGCATGGGCTTGAGATGGTCGGAGATCCCCAGATCCATGGATTTGGCTTCGGTCAATGCAAACTCTCCCTGCTGCAGATGCGTCGCGGTTTTGGGGAATACGCCAAAGCTTCCCTTTACGCGAACGTCAATTGTTTGCCATGCTAACGGTCCTTGCTTCGAGCGGCAATCGCAACAAGGCCGCTTTGATGCGGTCGTGCAGGTTTCCGGCAAGGGACCGCCATCGGCGGCACAGCAAAACCGGGAGGCGGCAGAGATGAGTTATGTGGAAACCCTGTTTTCGGTCGAGGGAAAAACCGCCCTTGTGACCGGCGGCGCGACCGGCATCGGCCGCATGATCGCGGTCGGGCTGGTCCAGGCCGGCGCGCGTGTGCTGATCGCCTCGCGCAAGGGCGAGGACTGCGCCCGTGCTGCTGACGAGATCAATAGACTTGGCGGGCCGGGCAAAATCGAGGGATTTGCGGGTGATGTCGGCAGCGAGGAAGGCGTGATGGCTTTGGTCGCGGACGTGAAGTCCCGGTGCGACCGGCTCGATATTCTGGTCAACAATGCCGGCGTATCCTGGGGTGCGAGTTTCGAGGAATTCCCCCATGCGGCCTGGGCCAAGGTCATGTCCGTCAATGTGGCAGGCCTTTTCACGCTGACCCGGGAATTGATGCCGCTGCTCCTGGCCTCGGCCAGCGACGATGATCCGGCGCGGGTGATCAATCTCGGATCTGTCATGGGCACGCAGGCGCTTGCCGACGGCGCCTATTCCTACACTGCCTCGAAAGCCGCGGTGCATCATCTGACCCGGACGCTGGCCCAGGAACTTGCCCCGCGGCGCGTCACCGTCAATGCCTTTGCGCCGGGGCCGTTTCGGAGCAAGATGACCGCCTTCGCCACCGGGCGGGAGGATCAGGTCGAGCGCGTCGGCGCGGGTGTTCCGCTTGGGCGCATCGGCGGTGCGGAAGATGTCGCGGGCGCAACGATCTATCTTTGCAGCCGCGCGGGCGCCTACATCACCGGGGCGATCCTGCCGATCGATGGTGGATTGTCGGTCGAGCATGGTATCCGTCTGTTCAAGGATGCATGAGGAAAGGGCCAAGGCAGGATGGAGTGGGCATGATGGAGATGGAGACCGAACCCTTCGACATGGAGGCGCTGGCGGACGAACTGCACGACCTGGTGCCGGGCTTTTCGGGCCTTCATGCGGTTGAGAAATTCAACACCGGCCAGTCCAATCCCACCTACCGGATCGAGGCGGACAGCGGAAAATATGTCCTGCGCGCCAAGCCGCCGGGAGCCTTGCTCAAATCGGCGCACCAGGTGGACCGGGAGTACCGGGTGATGAAGGCGCTCGGCGATCATGGCGTGCCGGTGCCGAAGGTCTTCGCCCTTGCGGGCGAGGACAGCGCCATCGGGCGGATGTATTTCGTCATGGAGATGGTCGAGGGGCATATTTTCTGGGATCCGGCATTGCCGGAAATGACCACCGCCGAGCGTTCGGCCATCTATGACGGCATGAACGCCGTGCTGGCCGCACTGCACAGCGTCGACCCGAAGGCCGCGGGCCTTGAGGACTTCGGTCGGCCGGGCAACTATTTCGCCCGCCAGATCAAGCGCTGGAGCGAGCAGTATCTGGCGAGCAAGACAGAAGAGCTGGCCGACATGGAACGGCTGATGGCCTGGCTCGCCGAGCATGTCCCCGAAGACGACGGGCGGGTGTCCGTGGTGCATGGCGATTTCCGGCTCGACAACATGATCTTTGATGGTCACGGCGGCCATGTGCTGGCGCTGATCGACTGGGAACTGTCGACGCTCGGCCATCCCATGGCGGATCTGGCCTATCAGTGCATGCAATGGCGTTTGCCGCACAACGGCGGCTTCCGCGGTCTGGGCGGTCTAGACCGTGATGCGCTCGGAATTCCGCAAGAGGCCGAGTACTGCGCGCGGTACACCGAACGCAGCGGCATTGAGGTGGAGAACTGGACCTTCTGTCTGGCGTTCTCCTTCTTCCGTCTCGCCTCGATCCTGCAGGGCGTCTACAAGCGTACGCTCGACGGCAATGCTTCCAATCCCGAGCGCGGGCGGGAATTCGGAAAGGCGGTGCCGCTGCTTGCTTCGATGGCGCTTGAAGTCATCGCCGGAAACGCTTGAACATGAGTCCTTTTTCCGACCGCGTCGTCATTCTGACCGGAGCGACCGGCGGCTTCGGTCAGGCGGCCGCACGTTTCTTTGCCGATGCCGGCGCCCATATGGTGCTGAGTGATCTCGACCCAGAGCCGCTTGGAAGGTTCGCTGATGAGATCGGCGCTAAGGCCGAGATCGAGTGCCTGGCCGGCGACATCCGGGATCCCGACCTGTCGCAAGGACTGGTGGACAAGGCCCTGAGCCGATTCGGACGGCTGGATATCGCCGTCAACAATGCCGGCATTGCCCATGGGATGGCGACGCTGCCCGACACTCCCGTCGAGGTGGCGCGCAAGACTGTCGACGTCGATCTCATGGGTGTCTTTTTCGCCATGCGGGCGCAACTGCCGGCTCTGGAACAGCGTTTTCGCGAAACCGGTGAGACCGGATCCATCGTCAATGTCGCTTCGGTCGCAGGCGTGGTCGGCGCGCCGATGCTGTCGGTCTATGCTGCCGCCAAGCATGGTGTCGTCGGGCTGACCAAGTCCGCCGCGCTCGAATATGCCCGACGCGGTGTCCGGGTGAACGCGCTTTGTCCGTCATTTGCGCGCACGCCCATGGTCACGGACCTGCTTGATCAGCCCGACGGTGTGCGTCAGGTGAGCGAGAGTGCGCTGTTGCGCGCCATTCCGATGGCAAGGCTCGCAGAGGTCGACGAGGTCATAGCCGGGCTTGCCTTCCTGGCCGATCCCGCCTCCAGCTTCATCACCGGCCAGACATTGCAGGTCGATGGCGGTTTGTCGGCAGGATAGGCTCCGACGGCCCGAACATGAATTCACGCACAACGGATAAGCGTTCGGGCTTGTTGAACATCAAGCGCGGGACATGCGACAGTGCCACCAACCGGAAAAACGAGGAGACGGTCCCATGAAAGAACTCACCCACTATATCGGCGGCAAGCACGTAAACGGCCGATCGGGACGCTTTGCCGATGTCATGAACCCGGCGACCGGCGAGGTTCAGGCGAAGGTGCCGCTCGCCTCGAATGACGAACTGGCGGAGGCGGTCGCTGTCGCCGCCAAGGCTCAGGTCGGGTGGGGTGCGACCAATCCGCAGAAGCGCGCGCGGGTGCTGATGAAGTTCGTGGAACTCCTGCATCGCGACATGGACAAGCTTGCCGAGGCGCTGTCGCGCGAACACGGCAAGACGATTCCCGATGCCAAGGGCGACGTGATCCGCGGCCTTGAAGTGGCCGAGTTCTGCTTCGGCGCGCCGCATCTGCTCAAGGGCGAGTTCACCGAAGGCGCGGGCCCCGGCATCGACATGTATTCGCTGCGACAGCCCCTGGGAGTGGTCGCGGGCATCACGCCGTTCAACTTCCCGGCCATGGTTCCGATGTGGAAACTGTGCCCGGCAATCGCAGCCGGCAATGCGTTCATTCTCAAGCCGTCCGAGCGCGACCCTTCGGTGCCGCTGATGCTTGCCGAACTGATGACTGAGGCGGGCGCGCCGGATGGAATTCTCAATGTTGTCAACGGCGACAAGGAAGCCGTTGATGCGATCCTTGATCACCCGGAGATCATGGCCATCGGATTTGTCGGCTCGACGCCGATTGCGCAGTACATCTATTCGCGCGGCTGCGCTAACGGCAAGCGCGTGCAGTGCTTCGGCGGCGCCAAGAACCACATGATCATCATGCCTGATGCCGATATGGACCAGGCCGTGGATGCGCTGATCGGGGCGAGCTATGGTGCAGCGGGCGAGCGCTGCATGGCGATCTCCGTTGCCGTGCCTGTCGGCGAGAAGACGGCCGACCTGCTGATCGAGAAGCTGGTGCCCCGGGTCGAGGCCTTGAAGATCGGACCTTATACCGCCGGCGACGATGTCGATTTCGGCCCGCTGGTGACACGTGAGGCGCGTGACCGCGTGCTGGGCCTGGTCAATTCCGGTGTGGAGCAGGGCGCCAAGCTGGTGGTCGATGGCCGTAATTTCTCGATGCAGGGCTACGAGAACGGCTACTTCATCGGCGGCTGCCTGTTCGACAACGTCACCCGCGACATGGACATCTACTCCCAGGAGATCTTCGGACCGGTGCTTTCGGTGGTCCGCGCGCCGAACTACGCGGAAGCGCTGCGCTATCCGATGGAGCATGAATACGGCAACGGCACCGCAATCTTCACCCGCGACGGCGACACCGCGCGCGATTTCGTAAACCGGATCAACATCGGCATGGTCGGCGTCAATGTACCGATCCCGGTCCCGCTCGCCTACCACACTTTCGGCGGCTGGAAGAAGTCCGGCTTCGGCGATCTCAACCAGCATGGTCCCGACGCATTCCGCTTCTATACCCGCACCAAAACGGTGACGGCGCGTTGGCCCTCCGGTATCAAGGAAGGTGCCGAGTTCTCCATCCCGACCATGGGGTGACGAGAGAGAACAGGCGATTGTCGGGGCGCGAGGAGGCGTGAACGTCATGGATTTCGAACTGAACGAGGAGCAGCAGGCGATCTTCGACATGGCGCGCGAGTTCGGCGCCGAGAGGATCGCGCCTTTCGCGGCCAAGTGGGAAAAGGAAGGTGCGATCCCGCGCGGCGTGCTTGAGGAAGCCGCCGCGCTGGGTCTTGCCGCAATCTATGTCCCGGAAGCCGAGGGCGGATCGGGCCTGACCCGGCTCGATGCGACGCTGGTCTTCGAAGCGCTTTCGATGGCCTGTCCGTCGGTTGCCTCGTTCCTGTCGATCCACAACATGTGCGCCTGGATGATCGCCTCCTACGGGTCGGACGAGATGAAGGCGCGGCTGCTGCCCGACATGGTGACGATGAAGACGATCGCCTCCTACTGCCTCACCGAGCCGGGCTCGGGGTCTGATGCGGCGGCGCTCAGGACACGCGCAGAACGCACCAATGAAGGGTACCGGCTCAACGGAACCAAGGCCTTCATCTCGGGTGGCGGATTTTCGGATCTCTATGTCGTGATGACCCGTACGGGCGCGGAGGGTCCAAAGGGCGTTTCGGCCGTTGTGGTCGAGAACGGCACGGCCGGGCTGTCCTTCGGCGCGCCGGAAGACAAGATGGGCTGGCGGTCGCAACCGACGTCGCAGGTCCAGTTCGATGACTGCGTGATCCCCGCCGATAACCTCCTCGGCGAAGAGGGCGCGGGATTCCGCTATGCCATGAGCGGGCTGGATGGCGGGCGGCTCAACATTGCCGCGTCGGCGCTGGGCGGCGCCCAGTCGGCGCTCGACCGGACACTTGCCTATATGGGTGAGCGTGAAGCGTTCGGAAAAACCATCGACCAGTTCCAGGCGCTGCAGTTCCGGCTGGCCGACATGGAAACCGAGATGCAGGCGGCGCGCATTTTCCTCAGGCAGGCGGCAAGCAAGCTCGACCGCAAGGCGCCTGACGCCACCAAGTTTTGCGCCATGGCCAAGCGGTTCGTGACCGACACGGCCTTCAGGGTGGCCAATGACGCGCTGCAACTTCACGGTGGCTACGGCTATCTGGCCGATTACGGGGTGGAAAAGATCGTCCGCGACCTCCGGGTCCACCAGATCCTTGAAGGCACCAACGAAATCATGCGCCTGATCGTTGCGCGCGCGCTGCTTGCAGAGCGCGCCGCATGAGCCTGCGTGTCCGAAAGAACGGCCGCATCGGGCAGATCACGCTGCAGCGGCCCGAAGCGCTCAATGCGGTGACGCACGAGATGGTTCAAGGCATCACCGAGGCGCTCAAAACCTGGCGCGAGGATGACGAGGTTGCCTGCGTGCTTATCGATGCGGAGGGGACCAAGGCATTTTCCGCCGGCGGCGATCTCCAGTTCATGCACGAGACTGCATCGAAGGGCGATTTCGAGGCCGGCCGGACCTTCTGGCGCGATGAGTACCGCCTCAACGCGATGATCGCGACCTATCCGAAACCCTATGTCGCGCTGTGTCAGGGCTTCGTCATGGGCGGTGGCGTCGGGATCTCGCTGCATGGGTCGCACCGGGTGGTGGGTGAAACCTCGAAGATTGCCATGCCGGAATGCGCGATCGGCCTTGTGCCGGATGTGGGGGGCACGCTGCTTCTTGCCCGCGCGCCGGGCCATATGGGCGAATATCTGGGCGTGACCGGCCAGCGGATGACTGCGGCGGATGCCATTTTTGCCGGTTTTGCGGATTTCTTCGTTCCCGAATCGCGCTGGCCGGACCTGACACGGGCGCTCGCCGAAGACGGCGATGTCAGCGCAATTTCGGTGATGGCGGAAATGCCTGAGGAGAGCACGCTCGCGGCGCTGCGCGACGGGGTGGACCGGCATTTCGGCATGGCTTCGCTTGACGAGACGCTTGCCTCCTTGCCCGACACTGATTGGGGCGCGGCGACAGCCAAAGCCATCCGGGCAGGCTCGCCCCTGTCGGCGGCCTGCACCTTCGAACTGGTCCGGCGCGTTCGGGCCAGTGACGACATTCATTCGGCGCTGGCTCAGGAATACCGCTTCACCTCGCGCAGCGCTTCTGAAGGCGACTTCATCGAGGGCATTCGCGCGGCGATCATAGACAAGGACAAGTCGCCGCGCTGGCAGCACGGATCGGTGGCGGAGGTGGGGCCGGACGTGGTCGAGGCCATGTTGACGTCGCCGCCTGAAGGCGACATCACATTTTGACCGGCGCTGCCGGTTCCTGATCAGGGCAAGGGAGGACGCCATGAAAATCGGATTCATCGGACTGGGCAACATGGGTGCGCCGATGGCGGCCAATCTGGTCAAGGCCGGCCACGAGGTCACGGGCTTCGATGTCGCGGGCATCACCGTTGACGGCGTGACTGCCGCCGCATCGGCCGCCGAGGCGGCGACCGGGCAGGAGGCTGTGATCACCATGCTGCCCAATGGCGATATCCTCAAAACCGTCTATGCGGACATAGCGGCAGCGGGCGCAAAGGACGCGGTCTTCATCGATTGCTCGACAGTCGATGTGGAAAGTGCCCGTGCCGCCCACGGAATGGCGACCGAATATGGATTGCTCAGTATCGACGCGCCGGTCTCCGGCGGTGTCGGCGGGGCCGCCGCGGGAACGCTCACCTTCATGGCCGGCGGCAGCGCCGAGGCCTTTGCCCGCGCAGCGCCGCTGTTTGAGATCATGGGCAGGAAGGCGGTGCATTGCGGCGACGCCGGTGCGGGGCAATCGGCGAAAATCTGCAACAACATGCTGCTTGGCATTTCGATGATCGGAGCCTGCGAGGCCTTCGCGCTGGCCGAAAAACTCGGGCTTTCCGCGCAAAGCCTGTTCGACGTTGTGTCGACCTCGTCGGGGTCATGCTGGTCGGTCAACACTTACTGTCCGGTGCCCGGCGTGGGGCCCGAGAGCCCGGCCGACAATGGATACAAGCCGGGCTTCGCGGCCGACCTTATGCTCAAGGACCTGAAACTGTCGCAACAGGCTGCCGAGAGCGTCATGGCCCGGACCCCGATGGGCGCGCGTGCGACGGAGCTCTACAAGGAATTTGTCGACGGCGATGGCAAGGGCCGTGATTTCTCGGCCATGATCGAGACGCTCAAGTAGGGGAGAAAAGCGCCGGCGAGCCTTCGGGCGCGAGGGGTCAGAGGCAAGGCGGTCTTAAATATTGGAGACAGCGGCGATCGCCTTTCTCAGCCGTACCTTGGCCGAGGCCGCATGCTCCGTTTCCTCCGCCCGTTTCAGCCTCGCCAAAATGTCGGCATGGCGTGAGGGATCGAGCCGGGCCAGGTGTTGCAGACCATGATAACTCCACGCCCGCACCAAGGTCTTTCGATCGTCGAGACAAGCGTCGACAAATTTCGCCAGCTGGCCGACTGCCCCGTCGGGGATTTCGAGGCCGTCGAGCATCTGCAGCAGATGAAGCCTTGCCTCCCAGGATGCAAAACCGCTAACGCATCCGATGAGCCGTTCAGAAAGTCGGGAATCGAGCGTGCCGGACGAGGTTTCGAGATGATGCTTCAAGAGCCAAGTCGCGCCTGTCTCCAGATCATGGTCGGCAGATAATTCCACCAGACTTTCGGAGAGTTCTGGTTGATCCTTGTAACGAGAATAGATGCCACGGATATCGTGGCCGGACTTGCCGTTCCACTGGCGAATATCGGCTTCTATCGACATTGGATGTCCCGGTTTCCGGCCAAAACGCCTTGAGGCAGGCGGAATGATGACTGAAAGGGGCGATTGTGCGAAGAATTCCGTTGCAAGGCAAGACTTTTAGTCGCCGATCCCGGTATCATCACCATGAGGCGATGGCTCCCGACGAGAAGGCATATCTGTTTTATGACCGTTCCACACATCGAAAACGGCCTGAGGCCTGAACACCGCGCAGACGCTGCGCTGCTGTTCTGGGACGCCTTCAAGGGAAAGCTCGACCCGGTGATGCGACCTGAAGACCGCGCGATCAGGTACCTCGACGAAAACATCGATGCGGGCCATGCGATCAGCGCGGTCTCCGGAGCGGGCGCGTTGCTCGGGGTCGTCGGTTACAAGACCGGGCAGGGCGGCTTCGTGGGCGGCGGGCTCAGGGAATTTTGTTCCGTTTACGGCTGGATCGGAGGGCTGTGGCGGGGCCTGGTTCTCTCGACACTGGACAGGCCGCTGGAGCCCGGAACCCTGTTGATGGACGGCATTTTCGTGGCGCAGGCGGCGCGTGGACAGGGTGTGGGTACCGTGCTTCTCGATGCGGTCAAGTCACGGGCGCGGCAACTGGGATGCAGGACTGTTCGTCTCGATGTCATCGACACCAATCCTCGTGCCCGGGCTCTCTACGAAAGACAGGGCTTTGTGGCCGTGGAGACCAGTGAAACCGGGCTTTTCCGCCATGTCTTCGGGTTCCGGTCGTCGACCCGCATGGCCTTTGCCCTGTAGGGCGCTTTCGGCAAGACCGGGGTCAGCGTCCGCTGACTGCGGTCCGCCATGAAGCTTTCCATGTCACTTGATGGTTACATTTGCCGAAGTCTTTATGTGCCTGCCACCCGTGAGGAGGTTCGCGGTTTCACGAAAAGCCTCGACCGGAGAGCGGAATCCGGTCAATCTGACTGAGAGGAGACATTCAATGATCAAAGCGCTGACGGCCTTTGCGCCAGGGGTGGTTCCGGATCGGGCACCCGTTTACCGGCCGGTGGCGTGGGTATGAGCGAGCGGCTGGTCATTCTGGGCTCGAAGGGCGGTCCGGCGATCCGGCCAGGCGGTCCGTCGCCGACTGCCTCGTTGCTGGAAATCGGCGGTCGCCGCATCGTGATCGATTGCGGCCTTGGCGTTTCGCGCGGGCTGGTCGAGGCCGGAATGGCTCTGCCAATGCTTGATATCGTGGTGATCACGCATCTGCATTCCGACCATGTTCTAGAGCTCGGACCGCTGATTCATACGGCCTGGACATCTGGCTTGAAGACCCCGGTCGAAATCTGGGGGCCGGTGGGGACCCGGGCCGTGTGGGATGGCTTCGTAGCCTCGCTCTCCTATGACATCAACCTTCGCATCGACGATGAAGGCCGTCCCGACATTCGCGATCTGGTCCGCATTCATGAGTTTGGGGAAGGCCTTTTGATCGAAGCGGACGGGCTGGTTGTCGAGGCGCTCAGGGTCGACCACCCGCCGGTCACCGAATGTTACGCCATCCGGATCAGCCATGAAGGCCGCATGATTGCGTTTTCGTCCGACACCGCCTATTTCCCGCCCCTGGCCGATTTCGCCCGGGGAGCAGACATTCTGGTGCACGAGGCGATGCATCCCGCCGGGGTCGACCGGCTGGTGGCGCGCACCGGCAATGGCGACCGGCTGAAGGCCCATTTGCTTGCCAGTCATACGATGGCCTCCGATGCCGGCCGGATCGCGGCCAGCGCCGAAGTCGGCCACCTGGTGCTTCATCATCTGGTGCCCGCCGATGATCCGGAAATCGGAGAAAGCGACTGGAAGTCTGAACTTGCCGCCACCTGGGACGGTGCGCTGACGATCGGCCATGACGGGCTCAGCCTGGCTCTGCCGGGCACTCAACACAAAAGGAAATCTGCATGAAACTCGCTACCCTTCGTGACGGCAGCCGCGACGGTCGCCTGGTCGTCGTCTCCCGCGATCTGACCCGGGCCACCGGCGTTCCCCATATTGCGCGCACCTTGCAGGCCGCGCTGGATGACTGGGCGCATGTCGCGCCGAGGCTGATGGACGTGGCGCAAATGCTTGAGACGGGTGCGGAACCGGACGAGCGCTTTCATGAGCGCGACGCGCTCTCGCCGTTGCCGAGGGCTTTCCAGTGGGCCGATGGGTCTGCCTATGTCAATCACGTCGAACTGGTCCGCAAGGCCCGGAATGCGGAGATGCCCGAGAGCTTCTGGCACGATCCCCTGATGTACCAGGGCGGATCGGACAGCTTTCTGGCCCCGCGTGGCCCGATCCGGATGGGGGATGAAGCCTGGGGTATCGATTTCGAGGGTGAGATCGCCGTCATCGTCGGCGATGTGCCGATGGGCGCCGACATCGAGACCTGCCGCGGGGCGATCCAGCTCGTCATGCTGGTCAATGACGTCAGCCTTCGCGGGCTGATCCCCGGCGAACTCGGCAAGGGATTCGGGTTCTTCCAGTCCAAGCCGTCCTCGGCGTTTTCGCCAGTTGCCGTCACTCCGGACGAACTCGGCGCGGCATGGGACGGCGGCAAGGTCAGCCTGCCTCTCGAGGTCGATCTCAATGGCGATGCCTTCGGACGCGCCAATGCGGGCGTCGACATGACCTTCGATTTCCCGCAACTGATCGCCCATGCGGCAAGAACACGGCCCCTGTGCGCGGGAACGATCATCGGCTCGGGCACCGTGTCGAACAAGGGAGCGGACGGGGATCCGGGCAAGCCGGTCAGCGAAGGCGGTGCGGGTTATTCGTGCATTGCCGAAATCCGCATGATCGAGACAATCGCCAACGGCAAGCCTTCAACACCCTTCATGCGCTTTGGCGACACGGTGCGGATCGAAATGAAGGATGCCGACGGGCATTCGATCTTCGGCGCCATCGAGCAGATTGTCGAGAAGGCCTGAGGCGGCTGAATTCCGGCCGGCGAACCGCCGGCGGGGTTCCTCTCAGCGGACCCAATTGCCGAGTCCGCTCAGATGGTTGAGAGCCTTTTTTCAACCCGCTTGAGATAATCGGCGCGGGTCTGGGGCGTGGACTTGTCCATCATGTAATGGGCAAGGAAAACCCTGCGGCAGGTCTTGGCGCAGAGCGCGCGCATGCCCCTCAAAATGGTGCGTTTGCCGGGATGGCCGACCATGTAGGACCACCAGCGCGGCGCACCGCAGGTGGTGATGACGCCAAGCAGTTTCACATGCGTCATCAGGGGTTCGATCGGGCCGGGGCCGTCGGGAATGCGGAAGGTGAGGTCGGGGGTCCAGACCCGGTCGAGCCAGCCCTTGAGCATCGCTGGCAACCCGTACCACCAGGTGGGATAGACAAACAGCAATCCCTCGGCAGCCCGGAGACGGTCTGCGTGATCCGGGAACGGATGGTTCTCCAGCTTCATCTCGTTGTAGTGCCGGCGTTCCTCCGTCGGCATCACCGGATCGAAGCCTTCGGCATAGAGATCCATCAGATCGACCCGATGGCCATTGCGCTCGAGCGTGTGCACGACGGTGTCGCGAACGGCTGCGCAGAAGCTTTCGGGCACAGGATGGCAATAGACGACGAGAATGCGCATCAGATCTTGTCCAGGGCATGTTCCACCCGCGTCATGAAAGCTTGGCGCGTATGGTCGGTTGAGAGGTTCATTTCGTAGTGTGCGAGGTATGTCACCCGCCCGCCCGGCTTGATCGTCGCGCGCAGCATGCGGTTGGCGATCCTGCGCGGCGGGTCGCCCATCAGCCAGGTCCTAAAACGCGAACCGCCATAGGAGGTGACGACCAGCATGCTGCCGATATTGTGCAGGGTCGGGCGCACCTTGCCGTCGACCAGGCCAAAGGAAACGCCCGGCAGAAAGACGCGATCGAACCAGCCCTTCAGGATTGCGGGAAAGCCGTAATTCCAGACAGGATAGACCAGAACCAGGGCCTCGGCCTGAAGCAGCCGGTCGACATAGCACTCCACCGGTTTCCGGTTGATCCCGGTGTCGTGGTAGTTCAGCCGTTCGTCCCGGCTCATCACCGGATTGAAATCGTCGGCATAGAGGTCGATGGGGTCGACCGTGTGGCCTTTTGCTTTCAGCCGGTCGACCGTCATTCGGAACAGGCTTGCATTGAAGCTCTCACCGACAGGGTGGGCATGAACCACGAGAACGCGCATTTCCTGTGCCTCAACTTGCCTGCTTCAGACCCTTGAACAACCAAATCTCACCTGAATTGAAATCGTAGTCGGGGTCGTCCCAGGCAATCATCTTGCCCGGGTTGAGCAATCCCTTCGGGTCCGCCTGGCGCTTGAACTCCAGTTGCAACTCGTCGGTCTGCTTCATTCCGCCTTCTTCCAGCGTATAGCGGTGCGGATTGAAGATCGGGCATCCGTTGGTGGTGTGCAGCTCCATGATCTCTTCGAGCCGCTCCTCGGTCGTAAACCGGATCAGCGGGAGGCCAAAGCAGGTGATGTCGCCGTCGAAGCGAACGAATTCGAGATGCGAAATCAGTTCTCCCGGGAACATACGGTCCATTTTCGAGGCGAGTTCGAGCTGGTTGGGAAACGGATAGAGCGATTGCAGATAGGTCCAGGCCGGATCGACGCGCAGTGCGCGCAAGGTGGTGTGGTTCCACGACAGTTCGAAAACCGGCGGAATTGCCTTCAGATCAGTCTCGCGCGATGCATCGAACACGATGTCGCCGCCAGCTCGCGCCGAGAAGGCCCTGAATGCGTCATGGCTTTGGTCTGCGACCATGACCAGGACCACGCTTTGGCCTTCCTTGAGAAATTTCTGGTGGCGCTTGAAATAGTCGAACGGACACGGTGCGGAGACGACCGAGATCAGTTTGGTCAGGATCCCGTCCTGCCGTGCCAGTGCGTTTGCATAGGCTGCCGCCTTGTCGAAGCTGTCAAAGCCGACAATCGCGTCGATCCAGTCATAGGCTGGTGCCAGCGGCATCTCGATTTCGGTGATGATGCCGTTCGTGCCATAGGCGTGGGTGACCTTGTGAAGGTCCTCGCCGGTGAGTTCCAGCACTTTGGGCTCTTCCTCCATGGTGACGACGCGGAGCCGGATGATGTTTCCGAAATCGCGCAAGCCCCCCCAGTTGATCGAACCGATGCCCCCCGAACCGCCGGCAATGAACCCGCCGATGGTGGCGGTATGGGCGGTTGACGGATGCATACGGAGTTCCTGGCCCGAGTGTTCGCGCGCCGCCTTGTCGAGTTCGGAACAGATGACGCCCGGGCCGCAGATCACCCTGCCGGGCCTGATCTCGCGGATCTCCTTCATCTCCGCCAGGCTCAGCACCACACCGCCGGAGAGCGGCATCGCCTGGCCATAATTGCCGGTACCGGTGCCGCGCGGGGTGACGGGTATGTCATGGCGGTAGCAGGCCCTGAGAACACGGATCAGCTCGGCCTCGGACTTCGGTGAAACCACGAGATCGCCGGTGACATGGTCGAGCTGACGCTTGAGTAGCGGCGAGTACCAGTAAAAGTCCCGGCTTTTCTGCTGCACAATCTTGTCGTTGTCTTCGATCCGGATGCCGTCGAGCTCTCCGATCAGCGCGTCAATGTTCATTCGATTCAGGCTCCATCAGATGGTCGAGTTCACTGTAGTCTGGAAGAGATGCGTCAATCACTCGGCCGTCGCGGATGACAATGCGATCGCTTTCCGGACGGGCCAGAAGCTCGGTCATGCCGCGTCCCCGAAACAGGATCAGATCAGCCGTGGCGCCGGCTCGAAGCACGCCCGCATCATCAAGGCCCATTGCGCGCGCCGGATTGGCGGTGACGGAAGCTGGCCAATCTGCGACCGGATGGTCGAAATGCAGAATGCGCGTCGCCTCGCGGTAGACCTCGAGCACATCGAGATCGCCATAGGCATAAAACGGGTCGCGGGTGTTGTCCGACGCGACGCAGACATTGACGCCGCGCGCCGCCATTTCATGGAGCAGCGTAACCCCGCGCCAGCGCGGCGTGGTGCCGTCGCTCCTGCGGTCCTGAAGATACATGTTGCACATCGGCAGGCTGACAACGGACAACCCGGCCCTGGCGACCTTGTCGAGCGTCGCCTTGACCCGGTCATCGGGCTGCCTTGCGAGCGAGCAGCAATGGCCGACCAGTATCTTGCCCTCGAAGCCCAGTCGCTCCGCAGTTTCAGCGATCCGGTCGAGCGAAACCGCGTCGATGTCGTCTGTTTCGTCGGCATGAAAATCGAGGTCGAGGCCGAGATCCATGGCTTTGCGAAACAGGCGTTCGAGCATTTCATCAAGGTCCGGAACCATGTAGGTGACCGCACCGAGAACGCCCTTGTGGCGTGCCACCAAAGCTGAAAGGCGGTCGAACCATTCGGTGTCCCTTGCCGCGTCTATGCCGAACAGGCACACACCCTGCAGATCGATACGGCCCTTCCACTCTTCGCGCACCGCGTCGAAGACCGGCCACGAGATTTCGTCCTGGGGGGAGGCGGAATCGATATGGGTGCGTAGCGCCTTGGTTCCATGGGCGTAGGCGCATGCCAGCGAGAACTCCATCCGCGGCTTCAAGTCCTCGGCGCTCCAGTTGGCGCGGGAGTCGGCGACCACCGTCTCGAGTGCGCCGGCGAAGCTGCCGTTCGGATTGGGGCTGCGCGGCCAGATGTGGCCCTTGTCGATATGGGTATGGCAATCGACGAAGGCCGGAAATGCAATTCCGCCGCGGCAGTCATTTGCGGGTTCGCCCCTGTCCGGATGTTCGGGCGCCTCGATGGCTTCAATGCGGCCGTCGCGAAGCAGGATATCGGCCCGGGCGAAGCCTTCCGCGTCAAACACCAGTCCGGATGTCTCACCGAGATGGCTGCGGTGAAGCCGGAGGTTTGAGAGGCGGCAGGGTCCGGACTTCGGCAGGGTTATGCGATCGGAATTCACTCAATGCTCCTGTTTGAGCGCGCTTTCGTGCCAGCGGTGGAGCACGAGATGGGAGATCCAGGACAGCGCGAGAAAGATCAGGATGCCGGTGACCGATATCAGGATCAGGGCGGCAAACAGACGCGGCGCGTTCAATCTATAGCCGGCTTCGATGATACGCGAGGCAAGCCCGGAGGATTGTCCCGCGGTGCCAGCGACGAATTCGGCAACGACTGCGCCGATCAGCGCCAAACCGCCGGCGATCTTGAGGCCGCCCAGAAAATAGGGCATGGCCGCGGGCAGTCTCAGGTGCCACAGCGTCTGCCAGCGGGTGGCGCCGTTCAATTTGAAATAGTCGATCAGATTGCGGTCGACCGAATTGAGCCCGAGCGTGGTGTTGGACAGGATCGGAAAGAAGGCGACGATCCATGCGCAGAGCAGCAGCTTGGTGGTCTGGTCGTCGACATAGATATTGATCAGTGGAAAGATCGCCACGATCGGCGTCACCTGCAGGATGATGGCGAAGGGAAACAGGCTCATCTCGATGAAGCGCGACTGGGTGAAGAGCACCGACAGTCCCACGCCGCCGATCACCGCAAGGGCCAGCGACAGCACCGTGATCTTGAGCGTCACCATCAGCGAGGAAAACAGCAGGCCGGCATCCTTGATCAACGTGTCGAGTACGACGCCCGGCCGGGGCAGGATGTATTGCGGGATCTCGTTCCAGACACAGATCCTGTCCCACAGGATGATCGCAGCAACCATGATGATCAGCGGCAGCAGCCAGCTTCCGGTGCGCTCGAGCTTGCGCGCCCGCACGCGGCGGGCTTCCTCGGGATCGATGATTGCAGGACGGGCGGCGTTACTGGGCTGCATCGGTGTGCTCCGCTTGTGTGGCCGCTCCCATTGCGCGCTTTAGGCTGTCGGACGCCATGCGACAGCTCTCGGCGTAGGACCGTGACGTTCTGAAGGCATCGTCGCGCGGGTAGGGCGCGTCCACGGTCAGTTCCTCGTGAACCCGACCGGGGTGGGCGGCCATCACCGTAATCCGGTTGGACAGGAAAACGCTTTCGAACACCGAGTGGGTGACGAAAAGCACCGTGAAATTCCGTTCCTGCCAGAGGTCAAGCAGATCTGCGTTGAGTTTCGAGCGTGTGATTTCATCGAGCGCCGCAAAAGGCTCATCCATCAAAAGGATGCGCGGGCGCGTGACCAATCCGCGGGCAATCGAGACACGCATCTTCATGCCGCCCGACAATTCGCGCGGCACCGCCTTTTCGAAGCCGGTGAGGTGGACGCGTTCGAGAACCTCGGCAATCTGCGGTTCGGCGTCGCGCCGGGAAACGCCTCTCAATCTCAGGGGCAGCCAGACATTCTCATAGACATTTGCCCAGGGCAGCAGGGTGGGCTCCTGGAAGACGAAGCCGATGTCGTTTTGCTGCAGCGGCGTCCCCCGCCACTCGACGATGCCGGATGTCGGGTTCGAAAGCCCGGCGATGATCCTCAGCGCGGTGGACTTGCCGCAGCCGGAAGGGCCGAGCAGGCTCATGAAGTCGCCCTGGTTGACGCTCAGATTGACGTCCTGCAATGCGGTCACGCCGGAGGCAAATGTCTTGCCGATCGAATGAAGGATGAGGAAGAGATCTTGGCGCGGAGGCATGGGAGTCCGGATCAGGCGGTCGGGAGGAAACTGCCCGGAGCAGGGCTCCGGGCAGGCAGCAGTCAGTTCTTGAGGTCGAGACCGACGCCCTGATTGACGTAATCGAGGGTGTAGGACGCCTTGATGTCGATCCCGTCGGCGATCACGCCGGCCTTGACCATCTTGTCGTAGAAGCTCTGCATGCGCTCATCGGTCATGGCGCCGATGCCCATGCTCTCGGTGTCGCCGGAATCGACAATCCCGTACTCCTTGAGCTTGTCGATCGAGAATGCGATCTGCTCGTCGCTCATGTCCGGGTTGTCTGCCTTGATCATCGCGTTGGCGGCGGCGTTGTCGCCGTAGAGATAATTGTACCAGCCCTTGTTGGAGCCTTCGACGAAGCACTTCACAACTTCGGGCTTCTCGTCGATGGTGTTCTGCATCACCTCGATCGTGGTCGAATAGGTGTCAAAGCCGTAGTCGGCGACGAGGAAGAGGTTAGGCTTGAACCCTGCAGCATTCTCCACTGCGAAGGGCTCGGAGGTGATGTAACCTTGCTGGGCCGATTTCGGGTTCGCAATGAATGGAGCCGGGTTGAAGGTGTAGGGAACGCGCTTGGAAGCGTCGAAACCGAATTCGGTGACCATCCACTGGAAGTAGCTCTGGAAGCCGGCATCGCCGAGAATGTATTCTTCGGCGTTCTTCAGTTCTTCCCAGGTGTCCAGTCCCTGGTCGGGATGGGTCATCAGCACCTGCGGCTCCTTCTGGAAGGACGCGGCGACGACCTTGACCGGGATGTCCTGCTCGACCGCCGAGAAGGCCTCGAGCATGTTGCCGCCCATGTGGAAATCGATCTTTCCGGCAAGCAGAAGCGCCCGGTTGTTCACCTGCGGGCCGCCCTGGGCGATCGTCACGTCGAGGCCGCAGGCCTCATAGGTGCCGTCGGCCACGGACTGGTAGAAACCGCCGTGCTCGGGCTGGGCCAGCCAGTTGGTTCCGAAGGTTACCTGTTCCATTTCCTGTGCATTGGCCAGCGCGCCGGCGGACAGGACGAGCGCCGCGGTGGCGCAGGAGCGAAGAAGATACGTCATGTACATCATCCCTTGAATTGGTGCGGGATTCTCCATCAAATCCCGTCTTTGAGTCACCAGCTGTTCCCTGCAAACCTCGTGCCAATGACAGCAGTCCCCGCCTGGGCTCGGATGCCTGACGATACGGCACGGATTTGCCTGCCTGGCTGCCTTGATGCAGGCATGTTGCCTAATATCTCGGCATTCGCAGCAGTATCCTCGCAGACTGGCCCATTCCGTGGCGGTTGGGAATACACTACGGAAAAAATGATTCGAGGTTTGCCGATGAAGTACCACACGCCCAAGACCCTCAGATCCCCGTTTGCGCGCTACAGCCATGGCGTGGAAGTGCCGCCCGGACACCGGCTGGTCTTGTGTTCGGGGCAACTGGGGATCGGTCCCGACGATGCGATACCCGAAGATGTCGAGGCGCAGACCGAATTGTGCTTTGCGAACGTGGCCGCGGTGCTCGAAGCCGCGGCGATGGGGCTGGGGGACATCGTCAGGATCAATGCCTATGTAACGGACCGGGCGCACCTGCCGGGCTACATGAAGGTGCGCGACCGTTTGTTTTCCGATCCGGCACCGGCCTCCACGCTGATGATCGTGTCGGGGTTCGCCCGCGAGGCTTTCAAGGTTGAAATCGAGGTGATTGCGGCAGCGCCAGCAGAGGAGGAAAAGTCGTGAACCGGAAGATCTGGTGGGGGGATTTCACCACCCGCGAATTCGAGGACATCGATCCGGAGGCAACGATTGCGGTGATCCCGATCGCCGCGACCGAGCAACACGGGCCACACCTTCCTGTCTCAACGGACAGCAGCATCATGGAGGGCATGCTGGAGACCGTGATCTCCATTTTGCCGGACGATATGGATATCAGGATCCTGCCAGTTCAGTGCGTCGGCAAATCCAACGAGCATCAGCACGCGCCGGGTACGCTGACGGTCCCGGCGACGACACTGATCGATCACTGGGTCGAACTCGGACACTCGATTGCCCGGGCCGGGGTAAAAAAGGTCGTGCTGGTCAATTCCCATGGCGGCAACGAGGAGATCATGGGCATCGTCGCGCGGGAATTGCGGGTGAGGGCGCGCATGCTGGCGGTGAAGACGTCATGGATGCGTTTCGGGTTTCCCGACGGGCTCTACAGTGCGGGCGAGCTGGCCTACGGCATTCATGGCGGCGATGTGGAAACGTCCTTGATGCTGCATTTCCGGGCCGACCTTGTCGCCATGGACAAGGCTGAGAATTTCGTCTCCGCAGTCGTGCGCGCGGAAATGGAATTCGATCTCATGCGCCACACCGGCGCCCATGCCTTCGCCTGGATTGCGTCGGACCTCAATGCGTCGGGCGCCGTCGGCGAGGCTCACAAGGCAACAGCTGAAAAAGGAAAGCTTACCGCGAACCATCAGGCTGAAGGGTTTGTAAGGCTGATTGCGGATGTGCGCGCGGCGCGACTTGACGATTGGCTGAGCTGACCGGCTGAAATGAGGGGCGATACGCGGTGGATCAGGCCGAGGCCTGCTTTGAAACGGTCTTGATGCGGGCGACCTTGTTGATGACATCGGCGGTCAGCTTGGCGGAAAACTGCATGTTGACGGTGTATTCGCCCTGCGTGCGTGCAACGCCGAGCACCTTGGCGCCGAGCCCCGGAATGATGAGATAGATATCGATGATGCGCGGTGGGAAGTGGTCGGAGGTCAGAAGACATCCGTCTTCGGAGAGATTGACCATCCAGCACGGCACGGCGATGCGGCTTTCCCCCTCACGGTTGCGGGCATGGGCGATGACCGGACAGTTTGCGTCACGTCTGAAGTGTACGCGCCGTTCACGTGAAGCCTCACCCAATTGGGTCAACGCATGTCTCTTGCCCTGCATGGTCAGTTCCTCGCCGAGCCACTAAATCCCGTAGATATTGGCACGCCGGGACTAACGAAGTGTTCACAGTTTGATTCGGCAGCTGTCCCAAAACAGGACCGGCCGATTGCACGACCGAGCCGCGGATGCCTTGCGGCAGCGGGTTTTTGCGCTCTCACCCCTCCAAGCCCTTGAATAGGCTAAAACTCCGGTCACCCTCCAGGATGCGGGACCTTTCACCGGCCCCCAACCCCGCTCCGGTCCGCAGAGCACCCTTTTCCGGGCGGTATGGTCCCAAAAACAGCCATCGCAGCAGATCTTCTGCGGTCCCCATGAGGGTTTTGCGTCGTGTTTCCGGTCACGGAGGCGGCTGCCCCAACCTCCGTGACCGGGGCCTCGGTCGTCGGGCGTCAGCCGCGCACTTCCGCAATGGCTTCCGCCGTGGCGGAAACCACGGTATCGGCTTCCGCGCGCGACAGGCACAGAGGCGGCGCGAAGCCGAGGATGTCGCCCTGCGGCATCGCACGAGCGATCACGCCGCGTTTGAGAAGGGCTGCCGCAATGGACGGGCCGACCTTTTTCGCCGGATCGAAGAAGGCGCGGTCATTCTTGTCTTCGACGAGTTCAACCGCGCACAGCATGCCTTCCCCGCGGACGTCCCCGACATTTGCGTGGTTGCCCACCGCATCGCGCATGGCGGCGTTGAAATAGGCTCCGGTCTCGCCGGCATTGGAGACAAGGTTCATGCTGTCGATAAGCTTGAGGTTGGCGACGCCGGCCGCCGCGCCGATCGGGTGGGCCGAATAGGTCCAGCCGTGGCCGATCGGTCCGTTTTCGTCGGTGCCCTGCTCAAGCACCTTCCAGACCTTGTCGGAAATGATCGACCCGGAAAGCGGCGCATAGGCAGAGGTGAGGCCCTTGGCGATGGTGATGATATCCGGCTCGATGCCGTAATGGGTCGAGCCCATCATGGTGCCGAGGCGACCGAAACCGGTGACCACCTCATCGGCGACCAGCAGGATATCGTGCTTGTTGAGCACTTTCTGGATCGCGGCCCAGTAGCCCGCAGGCGGCGGCACGATCCCGCCGGTGCCAAGCACCGGTTCACCGATGAAGGCGGCGATTGTGTCGGCGCCTTCGCGCTCGATCATGGCTTCGAGTTCGGATGCGCAGTGAGCGACGAATTCCTCTTCCGACATCGAAAGGTCGGACCGCCGGAAATAATAGGGGGCTTCGGTGTGCAGAACCTGCTGAAGCGGCAGGTCGAATTTCTTGTGAAACAGTTCGAGGCCGGTGAGCGAGCCGGTCATCAGCCCCGAGCCGTGATAGCCGCGCCAGCGCGAGATGATCTTCTTCTTCTCGGGCCGGCCAAGAATGTTGTTGTAGTACCAGATCAGCTTGACGTTGGTCTCGTTGGCGTCCGATCCGGAGAGGCCGAAATAGACGCGGCTCATGTTGTCCGGCGCGCGGTCTATGATCATCTTGGCAAGCGTCACCGAGGCTTCCGTACCATGGCCGACATAGGAGTGGTAATAGGCCAGCTCCTTTGCCTGCTCCGCGATCGCGTCCGCAACTTCCTGCCGGCCATAGCCGATGTTCACGCAATAAAGCCCCGCAAAGGCGTCGAGCAGCCGATTGCCTTCGCGATCGGTAATGAAGACGCCGTCGCCGCCGGTCACGATCCGGTTGCTCATCTCGCCGCGGGCGAACTGGCCCAGATGGGTGGAGGGATGAAAGAAGTGGTCGTGATCCCATTGATCGAGCTGATCGTTGCGCAACATCGTCTTGTCCTTTTCAGAGTATGTGATCTTCGGATTTCGTCATGCCCAGTCGCGGCAGACATATTTGACTTCGGTGAAAGCTTCCATGCCGAGGCGCGAGCCTTCGCGCTCCAGACCCGATTGTTTCATGCCACCGAACGGAATCGGCGCGCCCGTCACCTTGGTGCGGTTGACCGCCACCATTCCGAATTGCAAGGCCCGGCTGGCACGGTAGATCCGGCGCGGATCCTGGGTGTGCAGATAGGCGACCAAACCATATTCGGTATCGTTGGCCCGTTGCAAAACTTCATCCTCGGTGTCAAAGGCGGCGATGGCCGCGACCGGCCCGAAGGTTTCCTCGTGCATGATTTTCGCGTCGGCGGGAACATCGGCGAGAACGGTGGGCTCGAAAAACAACGCGCCGGCCGGATGGCGACTGCCGCCGGTCAGGAGCCTGGCACCCTTTGAAAGGGCATCGGCGACATGCTCCTCCTGCTTGGCCACGGCCTTCTCGTTCATCAGCGGGCCGATATCCGGATCGTCCATGCCCGCGCCAACGGTCAATCGCGATGCGGCCTGTGAGAAACCCTCGCAGAACGCGTCATAGACCTTTCGTTCGATGAAGAACCGGTTTGCGCCCAGGCAATCCTGGCCGGAGGTGGCGAATTTGGCCTTGACCGCTTCGCTTACGGCCTGGTCCAGATCGGCATCGGCGAACATGATGAAGGGCGCATGACCGCCAAGCTCGAGCACCAGGCGCTTGATGGTCTCGGCACTCTGCCGGTAGAGCAGCCGGCCGATCTCGGTGGATCCGGTGAAGGAAACCGCGCGGACGCGGCGGTCCTCCATCCAGGGTTCGACGATGACGGGCGCGTGGCCCGTGACCACATTGAAGACGCCCGGCGGAAATCCGGCGCGTTCTCCGAGTTCTGCCAAGGCAAGTGCGGAGTAGGGCGTTTCAGAGGAAGGGTGGGCGACGATGGTGCAGCCGGCGGCGAGTGCGGCGGCAGCCTTGCGTGTGAGCATCGCCGAGGGAAAGTTCCAGGGCGTGATCAGCGCGGCCACGCCGACGGGCTCGCGCCAGACCTCGACTTCGGCGTCGGCGAGATGCGAGGTGACGCTTTCAATGTTGGGGCGCTTGGCTTCCTCTGCGAAGAACTCGACAAAGGACGCGGCATACTCGATTTCGCCGCGCGCTTCGGAGATCGGCTTGCCCTGTTCCAGCGTTATGATTCGGGCAAGGTCGTCCTTGTGCTCGATCATGAGATCGTACCAGCACCTCAGGATCTTCGAGCGCTGTTGCGGCAGAAACCCGGACCATAGGTCGAAGGCCCTTTGTGCCGCATCGACTGCCGCGATCCCGTCCGTGGCGGAGAGATTGGCCACGTCGCCGAGATGGCTCAGGTCGGCGGGATTGGAGACCGGCAATGTCCGCGCGGCCGAGCCCGCGGTCCAGCGACCGTCGACATAGGAAAAGCCGCGAAACAGCGCCGGGTCCGCCAGTTCCAGGTGTCGGGTATGGGGTCTGTTCGGATCCGTTTTCACCGCATGGCTCCCTGATTGCTGGCGATGCCCGAATCTAGGGGTGTAGAGGCAGAGGAAACGTCTCTTGGAGAGCTTTGAAGTGGAGGAATCCTCCAAAATCCGCCACACAGGCGGCTAATCCGTCTCCTGTCCGGTCTGCAGAATGGCGTCGAATGGCGGGGTGGCGGAATGTTTCACCGGCTTGGTGACAATGTAGGTGAAGTACCGGGCAAGGCCTGCGCGGCGCGCCAGAAAACTGTCGATCAGCCGCTGATAGCTGTCGATGTCGCGGGTGATGACATGCAGCAGATAATCGTAACCGCCGCCCAGCGCCCAGCAGGAGATGATTTCATCATAGCCCGCAACCGCCTGCTCAAACGCCTGGAAGGTGGACGACCTGTGGTTTTCCAGTTCGGCCATGACGAAAACCGAGACCTGCGGTCCGAGATGGCGCAACTCGATATTGGCCTGATAGCCGGAAATGATACCGGCCTTTTCGAGCCGCCTGAGCCGCTCCCAGCACGGCGTGGGGCTGAGATTGACCCGACCGGCCAGTTCCGCCTTGGAAATCCGGCCCTCGCGCGACAGGATCGCCAGGATTTTGATATCACGGTCATCGAGCTTGATGGTGGTCATGGCCGTCACTCATGAGGCAGCAAAAGGGGGTTGTCAATTTAGCCTGTAGTTGTCATGATTAAATCATGACAATCTGGCCCCCGAGACGCGAAGATCTCCACCGTCCTGCGTACAAATCCCTGGCCAATGCCATTGTTCGCGCGACCGAAGCGGGTGAGTTGAACAGCGGCGACCGCCTGCCGACCCACCGCAAACTCGCGAGCCAACTCGGTCTGAGCGTTCAGACAGTCAGCCGGGCTTATGACGACTTGATTCGACGGGGCATCATTACCGGCGAGGTCGGGCGCGGCACCTTCGTCCGTGCCGGGCGAAGCGACACGAAAACGCCTTATGTGCCGGATGGGCACACCGGCGATTTCATCGATCTTTCGATCCTGATGCCGGTGTTCGAGCCCCAACACATGGTCGAGATGCAGAAGGCCCTGAAGCGGCTTTCGGCGGATCTGCCGGCCTCGATCATGTCGGCCTTTCGCCCGTCCACGGCTCTTCGCCGATACGACGAATCGGCAGCCAAATGGCTCGACCTTTGCGGGGTCGACATGACGGACCGCAGCCTTTTGATGACCAACGGCAACACTTCGGCAATGACCGTTGCGCTGATGACCGTGGCGGGTTGCGGCGATCTGATCGTGACCGAAGATCTGAGCCACCACACGCTCAAGGCTCTGGCCCGCTATCTCGGCCTCAAGGTTCAGGGGCTGAAAACCGACGGGGAAGGCGTCATGCCCGACGCGTTCGCCGCGGCGTGCGCCAGATCCACCGTGAAAGCGCTTTATGTGATGCCGTCAGGGCTCAATCCGCGGGCCGCGACCATGTCCGTAAAACGGCGCACTGAGTTGGTGAGCCTGGCCCGGCAGCATGATGTCCTCATCATCGAAAGCGATGCATGGGGACCGCTGCAGCCGCATCGGCCGGCCCCGATTGCGGCGCTGGCGCCAGAACGGACATTCTATTTCACCAGCCTGACCAAGTGCATAATGCCCGGGCTGCGGTTCGGCTTTCTGGCCGTACCGAATGCATATCAATCGGCGGCAGCGAACCGGCATCTGGTGACGAACTGGATGGCAACACCGCTGATGGCCGAGATTGCTTCGCGCTGGATCGACGACGGCACCGCTCAGAGACTTCTTGAACGGCAGAAAGTCGCCCTCGGGCGTCGCAACCGCCTGGCGGCGGAGGTTCTGGAAGGGCTCGAATTCCATGCCAGCGAAAACGGCATGCACATCTGGATGCCGACACCGGGCTCATGGACCGAGGAAGAATTCGTGGCGCATGCGCGGCTCAACGGCGTGGCCATGGCGCCCGGATCCGCATTCGACACGTCAGAGGGTGTGAAAGATCGCGGCGTGCGCATATGCCTGGGCGGGGACACTCCCGAAACGCTCAAGCGCGGACTGACGATTATTTCGCGGCTTGCACGCAGCAACCCCGAACCGGCCCTGCTGACGCTGTAAACCGCGGCCATCATTCCGTTCCTACCGTCCGAACCGTCGAAAAGTGCGCAGCGGCAGCTCTGCGCAGGCAAGATTGAAACATCGTGCGGTCCGGCGGGAAAAATGTAATGAGAAAATTATCGCGTTGACTCTTGATTGTCCTTGTTTCACCCTGCATTAATCATAACAATGAGAAGGAGAGGGGATTGATATCGGGTCAATCGAACATCTCCCCGCACACTTTGAAGACCATCAAGCGTGGGGACCGTCCCAGAGACCGTGCCCGCGACATTCCTTTTCATCGGCGCACACGCCGAACCGTCGACCGAACGAAAATCAGAACGAGAGGAACCGAACATGAAACCGACAATTCGCACTTTTCTTGGTGGAGTGGCCGCTGCCGCTATGCTGACTGCGGGCGCCGTTTCAGCCCAGGCCGACAGCTGGAAATATGCCTTCGAGGAATCGCTGACCGAAGTCCAGGGCGTCTATGCGACCAAGTTCAAGGAAGCCATCGAAGCCAATTCGGATCACACCGTGCAGCTGTTCCCCTACGGAACGCTTGGTGAGTCCGCCGACATCATGGAGCAGGCCCAGGCCGGCATCCTGCAGTTCGTGAACCAGTCACCGGGCTTCACCGGCGCTCTGATTCCGGAAGCGCAGGTCTTCTTCGTTCCCTACCTGCTGCCCACCGACCAGGATCACCTTGCTCGCTTCTACAAGGAGAGCGAGGCAATCAATGAAGACTTCCCCGAACTCTATGCGGAGCAGGGGCTGGAGCTTCTGTCGATGTATCCGGAAGGCGAAGTGGCCATGACCACCAAGGAGCCGGTCAAGACCTGCGAAGATCTCAATGAGGTCAAGTTCCGGGTCATGACGAACCCGCTTCTGGTCGAATCCTACAAGGCCTTTGGCGCGACGCCGACGCCGCTTCCGTGGGGCGAAGTCTATGGCGGCCTGCAGACCAACATCATCCAGGGCCAGGAAAACCCGACGTTCTACCTGTACTCGACCGGGATCTACGAGGTGACCGACTACATCACCTACACCGGACACAACAACTTCACGACGGCTCTGATGGCCAACAAGGACTTCTTCGACGGCCTGAGCGACGAAGATCAGCAGCTGATCGAAGACGCTGCGGCTTCCGCCTATGACTACATCGTCGACTACCAGAAGGGCCTCGCCGACAGCGAGATCAAGAAGATCATGGAGGCCAAGCCCGAGATGACCGTCACGGTTCTTTCGGAAGAGGAGCGCGCCTGCTTCAAGGAAGCGGCAGCCGAAGTCGAGGACAAGTTCATCGAGATGACCGGTGACAGCGGCAAGGCCATCCTCGAACAGCTCAAGGCAGACCTGGAAGCCACTGAAGAGGGCTGATCCCGCAAGGATGCCTCATGACATTTCCGGAGGCCGGGCAATGCCGGCCTCCGGAGCGACGACAGCACCATCCCGGAGGCAGTCTTGGACGAGACAACGGAAAAGAACCCTCATGAATCTTCACTGCCCGGCATTCTGGGCGTGGTCGATTCAACCATAAGCCGGGTGGAGTCGGTGCTGCTGGCGTCGGGCGTGCTGCTGATGGCGGTCAACACGATCGCCAATGTGGTGGGACGCTACGTGTTCCAGTACAGCCTGTTCTTTTCCGAAGAACTCAACCGTATCCTCATTATACTGATCACGTTTGCGGGCATCAGCTATGCCGCGCGGCAGGGACGTCATATCCGGATGTCCGCAATCTACGATGCGCTGCCGCCTCCGGCGCGCAAGGGCTTCATGGTGCTGATTGCCGCTGTGACCGCGCTTTGCATGTTCGCGCTTTGCTATTTTTCGATCGGCTACATCACCAAGGTCGCCACGTCCGGAAGGGTGCTGCCGGCGCTGCAAGTGCCGGTCTACTGGATCTTCCTTTGGGTGCCGGTCGGCTTCTTCATGACCGGGCTTCAATACAGCCTGACCGCCATCAAGAACATCGTGTCGAAGGACATCTATCTCTCGACGCGCGTGCTTGAAGGCTACGACAACGACGAACAAGAGATCTGAAGAGGCGACGATCGATGGCCACGACCATTTTCCTTATCATGATCGTCCTGTTGCTTCTCGGCTTCCCGATGATGATCCCGCTGCTTGTCGCCACGTTTGTCGGCTTCATGTTCATGTTCGGCAATCTGGGCCAGATGGATTTCATGGTGCAGCAGATGATGGCGGGCATCCGCCCCGCCTCGCTGATCGCGGTGCCGATGTTCATTCTCGCCGCAGACATCATGACGCGGGGGCAGTCGGCCTCCCGGCTTATCGACATGGTGATGCGGTTCATGGGCCACATCAAAGGCGGGCTGGCGGTCTCCACGGCTGCCGCCTGTACGCTGTTCGGTGCAGTCTCCGGATCGACCCAGGCAACGGTGGTTGCGGTCGGGTCTCCGCTCAGGCCGCGCATGCTCAAGGCCGGCTACAAGGATTCCTTCGTGCTGGCGCTGATCATCAACGCCTCCGACATCGCATTTCTCATTCCGCCTTCCATCGGGATGATCATCTACGGGGTGATCTCCAGCACCTCGATTTCCGAACTGTTCATCGCGGGCATCGGCCCCGGCCTGCTGCTGCTGGTGCTGTTTTCGGCCTACAGCGTTGCCTATGCCACCATCAACAACGTTCCAACCGAACCCAAGGCAACCTGGAGCGAGCGGGCGCAGGCGGTCAAGAAGGCGTTGTGGCCGCTGGGCTTTCCGGTCATCATCGTCGGCGGCATCTATGGCGGCATCTTCAGCCCCACAGAGGCTGCGGCGGTGTGCGTGCTCTATGCCTTCATCCTCGAGTTTCTGGTCTTCAGATCGCTCAATCTTCCCGACATCTACCGCATCGCCAAATCCACGGGCCTGATCACTGCGGTGGTGTTCATCCTGGTGGGCGCGGGTGCTGCGTTCTCTTGGGTGATCTCCTTCGCCCAGGTTCCGCAGGCCATCCTTGCGGCTGTCGGGATCTCCGAAATGGGGCCAAAGGGCGTGCTGGCGGTGATTTCGATCGCCTTCTTCGTTGGCTGCATGTTCGTCGATCCGATCGTGGTCATTCTCATCCTGGTGCCGATCTTCGCGCCGGTCGTCGATGCCGTGGGACTCGACCCGGTGCTTGTGGGCGTAATCATTACGCTCCAGGTTGCGATCGGTTCGGCCACGCCGCCGTTCGGCTGCGATATCTTCACCGCGATCGCGATCTTCAAGAGGCCCTATATCGAAGTCATCCGGGGGATCTTCCCGTTCACCGTGATCCTGTTCGCAGTTTCTGTCGCCCTGATATTTTTCCCGCAGATCGCACTCTTCCTGCGCGATCTGGCGTTCCGTTGAGGAGAGGTCGATGTTTGAACGAATTGTTGTCGGCGCAGACGGGTCAGAAGGCTCCAAGGCAGCGGTCCGTGTTGCAGCCAAGATGCAGAAGACCTGCGGAAGCGAACTCCTGATCCTGACCGTCTTCCGCCACCACTCCCTGCTGGAAGGTTCGATGTCCATGGTTCGTCCGGACGATCCGGAGAACCTCGACGATTCGATGCGCGCCTATGCCAAGGAAGTGGCCGAGGACGCCAAGAAGATCGCGGCCGAGGAGGGGGCGGAGAAAATCCGCGCCTTTGTGAAAGGCGGACCGCCGGCAAGAACGATCGTGAAGTTTGCCGATGAACACAAGGCCGATCTTCTGGTCGTCGGAAGCCGGGGCCAGGGAGACATGCAGGGCTTTCTTCTCGGCAGTGTTTCGCACAAGGTAACGAGCCTGACCGGAAAGCCGGTGCTGGTCGTCTAGATCTGCATCACTGACGCTGGCATGACTGACAAAAGCCTCATGGCTCCACGACCACCAACCAGGGTGTATGCTGATGAAAACAGGTGCGGTTTCGCTCTCCGAGCTGTCCGTTCGTTTCAATGACCCTTCAGCTACGGCTCGCTTCGGGCTGATTGCGCTCGCGACCGACCTGACAAGCGAGCGCGACCTTTACCGTCAGCTGCCGCCCGAAAATGTCGCCATCCACGTCACGCGGGTGGCGTTCCAGAATCCGACCACACCCGAAAACCTGCGCAGGATGACCCCGCGTCTTTCCGAGGCGGCAAGCCTGCTCGCGCCCTCCGGGCCGCTCAAGGCGATCTGTTACAGCTGCACCGCGGCCTCGATTGTCATTGGCGATGAAACGGTGCGCGCTGCAGTCACCGCGGGTGCCGGCGACGTGCCTGTCATCACGCCCGCCGGTGCAGCCCTGATGGCCTTTTCGGCGCTTGGCACCCGGCGAATTGCGGTGCTCACGCCCTACACCGTTGAAACCAGCGAGCCGCTGGCGACCTATTTTACCGCGCGCGGGTTGAGCATTGCCCGGTTCCGGTGCCTGGGTCTCGAGGATGACCGCGACATGGCGCGCGTCAGCGACCAGTCGATCATCGATGCGGCACTGGAGGCCGACACGAGCGATGCGGAAGCCATTTTCCTGTCCTGCACCGGCATGCCTTCGGTCAACGTGATTGCCGAGATCGAAGAGCGGACGGGCAAGGCGGTTGTCAGTTCCAACCAGGCGAGCGCCTGGGCCATGGCCCGCATCAGCGGCTTCGATCAGCACCGGCCAGTCGAATTCGGCCGGTTGTTTTCCTGCCCATTGCCCGTACCGTCGCTCGGAGATGCTGCATGACTGCGCCCGTTGACTTCGTCACTCTTGAAGATATCGAGCGGGCGCGCGAAAGGATCAGCGGCACGGTTCGGCAGACACCCGTTCAGGTTTCGACATCCTTGAGCGAGCGGACCGGTGTTGCCGTTCACCTCAAGCTCGAACACACGCAGATCACCGGCAGTTTCAAGTTTCGCGGGGCCAGCAATGCCGTCGCATCGCTCAGTGACGAGGAACGCAGCCGCGGGGTGATCGGGGTGTCCACCGGCAATCACGGGCGGGGCCTTGCCTATGCGGCGAAGACGGCCGGTGCAAAGTGCATCATCTGTATGTCGAAACTGGTGCCGCAGGCCAAGATCGACGGCATCCGGGCGCACGGCGCCGAGGTTCGTATCATCGGCAGGTCACAGGACGAGGCGCAGCTGGAGGTGGACCGGCTGGTGCGCGACGAAGGCATGACGATGATTCCGCCCTTCGATCATCGTGACGTGATCGGCGGGCAGGGGACCCTCGGGCTCGAGTTTCTGGAACAGGTTCCAGAGCTTGAAACGGTGCTGGTGCCGGTTTCAGGGGGCGGCCTGGTTTCAGGCGTTGCAGCCGCGCTCAAGGCGAAAAAGCCCGGCATTCGGGTTATCGGTGTCTCCATGGAGCGCGGTGCGGCGATGCATGCATGCCTCCAAGCCGGAAAGCCGGTGGAGGTCGAGGAACTCGCCACGCTCGCCGACTCGCTTGGCGGCGGCATCGGGCTTGAAAACCGCTTCACCTTCGCGATGACCCGTGATCTCATCGACGACCTCGTTCTTGTTAATGAAACCGAAATTGCCGAAGCCATCCGGCACATCTACTGGCAGGAACGCCAGATCGTCGAAGGGTCCGGCGCGGTCGGCGTTGCGGCGCTGCTTTCGGGCAAGGTCAATCCGTATGGGGTGACCGGTGTTATCCTGAGCGGCGGCAACATCGACATGACGCAGCATCATCGCATCATTTCCGGCGAGGATGTCGATGTAACGCGGGAGGTGGCGTGAGATGGCGGAGATCAGGATCCTGACCGAGGCGGATTTGCGCAAGGCCGTGCTGCTCGATCTCGATGCGGTGGACTGTGTCGAGAGTGCCTTTCGTGCCCTTGCCGGCGGTGGCGTGGTGATGCCGCCGATCCTGTCGATGGCAATCAAGGACTTCAATGGCGAGGTCGACGTCAAGACGGCCTATGTGCCCGGGCTCGAAAGCTTCGCGCTCAAGGTCTCGCCGGGTTTTTTCGACAACCCGAAGATAGGTCTGCCCTCCACCTCAGGCCTGATGATCCTGTTTTCCGCCCGCACCGGAATGCTCGAGGCGCTGCTGCTCGACAATGGCTATCTGACCGATGTGCGGACGGCGGCGGCCGGCGCCGTAGCCGCACGGCATCTGTCGCGTGAGAATGCGTCAAAGGCCTGCATCATCGGCTCCGGCATGCAGGCGCGGCTGCAGCTCCAGGCCTTGACGCTTGTCAGGCCCATCCGGACGGCAACCATATGGGCGCGCGATCCCGACAAGGCAGCGCAGGCGGCAAGCGATCTGACTGCGGAACTGGGAATCGAGGTGCGGGCCTCTGACGATGCAGCCGCTGCGGTGGCCGAGGCGGATGTGATCGTGACGACGACCCCGGCTGCAGAACCGGTTCTGAAGGCCGAATGGTTGCTTCCGGGACAGCATGTGACCGCGATGGGATCCGATCAGGAGCACAAGAACGAACTCGATCCCGCCTGTTTTGCAAGGGCGGATCTTTATGTCCCGGACCGCCTGTCGCAAACGCGGATCCTGGGCGAATTGCGCAGCGCCATCGCGGCCGGCGTGGTTGCCGCCGAGGCCGACTTCGCCGAACTCGGAGCCATCGTCGCCGGCGATGCGCCGGGGCGCACAGGGGCCGATCAGATCACCATCGCGGACTTGACCGGAACCGGTGTTCAGGACACCGCGATCGCCACCCACGCCCGACAGCGTGCCTCACATGCCGGACTCGGCACCAACCTCGAAAGCTGACACATGGCTGAAATCGACACATTCCGATTTACCGACTCCGAATATGAAACCCGACTGTCCCGCGTGCGCGCGGCAATGGAAGCCAAGGGGATCGACACGCTGATCACCTCGGATCCGTCCAACATGGCATGGCTCACCGGCTATGACGGCTGGTCGTTCTATGTTCATCAGTCCGTCATCATCGGGCCCTCCGGTGATCCGGTCTGGTTCGGGCGCGAGCAGGATGCCCAGGGCGCCCTGCGCACCGTCTGGATGAACGAGCCGGACCTGATCGGTTATCCTGATTATTTCGTTCAATCGGACGAGCGTCACCCGATGGAGTACCTCGCCGCCAAGCTGACCGAGCGCGGGTGGCACACCGGCAGGATCGGCGTGGAGATGGACAATTACTGGTTCTCCGCCAAGGGGTACCAATCGCTGAGCGCAGGGCTGCCGAACGAATTGTTTGACGTCACCAACCTCGTCAACTGGCTGCGTGGCCCGAAATCCCCCGCGGAGCTCGACCGCATGCGCAAAGCGGGCAAGATCGTCGAAAGAATGCATGCGCGGATCGCCGAGAAGGTGGAACCGGGCATGCGCAAATGCGATCTGGTGGCCGAAATCTACGATGCTTCGCTGCGCTACGACTCGGATTGGGGCTTTGGCGGCGATTATCCGGCCATCGTGCCGCTGCTTCCGTCGGGCGCGGATGCCGCAGCCCCGCATCTGACATGGGACGACAAGAAGATGGTGACCGGCGAGGGAACCTTCTTCGAGATTGCCGGCTGTTTCCGCCGCTATCACTGCCCGCTGTCGCGCACCATCTTCCTCGGCAAGCCGACGCAGCAGTTCCTGGATGCGGAAAAGGCCGTGCTCGAAGGTATGGAAGCCGGGCTCGAGGCCGCAAAAGCAGGAAATCTGTGCGAGGACATCGCCATCGCCTTCTTCGGTGTGCTCGAGAAGTACAACATCGTGAAGAACAACCGCACCGGTTATCCCATCGGTCTGTCCTATCCGCCGGACTGGGGCGAGCGCACCTGTTCGCTGCGTCCGGGCGACCGGACGGTGCTGAAGCCCGGGATGACGTTCCACTTCATGACCGGCCTCTGGATGGAGGGCATGGGCTTCGAGATCACCGAAAGCATCGCCATCGGCGAGACCGGCCCCGAATGCCTGTCGAACGTGCCGCGCAAGATGCTCGTGAAGGATTGATCAGAGATGACTGCCAATCCGATTGTTCCGACGATTCCTCTCGACGAGGATGGCGAACACCATGGCTTCCTGAAGCTGCCCTACAGCCGCGATGATTCCGCCTGGGGATCGGTGATGATCCCGATCACCGTGATCAGGAACGGCGTGGGCCCAACGGCGCTCCTGACAGGGGGCAACCATGGCGACGAGTATGAGGGCCCGATTGCGCTGATGGAACTGGCGATCGACCTCAAGGCCTCCGATATCGAGGGACGGGTGATCATCGTGCCGGCGCTCAACTATCCGGCTTTCCGGGCAGGAACCCGGACCTCCCCGATCGACAGGGGAAACATGAACAGGTCGTTCCCGGGCAGCCCGAGCGGCACGGTGACGGAGAAGATCGCCGATTACATCTCCACCGTGCTGTTGCCGGAAACCAGTGTGGTGCTCGACTTCCACTCGGGCGGCAAGACGCTTGATTTCATTCCCTTTGCCTCGGCGCACGTGCTCGAGAACAAGGATCAGCAGGCGGCTTGCGTGGCCGCGGTCGAGGCGTTCAACGCGCCCTATTCGATGATGCTGCTGGAGATCGACAATGTCGGCATGTACGACACCACCGTCGAGGAGCAGGGCAAGATCTTCGTGACCACCGAACTGGGTGGCGGCGGCACATCGACGGCGCGCTCCAACGCCATCGCCAAGAAGGGGGTGCGCAACGTGCTCAAGCATGTGGGCATCATGACGGGCGAGCCCGAAATGGGACCGTCCAGGCAACTCGACATGCCCGACGGCGACTGTTTCGTTTTCTGCCAGGACGACGGCATGTTCGAGGCGATGAAGGATCTGGGTGAAGACGTCGACAAGGGCGAGGTCGTCGCCCGCGTCTGGCCGGCCGACCGAACCGGCCGCGCGCCCATCGAATACCGGGCAGGGCGCTCCGGGATTCTCGTTTCGCGGCATTTTCCCGGGCTGATCAAGTCGGGCGACTGCCTGGCTGTTGTCGGCGTGGAGGTGTAGGTGAGAAGCGCGGGATTAAGCTGGGGGCCCAGCTTGCATTTCCTGTCGGCTCTCAGGGGCCGACGGGGCCGAACCTGAAATAATTCCGGCGCCGGCCAGGCGCAATTTTCAGATCACTTCTGTACAATGATGATGTTTGGTGAGAGCGCAGGGGTTCGAACCCTGGACCTACTGATTAAAAGTCAGTTGCTCTACCAACTGAGCTACGCTCTCAAAAAGCCCGGCTGCTGACCGGGCGGAATGGCGCGGAACATAGGCAGGCAATGCGCGGTGGTCAACCGCAAATCCGTGGCTTCAGGAAGCTTTTTCAGCACTGCAACGGGAACGCAGGAAATGGTTGAAGAATGCCGCAAATCCGGTCGCGTGTGCCGCGCGGCACCGGGCCTGTTCCGGGCGTAAATGGCCGGCCCAGACCGCGGTCGGGAGACTCGGGCCGGCCCGGGCAAGCCGTCCGGCTGCGGCGATCACATTGGACCCGCCAAATCGTGACTGGCGCGATCGGGGTGCGGCGTTTAGACAGGTTGCGATCCGTCCCGCGCAAGGTCTTTTGTCTGCACCACGAGCCGGGACCTGCTCATTTGCCTGATTGGAACCGCATAAAGTGACGATTGCCGACATTCCCTTGCTGACCGTGCTGCTTGCAGGAGCTTTGTCGTTCCTGTCGCCGTGCGTGCTGCCGCTGGTACCGCCATACCTGTGCTACATGGCAGGGATCTCGGTCGAAGATTTTCGCGGGTCCGGGGAGACGGCGCGCAATACTGAGACCCGCCGGGCGGTGTTTTTTGCCTCGCTGTTCTTCACGCTCGGTTTCGCCACGGTCTTCGTGGCGCTGGGCGCCGGGGCCTCCTCGATCGGTTCGGCGCTCCGTCAGCACATGGATCTGCTCGCCAAGGTGGGCGGCGTGGTCATTATCCTGATGGGGCTGCATTTCCTGGGTGTGTTCCGCATCGGTCTGCTGGCGCGCGAAGCGCGATTCTCGGGTGGCGGCAAACCCGCGACGCTGTCGGGCGCCTATGTGATGGGGCTTGCCTTCGCCTTCGGCTGGACCCCGTGCATCGGCCCGGTTCTCGGCGCGGTGCTGGGTGTGGCGGCCTCGCATGAAACGGTGACCTCGGGAGCTTTGCTGCTGGCAGCCTATTCGGTCGGGCTGGCGGTGCCGTTCTGGATCGCCGCGCTGTTTTCCGAACGCTTCATGCGGTTTGCCCAAAGCTTCCGCCAGCATCTGGGGACGGTCGAGAAGATCACCGGCGCGCTCCTGGTGCTCACCGGCATCCTGTTTCTGACCGGCGGCATGGCCACCATGGCGTTCTGGCTTCTGGAAACCTTTCCGGCGCTGGGGCGGATCGGCTAGGCACCCGGCTTTCGTTTGCGTCCGACAGGCGCCGTCGCCAGAACCAGGCCGCCCAGCACGGTCAGAATGCCCACTGCATGGTGAGTGTGGAAAGGTTCTCCCAGCACCAGCACGGCAAGACCGACCCCATAGACCGGCAGAAGGTACATGAAGATGCCGGTGGTCGAGGCGCCGAGACGGGCGACACCATACTGAAAGCCGCCGAAAGCCAGCAGCGACGAGAACACGACGATTCCAGCGATGCCGCCCCAGGCGGACAGCGTCTCAGGCATGCGGGCGCCCGAAAGCCATTCCCACAGGGCAAACGGCGCCAAGAGCAAGGCACCGGCGAGGGTGATGGTTCCGAAAAGGGCCGCGACCGGCAGCCCGGCGGTGCGCCGACCCTTGAGCAGGACCGAATAGAGCGCCCAGGAAAAGGCAGCGGCAATGAACACCAGATCCCCGTAATTCAGGTCGAGATCGGCCAAGGCTTTCAGATCGCCCCTGAGCACGATGATCGCCACCCCGAAGAAGCCGATGGCGATGCCGGCCAGCTCCCGCCAGCCGGTGGCGCGTCCGAAAAACAGCCTTTCAAGCAGGATTATCATCAACGGCGAGGTGGTGTAGATCAGGGTTCCGTTGGTCGCTGTGGTGAAGGAGAGGGCGTAGTAGACCCCGGCTCCGCAGATCCACATGCCGAGAAATCCGAGCAGCAGCCAGTGCGCGGTTGCCTCGCGGAGATAGGCGCGCACCCTGTCGCGGGCCATCCAGACAAAGGGCGCAAGCGCAAGGCTCGCCGCCGTCCAGCGGAGAAACGCAAGGGTGAAGGGGGCGACTTCCGGAATGGTCGAGCGCCCGAAGATCAGATTCGAGGAAAAGAACAATGGCGTGAGAATCATCACCGCGAGCGGCAGGAACCGGGTGGCGCCATTGGCGCCGGCGAACAGGGATGCATTGGTCATTTGGCCTCATTACCAGCCCTGCCGGCCCGGGAAAGAGATTTTTCACAGGCAGCATGCATTTTGGATGCTATAGCAGCCGGAAACAGTGACAATTCGAATTCGGATATGAGGTTTTAGATGACGCGGACATGTCTTGCCGTCGTTCTTGCAGCGGGCGATGCGACACGGATGAAATCATCCAGATCCAAGGTGCTGCACGAGGTCGGCAACCTGCCGCTGATCGCCCATGTGACCAATGCCGCCGCGCGGGCCGGGGTCAACGACATTGCGCTCGTGGTGGGGCGGGACGCGGACGCCGTCACCAGCGCAGCACAGATCGGCCACCAGCTTCCGGTCACGCCCGTGATGCAGACCGAACGAAAAGGTACCGGCCATGCCGTGCTGATGGCACGGGATATCATATCGCAAGGCTATGACGATGTTGTGGTGCTTTATGGCGATGCGCCGCTGATCAACCCCGAGAGCCTTGAGGCTGCGATCGCGAGCCGGACCGCGGGCGCGGATGTCGTCGTCCTGGGTTTCCGCGCTGCCGACCCGAGCGGCTACGGAAGATTGATCGAAAAGGACGGCGAACTGGTGGCGATCCGCGAACATCGCGACGCGTCGCCGGAAGAGCTCGCGATCGATTTTTGCAATGGCGGGATCATCACTTTTTCGGGCACGCAGGCGGTGGACCTTCTCGAAGCCATCGGCAACGACAATTCAAAGGGCGAATACTATCTGACCGACATTGTCGAGATCGCGCGGGCGCGGGGGTTGAAATGCGTCGCTGTCGAGGCGCCCGAGGAAGACATGATGGGCTGCAACACCCGCGCGGAACTGGCCGAAATCGAGGCGGTCTGGCAGGCGCGGGCGCGCCATCAGGCCATGATTTCGGGCGTGAGCATGATCGATCCGGCGACTGTCTACCTTTCCCATGACACCGACATTGCCGGAGATGTGACAATCGAGCCGAATGTCTGGTTCGGCCCCGGTGTTACGGTGGGGCAGGGAGCTGTCATTCATGCGTTCAGTCATCTCGAGGGAACAACGATCGGGGCCCATGCCCAGATCGGACCGTTCGCGAGATTGCGGCCTGGCGCGGAACTCGGTGAAAAGGCCAAGGTCGGCAATTTCTGCGAGGTCAAGAAAGCCCGGATCGGCGAGGGCGCCAAGGTCAATCATTTGAGCTATGTCGGCGACGCGATCGTCGGCGCGGGCGCCAATATCGGCGCGGGAACGATCACCTGCAATTATGACGGACAGAACAAGCACCTGACCGAAATCGGTGCACGGGCCTTTATCGGCTCGAACTCGTCGCTGGTCGCGCCGGTCCGGATCGGCGAGGGCGCGTTTGTCGCCTCGGGCAGTGTGGTCACTTCCGAGGTTCCCGACGATGCGCTGGCGGTGGCGCGGGCCCGGCAGGAGACCAAGCCGGGATATGCGGCGCGGCTTCGCGAAAGGATCTCGGCAATCAAGGCATTGAAGGCCTCTTCGGGGTCGTGACGAAGCGCGGATCGAGAATTACGCGGTGTCATCAAAATTGAGCGGGCGGGCACTGCGGCCCACTGGCGCATGGCGGCAATGCTGCGTAAGAGCGTTGGTGTCGAAAAAGGCTGGAGAATATCATGTGCGGCATAGTGGGAATGGTTGGCCAGAATCAGGTCGCGGCGCTGTTGGTCGATGCGCTCAAACGGCTTGAGTATCGCGGCTACGATTCCGCCGGCATTGCCACAATCTCAGATGGTCAACTCGGACGCCGGCGTGCAGAGGGCAAGCTGGTCAATCTCGAGACACGTCTAAAGGCGGAACCGCTCGCTGGCACCGTCGGCATCGGCCACACGCGCTGGGCCACGCATGGCGCGCCGACCGAGCGAAATGCGCATCCGCATTTCTGCAATGGTGTCGCCGTTGTCCACAACGGGATCATCGAGAATTTCGCGCCACTGCGGGCCGAACTCATGGCCAAGGGCGCGGAATTCCACAGCCAGACAGACACCGAGGTCGTCGCGCAACTGCTCGCCGCCTACCGCGCCGAAGGGCTCGCCCCGCGCAAGGCCATGCAGGCGATGCTTTCCCGGGTCGAGGGCGCCTATGCGCTGGCGGTCCTGTTTGAAGACCAGCCCGAGATGATCCTCGGCGCGCGCTCGGGACCCCCGCTGGCGGTTGGTCACGGCAAGGGCGAAATGTTTCTCGGGTCGGACGCCATTGCACTTGCTCCCTTCACCGACAAGATCACCTATCTCGATGACGGCGACTGGGCGGTCATCACGCCCCACAGTCTTGAAGTCTATGATCAGTCGGGCGCGCCCGCCGAGCGCCAAAGCCAGATCACGCAAGGGGCGACCTATGTGGTCGACAAGGGCAATCACCGCCATTTCATGGAAAAGGAAATCCATGAGCAGTCAGAGGTGATCTCGCACACGCTGAGCAACTATATCGATTTCGCCGAAGGCCGGGTCCGGCTTGACAGCGCACAGCTGGATTTCACCAATCTTGACCGGTTGGCCATGTCGGCTTGCGGAACGGCGTATTATGCCGGCCTGATCGGGAAATGCTGGTTCGAGCGCTTTGCCCGGCTGCCCGTCGAGATCGATGTTGCCTCTGAGTTCCGCTACCGCGAAATGCCGCTGCCGGGACGGATGGCCGCGTTGTTCATTTCGCAATCGGGGGAGACTGCCGACACGCTGGCCTCGCTGCGCTACTGCCGCGACAACAAGCTCGCCATCGGCGCGGTGGTCAATGTGCGCGAATCGACCATAGCCCGCGAAGCCGATGCCGTGTTCCCAACACTCGCCGGCCCGGAAATCGGGGTGGCCTCCACCAAGGCCTTCACATGCCAGCTTTCCGTTCTCGCGGCGCTTGCCATGGTCGCCGGCCGGCAGCGTGGAGAATTGCCGGAGGCAGAGGAACGCGCAATGGTACAGGCGCTTATCGAGGCGCCGCGGCTGTTCAACGAGGTCATTCGCAAGATCGAACCGCAGATCGAAGCGCTTTCGCGGGATCTGGCGCGCTTCAAGGACGTTCTTTATCTGGGGCGCGGAACGAGTTTCGCCATGGCGCTCGAGGGTGCCCTGAAACTGAAGGAAATCTCCTATATTCACGCCGAAGCCTATGCTGCGGGTGAACTCAAGCACGGGCCGATCGCGCTGATCGACGAGAACATGCCCGTCATCGTGATCGCTCCGCATGACCGGCATTTCGAGAAGACCATGTCGAACATGCAGGAGGTAGCCGCCCGGGGCGGCCAGATCGTTCTGATCACCGATGAGGCGGGTGCTGCCGCCGCGCCGCTCGAAACCATGGCGACCATTGTGCTTCCGGTTGTCAACGAGATCGTCACGCCGATCCTGCATGCCTTGCCGGTTCAACTGATCGCCTATCACACGGCCGTTTTCATGGGCACGGACGTGGATCAGCCGCGCAACCTGGCCAAGTCCGTGACGGTGGAATAGGCGCCAAACCCTTTGCCGCCGAAGCATTTTGCCCGAACCGCTTGCCTTGTTCGGCAGGCGGTTCCTATATTGGTGTTGCGATGCACCAATTCGCGTGACCTTCAGGGACAGGGCAAGAGATGAGCGAAAAGCAAAAGAGGGTCGGGGCCAGCCGACGGCTGAGAAACTATTTTCTCACCGGCCTGATCATCGTCGCGCCTCTCGCCATCACCGCCTATCTGACCTGGACCTTCGTCGGCTGGGTCGACAGCTGGGTGAAGCCCTACATTCCGACCATCTACAATCCGGACAATTACCTGCCGTTCGCGGTTCCCGGATTTGGTCTTCTGACCGCGCTGTTCCTCATCACGGTGATCGGATTTCTCACCGCCAACCTGGTCGGCCGGTCGATCATCGCGTTCGGGGAATCGCTGCTCGACCGGATGCCGCTGGTGCGCAGCCTTTACAAGGGGCTCAAGCAGATTTTCGAAACCGTGCTCGCCGAGCAGAGCAGTTCATTCAAGCAGGCGGCGCTGATCGAGTATCCACGTCGCGGGCTTTGGTCGATCGTCTTCATCGCCACCGACACCAAGGGTGAGGTCAGCCACCGTCTGGCCGAAGAGGATTCGATTTCGGTGTTCCTGCCGACCACGCCGAATCCGACATCCGGATTTTTGCTGTTCGTGCCGCGCAAGGATGTCATGATCCTCGACATGAGCGTGGAGGAGGCGGCGAAGATGGTGATTTCAGCGGGGCTTGTTTCGCCTGATTTCCCCAAGACGCTGCCGGTGAAGAAAGACCCCAAACGTAAGCCCGAATCCGTCTGATTTCCGTCTGGTTCGTTTCGGTTTCGCTCAGCCTGCCCTCAAAAAGCGTATCGCTTCGTCCCGGCGCATCAGATAGAGCAACATTCTCAGCGCTGCGCCCCTCGGGCTGGTAAGGCCCGGGTCGGTTTCAAGAATGTTGCGCGCGTCGGTCCGGGCTATTTCCAGAAGATCGGCATGGGCGGAGAGATTTGCCAGCCTGAAACCGGGCATCCCCGACTGCCGGGTACCGAGCACCTCGCCTTCGCCACGCAGCTTCAGATCCTCTTCCGCAATCCGGAAGCCGTCTTCGGTTTCACGCAGAACCGAAAGCCGCGCACCGGCGGTCTCGCCCAGCGGGCCATGATAGAGAAGAATGCAGCTTGAAGCGCCGTCACCGCGGCCGACGCGGCCACGCAACTGATGAAGCTGCGCCAGACCGAAGCGTTCGGCATGTTCGATGACCATGATGGTGGCGTCCGGGACGTCGACGCCCACCTCGATCACGGTCGTGGCGACAAGCAGTCTGGTCTCACCGGACTTGAAGGCGCTCATCGCCTGGTCCTTCTCCTCGGAAGACATGCGGCCATGCACCAGCGAGATCTGCCTGCCCAGTTCCGGGCCGAGTGCCCTGACAAGGCTTGAATGCCTGCTTTCGACCGACATCAGGTCGCTGTCCTGTGAATCCTCGACAAGCGGGCATATCCAATAGGCTTTCCGGCCTTCGCGTAGCGCGCTGCGGAGGCGGTCGACTATTTCCTCGATACGCTCATCTGGGATGGTGACGGTTGTGATCGGCTGACGGCCCGCCGGTTTCTCCGTCAGCTTTGAGACATCCATGTCGCCGAAGGCCGCAAGCACAAGTGTCCGCGGGATCGGCGTGGCGGTCATCACCAGCATGTGTGGCGCGGTGCCCTTGGCGGTCAGCCGCAGCCGCTGGTGCACACCGAAGCGATGCTGTTCGTCGACGACAGCGAGGGTCAGATTGGCGTAGCTGACCGTGTCCTGGAACAGCGCATGGGTTCCGATGACGATCTGCGCCTCTCCATTGGCGATTTTTTCAAGCAGCTCCTTGCGCTCCCGGCCCTTGGCGCGGGACGTGAGAACGACCACATCGATATCGGCTGCTTCAGCCATTTTACTGATCGTCGCATAGTGTTGCCGGGCGAGGATCTCGGTCGGCGCCATCAGCACAGCCTGACCGCCGGCTTCGACCGCATCGGCGATTGCCAACATCGCCACGGCGGTCTTTCCTGAACCGACATCGCCCTGAAGCAGCCGCAGCATCCGGTCGGATCCGGCCATGTCGCGAAGAATGTCTTCAACCGCCGCCTGCTGACTTCCGGTGAGTGAAAAAGGCAGCGCGTCAAGGATCTGCCGCCGCAGGCGTCCCTCGGCATTGACCGGCTCGCCAGGCAGTTTGCGCAATGTCTGGCGCACCAGCGCGAGCGACAGCTGGCCCGCCAGCAGTTCGTCATAGGCGAGCCTGCGCCGCGCGATCGTCTGTGGTTCGAGATCGAGCGCGCTTTGAGGATGATGCAGGTGCCGGATGGCCTCCGCCATATCCGGAAAACTGTTGCGTTTGACCAGATGCGGATCGGCCCACTCCGGAAGGGTCGGCATCAGGTCGAGAGCCGCGTCTATCGCGCGTCTGAGCAATTTCGGTGACAGCCCGGCGGTCAGCGGGTAGACCGGCTCGATCAGCGGAAGGCTTCCGGCTTCGCTTTCGGCGACGATGTGGTCGGGATGGACCATGGACGGGCGGCCGTTGAACCATTCGACCTTGCCGCTGACCAGGACCGTTTCGCCCACCGGAAGAATCTTTTCGAGCCAAGCCTGCTTGGAATGAAAGAAGGTAAGCGCCATTTCACCGGTGTCGTCGTGCACATAGACACGGTAGGGCACTGATTTTCGACCGGGAGGCGAAGCCTGATGGCGATCGACACGCACTTTCAGCGTCGCGATCGTCCCTTCCGGCGCTTCGGTGATGCCCGCGCGCAGGGTGCGGTCGATCATTCCGTGCGGCGGCAGCAGGAGCAGATCCAGCGCCCTTGTGTCCTCGGGGCCGTCGCGGCCGGTGACGCGCGCCAGCGCTTCGGCGGTTTTCGGGCCGATGCCGGGCAGACCTTCGACGGTCTTGAACAGGGGATCGAGTTCGAGCGGGCGCATCACACCTGTTGAACGGCAAATTTGCCTGCATGGCAAGGCTGACATTCCGGCAATGACAGGATATGCAGTCACTCCAACCGACAAGGGCTTTTCATGACCGGAACCACACGTTCGAGCGCCGACCTTGATCCCAGACGCCGCCGCATCCTGGTGCGCGCCTGGCGGCGCGGCATTCGCGAAATGGACCTGGTGATCGGCGGCTTCGCCGATGCCGAGATTGCCACGCTGGACGAGGAGGAGCTCGACCAGTTCGAGGCGCTGATGGCGGAGGACGACGGCGATCTGCTCAAATGGGTGACAGGAGAGCAGGCGACGCCTGAGAGGTTTCAGACCGATCTGTTTGCGCGGGTGCGGGCTTATGTACCGGACTTCGAGCCCGAGACGAGGTCTGATCCGGCCGGCAAGCGGAATTCCGACACATGACAACATTTGTTCCGGTAGCGAAGGTGACCGGCGCGGGTTCGCCGGTCACGCTGGCAGGCGTGCCGCAGGGCATGGAGGCTCTGGCTCTTGCAGAGATAGCACGAGAGTCAGGGCCGCTGGCGCATATCATTTCCGACGGTCAGCGCATTGCGGACCTCGAGCAGAATCTGGAGTTTTATGCGCCCGACATCCCGGTCCTGACCCTTCCGGGGTGGGACTGTCTGCCCTACGACCGGGTCTCTCCGGGCGCCGATGTGTCGGCGCGCCGGCTTTCGGCTTTGGCGGCTCTGGCAGGATTTTCGGACAGTCCGCATCCGGCGATCGTGCTGATTACCGTCAATGCGATGCTGCAGCGGGTGCCGCCAAAGTCGGTGGTGTCGGATCTCGGCTTTTCGGCAAGACCGGGACAGCGGCTGAAAATGGAATCGCTGTCGGCCCGTCTGGCTCAGCACGGTTTCGAACGCGTCGACACGGTTCGCGAAGTCGGTGAATACGCGGTCCGCGGCGGTATTCTGGATGTCTTCGTTCCCGGCGCGGACGAACCGGTGCGGCTGGATTTCTTCGGCGACACGCTCGAAAGTATCCGGCAGTTCGATCCGGCCAGCCAGCGGACCACGGCGCCGGCGCGGGAGTTTTCCCTCAACGCCATGAGCGAGGTGACGCTCGAGGCGGACACGATCAGCCGTTTCCGGCGCAACTATCTCGAGACCTTTGGCGCGGCCAATCGCGATGACGCGCTCTATGTGGCGATCAGCGAAGGCCGCCGGTACCCCGGCATGGAGCACTGGCTGCCGTTGTTTCATGACGAGATGGCAACCGTGTTCGATTACATCGAGGGGTTCAGGGTTTCAGGCGATCACATGCTGTCGGAGGCTGCGGGCGAGCGCCGCGCGCAGATCCTGGATCATTTCGAGGCGAGGCAGGCGGCCCAGAGCATGGAGAAGGGCAAGGGTGTGCAGACAACGCCCTACAAGGCGATCGCTCCGGATCTTCTCTATCTCGACACGACTGAGTTGCAAACAGCGCTCGACCGCCGCAACGCCATCCGGCTGACGCCTTTCCATGAACCTGAAAACTCGGCCAGACGTGTCATTGATCTGCCGGCCGCCACCGGACCGCGATGGGCCGCGGATGCCGAAGCCGAGAAGACGCCCGAAGGCCAGCAGCGTGTCAATCTTTTCGACAAGCTTGTTTCCCATGTGGGCAGCAAGCGTCAGGCCGGTCACAAGGTTCTGATCACCGCATGGACGGAAGGATCCCTTGACCGTCTTCTGCAGGTAACCGAGGAGCACGGGCTCGATCGGATCCGCCGGATCGACAGCTTTGCGGAACTGGCAAAGCTCAAGCCCGGCGAAGCTGCGGCGAGCGTTCTCGCGATCGAGGGCGGTTTTGAAATCGGCGACCTTGTGGTCATCGGCGAACAGGATGTGCTGGGCGACCGTCTGGTGCGCCGTGCCAAGCGCAAGCGGCGCGGAGCGGATTACATTTCCGAAGTGTCCGGACTCGACGAGGGCAGCTTCGTGGTTCACGCCGAGCACGGCATCGGCCAGTTCATCGGGCTCAGGACGCTTGAGGCGGCAGGCGCCCCGCATGCCTGTCTCGAACTTCACTATGCCGGGGACGCCAAGCTGTTTCTGCCGGTGGAAAACATCGAGCTGTTGAGCCGCTATGGATCCGACAGCGCCGATGTGCAACTCGACAGGCTCGGTGGCGTGGCCTGGCAATCGCGCAAGGCGCGGCTCAAGAAGCGCCTGCTCGACATGGCGGAGGGCCTGATCCGGATCGCGGCCGAACGGCACATGCGCGCAGCACCCGTCCTCGGCGCGCCCGAGGGGCTCTATGACGAGTTTTCCGCACGCTTCCCCTATGACGAGACGGAAGACCAGATGGCCGCCATCGAAAGGGTTCGCGACGATCTGGCAGCCGGCCAGCCGATGGACCGGCTGGTCTGCGGGGATGTGGGCTTCGGCAAGACCGAAGTTGCGCTCAGGGCCGCCTTCATTGCCGCCATGAATGGGGTGCAGGTGGCCGTGGTGGTGCCCACGACGCTGCTTGCGCGCCAGCATTTCAAGACATTCACCGAGCGGCTGCGCGGATATCCGGTGCGCATTGCCCAGGCCTCGCGGCTGGTGGGCGCAAAGGAACTTGCCCTGACCAAGGCCGAACTTGCTTCGGGCAAGACTGACATCGTGGTCGGCACCCACGCGCTTCTGGGAAGCTCGATCAACTTTGCCAATCTCGGACTGTTGATCATCGACGAGGAACAGCACTTCGGCGTCAAGCACAAGGAGCGGCTCAAGGAGCTCAAGAGTGACGTCCATGTGCTGACCTTGTCGGCGACGCCGATTCCGCGCACGCTTCAACTGGCGATGACGGGGGTGCGGGAACTGTCGCTGATCACCACCGCGCCGGTAGACCGGATGGCGGTGCGGACCTTCATCTCGCCATTCGATCCGGTCACGGTGCGCGAAACGTTGATGCGCGAGCATTACCGGGGCGGGCAGAGCTTTTACGTCTGCCCGCGCGTTTCTGACCTTGAGGATGTGGCCGCGTTCCTGCGTTCGGATGTGCCGGAGCTCAAATTCGCCGTGGCGCACGGCCAGATGGCGGCTGGTGAACTCGACGACATCATGAACGCGTTCTATGACGGCCAGTATGACGTTCTGTTGTCGACGACCATCGTCGAATCCGGCCTTGATGTGCCGACGGCCAACACTCTGATCGTGCACCGAGCGGACATGTTCGGTCTGGCCCAGCTCTACCAGTTGCGTGGCCGTGTCGGTCGGTCCAAGGTTCGCGCTTTCGCGCTGTTCACCTTGCCGGTCAACAAGACGCTGACCGCAACCGCCGACAAGCGGCTCAAGGTGCTGCAATCGCTCGATACCCTCGGCGCGGGCTTTCAGCTCGCGAGCCACGACCTTGACATTCGCGGCGCCGGCAACCTGCTGGGCGAGGAACAGTCAGGCCATATCAAGGAAGTCGGCTTCGAACTCTATCAGCACATGCTCGAGGAGGCCGTGGCCGAAGTGCGCGGCGAGGATGCGCTGGTGGACAGCGGCTGGTCGCCGCAGATCACCGTGGGTACGCCGGTCATGATCCCGGAAGACTACGTTCCCGATCTGCATCTCAGGCTCGGGCTCTATCGCCGTTTGGGCGAGATCACCGATGTCGGAGACATCGACGGCTTCGGCGCGGAACTGATCGACAGGTTCGGACCATTGCCGATCGAGGTGCAGCACCTGCTCAAGATCGTCTTCATCAAGGCGCTCTGCCGCAAGGCCAATGTCGAGAAACTCGACGCCGGTCCGAAGGGTGTCGTGGTGCAGTTCCGAAACAAGGAGTTTCCGAACCCCGCGGCGCTGGTGCAGCATATTTCCAGACAGGGAAATCTTGCCAAGATCAGACCCGATCAGAGCGTGGTGTTCGTCCGCGACTTGCCGACGGCGGAAAAACGGCTCACCGGCGCTGCGGTGGTGATGACCCAACTGGCGGAGCTGGTCGGCCAGGCCAATCACTGACAGCAAAAGCCGCGATCGTTGTGACGGATTTTTGAGGTTGGCCGGACCGCCATCCCTGCGCATGCGGCCCGGTCTGGAACCCGTGGCTAGGGGGCGTTGTCGTTCGAGGTGTCCGGCGCCAGTTGCCCGGTCGATTTTTCCTGAACAATCTTGCGCATGGCATCGGCAAGCGCCTCGGCCGGCTGCGCGCCCACGACCGCATATTTCATGTCCATGATGAAACAGGGAACGCCGGTCACACCCATTTGCCGGGCCTGCTCGATCTCCGAACTTACCGCATCCCGGTCGGCCTCGCCCGAAAGCAGCCTGGAGACGATTTCACGGTCAAGTCCGGCCTTCTCAGCGGCTTCGATGAGCACGGTGTCGTCTCCGAGGTTCTTGCCATCCTCGAAATAGGCCTTGAACAGTTCCTCGACGACCACATCCTGTGCGGCAGGGCTTTCGGTGCCGGCCCAGCGAATGACCCGATGCGCGTCGAGCGTATTGGCCGACACCTCGATGTCTTCGAAGGCGAAGGGGATTTTCTCCTCGGCTCCGGCGGCGCGCACCGAGGCGTAGGCTTTCTCGGCACCTTCGGCACCGCCGAATTTCTCTTCCATGTACTGGCGGCGATCCTTGCCTTCCTTGGGAAGCGTCGGATCGAGCTGGTAGGGCCGCCAGCGCACCTCGACGTCCATTTCCTTGCGCACGTCCTCAAGGGCCGCTTCGAGCCGGCGCTTGCCGATGTAGCACCATGGGCACATGACATCGGAGACAATGTCGATGGTGAGCGTTGGGGCGAGGGTCGGGATAGGAGATGTCATGGTCTGGCCTTTTCTGCCGAACGCGGGCGGGATTGACGGGAACAGGGTCAATGCATCCGCCGGGGACGCTTTCGGGGGCGAAACAGAGAATTCGATTTGAAACAAGGGTAGCGTTTATTGCCCTCCGGGCATACCCCGTGGCGGGAGCGGGGCGTAGAAAAACACCTCGTCGCTCCATTCGCCGGAGCCGGTCATATATTGTTTCGAGATATCGAAAGGCGCCGTTCCATGTTCGCCCTTGTCAAGATGCAGTGTGATGTCGAGCACATCGGCGACCTCTCCGGGGCGAGCTGATCGGGCCACATCAAGCGGCACCGTCAGATGGTGCCGATCCGCGGAAAGCGGACTTTCCGAGTTCGGGATCCGCGCTGCAAAAATCAGGTTCATCTCGCTGTCAAAGCCGCGTACCGAAACGCCCAGATGTCCCGATGCACCGAGGTCCACCCGTATATCCAGGGCGGGGCGACCGTCGGCAAGCTTTGAATAGTCCCATCCCGACAGGTTGACCAGTCCCGCGTGGGGCTTGCGCGCCTCCAAACGCTCGAGACGTTCCGCATGGGCACGCGCGGCTATGCTCCGCTCCAGGTCCTGGCTTATCACGACGGCAAGCAGGGTGACGGCAAAGGCCGCGATCAGATGCAGGATGAGCGGATTAAGCCTTCGGTAAGATCGGACGAGCGCGGTGGTCACGATTACTTGGAGCAGGGCCCAGACAAGATAGAGCCGGAGGAAGGCGCCTGTGAAGTCAATACCGAAACGTCCGTCCTGATTGCGAGCAATCATGTGATCCAGCACGGCCACGGGCAACACGGCGACGGTCAGAAGACCAACAACAACCAAGTGGGAGCGCCACCGGGCCGGAGATGCAGGATCTGCAGGCATGCCGGGTCTCACCTCGGTTTTCCATCTCGGCGCGTTGAGGGCTCGGAGCCGTCAGTCTTCCGCCGTCCGGTCCCACCAGGCCGGCAGATAGTAGCCGTAAAGCGGTGTTGGGGTGTCGGGTTCGGCAATGCGGCTGCGGTGGGCAACCCAGGATTTGCCGAGGTGGAAAGCCGGGATCACGTAGTATCCGCCCATCAGGACACGATCATAGGCGCGGACCGCAGAGTGGAAGTCCTGTGCGGTCCTGGCGTTGAGGAGCGCGTCAATCGCGGCGTCCACCGCGGGACTTGCGGCGCCGGCGAAGTTGAAGCTGCCCTGAATGTCACGCGAGGCGCTGCCCCAGCGATTGATCTGCTCGGCGCCGGGCGAAAGCGAAGAACTGAACGCCTTCATGATCATGTCGTAATCGAAAGTCTGCGAGCGCTGCTGGTATTGGGCGTCATCCACCGTGCGGATCGACATTTCGATCCCGAGTGCGGCCAGTGAGCGCTGATAGGCGACCGCGAGCTTCTCCTGACCCTCGTTCTGGGTCATCAGTGCGAAGCTAAAGGGCTTTCCCTCGGCATCGACCAATCGCCCGTCGGCAATCCGGTAGCCGGCGTCCTGGAGCAATGTCAGGGCCGCGCGCTGGATCTTGCGGTCACGGCCCGAGCCATCGGTAACCGGCAGTCTCCATTCGCCTTCCATCATGCTCGAGGGAACTGCGTCCGGGAAGGGCGCGAGAATCTCGCGTTCCCGCTCATCCGCGGGCTTCCCGTAGCTCGACAGGTCCGAACCGTCCCAGAAGGAGCGCGTCCTTGTATAGGCATTGTCGTAAAGGCTGCGGTTGGCCCACTCGAAATCGAAGAGGAGCGTCAAGGCATGGCGGACCCGGACATCGTCGAATATCGGGCGTCGTGTGTTGAACACGAAACCATACATCCCCGAAGGCGTCTGACGGTCATATTCCTTGCGGACGACCGCTCCCTCCTCAACCGCCGGGAAATCATAGCCGCGCGCCCAGTTGGTCGCGCTGCCGTCGGGATAGACATCGAACAGCCCTTTCTTGAAAGCCTCGAACTGGGAGGTCTCCGAAAGGAAGTATTCGACGGTGATCTCGTCGTAATTGTCGATGCCGCGTTTGATCGGCAGGTCCCTGGCCCAGTAGTCATCGCGGCGTGTGAACGTTATGCGTTCACCGGGCTTGATCTCGCTGATCCGATAAGGTCCGGAGCCGATGCCGGGCTCAAGCGTGGACTGGTCAAAATTTTCCGCGTCGGTGGCGTGTTTGGGCAGCACCGGTGAAAGCGACAGGATCAGCGGGAATTCGCGGTTTGAGTTTTCGTTGAACGTGAATCGAACCGAGAGCTCGGACACCTTCTCCATCTTTTCCACGCGGTTGAGGCGCGTGGAGTAGGGCGGACGCCCCTTGTCCCTGAGCAGTTCCATGGTGAAGATGATGTCGTCGGCAGTGACCGGCTTGCCGTCCGACCAGCGGGCCTGCGGATTGAGATTGTACTGGATGAAACTGCGTTCCTCGTCCCATTCGACCGTTTCGGCAAGCAGACCGTAAAGCGTGAACGGCTCGTCCTGCGAGCGCTGCATGAGGGTCTCGTAGATGAGATTGCCAAACTCCGGATCGACTATGCCACGGGCGGTGGTGCGCATGCTCTTGACGATGAACGGGCGCACGCTGTCGAAGGTACCGACGACGCCGTAGCTTACCCGGCCGCCTTTCGGCGCGTCGGGATTGACGTAGGGCAGGTGGGTAAAGTCCGCGGGCAGCGTCGGCTCGCCATGCATGGCAATCCCGTGCACCGGTTCCGCAGCGGCAAGGCCTGATCCGCCAACTGCGCAGATTGCAGTTGCCAGAAGAAACCTCGCAGGTCCCAGAAACTTTGCCAGTCCTTGTCGCATCGCCATTCCTTCCCGGTCAGGATGTGGTGCCGGATCAACCTGATTCCCGGCTGGAAGATATATCTCGTCACCGGCAAGAACCAGATTGCAGGAGCAATCAGGCGTTTTTTTGCGGGCCCGTGCTGTCATGCACTGGATATTGCCACCTTGCCGCGTTAACAGGGAGCGGAGAAAGCCTTGCTGTCGCCGCATTTTCCATAAAGAAGGCGCGACAGAAGCCAGAGGACGCGGATTCCGCGCGAATTGATCGGCGCAAAACGCGCGCATTTCAGGAGATTTGGAAGCCAATGAACGCCACCATGAAGACCGTTTTCGCAACCATCATGTCGGTCGGCCTTGCGGCTGCATTCATGCCGTCAACAGCGTCAGCACAGGGCGCCAATCAGGGCTGGTACAAGACCTGCACCAAGCAGGAAGACAACGACGTGTGCGTCGTCCAGAACATTGTCACGGCTCCGACGGGTCAGTTGCTCACCGCTGTCGGCCTCATCAATGTCACCGGCAAGGTCAACCGCATGATCCTGCAGGTTACGGTTCCGACCGCCCGTCTGATTCAGCCCGGCGTGAACCTGCAGGTCGACGGTGGTCAGGCGCAGCGCGTCGAATACGCGATCTGTATGCCGGAAACCTGCGTTGCCGAGGTTGCTCTCACCGACGCAATGGTGAACTCCTTCAAAAAGGGCGGCGAACTGGTCCTGACGTCCGTTAATTACCAGCGCACCCCGAACCCGCTGAAGATCTCGCTGGAAGGTTTCACACAGGCGTGGGAGGGCGAGGCGATCGCCCAGTCCGAGCTTCAGGAACGCCAGCGCCTGCTTCAGGAGGAAATGGCAAAGAAGGCCGACGAGGCTCGCAAGAAGCTTGAGGAAGCCCAGGCCGAAGCCAAGAAGAACTGATCTGGTCTGACAGGTCAGGTTGCAGAAAAGCGACCGCAACGGATAGTCAAGAACCCGGAAGCAGCGATGCTTCCGGGTTCTTTTTTGACCTTACGCCTGTGCGGGCTTGCAACCGATATGGCTGAACGCTCTGAGCGGCAGCAGCCTGCGGCGCAGAAACCGTTTCTCTCTGCGTCCAGCACTGCCGATCTAGTGACTCACTCGTTCCTTGGGAGTGTAGACACCGTCGACCTGGGCGCCGAAGAATTCACCGAGTTGCGGATGGCGTATCGGGGTCTCGCTGTCATCGATCAGCAGGTTCTGTTCCGACACGTAGGCCACGTATTCGGTTTCCTCGTTCTCCGCCAGCAGGTGGTAGAAGGGCTGATCCTTGCGCGGACGCACATGTTCAGGAATGGCGTTCCACCATTCCTCGGTGTTGGCATAGACCGGGTCGACGTCGAAAATTACGCCCCGGAATGGAAACAGGCGGTGCTTGACGACCTGACCGATCTGGAATTTGGCAAGTTTAAGCGACATATCTTTTTTCCTTTGCCCATGAAAATGGGTTGCCGGGACAAAAGTTCAACCGCCTGCACTTGACGGGGGGCTTGAACGAACATAGCCCGGATCACGCGTCAGCCGGAGTCCCCGGCAGGCAAAGCGGTGCACAACAGGCGTCTGACATGGCTGAAATCACGGGTTTGGTGTTGCCGTTCTTCGGCCTGATTCTGCTTGGCTACATCGCCGCGCGGATCACAAAGCAACCGCAGGAGGCGATGGGCTGGCTGAACACGTTCATCATCTATGTGTCGCTGCCCGCGCTGTTCTTCAAGCTTCTCTCCCGCACGCCGATCGAGCAATTGGCAAGATGGGACTATGTGCTGACCAGCATGGTGGTCACCTATACGGTGTTTGCACTGGTCTTCGCGGCTGCGATCCTGATCCGGCGCGCCACGATCGGCACCGCAACGGTTCAGGGCCTGGCCGGCGCCTACGGCAATATCGGATACATGGGGCCCGGGATCGCGATTCTCGCCTTTGGCGAACCCGCGGCGGTGCCGGTCGCCCTGATCTTCTGTTTCGAAAACATCATGCATTTCACCATCGCGCCGATGATGATGGCGCTGTCGGGTGGCGACAACCGCGGTCCCGGCGCACTTGCGCTCAGCGTGGTGCGCAAAATTGCGTTTCATCCCTTCATCATCGCGACTGCCGTGGGCGTGGCTGCGGCCTGGATCGAGTTCGTTCCACCGGTGCCCGTCGGACGGCTGATCGACTACCTGGCGCAGGCCGCTGCACCGTGCGCGCTCTTTGCCATGGGGGTCACGCTGGCTCTGAGGCCGCTCAAGCGTGTGCCTGTGGAACTGGGCTTCATCGTACCGATGAAACTCGTCGCCCACCCTGTTCTGATGTATCTCGGGCTGAGCATTGCCGGTGATTTCGAGCCGGTCTGGATCTACACCGCGGTTCTGCTGGCTTCGCTGCCGACTGCGACCAATGTCTTCGTCATCGCGCAGCAGTACTCCACCTGGGTGGAACGCGCGTCGGCAACCGTGCTGGTGACGACCGTGACCAGCGTGGCGACCGTTTCGGGACTGTTGTGGCTGATCACCAGCGGCACGCTGCCGCCGGACCTTTTCCCGGGTTAGGCAAGAGTGCGAGCAAACGGCGATTGTGCGAATCTTCTCTCACAAGCGAAAATGTGAGTCTGCACAAGTTCTTGCGGCTGGTTTTTGACCTAGTCCTTCAACCGTTGTGAGCAGGCCTTAAAGGGTTTCTTCCACGCCATCCCGGCGTCATGCCTTCGCGCATTGCAAGCGTTCGCAAGGGCGGCAGCGCTGAAAGGGCGGCCAGTCCGCCGGCACGCAGCGCCTGCATCGGCAGGAAATCACTCAGCAGTGCGCGGTTGAGAAGATCCACACCGGCGGTACGGCTTGTGATGTCCAGACGTCGCTTGCGGTTGTAACGGGATACAGCTTTCGCGGCGTGTTCCGGGCCGCCCGCATCCTTTACCGAATCGACGGCCTGAATGATGTCGCGCAGGCCGAGATTGAGGCCCTGCGCCCCGATTGGCGGGAAAGCGTGACCAGCTTCGCCGACCAGCATGGTGCGGCCAATTCCGAAATGATCTGCAATGAGGCTCGACAACGGCCAGGCCTGTGGATCGTTCTCGACCTCGATCTTGCCGAGGATGGACCGCATCCGGCGTTCAATCTCGATGTTGAGCTGGTTTCGGGAGAGGCCGAGGATCGCCTCGACGTCGCCTGGCTTGACCGCCCACACCAGGCTCGAGCGGTTGCCGGGCAGGGGAACCTGTGTGAAAGGACCTTCTTCGGTGTGGAATTCGGTCGACACGTCACCATGGCCGAGTTGGTGGCTGAAATTCATCACCAGTGCCGATTGCGGGTAAGTCCAGCTCTTGACCTTGATGCCCACAGCTTCGCGGAGCGCCGAATTGCGGCCGTCGGCTGCAATCGCGGCCAGTGCGTTGATGCTGGAGCCGTCAACCATTTGCAGGGCAATGCCTTCCTGGTCCTGATTGGCTCCGGAGAGCGCAGCCTCGAACCGCACGATCCCGGGTGTCTCGGCGGCTTTGTAATGCAGGGCGTCGAACAGCGGCTGATTGGGAATGTTGTAACCAAAGGCGTCCAGATCGATCTCGCTGGAATGGAATTGGACCGGGGGAGCGCGAAACAGCCGGCTCGTGCCATCCAGGATCCGCATCGTGCGAAGCGGCGCGGACGAAGGCAGCACATCGTCCCAGACGCCCAGACGCGTGAGCAGGTCCACCGATTCGGAAAGCAGCGCCGTAGTCCTGCCGTCCTGCCGTGGCGGAGGGGGAGCGATGAAGGCGACTTTCCAGCCCTGGGCCGCAGCCAGAAGGGCCGCCACGGTTCCCGCAAGGCCGCCACCGACGACGGCGATATCGAATCGAGCCTGCATGCCTCTAACCCTTCAAATTCCACGTACTGATTGCAACTGAGCCATATCATCATTTACATCGCGGGGACCACGGGTTCCATGGGATGATTTGGCGCATGTTCTCGCCGCGCGATACCGATGATCCGCTTGCCGGACGTTTCGACCATCTCGACGTTTCAGGCCGGGCGACCGCTCTGTTGGCGCGGCGACCGGTGTGGCCAGTGCTGGTGATGGTGGCGATAACCGCGGCATTTTCATGGTGGTTTTTGCTGACCATGGCGGGCTCGGTCGCCACACTGTCCGGGTCGGCGCGCACGCTCGGACCCGGAATGGAGCTGATCTCGAATTTGCTCCCGGTCGACACCGGATCGTTCTTCGCACGGATCGCCGACCTGTGTCTGTCGGCCGACGCGGGCGCCCTTGCGGCAAGCAATGGCGGCGGCCTGGCGCTTTTCCCCGCGCTCTCAGCGATGTGGTTCGCGATGGCGGCCGCGATGATGCTGCCGACCGCGGCGCCGATGATCCGCACCTATTGCGAGATTGCCGACACGGCCTCGGCCCGCGGCGCGCCGGTTGTTCACCCGCTGGTGCTGACAGCCGGTTATCTTGCCGTTTGGACGTTTGCCGCGCTTGCTTTCGCCGGTTTGCATCTGACCTTGAGTGCGATCGTCGGCTCCGGCGGCGCGGAGCCGATACAGGGCGTGATCGCAGGCGCAATCCTGATTGTCGCCGGTCTCTATCAGTTCTCGGCCCTCAAGGAGGCCTGCCTCACAAAATGCCGCAATCCGTTCACCACGCTCTTTGCCCGTTGGCAGACGCGTGCAGCCGGCGTGTTCAGGCTCGGGATGGAGCAGGGATTGTGGTGCCTCGGATGCTGCTGGGCGCTGATGCTGATCATGCTTGCTGTGGGCAGCATGAATGTGATCTGGATGGCGGCATTGACGCTGTTTACGTTTCTTGAAAAAACCGGGAGCGGTCGGATGACAAGTCGTGTTGCGGGCGCAATAGTGACCTTGTGGGGAACGGCGCTGATCATCGGTTCGGCGGCATGACATTGGGAGGCATGAATGGCTGACGTGGAATGGGCTTTGAAGGGAGAGCTGGTGCTTTCGTGCAATTGCACCGTTTTCTGCCCTTGCGTGCTTTCGCTCGGCCAGCATCCGCCCACGGAGGGGTATTGCCAGACATGGGCCGGGTTCCGGGTCGACGACGGCTATTACGGGGACACCGACCTGTCCGGCCTCAATCTCGGTCTGATCATGGAGATTCCCGGCTATATGAGCCGCGGCAACTGGACTGCCGGACTGTTTGTGGACAAGCGCGCGTCGATCTATGCTACCAAGGCCTTCACGCGGATTTTCACGGGCAAGGCCGGGGGCACGACCTCGCTGCTGTCTATCCTCGTCGGGAATTTTCTGGGCGTGCAGCAGGAGCCGATCAGCTACGAGGTCGAGGACAAGAAGAGGATTGTCAAGATTCCCAAGATCATAGATGGAATCGTTGCGCCGATTCCGGGAAAGAAACACGGCGAGGACACGGTCATTTCGAATTCGGAATACTGGATTGCGCCGGAGATCATCGTGGCGAAGTCAGAGCGGTCGAAAATGCGCGCCTTTGGCCGAAACTGGAATTTTGCCGGGCGTTCGGCCGAGATCTGCGCTCTGGACTGGAGCGGTCCGAACTGAAACGTCGCGCCCAATCGCTGACACTACCCAAACGCCCCGGGAGGGCTCTGGCGGCATGAAACTACCGTTCAAGTACCGCCGCGTGCCCTACGCGGAGATCCGGGCTTTTTCCGTTCACATCCTGACTGCCAGTGGCTCGTTCATGGCGTTTCTGGCGCTGGTGGCTGCGGCGGAGAGCCGGTTTGTCGATCTGTGGTGGTGGCTTGGCCTGGCGCTGCTGATCGACGGCATCGATGGCCCGATCGCGCGCAAGCTCAACGTCAAGGAAGTGCTGCCGAACTGGTCGGGCATCATGCTCGACAATGTGATCGACTACGTCACCTATGTGCTGATCCCGGCTTTTGCGCTCTATCAAAGCGGCATGATCGGCGAACCGCTGTCGTTTGTCGCCGCGGGCCTGATCGTCGTCTCGAGCGCGATCTACTATGCCGATATGGGCATGAAGACCGATGAGAACTTCTTCTCGGGGTTTCCGGTGGTCTGGAACATGCTGGTCTTCACGCTGTTTGTGGTCAATGCCTCCGAGATGGCTGCGTTCCTGATCGTCTTGCTCGCCGTGGTGATGACCTTCCTGCCGATCAATTTCCTTCACCCGGTCCGGGTCGCACGACTGCGTCCGCTCAATCTGACGATTTTCGCTCTCTGGTCGGTGCTTTCGGGTTATGCGCTGCTCCTGCATTTCGAAAGCCCGGAATGGCTTATGTGGGCGGTGATGGTGATCAGCGGCTATCTGTTCGTCATCGGAGGTATCATGCAATTGTTTCCCAATCTGGGTAAGGGAAAATGACAATGAGTGTTTTGGAAGTTTCCATCTCATCGGGTTCCCAAAGCAAGAGGTCCGGATCATGAAGGCAAATGTGGTGTCCGCCCATGGCGGTCCAGACGTTCTCGAATGGCGCGACCATGATGCGGGCACGCCCGGTCCCGGCGAAGTGCTTCTTCGTCATGTCGCAGTCGGTCTCAACTTTATCGACGTCTATTTTCGCACCGGCCTCTACCCCGCGCCCAACGGCCTGCCGCTTGTGCCGGGCAATGAAGGCGCGGGCGTCGTGGAGGCGGTCGGCGACGGTGTGACCAGTCTCAAACCGGGTGACCGCGTCGCCTATGCAGGACCGATTGGTGCTTATGCCGAAATGAGGGTGATTGCCGCCGACCGGCTGGTCAAGGTTCCCGAAGGCATCGGCCTCGACGAGGCCGCCGGCATGATGCTCAAGGGCATGACGGCAGAGTATCTTCTGCGCCGGACCTTCGAGGTCAAGGCTGGTGATACGATCCTGTTTCACGCCGCTGCGGGCGGGGTCGGGCTGATCGCCGGGCAATGGGCGAAGGCACTCGGGGCTACGGTCATCGGAACCGTCGGTTCGAAAGAGAAGGCGGAGCTTGCGGCCGCAAACGGCTATGATCACCTGATCAACTATCGCGATGAGGATTTTGTCGCCCGTATCAAGGATATAACGGCCGGCAAAGGCGTCGATGTGGTCTATGACTCGGTTGGAAAGGACACCTTTCCCGGATCGCTCGATTGTTTGCGCCCGCGGGGCACCTGGGCAAGTTTCGGACAGTCCTCGGGTCCCATCGATCCCTTCAACATTGCGATTCTTTCGCAGAAGGGTTCGCTTTTCGCCACCCGGCCGACCCTGTTCACCTACATTGCCAGCCGCGAGGAACTTGAAGCCTCGGCTGCATCCCTGTTCGACGTTGTCGGGCGCGGAGATGTGAAGATCAGGATCAACCAGCGTTACCCGTTGTCCGAGGCTCCTCGCGCCCATGCTGATCTTGAAGCGCGGAAGACCACCGGAACGACGGTGTTCGACGTCTGACGGTTGCCCGGCTGCCTGTTGTAAGACCGGCTCCAGTCTGAGGCCGGCCATTGAAGCACTCTCTGGATAAAGTTTAAAATCGATTCCAATTGATGTGAAATTCGAAAGCTGCATCGGCGCAGGCGTTGAATTTCAAGACAATTCCGGTTGCGCTTTTCTGGTGCGGCGCACAATATTGCGGTTGAAAACGAGCGGACAACGCAATTCGCTTTCGTCTGGTGCCTTGAATTTCGCCGCCATTTGGTGAAGCTGGTTTTATACGCATTTTGGGAAAGCGCCGCAAAGTTGGGCATTTTCCGGATCGGGATGCATGTCAGGGGGTGACGTGAACACAGAGACAACCGAGAGGCCGCTGCTGGAAACCCGAGGGCTTACCAAGGTTTTCGGCAGTTTGCGGGCATGTGACGGTATCGATCTTGCCATTGCTCCCGGTGAGGTTCACGCGCTTCTGGGGGAAAACGGCGCCGGCAAGTCCACCCTGGTCAAGATGCTCTTCGGTGTTCTGGATCCGAGTGGCGGCGAAATCCTATGGAAGGGCAAGCCGGTCCGCATCGGAAGTCCCGGCGAGGCGCGCGCCACCGGCGTCGGCATGGTTTTCCAGCATTTTTCGCTGTTTGAAGCACTCACGGTCGCGGAAAACATAGCGCTTGCGCTTGATGGCAACGTGCCCATCGAACGGATTTCCGACGAGGCGCGGCGGCTTTCGGTCGAATACGGCCTGCCGCTCGACCCCTCTGCTCATGTGGCCGATCTGTCGGTCGGTGAACGCCAGCGCATCGAGATCGTGCGCGCTCTTCTGCAAAATCCCGAACTCATCATTCTCGACGAGCCGACGTCTGTGCTCACCCCGCAGGAAGCCGACAAGCTGTTCGAGACGCTCGCAAAGCTCAAGGCGGAAGGGCGGTCGGTTCTCTACATCAGTCACCGTCTGGAAGAAGTGCAGCGGATCTGCGACCGCGCCACGGTGCTGCGGCATGGAAAGGTGACCGGAGCGTGCGATCCGCGCCAGGAAACGCCGTCCTCGCTGGCGCGCATGATGGTGGGCGGCGAGGTGCCGCAGATCTCCGACGCGGGATTGGGCGAACCCGGTGAAGTGCTGATCGAGATCAAGCAGCTGAGCGCGCCGTCGCGTTCGCCTTTTGCGGTTGCGCTTTCCGATATCGATCTGACGGTGCGGGCCGGTGAGGTGGTGGCTATTGCCGGCGTTGCAGGCAACGGCCAGAGCGAACTCTTCGATGTCTTGTCGGGCGAAGTCCGGGTGAGTGACCCCGCTGCGGTGACGATTCGCGGCAAGGGCGTCGGCCATAAGGGAATTACCGAACGCAGGCTGATGAGCTGCGGCTTCGTTCCGGAAGAACGACACGGCCACGCAGCGGTCCCCAACATGCCGTTGACGGCCAATCTCATCCTGTCGCGCCATACATCCGATCGCGAGACTTTCCAGTCCGGCGGGCCGGTCGGCCTGATCAACACCGGAGCCGTGGCAAGGGTCGCGAAACGGATTTCGCAAGCCATGGATGTCCGCAAATCCGGCGAGGACCCGGCCGCGGGCTCGCTTTCAGGCGGGAACCTGCAAAAATTCATCGTAGGCCGCGAACTCGACCGCAAGCCGCTCGTACTGGTCGTCAACCAGCCCACCTGGGGGGTCGACGCGGGAGCCGCGAGCCGCATCCGGCAAGCGCTGATCGATCTTGCAAAAAGCGGCTCGGCCGTTGTCGTCATCAGCCAGGACCTGGACGAAGTGTTTGAAATTGCGAACCGTATTGCCGTCATCAACGAAGGACGTCTTTCCGCGCCCGAACCCGCCAAAACCATGACGCGCGAACGGATCGGGTTGTTGATGGGCGGTTTCCACGACGGGACCGGTCAGGCTCATGCGGAGGCGATTGATGCGCATTGAACTGAAGAAACGCGATGGCCTGTCATCGCTGTTTTCCGTGCTTTCGCCCTTTATCGCATTGGCTTTGACGCTGATTGCCGGCGTCATCCTGTTCCTGGTGCTCGACAAGGACCCGATCGCCGCGCTCTACAGTTTCTTCATCGAACCACTGACCGAGGTCTGGTCGCTGCATGAACTGGCGATCAAGGCTGCGCCGCTGATCCTCATTGCCGTGGGTCTTTCGGTCTGCTTCCGGTCGAACAACTGGAACATTGGAGCCGAAGGACAGTTCATCATCGGCGCCATGGCGGGCTCGATCCTGCCGGTTGTCTTCCATGGCTGGCAGTCGCCGCTGGTGCTGCCGCTGATGATGATCTTCGCCATGATCGGCGGCGCGGCTTATGCGGCCATCCCGGCCTTTTTGAAGGCGCGGCTCAACACCAACGAAATCCTGACAAGCCTCATGCTGGTCTATGTCGCGCAACTGTTCCTCGACTGGACGGTGCGCGGGCCCTGGCGCAATCCCGAAGGCTTCAACTTTCCCGAGACCCGCAACTTTCACGACTACGCGGTGCTGCCGCGCATCATCGAAACCGGAAAGACCCACTGGGGATTCGGTTTCGCGCTGATCGCGGCATTCGTGCTGTGGTTCATCATGCGCCGCACACTCAAGGGATTCGAAATCACAGTGCTCGGGCAATCGGCGCGGGCAGGGCGGTTCGCCGGGTTCTCCGACAAGAAGATGGTCTATTTCGCCTTCCTGCTCTCAGGCGCGCTTGCGGGACTGGCAGGCATTTCGGAGGTGTCGGGTTCGATCGAGCAGCTTCGCCCGGTGATTTCGCCCGGCTATGGCTTCACCGCCATCATCGTGGCCTTCCTCGGGCGGCTCAATCCGCTGGGGATCGTGGCCGCCGGTCTCGTTTTGGCCCTGACCTATCTGGGCGGCGAGGCGGCGCAGATTTCGATCGGGATCACCGACAAGGTTACGCGCCTGTTCCAGGGGCTGCTGCTGTTCTTCGTTCTGGGCTGCGACACGCTCATTCACTACCGCATCCGCCTGGTTTTCGGCGCGGCGCAGAAAGGGAGTGCCGCCTGATGGATATGACCCAGGCAATCATCCTGACCATCATCACCGCGGCGACACCGCTGCTGCTGGCTGCAATCGGCGAACTTGTGGTCGAACGCTCCGGTGTTCTCAATCTCGGCCTCGAGGGCATGATGATCATGGGCGCGGTCGCCGCCTTCGCGATTGCACAGGTAACCGGCTCGGCCGGGCTCGGCGCCCTCGGAGGGCTGGTCGCGGGCATGCTGTTTTCGCTCCTGTTCGGCTTCCTGACGCTCACACTGGTCGCCAACCAGGTGGCGACGGGGCTGGCGTTGACAATTCTGGGGCTTGGATTGTCCGGAATGATCGGCGAGGCTTTCATCGGTTTGCCGGGTCTCAAGCTCGCGGCGATCGAAATCCCGCTTCTGTCCGACATTCCGTTTCTGGGGCGGATCCTGTTCAATCAGGATCCGATCTTCTACATCTCGATCATTGCCGTGATCGGGGTCACCTGGTTCCTGTTCAGAAGCCGGGCGGGCCTGCGCCTCAGGGCCATCGGCGACAATCACTCATCAGCCCATGCGCTGGGAGTGAAGGTTGTACGGACACGGTATCTCGCGGTGCTCTTCGGCGGCGCCTGCGCGGGTCTTGCCGGCGCGCATCTGTCGATCGTCTACACGCCCCAATGGGTGGAGAACATGACCGCGGGCCGTGGCTGGATCGCGCTGGCGCTCGTTGTCTTTGCCTCCTGGCGCCCGAGCCGGGTGCTGATCGGCGCTTATCTGTTCGGCGCCGTCTCGATCGGTCAGCTTTTTGCGCAGTCGCGTGGCATCGGAATTCCCTCGCAGTTCCTTTCGGCTCTTCCCTACCTCGCCACGATTGCGGTACTCGTTGTCATATCGTTGAATCGGAGGATGACGCTGATCAACACGCCGGCTTCGCTCGGCAAGCCTTTTGTTCCGGAACGGTAGCGAAGATTGCCGCCGGACTTTTTCACAACAACCAACCAGACAGGGTGCAACTCATGAAAAAAACACTTCTCTCTCTCGCAGCAGCCACCGCGCTTGCCGGATTTGCCGTTCCGGCCAGTGCCCAGGGCATGGACAAGGTGAAGGCCTGCTTCATCTATGTCGGTCCCGTCGGCGACTTTGGCTGGTCCTACCAGCATGACCAGGGCCGTCTCTACGCCGAGGAAAAACTCGGCGACAAGCTCGAGACCGCCTATCTGGAAAGCGTTCCGGAAGGTGCGGATTCCGAGCGGGCGCTCGAGCGTTTCGCCCGGTCCGGCTGCAACATCATCTTCACCACCTCGTTCGGCTACATGGATGCGACCAACAAGGTTGCCGCGGATTTTCCCGACATCAAGTTCGAGCACGCCACGGGGTACAAGCGCGAGCATCCGAATGTTGCGACCTATGATTCGAAGTTCTTCCAGGGCCGCTACGTGATCGGTCAGATCGCGGCACAAGTGTCGGAGACCGGATCGGCCGGCTACATCGCCTCCTTCCCGATCCCGGAAGTGATCCAGGGCATCAACTCGTTCATGCTCGGCGCCCAGTCGATCGATCCCGATTTCGAACTCAAGGTCGTGTGGGTGAACACCTGGTTCGACCCGGGCAAGGAAGCCGATGCGGCCAAGGTGCTGCTCGATGGCGGTGTCGACATCCTGACCCAGCACACCGACTCCACCGCACCGATGCAGGTTGCCGCCGAGCGCGGCGCCCATGCTTTCGGCCAGGCTTCCGACATGATTGCCTTCGGTCCCGAAACCCAGCTCACCTCGATCATCGACGACTGGGGTCCGTACTATGTCGAGCGGATCGAAGCCGTGCTCGACGGCACCTGGGAGCAGCAGGCAACCTGGGCCGGCATGGCCGAGGGTCACGTGGTGATGGCGCCCTATACCAACATGCCCGATGACGTGAAGGCGATGGCGGAAGAAACCGAAGCCAAGATCACTTCGGGCGAGTTCCATCCGTTCACCGGACCGATCATGAAGCAGGACGGCACCGAGTGGCTTGCCGAAGGTGAAGTTGCGGAAGACGGCGAATTGGCCGGCTTGAACTTCTACGTCCAGGGCATCGACGACCAACTGCCGCAGTAAGTCTCGGCAGGCATTCTTGATTGTGAAGACTGGATCGGGGGCGGCCGCAAGGACCGCCCCCTCTCTCGTTCCGGGCCTTTTTTGGTGTTATTCCGCCGGAACTATCGGGGTTCGGCCGGTGCGCGGCAGGAACCGCCCAGCCGGGATAAACAGCGCCCGGACGAGCTTGCGTCCGCGCGGTTCAACACTGGTCGCGATCCACCAGCTCACAGCGAGAGACACGGCGAGCGCAAGACTGGCTGCGAGCCACTTGCCCATCACGGGGGTGGATACATTGATCAGGATGTAACCTGCGTTCTGGTGAACGAGGTAAAGCGGGTAGCTGATGGCGCCCAGGACCAGCATCCACCGCGCCGCAGCAACGCGGTTGCCGAAAAGCACCGCCACCAGGAAGGCGGCGATGATCGCGCCATTGGCCAGCACCAGCTGGACCGCGGATCCGGATTCGCCCAAGCGGAGGAGAACGTCGAGCCTCTGCACTTCCGCCGCATGGAAGGTCAGTGCCATCGCCGTTCCCGCAAGCATCAGGCGCCAGGCTGTGATTCCCCGGTCGCCAAGACGCCAGACCATTGCACCGAAGGCGAAGTAGGCGCCGTATTCGGTCAGAAACAGAAGTTCGACCGCCCGCGATCCGACAAGCAGATTGTTCAGCAGGATCAACACAAGCCAACCCGCGACGGCCAGGTCCGTGTGACGCGGCAGGGCGCCCGTAAACAGCCCGATCATGACCCAGCCATAGAAAATGATCTCGATGACGATGGACCAGTAGGCGCCATCCATGAAGGGCTGGCCGAACACCGGCGCAAGCATGGTCAGATTGGCAATCCACTGCCCCAGATCCGCGGTCATCGGCGCTTGCGCCCACCAGACCATGGCAAGCGCGGTTATCGTCATGGCGACAAGATGTGCGGGGTAGAGGCGGGCCACTCGACCGATCGCGAAACCGTACCAGTCGCGACCAGAGGCCGACCAGATGATCACATAGCCCGAGATCATGAAGAACAGATTGACCCCTAGATATCCCAGGGAAACCGTATCGCCGGCCGCTCCGTAGCCTGTTTCGAGATATCCGCCCTCGACCGCGCCGCGATAGAGATAGTGGTAGACAACGAGCACCGTCGCTGCTGCAAAGCGCAAGAGATCAAGCAGGCCGTTGCGGCCTGACGCCGATGGATGATGCGAGGTGTCGAGCGAGGGGCGTGCCATGCGGATCTCCAAGTTGAGACCGCTGCACCATACCGCAGATTGAAACGCCGGGCTTGATAACCCGGCGTTAAGCTTAAGCGTAAAGGTTAAGGCCGTGGCCGCTCAGGCGAGGCCATGTTTTTGCACCGAGGTCCAGGCATCGTCGAGCGTTTTGCGCGCGGCGGCGATCAGTTCGTCGGTTTCCTCTTCCGAGATAGTCAGCGGCGGAGAGATGATCAGGCTGTCGCGCACTGCGCGCATGATCAGGCCGTTGGCGAAGGAATGATCCCGCGCAATCGTTCCGATATGACCGACATCACCGAAACGCTTGCTCAGGTCCGACTTGTCGGGAATGAGTTCGAGGGCGCCGACCAGGCCTTTCATACGCGCTTCGCCGACCATCGGATGGTCGCCAAGCCCCAGCCAGCGCTCGCGGAAATAGGGGCCGATTTCGTCACGGACCCGGTCTACCAGCTTTTCGCGCTTCATGATGTTGAGATTGGCGATAGCCGCGGCGCAGGCTGCCGGATGTCCGGAATAGGTGTAACCGTGATAGAACTCGCCGCCTTTCTCGTGGAGCACGTCGGCGACACGGTCGGACACGATGACACCGCCCATCGGCAGATAGCCCGACGTCATGCCCTTGGCGATGGCCATCAGGTCGGGTTTGGTGCCGTAGGTATCGGCGCCGAACCATTCGCCGGTGCGTCCGAAGCCGCAGATGACCTCGTCGGAGACGAAAAGGATGTCGCGCTCGGCGAGAATCCGGCTGACTTCCGGCCAGTAGGTTGATGGAGGAATGATCACGCCACCGGCGCCCTGGATCGGTTCGGCGATGAAGGCCGCGATCTTGTCCTCGCCGATCTCATCGATTGCGCGGCCCAGTTCACGGGCAGCCCAGATGCCGTACTCGTCCTCGCTCATGCCGGTCTGCATGCCCTCTCCGAACCAGTAGGGCTGCGCGATGTGGTGGATTCCGGGGATGGGAAGATCGCCCTGGCCGTGCATGCCGCCCATGCCCCCGAGCGAGGCGCCGGCGACCGTGGAACCGTGATAGGCGTTTGTGCGGGCAATAATGGTCTTCTTCTCAGGCTTGCCCATCAGGTCCCAGTAGACACGGACGAGCCTGAAGATTGTGTCATTGGCGTCGGAGCCGGAGCCGCCGTAAAACACCATGTTCATATGCTCTGGCGCGAGGTCGGCAATGATCTCCGACAGTTCGATCACCGGCGGGTGAGTGGTCTTGAAGAAGGTGTTGTAATAGGACAATTCGCTCATCTGGGCACGGACGGCCTCGGCGATCTCCTGGCGGCCGTGGCCGACATTGACGCACCAGAGGCCTGCCATGCCGTCAAGCAGGCGGTTGCCATCCGAATCCCACAGCCATACACCATCGGCGCGGGTGATTACTCGCCGTTCATCCACGCCCAGCGCGCCGTGATCGGTGAAGGGATGAAGGTGATGCCGGTGGTCGAGAACCTTGAGATCGTGAGATGACACATTGACGCGCATTGATTTTTCCTGATTGGTTCGCGGGAACGCCAACCCGAGTTCCGGTTGGACCGATTGAATGACTCTGTGCACACATATCCAGTGCGGACAAACGTAGCAAGCGAAGCCCGCGCGGCAATCGAGAACCCTGAAGGGACATAGGTGAGACGATGCGCGACAGCGCCACCAAAGAGAGCGACAAAGCCCCATTCGCGAGCAACCAGGAAGCGGAGCGTTTCCTCGCTGAAAATCCGGAGATCGAATCGGTGGACTTTCTGATCCCGGACATCAACGGAGTGATGCGCGGAAAATGGGGCCCGGCCGAAGCGCTGGAGAAAATCGGCCATCCGGGCATCAATATGCCGCTGTCGATCTTCGGACTCGACATCTGGGGCAGGGAAGTCGAGTCCACCGGCATTCACATCGAGACCGGCGACATCGACGGCTATTGCCGTGGTGTGCCCGGACGCATCAACCGAGCGCCGTGGTCGCCGCGTCCTTCGGCGCAGGTGTTGATGTCGATGTACACCGAATCGGGAGAGCCCTGCGAGATCGATCCGCGCAACGCGTTGCAGCGCTTGATGAACCGTTTTGCCGCCAAGGGTCTCAAGCCCGTGACGGCGTTTGAGCTGGAATTCTACCTTGTCGACCCGGCCGTGTTCCAGCGGTCGGGCCGGATGGGCAAGGATCACGGACCGGGGCCGGACCAGCAGCAGATGTACTCGCTTTCCGAGCTGCGCGGGCAGAGCGAACTGTTCGCGGAGATCCGGTCGGCCGCCATGGAACAGGGCCTGCCAATCGACACCATCATCAAGGAGGCGGCGCCGGGTCAGTTCGAGGTCAACCTGAAACACCGCGACGACGCCATGGCTGCGGCAGACGACACGGTTCTCTTGCGCCGTTTGATCACGGAATGCGCCCACAAGCACGGTTTGCGCGCCACCTTCATGGCCAAACCGTTCCTGGAATGGCCGGGCAATGGTATGCATGTTCATGCAAGCATTCTGAATGCCGACGGTGAGAACATTTTCGCCGGAGAGGCCGGAGATCAGCGCCTGCAGCATGCCGCGGCGGGGCTCCTGGCGACGCTCAAGGACACGTTGCTGCTCTATATTCCCGGATTCAACGGCTACAGAAGGCTTCAGCCGGGATCCTATGCACCCACGAGAATCGCCTGGGGGCGCAACAACCGTTCGGTCGTGGTGCGGGTTCCCGCTTCCGATGACAAGGCGCGGCGGCTCGAGCACCGGATGTCCGGAGCGGACGCCAATCCCTATTTCGTGCTTGCCGGCGTCTTGGGCGGCATGCTCGAGGGACTTGAAGCCGCGATGGCGCCGCCGCCGCCGGTGGAGGGGAACGCTTACAATGTTCCGCTGCCGCAATTGTCCGACGACATGGACGATGCGATCGAGGACTTCGAGCGTTCGGATTTCATTCGCCGGCTCTTCGGGCCGGAACTGCGGCGGATTTTCGCCGAAATCAAGCGCGAGGAGCTCAAGGCCTTCGACAACGAGATCACACCGCTCGAAAGATCGACCTATCTGTGATTTTGTCGCAGCTTGAGATCGGCGGGTAAGGTTTCTTTTTCGCGGAATTGAGATAAATAGGCGATCAACAATTTGATCTAGGACAAGGAAGGGCGTTCCGGGGCCATGCGATGAAGGCGCTAAAGCCGCACCACACCCGATTCCGGGTTGAAGCGTATTGAGATGTTTTGCATCTTGTCCGGGACATGCAGGGAAAATTGCCATGAATTTTGAAGCGTTCTTCGAGGAAAAGCTTGGCGGGCTGCGCGAAGCCGGCAACTATCGTGTTTTTGCCGACATCGAACGCCATGCGGGCGGCTTTCCCCGGGCGACACGCTATCGGCCGGACGGGACCACTCAGGACGTGACCGTATGGTGTTCCAACGACTATCTCGGCATGGGGCAGAACCCTATTGTCACAGGGGCCATGAAGGAAGCGATCGAGCGTTGCGGCGCTGGCGCGGGAGGGACCCGGAACATCTCCGGTACGAACCACTATCATGTGCTTCTTGAGCACGAACTCGCCGATCTGCACGACAAGGAAGACGCGCTGATCTTCACCTCGGGTTATGTGTCGAACTGGGCCGCGCTCGGAACGCTGGCCGGCAAGATCCCGGGCATCATCGTTTATTCGGATGCGCTCAATCATGCGTCCATGATCGAAGGCATCCGTCATTCGCGCTGCGAAAAGCGGGTGTTCAAGCACAATGACCCGGAAGACCTTCGGCGCCTGATGGCGCTCGATGATCCCGCGGCTCCGAAAATGGTGGCGTTCGAGAGCGTTTATTCCATGGACGGGGACATCGCGCCGATTGCGGCCATCTGCGATGTGGCCGAGGAATTCGGCGCAATGACCTATCTCGACGAGGTTCACGCGGTTGGCATGTATGGCGAGCGCGGCGGCGGCATTGCCGAACGCGAGGGCATCATGAACCGGCTTACGGTGATCGAGGGCACTCTGGGCAAGGCGTTCGGTGTCATGGGCGGTTACATCACCGGATCGCGCGCCCTGTGCGATTTCGTTCGCAGCTTTGCTTCGGGCTTCATCTTCACCACGGCTCTGCCGCCGTCACTGGCCGCGGGGGCAGCGGCCTCGATCCGGCATCTCAAGGCGAGCCAGCTCGAGCGCCGGCGGCATCATGATGCGGTTGCGAAGGTGCGCAGGGCACTCGATGCCTGCGGAATTCCGCACATGCCGAATCCCAGCCACATCGTTCCGGTGATGGTGGGCAATGCCTCCAAGTGCAAATGGATTTCGGACGTCCTGATGGACAATCACGGCATCTATGTTCAGCCGATCAATTATCCGACGGTGCCGGTGAAGACCGAACGGCTGCGGATAACGCCGACGCCGATGCATACGGATGCCGACATTCGCCATCTTGCCGGCGCGCTCAACGAGTTGTGGTCGCAATGTGCGCTGGCTCGCGCGGTCGCCTGAGAAGAGACTTCGAACTATTGCGGTCCGGGTTGCTACCGTCGGTAGCTAACGTCAGACTTACTTGGCGTCCGGGTTTCTGACCGGTGCACAGAACAGCGTATAGAGCGTTCCGACGATGGCCGTGACTTCCTGGTTGACGATCGAGTAGAAGATCATCCTGCCCTCGCGGCGGGTTGCGACGAGGCCGTCGAGCCTGAGGCGCGCCAGTTGTTGCGAAACCGCCGCCTGGGGCATCGAGAGTATCTCTTCAAGTTCGGAAACCGATTTTTCCCCCTCCGACAGGATGCAGAGAATCATGAGGCGCGTTTCGTGGCTCAACGACTTCATCAGTTCACTTGCCTTGCGGGCCTGACTCAGAAGCAGGTTGAATTCCTGTTCATTCATGTCGGGATTGATCTTGGGCAATGTCATCGTGGTTCACTCGATTGGGTCGCCGTATAGGCGGTTTGGCATCATGCGCAGGATCGGCGCGATTGCCGCGGCGACGCGCGGCCTTGAATATCCGATCCGGCGCTGGCTCTCGGGAAGCGGGAGACCTCAACACACCGATTTTCTAGCTTGAATTGTGCACCGCGCGCAATATCCGGAACGCGCTTTTCGGATGGAGCGGTATTCGGGTCCACCAAACGCTGAAGAACTATTTCCTTGCCCACCGTCGCTCTCAGGTCTTACTGTTTGCGTAATCTGCAAGTCCTGTTGCTCTGCGGTACCGCTTTGGGCGGTCATTGCGGATGATGTCTTGGTCGCCAACGATCAGTCGCATCGGATTCGGGAGGGTCCTCATGTTTTTGTTTCGTAACATTTTTATCGCGCTGTTTTTGCTCATTGTCTGCGGTTCAAGTTTCGCTCAGGACGGGTCTCGTCGCATCGAGACGACGCGGGATGCGGATTATTACGGATTTGATCTGAGGACCGTGCGGGATGTCGGGCTCGACCAATGCAAGGCGGCCTGCCTTCAGGATTCGCAATGCAGGGCATTCACGTACAACACGAGCGCCAGCTGGTGCTTTCTGAAATCCGACTACAACACGATCAACCCCTTTGTCGGCGCGATAGCCGGCCGCGTGGTCGGCGGCGGTGAACCCGACATCGGCGCCCCGGCACCATTGGATTTCGTTTCGGCGTCGATGCTGGACCGGGCGCGCGGCTTCAGGGAAGAGACAATCGCACGCAATTCCGGCGTATCGGACCGGGGGGCAAGCGAATTGCTGCGGCTGGCGGAGTCCACGATTGCAACCGGTGACATGCGGGCCGCCGTGCGCAGCTTCGCCTTGGCGGTTGCGGTGGATCCGGAACGAAGCTCCACATGGGCGGAGTTGGCGCGAGCTCTTATGCGATTCCAGCCGAGTGACAACGCCTCGGTACGACGCGTGCGCGATGATGCGATTTCCGCAGCAATCAACGCCTATCGGAGCTCGCGGACCACTGTCGCCCGTGCCGATGCGCTGGCGGTTCTGGGAGACGCGCTCGAGCAAGCCGAGACCTGGCGTCCGGCCTTGTCGGCCTACCGAGAAAGCCTCAACTTGCGCGAGGTTCCCGCCTTGCGGGCCGCCTATGACGACCTTCGCGCCCGGCGGGGCTTTCGCGTCGTCGACAGCTCGATCGATGCAGAAAGCACGACGCCGCGCGTGTGCATCCAGTTCTCCGAAGATCTCGTGAGCGGGCAGGACTATTCGCAATATGTCAGCATCGACAATGCCAATGATGTCGCGATCGAAACCGACAGACGCCAGATCTGCGCGAATGGTCTTTCGCACGGACAGCGCTATCGGGTGGTGCTGCGTCAGGGCCTTCCGTCTTCGGTACAGGAGGTGCTGGAGGCGCCTGTGGAGCTGTCCTTCTATGTCCGCGACCGCGCCCCGTCCGCACGCTTCAGCGGGTCCAACTTCGTGCTTCCCGCGAAGTCACGGCTTGGAATACCGCTCGTGACCATAAACGCGCCTTCGGCGAACCTGCAGGTCTACCGGATTGGCGAACGAGCCTTGACCGGCATCCTGTCGGGATCCGACTTCCTGCGCCAGTTGAACAGTTATGCGGTTGAAACGATTGGCGAGAATGTCGGCGTGCCGGTATGGGAAGGGGCGGTTGACGTGGACCAGCCCCAACAAAACCGCGAGGTGACCACGAGTATCCCGATCGATACGATTCTGCCGGAACGGGAGCCCGGGGTCTATCTGATGACGGCCAAGGCACAAGGAGACATGAGCCAGGATTGGGAGCCGCGCGCGACGCAATGGTTCGTCATCTCCGATATCGGCGTCAGCACTTTCGCAGGCGAGGACGGGCTTTCGGTGTTCCTGCGCTCACTTGCCTCCGCCGAGCCGCTCGGCGATGTGTCTCTGACCCTGCTGGCGCGCAACAACGAGATCCTCGGCGAAGCCATAACCGACGCCGATGGACAGGCCGTGTTTCAGGCAGGTCTGATCCGCGGACTTGCGGGTCTTGCCCCCGCGGCGCTGCTTGCAAAGGGAGCGGACGGGGATTTCGTCTTTCTTGATCTCACCCGCGGCGGCTTTGATCTGTCCGATCGCGGCGTGACGGGCCGGCCGTTGGCCGGTGGTGTCGACGTGATGGCCTGGACCGAACGCGGCATCTACCGCGCTGGCGAGACTGTCCATTTGAGCGCGCTTGCCCGGGACGGCCGGTCCGAGGCTCTGCCCGACCTGCCGCTGACCGTAATCGTTCAACGCCCCGACGGTTTGGAAGACCGCCGCATCGTTTCAGACGGGGCCGCCCTTGGCGGTCATGTGGTCGCCATCGACCTTCCGGAAAATGCAATGCATGGCGGTTGGCGTGCGGCGTTTCACATCGATCCGAAAAGACCGCCGATCGCCGAAGCCGCGTTTCTGGTGGAAGATTTTCAACCCGACCGGATCGAGATCGATCTGGAAGCAGATGAAGGTCCGGTTGCGCCGGGCGACCCTGCCGAAATCAGGGTGAGCGGGCGCTACCTCTACGGAGCTCCGGCGCAGGGGCTGACTACCGAGGGTGAGATCCTGCTCGGGCGCACGCGCAGCCTGGAGGATTATCCCGGTTACGAATTCGGGCTTGCCGACGAGGAAATGGAGGACACAAGAATTGTACTGGACGGTCTTCCGGCTCTCGACGCAAGCGGCATGGCGACGGTTCTTGCCGATTTCGGCGCGTTGCCGTCCACCAGCCAGTTTCTCAATGCCAAGGTGACCGTGCGGGCCTCGGAGAATGGTGGCCGCGCGGTGGAGAAATCCGTTGAACTTCGCATCGGCGCCGAAGGGCCGCATATCGGGGTCGATCCGCAATTCGATGACGGTCAGGTTCCTGAAGGCGGCGAAGCCTCTTTCCGCGTGATCGCGGTCGATGCCGACGGTCAAAGGATGGCCATGCCCGGCGTTTCCTGGTCGCTTGTGCGGGTTGAGCGGAACTATCAGTGGTACCGACAGGGAAGCTCATGGGATTACGAGGTTGTTGATTTTACGACTGAAATTGCTGACGGTGAAATTGATCTGAGCGAAAGCGACGCGGTTTCCGTGGCCGCGTCCGTGGACTGGGGCCGTTACCGGCTCGATCTCATCGGCGAAGACGGCGCTGAAACCAGCATCCTGTTCAATGCCGGATGGTATGTCGAGGCCAAGTCGATCGAGACACCAGATGGTCTGGAGATCGCGTTCGACAAGGACCGCTATTCGGTGGGCGATATCGCCGAGTTGCGTATTTCTCCGAGATTCGCGGGCAAAGCGCTTGTGACCGTTGGATCGGAACGGTTGATCACGACAGCCACTGCGACGGTGGATGAGGGAGGGGCCACGATCCCGCTTGAGGTGACTGAGGATTGGGGGGCAGGTGCTTACGTAACGGCAACGCTGTTCCGGCCCTCGGACGCCGACCGCTCGCGCATGCCGATGCGCGCGATTGGCGTGAAGTGGCTTTCCGTGGAACCCGGGGACCGGCAGCTCGATGTTTCGCTTGATCTTCCCGAGCAGACCGAGCCACGCGGTGAGTTTACCGTACCTGTCGAGATTGCGGATCTGGAACCGGGCGAGACCGCCTATGTGACCGTCTCCGCGGTCGATGTCGGCATTTTGAACCTCACGAACCACGAGGGTGCCGATCCGGAAACCTGGTATTTCGGCCAGCGTGCGCTTGGTCTTGAGATCCGCGATCTTTACGGCCGGCTGATCGATGGCTCGGCGGGCGTGACCGGCCGGATTCGCAGTGGAGGCGATGGCCCCATGCTGCGCTCGGAGGGATCGCCGCCGCGCGGGGATCTCGTCGCGTTTTTCGAAGGGCCGGTGAAGCTTGATCAGGACGGCCGAACGGTGGTGCGGTTCGACATGCCGCAATTCAACGGGACGGTGCGGGTGAACGTTGTCGCCTGGAGTCGAAATGGGCTCGGGCACGCCACGCAGGACGTGGTCGTGCGCGATCCGGTTGTGATCACCTCCAGTCTGCCGCAGTTTCTTGCGCCCGGGGACCGGTCGCAGCTTCGCATTGATCTCGTCAACACAGACGGTCCCGCCGGGGCCTATGAGCTGGAGCTCTTCACCGCCGAAGGGCGGGTGAGATACGGAAACGAAAGCCGTCGCGGGATCGATCTTGCCTCCGGCGCACGAACAAGCCTGACGCTGCCGCTCGAAGGTCTTTCGACCGGCACGGACACGCTCACGGTGGTCCTGCGCGGACCGGATGGACTTTCGCTTGACCGCGAAGAGCCGATTACGGTGCGACCCGCCGCGATGCCTGTGACGACCAAACGCGTCATCAGCCTTGCCGAAGAGGGCGGAACCCTGCGCATTGACGGAGAACTGCTCGCCGACAGCCTTCTCGACGGCGCCTCGGTGACGGTCGGTCTTACGCGCAATGCCGCTTTTGATGTGGCCTCGTTGCTGATGGAGCTTGATCGCTACCCCTATGGTTGCGCGGAGCAGACTGCAAGCCGGGCGCTGCCGCTGTTGTATCTGAGCGACCTGGGAGGGATCGACCGAGCCGATGAGGCCGCGGCCCTGCGGGCCCGCATCGAGGACGCGATCACGCGGCTTGTCGCCTACCAGTCCGCGTCGGGCGGTTTTGGCCTGTGGGGACCGGGACAGGGTGATCTGTGGCTCGACGCCTATGTCACCGATTTCCTGACCCGTGCCGCGGAGAAGGGGTTCTCCGTGCCGCCCGTCGCAAGCCGGCTGGCACTCGACAATCTGCAGAACGCGCTCGCCTATACGACGGATGTGGGTTCTGATGGTAGCGGGATTGCCTATGCGCTCTATGTGCTTGCGCGCAACCGCAAGGCAGCGGCCACGGACCTGCGATATTATTCCGACAGCCAGATCGACGCATTCGACCAACCGCTGGCGCGGGCTCAGATCGGTGCGGCGCTTTCGCTTTACGGAGACGCGCAAAGGGCGAACGCGAGCTTCCGTTCCGCATTCCAACACGCACGCTCCACCGCCGGCCTCGTCGGCGGCCGGGATGATTACGGGTCGAGCCTTCGGGACGGCGCCGCCATGCTGGCGCTGGCGGCCGAATCCACGCCCGCACCAGCGATCGTTCCGGAACTCATCGGCTTTGTCAGCGACGCAAGGTCGGCACGGCAATCGACCAGTACCCAGGAGAATGCCTGGATGGTTCTTGCTGCCCGGGCGATTGCCGCCGGCAACCGGGCAATCAGCGTCAATGTCAACGGAAAAGCCTATTCGGGAGCTTACGAGACACGGATGAGCGGCGAATCCATCGCCGCCGACCCGCTCACGATTGTCAATCAGGGGGCGGAGCCGGTCGACGCCGTGGTGACGACCATTGCAGCCCCTCGCCAGCCTTTGAGCGCGGGCGGGACGGGTTTTGAAATCTCACGCAGTTACTTCACGCTGGATGGCCAGCCGGTCTCGATCAGCCAGGCACGCCAGAACGAGCGCTATCTGGTGGTGCTCGACATGCGCGAGGCCAATGCCTGGACATCACGCGTGGTGGTGACCGATCTTCTGCCCGCGGGCTTCGTGATCGACAACCCGCGGCTGGTGGGAAGCGCGGAGCTCGGAAATTTCCCCTGGCTCGGTTCCGTTTCCGCAAGTCATGCCGAATTCCGCACCGATCGTTTCATGGCCGCGTTTGACCGGAACAGTTCTTCCAATCGCAGTTTCCGCGCGGCCTATGTCGTGCGCGCGGTTACGCCGGGAACCTATTCGCATCCTGCTGCTGTCGTCGAGGACATGTACCGTCCGGAACTGGCTGCGAGGACCGCAACCGGGGTGCTCGAGGTGCTGGGCGCCCCATGACCGGTCTTTCGCGGCTCAGACCCGGCAGGCGGTTTTGCCTCGCGGGGCTTGCCGGGTTCGCAATCGCTGCTGTCGCGCTCATTGCGATTGACCGGGCGGACCGCGCCTATCCCCCGCCGCTCGATGCGGCACGCGAGTTGTCGACCGAGGTGGTGGATCGCGACGGACTGTTGCTGCGCGCATTTACGACAGCCGGAGGGTTTTGGCGGCTTCCGGTGCGGCTGGAGGATGTGGATCCGGACTATATCAACATGCTGATCGCCTATGAGGACCGGCGGTTTCGCAGTCATTTCGGCATCGATCCGGTCGCGATCGCTCGAGCGTTCATGCAGTTGGTCGCAAATGGCGGTCGGGTCGTTTCGGGTGGCTCGACGATCACGATGCAGTTGGCAAGGCTGATCGAGCCGCGGGCCGAACGGACAATCCTGGCCAAGCTCCGCCAAATGGCGCGTGCGCTGCAGATCGAGCGGCGATTGAGCAAGGACGAGATTCTCACCTTGTATCTTACGCTTGCGCCCTATGGCGGAAACCTTGAAGGCGTACGCGCGGCCAGCCTCGCCTGGTTCGGGCGTGAACCGGCAAAGCTTGCTCTGGCGGAAGCGGCGCTGCTGGTGGCACTGCCACAGTCGCCCGAGGCGCGGCGACCCGACCGCAACCCGGCAGAAGCGGAGACTGCGCGGAACCGCGTTCTCGAACGCATGCAGCGCGCCGGCCTCATTCCGGAAAGCGAGATCGCCCGGGCGTCCCGATCGGCGGTGAACAGCGGCCGACTCCCGATGCCCGACCTGGCGGCCCATACTGCCGAGCAGGCGCAAGCGTTGCGGCCCCAGGAACAACGGCTCTCGCTGACGCTCATGCGCGGGGTTCAATCACGGCTCGAGGAGCTTGCGTTGGAAACCGCGTCGCGGCTGCCTCCGAAATTGTCGCTCGCCATGGTTCTTGCCGACGGAAAGACCGGCGAAATTCTGGCTTCGGTCGGTTCCACCGGCTATCACGATGCCGGCCGCTCCGGCGCGATCGACATGACCCGGGCGGTGCGCTCGCCGGGATCCACGCTCAAGCCGTTCATCTACGGCCTGGCATTCGAGGATGCGATTGCGGATCCCGAAACACTCATTGACGATTCGCCGGCCGATTTCGCCGGTTACCGGCCGCGCAATTTCGACCGCGGCTACATGGGAGAGGTGAGCCTTAGGGAGGCCTTGCAGATGTCGCTGAACGTTCCGGCGGTGCGGCTTCTGGAGGCGGTCGGTCCGCAAAGGCTTCTGTCGAGACTGAAGCGTGGCGGTGTCACCCTCGATCTGCCGCCGGGCGGTGCACCCGGCCTTGCGATCGGTCTGGGCGGTGCGGGTATCAGCCTGCGTGACCTGGTTCAGCTCTATACCGCATTTGCGAATGAGGGCAGGGCGCATGCTCTCAGGGATGGAGTGTTTCCGCTCGCGCCGACGCGCCTTCCGCATCCTGTTCTCGATGAGAAAGCAAGCTGGCGGGTCGGGCAGATCCTTTCCGATGTTGCTGCGCCGCAGGGGGCGCCGCGCATTCCCATCGCCTACAAGACCGGGACCTCCTATGGCTACAGGGATGCATGGGCGGTGGGATTCGATGGTCGTCACGTGCTCGGGGTCTGGGTGGGACGCCCCGACGCGTCGCCGGTGCCGGGAATTTCCGGGATTGCGACAGCGGCCCCCTTGCTGTTTGACGGTTTTGTCCGCGCCGGGCTCAAGGCTGCCGATTTTTCACCCCGGCCTGACGGCCTAGTTGTGCGAACGCGTGGACAGCTGCCGTTTGCACTGAGGAAATTCGGACCGCGTGGCGGGCCGGGTCTGGCAAGTTCCGCAAGAGACTCTGCGCCGAGCATCGTCTATCCGCCGGAAGGCGCCCGGGTGGTGTTGAGAGAGCGGAATTCCGGCGGCCTCTCGCCGCTCGTCATCAAGCTTCAGGGTGGGGCCGGACCCTACCGGCTGATCGCCAATGGCATCCCGGTCGAGCGTCCAAGCCGGCGAAAGACCATCAACTGGACGCCGGACGGCGCAGGCGCTTCGACGCTGACTGTGATGGATGGTCAGGGGCGTGCGGCGAGCGTCAACGTTTTTATCGACGCGGACGGGTTCTAACCGCGTATCATGATGGCTCCAACGGCAAGTGTCCGCGTCTTGCGCGGCGGATTCGGCGCGGCGTTTCTGCTTTCCCGGCATAAGACAAGAGCGCAAAAGCCCCGGATCCGGCTTTGAGAAATCCATTTTTAACGGATTTCAGGCATTCTGTCGGCGGTGAATTCGAGTGTTTTGGCAAAGGCGGACGGCTCTGCGGCAATTGCACATCAATTATGCAAAAACGGCATGGAAAATGGTTCGCACTATGGTTGAAACGGTGCTTCGAATAGATTAAGTGCGGATTGAACTTGAAGATTCAGGCTGAACAAACGACAGGAGGTTGCAATGATCACACGTGATGATCTCATACGTGAATACAACGCACGCGGCGGCAACCTTCCGACGCTTGTGGTGGTTTATCTGACCATCGTGGCGACGATGGTCGGAACAGCGCTTTCGATGGTCTGATCCCGGGACGGTTGATGACCACTCTCATTGAAAAGGCCGCCGGATCCCGGCGGCCTTTTTTAATGGTTCTATCCGACAAAACTGCCCCTTAGACGTCGGCGGATTCTCCGACATTGTCCACGCCACGTTCTTCGAGAAGTGTGGTGAGCCAGTTCGGATCCATTTCCGGAACCGATGACAACAGAAGATCCGTATAGGGGTGATGGGGCGGCTTGAACATGACGTCCTTCGGTCCCTGCTCAACCACCTTGCCGTTCTGCATCACTACGACCTCGTCGGCAATCGAACGTACAGTTGCCAGATCGTGGGTGATGAACATGTAGGCGAGCCCCAATTCCTTCTGCAGACGGTCCAGAAGCTTCAGGATTCCCTCAGCAACCAACTGGTCGAGGGCGCTCGTCACTTCGTCGCAGATAATGAACTTGGGTTCGGCCGCGAGCGCACGGGCGATCCCGATCCGCTGTTTCTGGCCACCCGACAACTCGGGGGGATAGCGGCTGTAGTATTTTGACGGCTCGAGTTCGATCAGATCGAGGAGTTCGTCCACGCGCTGTTTGAGCGCCTGACCCTTGAGACCGGAATAGAACCGCGCCGGCCGGCCGATGATTTCACTGATCCGCACCTTGGGATTGAGGGCAGTGTCGGCCATCTGGTAGATCATCTGCGCCTGACGAAGCTGATCCCGGGTCCGGTCCTGATAGCGCGGCGGCAGCGTCTCGCCTTCGAACTGGATCTCGCCATTGGATGGCGGAAGCAGTCCGGTGATCACCCGGGCGGTAGTGGACTTGCCGGAGCCGGACTCGCCGACCACGGCGACCGTCATGCCAGGGTAGATGTCGAACGAGACGTCATCCAGGACCTTTACGCCACCGGTATAGGCAGCATCCACATTCTTGACCGAAACCACGGGGAGGGTGCCGTCGGTGGGACGAGACTTCTGCTCCCGCTTGAAGCTGCGGACCGCCCAGAGGCTCTTGGTGTAATCCTCCTGAGGATCGTCGAGCATCTTTTCAGTCGAAGCTTCCTCGACCTCCTCGCCCTTGAGCAGAACCTTGATGGTGTCGGCCATCTGCGCCACGACGGCCAGGTCATGGGTGATGTAGATGGCAGCCGTGTTGAACTGGTCGACAATGTCCCGGATCGCGGCAAGAACCTCGATCTGGGTGGTGACGTCAAGCGCAGTGGTCGGTTCGTCGAAGATGATCAGATCCGGACGGCAGGCCATGGCCATGGCGGTCATGGCGCGCTGCAACTGCCCGCCCGAAACCTGGTGAGGGTAGCGAAAGCCGATTTCCTTGGGGTTGGGAAGGCGCAGGCGCTCATAGAGCTCCATTGCGTCATCCTGCGCCTCAAGCCGCTTCTGAATGCGGTAGTGGACCGGCGCCTCCGTGTGCTGATCGATGATCTTGTGCGCCGGATTGAACGAGGCGGCCGCGGACTGGGCCACATAGGCGATCCGCGAACCGCGCAACGCCCGCCGTTCGGTTTCCGACGCGGTCGTCAGTTCCATTCCGTCGAACTCGATCGATCCGTCGGAGATGCGCGTGCCGTCACGGGCATAGCCCATGGCTGCTGCGCCGATCGTCGACTTTCCGGCTCCGGATTCGCCGATCAGGCCCATGACCTCGCCACGATGCAGGGTCAGGTCCACGCCCTTGATGATCGGCACCCACAGCTCATCGGAGGCGGAATAGCCTTCGATCTTGAGGTCACGGATCTTGAGGAGAACGTCTTTGCCCGAGAACTTGCCCATCTTATTGCTCCTTCAGGCCTGAGGACCGGAACAGCATCCAGTCGACCACGAAATTCACCGAGACCGTTAGAAGCGCAATGGCGCCGGCCGGTATGAGTGGTGTGATGTCGCCGAACGAAATCAGTGTCGCATTTTCGCGGACCATCGAGCCCCAGTCAGCCGTCGGCGGCTGGATTCCCAGACCGAGGAAGCTAAGGCCGGCAATCAACAGGAATACGAAGCAGAATTCGAGACCGAATTCGGCGATCAGCGGAGACGTCGAGTTCGGCAGGATTTCCCTGCGGATCAGATACCAGTCTCCTTCGCCACGGAGCTTCGCAGCCTCGATGTAATCCATCACGACGATATTGCCTGCGACCGCCCGTGTGAGACGGAAGACCCGCGGCGAGTAGATCACGGCAACGACGATCACGATGACGGACAGGTTGGTGCCGAAAATCGAAAGCATCAGAAGCGCGAAGATCAGAGAAGGCACCGACATGATCACGTCGGCGGTACGGCCCGCAAGCTGGTCGAACCAGCCCCCCTTGACCGCTGCCAGCAATCCGCCGACCGCACCCATGATGAATGCCAGAATGGTTGCGACAAGCGCCAGGCCAACCGAGTTCCGTGCACCGTAGATGATACGGCTGAAGATATCGCGGCCGAGCTGATCGGCCCCCAGCAGCATGTTTTCGTCCGGCGGAGCAAAAGTGGACGCAATCACCTCGGCTTCACCGTGCGGCGCGATCCAGGGCGCGAAGATGCCGGCGATCGCGTAGGTGAAGATGACAAACATCCCGAAAGATGCGGTGAGCGGTGCGGTACGCAGCTCCTTGGCGAGACCCGGACGGGAGAGCTGGATCAGAAACTCCCTGAATGCGTAGGAAACGCCCGCAGACAGAGCCAGGAGGCCGACCGCGATGGTGACAACGCGCAGCGCGGAGACGCCGCCGATGATGCCAATGACGAACGAGACCAACGTCAACGAAAACAAGAGCATGAATGCCTTGTTGTTCTTGTAGTAGGCCGCGAGGCAAGATGCCGCGATCAGCGCGGCATAATATCCGATTACAAACATGTTCATTTATCCGCCCTCACTTTGGATGCCGCAGACGCGGGTTGGTCAGAATTGCACCAACATCCGCCGCAAGGTTGAGGAGAATAAAGGTCGCCGCGAAGACCAGGCAGCAGGCCTGGACAATCGGGAAGTCGCGTTTTGCCACCGCATCAACCAGAAGCTGGCCAATCCCGGGATACACAAAGACCACCTCGACCAGCACCACGCCGGTGATGAGATAGGCAAGGTTGAGCGCGACCACGTTGATGATCGGCGCCCAGGCGTTCGGCAGGGCATGCCTGACGATCACCTTCCATGGCGGTGTGCCCTTGAGGCGCGCCATCTCGATATAGGGAGAAGCAAGCAGGCTGATGATCGCCGCTCGCGTCATGCGCATCATGTGCGCCGTGACCACAAGCACCAGCGTCAGGGCCGGCAAGAACGTTCGGTGCAAGAGCTCCGGCAGCGACATGCCTTCCCTGAGGTTGGCCAGGGCAGGGAACATGCCCGTGTTGACCGCCAGATAGAGGATCAGGATATAGCCGAGGAAGAACTCGGGCGACGAGATCGAAGTGAGCGTGAGCACATTGGCGACCCGGTCGAAGACCGAGTTCCGCAGCAGCGCAACAATCACGCCCAGAACAATGGAGATCGGAACCGCGATGACCGCAGCGTAGGCCGCGAGGAACAGCGTGTTTCTGAAACGCGGCGCGATGGTTTCGCTCACGCGCTCGCCGGAAATCAGGGATACGCCGAAGTCGCCCTGAAGCGCACCGCCGAGCCACTGGAAGTAACGCAGGGGCGCCGGTTGATCGAGACCGAGCTGCTCGCGCATCTTGGCCACAGTCTCAGGTGTCGCGCCCTGTCCGAGAACAGCCTGGGCAAGATCGCCCGGCAAGAGTTCCACGGCAAAAAAGATCAGGATTGAAACCACAAGGAGCGTCAGTGCGCCCAATCCAAGCCTCTTAAGAACGAGTCTTGAGATATCCCCCATTTATGTCCCTCCCGGTTCGCGCCGGTTGTTTTTCGGTCCGGTCAGTTCATCTGACCCTTTTTGACCGATGTTTCTGTGTCTGTCTGCATTCAGACCCGGATTTCCCGAGTCATGGGAATTCCCGGCGCAAAGTCTGCGCCGGGAACCTGTTCTTGGTCAAATTCAGGAGGTGAACCACCAGCGGCTTGCCGCACGCGCACCGTCGCTTTCCCAGCTTGCAGCCAGGTTTTCCGGTGTGCCGACATTGCCGCGGGCGCCGTAGACGAAGTTGTTGAAGAACGGAATGATGGTGCCGCCGTCGTCGCGGGCCAGCATTGCCATTTCACGGTACATCTCCGCACGCAGGCTGTCGTTGAGTTCCGCCTTGGCCTGAAGAAGCAACTCGTTGAAGCGCTCATTCTGCCAGTGGCTTTCGTTCCAGGCCGCGTCGTCCTTGTAGGCCAGTGTGTACATCACGTCCGGCGTCGGGCGGGCGCCCCAGGAGACCAGGCAGAACGGCTTCTTGAGCCAGACATCCGAATAGTATCCGTCATTCGGCTCGCGGACGACCTTGACGTCGATGCCGGCGGCCTTGGCCTGCTCGGAGTAAAGCACGGCCATGTCGACCGCGCCGCTGCTGACGCTGTCGGCCGTGGAGATGCTGACCGAGAGACCTTCCGCGCCGGCTTTCTTCAGAAGAGACCTCGCCTGATCTGGATCGTATTCACGCTGCGGAATGTCGTCGGGCCAGTAAGGCTGGGCCGGCGAATGGTGGAAGTCGTTGCCCTTGGTGGCGGCGCCGAACAGGATCTTCTCGATGATCTCGTCACGGTTGATCGCCAGCTTCAGTGCATTGCGGACGTCGACATTGTCGAACGGCGCAGTGTCGCAGAACATCGGCATCGTGATCGCGCCGGCTGAAGGTACGTTGAGGACCTTGATGTTCGGGTCACGCTGCAGCAGCGCCATTGTCTTCAGGTCCACCTGAGACACCGAATCGACATCGCCGGTCACAAGCGCGGTCTGACGCGCATTGGGATCGTTGAGCGTGATCATCTCGACCTTGTCGAACCACGCGCCTTCGCCATGCCAGCCATCGTGGCGGCTCAGGCTGAACTGAACGCCGAATTCACCGCTGTCGATCTTGTAGGGACCGGAACCGTCGCCGGACTGCCAGTCGATCGTGCCGTCATCATTGGCCGGGCAGATGGCCAAGTGATAGTCGGTCATCAGCCACGGGAAGTCGGCATTGCCGCGGACCAGCTTGACCTTGACCACATAGTCGCCGTCCTTGGTGATCTCGGTCACGTCGGTCAACAGTGCCTTGGCCGCCGAAGTGGTTTCGTCGCCACGGTGGTGGTTGAGCGATGCGATGACGTCGTCGGCGGTCAGCTTCTTGCCGCTGTGGAAGGATGCATTCGGGGTGATCTCAAAAGTCCACTCGGATGCGTCCTCACTTGCGGTCCAGCTCGTGGCCACATCCGGTCCAAGCGATCCGTCGCCGTTGATCATGGTCAGATAGGAACGATGGGTATGCCCCAAGAAGATCATGACACGGGTCAGATAGGTGCCCGGGTCGTGCGTGTCGCCTGTGTTGCCGTCATGGATACCCCAGCGGAACGTTCCGCCTCTTTTCGGCTCCTGCGCATAAGCGTTGCCGGTCCAAAGGCCGGTAGCAGTTGTCGCCGTGAGACCGGCGGCAAGCGAATAGTTCATGAAGTCACGGCGCGAGATCTGGCCTTTGCGGGCGCCATCCGCAATCTTCTGGATCAGTTCGTTGTTCTTCTTGGACATAGTTTCTCCCAGTTGGTCATCATCTGCGTATGCGTTGCGGTCCGGGCGGTTCGCGCGTGGCGATCCTGACAAAGCCAGGCTCAATAGCATCAACGCAATTTCATATTCGTCACGGTGCATAAAACACCATGCCCTTAGCAAACCACGATCTTTGAGCCTAATCCACCCCCGGCGGCCATGTTTATTTCACAAAATCGCCACCGAAATCCGAAGGAGCGCCACATTTGATTGGGATCGGTTCGATCTTGTTTTTTCTTGCTGTATTTGCGCTGGACGGATTTGTTCTGGGGCAATGCAAACTATAAATCGAAAAAACGAGGATCAATTGCAGCTATTGCACGAGATTGTGATCGTGCAGAAATGGCCATTTTCAACCTTACGGGAAAAGGCGGCGCGCTGTTTTTTGCCGCAGCGCAGCACCGATTCGGGTCATTTGTCCGGTCCAGGTCACTGGATCCGCGGCCGCCTGCGGGTTCACGGATTGTGTTTGCGCTGCAAAAGGGCCGGGTATGAACGATCTGCTCAGGGGGGCAATAGGAGCCCGATCCTGTGCCGGCTAGCTATCGATCAGCGCGCCGCGCTGGCCGATAACCCGGGCAGCCAATTCGGCACCGGCGGCGAGGGCAGGGGAGAGTTCGCCGGAACGAAGATAGCTTGCGAGAAAAGCCGCATTGAAGCTGTCACCGGCGGCTGTCGTGTCGACAACGCGTGCCACAGGGTCCGGTGTAAACCGTTGGATGTTTCCGCGGTCCAGCGCAAGCATCTCGCCGGCTCCGTTCTTGACGATCACGATCGGTACACTCTGACCGGAATATCGGCGCGCGGTGTCCTCCGTATTCTGGTCACCGAACGCATTGGCTTCGTCCTCAAAGGAGGGAAGCAGAATGTCACTGACCGCCGCCGCGTCCATTACCGCCTTGCGCATCGTGTCTGCGTCCTCCCAAAGGCGAGGCCTGAGATTGGGATCGAAGGCAATGGTGGCGCCGTTCGCCCGAGCCTCGGCGATGGCTGCAAACAGCGTGTGCCGCTCCGAGGGCGGCAGGATGGCAACCGTGATGCCTGAAAAATAGATGAGATCTGCGGTGGCGAGGTTGGCCTTGAGGATGTCGGCGTCACCGGCGAGGCGGCGGGCTGCAGACTCCGAGCGCCAATAGGCAAAGCTGCGTTCGCCGTTGTCGAGCTGAATGAGATATAGGCCCACGGTGCGGTCCGGTATGCGGCGGATCAGGTCGGTCGCAATTGCCGAGGCGTCAAGGAAATCGACCATCCGGGCAGAGATCGCGTCATCTCCGACGGCCGTGAAATAGGCGACGTCCCAGTCTTTGCCGAGTTCGCGGCGTGCGTACCACGCGGTGTTGAGCGTGTCGCCTGCAAAGCCCATTCTGAAGTTGCCATCGGCGGCCGGCGCCATTTCCACCATGCATTCGCCGATGGAGAGAAAGCGTTTCGTCATGTCTCGGACTCGTCGGCAAAGTAGCGTTCGTGGTCGGCGCGGATACGGATGATCTGGGTCTTAATCCGCGAAAGATGTTCATGCATGTACTGCATTGCCAGGGCTTCGTCCCGGGCGCGGATGGCTTCCATGACCTTGACGTGATCGCCATAGGCATCCTGCGAGGCGAAGGCCAGCGACAGGAACCGCACGCGATCCATATGGGCCTTGTTCTCGCGAATGATGTCCCAGGCAAAGCCGAGACCGGAGCGCTCGCAGATCTCCTTGTGAAACTGGTCGTCATAATCATGAAAGCTGACCGCATCCCTGGCTTCGACAGCCTCGCGCTGGCGCTGGAGGATCTCGTCGAGGGCAAGCATGTCGTCATCGGACAATGCCGTACAGGCGGTCCGAACTGTTTCCGCTTCGATGGCGCTGCGAATGAACCGCGCCTGGAGAACGGCGGTCTGGGAAATCTGCGAGACCAGCGTTGCCCGTTGCGGGCGGATCGACAGGAAGCCGAGTTTAGATAGGCGGTAGAACGCATCGCGGACCGGCTGGCGGGAAACGCCCAGTGCCTTGGCGACCTCCACCTCCGACATCTTGGTGCCGGGCGGCAATTCCAGAAGCAGGATCTGGCTGTGAAGCTTGTCGAACACGGTGTCGGCAACGGATGGCCGATTGAGCGGTTCCAGCGTCCGCAGGGGCGATGATACGGACATGATTTCACTCCGTTGACTTGATATGCATACTAGCATATTACATTACTAGATTGATTGGAAGGCCGTCAGGTTCGGACTCAATCGGGGAGGATTAGGGTGACACTATTGGCCTCTGACAGGTTGTTTCCGGTGGAGCCGCAGACGCGCGGAATCGCACGTGAACTCTATCAGACGGTTGCGGACAAGCCGATCATCAGTCCTCATGGTCACACCGATCCCCGCTGGTATGCGGAAAACAAGCCATTTTCCGATCCCGCCCAGCTGTTCATAACGCCCGACCATTATGTATTCAGAATGCTGTTTTCCCAAGGGATCAGCCTTGAGAGCCTCGGCGTGCCGCGTTCGGACGGTGGACCGACCGAAGCCGACGGCCGCAAGATCTGGCGGCTTTTCGCCCAAAACTACCACCTGTTTCGCGGAACGCCGTCGCGGCTTTGGCTCGACCACGCGTTCCAGGACGTCTTCGGCATGACGACGCCTGTCTCCAAGGCGACCGCGGATCAAACCTATGATCACATTGCCGAATGCCTGGCGAAGCCCGAGTTTCTGCCCCGCGCCCTGTTCGAGCGCTTCAACATCGAGGCGATCGCGACGACCGAGAGCCCGCTCGACGATCTTCGGTGGCATCGCATGATCCGCGAGAGCGGCTGGACGGGGAAGGTGGTGACCGCCTACCGGCCTGATGCAGTGGTCGATCCGGAGTTCGAGGGATTTTCCGCAAATGTCGAGAAACTCGGCTCCCTGACCGGCGAGAACACCGGCGACTGGGAGGGGTATTTGAGGGCCCACCGGGCGCGCAGAGCGTTTTTCAAGGAATTCGGGGCAACATCTTCCGACCACGGGCATCCGACAGCGAGGACGGAAAACCTGCCGTCCGCCGATGCCGCAGCCCTTTTTGCCAAGGCCCTCAAGGGGACGTGCTCTGCCGGGGAGGCGGACGCCTTCCGCGGCCACATGCTGACCGAGATGGCACGCATGAGCCTTGAGGACGGGTTGGTGATGCAAATCCACCCGGGCAGTCACCGCAATCATTCCGCCCCGGTCATGGCTGCTTTCGGGCGGGACAAGGGCTTCGACATTCCCACCCGTACCGACTATGTGCGCGCGCTCAAACCTCTTCTCGATGCGGTCGGGCTTGAGCGCAACCTCACGCTCATCGTCTTCACGCTGGACGAAACCAGCTATGCCCGCGAACTGGCCCCTCTCGCGGGCGCCTATCCGGCACTCAGGCTTGGTCCGGCATGGTGGTTTCACGACAGCCCGGAGGGCATGCGGCGGTTCCGTGAAATGACCACGGAGACCGCGGGCTTCTACAACACCGTGGGATTCAATGACGACACCCGCGCCTTCTGTTCCATCCCGGCCCGGCACGATGTGGCCCGGCGGGTGGATTGTGCCTTTCTCGCCACGCTGGTCGCCACCGGGCGCCTTGCAGAGGAGGAAGCATACGAGGTCGCCAATGACCTCGCCTACCGGCTTGCCAAGCAAGCCTATCGGCTCTGAGAGCCATTTCCTGGGAGGAGAATGATCATGAAACTGTTGAAAACCCTGGCCGGAGCGTTGATGGCCACTGCCGCAATGGCGGTGACCGCAGGCGCCTGCGAAGTCACTCTGAAATCTTCGGACACCCATCCGGACGGCTATCCGACCGTCGAAGCCGTCAAGCATATGGGCAAGCTTCTTGAAGAGCGCACCGATGGACGCCTGTGCGTCGAGGTGTTCCATTCGGCCCAGCTCGGGCAGGAAAAGGACACCATCGAGCAGACCAAGTTTGGCGTCATCGATTTGAACCGCGTCTCGATGGGACCGTTCAACAACCTGGTCGAGGAGACCAAGGTGGTTTCGCTGCCTTACGTCTTCGAGGGCGTTGACCACATGCACCGCGTCATGGACGGCCCGATCGGGGATGACATCCTCAAGGCCTTCGAACCGCATGGGTATGTGGGTCTGGCGTTTTACGACGGCGGTTCGCGCAGCTTCTACAACAAGGTCAAGCCGATCAAATCGATCGAGGACCTGGAAGGCATGAAGGTTCGCGTCATGCAGTCCGACATCTTCGTCGACATGATGACCGCGCTTGGCGCCAATGCCACGCCGATGCCCTATGGCGAAGTGTACTCCGCCATTCAGACCGGTGTGATCGACGGCGCCGAAAACAACTGGCCGTCTTTTGAATCCTCCGGCCATTACGAGGTTGCCGGCTACTACACCTTGGACGAACACCTGATCGTGCCGGAAGTGCTGGTGATGTCGAAAGCCTCCTGGGACAAGCTTTCGGCCGAGGATCAGGCCGCGGTCCGCCAGGCCGCCAAGGATTCCGTGCCGGTGATGCGCGAGATGTGGGTGGCCCGCGAGAAGGCTTCGGAAGAAAAGGTTCGCGCTGCCGGCGTCGAGGTGATCACCGAGATCGACAAGGCTCCGTTCATGGCTGCAATGGAAAGCGTCTATGAAAAGCACGTGACCTCGGACAAGCTCAAGGATCTGGTCGCCCGCATCCGGGCAACCGACTGACCATATCCTGTCGACCATGGTGGGCTTACCGCCATGGTCGCTTTTCTCCGGGGAGGGTGTCTTGCAGGAACTGATGAAATCGGTCGCCCGGGCCTTACGCCACGTGGCGCGGCTCGCGCTGTGGCTTGCTGCCGCCGGTCTTGTCCTGATGACCGTGTTCATCACGGGCCAGGTGATTGCCCGCTACATCTTCAACGACTCCCTGGTCTGGAGCGAGCCGGCTGCCGTCATACTGATGGGCTGGTTCATCTTTCTGGGCGCCGCCGTCGGAATCCGCGAAGGCTACCATCTGAGTTTTGACGTGCTTTTGTATTTTCTGCCGCCCGGGGCGAAGCTCTGGCTCTACAGCGTTTCCGACCTGACGGTGCTCGGTTTCGCAGCCGGCATGGTCTGGTTCGGATCCCAGCTTGCCTTATCCGCCTGGGACGTGAAATTGCCGTCGCTCGGCATTTCCGGGGCATTCGACTTCCTGCCGATCGTCGGCGGCGGTGTCCTAATCGCGCTGTTCTCGCTGGAACGGCTGGCCCGGCGGGCCGCCGGACTTCCCACCGCCCGCTTCGGCGAAACCGATCTCGTGGATGATTGAACATGGAAGTCTGGATCCTCTTCGGAACCTTCGTGTTCCTGCTCCTGATCGGCACACCGGTCGCGTTCTGCCTGGGCGTCGCGTCGTTTGCGACCGTTCTTTATATCGGCCTGCCGCCGGTGGTGGTCTTCCAGCAACTGAATTCCGGGGTTTCGGTTTTCGCGCTGATGGCCATTCCATTTTTCATTTTCGCCGGTGAACTCATGGTTCGCGGCGACATTGCGCGCCGCCTCGTGGCGCTCGCCGGGGCCATGGTCGGCCATATGCGCGGAGGTCTCGGACAGGTCAACATCGCCGCTTCGGTGCTGTTCGGCGGCATTTCCGGATCGGCGGCCGCGGACGCGACGGCGATCGGCGGCTTGATGATCCCGCAAATGAAGGAGAAGGGCTACAGCGTCGAGTACGGCGTCAATGTCACCGTCGTCTCCTCGATCATCGCGCTGATGCTTCCGCCGTCGCACAACATGATCATCTATTCGATCTCGGCAGGAGGACGTCTGTCGATCGCCGATCTGTTCACCGCCGGCATCATTCCGGGCCTGCTGCTTGCCATTTCCCTGATGGTTACAGCCTGGTTCGTTGCGCGCAAGGCGGGGTATCCGACCGAAACTTTTCCCGGCTGGTCCATGCTCGGCGCCATCTTCCTGAATGCAATTCCCGGCATCCTGCTCATTGTCATCATCTTCGGGGGCGTGCGCTCGGGTATTTTTACCGCCTCCGAAAGCTCCTGCATCGCGGCAGTCTACGCGCTTCTCGTGACCACCATCGCCTATCGCACGATGGACTGGAACGGGTTTGTGGAGGCAACCAAGGCTGCCGTGCGTACCACGGCCATGGTGCTGCTGGTGATCGGATGCGCGGGCGCCTTCGGATGGCTTCTTGCGTTCCTGAAGATACCCGCCGATCTCGTGGCGCTGCTCAAGGCGGTTTCCGACAATCCGATCATCATCCTCTTGATGATCAACCTGGTGCTGCTGATGCTCGGCACCTTCATGGACATGTCGCCGCTGATCGTCATCACCACACCGATCTTCCTGCCCGTTGCCGTCGCTTTCGGTGTCGACCCGGTGCATTTCGGCGTCATCCTGGTGCTCAACCTCGGCATAGGCCTGTGTACGCCGCCCGTGGGAACTGTCCTGTTCGTCGGCTGTGCGGTCGGACGGATATCGGTGTGGGACGCGATCCGGACAATCTGGCCGTTTTACGGAGCCGCCATATTCACGCTGATGCTGGTCACCTACATTCCGGCGCTGTCGCTCTGGCTGCCGTCGCTTTTCCGATAAGGACCACCCGATGATCCTCAAATCCTACCCAGAAGTCACGGCCGATCCCGGCGTTGTCCGACAGGTTCTGAGCGAAACGCCCGAACTGATGGTGGTTGCCTTTCGCTTCGAAACGAAGGGCGCCGAGGGCAAGCCGCACAGTCATCCGCACATTCAATCCACTTATGTGGAATCGGGCCGCTTTGCCTTCACCGTTGCCGGGGAGACCGTCGAAGTGGCGCGGGGCGACAGTTTCGTCATTCCATCCAATGCCGTCCATGGCTGCGTTTGCCTGGAACCCGGCACGCTGATCGATACCTTCACGCCGCGCCGTGATGATTTTCTGATGCAAAACCCCTGAAGGGAGACTTCTCATGCTGACCGTCGAAACCCGGTACGCTATCGATCCGGCCACGGCCAAGGGCCTCGACACTGCGGGGTTGCGTTCGCATTTCCACGCGAGCGGGCTGTTTGCCGATGGCGAAATCCGCCTGGTCTATACCCATTACGACCGGTTGATCCTCGGTGGCGCCGTACCGGCCGGCGGAACGCTGACGCTCGACAAGGTCGAGGAATGCGGCACGCCCTCGATCCTCGACCGGCGTGAAATGGGCATCCTCAATATCGGCGAAAGCGGCTCCGTATCAGCGGGGGGCACGGACTACACGGTGAACCGGGGAGACGTACTTTATCTCGGCATGGGCTCGGGCCCGGTTACGTTTTCCGGTCAAGGCCGGTTCTATGTCCTGTCTGCGCCGGCTCACCGCGAGTGCCCGAGCAAGCTGATCCGTATCGAGGACGCGCGGCGGGTCGAACTTGGATCGGCGGAAACCTCGAACGAACGCGTCATCCTGCAGTTCCTTCATCCCGAGGTTGCCGACAGCTGCCAGCTGCTGATGGGTTACACCCAGTTTGCGACGGGTTCTGTGTGGAACACCATGCCGGCGCACCTGCACGACCGAAGAATGGAAGCCTATCTCTATTTCGAACTCGGTGCGGATCAGCGGGTTTTTCACATCATGGGGCAGCCGGATGAAACCCGGCACATCGTCATGGCGAACGAGGAGGCGGTGATCTCGCCGCCCTGGTCGATCCATTGCGGAGCCGGTACCGGCGCCTACACATTCTGCTGGGCGATGGCGGGCGACAATGTAGACTTCACCGACATGGACATGGTGGCGATGGGAGATCTTAAGTGAACCCGTTCTCTCTTGAGGGAAGGACCGCGCTGGTAACCGGCGCCAACACCGGTATCGGCCAGGCCATTGCCTTGGCGATGGGACGGGCAGGGGCGAGTGTGATCTGTGCCGGCCGGCGGTCCTGCGCCGATACCATCAAGCAGATGGGCAACGCACGGGAGATGGTGCTCGATTTTGCCGATCCGATGGCCGCGCGCGACGTGTTCGCGGGCGAGCACATCGACATTCTTGTCAACAATGCCGGGATCATCAGGCGCAGCGACGCGGTCGATTTCAGCGAAAGCGACTGGGACGACGTAATCGACGTGAACCTGAAGGCCGTGTTCTTTACGTCCAAAGCCTTCGGACGCGCTGTGCTTGAGCGCAGTGGCACAGGAAGCATCGTCAACATCGCCTCGCTTCTGTCGATACAGGGCGGGATCCGGGTCGCATCCTACACGGCATCCAAACATGGGGTTGCAGGCATCACCAAACTGCTCGCCAACGAATGGGCGGCCAGGGGGGTGAATGTGAATGCCATCGCGCCGGGCTACATTGCGACCAACAACACCGAAGCGCTCAGAAACGACGAGGCCCGCAACGAGGCGATCCTGGAGCGCATTCCCGCAGGTCGCTGGGGCGAGCCCGACGACATCGGTGAGGCTGCGGTGTTTCTTGCGTCTCCTGCAGCGAAGTATATTCATGGCGCTGTTCTAAGCGTCGATGGAGGCTGGCTTGCACGCTGATTTGCCAAGACCGACGCGCTCGCAAGCTGCACGCGGCAAACCGGGCATCGTTCATCTCGGCCTGGGAGCGTTTTTTCGCGCCTTCGGAGCGGTATATGTCGAAGATGCCGTCAAGGCGTCCGGTGGTGACTGGGGTATTGTCGGCGTGAGCCTGCAAAGCGCCGGCACCCGCGACAGGCTTGCGCCGCAGGACTTCGTCTATACAGTCGTCACACAAGAGCCTGACGGAGGGGAGACGCTGCGGACGGTCGAAATTCTCGACGACGTGCTGGTTGCGCCCGAGGATCCCGAGGCGGCTCTTGCTTTGATGTCCGATCCGGCGATCCGCATCGTGACGCTGACAGTGACCGAAAAAGGCTACTGCCATGATCCCGCAACCGGGGCGTTGAACTTCACTCATCCCGACATTGTGCATGACCTTGAGAACGCGCTTCCCAGGTCGGCTCCCGGGTTTCTGGTCCGGGCATTGCAGCGCCGCCGCCGTGCGGGTCATCCGCCATTTACGGTGCTCACCTGCGACAACCTTCCCGAAAACGGTCGCCTGGTGCGCCGCGCCGCGCTGGATCTCGCGGGCAGGATCGATCGGGCCCTCGCAGACTGGATTGCGTCGCAAGGCCGGTTCCCGGCCACGATGGTCGACCGGATCACGCCCGCAACCAAGCCGGAGGACATCGAACGGCTGGCTGCGAAGGCGGGCTATCGCGATGAAGCACCGGTGCTGTGCGAACCTTTCCGGCAATGGGTCGTGGAGGATGAATTCGTCGAGGCTTACGGTACCGATGCCCGCCCCGATCTTGCGGCCGCAGGCGCGGAACTGGTGGCCGATGTCACGCCATATGAGAACATGAAGCTCAGAATGCTCAACGGCACGCATTCCTCCCTTGCCTATCTTGGTTATCTGGCAGGTCATGAGACCATCGCAGACACCGTGGCGGACCCGGTTTTTGCAGACTACCTCAAGACGCTTTGGCGCGACGAGATCATTCCCTCCTTCGCGCCGCCAGAAGGTGTCGATCTCCATGCCTATGCCGACGCACTGTTCGAACGCTATTCGAATCCTTCGATCCGTCACCGCACCTGGCAGATCGCCATGGACGGCAGCCAGAAACTGCCGCAACGCATTCTGGGAACGATCACTGACAATCTCGATGCGGGCAGGGCATCTCCTGGACTGATGCTCGCTGTCGCTGGATGGATGCGTTATGTCGGCGGGATCGATGAAAGGGGTGAGCCAATCGACGTGAAAGATCCGTTGGCGCGGCAGTTGCGGGACCGGTTGGACGCGGCCAGCTCGTCTGATCAGAAGGTCGCGGCCCTGCTTGCGATGCGCGAAATCTTCGGTTCCGACCTGGCAGAGCGGCTGGCGGCTCCGGTGGCTGAGGCCTATGCGGCTCTGAGCCAACGTGGCGCGCGCAAATCAGTCGAGGATCTCCTGTGAAGGAGAGCTGGCGCTGGTACGGTCCTTTCGACAAGATCTCGCTCGGTGAAATTGCGCAGACCGGCGCCTCAAGCATTGTCACGGCGTTGCACGAGGTTCCCTATGGCGAAGTGTGGAACCGTGAGGCGATTGCCGGACGAAAGGCCGAGATTAAGCAGGCGGGGTTCGACTGGGCGGTGGTGGAAAGCCTACCGATCCATGAGCGGATCAAACGCGGTGAGGGGGATCTTTCAGACCTGTTTGCCAATTACCGTCAGTCGATGGCCAATCTCGCGGCCGAGGGCGTTCATACGATCTGCTACAATTTCATGCCGCTTCTCGACTGGACGCGTACCGATCTGACGGCGCCGGTTGCGCGCGGCGGCAGCTGCCTGAGGTTCTCGGCACCGAAAATGGCGGCGCTCGAGATCTTCATGCTGGGCCGAAGTGCTGCGCGCGATGATTATGCACCTGAGGCCGTGGCGCAGGCCGATGCCTGGTTTCAGGGCTCCTCCGATGAGGACCGCGCCCAGCTTATGCATGCGGTGATGGCCGGGTTGCCGGGCGCCTATGACCGCTATGATGCGGAGGGTCTCAAGACCCAGCTGAAACTCTATGAGGGCATCGACCGCGCAGAATTGCGCAGAAACTACAGACGGTTCCTGGAAGAGATCATTCCGGCGGCAGAGGATCTGGGCATGCGGTTTTGCGTGCATCCCGACGATCCGCCGCGCGACATTCTCGGCCTGCCGCGGATCGTCTCGGATGCTGATGACATTTCATGGATCCTGGACGCCTATGACAGTCCGGCCAACGGGCTAACGCTTTGTTCGGGGTCGCTCGGCGCCAACCCGAAGAACGATGTGCCTTCAATCGCCAGACAATTCGGGGACCGGATTCATTTCGCCCATTTGCGCAACGTCCGGAAGGAACCGGACGGATCCTTCGAGGAAGCCGCGCATCTGGAAGGCGATACCGATATGGTCGACCTTGTCTCCGCGTTGCTTGGCGAAGAACGACGACGCCAGGATGCCGGGCAGGGGGATTGTGAGATCCCGTTCCGTCCCGATCATGGCCATGAGTTGCTTGATGACGCGGGCCGCAACACTCATCCGGGTTACCCATTGGTCGGCCGACTTCGCGGTCTTGCCGAACTGCGCGGCGTTGTCGCCGGTCTTTCGCGGGTCGTGCCCCACCCCGGATGATCGCTTTCCGCACCTCAGGACATGTCATTGGTTCAGGGCGGAAACCCAAATGCTCTTCATGACCTGGCAGATGAACTTCTTATCCGCAGTATGCTCTCGAGTTCCAGAGTGCCCAGAGGCGATAGCTTTCCATTGGTGTCGATGGCCTTCAGGATAAGTCCCGCGGCGTTCTTTCCGATCTCGTAGCATTGCGGGTCAACCGTGGTGATGGCCGGCACGCAGACATCCGAAATCTCATAGGCTCCGAAACCGCACAGGGCGATTTGGTCGGGCACCGCGATACCGCGCCGCTGGCATTCTGTAAGCACACCGAAAGCCGCAGGGTCGGAAACACAGGCCACAGCATCGGTATCCGGCCATTTCTCGATCAGGTCGGAAAAGGCTTGCGCCCCTTCGCGCATGGAAATCGGCGGGGAACCGACACTGGCGAGGCGTGAGGTATCCAAGCCGAGTTCCTGCATCTTTCGCACAAATCCGCGACGCCGGTCTGCGCCTCGCGTATCGTCACTCACATCGCCGCCAACGAAGGCTATCCGGGTACGCCCGGTCGAGACCAGATGGTCAACGAGGAGCTCCGATGCATGCGCGTTGGAAAACCCCACCACAGCGTCGATCGGATCCGACGGCATATCCCAGGTTTCGATGACCGGAATGGCCGCGTTCTGAAGCATCCGGCGACATGCGTCCGTGTGCCGTCCTCCGGTGACGACGATGGCTTCCGGACGACGCGTGAGAAGTTGCGCAACCAGCCGCTCTTCCTCATCGACGCTGTAGTTGGTGTAACCGAGCAGAACCTGGAGCCGGGTTTGCCTGAGCCCGTCCGTCATGCCGCGTATGGTGTCGGCAAAGTTGGCGTTGTTGATCGACGGGATCGTTACCGCAACAAATCCGGTCTTTCGTGACGACAGACCCGCTGCCGTGTTGTCCAGAACATAACCGAGTTCCGCGGCAGCTTTTAGAATTGCATCACGGGTCGCGGGATTGATGTAGGATTCCGCCTTGAATGCGCGTGAAACAGTCATGGAGGAAACACCCGCCAGCCGGGCAACATCCGCCATGGTGGGCTGTTTCCTGTCCTTGCTCATGTGACTGTCCTCGATAGCGCGCCGTGCATTGTCTTCACACTTTCATGCGTCGGGAACCCGATGGTTTCAATGCCTGCGGAGCCTTTCCCTAGGCGTAGATGTTTGCCTGTGTCACGTGATGATGGATACGGCCCTCGAAAAATTCGCCGGTTATCTCACCTGTCACCGCCTTGGATTGATGGCGAGCGGGACTGTCGAGGGCGGCCGTCATGGTCGCAATGTCCGGATAGGTCACGCCAAGAATCAGTGGAAACTCCGGTGCCCCCGCATCGCGTTCGTCGGAAAACATGACGCGTACGTCTTGTGCGCCCGGAAACTGCCTCCAAAGCGGCACCAGGCGGTCGATGACGGCCTTGCGGAAGGCGTCTGTCTTGCCGGTCTTGATGGAGCCCTCGAAGAGGGCGAAACGTGTGATCATGAGAACTGCTCCTTGTCGGGTCCCTTGAAAAATTCCATGAGTGCCGCCTGGTCTTCTCCGCCCAAGCCAGCTGCCGTCAGCATCCGGTGTATCTCGGCGCAAAGCGCAGTCAGCGGCATGGCCGTGGATGTGCCGCGTGCCAGATCCATCGCGCCATTGAGGTCCTTGACCATGTTGTCGATGCGTCCGGTACGGCGGTAATCCTTGTCGACGTAGCGGGGCATGTATTCCTGCAGAATGGCGCTGTCGGCGCGCCCGCCGCGAAGGGCTTGCGGGATCTTTGCTGCATCGACGCCCGCGTCGAGGGCAAGCTGGGTCGCCTCGGCCACGGCGAGGAAGCCGAGGCCGCAGAGCACCTGATTGATCAGCTTCGTGGTTTGCCCGGCGCCCGAGGGCCCCATATGTGTGTAGTTCGAAGCCACATGCCTGAGCAGTTTGTGGGCCGCTGCGACGTCTTCGGCCTCGCCACCCGCCATCAGGGTGAGTTCCCCGATCAGCGCCTTGGGCGCTCCGCCGGACAGCGGCGAATCCACCCAGCGCAGGCCGCGATCCCGTGCCATCTGAGCAAGTTCACGTGTCGCGACGGGGTCGATCGACGACATGTCGATGATAACGGCTCCCTTGCGCGCGCCCTCTGCTATGCCTGCTTCTCCGAAGACGGCAGCCTTGACGACGTGAGGAGCGTTGAGACTGGTCACGATGAAGTCGGCGCCATCGGCTGCATCGGCGGCAGACTTCGCCGCGCGGGCGCCTTTCCGGACCAGTGCTGCGACCTTTTCCTCGTCGAGGTCGAACACGGCAAGCGTGTTGCCGGTTTCCAGCAGCCGGGTGCCGATGGCGCCACCCATCGCGCCGGCGCCGATCAGAGCGGCTCTCTCGCTCATTGGTTTTCCTCCATGAAATGATCTCTCAATCCAGCAATCACCCGGGACCCCGGTTCCGAAATATCGACTGTGACGGCGTCCTCGTCGGCACCCGGGGGTTCGAGTGCGGCGAACTGGCTATCGACAAGGCTCGGCGGCATGAAATGGCCTTCGCGCTCGTTCATGCGCCTGGAAATCAGATCCTTGCTGCCCTCCAGATAGACGAAGGTTACAGGCCCTTTCGCCATTTGCCGGATCCGGTCACGATAGCTTCTCTTGAGCGCCGAGCATCCGACCGCGACATCCCCGGTCGCATCCGCGAGGGTGGCGCCGACGCGCTCAAGCCAGGGCCATCGGTCCTCGTCGGTCAGGGGGATTCCGGAAGCCATCTTTTCGATGTTGCTTTGGGGGTGGAGATCGTCACCGTCGAAAAATCGGATGCCGGTCACTTCCGCCAGCGCCTTGCCCACGGTCGTCTTGCCGCTTCCTGCCACACCCATGATGACAATCATCCGCTTCATCACAGAGACACTGTTATCCCGCCATCGACGAAGAGCGTATGGCCGTTGACGAAGGACGAAGCCGGGCTGGAAAGGAACACGCAGGCCCCTACCAGTTCCTCGACTTTTCCCCAGCGTCCCGCAGGGGTGCGCTTTTCGAGCCAGGCCGAAAATTCAGGGTCGGCCACAAGCGCCGCATTGAGGGGCGTATCGAAATATCCCGGCGCAATCGCGTTGCATTGCAGTCCGTACCTGGCCCAGTCGGTTGCCATCCCCTTTGTCAGGTTTGCCACGGCTCCCTTCGTCATGGTGTAGGGAGCGATCGAAGGTCGGGCGAGTGCGCTCTGCACGGATGCAATGTTGATGATCTTTCCCGCGCCGCGCTTGATCATGTGACGCGCTGCCGCCTGTCCGACATTGAAAACGCTGGAAATGTTGGTCTGGAGCAGTGTCTGGAAGGCGTCTTCCGGGAAATCCTCAAGCGGCGCCCGATGCTGCATGCCGGCATTGTTGACGCAAATGTCGATTTGTCCCTCATCGGCTTCAAAGCTGTCGACCGCTTTCCTGCAGGCTTCGTAATCCGTGACATCGAAGGCCAGCAATCGCACGTCTGCGCCCTGCTTCCTGAGCGGTTCAGCCGCATCCTGAAGCTTGGACTGGCTGCGCCCGTTGAGCACGATCCGCGCTCCCGCATTTGCAAGGCCCGAGGCCAGTGCATAACCGATCCCCTGGGAGGAACCGGTGACCAGGGCCGTGCGCCCGGAAAGGTCGAACAGGCTGAGATCGGGCATTGCTAACTCCATTTTTGTCTCGACATCGTTATTAGGCAGCTATATGTTATCGATAACACAGTCAAGCATCAAGGGAGGATATTGGGGCATGGGCAACCAATCTGTGGAGATACTGCAAATGGGCCCCTATCCGGAGTGGGACCAGGGGCCGCTTGACGCGGCATTTACAATGCACCGCTATTTCGAGGCCAATGACAAGGCGACCTTTCTCGATCGGATCGGCGCCGGTGTCCGCGGTATTGCAACGCGCGGAGAACTCGGTGCAGACCGCGCAACGATCGAGGCTTTGCCGCAACTCGAAGTGATCTCTGTCTACGGCGTCGGTTACGATGCAGTGGATCTCGATGCCTGCCGCGAGCGAAACATTCGCGTTTCCAATACGCCCGACGTGCTGACGCAGGATGTCGCCGATCTCGGCGTTGCCATGATGCTCGCCCAATCGAGGGGAATGGTTGGCGCGGAGCAGTGGGTGCGGGATGGCAGCTGGTCTGACAAGGGGCTCTACCCGCTGCAGCATCGTGTTTTCGGAAAGAAAGCAGGCATTCTCGGGCTTGGCCGTATCGGGTTCGAAGTTGCCAAGCGGCTGGCCGGTTTTGACATGGATATCGCCTATTCCGATGTTTCCGCAAAGGATTATGCGCCGGATTGGCGGTTCATCGACAACCCTGTCGAGCTTGCGGCGCATTCGGATTTCCTGTTCGTCACCCTCGCGGCGTCGGCTGAAACCCGCCACATCGTCGGCCGTGAAGTTATCGAGGCCACCGGTTCCAAAGGCATGATCATCAATGTTTCGCGTGCATCCAACATCGATGAGGATGCACTGTTGGACGCGCTCGAGAGCAAGCGTCTGGGGTCCGCAGCACTGGACGTGTTTGAAGGTGAGCCCGGGCTCAACCCGCGCTTTCTCGAGCTTGATAACGTGCTGCTTCAGCCCCATCACGCATCGGGAACGTTCGAGACCCGCAAGGCCATGGGCAAACTCGTCCGGGACAACCTGATTGCCCATTTCAGCGGCATGCCGCTCGTCACACCTGTTCTTTGAGGTCATCATGAAAGCGATTGTCATCCACGCAGCCAAGGATCTGCGCGTCGAAGAGTGGGACATGCAGGAGCCTGGTCCGGGTCAGGCCCTGGTTGAGCTGAACACGGGCGGGATCTGCGGATCCGATCTGCATTACTACAATCACGGCGGCTTCGGAGTTGTTCGACTCAAGGAGCCGATGATCCTTGGTCATGAGGTCTCGGGCACCGTGAAGGCGCTGGGCGAAGGGACGGCCGGCCTGGACATTGGCGATCTGGTTGCGGTTTCGCCTTCAAGACCCTGCGGCCATTGCCGCTATTGCCAGCTTGGCCTTCAGAATCAATGCGAGAACATGCGATTTTACGGATCGGCCATGCCGTTCCCGCACATACAGGGTGCGTTTCGGCAGCACCTGACTGTTGACGCAACGCAATGCGTCAAAGCCAACGGGCTGACCACCGTTGAGGCCGCGATGGCCGAACCGCTTTCGGTGTGCCTGCATGCGACGCGAAGGGCAGGGGAGCTTCTGGGCAGGCGTGTTCTTGTTACCGGTTCGGGGCCGATCGGGGTCTTGTGCGTCTTGGCTGCCCGTGCCGCGGGAGCCACCGAGATCGTTGTCACGGATCTTTCGGATCAAGCGCTTGCCATGGCCGAGAGGGTGGGGGCTGACCGGGTGATCAATACCGCCCAAAACCGCGATGCACTGGAGAGCTATTCGTCCGGCAAGGGCTATTTCGATGTTCTGTACGAATGCTCGGGAGCCGCAAGCGCGCTTGCCGGAGCGATCCCGGCGCTGCGGCCGCGAGCGGTTGTGGTTCAGCTCGGACTTGGCGGGGACATGACATTGCCTGTTCAGGCGATGACCGTGAAGGAGATCGATTTGCGCGGGTCTTTCCGTTTCCATGAGGAATTCGGAACGGCTGTCCGCCTGATGCAGAACGGTGCAGTCGACGTGAAGCCGCTGATCACCCATAGCATCGGATTTCAGGAAGCGAAGGAAGCCTTCGATCTGGCTTCCGATCGCTCCAGGGCGATGAAGGTGCAGTTGAATTTCGCCGGATAAGCCGGGCTATTCAAGCGCCGCCAGCATTGCTCTGCCAACGGCGATATCCTGTTCGCCACTGCCCGAGCCGACACCGATCCCGCCGATGACCGAGCCGTGGTAAAGAATGGGCAGTCCGCCAGGCAAGGCGGTGATGGCGCCGCCTGTTGCTGCGGCAATTTGCAATCGCACGGGTTCGGGAACCGCCGTTGTTTCCGCACCTGTCGATGCAGCCGTCCGGGCCTTTGCCAGGGCGCTTTGGCGGCTCAGGAATTTCGCGCCGGTCATGCGTATTTCTCCCAGCACCTCTCCCGACGCGTCAACGATGACGATGCATTGCGGCTGCCCTATTTCCTCGGCCTTGGATATGCCGGCGCTCAACATTGCCATGACTCCGTTGTGGGTCAGTGTATTTGCTGTCTGGATGAGTTGCATGGCGCAGGCTCCCGCGTTAGTTTGTTATCGATAACATAACTCGTGAGACCTGTTTACGGAACCCGCCATGTCGTTTTTTGAAAGCTACAATCCCGTCTTCGACACGTTTGTGCTCGGCAACGCGCCGGTCAAGCAACTTGCAACGGGGTTCGACTGGACCGAAGGACCGGTCTGGTTCGGTGATGCGAACTGTCTTCTTTTCTCCGATATTCCGAACAATCGGATCATGCGCTGGACGCCAGGTGCCGGTGTCAGCACGTACCGCCAACCGTCCAACTATGCCAATGGTCATACGCGCGACCGGCAGGGCCGACTGATTTCGTGCGAACATGGCACCCGCAGGGTCACCCGGACGGAGCTGGATGGATCAGTTACGGTCATCGCGGACAGGTTCGAGGGAAAGCGGCTGAATTCGCCGAACGACGTTGTCGTCAAGTCCGATGGCACCATCTGGTTCTCGGATCCGCATTACGGGATCATGACCGACTACGAGGGCTACAAGTCCGAACAGGAACTCCCTTGCAATGTGTACCGCGCCGATCCGGCCTCGGGCGCGATCACGGCGGTCATCACCGACATGAACGGGCCCAACGGTCTGGCTTTTTCGCCGGATGAGACAAAGCTCTATGTGGCGGACACGGGCCGGATGTTCGGCAGTGACGAGCAGCACATCCGGGTGCATGATTGCAGCGAGGAGGGAAAAATCAGCGGGGCGAGGGTTTTTCACAGCATCAAGCCAGGCATGGCAGACGGCTTTCGCCTCGACACGGATGGAAATGTCTGGTCTTCAGCCGCGGACGGCGTTCATTGCATATCGCCCGGCGGTGAGCTCTTGGGCAAACTGCTGGTCCCGGAACTCGTCTCAAATATCTGCTTCGGTGGCCGCGCAAAACATCAGCTGTTCATAACCGCCACGACCAGCATTTATTCGATCACTCTGAACCGCAATGGTGCGGTTCGCCCCTGAATCGACTCCGCACAGGGGCGCCCGGCTCATTCAGATCGTGTTGCCCGGGATCAAGCGGGTTGGAACCACCGCGATGTCATCGACCGGCTCTCCGCGCAGTCTTCCAACAAGGTGCTCGGCGGAAAGTTTTCCGATCTGATGGGTCGGCACAGCCGTCGTGGTCAGGCGCCTTGAGAGAATGGACGCTGCCTCGTGGCCGCCCCATCCGGCAATTCCGATATCCTCCGGCACACGAATGCCGCACCGTTCGCAATAGGCGAGGGCGCCGATGGCCATTGTGTCGTCCTGGCAATAGATCATGTCGATCCGCTTATCGCGCTGAAGCAGGGTCTCGGTACCGTAGTATCCGGCGTAGAAACCCGGGAGATCCTTGAGCAGTTCGACCGTAATGATCGGCACCCCGGACGAGCGCATGGCTTCCGAAAATCCGTCGAAGCGCTCGGGGCCCTTTGGTCGGCCGGGGCGGTCGCCGATGGCGCCCAGCAGTGCAGGGCGGCTGCGACCGCGCGAAATTGCGAACCGGCCCATCTCATGACCCGAATCGAACTGATTGAACCCGACCGATAGATCCAGCGGGCTGGTGTTGAGATCCCAGAATTCCACGATCGGGATTGCGGCGTCGCCCAGGAGTTCAAGGGTGCTCTTGCTATGCTGCCGGCTTGACAACAGCACACCGGCGGGACGCCAGGAAAGAAGCCCGCGGAGCCATATCTCCTCATCTCCCGGCGACATGTTGTGGCTTCCGATCATCGTCTGATATCCGAGACGCCCAAACGACCGATCGACACTTTCGAGCAATTGCCCGAAGAACGGGCTCGAAAGGCGAGGCACGCAGACACCCACCAAGGTCGATGCAGTCTCGGTCCCGAAGGCCGCGGCGAGGCGATTGGGCACATATCCGACCCGCTTGACCTCGCGCATGACCTTAAGACGGGTTTCCTCGGAAAAGCCGCCGGATCCTCTCAGAACCCGCGAAACAGTCATTTTGGATACGCCTGCGGCCTCGGCGATTTCGCCAAGGCTTACCCTGCGTTTCCTGTCACTTCGTGTTTTCATCGGCACTGAGTTTTCCAACGTGGTCGATCCGGTGTCTACCGGAATTAGTGTGTTATCGATAACATTTTCGTTGACAACGACAATAGCCCGTGGGAGGTTACGTTATCGGTAACGTCGGGAAAAACGTTATTCGAGGGAGGAAAAAGCTGTGTCGGCAGGCGACGGACTATTCTTTGACAATGTGGTGAAATCGTTCGGCGGCACCCAGGCGCTCCGGGGTGTTTCACTTCATGTCGAGCGGGGCGAGATTGTTGCCCTCCTGGGCGAGAACGGCGCTGGAAAGTCCACCCTGATCAAGGTGCTTGGCGGCATCCACAAGGCCGATTCCGGACGCGTTCTCATCGACAGCCGAGATTACAGCCACACACCGGGCAGCATCAACGAACGTCAGAAAGTGGCCTTCATTCACCAGGATCTCGGATTGATCGAATGGATGACGGTCTCCGAGAACATTTCCCTTGCAGTAGGGTTCAAGAAACGCGGCGGGCTGATTTCGTGGAAGGATTCGGAGCAGGTCGCGCGTGAGGCGCTCGCACTCGTCGAGTGTGATTTCGACCCTTCCACGCGTGTGTCGTCGCTGTCGAGAACCGAAAAATCCTTGGTCGCCATTGCGCGTGCGCTGGTGGTCGAGTGTGACTTTCTGGTGCTTGACGAGCCGACTGCAAGCCTGCCGGCCGATGAGGTTGAACGCCTCTTTGCCGCGCTAAGACGGCTGAAGTCCAAGGGCGTGGGCATGATCTATGTCTCGCACCGCCTTGATGAAATCTTTCAGGTTGCCGACCGCGTGGCCGTGCTGCGGGACGGTCAGATGGTCGGCATGCGCAACATCGACCACACCACGCCCGAAGAGCTGGTGACGCTGATTGTCGGTCGCAAGGCCCGCGAATTTCAGCGTCCCGCCTTGAATGAAGGCCGACCCATCCTGACGGCGGAGGCCTTGCGCACCGATCTGGTGGGGCCAGTCAGTTTTGAGATCAGGCGGGGCGAAATGCTCGGGCTTGTCGGTCTGCGCGGAGCAGGGCACGAGGACATCGGCCGGGCGCTGTTCGGGCTACGGGATTTTGACGGTCGGGTGCTTCTCGAAGGAACCGAGCCGAAGCTTGGCAATTCACGCGAGGCGATGGCCTCGGGAATCGGCTTTGTGGCGCGCGACCGCGTTGTGGAATCCGTGGCTCCGGCCCTGTCGATTTGCGAAAACGCCTTCATCAATCCGCTAATCCGCGGCCGCAAGCTGCTTGAGTTCAAGAGCGCGTCCCGCGAGCAAAGAGAGGTTGAAGAGATCGGCGCGCTTGTGGGTTTGAGTCCGAACGACCCCACGCTGGCGATCGAGGCGCTCTCGGGCGGCAACCAGCAGAAGGTGGTCGTCGGACGCTGGCTCGGTACGGGAAGAACGCTTCTCATTGCCGAGGACCCGACTGCCGGCGTCGATGTCGGCGCAAAGGCGGAAATCTACAATCTTCTCTTCGATGCGATGCAGACCGGAATGGGTGTTCTCGTCGTGTCCACGGATTTCGAGGAGATCGCGAATATTTGCCACAGGGCTCTGGTTTTCAGCCGCGGTCAGCTGGTCGCTGAACTCGACGGTGTCGAATTGTCGACTGAAAGCCTGATCCAGGCAGCCTCCGCGGGAGAGGCCAGGAACGAAGGGGTGTACAATCATGCAGTCGCTTGAATCCAACGCGCTGGAGCCAACGCGTGCGGAGATAGCCGGGCTATCGGCGGGGCAGAAGCTGATCCGCTTTGCCCCGGCATACGGGCTCGTAATCCTGATGGTGTTCCTTCTTGTCCTGTTCTCGATCCTGCTTCCACGGACGTTTCCCACGTTCCTGAACCTGCGCGCCATTTTGAGCGACAAATCGATCATCGCACTGCTGTCCCTGGCTGCGATGGTTCCCATGGCGGCGGGCCGTATCGACCTGACTGTCGGATACGGCATCGTCCTGTGGCACATCCTTGCCATTTCGCTGCAGACACTCTTTGGAGTGCCGTGGCCGATGGCGGTCATGATTGTGCTGTTGCTCGGTGCATTCACCGGCTTCCTGAACGGGTTGCTTGTCGAGGTCGCGAAGATCGACAGTTTCATCGCGACGCTGGGGACGGGAACCGTGCTCTATGCGCTGGCGCTTTGGCACACCGGCGGCCGTCAGATGGTTGGAGTGCTGCCGGACGGTTTCTACGCGATCAACGGCACCTTCGTTTTCGGTTTGCCCATCACCGCGTTCTACATCCTGGCAATCGCCGTGGTCGCCTGGCTGATCCTCGAATATACACCGGTCGGCCGTTATCTCTATGCCATCGGCGCCAACCCGCGCGCGGCCGAGCTGAACGGTATCCCGACGAAGAAATACGTTGTCGGCGCGTTCGTGACCTCGGGCCTGATGACAGCTCTGGCCGGGGTGCTCCTTGCATCCAAACTGCGGATTGGCCAGGCCAGTGTCGGTCTCGAGTTCCTGCTGCCCGCACTGGTCGGCGCCTTTCTCGGCTCCACGACAATCAAGCCGGGCCGCGTCAATGTCTGGGGCACGATGGTCGGTGTTGCCATTCTGGCGATCGGAATTTCCGGCATTCAACAGTTCGGCGGCTCGTTCTGGGTCGAACCGATGTTCAACGGTGTCACCCTGCTCGTCGCAATCGGCATCGCGGGCTATGCCCAGCGCCGAAAAGGCGCGGCCAAGAAATAGTCCAGATTTATCCAACGGGAGGAATACAATGCTCAAACGTGATCTGCTCAAGACCATACTCGCGGGAACCGTATTGACAGGCCTTGGCCTTTCCATCGCGGTCGCCGCCAGCCATTCGGGCTTCGACGGCCCCTCCGACGGCCCGAAGGCGGCAGACGACAAGACCATCGTGGTGCTTGCCGCCGACCTCAAGAATGGCGGAATCCTCGGCGTCACCAATGGCGTCGAGGAAGCTGCCGACAAGATCGGCTGGGATGTCCGTGTTCTCGACGGGGGCGGATCCATTCAGGGCCGCACCGCCGCGTTCGGGCAGGCGCTCGCGCTTCAGCCGGACGGCATCGTGATCAACGGCTTTGATGCGGTCGAGCAGCAGGCCGCGCTTGAACAGGTTGCCGAGGCAGGCATCCCGATGGTTGCCTGGCACTCCGGTCCGAAGATCGGCTGCGATGCGCCGGGGGGCATTTTCGCAAATGTGTCGACTGATGCGATGACGGTGTCAGAAGAAGCCGCCAAATGGGCCGTCGATGATGCCGGTGGCAATCCGGGCGTGGTGATCTTCACGGACTCGACCTACCAGATCGCAATCGACAAGGCGGACCGCATCAAGGAAACCATCGAGGAGATGGGCGGTACGGTCCTTGAGTATGTGGATACGCCGATCGCTGACACTTCGAACCGGATGTCCCCTCTCACCACCAGCCTGCTGCAGAAGTATGGCGATCAATGGACCCATGCGCTGGCCATCAACGACATCTACTTCGACTTCATGGGTCCGGCGCTCGCTGCCGCCGGCATCCCGGGTGATGGTTCGCCGAAGGCGGTTGCCGCCGGCGACGGATCGGAATCCGCTTTCCAGCGTATCGCCACCGGCCAGTATCAGTCGATCACCGTTGCCGAGCCGCTCAATCTGCAAGGGTGGCAACTCGTTGACGAACTGAACCGCGCGATCCAAGGGGCGCCATGTTCGGGGTACGTCACATCACCTGCCGTGGTCGACATGGAAGGCGCCAAAGCCATGGGCGACAGCGTGGCGTTCGATCCGGCCAACGGCTACCGCGAAGCCTACTCGGCGATCTGGGGCAAGTAAGCCTCCTCCCACCCGCGCCCCGGCATCCGCTGTGATGTCGGGGCAAAGGGTGCACTGCCTGGAAATCAATCAAGATGATGCGTTGCGGTTTGACTGGGGTCGAGCCGCACCACGGGAGACCTATGCTCATGAACCAGCCGCTTGTTCAGATGAATGGAATCACCAAGCGCTTCGGCGGAGTGACCGCACTTGCCGATGTCGATCTTGAAGCTTACGCCGGAGAGGTGCTGGCCATCGTCGGCGACAACGGTGCAGGCAAATCGACATTGATCAAGATCCTTACGGGCGTCTACCAGCCGACGGCCGGCGAGATCCGGCTCGATGGCCAACCGGTCTCCTTCTCAAGTCATGCCGATGCAATCGAAAAAGGCATCGACGCGGTTTACCAGACGCTGGCGCTCGCCGACCATCTCGATCCGGCGGCAAACATGTTTCTTGGCAACGAGCTGACGCGCAGCTTTCTCGGCATCACACTGCTCGACAACAAGCTGATGCGCAGCGAAGCCAAGCGGGTGCTCTTTGAGAGGCTGGGCGTTCAACTCCGCTCGATCAATGTGCCGACAGAAAGCCTGTCGGGCGGCCAGCGGCAGGCGCTGGCCATTGCGCGCGCGGTCTATCACGAGGGCCTGCGCGTCCTGGTCATGGATGAGCCGACCGCTGCGCTCGGACCGCAGGAAACGGCGCGCACGCTCAAGCTGATTTCCGCGCTCAAGCAGCAGGGTCTCGCAGTCGTTCTGATCAGCCATTCCCTCGATGATGTTTTCGAGGTTTCCGACCGTATTCATGTGCAGCGGCGCGGCCGTTGTGCCGGCGTGGTCAGGACCGCCGATTGCACCACGAAGGACATCCTTGGCCTTATCGTCGGCGCGGAGGAGGCAGCCTGATGTCCATGATCGATACACCTGCCAACCTGAAGCTCAACGCCCGTCTGGAGCCCTATATCGCCATCATCGGCCCGCTGGCGATGATCCTGGCCATCCTGCTCTTCATGGGCGCGGTCGAACCTGCACGCTACTTTCGAGCTTCCAATCTCAATCTGATCCTTCTGGATGCGGCACTCTACATGCCGATGGCCATGGGCATGACATTCGTCATCACGCAGCGTGGCATTGATCTTTCGATCGGTTCGATTGCCGCCCTTTCCGCCATCATCATGGCGTTCCTGATCAAGCAGTACGGGTTTTCGGTCTATGTCGCCATTCCGGTCGCGATCGCGCTGGGTGCTTTGATGGGGCTGGTCAACGGCCTCGTCATCACCCGTTTCAACGTGCCCGACCTGATCGGCACGCTGGCAATGGACCTTGTCTATCGCGGCCTTGCGCTGGTTCTTGCCAAGGGTCTGGTGCTTGCCCGCTTTCCGGAGTTTCTCACCGATATGGGGCGCGGCCAGATTCCCGGGTTCGTGCCGATTCCGGTGCTGATCGGCATTGCCACCATGATCGCGGGCTATTTCATGCTGACCCGGACCTATTTCGGCCGCTACACCATTGCAATCGGCTCGAACCCGGAAGCGGCCGAACTGACCGGGGTCTCGGTCAAGCGTCACAAGGTCTATGCCTATGTGCTGTGTGGCGCATGCGCGGCGCTCGCCGGTGTGATGCTGACAGGCAAGCTGAACGCCATCCAGGCCACCTCGGCGCCGTACTTCAACCTTCACGTCATCGCCGCAGTGGTTGTCGGCGGAACATCGCTTTTCGGCGGCCGGGCCTCGATGCTCGGGTCCTTTGCCGGCGTGCTTCTGCTGTCGATGATGATCAATGCGCTTGTGACCTTGCGCATCGAGTTCTTCTGGCAGTCGGTCGCCTCGGGCGTCGTCATCGTCAGCTCGGTGGCGCTCTATGCCTGGATCCAGAAAAAGGACCGCGACGGGGCAGGCGGCCTGCTGGCGGGCCTCTCGACCCCTGAAGGATACAAGATGCTGCGCTTCAGCGCGGCAATAATTGGCCTGCTGATCGCACTTCTCGCGATCGGTGCGCTTTTGGCCGAAAACCCCGCACCCAGCGGCTAACCGGTCCGAACGCGGAGTCGCCGGGCGGGGGTGGAGCCCCGGACCGGCAGGTGGCTCCGTTCCACAGCAAGGGAGGAAGCACATGAAAATTCTATCAACCGCAACAGTGTTTGCAAGCGTTCTGATGGCCGGAACCGTTCTGGCGCAGGACAGTCTTCCATTGAAGGAACTGCCCGATATCGGCGAACGCGAATACTGGGTTCCGGAGGAAGTCAACGCCGAAGGAAAGCTTGAAGCCTTGCAGGCCGTGGTCGGGTCCGAGGGCGTGCCTTATAGCGGCACCCTCGATGACCCGATCCAGATCGCGCTGATCTACCCGTCTGCCGACACGTCCGACTTCTGGGCGCGAAATTACTTGGCCCTCACCAAGCGTCTCGAAGAGCTCGGCATCAAGTACGAGACGACCGAGTTTGCTTCTCGCCAGATCGAGCATTCGCTGCAATCGACCTATGCCAACCAGGTTGCACAGGATTCGGATCTGTACGACTACGTGATCTTCGGCCCGTCGGAACTGGCAATCCAGGCTGACAACATCGACAAGCTGGCCGGCAGCGACGGTTTCAGGACCTACGTCTGGGCCTTTCACACACCGCTGAAGGATCTCGAAAACCAGCCGGATGTCTGGTTTGACTTTTCCTCCGCTGCAGGTGCTCTCGTCATGTGCGACTACATGCTCGAGCGGCTTGGAAACGACGTGACCATGGCGCTCAATCGCGGAATTCCGGGCATCACGGACAACCAGCGTTCCAATGACTTCAAGGCCTGTGTCGAAGAAAAGGGCAACTGGAACACCATCTACGAGCATTATGGCGAATACCAGCGTGAAGGCGGGTATGAAGGCACCTCCTTCATCCTCCAGTCCTATCCGGAAGCGACAGTCATTCACAACGCCAACACAGCAATGGCGATGGGCTCCGTTGAGGCACAGATCGCTGCCGGCAAGGAGAAGGAAGTCTTTTCCACCGGCTGGGGCGGCACCGGCCTCGAGCTCGATGCCATCCGCCGGGGAGAACTGAACGCAACGCCAATGCGCATGGGCGACGATGTCGGTGCGGCCACAGCCGAGGCGATCAAGGCTGATCTCGAAGGGAGGGGAGAGGAACTTCCGCTGGTGTTCCTCGGCCGCATCACGGTTGCACATGATCAGATGGAAGATGCCGAACTCGACCAGTTGCAGGAAGAGGCGTTCCGCTTCTCCGGCATCAAGGCGTTGGACCGGTAAAAGCCAAAGTTCCGTCGCCCCGCCGGCGAGAACCGGCGGGGCGATTTCGGCAAACCGCAAAGGCTGTCATTCGACGCCGCTCTTTAAGCCGGCGCATTCCAGGCTGAAATGCCTTCTCACGGTCCGACACGCCTTCTGATCCGTCAAGGCATCGGGGTCGGCTGGCTGCCATTCAGCATGGCGTACCGAGAACTTGGAAGTGGTCAGTTGATCTCGCTGGCCAACCGTTTCGGCAAAGAGCCGCTGGAAGTCGCAATTTATGCCGACACCGCAAATCAAATGGCGGTTTCCCTGCTGGATGTCTGGACGCCAAATACGCCGTAGAGCAGGACTACGCCGATCAACAACCGCCACCGCGCTTTCGGCAAAGTTGAAACACGCCGAAACAGAATTCGGAATGCCGTTTAGAGTCCACGACCCGTAATGGGGCGTTCCACTTGCAATCGAAAATAATCTGCCGTGGAGCGGAACGATCCAGGCCCTTGCGGGATTTAACAGACACCAGTCGACAACTTGCTCGGCATCCTGTTGGACCGATAAGGGAGATCCGCCTTGTATCCGCTACACCTGACCGTCAACGGCACGGCTTATGACGTCGAGGTCGACGAACGTCGGACGCTGCTCGATCTTGTCCGTGAGACACTCGATCTCAGAGGCCCCAAGAAGGGATGCGATCACGGTCAGTGCGGGGCGTGCACCATGATCGTCAACGGCCGGCGGATCAATTCCTGCCTGTCGCTGGCGTTGACCCATGACGGTGATGAGGTGACCACGGTCGAAGGCCTCTCGGACGGGGAAGATCTTCATCCGCTGCAACAAGCCTTCATCGAACAGGATGCGTTCCAGTGCGGTTTCTGCACCTCGGGGCAGTTGTGTTCGGCTTCGGCGCTGATCGAGGAAATCAGGAAGGGCCTGCCCAGCGCGGTGACCGGTGAGGGACCGGTGGAACTTAGCCGCGAAGAGATCCGCGAACGGATGAGCGGCAATCTGTGCCGCTGCGGCGCGTACAACAACATTGTCGAGGCGATCACCAGCGTGGCGGGAGAGGGGCGATGAAACCGTTTGACTACAGCCGCCTCGAGAGCGGCCAGGATCTTTCCGCAGCCGCGGCCGGCCGTTACCTGGGCGGCGGCACCAATCTTATCGACCTGATGAAGCATCAGATCGAGACGCCCGATGTGCTTATCGATGTCACACGAGCGGGCATGGACGCGATCGAGGAACGCGACGGTGCGCTTGTCGTCGGTTCGCAGGTCAGCAACACCGATCTTGCCGCACACCCCGTAATCCGCGAGCGCTACAGGGTGCTTTCGGAGGCGCTTTTGTCCGGGGCAACACAACAGTTGCGCAACAAGGCCACGACCGGAGGCAATTTTCTGCAACGGACACGGTGCCAGTATTTCTACGACACAACGCGCGCCTGCAACAAACGCGAACCGGGCAGCGGCTGTGACGCGATGAACGGGTTGAACCGGTTTCATGCGATCCTTGGCGAAAGCGAGCACTGCATTGCAGTCCATCCCTCCGACATGGCTGTCGCGATGACGACGCTTGATGCTGTTGTGCACACGCGTAAAGCCGACGGGTCCAAGCGGCAAATTCCGGCTGCTGATTTGCACCGGCTTCCCGGCGAGCGGCCAGAGCTCGACCATGTTCTCGAACAGGGCGAACTGATTACAGCGGTTGAATTGCCGGCGTCACCGCCGAAGCTGCAGTCCTACAGAAAGGTTCGCGATCGCTCGTCCTATGCCTTCGCGGTCGTATCTGCAGCAGTCGCCCTCGACCTGGCGGACGGGAAGATGCGCAATGTGCGGATCGGGCTCGGCGGCGTGGCGCACAAGCCGTGGCGCGCGAGCAAGGCCGAGGCGGCGCTTGAAGGCAAGAGCCCCGATGTCACGCTTTTCATGCAGGCGATGCAGCAGGAAATGGAAGACGCCACAGGCCATGGGCACAATGATTTCAAGATCACCCTGGCGCCCCGGATCGTCGTTGCGGTCCTGAAAGACCTTACCGGACTGGGAGAAAACTGAGATGGATCATTCACCCTCCACCCTGATCGGTGATGCGCTTGACCGTGTCGACGGCCCTGCAAAAGTGACGGGGAGCGCCGAATATGCCGGCGATCACCGGATCGAAGGCGGCATCGCCGAGGGATATATCGTCGAGGCTCCCGCAGGTCCGGGACGGATCATCAGGCTCGATGTCTCCGCGGCGGAAAACGCCGAAGGAGTGATTGCGGTGCTAACACACCGGAACGCACCGGCGCAGAAGCCTTACGGCACGCCGGAAGACGAGGGGCGCTTCACCCAGTCTCACGCGGTTTTGGAAAATGACCGGGTGCGCCATTTCGGCGAACCGGTGGCTCTCGTGGTCGCGGAAACGCTTGAGCAGGCACGGCATGCGGCAAGCCTGGTCGAGGTTAAAATCGAAACCAGCCACGGGATCTACAATCCGCTCGAAAACCGCGATCGGGAGGAAAAGCCTGAGAGCGTCGACGGTCTGGACGCCGTGGATACCCAAGACGGATATTTCGATGGTGAATTCACCAGTTCCGGCCATACTGTTCGTGCCAGCTACATCACCGGCGCACAGCATGCTGCCGCGATGGAACCGCATGTGACGGTGGCGCAATGGGATGGGGAGAGACTGACCATTCACATGGCGATCCAGATCATGGCCTCGGGCGTTTCGGCGTTTGCCAACACCTTGGGTATCGACGAAGAAAATATTCGGATCATCTCGCCATTTACCGGCGGTGGTTTTGGTTCGAAGCTCGGCGTGCACAATGAAGCCATTCTGGCGGCACTCGCCGCCAAGCATTGCGGGAAAGCAGTCCGTGTGGCGCAGACCCGCCGGAACGTTTTCGCAAATGGACCCCACCGCTCCCGCCATCTGCAAGACCTCAAGCTGGGCGCCGGCAAGGACGGCAAGCTGAAAGCCATCCGGCATTATTCCCTTGCCGGCATGGCGCGCGACTATCCCTTCGCCGAGGCCCCGGCTTCGCCGACCCGGGCGAGCTATGCCGCAAATGCCATCCACACCATCCACCGGGTGGTCAAGGCGGACATTCCCAATGTCGACAGCATGCGCGCGCCAGGCGAAGCAATCGGCACGCTGACCTTCGAGACGGCTATTGACGAACTGGCGGAGAAATGCGGGATCGACCCCGTGGAATTCCGGTTGCTCAATGAGCCGGAAGCCGATCCAACTAGCGGCGATCGCTTTGCAAGCCGACGGCTGGCCGAGTGCATCAGGTCCGGTGCGGAAAAGTTTGGCTGGTCGGGGCGCGTCACGCCGGGGTCCCGCCGCGATGGACGCAAGCTGATCGGCCAAGGGATGGCAGTGGCGATCCGGCCCAACACGCTCAGTCCCGCCAGTGCGCAGGTCAGTCTTTCGAAAGACGGCAGGCTGACGGCACGGCTCGACATGACCGACATAGGCACCGGCAGCTATACGATCCTGACCCAGATCGCGGCGGAAACGCTGTCGCTTCCAGCCGACCGGATCAAGATTGAGCTGGGTGACAGCAGCTTTCCGACGACTGCAGGGTCGGGTGGATCATTTGGCGCGGCGAGTTCCGGTTCGGCGCTCCTGGATGCCTGCAACTCCCTCAAAAGTGCGCTCGGCGAGCGGCTGGCACAAGCAGGCATGCCCGCCAATGCGTTCAGCATCAAGGGAGACCGGATCGTGGCCGGCGACCGCGAGATTGCCCTTGAGGATGTTCTGGGTACGGAGGGTTTGACGGCTGAAGGGGCTGTCGATCCGGAAAATCATGGAAACGGCAAGGCCGAGTATTCCTATGGCGTTCAGTTCGCGGAGGTGGAGGTCGACGCGGATACAGGCGAGATGCGCGTCCGGCGCCTGGTCGGCGTGTTTGACGCGGGCCGCATCCTGAACCGGAAGACCGCACGTTCGCAGCTGATGGGCGGCATGATCTTCGGCATCGGCGGCGCGCTGTTGGAGGAGAGCCTGATGGACGATCGTTATGGCAGCTTCATGAACCGGGACTTCGCCGAGTACCACATTGCCGTCAACCGAGACGTTCCCGATCTCGAAGTGCACATGCTGGACGGACACTCAGAGGATTCGAACCCGCTCGGCAGCAAAGGCATCGGGGAACTTGGGATCTGCGGCGCAGGCCCGGCAATTGCCAATGCGGTCTATGAAGCCACGGGCGTGCGAGTGCGGAAATTCCCGATCCATCTGGAGGATGTGCTGGACCAGCTTCCGGCCCTGTAGCGGATCGACAGAAGGCAAGCAGAGCCTTGCGTAGCTCAGGGCGCATCACAATCAATGTCTGGAGTAAACAATGGCTGCACGAGCAATCTGGAAAGGACAACTTCGCCTGTCTCTGGTTTCGATTCCGGTCGAAATGTATTCGGCAACCAAGTCCGGCGCGCGTGTGAGCTTCCGGCAGATCCACGGACCCTCCGGCAAACCAGTGCGCTACCAGAAAACGGTACCTGGTGTCGGCCCCGTGGATGCCGATGACATCATGAAGGGATATGAGTACGAGAAGGATCAGTATCTGCTGATCGATCCCGAAGACATCGATGAGATAAAGCTTGAGACAAAGAAAACGCTCGAGCTGGTTCAGTTCGTCGATGCATGTGAAATCCCTCCGCTCTATTTCGACAAGCCCTACTATCTGGTGCCGACCGATGATCTGGCGGAAGACGCCTACCGGGTGGTGCGTGATGCACTTCGGTCGACGAAGATGGTCGGGCTCGGGCAGGTGACCATGCGCGGCAAGGAATATCTGGCGGCAGTCAAACAGTGCGGGGACGGTCTTTTGCTTGAGACGCTGCATTATGCGGAAGAAATCCGCGATGCCGATCCGATGTTTTCACAGATCGAGGACGACACGGCCGACGAGGAACTGCTCGAGGTCGCCAAGTCGCTGATCGAGCGCAAGACCGGCACGTTCAAAGCCGATGCCTTCAAGGACAATTACTCGATTGCACTGAAGGACCTGATCGATTGCAAGACCAAGAGCAAGTCGACCAAGCGGGTCCAGACCGACGACGGTGATGCTGACAGCGGCGACAATGTGATCGACCTGATGGCTGCCCTGAAGCAGAGCCTGGCAAAGGCGGAGGGCAAATCGTCCGGTAAATCTTCCAGCAAGTCCGGCAAGACCACCGCCAAGTCCTCGAAAGCGGCGGCGAAAAAGAAGTCGGCCTGATGTCCGTCTCGCCCGACAGGCTTGCCGAGTATGTCGCCAAACGGGATTTCTCCAAGACCGCGGAGCCGAACGGCGCGGGTCCGGGAAAATCCTCAGACAGGCCGGCCTTCGTGGTGCAGAAACATGATGCGCGGCGCCTGCATTACGACTTCCGGCTGGAATGGGAAGGCGTTCTGCTGAGCTGGGCCGTCACAAAGGGGCCAAGCGCAGTTGCTTCGGTGAAGCGGCTTGCAGTGCGGACAGAGGACCATCCGATCGACTATGGCGGCTTTGAAGGCACAATTCCTGCCAAGCAATATGGCGCAGGGACGGTGATGCTTTGGGACCAGGGATGGTGGGAGCCGCAGGAGGATTTCGCCAAAGGTCTGAAATCCGGAAAGCTGAAATTCATCCTGCACGGGCAGAGGATGAAGGGGCGCTGGACACTGGTGCGGATGCGAACCAAAGAGAAGCGCGAAAACTGGCTGCTGATCAAGGAGCACGACAGTTTCGAGGAGGAGGATGAAGACGGTCTAACCGAGCGGTATGTTACCAGCGCCGCCAGTGCGCGAAGCATGGAAGAAATTGCTGCCGGCAAGTCCGCGCGCAAGAGGCCGGTGAAGGCTGCACGTCGGAAACGCGGCAAGGTGACTTTCACTCTGCCCACCCCGAAATTCAGAAAGCCGCAACTGGCGAAACTCACCGATCATGTGCCGGACGGGGACGACTGGCTGCACGAGACCAAGTTCGATGGGTATCGTTGTCTCGCCGCCCTGGGAAAGGGCGGGGTCAAGCTCTACACACGGTCCGGTCTTGACTGGAGCGATCGGTATGCCGGTCTTCCGGAGGCTTTCGCTGCGCTCGATTGCCGGAACGCGCTGGTCGATGGCGAGGTGGTTTCGGCAGCCAAGGCGAGTGGATCGCCGTTCTCGGCGCTGCAGGCCGACCTCGAAAGCGGACGGCCGGTCCTGTTCATGGCGTTTGATCTCCTTGAGCTCAATGGTGGGAAACTCCACAAACAGCCATTGACGGAACGCAAGAAGGCCCTGGAGCTGCTGCTCAAAGGGCAGGGCAAGGATACGCCGATCCGATACTCTGAACACGTGGCCGGGCATGGGCCCAAGGCTTTCAAGGCGGTGGAAAAAGCCGGCGGCGAGGGGGTCATCAGCAAGGCGTGCAACAGCACTTATGCGGGCGGCCGCAACGGCAACTGGCTCAAGATCAAGACCAAGCTCAGACAGGAATTCATTGTCGGCGGTTATTCACCGTCGTCTGCCAGACACCGACCGCTCGCTTCGCTGCTCGTCGGCTCGCGCGAAAACGGCAAACTTGTTTACCGTGGCCGTGTGGGAACCGGTTTCAGCGAAAAGGGCCTCGACAAGCTTTCCTCCTTGCTGGATCCACGCGAGCGCGAGACAAGTCCGTTTGAGGAAGTTCCGGGCGAGATAGCGCGCACCGCCCGCTGGGTCAGGCCCGATCTGGTTGTCGAGGTCGAGTATGCTGAACTGACGGATCAGGGAAGCATCCGGCATGGCGTCTTCCAGGGCGTGCGCGAAGACAAGGAGGCAACAGTGGTCAAGCTTGAAAAGCCGGAGAAACGGCCTGGCGAAACGAAGACCGTGCTGGGCGTCCGGATCAGCAGCCCGGACCGGGTGGTGTTTCCGGATGCGGGCTGCACCAAGGGCGACGTCGCCGAATATTACGCGAAAGCTTCCCGGAGAATGCTGGAACTGGCCGGCAACCGCCCGGTGTCGCTGCTCAGGTGCCCGGATGGCCGGGATGGAGATTGTTTCTTCCAGAAGCACGCAGGCAAGGGATTCCCCGACGGTATCGGGACCGTCGACATCGAGGAGAGTTCCGGCAACACCGAGCCCTACATGGTGATCAGCGAGACTGCGGGCTTTGTGGCCGCGGCGCAGATGGGCACCATCGAGTTCCACATCTGGGGCTCGCGCACCGACATACTGGAGAAGCCCGACCGGCTGGTGTTCGATCTCGATCCCGATGAGGGGCTGACATTCTCCGACGTCAAAAAGGCGGCAAGGGACGTTCGAAAGCTGCTTGCCGATATCGGGCTCGACAGTGTTCCGATGGTGACGGGAGGCAAGGGGGTTCATGTGATCGTGCCGCTGCGGCGCACCGCCGAATGGGAGACGATCGAGTTCTTTTCACGAACCATCGCAAGCTTCATGGCGCAGCGCCAACCGGACCGTTATGTCGCCACAATGTCGAAGGCGAAGCGCAAGGGAAAGATCTTCATCGACTGGCTGCGCAATGACAGGGGATCCACGGCGGTGGCGCCGTATTCGATCCGGGCGCGTTCAGGTGCACCGGTGGCCGTTCCTGTGACATGGCAGGAACTGTCGCGCCTGAAGTCGGCGAATTCGTTCGATATCAGCAAGGCGCTGAAGCGGCTGGAAAAGACGTGTCCGTTGCAATCGATGGACGCCAATCAGTCCGTGTCCCAAGACGTTGTCGATGCGTTGGAAAAACTGATTGACGCCTAGCCGGAAGCCCGCCAGGTGCCGGCGGCTTTTCTTCGCAAACGGTTGGTCGAGACCAGTTGCTGATCACCTGTCCCGGATCAGGCCGCGCTGTCCGCGCATATCCTCCTCGGAGTCGAGGGTGACAGTGTAGAGCTTGTCATCGCGAAAAGCGCTGGCGGAATCGGTCGTCGTCCCGTCACCCGGTTTGGCGTCGATGTCGAGAAAGTCGACCTCGGCTTCTGCGGCGACGATGCGGGCGTCGGCGGCAGAGAGGGCGCGTACCCGGACCACGCCATGATTGGGCGCATTGTCCCATCTCGGATCGTCCAGAGGCGCTGCCGGCACAAGCCGGTAGATGTTGAGCTTTTCGACAGGCTGGTCGGCAACGCCGCTGCCGCCAAGCATGCCTACTCTTGATTGGGCTGGATAATCGGTCATTGGTTCCAGATCCTCTCTTAAAGTTGCGTTAATGAAAGGAAAACGGCCGAAGCATCATTTGGTTTCCGGTCGATTTGGCGTGACGCATCAAAAACGAAACCGGTGCAGGTGATCAGATGGCAGCATTGGTGGTCCCTGGGCAGTGTCAGTGTCGCCGGAGCTCGGCGTGCGCTCGTTAGAAATGCTGCATGGGGGAAGGCTGCCAAAAAAAGGGGCTCCGATGGAGCCCCTTCTCAGACATCATATGACGGAACAATCAGTTCCAGAAACCTTCGTCGACGCCGTTCATCGATTCCAGGTCTTCTTCGTTGTACTTGGTCACGTAGGCATAGGTCCTGTCATCGACGGCCACCAAGCTGAGGTCCTGGACAGAGATGACGACGTGCTTGTCGCCCACGTCCAGAAAGCCGCCAACTTCAGCAACGATACCCGTGACCATGCCGTCGCTGGTCAGGACAAGGTCCTCGATCTCACCGATCTGGTTCCAGTCGGGGTTAACCTCATCCCACGTTGCCGACGAGTCCCAACCTTCGTCGTTGGCTTCATTCATAGTGTAGACCACGCCTCCGGTAATGTCGCGCGACCGGATCAGGTCGCCGCTGGACATCGCCAGTTCATCGGTCGACATCGCATTGGTTGCGGTGTTGTTGTGCATCTCGGAGCGGCTATCCGACATATGGCTGCCGGCCACAGCACCAGTGGCCGCAAATGCGAGAGCGGCGGCGGTGATTGTCAACATGCGTGTCATGATGGTTCTCCTTTCTTCTGCTTCACTGATGTACCGACAACGCAACCCCCACCTTGCGGTTCCACTCAAACTCCAATTTCTCCCGCGGCTTTTCCCAAGTGAGCCTTAGGTTGCAACCAATGCCCAGTGCGAACGATTTGACCGGCTTTCCGCTTTAGCCTCCTGCAAGGAAAAACATCACAACATTTGGATTTGGCCATGGCC